>Ga0316209_1000065_pt1 | contig 217701 bp, 205 predicted proteins | sample 6monopyrite_MG_FD_204945 | JGI IMG/M metagenome (GOLD analysis project Ga0316209, IMG submission 204945) | Microbial mat bacterial communities from mineral coupon in-situ incubated in ocean water Damariscotta River, Maine, United States -... | ecosystem: Environmental > Aquatic > Marine >... | reverse complement strand
GAACGCGCGTGAACAACGCCGCCGCGGCTTCTGCCATGCCCATCGGCATCCCAGGATGACCCGAATTCGCCGCCTCAACACCGTCAGCCGATAAAAAACGTATCGCGTTGGATAAAGCGGAAGGTGTGTTCATTTTAATAACCCTTTTTATGCGCGGTGGCGGCGGTCGATGAGCTGTAAAATCAGCGGTGTTAATATCAGTTGCATGGCGATATCCAGCTTGCCGCCGGGGATCACGATGGAATTGGCGCGCGACATGAAACTGTCGTGGATCATGGATACAAGGTACGGGAAATCAATGCCATGGGGATCACGAAAACGAATGACAACCATCGATTCGTCAGCGGTCGGGATCGAACGGGCAATAAACGGATTAGATGTATCAACCATGGGAACACGTTGGAAATTAATATCCGTCTCGGTAAATTGTGGACAGATATAATTAACGTAATCAGGCATCCGGCGCAGCATGGTATCGGTAATGGCTTCGGTAGAATAGCCACGTTCCGCTGTATCGCGGTGGATTTTTTGTATCCATTCCAAATTGATCACGGGCACAACACCTATTTTTAAATCAGCATATTGCGCCACATTGACCTGATCGGTGACCACAGCACCGTGAAGGCCTTCGTAAAAAAGCAAATCGGTCTCATCCCCGATCCGTTCCCAATCGGTAAATGTCCCCGCATCACCTTTATATAATTTGGCTTCATCACTATCATGAATATAGTGCCGTGTTCGCCCGGAACCGGTTTCGGAAAACTCTTTAAATACGCTTTGCAGGTCTTCCAACAAATTGGCGTCCGGTCCAAAATGGCTAAAATGATGATTACCTTTAACCCCTTCGTCAGCCATTACTTGTTTCATTTGCACCCGGTCATACTGATGAAATGCATCACCTTCGATATAGGTAGAACGGATTTTTTCGCGGCGGAAAATTTGTTCAAACGTTTGTTTGACCGACGATGTTCCAGCACCCGAAGACCCGGTAACCGATATAATGGGATGTTTAACAGACATTAAATTCTCCGTTTACTTATGGGTGCGAAACAGTCCGCGGCCGCTGAAAAGAGGTGAAACGCTATTTTCAGAATTTGTATTTAAGTAGTACTGCTCAACACGTTTAACTTCATTAAATGAGCCAAAAATCAAAGGCGTTCGTTGATGTATGTCGGTCGCCTGGACATCTAAAATGTTATTCTTGCCTGTTGTTGCCATACCACCGGCTTGATCCATCAACATAGCTATGGGACTGGCTTCATAGACCAAACGCAACCGTCCATCACCGTAACCGGGACGGTCATCACCGGGGTACAGAAAAATCCCGCCACGGGATAAAATCCTGTGGCATTCGGCGACCAGTGACGCCAACCAACGCATGTTATAATTTTCACTGCGCAAGCCTTGCATGCCTGCCAAACAATCATCAATGTATTGACTGATATAGCGATCCCAATGGCGAAAGTTTGATCCATTAATGGCGAATTCTTTGGTATCTTTGGGGATTTCAACGCGTTCTGTCGTCAGATAAAACGTCCCCGTTTCAGGGTCCATTGTAAATATTTGAACGCCGTCACCAACAGTTAAAACCATCGATGTGTGCGGCCCATATATCACATAGCCGCCGCCTAATTGATGGCGCCCGGTTGGCAAACTTAGCAGGGCGTCTGATTTAGGGGCTTTGAGCACTGAAAAAATCGTGCCCACAGAAAGGTTGGTATCGATATTTGATGACCCATCCAATGGATCGATGGCCACATCCAACAATCCCCCGTTATTGATATTTAAAGCCTCGTCCAGTTCTTCGGATATCAAATGACGCACGGACTGATTTTGTAAGTTTTGGGTGATGATATCGTTGGCGCGAATATCCAGCTCTTTTTGCTGATCGCCATCGGTATTATCGCCGCGAACGGCGGCCATATTACCAGCCAAAGACCCTTGGGCAACTAATCGAGACACCTCGCAACAGCCCAAAGCAATCGCACACATGACATTAGCGACATTTTTTCGGGTAGGATTATTTTCAGACCATTGATCAAGATGTTCTTTTAACGTGATAGCACGAACCATAAAATTCTCCCAGAATTTTCAAAATATCTTTAAAAACCACCGGTATTTATGACATACGTTTTAATTTTTTAAAGATCTAACGGCTTGAAATGACCATAGGCCCCAAATCAGCCGAACCCAACATCCCCTTGGGGGGTGGATTTAATTTTTACGGGTAGGCAATAAACTATCAATATGGGTATTTTACGACCTTAGGTACAAAGCCACCGCTTGAGCCCGGCTATTGACCTGTAATTTACCATAAATATTTTTGATGTGAAACTTAACCGTATTCGGCGACACACCTTGATCATAGGCGATTTCTTTATTATTTCGCCCGGCTGACAATGACGACAACACTTCAAGTTCACGCTCAGTCAATGCCGATAACGGATTATCATTTATTTTTCGAACGTCCATATATGGAAAGACCATGCGTCCGCCTGCGACTTCGGCCAATGTATCCAATAACATTTTTGGCTGTTCGCTTTTTGAAACAAACGCAGCCGCCCCGTGGGCCATGGCTTGGGCTGGGACGGCCCCGCCTTCGGCACCGGTAAAGACAACTATTTTTGGCTTGTTTAGGGATGAACGCAAATGATCAAGAATATATTTACCATCACCATCGGCCATCACCCATCCGGCAATAGCAACATCGATTGCTGTCGTTTCTATCGTCTCAATAAATTCAACGCCACCGGAACAAATCAACACCAACTCAAAACGTTTGTCTTCTGATAGTATTTGTTTAAGGCCGGCTTGAACAAGCGGGCTTTTATCGACCACACCAACTTGATACGTCTTTTTCTCGCCCAAACTGTTTTCCAACATCAACCCATCCTCGTTTTATAACGGGTGGCTATATTACAAGAATTTATCCGGCGCGAATTGTATGAATATCCCTAAAAAAAAGTCCAGCATAACAACACCAATCGCTGTTCCCGTTGATATATCCAAGGCCGTACGTGCGACAAACCAGCTATAAACTAAAACAAAAAGCAACGCAAAAATCGGTAGTTCAGGCGGCAGCACTCCCAATTTCACAAACATAATAATCGGTAAATAAATAACGTTCTGCCAAACGCTACTCCAATTATAGGCGATAATAAAGCGCTTGTAATTTTCAAACGCCCCCATTCTGTCTGCAACAAACACCATCACTACAGGAAACGCAAACCAGGAAATAGCATAAATCAACAGCTCACCGATCCATACAGACAAATCCATATCGGCGGTTGTTCGCATAGACAGGAAAACCATGAACAACGGCAACACCAAAAACATCGCCCGAAACGAGCGCCAAAACCCGACAATTGTATCATCAAAGTCGTCGATGGCCGCCTTTTCAAAGCGCAACAATTTCCATGCTGCGTTTAGGGCCCGAGCTGTATCATTCATCTATGCTTTCCCAACATCAAACCAAACCCACAACAGTATGCGGGTTTTAAATTTTATGCCTATTCATTCGTTCAAAATAGAACTTAAGAGCTGTTTCGTAAATGATACTAAGTTGGTGAATATCCGTTACCCGCGCGCATTCATCAACCATATGGGCAGTGCGGTTGGTCAAGCCAAACTCGCTAACCGGGCAGATATTTTTAATAAACCGGGCATCGGATGTACCGCCCGTGGTGCTGAGTTCTGGCACACGCCCACAGACATTTTCAATAGCAGCTGACAATACATCGCTTAATAATCCGGGCGGGGTTAAAAACGCTTCGCCTGATACCCGGATATTCAATTCACAATCGCCCGCAATTTCAGCACACCATTGTTGTAGTTTTTTGGTTAACGATGCCCCGGTATGATGATCATTAAATCGGATATTAAATTTGGCTTCACCGTGTGCTGGAATAATATTGGTCGCTGGGTTGCCCACATCAATACTGGTCAAAGCCAATGTCGTCGGTTGGAAATGTTCGCTACCATCATCAAGAGATGTTTGTGATATATGATTTAAAAATTTGGTCAGCCGCGGCAACGGGTTATCAGCCAAATGCGGATAAGCCGAATGACCTTGGCGGCCTTTAACACGGAGATGGCCGTTTAAACTACCACGGCGGCCGATTTTCACCATTTCACCAAGTTGATCTGGATTGGTCGGCTCGCCAACCAAACAATGATCAACGACTTCGCCTTTGGCTTTTAACCAATCCAGCATTTTCCGCGTGCCATTAATCGATGGGCCTTCTTCGTCGCCGGTAATCATCAAGCTGATGGAGCCTTTGAAATCATCAGCGCCGGATGTGATATACCGAGCGGCCGCTGCGCAAAAACTGGCAATCGCACCTTTCATATCAGACACACCACGGCCATATAACTTACCGTCCCGGATTTCTGGCTGAAACGGATCACTCGTCCAATCATCCACATTACCCGGCGGCACCACGTCTGTATGTCCGGCAAAACAAAAATTCGGGGCCATCGTGCCAAAGCGGGCATATAGATTGTCAACGTCCGGCGTTCCAGTTTCAGAAAACCTCATGCGGTGACATTCAAAACCCAAAGGTTCAAGAAATGCCTGTAACACATCCAAAGAGCCCGCATCAACGGGAGTGACGCTGGCGCAGGAAAGTAGGGCAATCGACAACTCAACAGGGTCAAACTGATCTGTCATCAATTTCAATCGCGCAAAAGTTCATTAATCGACGTTTTAGAGCGGGTTTTGGCATCAACACGTTTGACGATTACCGCACAATATAATGACGGGCCCATTGTGCCATCAGGAAAAGGTTTTCCGGGCATGGATCCTGATACCACGACCGAATAGGCGGGCACACGGCCCATAAAAATTTCACCTGTTGCCCGGTCAACAATTTTTGTCGACGCCCCTAAATACACACCCATCGATAAAACCGAGCCTTCTTCGACGACGACGCCTTCGGCTACTTCGGCACGGGCACCAATGAAACAGTTGTCTTCGATAATCACAGGCCCGGCTTGTAACGGCTCCAACACACCGCCGATACCAGCACCGCCAGAAATATGGCAATTTTTACCAATTTGCGCACACGATCCAACCGTTGCCCACGTATCAACCATGGTGGCGCTATCAACATAAGCACCTAAATTCACAAAGCTTGGCATCAAAACAACACCGGGAGCAATATAAGCCGAACGGCGAACAATGGCATTAGGGACAGCCCGGAACCCGGCTTTGGTAAACTCATCAACGCCCCAGCCTTCGAATTTTGATGGCACTTTATCAAACCAAGGCGCACCATCCGGGCCGCCGGTAATCGGCGCCATGTCGCGAAGGCGGAATGATAATAAAACGGCTTTTTTCAGCCATTGGTTAACGTGCCAGCCGGTATCTGTTTTTTCGGCCACACGCAATTGACCTTTATCCAATTGATCAAGTGCCAATTCAATGGCGTCCCTGATATCACCGCTGGTAGCTGGCCCGATTTCATCGCGATTTTCCCATGCGTCGTCAATGGTTGCTTGCAAACTGGATGTATTCATAACTGTCCTCGTAAAAAATAATGTGTGATGGCATTCATGCAGGGAAAATGAGGCACCATCCAAGATGTGTCAACAATGATCCGCATTAATATGGTTTATAGCATTCCTGCGGCGACTTGAGACAGCCAAGGCGTCAGTCCCGCAATCCTATGATCCAGCCGCGTTTCCCCTAATCCCTGACGGCCCCAAGGCGTATTGTTTTCGACCCAGACGGTGGTCATGCCTAAATCTGCGGCGGGGGCTAAATTACGGACCATGTCTTCGACCATGACAGCGCGGTTAGGATCAATGGAAAACTGCTTTATCAGTTGTTGGTAGACATCCGGTTCCGGTTTTGGTCGATAATTAGCATCAATAATATCAAATGTTTCATCAAAATGTCCGGCGATCCCAAGTTTTTCAACAACGTGATCCGCATGATCCGACGATGCGTTTGTAAATATAATTTTTCGTCCCGGCAATTGACTTAAAGCCGCAGCTAATTGCGGGTCTTCTGGTAAGCCAGAGACATCAATATCATGCACAAAGTCAAGAAAATCAGCGGGGTCTACATCATGGTGGTCCATTAACCCGCGCATCGTTGTGCCGAAACGTTTAAAATAATTTTTTTGCAAGGCATAAGCATCATCCCGGCATAAATTCAACAAGCGTTCTATAAACCGGGTCATATTTTTTTCGACCTGAGAGAAAAGTTCGTGCTGATGGGCATACAAGGTATTATCAAGATCAAAAATCCAGACATCAATGCAATCACGCAGGCACTTAGTTGAAAAATTTGTTCTTAATTGAGGCGTTTTCATATCCATCTTAATGTTTCCCGGCTTTGTCAGGCTCTCGCAAGGTTATCTCTGTAAGAACCATTATAAGATGAAACCTATCACAAAAACATACTTCTTTCCCGTCCCTTTAATCAATTACCCCGACGGCCCGCCCAAGGAATTGTATGTTTACGTAAAAATCAATACCCGCTATCATCAACTAGGTGTATACAATATTAGTACATTTTAGCTAAATAAAACCCTGCTCTCCAATAACCATGCCTAGCAAGCGCTTTCAATATGTTAATTCCATTTATTTTACATTAATTTCCGAACTTAAAATATCGTCCAGAATTTCATGAACATGACCATACAACCACATTTTCTTGATAATTACCCAAGCCCTGCGGCTATCGTCGATGTGCGGGGCCATGTGCTTGCGGCTAACGCCAAAGGTGCGGGGCTAGAAGCTATTTTAAGCCATCAAGCAGCACCCGAAATCAACGCGCTTATCAGCCAAGCAGCCGAACAAGGAATGATGTTGGCCGACACCATCATATTGCAGAGCTCCAAAGGCGAAGTAATTTTAGAAGTCAGCGTTTTACCGCTCGAAAATGCCAAACAATTATTGGTTTTAACTCGCGATCAAACCATGGAACGCAATTTGCGCTCTGCATTAGTCGAATCCCGCCAACGTTATAAAGATTTGGTTGAAGTTTCCAGTGATTTTTGTTGGGAAATTAGTGAAGATAGGACATTTACCTTTGTTTCCCATGGTGGCGCATTAGGTTACACTACAAATGAATTAATAGGGTTCCATGCCGAACAACTGATTATTAATCCGGATAGTTTCCCGCATACGCCGTTCACCAGTCAAAAAGCGCTCAACAATGTTGAAGTTTGGCTTAAACACAAAGATGGTTCGACCGCGTGCATGGTAATGGCATCGGTTCCATTAACGGTTTCCGCCGATAACGTTAATGCTTGGAAAGGCGCGCGCGGTGTATGCCGCGACGTGACTATGGAACGTGAAAGCGAGGCGGCGCTGGCCAATGCCCGTCACCGTGAACAGCTGCTGCATTACATTGTCAGCACCATCCGTGACGAACTTCAACCCAGCAATATGTTGGATGCCGCATCAGCCGCGACAGCCCGGGCCTTGGGGGTTGCCGGATGTCGGATTTTCCGACAAATCACGCCCGGTGAATTCACAATTGCAGCCGAATACGGCAACATAGATGGTGTCGAGGGGATCGAGCCCGAACTTTCAGTCCTCACCAACGGCACTGATGTTAAAACAATTTTAATCGGTGACTGGCAAGTTTTGGCCGCTGCTACCAGTTACCGCAAAACGGTTAATGGGGCGCTAACGATCTGGAAAGCTGCATCCGGAAAAGCTTGGGACGATGATCATATTTTAATGATTGCCGATGTTGCTAATCAATTGGGCATCGCCAACGAACAAATCACCAACCATGAACGCATCGTCGCACTATCCAGAACCGATAGCTTAACAGGCATGCTCAACAGGCGGGCTTTTTTTGAAGAAGAATTGCCAAGGCGCGTATCCCGTTTGTTACTAAGCCGAAAAACAGCCGCATTGTTTTATTTGGACATGGATAATTTTAAACTGGTGAACGATTTACATGGCCATAAAACCGGTGACGATGCGATTTTATTTTTACGCGACATGCTCATGGAGTTTTCAAGACCCGGTGACGTGATCGCAAGATTAGGCGGTGATGAATTTGCCATGTGGCTGGATGGCATTTCACCGGAAGTAACTCTAAAGCGTGCAAAAACATTGATGGCTGCCAGCAAACAACTGGAACAATTTTCCGGAACCCCAGAACAACCATTAGGCATATCGGTGGGTATTGCTATGTATGACCCAAGCAACAAAGAAACTTTAAACGGACTGGTTTCCAGAGCTGACGAAGCCATGTATGCTATTAAAAAAGATGGGAAGGGTGGTTTTGCTATGGCCCCAGCGGCGGGCCCTCCTAATGCATGAATTAATGGAAACCAGTTTGATGATATCTTATGAAGACGCCAGCATTCTTGCGAATAATTCAGACCCTGCGGTCAGGCGGGAACTCGCCGAACGCACCGATTTACCCAAAGAGATTTTATACTTTCTAGCCGACGACCCGGATCCAGAAGTCAGACGCACGGTCGCTCGTAATTCCGCAACCCCTAGCAAAGCGAACTTAATACTCGCTCATGATACAAACACCACTATTCGCGCTAATTTAGCCCATAAGCTAACCGACAGTTTAATATCTAAAAAGGTGCCTAAATCAAAAACCGACCGCAAAAAATTCAAACCCAACGGATCTGAACAAGCGCTGCACGTCATCGCCCGCGACCAAGAGGTCGATATCAGGCGCATGCTTTCAGGATTGTTACAAAAAACTGAGGCCGCGCCCTATGATGTGATTAAAACGTTAGCATGGGATGGCGATGCCGACGTTTCCATGCCGGTATTAACCCATTCGCCTGTTTTACAAGAAAGTGATTTAATAGAACACGTTCAACAAAAACCAACCGATGACACATTAAAAGCCATTTCAAAACGCCAAGACGTCAGCGAAAATGTATCCGACGTTGTAGTCGCCACAAATAATGTCGACGCCATTTCTGAATTATTATTAAATTCCAGCACACAGTTTCGCGAACAAACGCTGGATGAATTGGTGGATAAATCCCGTGATATCGAGCTTTGGCAATCACCATTAGTTAGTCGGCCAACATTATCTCCGCGTTCAATGGTACAGCTTTCTCAATTTATTGATACGGAATTACTAGGGACATTAAAAGCACGGCATGACATTGATCCCGAGCAATTGAAATCGATTGATAACATCGTTGCTAAACGACAAAAAAACGATGGCAAGCCCATCAATGACAACCAACTCTTGCCCACACCCGTCATTGATTTCTTGAATACGGATCTACCTTATAATGTTGTTCGCAGCATGCAACAAAAAAACCGGGTGAGCGCAGACATACTAGGCAAAGCACTTGAAAGTGCCGATTATTCGTTGGTTATGGCGGCACTGATCATTTTCTCAAAGCTCCCCGAAAGTGTTGTGAAAATTGCTTTTCGGGAAAAAAGCGCCCGCGGCATCGTCTCCATATGCTGGAAAGCCGGGCTTTTCTTTGAACTTGCCATCAAAATCCAACAGCACATGGGCCGGTTGGCACCATCACAAGTTTTGACGTCGACAATAAAAGATGCCTATCCTATGAATGAAGATGAAATGAATTGGCATCTTGATTTTTTCAAAAATTGGGCCGGGAAACCTTCTGGGTGAACCGGCAGGTTAAATAGCATGGTCCAAAAACCACCCCATAACGTCAATGATCCTCTAGCAGGTCCGTCCATAACAGACTATGATCAAGCCAAAGAGATCGCCCACAACGGGGCGCAAAAAGAACGTTGTGCGCTGGCTACTCGTCAAGATCTTCAGCCAGAGATTTTATATTTTTTAGCCGATGACCCGGATCCAGAAGTGCGCCGGCTGCTGGCGACCAACCCGGCAGCCCCACGTCATGCAGATTTAGTGCTGGCACAGGATAAAGATGAAAAAGTCCGTGGCGGATTGGCTGCTAAAATGGCTGAACTCGCCCCAGGTTTAAGCGCCTTTGAAGCCGATAAAATTGGTCAATTGACCTATCAGGCACTGGAATTATTAGCCCGTGACCAAGTTGTTCGTGTCCGTCAAATTTTAGCCGAAGCTTTAAAAGACATCGCCGATGCGCCCGCCGAAGTGATCCGTCATTTAGCCGAAGATGCTGAACTGGTTGTGGCTTCACCCATTTTACAATTTTCACCAGTCCTCAGCGACGAAGACCTGTTGGACATCATATCCAAAAACACTAATTATGATCGTTTAGGCATTATTGCCCAACGCCAAGACGTGGGTAATCGCATTGGTGATGCCATTATTGATAGCGGGGACGTTGAAAGCATTGCATTGTTACTCGCTAATGACAGTGCCCAGCTTCGTGAAGAGGCGCTGGATAACATCATTGACCAAGCTGCGGATAAAATTTCGTGGCATAAGCCGCTGGTCAACAGATCGTTTTTACCCGACCATGCAGCATTAAAACTTGCACAATTTGTCGCCGATAATTTAATAAATTCATTGCTTGCGCGCGATGATTTATCCGCAGATACCCTGCTCGAAGTCCGAGCTGTTGTTAACGTTAAATTACAAGAAACCTCAACCGATACAGAAGCATCCGTATCGCAAACTGACGATGACCGCACACCTGCGGAAATCGCTTTTGAAAAAGCAACATCGTTGCGTGAAATGAATAATTTAAGCCCGGCCGACATTATGCATGCGTTGAAAAACGGGGATGATGATTTTACTATTGCCAGCCTAGCCGTGCGTTCAGAATTACACACCATGGCCGTCAGGAAAACCATTGCTGATAAAAACATCAAAGGCTTGTTATCTATTGCCTGGGCCGCAGGTTTGTCCGCTGCCGAAGCCGCCGCCGTGCAGAGGAAATTAGCCAAATTACCGGAAAATCGTGTAATCGATGCCAATCCACAAGGTGACTACACCCTTAGCGACGGCGATATGGAATGGCAGTTGGAATTCGTCCGCGACCGTGGATAGTTTTTTAACGCCGCATCTATACAATCAAGGTTCCCGCGCCACCGGGGGTGAATAATTCGATTAAAATAGCATGCGGCACCCGGCCATCGATAATCACAGCCCCTTCGACGCCATTTGAAACAGCATCCAGACAGGTTTCAACTTTTGGGATCATGCCGCCGGTGACAATGCCTTGGCCTATGGCGTCACGCGCCTCATCACTGCTCATATCAGCAATCAGTTCGCCATCCCCATCCAACACCCCTTTAACGTCCGTTAACATCATCAACCGTTTTGCGCCCATGGCGGCAGCAATCGCACCGGCAACGGTATCGGCATTGATGTTCAGGGTATCACCCGCCGGGCTTAACCCAATCGGTGCAATGACCGGGGTTAAATCGCTTTGAGCAAAAGCGTTTAAAATATGCGGGTCAATTTTTGTCGGCTCACCAACCAGCCCTAAATCGAGAACTTTTTCAATATTACTTTCTGGATCACGCACCATGCGTTTCAATTGCTGGGCTTCAATCAGGCCACCGTCTTTGCCGGAAATACCAATCGCCCGCCCACCGGCGGCTGCGATAGCGCTGACAATTTGTTTGTTAATCGATCCCGATAAAACCATTTCGACAATTTCAACGGTTTTTTCATCCGTTACCCGAAGCCCGTCTATAAATTCGCTTTTAACATTTAAACGCCTAAGCATGGCGCCAATTTGCGGGCCGCCACCGTGAACGACAATCGGGTTCAGTCCAACTTGGCGTAATAAAACGATATCGCGGGCAAAATTAGCTGCCATATTTTTATCGCCCATGGCATGGCCGCCATATTTAACAACAATCGTAGCTCCTGTGTGGCGGCGCATATAAGGCAATGCTTGCGACAAAATCGTCGCCTGTTCCAACCACTTTTGTTCTGGAGATTGCTTTGGGGATTGGTCCGTTTTTTGTCTGCCGTCGCTCATCGTCATTCAACCTTTGATCGGGTGGTTCATACTCATTGACAACGCATCATAAGCATTCAAGCTGCCCGCATCAATCAGACGATTTAAATAAGCGCGTAAAGCGTTGCCCGCAATTCTGCAATGCCGATATTTTTTCTTGAACTTGTAAACGCTATATCGGGGTGAGCCGCGCCATGCTTTGCCAATTCCAAGGATATCTCATCACTTAATTTTGCCAAAGGTCCGGGTTTTATTTTATCACATTTTGTTAAAATGACCTGATACACTTGCGCAGCTTTATCCAATGCCGACATGACGCCAACATCCGACGCTTTCAAGCCAACCCGGGCATCAATTAACAGACACACCCGGCGCAATTGCACCCGACCTTTTAGATAAGCGTTTGTTAATCCTGTCCATTTTTTCACTTCGGCTTTTGGTGCGCGAGCATAACCATAGCCCGGCAAATCAGCCATCATCAATTGTTCGCCTAGATTAAAAAAATTGATCTGTTGTGTGCGCCCGGGCGTATTGGATGTACGCGCCAATGCTTTTTGCCCAACGAGCGCATTGATAAGTGATGACTTGCCCACATTTGAACGCCCGGCAAATGCAATTTCGCTTAAACTGCTTTCCGGCACTTGGTCAAGTCGGGCGCAGCCAATGATAAACGTACAAGGTTGATTAAACAGCAACCGACCTTGTTCAATTTCCAATTCTTGATCTTCATCGTTCATGACGGCAAACCTTTGATATGCCAATGCATTATTTTAGAGCGTCTTTGCCTTTGATACCCATACGGCGCATGATTACCCATTGCTGCGCCATACTCAGCAAGTTGTTCCAAGCCCAATAAATAACTAAGCCCGCAGGGAACGAGGCCAGCATAACCGTGAATATAATTGGCAAAAACAAGAAAATTTTTGCCTGAACAGGGTCGGTCGGTTGCGGGTTAAGTTTTTGCTGCAGGAACATTGTAATTCCCATGATCAAAGGCCACACTCCAATCATCGGCAACAATTCAGGTGGCGAGAACGGGAACAAGCCAAACAGATTAAAGAGCGTTGTTGGATCAGGCATAGACAGATCCTGAATCCACCCAAAAAATGGTGCTTGGCGCATTTCAATGGTCACAAACAAAACTTTATAGAGTGAGAAAAAAATCGGGATTTGAATAATAATTGGCAAACAACCAGACGCTGGATTGGCTTTTTCACGTTTATAAAGCGCCATCATTTCTTGATTGAGTTTCACTTTATCTTCGCCAAACCGTTCACGAAGTTTAACCATTTCTGGCTGCAACTTTTTCATTTTGCTCATAGAAACATAGGATTTATTGGCCAAAGGAAACAAGATCGCCTTCAGTCCAACCGTCAGCAATAAAATTGAAAGTCCCAAATTTAACACATGGCCGTTTAACCATAACAATGCATAAAAGAACGGCTTGGTAAGAAAATAGAACCAGCCAAAATCGATGGCTAAATCAAAATTCTCAATTCCGAACTTTTCTGCATACCCGTCCAACAATGCCACTTCTTTAGCACCGGTGAACAAACGGCTGGTCACATCCGCTGATCCACCCGACGGGATGGTCTTTTCACCGCCAATAAAATCAGCTTGGTATTTATCAACGCCACCTTGATTCCGGTAGAAAAACCGGCTGCTGCTTTTGGATTGCTGGTCAGGGACTAACGCCGTTAACCAATATTTATCGGTGATACCGATCCAGCCACCAAGAGAGGTCTGTTCAATTTTTCCGTCCTCTTGCAAATCATCATAATTAACTTCTTTTAAAGTGCCATCAAAAACACCCAACAGTCCTTCGTGCAGGATATAAAAATTTGTCGTATCCGGTGTGCCACGCCTGGATATCAACCCATAAGGCGATAATGTGACAGGTTTATCCGTTGAATTGATAACCGATTGGGTAATCGTAAACATATAATTTTCATCAACAGCGATTAAGCGCTTGAAAACCAATCCTTGTCCATTGTCCCAGCTAAAGGTTACAGGCGTTTCTGGCGTCAACTCTTTGGCGTTGGCCTGCCATTTTGATTGCTGGTCGGGGACTTTTATACCTGCTGTTGCTGCCCAGCCGAATTGCCCATAATAAGCGCCTTCGACGCCTTTGGGTGACAATAGAATGATTTCGTTGCTTTCTGGGTCAAGCGTTTCACGGTAGTCAGCGAGTGTTAAATCATCAATTAAAGCCCCCGTTAAAGCGATCGAGCCATGTAACCGCGGGGTTCTAATTTTGACCCGGTTGTTGCGCGCTAAAATATCACTTCGGCTTTGCCCCATTGCTTTAAGTGATGTTGTAGCAGGCTCTGATCCGGGCGCTTGCGGCAACGTAGGGTCCGACGTTCTACCCGATGGGACAGCAGATGCGTTCGGTGTATTCACCGTTTGTTTTTGCTCTGAAACCGCTTGCGGTACCGGTGTTGGTTTTTTGAAATATTCGAAACCAAAAAGAATGGCAATCGACAGCACAACTGCCAAAATCATATTACGGTTATCAATCATTTTACCGTCTAGAGCTCTCTATTTCTGATATCCATTGCTGGATCGGCTTGCTGACACGCACAGCCATTATGAAGGTCACCCAAAAGGTTCCCAGAAAAATTGTTCTTCTTGTCACCCGATTTAAGCACAGGCGGCTCGGGTACGGGGTCATAGCCATACCCCCCCCACGGGTGACAGCGACCAATGCGTTTTATGGCTAACAATAAACCTTTGATCGGACCATAGGCATCCAATGCGCCAAGCGCGTATTCAGAACACGTTGGTTCGTACCGGCATCTGCCTGCCAAAACAGGGGACAACAAAAGCTGATAGCCTCTGATCAAAATTTTAAAAATTGATGCCATCGGTTTACCGGGATCCATTATTATAATTCGTTATTTGTTGCCGTTCTATAGAAACTGAAGCCTTCATTTTGTAACGAACCGGCGACGATAGAAGCGTAATTTAGTCTTTAGACAAAGGTACGTCACGGAAAATTTTTAATTTTTTTAAGGCTTGCCTCAAATCATTTACCAAGCTTTCAAAAGACCGCGTTGCCGTGGTCGCCCGACCAATAATAACGATGTCAAAACCGGGACATACATTTGCGGGAAACACCTGTTCTACAACAGCACGAAGCCGTCTTTTAACGCGGTTTCGCCGGACGGCATTACCAACTTTTTTACTAACGGTGAACCCCAACCGGACAGATAAAGAATGAATATCCCCATCCAGTTGTTTTTGATGCGGTCGGGCTTGTACAACCATTCCCGGGCGCACCCATTTACGCCCTAAACGGCGCGCCAACAAAAATTCCCGGCGCAGCTTTAACCGGCTGCAGTGCGCTTCCGATAGATCGCTATTGCCAGGCATTCATGTCACACATCAGGCCTGCCTTATGCAGACAGACGTTTGCGTCCTTTGGAACGACGGTTTGATAAAACCCGACGACCGCCCACTGTGGCCATACGGCTACGGAAACCATGGCGGCGTTTGCGGATTAGTCGGCTCGGTTGAAAGGTACGTTTCACTTGATTAACTCCAGTCTGGGATTTCTCTTCGAAGAATTTCCCGGTGTATAAGGTGTCCTTGGGCTTAAGTCAACGCTAACTCTGATGGTCTGATGATACAAACCCGCTTTATTTATACAAATTAATACTTGATAGTGTGAAATACGGAACCAAGCTTCACAAAAACGTTATTCAAACAGGATAAAAAGTGTCCGCCATGTGGTTGCCGACAGGCCTAAGTTCCCCTTTAATATAAAGGTTAATATTAATCTCAACATTTCATATGATTTTATTAAAATTTTTATTGAATTAAATCGGCGATTTTAAAAGAAACCTTAATTATGACACTAAAAACACCAGAAAAGCTTAACCATTGCAATGCGACGCCCAAGCTGTCCTATTCAAGATTAATGCCTTTGGGTTTTGTCATCATCGGCATTGTCGCTTTTTTTATGTTCGACCTTAATCGATACCTATCTTTCCAAAGCTTAAGCGAAAACCGGCAGTTTTTACTCGATTGGTTTGAAAACAACCAATTTCTCGCTTTTACTCTTTATATTTTGATTTATGCATTATGCACATCATTTTCAGTGCCCGGAGGTGTCTGGCTAACCTTGGCTGGTGGATTTATTTTTGGCACGGTCATGGCAACAGTCATAACGGTTTTAGCCGCGACCATTGGCGCCACCATGATTTTTCTGATTGCCCGGTATGCATTGGCAGACTTTTTTCATGCCAAAACCGGGAACATTGGCCACAAAATGGAAAAAGGCTTTCAGGAATGCGCTTTTAATTACCTGTTGTTTTTACGGTTAGTGCCGATTTTTCCTTTTTGGTTGGTCAATCTGGTCCCGGCGTTGCTTGGCGTTCGCTTGCGCACCTATGTTGTTGGCACATTTTTGGGCATCATTCCGGGAACGGCCGTTTTTGCCAGCGTCGGCAACGGTTTAGGCGCTGTATTTGACGCTGGCGGCACCCCTGATTTAGGCATTATTTTTTCTCCCCCTGTATTATTGCCAATTTTGGCACTCGCCGTGTTATCCTTGGTCCCTGTGCTACACAAAAAAATTCAATCAGCTAAAGCGGGCACTCATGAATAAACCGGCCAAAGTCGATATCTGTGTGATTGGGGCGGGCTCCGGTGGGCTTAGCGTTGCCGCTGGTGCCGTGCAAATGGGCGCATCGGTTGTTCTTATTGAAAAAAATAAAATGGGTGGCGATTGTTTAAACACCGGATGCGTGCCATCAAAAGCTTTGTTAGCATCAGGCCATGCAGCGCAAAATATTCTGGGTGCCAAAAAATTTGGTGTGACAGCAGGATCACCAAAAATCAACGGTAGCAAAGTTTATAAACACATCAAAAACGTTATTCAGTCCATTGAACCAAACGATTCCATCGAACGGTTCGAGGGTCTAGGCGTTCAGGTTATTCAAGGTGCCGCCACATTCACCAACCGACAAGAAGTTATGGTGGGTGAGCAGAAAATTCATGCTAGGCGCTTTGTTATCGCCACTGGCTCAAGCCCTGTTTTGCCGCCCATATCGGGACTAAGTGATGTTGACGCTTTAACAAACGAAACTATTTTTGAATTAAAATCTTTGCCTAAACACTTGGTCATTTTGGGTGGCGGCCCCATTGGCGTTGAAATGGCCCAAGCCCACCGGCAATTAGGCGTCCAAGTAACCCTGCTTGAAATGTTTTCAATTTTATCTAGGGACGATGCAGATTTAGCCGACGTTTTGCGCAAACAACTCATCAAAGATGGTGTTGAAATTTTTGAGAACATCAAAATTCAAAGTGTAGAAAAATCATCCGATAATGTATCTGTCCATTACACAGACGTTACTGGCGATGATGCCACTGTGACCGGTAGCCATATTCTGGTCGCGGCGGGTAGGCGAACAAATACCGCCGGTTTGGGACTCGATAAAGCCGGTGTTGAAACCAACCGCGCGGGCATTTCCGTCGATGCGCGGTTACGCACAACCAACAAAAAAATATTTGCCATTGGTGATGTCGCAGGCGGCATGCAATTTACACATATTGCCGGATACCACGCCGGCGTTATCATCCGGAATATTTTATTCAGGTTGCCCGCCAAAGTCGATTACCGTGCCGTGCCACGGGTAAGTTATACGAACCCTGAACTAGCCCAAGTCGGATTAATCGAGGCCGATGCCCGTAAAACTCATAAAAACATCCGCATTTTAACACATCCTTTTGCTGACAATGATCGTGCGGTCACGGAACAAGACACCAATGGCTTAATCAAAGTCATCACAAGTAAAAACGGCCAAATCTTTGGCTGTGGCATCGTTGGGCCCGGTGCCGGAGAAATGATCGCACCGTGGGTATTGGCAATGCAGAAAAAATTAAAAATTTCAGCCATGGCTTCAACAATTTTCCCATACCCAACGCGCAGCGAGATTTCTAAACGCGTTGCTGGTAGTTTTTATACGCCCTCTTTATTTTCTGAAAAAACACGAAAAATCGTCCGCTTCCTTAGGATTTTTGGTTAATGCTATGAAACAGATCAACGAAAAAATCCCTGCCATTTTCAGTGGTTTATCCGGACGATTATTGTTGATGACTATGGGTTTTGTGATGTTGGCAGAGGTTTTAATCTGGACGCCATCAATCGCACGCTTTCATAAAGTTTATCTAGAGGAGCGTTTGCTACGCGCCCATCTATCGACTTTGGCGCTGGATGCTGTTCCCGAAGGCGCTGTGGATACATCGCTTAAAAACAAGCTGTTAAAACATGCCGATGCTTATGGCATTTCCATTAGCGGTTTGGATCGCCGTATGTTGATGGTATCTGGCGACATGCCCCCCAAAGCCGACCGCGTGGTTGACATGACCAAAGGCAACGCTTTTGACTGGATAATGCAAGCGTTCGATACCTTGGCACAGGATAAAAACCGGGTCTTAAGGGTCATGGGATATTCACCCAAAGACGCAAGAGTGATGGTTGAAATATTATTGGACGAAGCGCCGTTACGCAAAGCCATGGTCGACTTTTCAACCCGCATTTTAACACTTTCTATTGGCATATCTTTATTTACGGCGGGGTTGGTGTATTTAACATTACAGTTGTTGATGATCCGCCCCATGCGCCGCATTACCCAAGGCATTAAAACTTTTCGTGAGGCCCCCGAAGATGGCGCCCGTGTTTTTCTAGCCAGCAACCGCCGCGATGAAATTGGTATTGCCGGACGCGAGCTTGCCGTCATGCAAAACGAATTAAGGGGCGCATTAAGACAAAAAGAACGACTGGCAACGTTGGGTGCGGCCGTTGCCAAAATCAATCATGATCTACGCAATAGTTTAGCCACCGCCGTCCTCGCTTTTGATCGGCTTGCCCATATTGATGACCCCGAAGTTAAAAGCGTGCTCCCGCGCATGTATGATGCTGTTGACCGCGCCGTCAATTTATGCAGCCAAACTTTAAATTATGCCGCCGATGCGGACCTGCAGCTTGAATGCAGCCATTTTCATTTAAGCGAGCTGATCTCTGAAACATGGGCACAGTTAAAAGCCGAAGAGTGTTATAAAGATACCCAGATATGGCAAAATGATGTGCCTTTTGAAACTAGTATTTTTGCTGATCGACGGCAACTTTTCAGGGTTTTCAGCAATTTAGCCCGCAATTCATTGCAATCCGGCGCGACAACGGTTCAATGGCAAGTCGAACAGGCTAGTCAGCGCATTCTTATCACCTTAACCGATGATGGTCCGGGTCTTGGTGACAAAGCCCGTAAAAAATTATTCCAACCCTTTGCCGGTTCAGAGCGCAGCGGCGGCACCGGGCTTGGTCTCGTCATTGCACGCGAGGTTATGAAAGCCCACGGCGGAGAAATTACGCTGATATCCAGTAGCGCTGCAGGCACGGTATTCCAGTTAGACCTCGGCGCATCCGACATATAAGTTTTCAACTCAAAACTTGACAGCGGCAACGCTAATCCACATGGTAAGCGCTGTTATCAACGAACGATGATGTAAACGTGCACAAAACTTTTAAACCATAACTTCATAAAGTTTGTGCATCAATTATGATATACCAAGAAACAGAACGATATGTTCTTTAATTTTGGAACCTTTTGGGAGGATAATTATGAAACGCTGGCTTTTTTCAGCATTGGCTTTAGTCGTCGCTATTTCTTTTGCGGCCCCTAGCTTTGCCGCATCACACGCAAAAACATTACGTATAACGCTACAATTGCCATTGAAACATCACCTTGGACAGAATTTGGTCAACTTCAAAAAAGAAGTCGAAGCCAAATCCAATGGGTCATTAAAAATCGAAATTTACCCATCCGCACAGCTTTATAAAGATAAAGAAGTGCCCCAAGCCGTCGCATCGGGCGCCATTGAAATGGGTGTTGCATCAATTGCACGTTTTGCCGGAACCATCCCGGCTGTTGATATTTTTTATGTGCCATTCATGTTCCCATCCAACAAACAAGTGCGTAAAGCAACAGCCCCCGGCAGCCCGCTACGAGGCCCCATTGACGAAGCCATTTTGAAAACAGGCGCGCGTCCATTGTGGTGGCAAGCTTTTGGCAGCGCTATTTTGCTTTCAAAAGGCGGACCGCTTAAAACACCTGCGGATATGAAAGGCAAAAAAGTACGTGTCTTTGGTAAAACCCTTGGTGATTTTGTCTCAGCCGTTGGTGGTGCACCAACATTGATGTCAGGTTCCAAACAATTTTTGGCCTATCAACGCGGTACCGTTGACGCGGGTATGACCGGTTTAACGACCATTCCATCCCGTAAACTTTACCAAGTGATGGATACGGTCACATTGTCTTATCATGCTGACATTGAATTTTTGGTCCTGATTAACGAACAAGTCTGGCAAGGATTAACGGATAATCAACGCAGCATTATCAAAACTGCTGGTGTGCGGGTCGAAGCCGAACTGCGCAATAAAATGGGCCGCCTTGAACAGGAAGCACTTGATTTTGCAAAAACCAAAATGAACGTTGTTGATTTAACAGACGCCGAACGCGCTGCTTGGAAAAAAGCCACAACGTCCGTGGTTGACAGTTATATCAAACGCGCCGGTAGCCTTGGCAAGCACTTGGTTAAAATTGCCAACGAACTTTAAAATCTGACTGTTTACAGATCGTTTCCGAAGGGGGGGCAGAGGATTTCCCTGCCCCCCTTTTATTTTGTTAATTCATTTTGGTTGAGCATGATTTTATGTTATCTGCGATTGATCAATTAAGCGAATGGTCCGGACGCTTTGCGGCTTGGATGTTTTTTGCCATTGGCGTTATGGTTTCCTATGAAGTCGTCAGCAGAAATTTATTTATTGCCCCCACCGTTTGGGCCGAAGAAGTTTCGCAATTTTTCCAAATTTGGGCGACTTATCTTGCCGCCGGGTATATCGTTAAACATCGGCAATTGATCGTCATCGAATTTTTTATTATCCGACTTTCGCCAACTCCTCGCCTGCTTGCCGATATATTTGCCTTATCTATCATGGCTATTTTTTCATTTGTTGCCGTTTTTTATGGCATCGATATTGTTTTGGAATCAATTCAACAAGGCCGCAACACTTCAACCATTTTAGGCGTTCCTAAATGGATGACCGAAAGTGCCATTCCCCTTGGTTTTTCAATTTTGTTATTACAAATCCTGGCTCAATTCATCCGGCTTTTCACCGACCCAGAGCCGCCGACAACACACTCGCCGCTCGATGAGATCTAGGGTCCAGACTCATTCATATCTTGGGCAATTTATGCAACTCTGTTTGCAAAACAAGGGATTTAGCCAAATGAAACAATTGAAGGGCATGTATAACATATTCACGGGTGTTTCATGCCGGATAAATCGTTTGTTTTGCAAACCCATTTGGGCGCGGCAAATTTGCTCGCGCAGAACGGATGAATTTAATGAGTATGGACCCTAAGCCATGACCAGTGCAATTATACTTCTGTTATTAATGGGTTTATTGTTTTTAGGCGTGCCCGTTGCCTTTGCTTTAGGTGGGCTGGGTCTTGGCATGTTGTGGTTTGCCGATTTATCACCGTTGATGGTCCCTCAAGGACTGTACTCAACAACCGACAGCTTTATTTTATTGGCCGTGCCGTTATTTTTATTAATGTCCAATATTTTACTCAAAGGTGGCGTCGGCAAAGATTTATTTAACGCCGTACAAAGTTGGGTCGGCCATTGGCCCGGTGGATTGGGTGTGGCGACGATTTTATCCTGCGGCATTTTTGCCGCTATTTCCGGATCATCCGTGGCTACGGCCGCGACCATCGGCACCGTTGCGATCAAAGAAATGACCGACCGCGGTTATCAACGTCCCTTTGTGTTAGGATTAGTGGCCGCAGGTGGCACTTTAGGTATTTTAATTCCGCCCTCTATACCCATGATTATTTATGGGGTCATCACCGAAGAAAGTATTGTGGATCTGTTCATGGCCGGTGTCGGACCGGGGTTGTTTTTAGTCGCTACTTTTATTTTATTTTGTTTCGGCTATGCAAAATTCGGCGGTGGCTATCAGCCACAAGCCAAAGCACCAATGGCTGAACGCATTCAGGCCAGCAAACGCGCATTGCCTACGGTACTGTTGGCCGTCGTTGTTATCGGATCGATTTATGCAGGCTATGCGACGCCTACAGAATCCGCAGGCATTGGTTTTGCATTTTCACTAATTATTGTTTTTGCCATGCGCGCCATGACATGGGAAAAATTAAAACAAGCCATCACCGACAGTATGCGCACGACGGTAACAATTTTTCTGATCTTGGCCGGTGCCCGGGTGTTTGGTCATGCCATAACTTTATACCGTATCCCTCAAGAACTCTCTTTTGCTATAACAGCTAATATATCCGAACCGGCGTTGTTTATTTTTATCGTCTGTTTGGTGTTGTTGTTAATGGGCTTTTTTTTAGAAGCCCTGTCCATGTTATTGATTATGGTGCCGGTGCTGTACCCATCGCTTGCCAGCATGGGTATTGATCCCATTTGGTTCGGCGTGTTGTTTGTCATCATGATTGAATGCGCGTTAATATCGCCACCCGTCGGGCTTAATTTATACGTCATCCAGGCCGTCGGCCAAGCCAAGCTTGGCGAAGTTGTCAAAGGCGTCTGGCCATTTTTACTGATCATGCTAGCAACAGTTGTTTTATTGTATTGGTTCCCGGATTTGGCTTTATTTATTCCTTTTAAATTATAGATATAAAGTCGATAGAGGACGTTCATGGTACGACAAGATGATGCGAAACAATTTCGTTGGCAGCCTTCACAATATCTTAAATTTTCGTCGCCCCGCTTGCGCCCTGCATTGGATTTATTAAATCAGATCGGCCATCCGTCTCCTCAACACATATATGATTTGGGATGCGGCCCCGGCAATGTCACACAATTCCTCAAATCCCGTTGGCCGACGGCTTTTATCACCGGCGTCGACAGCTCGTCTGATATGTTAAATCAGGCATCTATCGATACAAACAACGATTCATTATTATCTTGGGTTCAAGCCGACTTAAATCGTTGGCAGCCTGACCAAGCCCCGGATATTCTTTTTTCCAACGCCTGTCTGCATTGGCTTGATAATCATGAAGCTTTATTTGTAAAATTGATGTCGATTCTTGCGCCGGGCGGTGTTTTAGCTGTTCAAATGCCCAATAATTTTAATCAACCGACCCATAGCTTGGTTCGGGAAACAGTTTTAGAGGGTCCATGGCGTGATCAACTAAAGGCGACTATACGCGAATCTCCGGTGTTAAATGCCAAAAAATATTTGGAAATTTTAACGCCTTTAGCTGCATCCGTTGATGTTTGGGAAACCTGTTATTATCACGTTTTAACCGGGGATAATCCCGTTGTTGAATGGACAAAAAGCACTGCTTTAAAACCCTATCTAGATGCCTGTGTGAATGATCAGCAACGCCAACACTTTCTGAATCGGTATAGCGAAAAGGTGCTCAAAAGTTACCCCGAACAACCAAATGGCACGACTGTGATGGCGTTCCACCGCGTGTTCATTGTAGCCACAAAACCGTCTTAATCACCCAAAACAACGCCTTCGCGACTTCATTTTTTGCCGCAAAGGCTTCTCAATTCTCTAATCACCCAAAACAACGCCTTCGCGACTTCATTTTTTGCCGCAAAGGCTTCTCAATTCTCTAATCACCCAAAACAACGCCTTCGCGGCTTCATTTTTTGCCGCAAAGGCTTCTCAATTCTCTAATCACCCAAAACAACGCCTTCGCGACGGGGATCAGCGCCGCCGACAAATGCACCATTCACAACCGAGACCCCCTGCAAACCGCTTTTCCATTCAAAGGTTTTAACCTCATGCCCCATGGCTTCTAACGGAATGCGAAGCGCTTCAAGCTCGGTTCCTTGTTCCAATTCTGTCGCCCCGTTTCGATTTACGAAATTAGGCAAGTTTATGGCTTGCTGAATGTCCATTCCCCAATCCAGAACACCAATCAACGTTTTCACCACATAGCCAATAATCCGTGATCCACCGGGCGTGCCCACCGACAACACCACTTTTCCACTATCATCAAAAACCAACATCGGTGACATTGAGCTTCTAGGGCGTTTACCGCCTTCAACCGCGTTGGCAACTGGGGCGCCATTTTTTTCTGGCCTAAAAGAAAAGTCTGTTAATTGATTATTCAACAAAAACCCTTGGCTCATTAACCTCGATCCAAAGGCATTTTCAATGCTCGCCGTCATTGAAGCGGCGTTACCATCCCCATCAATAACGCTTAATTGTGTGGTCGATAAACCTTTTTCAATATCATCGCTCGCCGGCCATAACCACGCGCCCGCACCGGGCATACCGGGTTGCCGTATTCCCCTTGCGCGGTTGGGATCAATGGTTTTTGCGCGAAACTTTAGGTACGTCTGGTTCAGCAGCCCACCTTCGGGGACAGGAACAAAATCCGGATCGGCCATATACGTATTACGGTCGGCAAATGCCAAGCGACTGGCTTCGGCGATTAAATGCACAGCTTCGATTGATCCCGGTTTTTTTGTTTCCATATCAAAAGATTGTAACATTCCAAGGATCTGTAGCGTCGTTAGCCCGCCTGACGATGGCGGCCCCATCCCGCACAATAAATTAGTTTTATAAGGCAAGCATACGGGTGGGCGTTTAATGGCTTTATAGGCACCGATGTCCGCAACTTTCATATCACCTTTGTTTTTAGGTGCCGTGTTAATCGTGCGCGCTATTTCTCTAGCAATTTTGCCTTTGTAAAATACCCCGGCGCCAAAATTGGCAACTTTAGTTAATACCTCAGCTAATTTAGGGTTTTTAAGCAAAGTTCCGGCTTTTAACGGGTTCCCATTTTCATCATAAAAATAGTCTCGCGCTTGTTTTTGGGTTTTTAAATATTTATCTTTGGCGATTTTATTCGCCAATCGTTCGGAAACATTAAAACCTTTTTCCGCCAATTCGATAGCCGGTTGGAACAAAACAGCCCACGGCAATTTTCCATTTTCTTTATGGGCTAATTCCATCATAGCCAATAGACCGGGAACGCCCACGGACGTTCCGCCAACGGCGGCATCATAGAATTTTTTGGGTTTTCCCGATGCATCCAAAAACTGATCTGACTTGACCGACTTAGGCGCTGTTTCCCGGCCATCATAAGTATCAATCGATCCGGTTTTGGCATTGTATGAAACCAAAAACGCCCCGCCGCCTATGCCTGATGACTGCGGTTCAACCAACGACAAAACCAGTTCGGCTGAAATCATTGCATCTATTGCTGATCCACCAAGACGCAACATATCCAACCCGGCTTGTGACGCCAATGGATGGGCCGAGGCGATCATATATTTTTCAGATCGTGTCGCGGTTTTGTTGTATGTAATCGTTTGCTGAGTTTCAGGTGCCGCAAGGTCCGTTAGCGTCAAAGGTTGATTTTGGTCCTGACAAGCCGCCAATAACACCACCCAGCTTAACGCCAACGCTTTTAAATCAAACTTTTTTAAAAAAACAACCGCTGGCAAGATTGGTGCTCGTTTCATCGTCATATACCCTTTTTTACTGATGCCGTCATGCTAACCCCGAAAGCCATTGATGTGCACTATTTTTTTACCTTTATGACTAAAAAAATCATGCCCATAAAATGGCGAATGGTTGAAACGGGATAATCTATTGTGCAGCGCAACAAATTTGTCTATGTTGCCACCCACTATAATCGCATTCAAAGTCTAAACCGGCCCAAAATGATGAGCTAAAAATACCCATAATAAGGAACGAGAACGCAGCTTTGCAAAACCGCATCAGCACGCAACAAATTGCACAACGCAAAGGCAAACAACCTTTGGTGTGCTTGACAGCTTATAGCAAGCCAATGGCAGAATATTTAGACAAACACGTCGATCTATTGCTGGTTGGTGATAGTTTAGGCATGGTGCTTTATGGATTTACATCCACCCGCGATGTTACTTTGGATATGATGATTAACCACGGAAAAGCCGTCATGCGCGGCAGCCAACATGCTTGCGTGATTATTGATTTACCTTATGGCACCTATGAATACAGCCCGGATCAGGCCCTGCAAACCGCAAAACAGGTCATCAATGAAACCGGCGCGTCGGGTGTCAAATTAGAAGGCGGCGAAAAAATGGCCGCGACCGTTAAACACATCGTCGATAACGGCATTCCTGTTTTTGGACACATTGGGTTATTACCCCAGCACGTCACCGCTAAAGACGATTTTCGTGTGCAAGGTCGGGATATAGATGCCCAACATCAAGTGATCAATGACGCCAAAGCCATTGATAAAGCAGGCGCATTTGCCATCGTCATCGAAGGTACTGTCGAAGACACTGCGACCCAAGCCAGCAGAGCCATCTCCGTACCCAGTATCGGTATTGGTGCGTCAGCATTATGTGACGGGCAAATTTTAGTTAGCGATGACATGCTTGGCATTTTTTCAGGTTTCAAGCCTAAATTTGTAAAACGCTATGCCGATTTAAAAAGCCAGATCGAAAATGCTGTATCGGTTTACGCAAAAGACGTCAAACAGCGTCAGTTTCCAGGGCCCGAACACCTGTATCGGCGGACGCGCCCATGATTATTTGTCGCACCATTGATGATTTGCGCAAAAACGTTACGCATTGGCGGCAACAAGGACACTCTGTTGGCCTGGTGCCCACTATGGGCGGGCTTCATGACGGGCATTTGTCTCTTGTAAAACTGGCGCAACAGCAGACCGACAAAGTCATCGCCACGTTGTTTGTTAACCCCGCGCAGTTTTCACCCGAAGAAGACTTTGTATCCTACCCAAGGGACGAGAACCGGGACCGTCATTTATTTGAGGCATCCGACGTCGATTTAATGTTCGCGCCAACAGTCAAAGAAATGTACCCCGATGATCATGCAACGCACATTGAAATTGACGGCATCAGTCAAATTTTAGAAGGCGAACACCGCCCGCATTTTTTTGGTGGAGTCGCCACCATTGTCGCCAAATTATTATTAGAAGCCATGCCCGATATCGCTATTTTTGGCGAAAAAGATTATCAGCAACTATGTGTCATCCGTAAAATGGTCCAAGATTTAGACATCCCGGTATCAATTATCGGAGCACCGACGATCCGTGAACATGACGGACTAGCCATGTCGTCCCGCAACCGTTATCTGACTTCAGACCAGCGTCTAATCGCACCTGAATTGCATAAAACGTTATCGGCCATCGCCAAACGTATCCGCCAAGGCGAACATCCGAAAGACATCATCCCATGGGCAAAAGTGCATTTGGCCCAAAGCGGGTTTGGGCAAATGGATTATATCGAAGTCTGTGATGCAGAAACATTATTGCCAACGCAAAATAGTGACCGCCCGGCACGAATTTTAGCCGCTATAAAACTCGGGAAAGCCCGACTAATCGATAATATTCCTGTTTAATTTCACATTCTGACCTAGGTTAGGTAAGCACCTAAAAGTATGGCTATTAAAACAATTGCTCCAAAATCACGGTTGGATTTAAATCGCATCAAACAATTACCCGCATCGTTGATTTCAACACTGATAATTTGCCATATCAAATGCACAGCGGCACCCGCCATTCCCACATAAAAAGCCCACGACAATTGTGCCGTGTAGCCAGCCGCCAACAACAGCAACACGCTTAAACTATAAAAAATAGCCACACCGATCTGGGTTTTATCCCGCAACTTCAAAGCGCTGGATTTAATGCCGATTAAAGCATCGTCATCTTTGTCTTGGTGGGCATAAATCGTATCGTAACCCAGTGTCCAGAAAATCCCTGAAAGATAAAGCAGAACCGGTGCCAGACTTAAATCACTGCGTAAAACCGCCCAACCCATTAACGCGCCCCAATTAAACGCCAGACCTAAAAACAATTGCGGCCAATAGGTAATGCGTTTCATAAACGGATAAATGGCCACCAAAACCAAGGACGCAACTCCTAAATAAATGCTGAACACATTAAATTGCAACAATACAAATAAACCGATTAACAATTGGCCAGCTAAAAACAAGATCCCTTGCAATACTGATATTTGTCCACTGGCTATGGGCCGGGTCCGCGTGCGCGCCACTTTACCGTCAAAATCTCGGTCAGCTAAATCATTAACCGTGCACCCGGCACCGCGCATGATCAATGCGCCTAGGCCAAATAAAACATAGACGGTCCAATGGCTTGAATTCCCGCCAGCCAAGGCCAACCCCCACCAACACGGCAACAACAACAACCATGTGCCGATGGGCCGATCAAGCCTAGCCAAGCGCAAATACGGCCTGAACCCAACCGGCGCGGCTTTATCTATCCAGCTTTTATTAGGTATGTCTGTTACGTTAATATTCATTGGCGTTATCAATTGTCTGTTTGTCTTGTTCTAATGATAGCAGTCTTTATGATTGCCGCAACCAGCGTGAGCACATCAAATGACATCTAAAAATTATTCCCGGCTTTATATACCGACATCCATTAATTCTGGTAGTCCTATTCACACCAGCCCGGAACAAGCCCATTATTTACATAAAGTGATGCGTTTGAAAATCGCTGACCAAGTATTGATTTTTAATGGTATTGATGGCGAATGGTTAATGGAAATCCAAACCATTAGCCGTAAATCGGCAGCATTAAGCTTGGTTGAACAAACCCGCGAACAACCAAAAATGAACCCCGGCCCACGTTTGTTTTTTGCTCCCATCAAAAAATCCCGTATGACATTTTTAATGGAAAAAGCCACCGAATTAGGGGTATCCACGTTTTTCCCTGTGACCACCCAGCACACAAATTCCAATGTTCCTAATTTACAACGCATGGCGGCTCATGTGGTCGAAGCATCCGAACAATGCCGTCGGTTAACCGTACCGGGCGTGATGCCGCCGGCCCCCCTTGAAACCTGTCTTGATCAATGGCCGGATCAGCAAATTCTGTTTTGGCTGGATGAAACCGAGGGCGGACATCCTTTAATACATGCCTTTGATCAATTTCAATCAAAACTTCCAAACTGTGGCTTTATCATTGGTCCCGAAGGTGGCTTTTCACCTCAAGAACAAAAAATGCTGACTTCACACAAATCTGTCGTGCCTGTAAGCTTAGGACCTATTATACTCAGAAGCGAAACGGCCGCCCTTGCTTCACTTGCAAATTGGCAGCAATGGGCTAGTTAATTATTTTTCCGCAATAACCAGAGACACATCATGGCATCCAATACATCCCCCCCACCAATGACCACAAAAACCCAAATGATTGATTATTTAGCATCCGGGTGTAAGCCGCGTGATCAATGGCGCATAGGCACCGAACATGAAAAATTCGCCTATCATATTGATGGTTATACACCGCTTGAATACGAAGGGCCCAACGGGGTGCGCGCTTTGTTAGAAGGTTTAACCCAATTTGGCTGGGAACCTATACTTGAAAATGGTTTCCCGATCGCTTTAAAAGACAACAGCGGCGGCTTTATCAGTTTGGAGCCCGCCGGACAAATTGAGCTTTCCGGCGCGCCACTTGAAACCATCCACCAAACGTGCGGAGAAGTAGCCACCCATTTACATCAAGTCAAAGCCGTTGCACGCAAATTAGGCGTTTTATTTTTAGGTCTGGGATATCGCCCCGATGGTGTCAGCAGCGAAATGCCGTGGATGCCCAAAGGGCGCTATGAAATCATGCGCCGTTACATGCCGACCAAAGGCAATCTTGGGCTTGAAATGATGCAGTCAACGTGCACGGTTCAAGTAAATCTAGATTTCGATAGCGAAGCCAACATGGTTAAAATGTTCCGCGTTGCCTTGGCATTACAACCGATTGCCACCGCATTGTGGGCAAATTCACCGTTTAAAGAAGGCAAACCTAACGGGTTTTTATCCTACCGCAGTCACATCTGGACCGATACGGATCCGGACCGTTCCGGCACGTTGCCCTTTGTTTTCGAAGATGGTTTTGGGTTCGAGAGATACGTCGATTATATTCTCGACGTGCCCATGTATTTTGTTTACCGGGATGGCAAATATATTGATGCCAGCGGCCAGTCATTCAAAGATTTCATGGCTGGTAACTTGGCCGCGCTCCCCGGCGAATTGCCAACACTTGCCGATTGGGAAGATCATTTAACCACGGCGTTTCCCGAAGTGCGTTTGAAAAAATTCTTGGAAATGCGCGGTGCCGATGGTGGACCGTGGTCCAAATTATGCGCATTACCTGCATTCTGGGTTGGATTGTTATACGATCAACCATCATTAGATGCGGCGTGGGATATGGTGTCCGATTGGACCGAAGCAGAACGTCAAGCCATGCGCAATGATGCACCACGCACCGCATTAAAAACGCCTTTCCGTAACCAGACTTTTCAAGATTTGGCATTAGATGCTTTGAAACTATCCCACCAAGGATTAAAAACCCGGGCCAAAATCGACAGCTTGGGCATGGACGAAGCGCATTATTTAAACCCCTTGTTTAAAATTGCCGAAACCGGACAGACCCAAGCTGACGAATTATTATCGGCCTATAACAACAGGTGGCATGGAAAAGTTGATCCCGTATTTTGTGAATATTCTTATTAATCAAAAATTAAAAACGGTCCGGGTTTGTTTCCAATGTCCGCGACCCGTTGCCCGCTCTGTAAATCAATGACTTTTTTATCACCATAATCGGTGATCTGGGCGGGCTGTTCTGATGTCCTGATCAATAACGTGGCTTGGCCTTTTTCTGCCGAAATCAAAAACTCTACCGTTTTTTTATCGATGGGTAACCGATTTTTTATATGAAGATCTGATCCTAATGATGCCGAGAGCTGTTGCAGATTTTTTAACACTGAGAACTGAACGCGTGGATTAAAACGCCGATCAATTAATCCGTGGCGAGGGTAATAGCCCCGGTCATGATCCATGAACGTATCAAAAATAAACGTTAATTCAGTAAATGCCTCGGCCGCCGCCCAAATTTCGGCTACATAATTTGCGATTTTTCCATCATCTGTAAAATTAACGCCTTCATTAAGGCGCGGTAGCCCTACATTAACCGATGCCCGCAATTTATTTTCCCGGCACAACGCCATAATATCCTGGCAAGCTTGCCAAGGTGAGCTAAGTTGTGGCAACCGAAACGTCACGCCCAATGCGTTATCGTTAAATCCGCCCCATCCCGTATCTGGCAATGTATTTCGTGGCTGATTTATGGCCGAAAATCCATGGCTGGCAAAATGCTGAAACGTTCCGCTATCCGTATCTGTGGGCTCGAACGACACCACAGGTGACACATAAATAACAGCCGATAATTTTTTTTGCAAAACCCCTAATGTATTGGCCGCTTGCGGCATTTGAAATTCCGGCACCACCCCCTCAACCGCCCAAATAATATCGTCCGCATCGGTTAAAAGTTTTTCCGTTTCAGCCGTCGGCAAACCAATCACCGTCACCACAAAACGGTGACCGCGGTGGACTAAATCCGCCATCCGTGTGCGGCCTTCACCCGACATTAAATCATCAATAGGAACGCATATTATTTCCGTATTTAATTCCCATAAGGCTTGCAACAGACCATCGCGTCTCGCTTTTTTACGGGTAAATTCATCCAACCCATCGGTTGTCAATTCAACGGCAGTCGCCCACGAATGGCGCAGCCGCACGCCGAGCAAAGATGGCCTAAGCCGGGTCGTGTCCATAGGTGCAATAGTATCTTGTTTTTCATGTTTTCCCCAGCTTCGTACCGGATGAATTTGGTGCCCACCACGGTCCACCTGCACCATGAAAAATCCCAATTTTCCATCATCATCGCGGCCAAATTCAGCCCCCGGGCCTATGCTGGATAATTCTGCATATTCTGGCCTGACAAACGCTGTGGACGGCACAATATAATGATCGGTTCCTTGCCAGCGATTATAGAAAAAATTATGTACGTGGCCTGAAAAAACCGCTTCGGCGTTATATTTTTTTAACAAACCCATTAACCAAGACCGCGCCGGTTCTTCGATATTATCGTAATGTTTTACTTCATCAGGCGCATACAAAAACAAAGGATAATGAATCATCACAAATAACCGTTTACCGATTTTATGGTTTTGTTTTAAATCCTCATCCAGCCATTTTTTTTGTTCAGTTTCACGCGGCAAGCCAGAATTCATCACTGGCGTGTCCAACATCACAAAATGACAGTCCCGGTGATCAAAAGACTGATATAAGGGCCCCCAATGTTTTTCATAAATTTGATGGCTAGTATCATCAACTATGGGCGCTGGCATCCACGCATTATGTTTATCGCCAATGTCATGATTACCAGGTATTAAATAAAGCGGTGCATCTAAATTTTGATAAATGTCACGGGCCAAACAAACAGCGTCTTCATGGCTGTTCAGTGCCGGGATGGGATGAACAATATCCCCTAAATGAATAACAAATTCTGGTTTTAACCGGTTTAAATGATCAACGATAAAGCGGTTACGGTCGCTGACAATAGCATTCGACGCATAGCCACCTTCATCCACAAGTGATGGCAAGCGGATATGCGAGTCGGCAATAATGGCAAAATTAAAAGTATTCATATAGTTAACCCAAAACAATTATCCCGGCGCAACAATTTATGTTTTTCCCAAGCGCCTTGTTATTCGGTTCACGATTTTATCGGGCAACGTCGCAATGGCAACCCCCGGCAGCACCAAGGCACCGCCAATTAAATGGAAGCTTTCAATTGTCGCCCCCAATAACAAAACGGCTAATCCGGCACTATATAAAGGGATCAAATACATAAATAACCCCGCCTGTGCAGGGCCAATAATACGCAAACACCATGCGTATGTTAAATAGGCCAATAGTCCGGCGACAAATGCGGCAACCGAAATAGCCAATAATGTATTGGCATTAAGCTCAACCGGTTGGCCATACCATGTTTCAAATATGTAAAATGGAAACAACCAAACTAGTCCCGCCAAAGCCGTCATTTGCAACATCAACACACCCGGTATAGTCAAATGGAATTTTTTCAACAACACGGAATATACCGCCCATGACGTTACACTGCCGATCAACCAAAAATCCCCTTGGTTAAAACTAAACGTTAAAATGCGCGTCAAATCGCCACCCGATACGATCACAATAACACCCGCAATCGCCAAAACGACGCCGATCAATTGCCGCCGTTTAATGGTTTCACCAAACATCACCGCCGATAACATCATGATCATCACCGGCGATACAGAAAATAATAACCCAGCATTAATCGCCGTTGTTAAGCGCAACCCGATATAAGGTGTGGCGCCTGAAATCCCCATGCCAAAACCACCCAAAATCATTATTTTCCACCAATTCTGGCGGATCACAGGCAAGTGCTGCATCATGGTTTTAACAGTGAATGGCAACAACACCGAAACCGCCAACGCCCAGCGCCAAAAAGCCAAGCCAAAAGGCGGCACAATGCCATCGGCAAACCGTCCGACGATCACATTGCTCGCCATGAATACAGGGGCTATGACCATCACGGCATAAGCGACCGTTTTTGCATTTACCGCTGATAGATTAATAACTAGGCCCCTTCGACCAGAGTATCTTTAATGAAATTCTTATACAGGACAATTGCAATTATACAACCAAATCGTACATACCTTTATTCATCTTCAATTTTTAGCTGCCTATTTTCTTTATCATCAACCTATACGGTGCAGGCTCTCGCCATGGCTTTTTAACCACTGTTTAGCCTGTATAGTATGATCGGTTAATTGATCTGTAACCGCCCAAAATTTTGATGAATGATTATGTTCTTGTAAATGAGCAACTTCATGAGCGACCACGTAATCCAACACATAATCAGGAGCCAAAATTAACCGCCAACAAAACGATAAATTACCATTGGATGAACATGACCCCCAACGCGACCGCGTATCGCGCACCGTGATGCGGCCATAATTTAGGTCTAAAATCTGTGATTTTTCAGCAACGCATTTAAGGATTGTTTGCCGCGCTTGTTTTTTTAACCAGTCTGTTAGCCGCCGGGATAAATGTTCTGGGCGCCCGGCTACCGACACTGTTTCGCCATCCATGCAGACCGTACCCCGCAATTTTTGCCGATGATGAATAATAACATTGTCACCCCGAAAAGGGATCGTTTGCCCATCGGTAAATAAAACGCGGGCCGGGCGGCTTTGTAATCGCCCCAATATCCATTGTTCCTGTGTTTTTAACCAATTCAATACATAATCATCCGTCACCCCGACCGGGACGGTTACCAATAAAGTGTCCCTGCCCGCATCATCGTTAATGCGTAAAATAAGACGCTGGGCTTTTTTATTCAGACGGATTTTTAAAGGCAGTTTTTGCGCGCCAATGACGACATCATTGATCACACTTTGGCCGTGATCTTAAAATTAATGACATCCAGGGCATGATCGTGGGCGGATTTTTGACCGCCATCCAACATTTCAAGCGGCGGTCTGATATTAAACCAACGATCATCATTCATATGTTGCGCCATCCAATATTTAAGCCCGGCAATAAACGGCCTAGCGAATGTGGCATCGTGTAGATCGCAAATTAATTCATGGGCGGCTGGCGTGTCCGCGCCGGTTTTGGCCGCACGGTAAATTTCAGCCAATAATTTTGCCGCCACATTAGCTGTTGCGGTAATGCACCCCGCCCCGCCGCTGCGCACGGCGTCCAACAATAAATTGTCCGCCCCAGAAAAAACTGCAAAGCCCGGAAACATATCGATATTGGATTTCATGTTGGCAAAATCACCAGAGCTGTCTTTCATCCCGACAACCGTATTCGGATAGGCCTGTATCAAGCGTTTAATCAAATTCTGTGAAATCGGGATCATCGACATTTGCGGAAAATGATACAAATAAATTTTCAAACGATCATCGGCAATGCGTTGAATAATTTCTGAATAATAAGCGAACAATCCATCATCGCTTGGTTCTTTGTAATAAAACGGCGGCAGCACCAACACGCCTTTGGCACCAAAATCAACGGCGGATTTGGTCATAATGACGGCTTCTGTTAATGCAGAGCTCCCGGTGCCGGGCATCAATTGATCGCCCTTAATGCCTTTATCAACCAAACTTTCAACGATGCGAATACGTTCTTTTAAACAAAAAGAATTGGCTTCCCCCGTTGTGCCCAATACAGCGATACCATCACAGCCATCAGCCAACAGCCACTGGCAATGATCAAATAACAATTCGTCGTCCGGAGTTAGGTCAGATTTCATGGGCGTCAACGCAGCCGCCAACACACCCGTCATGCGGTCATCAGAAAAATTTTGTGGCTGTACGGTCATTTTTTCATCTTTCTATTTGGGCCAACTGACAACATGGTTTTCTAAATCATCTGTTTCGCGTTCGGACACAACCCGACCACGGACTGAAATTTTGGCTTCGTGTACCGTTTCTGGATCACCCGACACCAACGGATGCCACCACGGTAAATCTTCGTCATTATTAAGCAAGCGGTAAGCACAGGTTGAGGGCAACCAGCTATAATTTTTTAAATTCAGGGGCGTTAATTTTTGGCATTCCGGGACGAACCGTTTGCGATCATCGTAGCTTGAACACCGACAGGTTTCCATATCCAGTAACCGACAGACAACATCGGTATGAAAAATTTCACCCGTTATATCATTTTCAATTTTATTTAAACAACATTTTCCGCAGCCGTCACATAGTGCTTCCCATTCCGGGCGGCTCATTTCCTGCAACGTTTTTGTTTTCCAATAAGGATCAACAGCGGGTTTATTTTTTTTAGCGTGCCCAAACATCACCAATTTCCAAACAATAAAGAACTCATAGGTTTATCCAATTTCACGGTCAATCAAATGGATGAATGACCCCATCACGTTGCCGAATTTTAAACCGACTTCATTTAAATCCCGGCCATCGGCTGTTTCCACATCAAACAACGCATCGACCCCGGTTTCTTGGGTCACCGAAGAATAATGAAATTCGTGACCTCGGTAAATCATACCGCGATGACCCAACACACCTTTATTTAACAATTTTACGCGGCGATATCCAAGGTGTAATTTTTTATGTGCAAATGACGTTTCTAGTGGCAATAACCCCGCCATTTTATGGCGCACACCGGATTGATCAATCAAACCGTCCCCCAACACCATATACCCACCACATTCACCAAAAATTACAGTCCCTTTTTGTTGATGGTTTTTAAGCGCTTTTAAAAAAATATTGTTCCCCGCCAGTTTTCCGGCAAATAACTCAGGATAACCACCCGGCAAATAAATCGCATCGGCAGATTCCGCCGGGGCTTCGTCAGCAAGAGGTGAAAAAAACGAGATTTCGCAGCCGATATTTTTCCAACCCGTTAACGTCGACGGATAAGCAAATGCAAAAGCATCATCTTGGGCAATGGCTATATGTTGACCAAGGGCAGGTAACGGTGACAATGGTGCGTTCATAAATTTTGATTGATACCCCAGATTAGCTAAATCAATCAATTGATCAATATCAATATGCCTGTCCATTAATTCAGCGGCATGATCCAGAAAAACATCCAAATCACCATGTTCCCGTGCCTGCACCAATCCCAAATGACGTTCCGGCAACAGCAATGCATCGTTTTTGGGCAAACAACCCAGCACCGGGATATGCGGTAAATGATCGTTCATGGCTTGTTTGAGGATGGCTTCGTGACGCGGGCTGCCAACACGGTTAAAAACAACACCACTTAAATTAACATTTCCATCGTGGTTTGCGAACCCGCCGACCAATGCCGCCACCGATTGGGCTTGGGCTTTGGCATCAACCACCAATATAACAGGCCACCCGATTAAGGCGGCTAATGCAGCTGTTGATCCGTCATTTTCATACCCGGCCCCTACAAAGGCGCCATCAAACAATCCCATAACGCCTTCTGTGATAACCAATTCAGCCTGTTGCCCAAGGGTTTTCAGGATTCCGGCTATGGTTTTATCGCGCATCGCCCAACCATCCAGATTATAACATGGTTTTCCACAAGCCACGCTGTGATAGGCAGGATCAATATAATCCGGGCCCACCTTGGCCGAACAAACTCGGTGGTTTTGGTTAGAGAGCAGCCTTAGCAATGCCAGCGTCAACACTGTTTTGCCCGCCCCCGAAGAAGGGGCTGCGATAATTATTCCGCGTGTAAAGCTCATTGACCTTCTGACTTTTCTCATGTTGAATTTATGCTTACCTCAGTATAAACCCTGCATGAGGTCCCCAACAGAAAATTTTGCATGTAAATATTTCTTATTAATAAACTGACGTTATGATACAGCCCATGAACAATAAAAATGCCGCCCCATCCCTGCATAAACCATTGAACCGACCGCTTAGGCGGGGCTGGACCACAGGTACTTGTGCCTTAGCTGCCATGACAGCGGGCTATCAAGCGATGATGATCGGCACTTTTCCCAATCCCGTCACCGTTAATTTGCCGGGCGGTCAACACCCGTGCCTCGCCTTAGCATCAAAGAAAAAAACCAAGACCTATGTAGAAGCCAGCATTATCAAAGACGCAGGCGACGACCCGGATGTCACCCACGGCGCAGAAATCATTGTCCGTATAGAACGGGGCGCTGAAAACACCGGGTTAATATTTAAAGCCGGTATTGGCGTTGGCACGGTGACTTTACCGGGATTAATGCTGGCCCCAGGGGACGCTGCTATCAATCCGTCGCCTCGGCGTATGATGAAAGAAGCCATCTATATTTTAGCCAAAGCCTATAACGGCCCCACTGATTTGATCATTACCATTTCTATTCCGAACGGCGAAAATATTGCAAAAAAAACCATGAATCCAAGGTTGGGGATTTTGGGCGGGTTGTCAATTTTAGGCACCACAGGGATTGTTATTCCCTATTCCTGCTCTGCATGGATCCATTCCATCAACCAAGGCGTTGATGTGGCTCATGCTGCCGGAATAACCCATCTATGTGCGGCCACCGGATCCACATCGGAAAAAACCATTGAGCGGTTATTTAGCCCGCAGCCCTTAGCTGTCATCGAAATGGGCGATTTTGCCGGTGGTTTGCTTAAATATTTGCGTAAACACCCACTCAAAAAAATAACCCTTGTTGGCGGTTTTGCTAAAATAACAAAATTGTCGCAAGGGGCCGTTGATTTGCATTCCGCCCGTTCATCCATTGATTTCAGCCAATTAGCCGAAACATTTAAATCAATTGGCGGCTGTATAACCGATGCCGAGACCGTCATGCATGCGAACACAGCCAAACAGGTTCTTGATTTATCGTTACAATTAAACTTAAAACTGGCAGACCGTATTGCCCAACAAGCCGCACGACGAGCCACTGAATTATTAGACCACGTTATGGACGTTGAGATTGTCGTTATCGACCGAAATGGTAAAGTCGTAGGCCGCCATGACGAATAAGGCCAAAATTTTGTTGTTAGGGGGCACCGCTGAAGCCCGCAGTTTAGCGGGATTAATCGAACGAACGTTTCAAAATAAAATCACGCTGATTAATTCTTTAGCCGGGCGTACGCAAAACCCAGCGGCATTGCCGGGCTTGACCCGAGTTGGTGGTTTTGGCGGCGCGCTCGGGTTAGAAAACTACCTTAAAGACGAAAATATCAGCGCCGTCATTGACGCCACTCATCCTTTTGCCGAAACTATTTCTGATCATGCCTATGATGCCTGTTTCAGGACCGAAACAGCGCGCATCACATTGGCGCGGCCGGAATGGAAATTACCGCCTAGTGCTCGCTGGATCGAAGCCAATGACGCCCAAGATGCGGCTCAAATGTTACCTAAAATAGCGACACGGGTTTTTTTAACCACAGGCACCTATCAACTGGACCATTTTGCGGCGCTAAAAAAATTATTTTTTTTAATCCGCCTCATTGAACAACCGGAACAATTCCAAAACTTTGAAAATTATCACCTGATTACGGCACGCCCACCTTATGATTTAGAAACCGATGAAAACCTGTTTACGGATTTTCAAATTGATGGGTTGGTCAGTAAAAATTCAGGCGGCCGGGTCCCGGCCAAAATTGATATCGCCTTGAAAAACCGCGTGCCAATTGTCCTGATCAAACGCCCGGCCCCAGTTCCCGGACCCATAACAACAGATGCCGATGAATGCATCCGGTGTTTGGAAAAACTTATTTAACGGCTTTTTTAGCTCGTAAAACATGATGATGATCGGCGGCATACAGTCGGCTATCGTCGAAATCTTTTGCCGCCAAGACGGGGCCAACCAAAATCAGTGCGGTGCGCGTGATACCGGCTTTTTTAACTTTCTTTCGAATATTTTCAAGATGGCCGTGAATGAAAAGTTCATCGGGCCAACCGACACGGTATGCTACGACCACCGGACAGTCCGCGCCATATTCAGGTATCAAATCCCTGACCACGTGGGCCAAATTTGTCACCGATAAATGGATCGCCAATGTAGAGCCTGTGGCGGCCAACTGCGGTAAACTTTCCCCGCCCGGCATCGGTGATGACCGTGTTGCTGTCCGCGTTAAAATGACCGTTTGGCTGACGTTCGGTAAGGTCAGTTCGGTTTTCAAAGCCGCCGCCGCCGCTGAATACGCCGACACCCCAGGGGTCACATCATAATCGATTTTCAATTCATCCAAGCGTCGCATTTGTTCAGCTGTCGCACCATACAAACCGGGGTCGCCCGAATGCACGCGGGCCACGTCTAGGCCCTGATCATAGGCGCTAACAATTTCAGCAATAATTTCATCCAAATGCAGCGGTGCCGTATCAATTATCCTAGCCCCCGGCTGAGTATCACTTAAAATTTCCATCGGCACCAATGATCCTGCATATAAAATCACAGGCGCAGATTGGATCAATTTTAATCCACGCACCGTTATTAAGTCTGCCGCGCCCGGTCCAGCGCCAATAAAATGAACAATCATAATTTAATTTCCCAACATTTTTTTGGCATACCCGCGCGGCGTATAAACCCAACGCCCGGCACCCCGTTCAATCCATTTAGTCTGGCTGTTGCCGACCATCACCAACGTCAACATATCGGCATCATCAATGGTTAAATCTTTGAGTTTAATAACACGCACGGTTTCTTGCGTGCGGCCTAAATTGCGGGCTAAAATTACAGGCGTATTCGCCGGACGCTCGGCTAACAATATTTCCTTGGCGGTCATTAAATGACTGCGTCTGCGTTTTGATACCGGATTATAAAAGGAAATAATAAAATCACCCATAGCAGCCGCTTCGATGCGGCGTTTGATGGTTTCCCAGGGCGTTAATAAATCTGATAAAGAAACCGTGCAAAAATCATGACCAATCGGGGCGCCGATACGTGCCGCGGCGGCTTGTAATGCCGAGATACCCGGTTCAACAACAATGTTCAAACGGTTCCAATCATCCCGGTTTTCCACATCCAACAATTCAAAAGCCAAAGTCGCCAACGCATAGATGCCCGCGTCACCGGAACAAACAAGGGCCACAGAATTGCCCAACGCTGCCAAATCAAGGGCGGCACGCACGCGGGCTTCTTCTTCGGCCAATTGTGATTGGTGCAGATTTTTACCGATTGTTAAATCACCCAGTAAATCCAAATACAATTGATAACCGACAATGTCGGACGCTTGTGATATAGCCTGTGTTGCAGCAGGGGAACGCCATGCGTCTGTTCCGGGCCCGATGCCGATAATCGTTAATTTTCCTTGTTGTTTACCAATTGATCGCCCATCCAGATTGCCTTGGCCGCGGGCAATGGCAACGGTTGCCCGGCTAGATTTTTGTTTAGGCACAATCAATTGGCCGTTTTTACCAACGGCTGCTAAGGCCGAGCCTTCCGATACACCGTGGCATCCGACTTCGGCAAATACCACATCCGACGGGTTCTGCAATCTTGGCGTTTCAGCCTCTAATGTAGCGCCATCAAAAAAACCTGCCGGAACATTTAATTTTTTTGCTAAATCATGGACGGCGGCTTCATCTTCTTTGAGGTTAAGCGACACCACCGCCGCCACGGATGAAGGGGACAATCCAGCGTCTGATAATGTTGTCATCGCCAATTGGATAAGCTCGTCTGCATCTGTGCCGCGTTCACAACCCACACCCAAAACAAGACTTGGCGGATGCATCACCAATTCATCCCCCGCATCCGCGATCACCTGATCCGTAACATGAATAATGTGTGGTGCATTATCTGCTATGGGTAATGATGATTGCCTAAGCCAACCCGCGTCGCCTGCATCAACTTTTAAAGTGACGTTATCACCTGCCAACATCCCGGCCATTATTTTTTTAGCGGCGCTTTTATTGGCCACCGTCCATCCGCTTGGTGGTTCATCAAGGGCTATACCAAACCGCACATCACCCGCCGTTGTGATCGCCGCATGGCCGTTTAATCCACCTGCTATGATACGGGCTATTGTGTTGGCCCCAAAATGCCCACCCAACAACGGCACGGCAAACTGTCCGTCTTCGGATACAACAACAACCGATGCATCATCATGTTTATTTTGAAGCTTTGAAGCCAAAGCGCGAACGACAATACCCGTTGAACAGACCGCAATAATCGACCGGTTTTTAATAAACAATTGTTGAAAATGGGTCAGCGCATCGCTGAAAAATTGATCCGCCACGGCCACCCGGCTTTGCAAGCCATGAATTTCAAAACCACCAAACAACGGCTTTAATTTTTCCGCCACCGCACAGCCTTGTTCCGTTAACACCACGGCCACAATGGGTGTTTCATATAAATTATTTGTCATTCAAGAATTCCTGTTTTTCTTATCGACCAAGATCATGGAAAAATACGGCACATCACAAGAGTCCACATTTCCCAACGGCACCACGCATTCCGTTTCCATGGTCGCGTGTTCCACATAAATTGAATTTTCTGTTAATCCCATTTCGTCCAACAATGCCCGAACGCGATCGAAATGCCGGCCAACTTTGAATATCGCAACGCTATCAGCATCTTCAATTCGGGCTTTTAAAATAACATTATCCAAAGGGGCTGGAAGCAAACTTAGAACTTGATTGCGCGAAACCAAGGGGCGTCCGGAACTTGCCGCCACCGCACCCAATGACGAAACACCGGGCACGACTTCGACCTTAAAATCTGCCGCCAAGCGTTGATAAATATACATAAACGATCCGAACAAAAACGGATCACCTTCGCATAAGACAGCAACCGATCGGCCCTCTAACAAATGCGCTGATATTTGTTTGGCATAATGATCATAAACATCGTTGGCTGGAAAACTTCCGGGCGTCATCGGTGTGACGACCGCGATTTCAATGCGCCCGTTTGGAATATGGTCGTTCGCAATATGGCGCACCAGACTGTCGCCTGTATCGGGTTTCGGATAGGCGATAACAGGTACGGTTTTTAAAATCCGCACGGCTTTTAAAGTTAACAATTCAGGGTCACCGGGACCAACGCCGATACCATAAAGTTTAGCTGCCATTTAAGGGTTTTCCCGCAATCATTTGCAACACAGCACGCATGGGTGTCATGGCTTGAAAACCACCAACGGCTGCAGAACGAGAAACGGATAGGCGATTAAACCGCACGTTTATTTTTTCAGCAAACGCCAACAGGCGAGCCTCGCCTTGTAAAGTCACGGCGTTGGCGACCAACCGACCGCCTGAGCGCAATCTTTCCCACGCCTGATCCAATATACCGTCCGCAGTCAATCCACCACCAATAAAAATGGCGTTAGGGGCTTCGCTCATATCCTTAAAACAATCCGGCGCCGATGCGTTTAATGTTTTTAATCCCGGCACGCCAAATTGTGCTGCATTGGCATTAATATTATCAATACGGTTTTTATGGCGTTCAACAGCATAGGCTTTTAACGATGGGTGGGCGCGCATCCATTCTATGGCAATGGAACCTGAACCCGATCCGATATCCCATAAAACCTCATTTGGTTTTGGCGCCAGTTGCGCCAATGTCACAGCCCGGATTTCTCGTTTTGTAATCTGTCCATCATGAATGAAACGATCATCATCAAGCCCCGGCACTAAGGACAGCGGAATAGCATCCGACCCGGCCACGCAGCGGACGGCAATGGTATTCAGGTCAGCCGTTTTGGTAGCGGACCATTCATTGGCTTGGGCTTCGATACAGTTTTCCAGATCGCCGCCTAAATGTTCAAGAACACTGATGATGCTATCGCCATAACCCGTATCTGTTAACAACCGAGCCAATTCAGCAGGAGTTTCACCATCTCGGCTTAAAATCAACAACCGCGCATGCGGATATAAATACCGGTGAACATTTTCAAGGGCGCGGCCATGAACGGTTAATGTAACCACGTCCGGTAATGACCAACCCATGCAGGATGCCGCCAAACTAAACGCGCCCATGTGTGGGCGAATGATGACTTCGGATTTATCAAAATGTTTTAGCAGCGCCTTACCGACACCAAAAAACATCGGATCGCCCGATGCCAGCACCACAATTTTTTGCCCATGAAATTTTTTGATCGAAACCAATGTGGTGTGAAAACTTTGGCCCCAAACGATCCGTGTTGCGTTTTTTTCAGTAAAATTTTCAGGGATTTTTTGTAGATGCCGGGCGCCACCGATCAATACATCGGCAGATTTTATTCGGTTTTGAGATATATTGCCAAGGCCGGGCAATCCGTCTTCGCCAACGCCGATAACGTAGATCCAAGGTTTCATATTCCAGTTTTCCCAATCCTGTTGCCAAGGGCATTACAGACGGCCGCCGCCATAGCGCTGCCGCCTTGGCGTCCGGCAAGGGCGATGTAAGGTACATTTTCAGTATTGTCGATCAGCGCTTGTTTCGATTCTTCGGCACCAACAAATCCCACCGGGAAACCAATGATTAACGCAGGTTTTACAGCACCGTCTTTTAACCATTCCAGCAGCCTGAACAGCGCCGTCGGCGCGTTGCCAAACACACACACCGCACCGTCCAGATTTTTAATCCAGCGATCCACAGCAACCGCCGACCGCGTTGTTTTTGCACGTTTGGCGTCATTATGAATACCGGGATCATTGAGTGTGCAGCAAACCAAATTATTTTTAGGCAGACGGCTTTTGATAATGCCCGCACCGACCATTTCCGCATCAACATAAACCCGTGCACCATTCATTAATGCGGACTTACCAATTTCTGCGGCATTTTTTGAATATTTTATTTTTTGCGCCACGTCCGGCATACCCGATGCATGGACAACGCGCACAGCCACATCCGCCATTAATCCTTGGAATAAGCCTAAGTCGATTTCATCATGAACCGTGGCAAAAGATTTACGGTATATGTCGTCGGGGTCTTTTATATAATCAAAAGACGGCGTCGGCCCGTCCATGATAATCAGCCTTTATCCATATCATCGGAAGGTCCATGGTGATGACCGTGGTGATGACCGTGAACACCGTGATCATCGGCACCATGACCATCAGTACCGACCCCCATGACATGGTGGTGATGACCAACTTGCGGGACCCCCACGTCTTGTTCATAGCCGATGATTTGTTCTCGGTATTTGCACAGGCCGCAATTCATATTATTATCACCGCTCAGCATTTCCTGAACCCGGTCGGCAAACACGTCCAAAACATTGTCATGATCGCGCAAATAAAGTGCTTTTAAAATTTCAACTTCTGGATTGGCCGCCTGAGCATCATCGGCCCACGAATAAATTCGACGCACCAAAATGCCGGTGAATAAAAAATACGGGAAAACGATAATGCGTTTATAACCTAGTTTCAGGGCTTTGTTTAAGCCTTCGTCAACCAGCGGATAAGCAACGCCAGAATAGCTAACCTCGGCCCAGCCAAATCCCATGCCTTCCCACAACATGCGGGCGACTTTATGCACATTGGAATTGGCGTCCGGATCATTGGTGCCGCGGCCAACGACCATCAACAATGTATCGCTACGTGATATCTGTTGATCACTTTCTTTTTCAGCCGCCTCAATACGCTCGCGCGCCGCCTCCAATAACCGTCGGTCTATGGCTAAATCACGGCCAAATCGCACATCAAGGTCAGGGTTAACAGCTGCAAAATTATTAATCTCGGACGGTAAATCGTTTTTCACGTGGCCGGCTGCAAACAACATGCTCGGCACACACAAAATGCGTTTGGCCCCGCGTTCTTTTAATTTATCAAGTCCGGTGCGAATAATTGGTGTGGCAAATTCTAGAAAACCACTTTCCACATCATAATTTGGAAAACGTTTTTTTAAATGCCCGGCCAACAAATTAAACTGTTCAACGGCGCCATCATCGCGGCTGCCGTGACCACAAATCATCAAGCCGGTTTTAATAGTATCAGTAGAGGGATCGGAATTTGTCATGCGCTTGGTCCTTGCCTTCGAGCGTTAAATGAATTTTCTGTCTGGTCATGGCCTCCGGACAGATGGTTTATAGGAGGGACTATAATCGACCTGGGCCCCACTTTAAAAGCGGTATTATTCAGCAGCTTTTTCACGGCGCGAAGGCGGCAAAACAGAGGCTCTGGCATCATAGGTTTCGGCTTCTTCCGCGCGGCCCAAAGATTTAAGGACAGATGCGTAATTTTTAAGCCCTGTCACCAGACTAGGATGTCCGGGGTCGAAGTTTTTTTCTTTGATATCAAGGGCACGTTTTAACAATGGCTCGGCTTTTTCAAGGTTGCCTTGTTTTTTATATAACAATGCCAAATTATTCAAATCCGTCGCTACCCCGGTATGATCGGGACCTAAAATTTGTTCATCGATTTTTAATGACCGTTCGTATAACGGTTCTGCCGCGTCATAATTACCTCTGGAATAATGCAATAATGCCAAATTATTTAATGCCGCCGCTACATCTGGATGATTTTGCCCCAACCGTTTTTGCAATAATCCCAGCGCCCGTTCAAAGGATACAATTGCCGCCGGATGGTCGCCCGCTTGATAGGCCGCTGTGCCATGCTTATTTAAAAATTCCGCATTTAAATCTTCTTGAAAAGCGGGTAGGCATTCAACCGCTTTTTGATAACAAACGGTGGCAGCTACATAGTCCATTCTGGCCATTAATAAATCACCCGCCACCACCCGGGCGTTGGCCGACGCCATTAAATGTTTAAGCGCATGGCGGTGCATACGTTCGCCTTCACTGCCTTCGCTTTCACCGATCATATTGATCAAATCAAGGGCATTTGGAAAATCACCGTCGTCCAACGCATCGCGGGTGGCTTCGACTTTGGTTTCGAGTTCCGGGTTTCCCGGTTGAACGTCACGCAGGCGTACGCGAATTTCTTTGAACATGCCGGCGAAGTCGCGCATTTGCTGATCCAGCTCTTTGGCCGGGATGCCTTTATTGTGCAGAAACATTTGGTGGCTTTTAAACGCCGGGTTTTCAGGTGCCGGTAACGAGGGCGGTAACGAAGGTGTTTTTGCAACGTCCGGTTTTTTGCGCCGCCCACCCATATAAAAACCCATCATCAAACCAAAAACGATTGCCAGTAAACCGAACAATACAGGGCCGCTCCAACTGGGGAACAGAGCAAACACTTTTGCCATCGCTTGAACAGCATTATCCAATGCCTGCATCAAAGCGCCCAAAGTCATTTCATTTGCCACCGTTTGATTTTCCATAGGCCTATTGATACTCTATATTGACCTTGAAACCATAGTTTTTTTCTTAAATCATGACTTTCAATAACAACAAATGTCATTGACGCAATACAATAAAGCACGCATTGTCCGGCCCCATGATAACATTTGATATGCTTAACCGCGCCCAAGGTTTTGATCCCATCATTTTATTAATCGTGGCCATTATCACAGAGGCCATTTTTGCTGGGTTCCCTTTGGTTTATAGATTTGTCCGTCACCCGGTGGTCATTATTGGTGGTCTGATCCAATGGTTTGATGATAAGCTCAACCGCGACAACAGATCCAATATAGACCGGGCATTGCGTGGCGCAATGGTGGTCGTTGTTATTGTTATTTTAAGCGCGATCATTGGTTGGATCATTTCACAACTAAGTTTAACGTTTTCCTATGGTTGGGCCATAGAATGGTTTTTATTGGCATCGTTATTAGCCGCCCGGGGCCTGTTTGATGCCGTTCAAAAAGTCGCTCACGCTTTAAATGATCATCTAGACGCTGGCCGCTTGGCCGTATCAGAAATTGTTGGCCGCGACCCAGATCATCTTGACCGTCATGGTGTTGCCCGTGCCGCCATAGAAACGTTGGCTGAAAATTTTTCAGACGGTTTTGTCGCCCCGGTTTTTTGGTACGTATTGTTTGGCTTGCCCGGCTTGCTAATTTATAAAGCCGTCAACACCATGGACAGCATGATCGGCCATATGTCGCCAAAATACAGGGCATTTGGCATGACCGCTGCCCGCCTTGACGATGTGCTGAATTTAATTCCAGCTAGGCTTTCAGGATTATTTATATGCTTTGCTGCCCTGTTCACGCCTACATGCAAACCGTGGAAAGCATTAAAAATCATGATCCGTGATGCAGGTCTTCATAGATCCATGAACGCCGGTTGGCCCGAAGCGGCCATGGCTGGGGCATTGGGGATCGCACTTGCCGGGCCAAGACGCTACCCCGGTCATGTTGTTAACGACCCGTGGGTTGGGGACGGCAGCGCCCGGGCCACAGAAGGCGATATCGGACGCGCACTCTATGTTTATTTAGTCGCCTGTTTGATCAATATGGTTTGGTTGTTAGCTATCGCCATGATCCGGTTTAGCCTTGTATAAACGCGATTTCGCGCAATCGATTTATATTCAAATGCGTTTCTAAGTGGCGAGCTAAATCGTCAAGCGTGGTTTCTACTTGTTGACAGTAATTCACGCGTGTCCGCGTTTTCATACCAAGGCTTTGCAATAAATGTTGTCTAAATTGGTCCGACTGAAACAACCCATGCAGATAACAACCCATTACTTGATTGTTTTTTGATTTGGCTCCTTCGGATTTATTCCCCGTCATCATCAACCAAGGATGAGCCGTGTCCGGTCCGGTTGTGGTTCCCATATGGATTTCATAACCGCTGATATTTTGTTTACTTTCCACATCGTGGCCCGAAGACAATGTGACCGTTTTATCACCACCCAAAATGGTTTCCACATCCAATAAACCTAATCCGGACAGGGTTCGAGATGGGCCCTCAACCCCGTCCGGATCAGAAATTCTATGTCCCAACATTTGATATCCGCCACAAATACCAATGACCGTTCCGCCGCGGCGGTGATGAGATAATATATCAATATCCCAGCCTTCTGTACGAAGACTTTGTAAATCGGCAAGGGTGGCTTTTGATCCGGGCAACAAAATGACATCCGCGTCACCGGGCAAAGGTCGCCCATGAGCAACCAGATCGATGGTCACACCAGGTTCGGCTGCAAGCGGGTCCAGATCATCAAAATTAGCAATCCGTGGCAACCGAGGCACCGCTATTTTTATTTGCCCTTTTTTTGGCGGGCTTTTTTTATCCGTATGGCTAAACCCGTCCAGCGCCATAGCGTCTTCGGCGGGCAGCTTTCCCGCATCTGTGAAAAACGGCAACACACCCAAAGACGGCCAAGCAGTGTGATCATGAATAATATCGATCGCGCCATCAAACAGTGATGCATCACCACGAAATTTGTTAATAATATAGCCTTTGATACGGGATTTTTCCGCATCACTTATTAATGCATGGGTGCCGACTAAGCTGGCAATAACCCCACCCCGGTCAATGTCGGCAACGATCACCACCGGACAATTGACGGCTTCGGCAAAACCCATATTGGCAATGTCGGCGCTGCGTAAATTAACCTCTGCCGGGCTGCCGGCGCCTTCGACAATGATCATATCGGCATGATTTTTAAGGGCGTTAAAACTTTCCAGCACTTTTGGCATCAAAGATGATTTCAGGGCATAATAGTCCCGTGCCTTGGCCCGGGTTAAAACTTTTCCATGAACCACGACTTGTGCCCCTAAATCGGTTTCCGGTTTTAATAAAACAGGGTTCATGTGCAGCGTCGGTGCTGTTCGTGCTGCCAAGGCTTGTAATGCTTGCGCCCGGCCAATTTCCCCGCCATCCAAAGTAACGGCCGCGTTATTCGACATGTTTTGCGGCTTAAACGGGCGCACATTCAAGCCCTGATTGGTAAATACCCGGCATAATCCGGCGACCAAAAGAGATTTGCCCACATCAGAACCGGTGCCTTGCACCATGATGACGCCGCCTGATTTATTGCGCGGCCTTGGCAACAGTATCTCTTAAAATTTGGCTTTCAGATGAAGCTGATGGGGCATTTAAAATTTGATCAGGTGTCATGCTTTTACCATAAACGGCTTCGTTTAAATCACGGCGCACGACCAATGCAGCACCTTCTAATGACGCGCCCAAATAGGCCCCTACATTAGAGCTGGCAAAAGCCGCTATATCGGCACCTAAATTCGTGGTCGTCGACGCTTCCATACCAACACCATAAACGCCAACGGTTGCCCCGGTATCGGCACCGATTTTTCCTTGATAGCGTAAAATAGCGTCAAGCGCACCTTGGTTGCGTAAAATCAATATAATCGCCGTATCTTGCACACCAAATTGCAGGCCAAAACTGGCTGCGGCAAGGCTATAAAAAGCCGGCTGGCTCCAGCTGTTATCAGGCATACGTTTCATCAATACCCCGTTGCCGCCTTCGCCGCCGGCAAAAAATCCAGCTTTAATAACGCGCGGTAAAATCACAACGCCTTTGGCCTGTTTCAGCAAATAGCTAAACTTATTAAGATCCGGATTGGCTTGGAACCGATCAACCGTTGTTTTTGCCGTGGTTATAATACCTGCCGCCGTCATTTCCGGTGGATCGCTATAACCGACACATCCCGATAACAGCAAAACCGCAAACCCCATCGGCATCAATCTCATTAAAATTGATTTTTTTATGCCCATTAAAACTCGACCCCCACTTGGGCTTTGACACCGGAACGAAACGGGTGTTTGACCAACGTCATATCGGTAACCAAATCGGCAATATCGATCAATTCGTCTTTGGCATTACGACCCGTGACCACCACATGTAACATGTCCGGGCGCGCTGCCAACGTTTTAGCCACATCATCAATATCCAAATTACCGTAACGCAGTGGGATATTTAATTCATCCAAAATGATCATATCAAATGACGCATCATTGATCATATCTTTTGAATGGTTCCACGCATTTTCAGCAGCCGCGATATCCCGCGTGCGGTCTTGGGTATCCCAACTAAACCCTTCGCCCATGGCTTTGATCACGACTTGGTCCGGAAATTTATCCAAGACAACACGTTCACCGGTTTCCCATACACCTTTAACAAATTGCACGATGCCGACTTTCATGCCATTACCTATGGCACGAACGGCTAAACCCATGGCGGCCGTTGATTTGCCTTTGCCTTTGCCAGTATGGACAATCAATAACCCTTTTTCGATGGTTTTGGTGGCAATTATTTTTTCCCGTGCGGCTTTTTTCTTTGCCATTTTTTCTGCATGGCGCTTGTTTAACGCGTCTTCGTCTTGTTCGCTCATCGGTTTTCCTTTGCCCATCAAATCGTCAATCATTCAGAGTGTTTTTAAATCAATATCAAAAATTTTACTTAAAAAATCCATGCCGCGTTTGATGCCGCTGTCATCCAACCCATGACCCAGACCCGGGCAATTAACGTGTTCAACAGAAACGCCTGCTTGAATTAACCCTTTAACCGCGAGTTCAAGACTTTCAGGCGGCACGACGTCATCAGCATCCCCATGAACCAACAAGACGGGCGGTCTGGATTTAATCTGTTTTTCCAACAACTGTTCGCCAACCAACATCCCCGAATAGCCGATAATTCCAGCCACCGGACGTTTCCGCCTAAGCCCTACGTGCAAGGCCATCATGGTGCCTTGGGAAAATCCAATGAGCACCAGATCTTTTTCTTCTAATCCGGCGCTGGATAATTGTTCATCGATAAAAGCGTCCAGTATAAGTGCGGATTTTTGCACACCTGATAATCGGGTTTCCGGCGTAACGTCTTTTAATGAAAACCATTGATAACCATATGGCGCCATATCAAAAGCTTCGGGCGCATTCGGTGCAATGAAACGGGCGGTTGGTAAAATTTTTGAAAAATAAGGGGCTAACGCGATCAAGTCATTGCCGTCCGATCCGACACCATGACACAAAATAACAAGCTGTTTAGGCCGATCACCGTTTTCAGGATCAATAATCGGGCCAAAAATACTGGGAAGTTCCGCCATGTTTTTGCATAGCCTTTCTTAGGTTAGGGTCCAAAACATTCTGAATAATCTTTTTAACGGAAACAAGCGGGGGGCGAAAGTCCCGTATGACGTTTATCTGTACTTGCGTGATCGGCTTTTAACCCGTTACACATAGTTAATGGATATAAGAATAACCCGTTTTGCTCCGAGCCCCACCGGTTATTTGCATTTGGGTCACGCCTATGCAGCATTTTTTGCTAAAAACTTGGCGTCTTCCCCTGATCAATTTTTATTACGCATCGAAGATATCGATCATGACCGTTGTCATAAAAAATTTGAAACAGCCATTTTTGAAGATTTATCATGGCTCGGTTTAAATTGGGTCGAACCTGTTGTTAAACAGTCAACGCGCAATGACGCCTATCAAGCCGCCCTCGAACATTTGAAATCCACAGGCCTGCTCTATCCCTGTTTTTGTAGTCGCCGGGATATTGCCACAGAAATTGAAAATGCCGGGCATGCACCTCACCACACTCCAGAAGGCATGATTTATCCGGGGACTTGTCGAAATTTAAGTTCAATTGAAAGCCAGCAACGCATAGCCGATGGCGCGGCTTATGCCCTAAGGCTCAATATCATGGCCGCGAACGAACACACCGGTCCATTATATTGGCATGACCAAATCCAAGGCCAGCAACGCTGCCGAGTTGAGATGTTTGGTGATGCGGTGTTAGCCCGCAAAGATATTTCTAACAGTTATCATTTATCGGTTACGGTGGATGACCATTTTCAAAAAATTAACTTAGTCACCCGCGGACAGGATTTATTTACAGCCTCTCATGTGCATCGGTTATTACAAGCCCTGCTTGGATTCACGACCCCTGATTACCATCATCATCCTTTAATCACGGACCAAGATGGCAAGCGTTTGGCAAAGCGGTTTTCAGCCGCCAGCATCCGTGATCTGAAAAATAAAGGGCTTAAGCCCGAAGCTGTTCTAAAAATGGCTGGCTGCATATGATGGTCACCACAGGCATCAAATTTTTTTCGGTGTTGTTGATCACCGTTCTATTCAACTTTACAATTCAAGCCGCCCAAGACAAACAAGGTTTAATCTATCAAGGGCCTGCCCTAATCACGGCCATAGACAATTTGCAAACGCTTAAAATTTCGGCGCCGATCCTTGGCACAACATCAGTTTTTATCGCCGCAATTAGGCTGCCTGAAGTCTCTGATAACAACACGGCACCTTTTGAAATTGCAACCCGCCAATTTTTTGAAAAAAACCTCATCAATAAAACGGTTGATATTTATACCAGCCCAGTGATCAAAGACCGTTATGGACGATTAATCGCCCATCTATTTTTAAAAAACCAAGACTGGGTTCAGGCGCTGATTATTGAAAATGGTTGGGCGCGCGTTGAAACTAATTCAGCGTCCGTCAATATAACATCCCGGTTATATGGTTTCGAGAAGTTTGCCCGGGCCAAGCGTATTGGTATCTGGTCTGATCCAACGTACCGTATAATCATGGCACAAGAAAAAGCCATGGCCGTTAACCAGTTTCAAATTATTCAAGGACAAGTGCAGGCTGCCGTAAAAATAAAAAACACAATTTATTTAAACTTTGCTGACAATTGGCGTGATGATTTCACCATTAAAATTGATGGCCCGGCATTAAAATTATTTAAACAAAAAAAAATCAATGTTTTAAAATGGTCCGGGAAAACCCTCCGTGTTCGTGGCTGGCTCGTCAATAAAAACGGTCCCATGATCAATGTCACTCATCCTTTACAGATTGAAGTTATCAAATAACTTCTGTTAATAGCTTGCGTCCAAATTACCGCCTTGTCATACTTTTATTGTTTTAATTTATCATAGGTGAACCATGCGGCCAGGTTTTCTGAATAGGCAATATCGCTATAAAAATCAGACTGTTATAGCAACTTTAATGATGCTGAGTATTCTTATTTCCGGGTGCACGACCAATCCGGCAACAGGCAACCAAAGTTTCACAGGCTTTATGTCACCGGAAAAAGAAGCCCTAATTGGGGCTGCTGAACATCCAAAAATTCTTGAGCAAATGGGCGGCCAATATAGTGATCAAAAATTAAGTAACTACATCACAAAAATAGGTAAAAAATTAGCCGCAAAGTCTGAAAAGCCAAACATTCCTTATCAATTTACCGTTTTAAACAACGATAGTGTCAATGCCTTCGCCTTGCCCGGCGGCTATGTTTACATCACACGCGGGTTACTCGCATTGGCCGAGAACGAAGCCGAAATCGCTGGTGTCCTAGGCCATGAAATTGGTCACATTGTCGCCAGACACACAGCCGAGAGATATAGCGCATCCGTTGCCGCAAATCTTGGATTAACTGTTTTAGGCGTCATTGGCAGCGCTTACGGCGTTCCAGCCAACATCGGGCAAGCCGCTTCAGTGGGTGCCGAAGCCGCATTAAAAGGCTATTCACGGGACCAAGAATTAGAAGCTGATATGTTAGGGGTAAGGTATTTAGCCCGTTCCGGATACGCCCCCACATCCGTCACCACATTTTTTAGAAAAATGGCCGCCAACACTCAATTGACAAATTTAAAAGCGGGCCAAAAAAAGCCTACGCAAAGTGATATTATGGCGACCCATCCAAGAACCGAACAACGTATTCTACAAGCCATCAAACTTGCCCGTGCGGTGGCTGTTAAAAACCCGACCATTGGCCGAGTTATTTATCTGCAGCACATAAACGGGATGATTTATGGCGATGATCCGTCCCAAGGCATCCGCCGTGGTAGACAGTTTATTCACCCAAAACTTGGCATTCAATTCAGTGTCCCGCCCGGGTTCATAATGCAAAATAGCAAAACCCGTGTCATCGCCAGAGGCAGCAATAACAAAGTAATTATGTTTGATAAAATGGATGCTACAAAAGCCCGCCAAACCCAAAAACTTGGACCCTATATCAAAAACATATGGGGGCGCAAATTACCATTGGGAGCTGTTGAAAATATTCAAATAAATAGTATGGAGGCCGCAACCGCCGCCGGGCAAACCGATAGTAATCAGGGACGCCGCGATATTAGGCTTTTGGTCATCCGCGAACGCCCATCGCGCATTTACCGTTTTGCATTTGATGTGCCCACAGCCGAAGCCGGACGCATGGGGGTCGCGCTTCGGCGCACAAGTTACAGTTTCAAACGATTAACAACTAAAGAAATCAAAACCGCCCGTGCCTTGACCATTAAAGTTGTCACGGTAAAACCCGGCGACACAGCCATTAAATTGGCCCGCGCCATGCCCGTTGAGACCTATTGGCTGGAACTGTTCCGGGTGTTAAACGGATTGAATGAACACAGCATTTTAAAACCCGGCCAAAAAATCAAAGTGGTGGCCGGGTAAAAATTAGTTTAAGCCGCTGACATCAATTCTTCGAGTTTATATGTGGCTGTATCAACATCCAGTTTTTCAACGGCTGCATATTCGGATGCCAAACGGTCACGGGCAGCTTCATAAATTTGCCGTTCACTGAACGATTGATCGGGTTGCCCCACATTGCGGAACAAATCACGGACCACTTCAGCAATTGAAACAGGATCACCAGAATTGATTTTGGCTTCGTATTCTTGGGCTCGTCTGGACCACATTGTGCGTTTAACACGGGCCCGGCCTTTGAGCGTTGTAATGGCTGTATCCATAATCGATTTAGAGCTTAATTTACGCAAGCCCGACGTCGCCGCTTTGTCCGTTGGCACCCGTAATGTCATACGGTCTCGTTCAAAAGAAATGACAATCAGTTCAAGTTTTTGACCAATAACTTCCTGACTTTCGATATTTAAAACCTGTCCTACACCATGGGTCGGATAGACAACGAAATCTCCGGTTTTATATTCCTGACTGCTTGCCATGCGTCGTTTCTCCAGCAAAAAAGCATTAAAAAAAAGCACAATATTTGAGTATTCAAATAGTGCATTACTCTAAATCGAAAAAGACCGCCCCCGACAAAGTTTCCCTTATCAGGTCGATCTATAGATAGTAGCATATCACAAAAACCGACTAAAAAACAGACATTTTCAGCCGACTGCGCATTTTCAAACCGAGGAGCGTTAATTAATCACCCACGCCCGGTTTTTCGCTTAACAATTCTAATTTGTTAGGCTTGCCTTGCCAGTCTTCGGCATCGGCTGGGGCGTCACCTTTACGGGTGATATTTGGCCAAATATCAGCAAACTTGGTATTCAGTTCCAACCATTTTTCCGTATCAGGCTCGGTGTCCGGGACAATGGCTTCGGCCGGGCATTCCGGTTCACACACGCCGCAATCGATACATTCATCAGGATGGATGACCAAAAAATTTTCGCCGACATAAAAACAGTCAACCGGGCATACTTCGACGCAGTCCTGGAATTTACACTTGATACAATTTTCAGTAACGATATACGTCATCTTCGGCTCCGGTTTTTGTCTATTACTTTATTAAATTTAGCGGCTATCCATTATATCGCAAGGCATTTAATCTTGGACAAAATGGCACAAGACCATATTTTTATTCTAAATTAATCAAACGCTTTGATTTTACTTAATCTTGTTCCCCGGCATTGTCCAGACGCTGTAAAACTCTTTTTCTGGCAAGACCGCTATCCAAATCCGTCACATGCAGCAATCCTGACACGCGGCGCACTAAGTTGGCTTCGTAATCATCAAGCACACCATCGGCATAGGCCACGGCCCACAACATTTCCAGTAATTTGATGCGGCCTTCTAGGTCATAGCCATCTTTTAAAATACGCGTCGTTGTATAAATCTCGACTGAACGGCTTTGGGCTTCGATCCCCATTTGAATAACCGTTCCGGCGTCGACTTCAGAAAGCCCAAAATGGTTTTGCATGGAACGGCTAATGACTTTGAATTCAGCGTCATCAAAATTACCATCCATAACAGCGGCTTCGACTAACAAAGCGATAGCAGCCGCTTGTAGCGTGTCGGTTTGGTTTTCATTTACGTCGGGGCTGTCTGACACACTATTTTTGCCAAACAACAAGGCTTTTATTTTTATAATCATGAATGTTGCTTATCACACCCTTAAGGGCTCAACAACCATGGATTTTTTGTGTATTTCGGGGTTGCCAGTCCTGTTAACTATGCCTATGTGTTGATCATGATAAAAAATACCGCTGATCAAAAAAATTCTGCGGGGCCAAAACTGGACTTCCCGGCAACGGCGCGCAACCAAGATGCTATTTTAGGCGTGCTTCAGCGTATTTTGCCCGATCAAGGACACGTTTTAGAAATCGCGTCTGGATCCGGGCAGCACGCAGCATTTTTTGCCGCAGCCTTTCCAAATCTAATATGGCAAACCAGCGATCCAGACCCAGAACACCGGGTATCCATTGATGCATGGGCGAAATCAACGAACCTCAGCAATCCGCCCGCTTTGCATATAGATGTATTGCAAAACGATTGGCTTGTTAAAAATATTGATGCCATTGTCACCATCAATATGATCCACATCGCGCCGTGGGCATGTTGCCAGGCGTTGATTAAACAAGCCGCAGAACTGTTGCCTGAACATGGTGTTCTGTATTTTTATGGTCCTTTTAAAATTGGCGGAAACCATACGGCTGACAGCAATCAAACATTTGATATTTCGCTGAAAAACAGCAATCCCGAATGGGGCGTTCGCAATTTAGACGATGTGGCGGAAACGGCTTTGAATGCCGGGTTTCAATTGGCCGAGAGCGTCCCCATGCCAGCCAATAATTTTTCCATTATTTTTCGCAGGAAAGCCAAATAACCAATAGACTATTTCAGCGAGGCGATTTTAACAGTGGCCATTAATCGTCTACTGGCCGGTCCCAGTCGATCATTTCGATCTTTGGCGCGTTGGCTTCGATTTCACGTAATTTATCAATGCCTTGTTTCATTTCAGATACCAGAAATTCGGATCGCCTAGTTGGGCCACCAGCGTCACGGTGCGGGAAATTCCGCCCCCACGCGTTTAGTTTCACTGTGATTGAGCACAAACACCCGCCAATGGTCGTATGGTAATCTTCGATAAAACCTTTAACTTTACGGAACCGTTCCGCATCCAGATTTTGCCACATATTCCCGGTATAACGATCAAAAGTTTCAAAACGTCCGGAAATCGCCGCCATCATCCCGTTAATGGTGGCCTCAACCGTGTTGCAGGTATCCATTAAATTCAAATTTTGTTTAAGCTGATAATTGCCACGAATGTCGTCCAAACTGTCCATGAATTCATCTAAAATCGGTTCTATCTGATCCATACATTGGCGGAAATATGAAAGTGACAAAAATACGTCGCCAAAGTCTTCTAAGAAGTGCGGCACATCCATTAAATCAATTTTAAGCTTGGACGCCAAGGTATTGAGTTTTTCTTTAACCATTTTAATATCGGGGTTAGAAAATAGCCCCACCAAATCGTCAAAATCTGAGACGTCCTGATTTTCTTCGCCGCCATATATTTGTTGAATTAATGGCTTGGTAAATGTGCGCATATAACTTGTTAATTCAACAACTTTTTCGCCGGATAACTGAAGGTCAGAAATTTCCCCAATGGGAATTTTTTGTTCACGAAATAAAATTCGCAAACTAAACACATCATAACTGGGCAATTCAGCCAATTTACGCATTAACACCAAATCGGGATGCGCATCCGTGCCTTTCCAACCAAACTGGCTCGGTAAATGTTCAACCTCTAGCTGCCCGCTTCCGGTGCCGCCTTCGTCGACAAACATTTCGACCACGCTTTGCAGGCGCACATTTTTTATCAACCGTGCGCGTTTCAACGATGGCGTTTCAAAAGGCAATATCGACAACGGCAAGATATGCAGCGCATCACGGTCTTCATCCCGCATAACTAAATCTTGAACACTACTCATTCGTTTATTTCCGCATTCAACTGCACAATAATAAACCCACAATTATATAAAAACCGCTTTGTGACAACCCTATAAGCTATTCTTTCTGAAATATCCAGAACCCGAAGTCATGGCATATCATCCTCCCAAGTTTCCATATACCGGTCCATTGCACGGCGCTCGGCTTTAGTTGGTCGCCCTGTCCCCGGATCACGCTTAGCCGGTGACAACGGTTTTCCGGGATCATCCCGCTTTACAGGTTTTGGTGGCGATAAATCATTATAAAGTTTTTTGGCTTCAATAGCAGGGCCCCGGCGGGTGCCAAGCTGAATGATTTCAATAATCCGAATAGTGTCGTTCAATGAAAAAGTCAAAACGTGGCCCGGGCGCACGGCAAAGTGGGCTTTTGATGTGACAGCGCCATCAACCCGCAGACGCCCATTGACGCAAAACTGGCTGGCTAAGTTACGGCTTTTAAAAAACCGCGCCTGCCATAACCATTTATCCAGCCTTATCGATGCCGGCATTACCGGTTCCCATATTTTTTTGGGGTGGAAAAATGATCCTGCAACTTGGCAACGGACGTGCGCGAAGCACGCCCGATTTTAGGCTTAGGTTTTTTGCCTAGTTTATCGACTTTACGGTGACGACTGTATCTGGCTTCAATACCTGACCCTGATTTAACCTTAAAGCCTAGATTTTTTAAAATTTCGGCCATGATTTCATGACCACACCCAGCCATGGATAATAATTTTGGCGTTATGATAAAATTCCGCTTAATGGACGATTGCCAAATTTCAGCGATTATTTTTTCCACCAAATCTATACGCACAGCGAATTGACCCAAAGGTAGGTACCCCAGTTTTTGCAAAATAACAGCCGGATGGTGATCATCAATTTTAATTGACGCCCGCCCGGGTGCAGGAACGCTTGAACGCATACCAGACCAAAGCCCCCACAACAAAGCTTGTACGACGGTGGTTTTGGGCTTCAACAACGTTGGCACATAAATATTTTCCCGGCCAATAACAATGCCTTGTTGACGAAGCTCTATCCGATCTATGCGTGATAGGGTTTCGATATATGTCGCCACTTTATGCCTTCCAACGGCACCCAAATTTTCAACCACTTGAAATTGTATAGCGCGAACGGCACTGCTTGTCGTTTTATGGCTTTCAAGATTGATCAATGGTTCAAGGGCGACATTCAGTCTTTCCAGCAGCCATCTTTGTATTCGTTTTTTGACCCGTAACTTAAAATTTGCGGTTAATAATTCACCAAATATCACATTAATTTCAGGCTTCAGGACATGCCTTCCTTTAACAAGTTTAGCCACCGGGCAGCCGTCCCATAAAATTAACGGCACTAATCCAAATGCATCGGTCGCAAATATTAAGTCATCGCCTTGGACGTTTTCAAAACGCTTCATCCGCTTATTTATTTCACTATGCAAAGCCATTTCTGCTGCATTTGTGATGGATTTGGTCGCATTTGGTTGGGTGGACAATCCCGGCGACAACGTACTGATATAACGAAAGCCTTCGATGCGGCCGACCGGCTGATTTTCGACCATCACCAAATGTTCAGGCGTAACCGTTGCCTGCAATTCTCCGTCGTCTTTCAGTCGCCGCGATAACAGTGCCGTTTTTTGGTCAACAAAGCGTTTTGTTAATCGTTCGTGCAATGCGTCTGATAACCGGTCTTCAACAACCCGGCAGCGTTGCTGCCAACTTAATGGATCCCGTAACCAGCCCGATTGAAATGCAATATAGGACCAAATGCGGATCCCCGATATGCGCCCTGATAAAACATCAATATCGCCGTCCGTTCGGTCCACATCATTGATTTGTTTTGCCAGCCAGTCGTCATCAACTAATCCGTTGCCAATGCTTAAAAAATCATAAATGCGGACTAATAAATGAGCGTGAGCGTCACTTAAAATTTTACGGAAATCCGGGATACGGCAAACATCCCATAACAATGACACACTGTCATAATCAATAGCCCGGCTGAGCACTTTTTCATGACTGATCAAACAGTCCAACACGCGTTCATCGGTCATTCCACGCGCACAAATCAAACCCGGCATATCGGGTGGCGTGCCTAAGCTATGTTTCAATGATCTAGGCGATGTGAAATCCAGTTCTGCTTGGCGCCACGACAACCCGTTTAAAGATTTAAATTCATGATTTTCAATGCGACCGATGTGCTCCGCGTCCAACGTTGGACACGCACCCGTGGTGCCAAAACTGCCATTGTTCATATGACGCCCGGCTCGGCCCGCTATTTGTCCTAATTCAGCAGATCTTAATGCACGGTGGCGACGACCATCAAATTTACCAAGGGCTGAAAACGCAATGTGATCCACATCCATGTTCAAACCCATACCGATAGCATCTGTGGCGACTAAATAATCAACGTCCCCTTGTTGATACATCTCTACTTGGGCATTGCGGGTTTTAGGACTTAGCGCGCCCAAAACAACAGCCACCCCCCCCGATTGGCGTCGCATTGTTTCAGCAATAGCATAAACATCAGCTGCGGAGAAAGCCACAATAGCGCTCCGTTTTGGTAAATTCCTTAGCTTTAATGCCCCAGCGTATTTTAATTCTGACAACCGTGGCCGGGTTTCAATCTGAATGCCTGGCACCAATTTTTTAAGCAACGCATGCATGGTATCGGCGCCCATAAACAATGTTTCTTGCCCGCCACGTGCATACAGTAAACGGTCTGTAAAAACATGGCCGCGGTCACTGTCAGCGCACATTTGTATTTCGTCAATGGCCAAAAAGTCGACCCGGCGGCTAACCGGCATGGCTTCGACGGTGCACATAAAATACCGTGCTTGGGGTGGAATTATTTTTTCTTCGCCAGTGATTAGGGCTACAGATTTGACGCCTTTTTGCTGAACAGCGCGTTGATAATTTTCCCGCGCCAACAATCGTAAAGGAAAACCGATCATGCCGCTTGGATGGGCGAGCATGCGCTCCATAGCATAATGGGTTTTCCCTGTATTGGTGGGGCCGAGAATGGCTTTAACGCAGCCTTCAGGCTTTATCTGGTGGTGCCCCGGCTTGCAGTTCTTGTTGTTGATCATGAATGGTCCCGATCAGTTCCTTGGAATAGTCATCATCCGCCTTGCCGTCAAATGTATCAAACCGGACGAGATCCGCCAGATCAAGCCGTCGTCGCCAATTTGCCGTTTCAAGTTCCGGGCGATCATGGAAATGGCTAACATAGCCCAGACAAAGATAAGCCACCGGGACAACCCGTTTTGGCAACTTCAACGTTTCTTTTAATGCTTTATGATTGATGATGCTGACCCAGCCAAGGCCCAGCCCTTCGGCACGGGCAGCCAACCATAAATTTTCAACAGCGCAGACCGAGCTGTAAACATCCATGCCCGCGTGATGGGTGCGGCCAATAACCACAGGCCCGGCACGGTCTCGGTCACAGGTCACACAAATATTCACCGGGGCCTCTAGAATGCCTTCCAGTTTAAGGTTTTTATAAACTTTCTGTTGTTCTGGCTGAAACATATCAGCCGCTTCGTCATTGGCTTTTTCAAACAGGCCATGAATTTTTTGTTTGGTGGCTTCAGATCGGATAACAATAAAATTCCATGGCTGCATAAAACCCACAGACGGTGCATAGTGAGCCGCCATTAAAATGCGGGCCAAAACATCACCCGCAATTTTTTTGTCAGAGAATTCCCCGCGCACATCGCGCCGTGAATAAACGGTTTTATAAAAAGCTTCGCGTTCAGTATCCGTGAAACAATATTGGTCCGTTTTATTTATCGAAAAATTTTCCATCATATTCCCCTTCATGGAAAAACAGGTGTCTGTCCAAACACCATATAAAAAATTCTTCGGGCCGGTCTTCTGACTTGGCTTCATCCTGATCGACACCCTTCCCGGAATAAATTCCAGTGGATAAAATAACCGACCAGTCCCCCTTACAGCGTTGGGCACGTGACGGATTTTCACCGCCTTCCCGATTCTCCCGGATTTTAAATAAAACCGGGCACCTGAAGAACAATAAGTTTAATACTATAAACTTAACAAATCCCGATGACAATTACTTGATGGCTTGAAACAGTGCTCTTAAAGTAATGGTGATGTTTAAGCTTGTTTTTTCACGCCCCCATTTAAAGCCACGCGGCTTTGCCTTGTTGCTGGTCGCCGTCCTTGGTGCCTGCCAAAGTTTTTTTGCTGAACAACTCCTTAGCCCGCAGCAAAAAATTATGGATCATTGTGAAACAGTTTCAAAATTAGATGCTGCGCGTATCGAAGCTAGATTACCATTTGTTGAAAACGACGAGCCGGGTAAAAGGTTGAACCGTACCCGTATTATTGAAATCACGCAAAAAGCTTCCTATCAGGGGTGTTTGCAACGATTTGCCGACGGTAATCCCCAGCCTAGAACCAAGCCTTAAAAAAAATTCCGTAAATCAAGACTTGCAGAAACCCCTGAACCCAGCCATATCAGGCGCAACGTTTAAGTTGGTTTCTTTGACCCCCTTTGAACAAAAAACATTCAGCACAGTTTTTTAAGGACATCAATCTCATGGCTACAGAAAAATTTACGTTTCAGGCAGAAGTTGGCAAATTGCTCGATATCGTTGCCCATTCTTTATACAGCGAAAAAGAAGTTTTTTTACGTGAACTCGTGTCTAACGCATCGGATGCTTGTGACAAATTACGTTACCAGTCCCTGACAAATCCAAAATTATTGGAAAACGGCGATGCTTTCCAAGTTGAAATCAGCATCGATAAAAAAGCCAAAACATTAACTGTTTCCGACAACGGCATTGGCATGAACCATGATGACTTAGCCGAAACATTAGGCACCATTGCCCGGTCCGGCACACAGGCATTCATGGATGGCTTGAAAGCCATGAATGAAGAAAAAGCTAAAAATAAAAAATCAGGTAATGGTAACGTCGATTTAATCGGTCAATTTGGTGTTGGTTTTTATTCAAGTTTTATGGTTGCCACCCAAGTCGACGTCATCACCCGCAAAGCCGGTGAAAAAGATGCATGGAAATGGTCATCGGACGGCAAAGGTGAATTTACTATTGAAAACAGCGAGCGCACAACCCAAGGCACGCAGATAGTGTTGCATCTGAACAAAGACGCTGCCAAAGAATATTTAGAACCCGTGCGGATTGAAAATATCATTAAAAAATATTCCGATCATATTGGCATTCCCATTGTGTTAAAAAGCAATGGCGTCAAGGCGGCCGAAGGTGAAGACGGTGCCGATAAAACGCTTAACACTGCATCGGCATTATGGACGCGCGAGAAAAAAGACGTTAAACCCGATCAATACAATGAATTTTTTCACCATATTGGCGGCGGTTTTGGCGAGCCATGGTTAACCTTACACAACCGTGTCGAAGGCTTGGTATCATATACCAATTTATTATTCATCCCATCAACGCCGCCCTTTGATTTGTTCCAACCGGACCGTAAAAGCCAAATTCGGCTTTATGTGAAACGGGTGTTTATTACCAGTGACTGTGATGAATTATTACCATCCTATTTACGCTTCATGCGGGGCGTTGTCGATTGTCTGGATTTGCCCCTGAATATCAGCCGGGAAATGCTGCAAAACAACCCCCAACTGGTTAAAATTAAAAAAGGCCTGACTAAACGCATCATTGGCGAATTGAAAAAGAAAGCCGACAAAAAACCCGAAGAATTTAAAGCATTCTGGGATAATTTTGGTGCTGTATTCAAAGAAGGCTTGTATGAAGATTTTGAGAACCGCGATAAATTATTGGAAGTCGCCCGCTTTACCACCATCAATAATGATGCCCTGATTTCTTTGGCCGATTATGTGGCCGCTATGAAACCGGGACAAAAAGATATTTATTACATTACCGGCGAAAACATTGACAGCATCATCGTCAGCCCCCAATTAGAAGGGTTCCGCGCCAAAGGCATCGACGTCTTGTTATTAACCGATCCCGTTGATGAATTTTGGGCCACGCACATTGGTGATTTTATGGAAAAATCATTTAAATCAGCGACCCGCGGCGATATTGATTTGGACGATGTCGAAAATAATAAAACAGACAAAGATAAAGATGACAAAAAAGATGACAAATCAAATATTGACCCCTTAATCGCCATTTTTAAGGTCGCGTTGGGCGTTGCCGTTAAAGACGTTCGTGTCTCGTCTCGGTTAACTGAAAGCCCTGTTTGTCTGGTCGCTGACGAAGGCGCCATGGATATTCATTTAGAGCGTATGTTACAGCAAAACAAACAAATGGGTGGCGGCGGATTAACGCCCCGGATTTTGGAAATTAATGCTGATAACGCTTTGATCAAATCATTAAACGGTGCAGCAAACGGAGCCAAAGAAGGGGATGCGTTATTAACCGACGCGGCCTTTTTATTATTGGATCAAGCACGCATAATCGAAGGTGAAAAACTGCCGGATCCACAAGCGTTTGCAAAACGTTTAAATACCGTCATGGCAGCAGGATTTAAGCTGCCTGCCTAGTTTTAGTTACCGATCTTGCCTTTTTGGCGGTATTGATAATCTTTAATAAATCTTTTCTGGAAATCCGGTCGCGGGCCATTATCGCCCACGTAACCGGATCATCCATCAAATCTTTGATCCGTGGTTCAATGTTGCCAAACTTATCGATACGACACGTTGGTAATTGTGGAGATTGATCGCTCATCATGTATTCCTCTTTTTATTTAATCTGGACATGATGAATGTTGTTCGGGTCAAATACATGACGACATTATGACGTTTTAATGACCATTGCCGCGCTTTACGTTTTTAAATCAATCCGGGCGGCACCAATGATTTCACCCGTTGCCCGTGACTGCAGCACAATCGCCGAAGCATCCGATTTATTTTCCCAATCAGAGGTTATTTTTAAACTTAAATCATCACCGTCCCACCGAGCAACACGTTTTAAATCGCGCACAACATTGCTATTGATCATTTTTCGGCCCTTGTTTTCACCACGACGAATAGGCGTTTCATGGCGTTTATCAAAAAATACAGCAAACACATCTACGGATGATGATAATTTACGGGCCCCCAGACTAAACCGAATATCACCATTTTTCCGGCTTAAACTAATAGGCACTTGAACGATCGCTTTAGCTTGTTCAATCATCTCCAAAACTTCCGATCGGCGCGATCCAACGGCTTGGTACACACCTTGAATAACCATTTGTGGGGTATAGACATAGCGCAGCGCCATTACAGACGCGTATTGACGCTGGCGGTTGGTAAATAAAGGGCTGGCGAACGGGTCTTTCCATCCGATATAGTCCCAATAATCGACATGCAATGACAACGGCAAAACATCATCTCGCGCCATCAGATCCGTTAAAAATTTATCCGCAGGCGGGCATGATGAGCAGCCTTGAGACGTGAACAATTCGACCACGACCAACCGTTTTGATTGATCCAGATCACTGCCCGCAATACTGGATTGCGGATATAAAAACAGGCCGAACATCAACACCGTCAATACCGAGGTCACGGGGACCGTATTCAACATTTTACGGCAAATCATTTTTAGGCGAATAAATAAAAAATATTCCATGGCCTAATGATAGGTCATCAAAAGCCCCGCACCAATTCACAGCCTTTCACATTAAAGTGAAAGCGAGGCCGTGAAATTTGGCAAAGGTCAATGTTTTTTACTTAATCAACGCGTTAACCGGCGTCTTTCATCATGTTACGCAACACATAATGTAAAATACCGCCATTCAGATAATAATCCACTTCATCCAGCGTATCGATCCGGCATTTAAGCGTTATATTTTCCTTCGTGCCATCGCTGCGGGTGATTTGTAAATTAACATCCATACCCGGCTTGATGCCACTTACAAGTCCGGTTAGATCAAAAGTTTCAGTACCGTCCAATTTCACTGTTTGACGCGTCACGCCGCCTTTAAACTGCAAAGGCAAGACACCCATACCCACAAGGTTTGATCGGTGGATACGCTCAAAACTTTCAACAATAACGGCTTTCACACCCAATAAATAAGTGCCTTTAGCCGCCCAATCCCGGCTTGACCCCGTGCCATATTCTTTGCCGCCAAAGACCACAAGCGGCGTGTTGCTTTCACGGTAACGATCCGCCACATCAAACACCGCACCTTGTTCCCCACTTGGGATATGACGGGTGTACCCGCCTTCGACGCCATCCAGCATTTCATTTTTAATACGAATATTAGCAAACGTACCCCGCATCATCACTTCGTGATTACCACGGCGTGACCCATAAGAATTAAAATCATCCGGACGTACTTGGTATTTCAGCAAATATTCACCCGCCGGGCTGTCTTTGGTAATCACGCCTGCGGGACTGATATGGTCTGTTGTCACCGAATCGCCCAATACCAACAATGCACGTGCGCCTGTGATGTCTTCTGGCTCAGATGCGTCTTCGCTCATGTCCTGAAAATACGGTGGGTGTTTAACATAGGTCGAACTCGGGTCCCAATTGAATAAATTGCCGCCCGATGTTTTGATAGCTTGCCATTCTTTGGGGCCTTCATAAACATTGCTATAACGGGTTTCGAACATGTCGCGGGTTACGGATCGGCCAACGGTTTCATTAACTTCTGCCGTTGTCGGCCAAATGTCTTTTAAATAAACAGCTTTGCCATTTTTGTCTGTTCCCAATGGTTCGGTTTCTAAATCAATTGTCATTGATCCCGCCAATGCATAGGCTACGACCAACGGCGGAGAGGCTAAATAATTAGCCCGCACATGGGGGCTGATGCGGCCTTCGAAGTTACGGTTACCCGACAAAACGGCGGTCGCCACCAAATCGCCTTCGGTGATGGCTTTCGTGATTTCCGGCGCCAACGGTCCTGAATTACCGATACAGGTTGTGCAACCAAAACCCACAATCTGAAACCCTAAGGCATCCAGATCATCCTGAAGCCCTGCTTTTTCCAAATAATCGGCGACCACTTGCGATCCCGGGGCCAATGACGTTTTTACCCAAGGCTTGCATTTAAGCCCTAATGCAACGGCGTTTTTAGCCAATAAACCAGCTGCGATCAAAACCGCAGGATTGGATGTATTGGTGCATGATGTAATCGCCGCAATAGCCACGTCGCCGTCGGCAAAATCATCGGTCCTGCCATCAACATCTTGATGTTTAGGCTGATCGCGTCCGGCCAAGGATTTAAGGGCATCTTTGAATGCTGATGCTCCATTTCCTAAATCAATGCGATCTTGAGGGCGTTTGGGGCCAGAAATCGACGCGCCAACGGTCGCTAAATCCAATTCCAATTGATCAGAAAATTCTGCATCCGCGGTGTTGTCATCACGCCACATGCCTTGAGCTTTGGCGTAGGCTTCGACCAACGCCAATGTGTCGCGGTCACGCCCCGTTAATTCAAGATAACGAATGGTTTCCTGATCGACCGGGAAAAACCCACATGTTGCACCATATTCTGGTGCCATATTCGCGATCGTGGCGCGGTCGGCAAGGGATAATTGATCAAGGCCGGGTCCGAAAAATTCAACAAACTTTCCAACCACGCCTTTGGCACGCAACATTTCAACAACTTTTAAAACCAAATCAGTAGCGGTCATGCCTTCTTTCAATTTCCCTTTCAGGCAAAACCCAACAACATCCGGTATGACCATGGAAACAGGTTGGCCTAACATCGCGGCTTCGGCCTCAATCCCGCCCACGCCCCAACCCAGAACCGACAGTCCATTGACCATGGTTGTATGGCTATCGGTACCGACCAACGTATCTGGCATGGCGATGGTGCGACCGTTTTCTTGTTCCGTCCACACGGTTTTAGCCAAATATTCAAGATTCACCTGATGACAAATACCCGTTCCCGGCGGCACAACCGTAAAGTTTGAAAGTGCCGTTTGGCCCCATTTCAAAAACGTATAACGTTCATCGTTGCGTTGGAACTCTTTATCAATATTTTTGGCGATGGCATCCGACGATCCTGCAAAATCGATCATCACAGAATGGTCGATGACGAGATTACATGTTGATAACGGATTAATACGGCCCGCATCGCCGCCTTTATCGGACATGGCTTGGCGCATGGCTGCTAAATCAACAACCGCTGGGACGCCTGTGAAATCCTGCATCAATACACGCGCTGGACGATAAGCAATTTCATGGCTTGAATGATGGTTTTTTAACCAATTCGCCACCGCTTTGGCGTCATCCACCGTGACCGTACGCCCATCTTCATAGCGCAACATATTTTCCAACAGAACTTTCAAACAATTAGGAAGCTTTGATACATCCCCCAATCCTACATCGGTCGCTGCTTGTAGGCTGAAATAGTCGTATTCCTTGCCACCTGCTTTTAATTGACGACGTACACCCAAAGTGTCTTGACCAGTAACAGGCACAGCATTTCTCCTACGTAATTTTTATACAATGATAAGTGCCAGAATTTAGACCAAATTCTAGGAATGTCCATAGAACAGCTGCGAAAATTTTATCATTACGTTTACGTTAACGTCATCTAAGTTCTTGACGCTCGACTTGATCTCCGATAAGTGATTTACTGAATTTTCAGAAAGTTAGTGTGATGTGGCAGGACCCGCCATAATATACAAAATAATAATATATAAGATCAAACGATCAACGATTTGAGAAAAAAGTCACGGCGCGCGTAATAATATTACAATGCGCGCCCCTAAGGGAGGAACGGAATGAACAGCGGCACCGCTGATAAGGCGCCTATGGGAACAGCCCATAACGGCCACCAGAATACGAATGTTTATAAAGACCTTGATACATTCCCCAAACTTTTGGCGCACAACGCCCGTGTTCGCGGTGATTTACCAGCCAGCAGGGAAAAAGATTTTGGTATCTGGTTAAGCTGGACGTGGTCAGATGTTGCCGCAGAAACACGCGCGCTGACTATCGGCTTGAAACAGCTCGGCATTAATGCGCACGATAAAGTGTGTATTTGTGGTGACAATCGACCACACCTTTATTGGGCGATGACCGCGATTCAATCCTTAGGCGCTGTTCCTGTTCCGGTTTATCAAGACAGCGTGGCGGACGAAATGCAGTACCTGTACGATCATGCAGGAGCGACATTTGCCATTGTCGAAAATCAAGAACAAGTCGACAAACTGCTGGAAATCAAAGACAACCTACCCAAATTACGCCACATTATTTATAAAGACCCCCGTGGCATGCGCCACTATAAACAGGATTTCTTACATCTATACAAAGACGTTCAAGAACAAGGCCGCATCGCCGATGCTGCGGACCCAGCAGCCTATGACGGTTATGCCAGCGACAACACAGGTGCTGATACGGCTATTATGCTGTACACATCGGGCACCACAGGCCGCCCTAAAGGTGTTATTTTAAGTTTTGACAATTTAATCATCACCGCCCGCAACGCCTGTTTGCGCGAAGGGTTAAACGATGCAGAAGAAACGCTCGCCTACCTGCCCATGGCGTGGGTTGGCGATAATATTTTTTCCATGGCGCAGGCCTATGTTTCAGGTTTTTGTGTCAGCTGTCCTGAAAATAGTGAAACCGTATTAGATGATTTGCGAGAAATCGGGCCGACCTATTTTTTTGCACCACCTCGCATGTTCGAAAATATTTTAACCACAGTCATGATCCGTATCGATGACGCCGCCAAAATCAAACAACGCATGTTCCACTATTTTATGGATGTGGCCAAACACGTCGGCGGCAAATTGCTTGACGGCAAACCGGTTTCCATTGGCGACCGGTTGCTATACGGTCTCGGCAACTTACTGGTTTATGAACCGTTAAAAAACGTGCTTGGCCTGTCGCGCATCAAACTGGCCTATACAGCGGGCGAAGCCATTGGCCCGGATATTTTCAACTTTTACAGATCTTTAGGGCTTAACCTCAAACAGCTTTATGGATCTACCGAAGCTTCTGTATTTATTACCATCCAACCCAACGGCGACGTCCGGCTGGACACGGTAGGTGTTCCCGCCGAAGGGGTCGAAGTTAAAATTGCTGAGGGCGGCGAAGTTATTTTCCGCGGTCCCGGTGTTTTTCAGTCTTATTATAAAAACGAAACCGCCACCAAAGAAACGGTTAACAAAGATGGTTGGGTTTTAACAGGCGATGCCGGTTATTTTGACCCCGATGGTCATTTAAAAATTATTGACCGCGCCAAAGACGTGGGGAAAATTAATAATGGCACCATGTTCGCACCAAAATACATCGAAAATAAATTAAAATTTTACCCACACATCAAAGAAGCCGTTACTTTTGGTGATGGCCGGGACTTTGTCACAGCCTTTATCAACATTGACATCGAAGCCGTTGGCAACTGGGCAGAACGCAAAAATTTAGCTTATTCCGGATATACGGATTTATCCGGGCAACAACCGGTTTATGATTTAATTCAAGACTGCATTGAACAGGTCAATATAGATTTATCGACCGATGAAAAATTGTCCGGCTCTCAAATCAAACGGTTTCTTATTTTACACAAAGAATTAGACGCCGATGATGGTGAATTAACCCGTACCCGCAAAGTCCGCCGTAACATTATTGATGAACGCTACGGCGATCTGATTGAGGCCCTGTATTCAGGAGCCAAAAATCGGAAAATCGAAGCGCAAATGAAATTTGAAGACGGGCGTACCGGCACCATCAAAGCCGATGTCGCCATCCGTGATGCAAAAACCGTTGACGCCAGCCCGTCAATAGCAGCCGAATAGGAAGCGCTTTAATGGAAACTCAAAGAAATATTGGCGATGTATTATTGGATGTGGAAAACATCGGTTTATCGTTCGGTGGCGTTAAAGCCCTCAATAACATCAGTTTTAATGTCAAAGAACACGAAATCCGCTCAATCATTGGCCCCAATGGTGCCGGAAAAAGTTCCATGCTGAACTGCATCAACGGATTTTATCACCCGCAAGAAGGCCAAATCACTTTCAAAGGTGAAACCCGCAAACAAATGAAAACCCATCATTCTGCGGCCCAAGGCATTGCTCGCACGTTCCAAAACATTGCTTTATTTAGCGGCATGTCGACGCTGGACAACATCATGACCGGCCGCAATTTGAAAATGAATAAAAATTTTTTGTGGCAATCACTATACTTTGGCCCGGCTTTAAAAGAAGAGCTGGAAAATCGTGAAGTTGTTGAAAATATTATCGATTTTCTTGAAATCGAACAAATCCGCAAAACCCCGGTTGGGCGGTTGCCTTATGGATTGCAAAAACGCGTGGAACTCGGGCGGGCGCTAGCCGCTGAACCTGATTTATTATTGCTTGATGAACCTATGGCTGGCATGAACCACGAAGAAAAAGAAGACATGAGCCGGTACATTTTGGACGTTAACGATGAATTTGGCACAACCATTGTTTTAATCGAACATGACATGAGTGTTGTGATGGATATTTCCGACCGCATTGTGGTGTTGGATTACGGCAAAAAAATTGCCGATGGTAACCCTGATGACGTACGCAACAATCAAGATGTCATCGACGCTTATTTGGGAGTTAGCCATGATTAACATTTGCGCCACAGCCGCATCATTAAAAGGGATCGCTTAACATGGAAATGCTAACCCTTATTTATGACACCATGATTGGCGGTCCTTTTACTGACATCGCCGACAGTCCGGTTTTTTTCGCCGAAGTCGTCATCACCGGGTTGCTAACGGGGGTCATGTATTCTCTGGTCGCGTTGGGGTTCGTTTTAATTTTTAAAGCCTCCGGCGTGTTTAATTTTGCCCAAGGCGCGATGGTTTTGTTTGCGGCCCTAGCCTTGGTTGGGTTTCTTGAACAAGGTTTCCCCGTGCCCTTAGCCATTTTAGGGGCCATCGCGGTGATGGGTGTTTTAGCCTATGTCATTGAATACGTCATGCTGCGTCATTTGGTTAACCAAGAAGGCATTATTTTATTCATGGCGACCATTGGGCTAAACTTTGTGCTCGAAGGCACCGGCCAAATGATGTGGGGCTCGAACGTCAAAATATTGGATGTCGGACTCCCGCAATCATCTTTTGAATGGGGCGGTATTTTATTAAATACGCTGGATTTATCTGCCGCTCTCATTGCCGCATCACTGGTCGCAACGCTTGCGCTGTTTTTCCAATATACCAATGTTGGCAGAGCCTTACGCGCTGTTGCTGATGACCACCAAGCGGCATTGTCGGTGGGTATTCCATTGAAAACTATTTGGATTATTGTTTGGGCAGTGGCTGGTGTCGTCGCCTTGGCCGCAGGTGTCATGTGGGGTTCTAAATCCGGCGTTTCTTTCTCGTTGTCATTGATTGCACTGAAAGCCTTGCCCGTGCTCATCCTAGGCGGATTTACATCGATCCCGGGCGCCATCATTGGTGGGTTGGTCATCGGCGTTGGTGAAAAAATTGCTGAAATTTATTGGGGGCCCGCTTTTGGCGGCGCCATCGAAGACTGGTTTGCTTATATGCTAGCGCTGGCCTTCTTAATGTTTCGCCCACAAGGATTGTTCGGCGAAAAAATTATTGAAAGGGTGTAATCATCCATGTTTTACCGTGAATCTGGACAGTTTAAAATCAGCTATGGCAAAGATCAGGCTATTTTTCCGATCCTACAAGACCGCTGGTTTATCGCCACCTTACTCCTGATTGCCTTTGTCGGCGTGCCGTTGGTCGCCTCTGAATACTGGTACCAAGCCGTCCTCATCCCATTTATGATTTTTTCATTGGCTGCCATTGGGCTCAACCTGTTAACGGGTTATGCCGGTCAAGTCAGTCTTGGCACAGGCGCGTTTATGGCGGTCGGGGCTTATGCCACTTATAAAATAACCACAGCTTTTCCAGAATTAAATATTTTCATCGCTTTCATTGTGTCCGGCATGTTTGCCGCCACCGTCGGCATGGTTTTTGGCGCGCCGTCATTACGCATCAAAGGTTTTTATCTAGCGGTCGCTACATTGGCCGCTCAGTTTTTTATCTTGTGGTTATTTAATAAAGTCGGTTGGTTTTTTAATTACAGTCCGTCTGGCACGATCACTGCACCGCCGCGTGATTTTTTTGGCATTATTGTCACCGGCCCCCAAGCCACATCCATGACCCGGTATTTTATCGTCCTTAGTTTTTTAACGGTTGGCGCATTAATTGCTAAAAATATTGTCCGCGGTCGCATTGGTCGTTCATGGATGGCCATTCGTGATATGGATATCGCCGCTGAAATCATTGGCATTGACCCGCTTAAAACAAAACTCCTCGCTTTTGGAATCAGCTCGTTTTATTGCGGTGTTGCCGGAGCTTTAATGATTTTCATCTGGTTAGGCAGCGCAGATACCGAAGCTTTTGACATCAACTTATCGTTTCAAATCTTGTTTATGATTATTATCGGCGGCCTTGGCAGCATCATGGGCAGCATCATGGGTGCCGCGTTTATTATTTTATTGCCCATCTTTTTAACCAACGTTTTACCTTTGATCGGCATTCAAATTCCTATCGACGTATCGAAACATGTTGAAGAAATCGTTTTTGGCGCCCTGATCATTTTCTTTTTAATTGTTGAACCCCATGGGCTTGCAAGACTTTGGTCGATTGCTAAAGAAAAATTACGTACATGGCCATTTCCTTACTAAATTATTTTTTGCCCAAATGGAAAAATTATTGCATCCCTACGCTGGATGGATGCAAGATAAATAATCAACAATACTGAACAACAAATTTAGTTAATAATACGTCATAGAACGTAAATCAAAAAAGCCTTTAACAGGCTCATTTTAACAAAGGGAGAAGAAGTATGTTACCACGCAAACTATTAATGACAGCTATTGGAGTTGCCATTGGCTTTACTGCCATGATTGATGGCAATGCCGTTAAAGCGGCTTCGGACAATGAGCAGTTTTTCCCCATGCTGGTTTACCGGACCGGCCCTTATGCACCAAGTGGCATTCCTGTCGCCAACGGTTTCCGCGATTATTACACCATGCTTAACAAACGCGATGGCGGCGTTAACGGCGTTAAAATCACGTTCGAAGAGTGCGAAACCAAATACAACACCAAAGTCGGCGTTGAATGTTACGAAAAGCTGAAAAATAAAGGGTCCACAGGCGCAACCCTGTTCAACCCTTACTCAACAGGCATTACGTATCAGTTAATCCCAAAAGCCACGGTTGATAATGTTCCCATTCTATCCATGGGTTATGGCCGCACGTCCGCAGCTGATGGCCGGGTTTTCCCTTGGGTATTTAACTTCCCAACGACATATTGGAGCCAAGCATCGGCCTTTATCAATTATGTCGCTGGTCAAGAAGGCGGCCTGGATAAACTTAAAGGCTTGAAAATCGCCCACGTTTATCACAATTCAGCCTACGGCAAAGAAGCCAATCCAACGCTCGAAGCCTTATCCAAAAAATTCGGGTTCAAATTGACTTTATTAGCCGTTAACCATCCCGGCCAAGAACAAAAAGCCACATGGCTGCAAATCCGCCGGAAAAAACCCGATTGGATCTTTATGTCCGGTTGGGGCGTTATGAACCAGGTGGCAATTAAAGAAGCTGCCAATATCAAATTTCCGATGAATAAATTTGTTGGCAACTGGTGGGCTGGATCCGAAGGTGACGTCAAACCGGCTGGTGCCGCTGCCATAGGTTATAAATCAACCACATTCCACGGAGCTGGTGATAACTGGAAAGTACAACAAGATATCATCGCCTATGTTTATGGTGGTGATGTTGCCAAAGCCAAAGCCAACAATGTTGGTGACGTGCTCTATAACCGCGCCATTGTGAACGCTATGTTTGGTGTCGAAGCCGTGCGTACCGCTCAGAAAAAATTCGGCAACAAAGCCATGACGGGAACGCAAGTCCGTTGGGGCCTTGAAAACCTCGACATAACCGCTGAACGGCTTGGGCAACTCGGTATGCAAGGTATGACTTTACCGGTCAAAGTTTCCTGCGCCGATCATGAAACAGGCGGCCCGGTTCGTATTCAGGAATGGAATGGGGAAAAATGGAATATGGTTAGCGACTGGATTCCAACCATGAAAGATGTTGTCCGTCCAATGATTGAAAAAGCGGCCGCTGCTTATGCCAAAGAAAACAATATCACTCCAAAAAACTGTGGATAATTGAAAATGTCACAAACCGCTCAAAAAGAAGCCGGGGTGGCTACCACACCCCTTCTTAACGTCAATAATATCGAGGTGATTTATAATCACGTCATATTGGTTTTGAAGGGCGTATCGTTAGAAGTACCCGAGGGGGGCATTGTTGCTCTCCTCGGTGCTAATGGTGCGGGAAAAACGACAACGCTGAAAGCCATATCTAATTTATTACATGCCGAACGTGGTGAAGTGACCAAGGGCTCGATCGAATATGATGGCGATCAAGTTGCCGATTTAAGCCCCAACGATCTCGTTCGCCGAGGCGTCATACAAGTCATGGAAGGACGCCATTGTTTTGAACATTTAAGCGTCGAAGAAAATTTATTAACAGGTGCTTATACACGCCGAGATGGTCGGACGGCTGTCAATGAAAGTCTTGAAAAAGTTTATCATTATTTCCCAAGGCTTAAAGAACGTCGCGCCTCACAAGCAGGCTATACATCCGGTGGCGAGCAGCAAATGACGGCTATTGGCCGAGCATTAATGGCCAGTCCTAAAATGATTTTATTAGATGAGCCATCCATGGGGTTAGCCCCACAATTGGTTGAAGAAATTTTTGAGATCGTCAAAAATTTAAACCAGCAAGAACGAGTCAGTTTTTTATTGGCAGAGCAAAACACCACAGTCGCACTAAAATACGCCCAATATGGCTATATTTTAGAAAATGGCCGTGTGGTTATGGATGGCAATGCCGATGATTTACGCGACAACGAAGACGTTAAAGAGTTCTATTTAGGCCTAAGCACCGGCGGGCGTAAAAATTTTCGTGACGTCAAACATTACAGACGTCGGAAACGTTGGTTATAAACCTAAACCCCACCTTACTTCCGAATTTTGGATATCATAATGCAAACCTATTTTGACGATCTGGAAACCCGGTCTACGGACGAACGCGAAACGGCTTTGTTTCAAACCGCCACCCAGCATTTTGAAATGGCTAAAAACAAAGCCCCATATTTCAAAAATTTGTATAAAAACATCGATGCAGCAAACATCATTGACCGCAGTTCATTAAAAAAAATACCTTTAACACGCAAATCAGATTTAATAGAATTACAAAAAAAAGACATGCCGCTGGGTGGATTAATCACCTGTCAAACCGGACAGCTAAAACGTATTTTCCAATCACCGGGGCCAATTTATGATCCCGAAGGTTTTGGCCGCAATTGGTGGCGCACAGGGCGGGCCCTTTTTGCCGCTGGGTTTCGCGCCGGAGACATTGTGCACAATACTTTTGCTTATCATTTTACCCCAGCCGGGGTGATGATGGAAACGGGTGCCGCTGAAATCGGTTGTGCGGTGTTTCCAGCCGGCGTTGGGCAAACCGAATTACAAATCCATGCCATTCAAGACATTCGTCCGCAATGTTATGCCGGAACACCGTCATTTTTAAAAATTATTCTGGAAAAAGCCCAAGCTACAGGTGCCGATACCAGCAGTTTAAAAAAGGCCATCGTTGGCGGCGAAGCCCTGTTCCCAGATTTACGCAGCACCATTGAAAGTTACGGCATTAATTGCCAGCAAATTTATGCCAGCGCTGATATTGGCAATGTGGCTTATGAAAGTGCCGCCAAAGAAGGCCTGATCGTCGAAGAAAGCCTGATTATTGAAATCGTCCGACCGGGCACGGGTGAACCCGTTGAAATGGGTGAAGTTGGCGAAGTTGTCGCCACCCGCATGACCCCTGAATATCCGCTTATTCGGTTTGCAACAGGTGATTTGTCCGCCGTTTTACCGGGCACCAGCCCTTGTGGGCGGACCAATATGCGACTTAAAGGCTGGATGGGCCGCGCCGATCAAACAACCAAAGTTAAAGGCATGTTTGTCCATCCTGCGCAAATTGCCGATATCGTCAAACGCCACCCGGAAATCATTAAAGCCAGGTTGACCGTGGATCATGTAGATGGCGCCGATACCATGACATTATCCTGTGAAGTTGAAAATAGTGATGCCCTAGCAGGCGGTCCTGATCCTTTAAGCGCTGAAATAGCCACTTCCATTCAAGCGGTCTGTAAGCTTAAAGGTAACGTTGGTTTTGCCGAACTAGGTAGTTTGCCCAACGACGGTAAAGTCATTGATGATATTCGAGTTTTTGATTAGGCCCCATACTCATTCAATTTACAAATTTAATGGCCTTGCCTTTAAATAAGCACGGATCGCCCATAAAGTCGCCACAATTACTGTACATATTGTTATCAATAGACCTCCTCGTCTATTTGCCGGAGGCTCCCCCCTCCGGTCCCCTTAATCGACATGACATTGTCGAAAACTTATAGGCCGGGTGCCATTTTTTGGACCCGGCTTTTTTTTTGCAAAAATGGCGACTTTTGTTCTCTTGATAATTAAGCTATCTTGTTTTTATAGGTAACTCGTAATTATTGGCTGGTCATAACATTTCTATTCCCCCCAATTATTCAAAAAACATTTTTTCCGGACAGAACATATCCTGTTTTCGCGGTGGTCGTGTTGTCTTTTCAGATTTGAATTTTTCACTTCGAACGGGCGAAGCTTTGACCTTGATCGGGCCAAACGGCAGCGGAAAATCAACATTATTAAGGTTGATGGCAGGGTTGCTTAATCTTCCAAGCGGGGCCATTTCGTGGAACAACGAAAACATTGCCGAAGACCCGGAACGCCATAACGCGCGCCTGCATTACATTGGTCATCTAGATGCAGTCAAACCGACCATGACGGCCTTCGAAAATCTCACATTTTGGTCTGGTTTACGCAAGGGAAGCAGCGCAGGTATTGAGCATGCATTAGACATTCTTGGCATTACCCATCTGAAAAATGTCCACGGACGATTTTTATCAGCCGGGCAAAAACGACGCGTCAATTTAGCCCGTATATTGGCATCTGACGCCACATTATGGCTGCTGGATGAACCAACAACGGCCCTAGACGCTCGGTCCACAGAAAAGTTATTATCAGCCATTACCCATCATCGTGAACAAGGGGGCATGGTGATTTTATCAACACACCATGATTTGGGTTTATCCAGCAATAAACAACTCGATTTATCGCACTTTCAAAACGACCATGATTTATCGTGGTTTGCGGACCAAGATTACCTTAATCAACCCCGTTCCGTATCATGAGGCATTTTTTAGCTTTGCTACGCCGAGAATTCAGCATGGCTTTCCGCCAAGGCATGGATACGTTCATGGTCATCGCTTTTTTCATTCTTGCCGTTGTCTTATTCCCTTTTGGAATTGGCCCCGAAGCGAATATTTTATCGCGCATCGGTCCCGGCGTGATTTGGGTTGCGGCTTTATTGGCGTCTATGCTGTCATTGGAACGCTTGTTTCAAACCGACTATGAAGACGGCAGTTTGGAATTATTATTTTTGCAACCGATGTCCGTAGAATTACTGGTGTTAACTAAAATCATTGTGCATTGGCTAACAACCGGATTGGCATTAGCATTGGCATCGCCGTTGCTTGCGGTTTTAATGTCCATGGAAACGGATAATATGGGGCTGTTGGTTTTGACGCTACTGATAGGCACCCCGGCCTTAAGCTTAATCGGGGCTATCGGCGCTGCGCTGGTTTTGGGGTCTAGGCGAGGTGGGGTATTACTGTCATTGTTGATTTTACCACTTTATATTCCCCTATTAATTTTTGGTGTCGGAGCCATTGATGCGGCCATGAACGGGTTGCCTATTAAATCGCATCTGTTGATTTTGGGCAGCTTAACAACGGCGACTTTGGCGTTGGCGCCATGGGCCGGTGCATCGGCATTGCGCATGGCCATAAAAAATTGAATAATGAGAAAATATATTTTACATAAATTGCGCTATATCAATTCTAAAACTTATACGATCGATTAATACTTTGACCACATTTCGAACACTTTTATAACTTAAAGCGACATTATGGTTCATTATTTTGCCAACCCAACCCGATTTTTACGCCTTGCGGATATTTTATCACCGTGGTTTGCCGCCTTGACCATAGGTTCAATATCGATCGGGCTGTATTTTGGATTATTTGCGTCACCGCCGGATTATCAACAAGGCGAAACCGTGCGTATTATGTACATTCATGTACCCGCCGCGTGGATGGCTTTGTTTTGTTATTCGTCAATGGCCGCCTTTAGCGCCATGTCATTAATCTGGAAACACCCGCTTGCCGACTTAGCCGCACGCGCCACCGCGCCCGTTGGAGCTGTATTTACATTTTTAGCCCTGTTTACAGGTTCCCTTTGGGGGCAACCGATGTGGGGCACGTGGTGGGTTTGGGATGCGCGGCTGACATCGATGTTGGTTTTATTCTTTTTATATATCGGCTACATGGCACTAAACAACGCTTTTGATGACCCGGAACGGGGGGCCAAATCAGCAGCGATTTTGGCGTTGGTGGGCTTTGTTAATGTACCTATTATTAAATTTTCCGTCGATTGGTGGAATACGTTGCACCAACCGGCAAGCGTATTAAAAATGGGCGGGCCGAGCATTAACTCCGCCATGCTGTTGCCCTTGCTGCTGATGGCTTTTGGCTTCACCGTTTATTATTTTTGGGTGTTAATGTTACGCATCAAAGGCGAAATTAATGTACACAGAATTCGCAACCTGCAAATTCGCCAAATTCAGTCCGCATCGTCCTTATCAGTCCCTTCATCACAGCAGGAGCCCAATTAAATGAACGCCATCAACGACTATTTGGCTATGGGCGGCTACGCTCTATACATTTGGCCGACTTATATTGTTTTTGCGGTCTTATTGCTGGGAACTTTTTTCCACAGCCGGCATTTTGCCAAGTCAACCGAAGCCCGTTTGATGGCCCTTAAAAAGGTCCCAACAAATAGACCTCGTGACAGCGATGCAAAAAACAAAGGACCAATAAATGAAACGTAAATATAAACGTATGACATTTGTTGGTATTGCCTTAGGCTTGCTCGCCATTTCCGCCGCATTGATGTTAAATGCATTTAAAGACAACATTGTCTTTTTTTACAGCCCAACGGATTTAGCCGTCAAACAACCGGGCCCTGAACAAAGGTTGCGGGTCGGAGGCTTGGTCGAAGAAGGCAGCGTTGAACGGGGCGGAAGCGCCATTGTCAATTTTATCATCACCGACAATACAAAAACCGTCAAAGTTTACTTCAAAGGGATTTTACCGGACTTGTTCCGTGAAGGCCAAGGTGTCGTTGTTCAAGGGCGATATCAAAACGGTGTTTTTAACGCTGATGAAGTTTTAGCCAAACACGATGAAACCTATATGCCGCCCGAAGTTGCGGACGCCTTGAAAAAATCTGGTGAATGGAAAAGGAAGGAAGAGCAATGATTGCGGAACTCGGACACTATACTTTGGTACTGGCTTTTTTTGTCGCTACCACTCAAGCGATCCTGCCAATGATTGGTGCGCAAACAGGTAACATCCGGTTTATGTCGATCGCCAAACCAACGGCAATCGTGCAAGTGGTATTGGTCCTTATATCCTTTGCCAGTCTGACATATCTTTATATCACATCGGATTTTTCCGTCATTAACGTGGTTCAAAATTCCCACACAGATAAGCCCTTTATCTATAAAATTTCTGGCGTATGGGCCAATCACGAAGGATCTTTGTTATTATGGACACTGATTTTGGCGCTTTTCGGCAGCATGGTTGCAATATTTGGCGAAAATTTACCGCCGAAGCTTAAAGCCCGGGTTTTAAGCGTGCAAGCTATGATTGCCGTCGGATTTTACCTGTTTATGCTGTTAACGTCGAACCCGTTTGATCGACTGTTTCCGTTGCCGCTTAACGGCCAAGACCTTAACCCCCTATTACAAGACCCCGGTCTCGCTATGCATCCACCGATGCTGTATTTAGGCTACGTTGGTTTTTCAATCACATTTTCATTTGCTATTGCCGCATTAATCGAAGGCAAAGTCGACGCTGCTTGGGCCCGCTGGGTTAGGCCGTGGACATTGACCGCTTGGTTGTTTTTAACAGGCGGCATCGCCCTTGGTTCATGGTGGGCCTATTATGAACTCGGTTGGGGCGGCTGGTGGTTTTGGGACCCGGTTGAAAATTCTTCTTTTATGCCGTGGCTCGTCGGTACCGCATTGTTACATTCAGCCAGCGTTGTTGAAAAACGCAACGCCCTAAAAAGCTGGACCATTTTACTCGCCATCATCACCTTTTCGTTCAGTTTGTTAGGGACATTCCTTGTCCGTTCAGGCGTTTTGACATCCGTTCATGCTTTTGCATCCGACCCGGCACGGGGTGTGTTTATTTTGTTCCTGCTGATTACGGTAACGGGTGGGTCTTTATTCTTATACGCTATGCGCGCACCTAAATTATCGGGCGGAGGATTGTTTCAACCGGTATCCCGCGAAGGCGCTTTATTATTAAACAATATTGGTATGACCATTGGTGCCACCGTTGTTTTGTTAGGCACGCTGTACCCATTATTTTTGGATGCAACAACCGGCAACAAAGTTTCCGTTGGCGCACCATTTTTCATTAAAGTCTTCATTCCGTTGATGGTACCAATTTTATTTGCCATGGCTATTGGTCCGTTTCTAAATTGGAAACGCAGTGATTTAAGGGCCGTTATGCCACGGTTATGGCTTGCAGGATTATTAGCCTTTATCACCATGGGCGGGGCTTGGATGTATCTCAATGACGGGCCATTTCTCGGTGTCGTCGGCATCGGAATTGCTGTTTGGATATTTATTGGTTCCCTTGTCGAACTTGGTGAACGTGTTCGTTTGTTCAAAGTGCCGTTTGCCAAATCGCTGAATTACCTGTTGCGCATACCCCGTGCCACATGGGGTATGACATTAGGTCACATTGGTATGGCCATCGCCATTGCTGGCATGGCCGGGGCGGGCACGTGGTCTATTGAAAAAACTCAAAGCATGAAACCCGGCGACAGCGTCACTGTATCAGGGTATGAGTATATATTCCAAGGCGCCGAAATTAAAGATGGGCCAAATTACACGGCCACCGTTGGCAGTTTTATTGTCAAACGCGATGGCAAGGAATTCATCAAATTATACCCTGAAAACCGCATCTATAATGTCAGCAAACGGCCGACAACAGAAGCCGCTATTTACCCAACGTTTTTCGGCGATTTGTATGCTGTCATTGGCGACGCAAGTAAAACCGAAAAAGGCCGTTTTGTCACACGGCTGTATTTCAACCCGTTGGTTGGCTGGATGTGGTTTGGTTCCATCATGATGGTTTTTGCAGGTGCAATCAGTTTATCCGATCGCAGGCATAGAATTGGTGCACCCAAAAAAAATCGGGCGTCATCAATCTCAAAAGCCGCTAAGGCATAATTGGACAGCTACAGTCTTTGGACAAGGAAAAACCTATGACGTTTAAATTCAAGCTATTGATCATGATTTTATTCATGGCCGTATTAGCTGTGCCGATATTAAACACACCCGTTTTTGCCGTTGAGCCTAGTGAAATGCTGAAAGACCCGGTGCTTGAAAAACGGGCGCGCGTTATCAGCAAAGGGCTGCGTTGTTTGGTCTGTCAAAACCAAAGTATTGATGACAGTAACGCCGGACTTGCCAAAGATTTGCGGATTTTGGTGCGTAAACGCCTAACGGCCGGCGACAGCAATGAACAGGTCGTTGCTTTTGTTGTCGACCGCTACGGTGATTACGTTTTGCTGGAACCTCCAGTCAAAACAACCACTATCCTGCTTTGGCTAAGCCCTTTTTTGATTGTCATTCTGGCATTAACGCTCGGTATTAAATTTTATAAACGCCGTCCGCTGACAGCTTCTAATGACACGGCAGCTTATAAATTAAGCCAACAAGAAGAAGAGCATTTGCAACAGGCCCTTAACCGTTATTCTGAACAGGACCCCAAACCATGATCGAACTTTGGCTTTCAGCTGCCCTCATCACCGCCATAACGCTTGGTATTGTGTTACTCCCTTTAATCCGTAAACCAACAGTAGACCGTGAACAAACGTCATCAGATTTCGATATGGTTGTCTATAATGACCAATTGGGTGAAGTTGAACGTGATCTGGAACGCGGGCTTATTGACCAGGCCGATGCCGAAGCCGTGCGTACCGAAATAAAGCGCCGCATTTTAACAGCCGTCGAAGCGCCGGACAAAAAAATGGATGATACCCGTTCATTATCCATGATTATCGCCGTCGGATTGTTTTTCATTATACCACTTGGTACCATTGGTTTATATTATAAACTGGGTCAACCCAATATGCCGGACTTTGCCTATGCAGACCGTGATATCGCTCGTGAAAAAGAAATTATGGAAGCCCGGCAAAGCCAGCAACAACAATTAGAACAAACCACAACAAAACTAAGCGATGCGCTGCGCCGCAACCCGGATAATCTTCGCGGTTGGGTTTTATTAGGCCAAACCTATAGCACAATGGGTCGATATGATGAAGCCATTCAAACCTATGCCCGCGCCCGGGAATTTGCCCCACAAAGTGACTTAATTGATCTTAATTATGCAGAAGCCTTGGTTTTAGCCAAAAATAATATCATCGGTAAAGAACCGCTGGCAATTATGAAACAAATCGTCAAAAAAGATCCAGAAAATGCCCGCGCCCGGTATTATGTTGCCTTGGCTAAACTGCAAAATCAAGATACGGCTGGCGCTCTTCAGGATTGGGTTAATTTACGCGCCATCGCACCTGCTGACGCCCCTTGGCTTGGTCTTGTTAATGAACAAATCACCCAATCGGCGGCTGATTTAAATATCCGCCCATCATCCATAAAACCGACCACCGAAACACAACAGCTCGCGGCAAACATTGCCAAACGCGAAACCGTGAATGCCCCGACCCTAGCTCCTGGCCCAACGGCGGAACAAGTTCAGCAATCGGCCGCCATGTCAGACGGTGACCGCACCGCTTTTATCCGTAAAATGGTAAACCGTTTAGCAGCACGCCTAAAAGACAATCCCGACGACATCGAAGGTTGGAAAAGATTAGCCAAAGCGTATACGGTTTTAGGTGAAACGGATCTTGCCAAAGCCGCCAATGAAAAAATAATGGCTTTATCAAAATAATAATTTTTCGCCAGACATTAAGGGACATCAATACATGTCGACTTTTAAAACACTTGATGATTTAAATCCTTATGGAAAACGCGTTCTTGTGCGTTGTGATTTAAATACGCCCATGAAAAACGGTCAAGTGTCCGATGCAACCCGTATTGATCGTAGCTTGCCAACGCTAAAATACCTTGTCAGCAAGGGTGCAAAAGTTATCATTATGTCGCATTTTTCCCGGCCAAAAGGACGTGTTGTTGCGGAAATGTCTTTGGCCCCTATCGCAACGGCTTTGGCCGAGCATTTAAAAATCGACGTTGCTTTTGCGCCCAACTGTATTGGACATGATGCTGAAACAGCCGTTAAAAAGCTTCAAAATGGCGAACTTCTCTTGCTGGAAAACTTGCGTTTTCATCCCGGTGAAGAAGCCAATGATCCCGCATTTGCTGCCCAATTAGCCGCCCTTGGCGATATGTATATCAATGATGCTTTTTCTGCGGCTCACCGCGCCCACGCATCAACCGAAGGCTTAGCCCATTTATTACCAGCCGCCGCAGGACGATTGATGCAAGCCGAATTAGAAGCCTTGGAAGGTGCGCTCGAAGCCCCGGAACATCCCGTCGCAGCCCTGGTAGGTGGCGCCAAAGTGTCATCAAAAATGACGGTCATCGGTCATTTATTAAACAAAGTCGATGTGATGATTATCGGCGGTGGCATGGCTAATACTTTTTTACATGCCCAAGGCATCGCTGTCGGCAAGTCATTGTGTGAACATGATATGAAAGACGCCGCATTAAAAATTCTGGAACAAGCAAAAAACGCCCATTGTGAGATCGTATTGCCCATAGATGGTATTGTTGCTACGGAATTTGCCGCCGGTGCTGCCAATCAATGCGTTGATGTCCATTCCATCCCCGCTGATGCAATGATGTTAGACATCGGCCCCAAAAGCGCCGCTGATTTGGAACAGCGTTTGACTGTCTGTAAAACATTATTATGGAATGGACCGATGGGGGCGTTTGAAATTGAACCGTTTGATGCGGGAACCAATGCCGTTGCCCGAACAGCTGCCAAATTAACGAATAAAGGTTCACTTTTATCAGTAGCAGGTGGCGGTGATACGGTAGCGGCCTTAGCCAACGCCGGTGTAAGCGATGATTTTACTTATATTTCTACGGCTGGTGGCGCGTTTCTTGAATGGCTCGAAGGCAAAACCTTGCCCGGTGTTCAAGCCCTCAGTTAAATAATATACGCTAAATATTGCCAAAAAGAGTTCACAAACACCGCGTGCATCATCGTCTGGTTGGTGGGCGACGTTTCCACGGGTCCGTCGACGCATTGTCGCTCGATTGCTGTTGCTCATTGAACCCGGATTGTTGCCCGATCCTTTGTTTGCTATCAGCCGCGGCACCGGTTGATGGTTCAATTTTAGTGATAATACCGTCCAGCATATTTTGTAAATATTCCGATTGTTGCAATAATTTGGTTGTTGCTTCCAATGCTTGAGTCGATGCGGTTTGAGCGATGTCTTGGGACATCGACGTGACATCGCTCATGGATAGTCTTAATGATTGGATTAACCGTTCGGCGCGGTCTGTGACGTCGCGGATTGCATCCAACCGGTGCGCCATATTACGGTCCGACACGCCGGGTTGTCCGCGTCCGCGTTGATCAGTGACAAAGGGAATGAGCGTATCTGCATTTTCATCACCCAAGTCTTCACCTGTGGCGCCAAAAGCCAATAAATTTAACCGATCACGGATCGCCATAATCATTTTTTCAAGATCTTCTATTTGGCCGGATGCACCGCTTAAGCCTTTGATCAATGCCTCGGTTTTTTCAACATCACCGGCGGCAATACTGACAAATTCGCTGTAATGGGTTAATTGTTGAGATGCTGAAGATATCGGACCCGAGCCTAGTCCGGGCGTCATTCCAGCGTCATGTCCCATCATTTGTGACGGAAATTTAGCCGGGATATTGGTTTTTGTATTAGCCGTTTCCGGTTGCGGTTTTTCTGGCGGCATCCCCTTAACATCGTCTTCACCCAACAAAGCAGCCCGCGCGGCATCGGCGGCTTTGATGGCATCGGCTTCGGCTTGTTGTTGAACCTGTTCAAGTTTCGATCTGGTTTGGTGTATTTCTTGGCGTAACAAATCCATTTCAATTAAATTATCGGCCCATTTTCCAAGCGCTTTGGCAATGTCGCCCACTTCGTTGCTATTTCCCCGCTGAGCAATAGCCGTCCCCCGGTCCCCGCGGGCTAGGCGACTGGCATTTCCCGCCACCATCACCACTGATGAAGTCATTGAGCGCATTAACACCAAGCCAGACAAAATCAACCATAATAAAATTGCCGCACTGCCACCGGCGATGACATACCGGGCAAAGCGCTGGCTGCGGCGCAAATCTCTGGCCGCTAGACGTGACGCTTTTTTTGAAAATAAGGATAAGTTTTCCAAACTCGGCGACATATATGACAAAATATCTTCGAACCGTTGGCCTTCGCCTTCCATAGCAAACCGACTATTGATCATTTCAAGCATCGCTGTTTCATGTAATTTCAATAATTTTAACAATGCATTTTTTTCTGATGTATTAATTTTAGCGCGTTTGAGAAAAGCCGTTAAGGCCTGATAACGTTTGCTAATTTCATCGATGCCACCGCGCAAGCCTGACAGCATTGTTTCCTGTCCCTGGCGATCAATACGGCTGATTTGATCTGCTAAATTGGCTTTACTCACGGATAAAAAGCTTGATTTCAAGGTGTCCGTTATGGTTTTCAGACGGGCACTTAATCCGGTTCCACTGTTCAAACCCAAAGCTTCTTCGGCTTTAACCAGTTGTGAAAATTCCGTATCATATTGGGCCATGCCGTCGCGTAAGGTGGCGATACTTTGGCGCAGCGATGACGTGCCCGGCAATTTTCCAAGCCGTTCAAGGGCGGTTGTCACTAATTCTTGATCACGTTCAAACAATTCGCCAACATTGGGGTCGCGATTTAATAAAAATTGCTTTTCAACATTTTTAATGCGGGTCACGCCGGTTTGTATCGTCGCTGCGTAAGTATTCATTTGTTCAGCAGCATTCCAACGGTCAAGGGCCGATGCCACCCGGTTATCCACATAAGCAAACATGACCGCAAAGCCAAGAAGCGCCGCTAACCCAATCACCAAAAACCAGCCAACACGCGCCTGCAATGAGACCGTGCCTAGAAACGTCCGTTCCGGCATCGGTGCCGATCGCAGATCTAAAAACTGATGATCGAGGTCTGTTTCCCGCGACATATTCCAACTACCCTGTGGTGGTACATTCATGCGTACCTTTAGCGGGACAACTTAGCGTATCTGAGGCGGGTTTGACGAATCATTTTATCATCTGCCATTTAACCCATTATTTATTGCCTTGTTCAGAAACTATTAACCAATCGGTTTTAATCTATGTTGATGTCAAACGCTGAAGCCATCAAAGCATCAAGTACCCCAGAAAGCATTTCCAAGTCTCTGCCGTCTCGTAAAGGCTATCAGGCCGAAAGCGTGCGTGAGGTTCAAGTCCGTGCATCAACCGTGCGCCAACAAACCAGTCCACAGGAACTTCGTGGACTTAAGCGGTTAAACCAAGCTTTGAACAATCCCGATCGCCCAATACGGGATGATGTGCCGCGCGGTTTTTATTTGAACATTAACGTCTGATTATGGCTCTTGTTGATTAAAGGCCCTATCATACGTTCAGCGTGGTCTTTTATTTTGAAGCTGTCATTTTTAATATTTGTTGTCACCGTTTTTATTCCAAGCGTTCTTAATAGTGCTGAACTAACCATCACCATTAGCCAACTCCGTAGCAATTCAGGGACTATTCATATCGCCCTTTATAACAATCCAGATAAATTTCCCGATAGCCGCGGCATGATCACCGAAATCAAAGTCCCTGCTAAAAAGCCCTCTATTCAATGGACTTTTAAAAACCTTCAACCCGGACGGTATGCCATAGCCACATACCATGATGAAAATTCTAACGGTAAATTTGATCAAGGCTTTCTTGGCATTCCATTAGAAGGATATGCCTTTTCTAACGCTGCGACGGTTTTTTTAGGCCCGCCCGATTTTAGCGAAGCCGCCATTACATTATCCGAAAACAACAGCCAACAGACGATCATCATGGATTATTAATCATCATGCCAAATGACCATAAAAACACACCCTCTGAATGGTTAAAAATATACCAAAACCTTGACGTGGCTGCTGAACGAGCAACCGACCCCGATCAATCCGTGCGCCGTAATTGTGTTCTGTTAAACAGCATTGCAGGTACCCATTCATTTGATGCCGAGCCCGGAGGTTTTATAAAGTTATTACAGGATTTATCTTTAAAACAGATCAAAAAACCGGATGTTGATGATGCATAATTTATCATTAATAGATACCCTTAAAGCTTTACGGTTTAAATCCATTTCCGCCGCAGAATTAATGCAGCATACGCTTCATCGCATTAACGGCGTTGGAAAATCTTTGCAGTTAATTGTTGACGTCGATGAGACAGCCGCTCTTAATGCAGCCAAACACGCCGACAATCAACTAAGCCAAGGCCAACCTTTAGGCCCACTGCACGGCATACCACTCGCCCATAAAGACATGTTTTACCGGAAAGGCCGAATTAGCGGTTGTGGATCCTCAATACTTAAAACCACTGTTGCCAAAACTACGGCCACGGTCTTATCCCGCCTTGATCACGCAGGGGCTATTGATACAGCCCGGTTGTCGATGGTTGAATTTGCTCTGGGTGTCACAGGTCACAATGATGTCGCCCAAACAGCGCTCAACCCATGGGACCCAGCCCGCATCCCCGGCGGATCGTCTAGCGGATCTGCCGCTGCCGTTAGCAGCAATATTATCCCCGCGGCCCTTGGATCAGACACAGGCGGATCGGTACGCATCCCAGCTTTTTGTTGCGGGGTAGTCGGTATGAAACCCACATGGGGTCGCATCAGCCGATATGGTGCCATGCCATTAAGCCCATCACTGGATACCATTGGTCCATTAACCCGCACCGTCACCGACAACGCCTTGATTTTTCAAACCATCGCCGGACATGATGAAAATGATATAACATCAAGCAAAATAAATGTTTCAGACTGCCTGAATAATATTAATAAAGGCGTTCATGGGTTATCCATCGGCGTCCCTGAAACCTATTTTTTTGATGATTTAGCACCTGATGTTATGGCCCGCATCGAACAAGCCATTAACGTTTATCAACAATTGGGGGCCACTATTGTTTCTGTAAAAATGCCGAAACATATTCAAGACAGCAACGCCTTAAACAGTTTAATCATTGCCTGCGAAGGGGCGGCACTTCACGCACCATGGCTCAAATCCAGATCGGATGATTACGGCCCGCAAACATTTGGCCGGTTATTAACGGGTTCACTCACCCCGGCCACGCAGTATTTACAGGCGCTTAGTTTACGCGAGCCCATTTTACGTGATTTTTCTAATCTTGTTTTTGAACATTGCGATGTCATGATCGCACCCGTTTTGAAAACCGAAACCCCGACCATCAAAGATACCGATTTTGGCGATAAGCCTGGTTTTTCAGATTTTGTTCGGGATTTAGGTTTTGCTACCCGGCCTTTTAATTATCTTGGTTTGCCCGCTTTATCCATACCCTGTGGATTAACAAATAAAGGTCTGCCTATGGGTTTTCAATTAATTGCCCGGCCTTTTAACGAAGAAATACTTTACCAAATCGGCCGGGCCTATGAACGGGAAACCATGACCACCGATTTACGGCCGCCCAATCATCAATAAATCGAGTTTCACCAAGCCGGTTATTGATCAAACCATTTCCGCCATTCAGACCATGCGGCTATGCGCGCCGCCATCACCGCATAGCCTGTTGCAACGGGATGAACGCCATCCAAACCTTCGAAATGGGTTTCCCAATCAGCTGAAGACGCAAGCGGCGTAAATAAATCAAGATAAGGGATATCCAAATCATCGGCGATGCCAGCATAAGCATCACTTAACAACGAAGCATACCCATTATTGAATGTGTACCGCATTTCAGGTGATGTTTGAAACGGTTGTTTATTGGCATCTACCGGGGCTGGCCCAATCCACAAAACCGGCTTTAAAGCTTTTGCCCGACCCATCATTTGCCGGGCAACGCTGACAGACCGATCCAATTCCACGCGCGGTGATAAATTGTCGTTTTCAACGGCTGCATCATTAATACCAAAAGCAAAGACTAAGGCGCCGGGATGAATATCCGGCAATCGGGCCGCACATTCGGATTGCCAACGACCGGCTATTTGTTCCGATGTGTCGGCACGAACGCCAAGGTTATAGATGGTTACATCATGACCTTTTGAATTTTCTTTTTGCGCCAACCGGCCGGGCCAACCCAAATAATCCTGATCATTGGTGCCTAGCGTCAAACTATCGCCAACGAAACAAATCCTTAGTGCTGTCATTTTTTATCCCAACATTTTCTGTTTTTGTTTTTTTAATTCAGTTAAGCAAGCCCGTTTTTGCGGTTTGTAATTTTTATTTTCCCACCACGTTTCAACGCGACGTAATAAGTTTCCAATATCCGGGCCTTGAACCATACCCAATGCCATTACATCATTACCGGTTAATGGGAATACAGGTAACGCCCAAGACAAGGCAAGTTCAACAATACTTATCCATTTTTTATTATCTCCGACAGGTAATTTTGGCGTCGCTGCCAACTGCCCGGCCCACGATATTAACACGTGACCTAAAAATACCTGACGACCATCCCGCCTTATTCGACGCTGGTAATCAGTAACATTCATTTGTAAAAATTCTGGGTCATCCGTAGCTAATAACGCCGCGATATAATCACGCTCATCATTGGATAGATTAAACTGTTTTGTGAGACCGTTTAAAGATGTTTTCGATCCATCAACCAAGGCCGCCAAACGGCGCAATGGATCCGCATTTAAACCGCCGACATTCAACGCCCGGCTTTCCAGCCAACTCAATGCCCTAAGCACGCCCACATCGGCTAGATGAGGGATCATTACGTCCATCACCCGCACTCCGGTCATTAAAACGATAGTATTCGCCACATTGTCGTTAAGCAGTATTTTTTTAAATTCACCCCAAATGCGGTCGGCTGATAAATTATTAAGGTTCCCTGCAAACCGCCTGCACCCGGCCAAGGCCGATGCATTGGCCGGCGGTCGCCCAAAAAGCGCGTAAAACCTGAAAAATCTTAAAATCCTTAAGGCATCTTCTTGAATACGTTGATCGGGTGACCCGATAAATCGCACCCGGCCATGGGCCAAATCATCCAAGCCATTAAACGGATCATAAACGGCACCATCTTTGGTCGCTGATAAAGCGTTAATGGTAAAATCCCGTCGCACGGCATCGGCTTGCCAGCTGGTGTCAAAAACCACTTCGGCATGACGACCATCGGTTTTGACGTCCCGGCGCAAAGTCGTAATTTCAAATCGCTGGCCATCTATTTCAGCCGTGATAGTACCGTGTTCCAGACCTGTCGGAATAGCTTTAATGTTGGCATTTTCTAATAATTTTATAACATTTTCCGGACGTTCAGGCGTCGCCATATCAATGTCTTTGACCGGGCGACGTGCCAATGCATCACGCACACAACCGCCGACAAAGCGCATTGCCTGACCGTCACTTTCCAAAGCTTTAATTACGGCTTTAGTCGCCGGATCAGTCATCCAGTCTTCGGGCGGTAACTGTCCCAATGGAAACTCGGCTGTGGGGATTATTCTCATGAATAGGGCCTGATATTATTGCGGTTTTCCATCGGTGTTTTGATTTCCGAACGTGGGCGCCACGATCCGCCCATTTTCGTATTTTGACGGCTGATAACGTCCGGCATCAACATCAAATCCAGAAGATAAGGCCAGCCACATTAACCCCGCAATCAGCAAAATAACACCCGAAATCAATGACCAAAACAAGCCTGTACTATTAATGGACGGGGCTTCCGTGCCTGTGGCCCCGGCCCGGTGACGTAGTACCCACATCCACAAAAAATACATTATAAAAGGCAACAACAACGGAACAATCACTTGAATAAATACACGGGACATTTTAAATCGCTTTTCTGGTTAGGGTTTGATCGGTTATGAGCACATCATATAAATTAACTATCATTCCTGCTGTCGCGCCCCAAATGTACCGGTCCTGATAAGGCATGGCATAAAATTCACGTAACGCGCCTTTGAATTGGCGACTTTGGCGTTGATGATTATCGGCGTTTAAAAAGAAATTAAGCGGCACTTCAAAAATATCGGCAACTTCGTCCGCATCTCGGGTTAATTCAAACGGCGGCGTTATCAACCCAACAACCGGAATAATTTGAAAGCCGGTGCGGGTATTATACAGATCCAGCCGCCCTAGAATTTCAATGTGGCATTCATCCAGACCTATTTCTTCGGATGTTTCACGTAATGCTGTGGCTTCGAATGAGGCGTCATGCGGCTCAACGCGGCCACCGGGGAAACTAATTTGACCGGGGTGATGGGATAAATGGTCAGCGCGTTCCGTTAACATCACAGTCAGGCCATTTTTACGGGCCACCAAGCCGACCAGAACAGCCGCCTTAGTGAGTTGTTCAGGCGCCGCCATGCCGGGGTTCAAATCATCATCGCCACGCGTATCTAGCGGCCTAGACGGACTTGCATTCAGACTCTTTCTAATATCTTCTTTATTCAGTTTTTTTAAGTTGCGCATTCTAAATTTTGCCTTCTTGCATGTCGCCCAAAGCAAAAAAACGACCGAAACTCCAGACACCGTAACTGTGATCTTGTTTACCCGTTCCTGCAACGCCAAGTTCAACCAATTCATAAAAAACCGGGCGCGTTAGCTTTGCCTCTAATCCGTTTTGCAAACGTACAATAGGCCGAGGCTCGCCACTTTTGGCATCTGTTGTAACAATTAATGGCTGTTTTTCATCAATTAGAAAAAGGTCATCAAGGTTGGTTCGCAAACTTAATTGCTGTTTCAACCCAGATCCTGAAACGTGTAATTCAACACCCATAAAGGCCGTATCAACAACGCGTATCCGGCACACCTCAACCGGAGTGATCAACCAATGCCCGCCTGCATCATCACGTTTTAGGACAGATGCAAACAATCTTACCAATTCCATGCGACCAATTGGTGATCCATTATAATGCCATCCGCCATTTAAATCGATAACCATATCAATGTCACCGCACAACGATTGCCGTTCGGTTAATGGTATACCCGGAGGGGCCAAAACATCGCTGTTTTCAACTTTTAGCCCTATTGATGACATTATTTCTGGTAAGGATTTGATCATTCTACAAATTTTCGTCCATACTGCATAAAATTGGTTTAATATCCGTAATTAGCTTTTAAAGTTCAGGAGACCGCTGTGAACCGTCCCAACCAAGATAGCAAAATATCGCAACCATCATCGACTATAAACGGTCACCGGGCAATGATCGACGCTGTTGATGAATTAAGTCGAATATTACGTTCGACGCAAAATGAAATAGAGCGCTTTATTTTTGGTCAGTCCCACGTCATTGAAGAAGCCCTCATCACCGTGCTGGCCGGCGGGCATGTATTATTAATTGGTATGCCGGGCCTTGGCAAAACACGGCTTGTGGAAACCCTTGGCCGCGTTTTGGGATTAGATCAAAAACGTGTACAATTTACACCCGATTTGATGCCCGCTGACATCCTCGGTTCGGAAGTTTTAGAAGAAGATGCAAAAGGTCGCCGTTCATTCCGGTTTATCCAAGGCCCGGTTTTTGCGCAAATGTTGATGGCTGATGAAATTAACCGTGCCAGCCCACGCACACAATCCGCATTGTTACAGGCCATGCAGGAAAACCACGTATCTGTTGCCGGACATGATCATGTCTTACCAAAACCGTTTCATGTTTTAGCCACGCAAAACCCATTGGAACAAGAAGGCACTTATCCTTTGCCCGAAGCCCAACTTGATCGATTTTTCATGCAAATTGATGTGCTTTATCCCGATTTAAATGCAGAACGCCAAATGTTGGCCGCAACAACAGGAACGGACAGCACCCAGCCAGAACCGATTATGCACGTCGATGATTTAATCCAAGCCCAACACACAATCCGTCAAATACCCATTAGCAATACTGTCAGCGAAGCCATTTTAGAACTGGTGCGCGCCGGAAGGCCAGATACCAGTCCGTTATCATCAGTGCGTGAAAACGTTTATTGGGGCCCGGGGCCGCGCGCTAGTCAGGCATTAATGTTAGCCGTCAAAGCCCGTGCCGTTATCCAAGGAAGATTGGCCCCCAGTCTGGATGATGTTTTGGCGTTAGCCCACCCTGTATTGCGCCACCGCATGGCATTAGGGTTTTCAGCCCACGCCGAAGGTGTTCAGCTAGATGATGTGATCAAACAATTATGTGACCACATTGCAAGTCAGACTTTATCCACACATTTATAAAATAAAGAACGCCATGACCCAACCAATTAGCACCAAAGCACAACAACTGGCGCAACAGTTTCCGCCGCTAATGTTAGCGGCGGACCGCGTTGCGGCAACTGTTTCTCAAGGACTGCATGGCCGCCGTAAAGTTGGTCAAGGCGAGACATTTTGGCAATTCAAGCCTTATCAACCGGGCGATTCCCGTCACCAAATTGATTGGCGTCAATCGGCAAAATCAACAAAATCCAAGGCGCTTTATTTAAAACAAAACGAATGGGAAGCTTGTGAAAGTGTATGGCTGTGGAGCGATCGTTCGCGGTCGATGGACTACACCTCCCATGTACAATACCCGGAAAAATCTGAACGTTCATTATTATTGACGTTAGCCCTGGCCGCATTATTAATGAGAAGCGGTGAACAGGTTGCTTGGTTCAGTGGTGATAACAAACCCGCATCCGGTCGGATGGCTTTTAACCGCATGTGTTTTAAACAATTTGAAACCTCGTCCACAGATTTAAACTTACCACAATTAGCGCCGTTACCGCGTTTTGCCAAAGTCATTTTATTCAGTGATTTTTTAAGCCCCATCCAAGACATTCAAAAACTGCTTTCAACATTATCGGCCAAAGGCATTCAAGGGCATTTAATAAAAATCAGCGACCCCGCTGAAACCGATTGGCCATTCAAAGGGCGCATGCATTTTATCGATCCGGAAACGCGCATTGAAAAACGCATCGGACAAGCGACAAACTTAACAAAAGAATATCAACAAGCCTATACTGAACATTCGGAGAAGCTCATGAACATGACCCGCTCATACGGCTGGTGCTATCATGCGCACTCCACCAGCAAATCCCCGGAGCAAGCGCTTTTAAGCCTCTATCAGTCGCTTGCTATTAAACCAAAGGATCGTAATCGGTGTTAAATATCGGGACTTTGAGTTTTGCCAATCCATTCATGTTATCAGCGTTCATCCTGTTGCCGGGTTTATGGTGGTTTTTAAAATTAACCCCACCGACACCGATCCGCATGATGTTTCCGCCACTGCGTTTTTTATTACCCCTTAAATCTACGCAAGAACAATCCGAAAGCGCGCCGTGGTGGTTATTATTATTGCGCCTAGGTGCCGCCGCTGCATTGATATTGGCAGCATCTCAGCCACGGCTTCAAAATACCCCATTATTAACCGGTAAAGGTCCAGTTTATATGATCATTGATAATGGTTGGTCGGCTGGGGGCGGTTGGCAAAAACGTCAGAATATGAGTGCGTCGATTTTGCGTGAAGCCAAAATGCAACAACGCCCGGTCGTAATGATCCAGACCGCGCGTTCTGATTTGGATATAAAATTTCCCGACCCCCAATTATTAACAGCCGTAAAAGCCCGCAAACTTTTCAATACGATAACGCCAAAACCGTGGGGCACGGAACGCAGGCTTGCCCTAAGGCCATTATTACAAAGCCGTGCTTTTCAAAACCGGCGCCCAGGTGATGTTTATTGGTTATCGGACGGTTTAGAAGAAAGCATCATGCCCGCCTCAGATTCGATCGCATCAGGGGCTGGAATGGCCGCGTTATTATCCCAGCTAAGGCGCTTTGGCCGGGTCCGGCTTGTTGGAACGGCAAAGGGTGACCCGATTATTTTACGTGTGCCTGAACGTGTTTCAAATACCACAGAAATAACCGCCGTTCGTACAAATTCAGGCTCACCGCTTAACAAACTACTCAACATTTTTGCCGACAACGGGCAATTGCTGGACCAAAAGCCATTGGTTTTTAAGACCAACGCTATTTTAGCCACGGTTCAGCTTGATCTGCCTAAGCCGTTATTAAACCGTATTCGCCGCATAACAATAGATGGCGCATCTCAGGCGGCTGCTGTTTTATTATTTGATCAACGCTGGCAACGACGCCGCGTTGGACTATTAAAACTGGATAACCGGTCCCCCGCCCAATCATTGTTAAGCCCGGAATATTATATAAATAAAGCTTTGGCACCAACGGCGGATATAATCGCAGGCTCGCTTGAAAGTTTGTTTAAAAATAAAGCCAGCACGATTTTTTTAATGGATCCACCACAATTAAAAAAACCCGAACAATCAGCCTTGGCTGTTTGGATTGACAAAGGCGGCGTACTGATACGGTTTGCCGGACCTAGACTGGCCGCCAGAACATCCGCTTCACGCCAAGGCCTTGGCCGGTCATTGCTTCCGGTTCAATTAAATCAAGGATCGCGTACTTTGGGCGGAGCATTGTCTTGGGATCAACCTCAACAATTGGCCGCATTCCAAACCACCAGTCTTTTTAATAATTTAGTCCCGTCCAAAGACGTCACCGTTAAAGCCCAAGTTTTAGCCACGCCGTTTACCAGTTCAACCACGGCTTCTGACGGGCCACAAATTTGGGCGCGGCTAACCGATGGCACACCGCTTGTCAGCGCACAAAAACGAGGCCTCGGCTGGACAATTTTGTTCCACACAACAGCCAACGCCGAATGGTCGAATTTAGCCCTTTCCGGACTGTTTGTTTCGATGTTAAAGCGCATTGTGAACTTGTCTGACAATGCGGTCGTTAATGCACAAAATTTACCGCTTAACCCGCTACAGACTATAGATGGTTTTGGTCAGATTAACTCGGCAAGCAAAACCGTTTTAGCAATCCCGGCGACTGAAATATCAACAGCTATCGTCGTTCCCGGCAGGCCACCTGGCATTTACGGAAATGGTGATAACAAACTGGCTTTGAATTTATCAACCCTTTTGGCAAACCCCGTCCCGATCACTGAAATACCAAGCGGCGTACAACAATCGGGCTACTTAACTGATTTTTCTTTTTCCCTGTTTAATATACTGTTAAGCACCGTGGTTCTGCTGGTTTTAGTCGATTGGCTGATTAGTTTATGGTTTCGGGGTTTACTGCCAAGAAAAATTTTGTCTAGCACCGCCATAGTGCTGGTCAGCTTAGTTTTTAGCAATCCCGCCAAGGCCGTTAATGACAACCTTGCTATGACAGACACACGCGATACAGTTTTGGCCTATGTGATCACCGGCGACGACGATGTCGATACCATCAGTCGTGCCGGGCTATCGGGGTTAGGGGACGTTTTAAAACAACGCACGGCCATTGAACCAGGCGCCCCAAGAGGTATCCGTCCAGGGGTCGATGAAATGGCGTTTTATGCTTTTTTATACTGGCCGTTGACAGCGTTTTCAGTCACTCTTGATGATCGAGCGGCACGCAATGTGACTGCCTATTTAAATAACGGCGGCACTATTTTATTTGATACCCGTAGTGGCCCGTTACCCACACCCATGGGACCGTTAATTGAACTTTCAAAAGATCTGGATTTACCGACATTAATGCCTATGCCCAGTGATTATGTATTGGGGCGCACATTTTATTTGTTGACGGATTTCCCCGGACGTTGGCAGGGCGGCACTATTTGGATTGAACCACCCGGGCGGCGTGGTAATGACGATGTTACGGCCATCATCGCAGGGAATGCAGATTGGGCGCGGGCATGGGCTAGGGGCACCAACAACCAACCCCTATACCCGGTTATTCCCGGCGGGGAAAGACAACGGGAAATGGCTTATCGGTTTGGTGTTAATCTGATTATGATGACCTTAACCGGCAGCTATAAAGCCGACCAAATTCATTTAAAAGAAATTCTTAAAAGGTTGCGACCATGATAACGGTACTAGAATGGGCTCCCGTCTTACCGTGGCCGCTGTTCACTGCGGTGGCTTTAATCATTAGCATCATTTTGCTGTATACAGTGGTCCGATCAGGGCGGGGGGCGTGGTGGCGAGCGTCGTTTTTCGCACTCATATTATTAGCCTTGGTGGATCCGCAAGTCGTGCGTGAACAACGCCTGCCTAAAAATGATGTCGCCGTGGTTGTCATTGACCGCACCGACAGTCAAAAAGCTGGGATGCGCACGCAACAAACAGATAGAGCCTTGGCCGCATTAAATAACCAACTCAAAAAATTTAAAAAATTAGATGTACGCCGAGTAACCGTTGAAAATACAATCGGTGACACATCTACGTCAACTTTGTTATTTAAGGCATTAAATCAAGCCAAAGCTGACATCCCGCCCGATCGATTTGCCGGAGCTATTTTTATTACCGACGGACAAGTTCATGACTTAGATCAGTTGGACCCATCACTCGGCCCCATTCATATCGTGTTAAGCGGAGATGAAAATGAAATGGATCGGCGTTTAATCATTGCTGAATCGCCCAGATATGCGCTTGTCGATAAACCAGTAGAAATTGTTTTTAGCATTCAAGATACTGGCTTTAAAAACAAAGGCAAACCTGTCCCTGTAACGCTTCGCATCAATGATAAAATTATTAAAAGAACAACCGTAACGCCTGGACGAACGGCGCGCATGACATTCATGTTAGACCGCTCAGGTGTTGCCCAAGTGTCCTTGGCAACGCCAACCCTAACGGATGAGCTATCCCGACAAAACAACCAAGCCCTATTCCCGGTCAACGGCGTTCGTGAGCGATTAAAAGTATTGCTTATATCCGGCAAGCCGCATGCGGGGGAACGCACATGGCGTAATTTATTAAAATCTGATCCATCTGTTGATCTCGCCCATTTCACTATTTTACGACCACCTGAAAAAAGCGATTTTACGCCCCTTAATGAATTGTCTTTAATTACTTTTCCCGTGCGCGAACTTTTTGAAACCCGGCTTAACGATTTTGATTTAATTGTGTTCGATCGATATTTGGTGCGCAATGTATTACCGCCATCGTATATGCGCGGCATGAACGATTATGTCCGACGTGGCGGCGCTATATTATTTGTTGTTGGCCCTGAATACAGTCAGCCGGGAAGTTTATATAACACGCCTTTAAGCGAAATTTTACCGTTCAAGCCCAACGGAAAAGTTATCGAAGAGGGCTTTAGGCCCGAACAAACAGACGTTGGCCGACGCCATCCTGTCACATCAAATTTGAACGCTTTTTCGAAAAATATAGTTAATTCAGAACAAAAACCAAACTGGGGACGATGGTTTCGGCAAATCGACGGCGACGTCCTATCCGGGGAAACATTGCTAAGCGGTGTAGACGGAAAACCAATCATGGTTTTAGACCGCATTAACAATGGTCGCGTGGCCATGTTGTTGAGCGACCAAATATGGTTATGGGCACGTGGATTTGAAGGCGGCGGACCTTATGGTGAGCTAATCCGCAAATTAGCCCATTGGTTAATGAAAGAACCCGAATTAGAAGAAGAAAATTTACGCGCCCGCATTGATGATAACCAACTTTTGATCCGCCGCTTCAGTTTATCCAAAGACCCAGCATCCGTTACCATCACCACACCAACTGGGGCACAGCAAAAAGTTAATTTAAAGCTCAATGATAAAGGCCCTGCCACGGCAAATATCTCCGTCAGCGAGACAGGGTTATTCCGGATTGCCGACCAAAACAAAACGGTGATGGTTTTTGCAGGCAAACAAAATGCGCCAGAATTTGCCGATTTACGATCTAATGCGGCACGTGCTGAAAAAATAGCAAAATTGACCGGGGGCGGCTTATTTCCCATTAATCAAGTTTCACCACAAGTATTAAGGGTCAGCAAAAGCCGCAAGGCTGCGGGTAAAGGATGGCTTGGGCTGTATCAAAATAATGCTTTTGTGGTCAAGGGCAGCGAACAGATTTCGGCCATTCCAATGCCTGTATTTTTACTGTTGGGACTTTTTTTATTGTTGGGGGCCTGGTGGCGGGAGGGTCAATAAATGAGTGGCGGGAGGGTCAATAAATCAGATGCGAAGAGATCCCTTCATTGAGATGTTGAATAAATCCCTTATACTAATACTCCCCATTAGATCCCGGATTTTATTGACGCCAAAGGATATACCTTGAACAGCGAAGGACTACATGCCTGGCAAAGTTTATGCCAATTGGAGCCAATGCTAAGCAATCATGCTGTACGCGCAGTAATACCCTCAGGCCAAACCTTGTTCCAGCCCGGTTTTGTTTGTGATAATTATCTTTTCATTATCCAAGGCACCGTCCGCGTTGATCATTTATCCGAAGACGGCCGGGAAATCGTTTTGTACCGGCTGAAATCAGGTGAAACTTGTGTCATTACCACAGCCTGTTTATTATCTGGCGAAGTCTATACGGCCCAAGGCATAACAGAAACCGTTGTCATTGCCATGGCCGTGCCGAAAAATATTTTTAATCAATTGCTGAATACATCGCCCGTGTTTCGTGATTTAGTGTTCACCACTTTTGGTCAACGCATTACCAGTTTAATGTCCGTCATCGAAGCAGTTGCTTTTCAACGTATTGAAAAACGCTTATCGAAACGATTGCTGGACTTGTCCGATCAAGAAAACATTGTTCGCCTGTCTCATCAAGATCTGGCCGTTGAATTAGGGTCAGCACGGGAAGTCATTAGCAGACGGCTCAAAGAATGGGAAAAAACCGGCCTTGTCACTTTGCAGCGTGGATGCATTACATTGACGAATTTAGCGGCATTAAAAGATCTTGCCAACGGCACAAGTTGTTGATAGCGCGCTATGTGATCTAGTCACAGACACGATCCCTATTAATCATGTATCTTATGGGCATCCATTTAAAAGAAGGAGTAAAAACATGAAAAACGTTGGAACAATAGACCGCATCATCCGCATTGTCGCAGGGCTTGGTTTAATTGCTTTGGTGTTTGTCGGCCCACAAACACCTTGGGGCTGGGCTGGACTTATTTTAGTTGGCACGGCAGCCATCAATTGGTGTCCAATCTACGCTGTATTGGGCATTAAAACCTGTGCCGCCACCACAGAAGAAAGCTAAAATCAACCCATCGCCCCGGTTTATTAAGTTATTCAATACTCGGCAAAAAACGCTTTAAAAACGCCGGGGCGCACTGGGCAAGTTATGCCAATCATTCCTTCAGTTCAGCTCAACATATTGATTTAAAACAATAAAAAATTTGGCACGGTTCCTGCTTTATATCTTATGCGAAGACAACTGGTTTTCGTAACCTATAAGATTTTAAGGATCCGTTGATTATGCAAGCTTTACGTATCGCCGCTTCTGGAATGATGGCGCAAACCCGCAATACAGAAATTATTGCCAATAACTTAGCCAACATGAATACAACGGCTTTCCAACGCAGTCGTGCTGATTTTTCCGATTTGCTTTATAAAACCATAGCGCGGCCTGAATCCACTTCGTCACAAGCAGGCGAACTGATTAATCCAACGGTTTTTGCCGGTATGGGCGTTCAAATTATTTCTGCTTATCGGATCAGCGAACCGGGAGCATTAACGCAAACATCGGGCACGTTTGATTTGGCTGTTCGTGGTGAGGGATATTTTCCCATTCAACGGCCCAACGGCGAAGTCGGTTATACACGTGCCGGGCGGTTTGAAGTTAACCAAGACGGTATTTTAGTCACATCCCAAGGTTTTATCGTTGATCCCGGCGTCAGTATCCCGCCCAATGCCACGGACATCACGGTTAATAATTCTGGCGAGATTTTAGCAAAACTTCCGGGCCAAGATACGCCCACCAACGTCGGCAGTTTACAATTGGCTCAATTCCCTAATCCAGCGGGACTTCGCGCTGAGGGTGATAGTTTATTTACCGAAACGGATGCGTCAGGGGCCGCGCTGATTGGAACACCCGGTGCGGATAGTCTCGGTGAGATTTTACAAGGCTATATTGAAACATCAAACGTCAATCCCATAGACGAAATCACGACTATGATCAAAGCCCAACGTGCTTATGATATGAATGCTAAAATGATGTCAGCCGCCGATCAAATGATGGCCCCATCTAGGAATTAATTTTTAACAGATCATTCGTTAAAACCGCTTGATCCAGTTTTCAATAAGGATTTCTTCGAACTGTTTAACACGCCCTCGCCAGTCGTGCGCTTGGTCCGAGTGTTTGCGTTTTCCAGCCTCCGTCAAAGCATCATAATACTTTCGTTTATCAAAATCAGTAATATTTAAGGCAAAAACCAATTGCTTTCCTTTTTGCGTAAACAAATATCCGGCGATGCCGCTGGCATAATCCATTGTTCCAGTTTTAGCCAAAATTCGTCCTGATGATACCGGGTTTTTAAATCGACCCTGAAACGAGCCTTGGAACCCAGATACGGGTAAAAGCGATAAAAACGTTTGGGTTTGTTTTTCACCTTTAAACCGCCAACCCCAAGCTGCTTTTAATAATAAAGTCATCTGTTTTGGGGTTATTCGCGATGTTGCCGATAGTCCTGAATAATTATCACTATTGAATGTTGACCAATTTACATTTGCTAATTTTTCTTTTAACCAAGGCTTTAAAATTATCGGGCTGGGTTTTGAATTTTTGAATTTTTTTCCCGTTTTAAGTCCGATCAATTCGGCCATTAAATTATTTGAATACCGAAGCCACGGCTTTATCAATTCGGATAATGCCGGGCTTTTAATGACGGCCAACGGGCGTGCTGTTTCTGTTTTTTTCCCCTTAACCGGGCGCGGCAATTCTATCCCTAAATTGCTTGCCACTTGTTTAAAAACCGCCGCCGTCCATTGACTTGGTTTTTTCACTGGCAACATTTTTTCACCGGCATCATTTAATGTTTTGGTCGACGCAAGCCAACCATTTGACCCATTTTCTGTTTTTAAAAACAACCCCTTGGCCGTTTCATTGTTAATTTTTAATGCTCCTTTTTTGATTTTGGGTGTCATCCATGCCTGATATTCAGTGCCTAGCCCCAAACGTTGCCATGATAGTAACCGGCGATTAAAATCAAATGACAATGCACTCACAGCCGTATTATAAACAGCGTCTCCCGGTTGACTAACATTGATTTCAGATCGTGGTTTAAACAAAGTGTCATCATAAACTAACCGTCCAGTAATTTTTTTAATTCCTTTGTCTTTAATCATCACCGCCAATGCATACAAATTTTTGATGGATAACATGGCATCACCGCCACCAACCAGATACAGGTCGCCAAATAAAACACCGTTTTTTATATCTCCTACACTATATATCTCCGTCTTAAACCTGAAATCCGGGCCTAACACATCAAGGGCGGCCAATGCCGTCACTGTTTTCAAAGTTGATGCAGGAATAAATGCTTTGTTTTTATTTTTTGATGTTATTATTTGGCCCGATTTAACATCCATAACCAGATAGCCGATGTCTTGATTTTTTAAACCCGATAGCCTTATTATTTGATTATCATCTAGGGTTTTGCTTGGCGTATATTTTTTTGCCGTTACAGTATTATTGATGCTTGGAGTGTTTCCAGCCACACACCCCATCAACAGTAATACCGTCGCCAAAATGACGACGGGGGAAAGTTTTAGTTTATTTTTTTTCATCATGCTTTCTTGGCAAGCCTTTACCCGTAAATCTGTAAAATGTTATTGATCTTAGATTAGGTTAACATGCCTAGGGATCGGATCCATTTAATTCATGCAATTCTGTTTAGAAACAAGGAATTTTTCCAAATGAAGCTGACGAAGGACATGTATACCCTGTTCAAGGCTGCTTTGTACCGGATAAATCTTTTGTATTTCAATCTCAGAAGGGCGCGGCAACTTTGCCCTATGAATGCGGCAAAAGTCTTGGAAAAATGCGCTACATTTCCTTGCATTTTTTCTGTTCAAAGAACAAACATGCTGGCGCAGAATGGATGAATTGATTGAATATGAACCCTAAAGCTCTATCCTCTAATAATCTAATTCCTGTTGTTTGTATTACTGTTTTTATTCAAACCCTGTTGACGCTTAGCTCAACCGTGCCCGTAGCGATTGCACCGGAACTGACCAAAAATCTTGGTTTGCCGTCCGCAAGCATCGGTTTTTTTGTTAGTATTGTTTATGGCGGCGCCATGACGGCATCGGTTTTTGGCGGCGGGTTAAATCGCCGCTGGGGTCCTATTCGCATCAGCCAAAGTGCTTTGTTTTGCGCTGCAATCGGAACTTTGTTGTTAACCGGAGCATCACTTTTTCTTATCATATTAGGGGCTTTTTTTATCGGCTTGGGTTATGGTTTAACCAACCCTGCGGCATCTGAATTGCTATCCCGTGTGGTCAATTCCACTAACCGCAACATGGTTTTTTCCATTAAACAATCAGGCGTCCCCTTAGGCGCTGTTTTGGCGGGTTTAACGGCACCCTCCATCGTCATTTTATTTAATCAGCAGGTCGCATTATTACTCACCAGTGGGGTTTTATTAGTCGCGGCTTGTTTATTACAATTTATACGACCGGCGTGGGACATAAACTTGGATTCTAGTGTTCAGTTTAAAAATAATCCTTTTAAAAACTTGAATGTTGTCTGGCATAATCCGGCCATTAAATATTTGGCTTTGGCGTCATTCTTTTTTTCTGCTATCCAAATGAGCCTCGGCGCGTTTACCGTCACCATGTTAGTTGATGATATCGATTTTGGTCTTGTGCAAGCCGGTTTTGTTTTATCACTGGTGCAAGTATCTGGGGCAATAGGGCGCATATTTTGGGGACGCATTGCCGATCACATTAATAACGGCCTTGTTGTTTTAATGGCTTTGGCTTTTGTCAGTGGTGTCGCCAGTTTATTAACGGCTAGCCTTGATCCACAGTCCGCCGCGACTTTAATTTACGGTGTTTTTATTCTTTTTGGACTGTCTTCTATTGGCTGGAACGGTGTTTATATGGCCGAAGTTGCGCGTTTAGTTCCTGCTGATAAAATAGCTTCTGCTACAGGCAGCGCTTTGTTCGTGACATTTGCAGGCGTTCTTGTTGGCCCCAGTCTTTTTAGTTTGATGCATGTGTATTTTCAGCAATTCAATATTGTTTTTGGCATGATGGCGCTTATGCCAGCATTCGGTTTTATCTGTGCGCTGTTGGCCCGCCGCAATACATAGTCCCAACACACAAACGGTTTGCATCAAACTCTGTTCTGGCTAGACTATTGTATAATTTATCAATTTAGGATCAACCCTATGCCTTTTGTTCACCGTGATGCTGATGGAAATGTATTGGCTGTTTATAATCAGCCCGTTGATGGTGGCGAAGAAGTTAATACGGATGATCCGGACTTAATTGTTTTTATTAAAAAAAACCTGCCTGATCAACCGCTCGAAGAATGGGTTCAATCGGATTTAGGCCTTGCCCGTGTTTTAGAAGATTTAATCGAATTGCTAATCGAAAAAAAATTGCTGATGTTCACGGATTTTCCATCAGGTGCTCAACAAAAATTGCTTGATCGTCGTGGATTCCGTAAAGAATTTGATTACGTCGAAGATTTATTTGGCGCCAACGAAAACGGTTTCGACGATGATGACCCAGACGCCTTGCTTTAATTTCACTTCTATTTTTATCATCTAAGCCCTCAGTTTTTTGATCAGCACCTGTTCGCGGGCTTCTTCTATTTTTGCTGCGTCCTGTAAATATTTAATGGCTAATTCAACCCGACGTGGTATAAATTTCTTGTCGGCGCGGACAATATGTACGGATTTTTCACTGGCCCAGAAATTTTTTAATACAGGCACCAACGTTCCATCTTTCAAAGCACCCCCATATCCGGCACTGACCATATAGGCGATGCCCAACCCCCGCCTGCACGCGCCAATGATTGCTGCACTTGAATTAAACCGGAGCACCCCTGTGGTCGTTATTTTGAACGTTTGTTCATGATCATTAAACCGCCACGGTGAAGCATGTGTCTGAATACAGGTATGATGTGCTAAATCACGCGGATGTTCCGGTGTCCCCCGTTTATTTAAATAGTCCCTTGCACCAACGGCCACATAGGTCCTTGACGCCAACGGCTTGGCAACCAATTCGCTGTCATCCATGGGTCCGGCACGGACTGCTAAATCATAACCTTCGCGCAGAATATCAACTTTTCGAGGATTAAAATCAATTTCAATGTCCAGTTCCGGATTTTGTTCGGCCATTTCAACCAGTGCAGGCGCCACCACATTATCGGCAAATGATCCGGAAACGGAGGCAATCCGCAATCGTCCTTGTAAATTCCGATCAACGCTGGATACATTTTGCAGTGCGCGTTCCACATCATCAGCAATGGTTTGGCCATCATTACGTAAGCTTTCCCCCGAAACTGTTAAACGAACTGACCGTGTACTACGGTAAAATAATTTTGTCCCCAACCGGTGCTCAAGCCGCTGCACTTGGCGGCTGACATGCGGCACTGACACGCCCAAGGACTTAGCCGCCGCCGTAAATGTTCCGGCCCGCGCTACGGCTAAAAATTCAGCTAATCCATCTGTATTCATTTTCCAACCTTAATGGAGATTATTATTACTTCAGTGTAATAATCTTTTAGCAAAAGGCCATCTTATCTTTTATTCAAGACCATATAACCTGCTTGTAGATCATTTCAAAAGGAGCATTTTAATGACAAAAAAATTGTTTGAGCACTTACAAATCAGCGATTACACCCTTAAAAACCGTGTCATCATGGCCCCGATGACGCGCGGCCGTTGTGGTGATGACGGTACACCAGACACGCTTGTCGCCGATTATTACGCCCAACGTTCAAGTGCTGGATTAATCATCACCGAAGCCACAGCCATTAACAACCGTGGTCACGGCTGGCCCGGCGCCCCCGGTATTTTTACAAATCATCAACAGGCGGGCTGGAAAACCGTTGCCGATGCCGTTCATCAACAAAACGGCCGTATTTTCATGCAAATCTGGCACATGGGCCGGGCCTTACTGTCCGAAAGCATTGGTGGATTAAAACCGTTAGCACCTTCACCGATCGCAGCCATCGGAGAAATTCCCAACAAACAGGGTGTTCCCACAGGTTTTGATATCCCCGAACCCATGAACCAGAAACAAATTGAGGACACGGTCAAAGATTTTGCAAACGCGGGCCGCCGCGCCATTGATGCGGGTCTGGACGGTATCGAAATTCACGCCGCCAATAACTTTTTAATTGATGCTTTTTTACGGGATGGCAGTAATCAACGCAGTGATAATTACGGTGGTTCTGTTGAAAACCGTTGCCGATTTTTGTTTGAAGTCGTTGACGCCGTCACAGATGCCATTGGGTCAGATAAAGTGGGTGTTAGATTATCCCCGACCAACGCTGTTTTTGGCATCAGCGACAGCAACCCGGAAGCCATTTTTACAACGGCCGCTCGAGGCCTTTCAGAACGTCATCTTGCTTATTTGCATATTTTAGAGCCCGCCAACGGCAGCGATACCTATTTATCCACGGACACTCCGACCATTTCCCATATCCTACGCGACAATTATGACGGCGTTTTTATTTTAAACGGATCATTGACCCAACAAACCGGGAATGCTGCTATCCAGTCAGGTGCCGCCGACGCCGTTGCTTTTGGTATCCCTTATATCGCCAACCCGGATTTGGTCGAACGGTTCCGGGATGGTATTGAATTGGCAGAGCCGGACCGGGATACTTTTTATACCCCCGGAGCCGAAGGCTATACCACCTATCCCAAGGCTGCCGGACGGGACGCTTCCTGATCTAAGTGAAAAATTATTCTGAGGCGTGTTGAACGTCCTGCAACAGTCGCAGAATTTCCGCCGCCGCTTTCGGAATGTTGGTGCCCGGTCCATACACGGCGGCCACGCCTTTTTTGAATAAAAAATCGTAATCATGCGGAGGAATAACACCACCACAAACGACTATAATATCATCCGCGCCAAGATCACGCAGACAATTGATCAGGGCTGGTACCAACGTTTTATGACCGGCGGCTTGTGATGACACGCCGACAATATGCACATCGTTTTCGATGGCTTCGCGTGCGGCTTCTTCTGGGGTTTGGAAAAGCGGGCCAATATCCACGTCAAAACCGATATCGGCAAAGGACGTGGCGATCACTTTGGCCCCGCGGTCATGACCGTCTTGGCCCATTTTTGTTACCAGCATACGCGGACGCCGCCCTTCATCATCGGCAAACTGTTTAACCTGTTTGCGGATTGCCTGGAACCCTTCATCTCCTTCAAACGATTGGCTATAAATGCCCGAAATGGCATGCACTGTTGCTTTGTAACGTGAATATACTTTTTCCAAAGCATCGGACATTTCACCCACCGTGGCCCGCGCCCGGGCCGCATCAATGGCCAGTGCCAATAAATTGCCTTGCCCTGTTTGGGCCGCTTTAGTCATGGCAGCTAATGTTTTCTGGCATGCTTCCTCGTCCCGGGTTTTTTTGATTTTCTCAAGACGGGCAATTTGATTGTTACGTACTTCGGTATTGTCCACATCCAAAATATCCAGATCATCTTGTGTTTCAGGTTGGTATTTATTGACCCCCACAATCACGTCTTTGCCCAAATCGATACGCGCCTGTTTACGCGCCGCCGCTTCTTCGATGCGTTGTTTGGGCATACCCGTTTCGACCGCCTTGGTCATGCCGCCCAACTCATCGACTTCGTCCATTAGTTTTCTGGCGGCATCAGCCAATGAGTGGGTTAAACTTTCCACATAATAACTGCCGCCGAGTGGATCGATGACATTGGTAATGCCCGTTTCTTCAGCCAAAATTAATTGGGTGTTGCGGGCAATGCGAGCTGAAAACGGCGTCGGCAGGGCAATGGCTTCGTCCAACGCATTGGTATGCAAGCTTTGCGTGCCCCCCATAACAGCGGCCATGGCTTCGACGGTTGTCCGCACCACATTGTTATAAGGATCATCAGCCATTAACGACACGCCCGATGTTTGGCAATGGGTTCGTAACATCGATGATTTTGCATCTTTCGGATTAAATTCAGCCATCCGTTCCGACCACAATAGCCGGGCCGCACGTAATTTAGCGACTTCCATAAAAAAATTCATACCGATGGCGAAAAAGAAACTGAGGCGCGGCGCGAAATCATCAACATTTAATCCGTTTTTTGTCGCCGTACGCACATATTCAACACCATCAGCCAACGTGAACGCTAATTCTTGTACGGCCGTGGCACCGGCTTCTTGCATGTGATAGCCACTGATAGAAATGGAATTATATTTAGGCATATGCTTGGATGTATAAGCGATAATATCCGATACAATGCGCATCGATGGATCCGGCGGGTAAATATAGGTATTGCGCACCATGAATTCTTTTAAAATATCATTCTGGATTGTGCCGGATAATTTTTCCTGTGGACAACCTTGTTCTTCGGCGGCAACGATATAACCCGCCAACACCGGTAAAACAGCACCGTTCATGGTCATGGAAACGCTCATTTCATTCAATGGAATACCACCGAACAAAATTTTCATGTCTTCGACGCTATCGATTGCTACGCCCGCTTTACCAACATCGCCTACAACGCGCGGATGATCACTGTCATACCCTCGGTGGGTGGCTAAATCAAAAGCCACCGACAAACCTTTTTGTCCGGCCCGCAAATTATCCCGGTAAAATTTGTTGGACGCTTCGGCCGTTGAAAACCCGGCATACTGACGAATAGTCCACGGCCTGCCGGCGTACATCGTCGCCCTGGAGCCGCGCATAAACGGTGCCAATCCCGGAAATGAATTGTGTAACTCCATACCTTCTAAATCAGCGGCTGAGTAAAGTGGTTTAATGTCGATGCCTTCGGGAGTCTGCCAATTTAATTCATCTATAGACCGACCGCGCAATTCTTTTTTCGCAGCCCCTTGCCAGTCTGCAAAACTCGCATTGTTTGCGGTGCTGGCTTTCGTCTTTTTATGTTTATTCTTTGGCATTTGTAACTCCAGAAGCGTTGATTATTAAGCCCTCAATCAGTGCATTATAATCGAACATTCAGGCTTTGGTGAGTTTTTTTTGCACCTGCGAACAAGATAAGAGTTATCCACAACATATTGTAGAGGGGTTGCCAACTTTTTCCAAATATTGTATGTATTTGTGTGTAATTTGAATATTTACAAAATACTTGAAACAAGGTTCAACTGTTTTTCAGTCGTTTTTACAGCAATTTGGCCGCATCCGCGTCCATCGTTTTATAACTATTAAGGGAGGCATCGTTTCGTAACCAATGAGCAAGGCATCCATTGCCGATTAAATCTAGATTATAGGTTTAAAGTTGCCAAAGGTTATCGTCACGAAGAGGAATATATGGCACACGAATGGACCCCCACACGCATTAGTGCATTGATCGGTTTCTGGACCGAGGGATTAACAGCCAGCGAAATTGGCAAACGTTTAGAAATAACCAAAAATGCCGTTGTTGGTAAAGTTCACCGTTTAGGATTGCCTAAACGCACATCACCCATTCAACGCAAAGCGTCAACCATTGCCAAAGTTATTCAGATGAGTAATTTAAAAACGGGCATGTGTTGCTGGCCGGACGGCGAACCGGGAACGGACAATTTTCATTTTTGCGGCAAAGACGCCATTGCCGACAAACCTTATTGTTTAGATCATTGTGAACGGGCATACGTTAAACCATCCCGTGACAGTCGAAAGTCCGCCGCTTAAACTGCGACGAGCATAACAAATTTAAAACACCGAGCGCCCATCCGGCACTCGGTGTTTTTTTGATTTCATCACATTATGCCAGTATGCTTGACCAAAACGCTGACTGCGTTATGATCATATTATGTTTTATTTAAATAACTTTGAAACCTCATCTTTTGAAAAGTGGTCTTCAATTCAGTCCACACGAATTACGAACCCGGCCCTATAAAAGGTCGGGCTTTACGTCGTTCATAATTTCATCGTTTCAGAAAGTTATTTTATCATGACCGTATTTATCGGATCCTCCCCCAAAGACGGGGTTCTTGCCACCCATTGTTTTTCTGTTGTCGCCCAACCGGACGCATGTGTACTGCCTCGGGTTATTGAGGTTTTTGCCAAACGGGGCTACGTGCTTAATCAATGCCACGCCATTTTAACAGGCGAAAGCGACCCTGAACTGCATATTGACCTTCAAGTTGCCTGCCTTAATCAAAACCAAGCCGATCATTTAGCTGCACAATTGAGACAATTGGTCTATGTTTCATTGGTTTTAACGTCAGATAAACGCGAGCTGCAACTTGCCGGATAAAATGAACAAAAAAACTAAAGCCCTCGCTTTAATATCCGAAAAAATCAAACAACGCATTGCCGACTGCAATCAATTTAACGCGGGCCATTACCGACCATTTATCATTACTGGAAAAGTACTTGGTGCGGTTAATACCAACAATTGCTCAACGTTAAAATCATTTCCAGATGTTTTTATAATCACATCTAATTCGGTGACCATGCACCCCGATTTAAATGATTATGCATCCCGAACGTCGGCGCTAGCTGATGTATTAGAGCAATTAAATACAAACGGTTTTATTAACGGTTGGCGGGACGAGCTTTATCCGGTCACTGCGACATTCACCAGCGAATCTATTATGGCTATGGAGCGCGCCGCCTTTCCAATGTTTGGTTTCTGTGGTTTCGGAGTGCATTTAAATGGATTTGTAAAAACGCCTGACGGTTATTCCATGTGGGTGGCTAAACGCAGCATGAACAAACCAACAGGCCCCGGCAAACTGGATCAAATGGTGGCTGGCGGCCAACCGATTGGTTTGTCGCTTTATGACAATATGATTAAAGAAAGCATGGAAGAAGCATCGGTACCTGAACACCTTGCGGTGCGTGCAAAATCGGTCGGCGCGTTGTCTTATATTGGCGAACGTCCGGACGGTTTGCGTCATGACGTTTTGTATATTTATGATCTGTTGTTACCCAATGATTTCATTCCCGCCAACAGCGACGGCGAAGTTGAAGAATTTTATTTGTGGCCCATCCACCAAGTTTTAGATATTGTTTTGAATTCCCAACGATTTAAATTTAATACCAGTTTAGTCATCATCGATTTTTGCATTCGCCACGGGCTTATCTATAGCGATTTACCGGACTATAATGAAATTATTAACTCACTTCATGGTGCTTCAATAGCAACACAATTTTCATCTTTCACATAAATTTTTAGGAATAGATTATGGATCAGCAAATCTGGAGCGTTTATTTATCCGGCGAAATTCACACCGATTGGCGCGAACGCATTGAAAAAGGTGCCTCAGATGCCGGGTTAACCATTGAATTTCTTAGCCCCGTCACCGACCACGCCATGAGCGACGATTGCGCCGTTGATATTTTAGGGGCTGAGGACAAAGCCTATTGGAAAGACCATAAAGGTGCTCGGCTGAACGCCATCCGTACGCAATCTTTGCTTCAACGCGCCGATATTGTTGTTGTTCGTTTTGGCGACAAATATAAACAATGGAACGCGGCTTTTGACGCTGGTTTTGCAGCCGCTATCGGCACGCCTTATATCGTGTTGCACGATGAAAACTTAACCCACCCTTTAAAAGAAGTCGATGGGAGCGCCCATGCAGTGGCCGAAACACCTGAACAAGTCGTGCGCCTATTAAACTACATTATTTCAGCGACGTTATAATCGATCGTCATTAATGGATACCCACAAATCGCTTATTCAGTTTTATCCACCCATAGATGCTTTTGACCAAGGCCTGCTTGATGTCGGTGATGGGCATCAAATATATTGGGAACAATCCGGCAACCCAAAGGGTTTGCCCGTGGTTTTCATCCATGGCGGCCCGGGTGCTGGCACATCGCCATTACAGCGGCGGTTTTTCAACCCCGATCGCTACCGCATCATTTTGTTTGATCAGCGCGGTGCCGGGCGGTCCATTCCATTTGCCTGTACCGCCGCCAATACCACGACCCATTTAATCAATGATATGGAAAAACTCAGGCGCCATTTAAATGTCGAACAATGGCTGCTATTCGGTGGTTCCTGGGGATCAACTTTGGCATTAGCCTACGCTATTGAGCACGCGACCCATTGTTTGGGGTTGATATTACGCGGAATATTTTTGGGCCGACAAGTTGACCTTGATTGGTTTTTATATGGCAGTCGAACAATTTTCCCCGATGCATGGGCTGATTTCTTAAACTTCCTTGATCCCCATGAACGGGGTAATTTACTGACCAGTTATCACAAACGATTGATGTCCCGTGACCCAGATATTAATTTACCCGCCGCCGCCGCTTGGAACCGTTTTGAAACCGATTGTTCAACGCTAATGGGTTTTAATCACCAAGGGGGGCGTGCAAAACGCGAACCCGCAATAGCTAGTCCCCGTGGGCTTGCCATCGCGCGCATTGAAATTCATTTTTTCCATACCGGTGTGTTTGCCGATGACAACTACATTTTAAACACTATTCACAAAATTAGCGCCCTGCCCGGAACCATTGTTCAAGGCCGTTATGACATGGTGTGCCCTATCGCTGGCGCCGATGCCTTGGCCGGGCTTTGGCCGTTGGCTGATTATCAAATTATTACCGAAGCCGGTCATTCGGCGTTGGAACCGGGTATCCTCAGCGCTCTGGTAACTGCCACAGATCATTTTGTCCCCTGAAGCCGTTTCTTTGGAAGCTGAATTGCAAAAGCTTGACGGTTTGCTGCGAATAACTAAGATACGGAACAAATAAGCCTTATAAGCTTTGAAAAATATTGGGGACTCCGTAACAGTTATGAAAAATATATTTAATGTATTGCTGATCATCGGCCTTGTGATGAGTGCCGCAATATTTAACCGTCCCGCCTCAGCTCAAAGCAATGACGATCCTGCATTTTTAAGCGTGGCCGCTGGCTGGTTTGATTTCAACCGACAAAAAGATCAAGCGGCTGAATTTCGCTTAGAATACCGCTCTGATAAAAAATTCTGGATTTTCAAACCGTTTTTCACTGCATCCGCCACATCGACCGGCATGACCTTTGTCGGTGTCGGAATTTTAACAGATGTTTATTTCGGCAGACGCTGGGTGGTGACACCAAGTTTCGCCCCGACCTATTGGCAGGGTGCTACGGATAATCTTGATCTCGGTTACGCCCTTGAATTCAGATCGCAATTAGAAATCGCCTACCGTTTTGATGACCGTTCGCGCCTTGGTTTGTCCATTTCCCATTATTCAAATGCCAGTCTGGGTGACACCAATCCGGGGACCGAGCAAATCATGCTGAATTATTCAATTCCGTTCGGTAAATTATCCAAGATGTTTAATTGATTTTTACTGGCGCACTCGCTACATATGCTCAGACGCTGCGCCCGTAGCTCAGTCGGATAGAGCACCAGATTCCTAATCTGGGGGTCGTGAGTTCGAATCTCGCCGGGCGCACCAGTTTTTTCATTCACATAGCTAAAATCATCCTCTCAAAAAATCCTTCATGGCACACTGGCGGCACAATTGCCTATGGCAAAAGGGACAACTCAGGTACGATACGGACACTGACCGATTTTTTACGGCAAGCTCCAACACAAGACGAAGACTTTAAGGTGCTGCAATTTTTAAGCATACGGACATTCAACGGATTTGCTGCAAGCATCAAACTCGCGCTGTCAGGGTACTCACAGAACGGCGCTCTTTTAATGCGCGACATCCTAGAAACAGTGTTCCTCACCGACATGTTCAACAAAGACCGGACAACCATCAAACAATGGCGCGAGGCAAACAGTGCCAAGGAAAAGGACAAGTTTCGCCCCATCAAAGTCCACAAGTTTCTCGATGCCCATGATAGCTTTACAGGTGAGAAAAGGGCGGCAACTTACAAGATGTTTTGTGAGTTGGCAGGGCACCCGTCCATGCACTCAATTCACATGTTACGCCCACAAGTGGGGGGCGATGCTGTCGGCGGCCCATTCATAGAATTTAAAATGCTTCAAGCCGTTCTCTCGGAGATGACCAAACTGGCTATCCAAGTTGGAGAGATTTCTTCAGACTTCTTCCCCAATGATTCAAAAGCACACATCCTAAGGTCGCCATAAACAGTACTAATTAATTCTCTGAGACCGGAAATGAAAAAATTCAGTACGTTCGAACAAAGTTCGAACAGCCGCGCCAATTTTTCTTTAATCCCTAATCTGTTCCATTGCTTTCAAGAAGGCGATCACCTCAGTTTCGGTATTATAATGGCACATTGAGACACGAACGCAGCTATCCAACCCAAGCGGGTTAAGGATATTGCCCGAATAGTGGTCCGGTTTGCGGATATGAACTCGAATACCCTGTTTAGAGAGTCCCGCAATAACCTGTTCCGACTTGGTGCTTTTCAAGGCGAAAGACACCAGTCCTTCTCTATGTGGGTTTTCAGCCCCGCCAATGATCTTGATTTCTGGTATTTTTAACAACCCAGCGACCTTGTTGTTGCCCGATAGCATTAAATCTACCAGCCTTTTCTCTTGGACTGAAATGGCCTGTCCCGCGGCTTCAATCCGCGCGCGCGGACGGGTTTCTGCCGACACCTGCCCACCTAGCCAGTCCAGATAATTAACAACGTCGGAAAAAGTCGCATAGGCACCCGTATCCCTTGTCCCTAATTCCCACTGACCACCCGGTCCACCGACTAACGTATCATGCGGCATTTCTGTTAATCGATCAGATATCCACGCCACCCCGTAACCGTGGCGCGAATAGACTTTATAAGGCGAGATAACGTAGCCATCGATATCATAGCTATCAATATCCGCGCCACCATGCGCCACATGCTGTATACCGTCGACGATAATGATGCAATTTGGTGAAACATCACGGATCGCCTTTGCAATACCAGCGACATCCACTGAAATACCGGTAACGGGTGAAGTGTGTATAATCGTCGCCACCCGCGTGTCGGCGGTGATGATAGGTAAGTAATCTGCCACCGTCACGGTGCCGGTTTCCGAATTATGGGCCGCAGATTTGTAGTCCCGCTTCGTCTTTTCCGCCCATTTCAAACCGGCGCTGCGTGAGGCCGGGTGTTCAAGCGTGCTGCCAATAACGCGTCCGCCGTCCCGGGCGCCAAGACATCCCGCACGGATCAGACGAAACAAGAGCTCGGTGCCGCTTTCACCAACGAACAGCTGCCCTTCGTACGCATTAAAAAATGTGCGCATATGCTGTTTTGCTTCGTCAATCACTTGTATTAAATGCTGGGAGGCCGGGTTATCGCGACCCTGATTATCTGGAATTGCTGCATACTCAGCAGAACGTCCAACAACAGATTTCAGCGTTAATGAGCCACCGGCGTTTTCAAAAAATATGCGTTTGCCTTGCACCGGGCAGGTATCAACAAAGCTGAAACGATCACGAATTTTTTCCATAAGCCCCGGAATATTTGCAAACATAAAACGTCTCCTTCTTTAAATAAATACCAAGCGACAGGCACCGACTGTGAGTTTATCTTGTATATAATTGTTCCTTCAACCTAAAGGTTTTGTTTTGGATATTCGGTTTTTGAAAACCTGATTGGCATGAGATCATCAATAGTCGGAAAAATTCGGAGGCGATGATCTTCCTGAAAAATGACAGGCTTCATAACCGGACTCTTAAAATTTAGCTTTGCCGTAACTGCCTCCAGCCCTTATATTGAAATCAATCCAACAGCAGATAATATGACAATAATTATTGGCATAATTCGCGCCAATAAATTTCCTGATATCATCAAAAAATTGCCACAAAAAGCATTCTATCGACAAATCTTACAAGTCGGGCAAAATATTTTTATTTTCGCCGCATGACTATTTTTGAACTTAGTAATCGGGTCCTTCTTCTGGGTACCCATACCGTGCTTTATAAAAATATTTTTGCATGAATTAATGAAGCTATACCATAGAAAATACCTGTTTTTGCCCAATCATGCGCAATTGACATCTAGGGACTTATACTTTCATCTAAAATCATAAGATTTTTCATGAAGAAAAGGTACCCAGCCCAAAACACAACAGATGTATAAGTAATCTTAAATAAGATTAAGCATAATTGCAGATTTATTTTTCGAGGGAAAATGGCATGAAAGAGAAAAATATTTTTAATAATCAACAAACTCGCATTAATTTTTTTTGTGATCATCCTAATAGGGGCTGCAAACAATTCTCTTATCTTTAAACAATCAAACTCTACAGGAAATATATTATGTTCGTTAAAAAACTCCTTAAAAGTGTTATTGACGAATTTCTTCATATAAATGCTGAGTTATTAAATTAAAATACAATATTATTTCTTTTTAAATTTAGGCAATAAAATGCAAAATTTTGATGATATTTACGCTATTTCAGCAACTAGAAAAGGCGGTGAGGCGGCCTTAGAAGCCTTGCTCGACAAGCCAAAAACGGCCAAACAATTAGCCGCCATCCCCAATGACCGTTGGTTATCCCGAATGGCGCAGTGCGTGTTCCAAGCCGGTTTTAACTGGAAGGTGGTCAATCATATGTGGCCCGGTTTTGAAACCGTTTTTAATGCTTTTGATATCGGGTTTTGCGCTATGTTAAATGAAGATGACATCGCCCAAATGGTGAGCGACAAACGCATAGTTCGCCACGGCACCAAAATTCGGTCAGTGCAACAAAACGCCGCCTTTATCGAAGACTTAATCGACAAACATGGCAGTGCGGGCAAATTTTTTACCCATTGGCCGCCGTCCGATTATGTTGGACTTCTGACGTTGCTTAAAAAACAAGGATCGCGTTTAGGCGGCAATACGGGGCAATATTTTTTACGGTTTATGGGCATCGATGGCTTTATTTTATCCCGCGACGTCGTCGCCCGGTTAATTCTGGAGGATATTATTGATAAAACGCCTTCATCTAAAACATCCATGAATATTGTGCAAAATACGTTTAATCAATGGCAGCAACAATCCGGACGCACGTTAACCGATATCAGCCGTATTGTCGCCATGAGCGTCGATTAAGCGCGCCTTGCATTAATTTATAGTTTAATTGCGTTCTATGCGGCGTTTTAAGCGCAGCAATTCCCGCCTGCGGTTGTCTTCGGCAATTAAAGTTTCCACGTAACGTCCCTGAAACCGGTTTATGCCCACCATATGACCAAAATCAATAGCTTCGCGGCTATCACAGCGGATCATAATTATTTTTTCAGCCCCGTCGTGTTTAACCATCGTGCGGACAATTTCCGAAGCCGTTTCCCCGCCATCCACCAAATCTGGATGCCATACCAATTTTGAAATATCCGCGCCCAACCGTTTGCGGTCAATCATTTGTAAGGTATCCAGCGTTAATCCATCGATACAAACTTTATAGCCTTTTTCCTGTACAAATTCGCGCACGAACAAATACGATTCCAGATCAGAAAAGATGTCTTCTTTTTGTAATTCAATGGTCATTGATCCGCGCCTGCCGGCGGCAATATTATCATCGAAGCTTTGGAATTCACGGGACAACAGCGTCGCCACATTGACATTAAAACTAATTTCACCTGAAAGCGAAATACTGTCGGTTTTAGTCAACATCGACAACATTCGCAAATCCAGCGTTTCAGTTAAATGTTGAAATAACCAGCGGTTCGAAACCATGTTAACGCCTGGCATTAACGTTTCACGTAGGTCTTTAATAGAGATAAAAAGTTCGCTAAATTCCTGCGTTGGCACCATTTTACGGTCAACCTGACAGACAAATTGACGGCGTACTAAATTTGATAAATCTGCTCTGGACAACGCCGTTTCAATGCGCGACAGGACTTCAGGCGTCATAGGTTCGCCTTTTTCCTGTTTGGCTTTCAGGACCGCGCGTGCATCCATCCGGGAACGGACTTCGGTTTTACGGTTTTGTTCCGATTTAGACAGGTTTTGAACAACTTTTAAAATTTGACCAAAATCTTTTTCTGCATCATACCAAGTGGCAAATTCAACGCCGTCTTTACCATCTTCTGTAACCAGCGGATCATCGCTAAAAACAAACTGAATTTTGCGTACGGCGGTTTCGGTTTGCGGTAAAACTTGCGCTTTAAAAATGAAAAATAAGTCGGCATTTTTTAAAACAAAAACTTGCCCATGCATGTCTTTGATCAGCGGCTCAAAATGACCCGCTGCCATGCGGATATGCTGATCTCGGCGATTAAAGGGGCGCAATTGTGACAAATGCACATGCACGACTTTGCGGCCTTTTTTATGTTTTTCCAAACGCCGGATATAATCCAGTAACAGGTTTTCCTGGCTAGGTAATTTTTTTTGCGTCTCTTGTGATGAAGCCATTTTATAATGCCTTTTTCTTAGGTCGGCCACCGATAGCTTCTGCAAGTTTATCAATGAAGAAACCTTGGAAACGGCTAACGCCGATGCTCAATCCCCACTTTACGGCTTTTTCCGTATCGACACGGGCTAAAATCACACCTTTACGCCCACTTTGTTTGACTGCTTCGGTGATTTCCAATAGATTTTTCTCGTTTTCGTCATCGTCTTCGGTTTCCGACACCCAGCTGATTTTCACAAAATCTGATTTCAATGTGGCCGGCATTAAAAACCGCAAGGTCACCGGGCTTAGGCCATCAACCAACACCCGATAACCCCGCTCCTGCAAAGTATCCCGTGCATATCCAAACGCTTTTAAATCAGCAAGAATATCAATGATTTGCATTTCAATAATCATTTTTGACGCCTGACCATCAATATGCCGATGAAAACGTTGAAAATCCCGCGAAAGAACAGTGGCGATATTTAAATTCAAACTAACACTATCGACAATCGGTTCTGGGTCTTGTTCACATAAAACACCCAGCAAACGCTTATCCAGGGTTTCTGATAAATATTGAAACAACCACGGACTGGAAAATAAATTAATATCCGGAGCTATACGTTTGCGCAGCAGATTCATGGAAAAATATTTCTCTCGGAAAACAATTTCCCCACCACCGCCCGTACGGACCAATAAACAAATTTGTTCTTGAATTAAATCACCGATACGAATGGTTGCTAATTTTTTATTGATATCGGTTAAATTAAAGGGCGTTAACGGGTCACCTTTTTGTGCCTGTTCCTGATGCAGGCGATTTGATTCTTCACGCAAGCGTTCGGCTTCAACAGCAATTTCAGCAACACTTGAATAAAAGGATGCAAATTCTTCTGATATTGATAAATCGTGCCATGTTGCCAAACGATCTTCGAAATCATCCACATCAACAATAGTTAACGGGTCTTCGTTAAACAAACCGCGGACTTTATCAATGACCGCATCCAATTCATCAACCGCAACTTCGTGGCAGACCAAAATCAGGTCTTTATTTGCAAGCTGGTAAAACGTCGCGTCAAAATCGGTGGTAACCGTATCGAACGTCCGCGCCGCGATATTAATAAAATGCGGTTGGCGGTTGCTCGACTTCAACTGCGACAGATGTAAATGAACGCTGTAATATCCATGCGGGCTGGTTTCCACCCGGTTGAGCTGCTCTAGCAGCATTTCTTCTGCTTTTTGCCGTGATGGTTCAAGCATCGATTGGGCATTTTTCATTTCAGCCATAATTTCTTAAACCTTATTATGCAAACCCGCATCGAATTCGTTCTATTGCATTAATTACAATCAGTCGCGTTTTAATTTTATTGCAGCTAACATTCAAAACAGTCCTTGCCACGATGAAATCTACCCCTCACCTGTTAAGAACAGATTACCTTATTTACATTATCACACCTAATTTACGCTTTTTTGTTTGCCCACCCCGCCTTGGGTGTTAGTTTCACCACAAATAGGGTGAGTACTTCAACAAGCGCTGGTTCATTATAAACCAAAGGCATGAAAATGACGTCAAAAAAGAAAGTATTAGTCACCGGTGGTGCCGGATTTGTGGGATCCCACCTCTGCCAACGTTTGTTAAGCGACGGCCTAGACGTTTTATGCATCGATAATTTTTTTACAGGCGACAAAAATAACATCATCCGCTTAATGGACAACCCACATTTTGAATTAATGCGCCATGATGTGACGTTCCCATTATATGTGGAAGTTGAACAAATTTATAATTTGGCCTGTCCCGCGTCCCCAGTTCATTATCAGTATGATCCCGTGCAAACCACAAAAACCAGCGTCCACGGTGCCATTAATATGTTGGGGCTGGCAAAACGCACAGGTGCCAAAATTTTACAAGCGTCCACCAGCGAAGTTTACGGCGACCCTGAAATTCATCCACAACCGGAAAACTACCACGGTAACGTTAATCCGATAGGTCCTAGGTCTTGTTATGACGAAGGCAAACGTTGTGCGGAAACCCTATTTTTTGATTACCACCGTCAACATAACTTAAACATTCGTGTGGCCCGAATTTTTAATACTTACGGCCCGCATATGCACCCGGACGACGGTCGGGTGGTGTCGAACTTTATTGTGCAGGCCTTAAAAAACCAAGACGTCACGCTTTATGGTGATGGATCACAAACCCGGTCATTTTGTTATATCGATGATTTAATCGAAGGTTTAGTCCGCCTAATGAATGCGCCGGATGAGATCACCGGTCCTATTAATTTAGGCAATCCCGTCGAGTTTACCATCCGTCAATTGGCCGAGCAAACCATCAAACAAATAGGATCAAGCTCGAAAATAATTTTCAAGGATTTACCCGCCGATGATCCGACCCAACGCCAACCGGATATCACCCAAGCCCGCAGCCATTTAAACTGGGAACCTTCCATCCAGCTAAACGATGGCCTAGAGAAAACCATCGCCTATTTTAAATCGACCTTAAAGCTTTAGACTGAATAGGTTTTGTACACTTGGCGCGCCCAACCGCGCAGGCCACGTTCATTGACATCACCACCCGATGATTTTTCCAGCCAGTCTTGAACCGGCGTGAAAAATCCACTTTTAGGACGAGATAACACGGCTTCTGGCAATGCTTTTTGTGCACAACCCGCCATCATTTGTTTGCTGAAACCAGTCCAAAGTTGATCCAACGCCACCGGCGATATGGCTTTGAACAAGTGGGCATCCACAAGCGGCACACGAATCTCCAAAGAATGAGCCATACCCGCCCAATCAGCATCACGTAACAATTGATTTTTCATGTAGCATGCGGTTTCAAGGGCGGCAATTTTTGCAACGGGCGTGGCCACTGGCCGATGCAAATCTTTCATCATCATCAACGGGGATAATTCACGCCACCCAAGAGCGGCCATTTCAGGGTCCATCAAATGCGGCAATTCCCACGGCATATATAATCCACGGCGCAACAAATATGCGCCTTCATAAGTGCCGCCAAATTCAAATAATCCGGCATATTTGGGCGATATTCTATGTTTGCAAAAAGGTGCGGCAACAGCGCGGAATGCCCGGCCCATGCAACCAATACCAGGGATGCGGCCAAGGTTTTTTACCAGTTTTGGCACATCATCAAATGTATTATATCCGGCGAACAGTTCATCCCCGCCCAATCCGGATAAAACCACTTTCAACCCTTGAATAGCCGCGGCGCGAGCGACAAAATAGGTATTTACGCCGTCAATGCTGGGTTGATCCATAGCCTTTAAAATATCTTCTCGGGCATCATCAAAATCGCTTTTAGAAATCCGCGCTTCTGTATGCTTTGTGCCGTAATGACCCGCAATTTTCCCGGCCAAAACCGTTTCATCAAGCGCCGTTCCTGAGAATTCATCAAACCCCAAAGTCACCGTTTCTAAGGGTTTATCCAGCAATTCCGAGGCCAATGCACAAAGCGTTGCCGAATCCAATCCGGATGATAAAAACACACCGACAGGCACATCCGCCACCAAATGATGGCGCACGCTATCCAACAATTGTTCACGTAATCCATCCGGCGCAATAACCTCATCACCGGGACCAAACATTTTCCAAAATTGCTGTTGCCGCCGTGCGCCGCCTCGTTCAATCCATAACATATGACCCGCGGGTAAAGACCTAATGCCTTTGACCATTGTAAACGGATCAGGCACCGCCCCGGTTAAGAAAAACCCTACATGCCCAGCGGGTTCCGGCGTGGTATTGATATTTTTACCCGCCAACAAAGCTTTGACTTGCGACGCGGCGCGCACAGTTTTTCCATCATCGGCATAATAGAGCGGCTTTATTCCAAGGGGGTCTCTGGCTAATAACATACCAGCCGATGCTTCGTCCCATAAAGCGAGTGCAAACATGCCGCGTAATTTTTTGACCATACCTAGGCCATGACGTTCATACAGTCTTAAAATCACTTCGGTATCAGACTGGCTTTTAAAAACAACGCCGTCCGATTCAAGGTCTTGTTTCAATTCTTTAAAGTTATAGATCTCGCCGTTATAGGTAACCCACAAATCGTGGCCTGACCCATCTAATCGCTTGACACACATAGGTTGATGGCCGGTTACCCCGATATCAATAATCGCCAGCCGGCGGTGCGCTAACCCTACGCGCTGATCACCCGACAACCAACATCCATCACCATCCGGGCCACGGCGAACCATGGCTTGGTTAATGGCCATCAATTCCTTATTATCGACGTTTTCGGCGTCTGGATGATAGGCAAATATTGCTGAAAAACCACACATACCCGTTTCATACCCTGCTTATCAGAAACAACAAAGTATTTTCATGTCATTGCGGGCTTTGCATCAACCCCGCAATCGGGTTAAAAGTAGGCCCATGAAACAAGTTATTCAAAGCAGACGCTCTGGAAAATTGGCGGTTAAGCACGTTCCCGAGCCCAAAGTACGCCCCGGCCACGTATTGGTGAAGACACGCGCTTCGCTAATTTCTGCAGGTACGGAGCGTATGGTTGTTGATTTTGCCAAAAAAAGTTTGGCGGCAAAGGCTAAAGCGCGACCTGATTTAGTTAAAAAAGTTTTAGAGAAAGCCCGCCGGGACGGGTTGCATGCAACTTTTAAAACGGTCATGGCTCGGCTTGATGAACCGTTACCACTTGGCTATTCGGCGTGTGGCGAAATTTTGGCCGTGGGACCGGGATTAGAAGGCACGTACCGCATTGGCGACCGTGTTGCTATGGCAGGGGCCGGCGTTGCCAATCACGCGGAACTGAACGTCGTGCCTAAACATTTAACCCATATCGTCGGCGATGATGTTACAAACCAAGACGCCTGTTACGGCACCATGGGGGCTATTGCTTTACACGCTGTGCGAAATTTAAATGCAAAATTAGGCGATGTTGTTGCCGTCATTGGCTGTGGATTATTAGGACAGTTGGCGTGCCAGTTATTATCATTATCCGGTGTCCGTGTGCTGGCTTTGGACTATAATCCGGCGCGGTTAAAACTGGCGCAGGATTTAGGGGCGGAAGCGGTTTTTAATTTGATCAGTGATGGACTTGATCAAATGGTTATGGATTTAACCCATGGGCTTGGCTGTGATGGCATTTTAATTTCAGCGGCGACCAAATCCAGCGAACCATTTGATACCGCCGCCCGTATCGCCCGCGACCGGGCCCGCGTCACCATGGTGGGGTTAACCGGAACAACGTTCCCATACCAAGGGTTCATGGAAAAAGAACTCAATTTAGTCGTCTCGCGGTCCTATGGCCCCGGTCGTTATGATGCGGATTTTGAAAGCCGCGGCGTCAAATATCCCGAAGGCTGGGTACGCTGGACAGAAACCGCCAATTTGGGCGAGATCATGCGTTTATTATCGCCGGTTTTAAAAACACCCCTGAATGTAGATGCGTTAACCAGTCACCGCTTTGATTTCGCTAATGCCGAAGATGCTTATCAACTCATCACGACAAACCAAGAACCGCATTTGGGTGTCGTGCTGACTTATGATGATACGGCACAGGCGTCTACTCAAACCGAAACCATTCCCGCCCCGCTTCAAACTAAAAAATCCTGTGTATTAGGGATGATCGGCGCTGGGGGGTTTGCCCGCGCGGTGTTGTTACCTGAACTTAAACGTCAAAAAACAGTTACATTTAAAACCATTTGCACACAACGCGGGGCCAGCGCCGAACACAGCCAGAAAAATTTTGATTTCAAAAATGCCACGTCCGATGAACAGGATGTTTTAAATGATACTGACATCAATGCTGTGATTATTGCCACCCGCCATGATGCCCATGCGGATTTGACGGCCAAAGCTTTAAATGCTGGGAAAGCCGTGCTTGTTGAAAAACCATTAAGCCTCGACTTAGAGGGCATTAATCAAGTCATTGATGCCCGCAATAATTCAAGTGCCGGTTTTTTCCAAGTCGGTTTTAATCGTCGGTTTGCACCGATGGCTGTTAAAGTGCGCAACCGTTTAGATACCATTTCAGACCCTAAAGTCATTCAAATCCGAGTTAATGCCGGGGCCATTGCTGCCGACCATTGGGTCCATGAAGCCCACGAAGGCGGTGGGCGAATTTTAGGCGAAGTTTGCCATTTCATCGATTTTGCGCGGTTTTTAAGCGGTCATGCAATCACATCGGTGCACGCGTCATCGGCTAAGCAAGACCAAGGCGCGTGTGATAACGTCGCCATTTCGCTTAATTTCGAAGACGGCAGTTTAGCCACCATTCTATATACCGCCAAAGGCGATAGTAGCGCATCTAAAGAACGTTATGAGGTTTTTGCAGGCGGCGTTAATTGCACGATAGATGATTTCCGTAAATTGTCCATCAGCGGCAATGGCAAATCCATTAATGAAAGCAAAACCCAAGACAAAGGTTTCAAAGGCCAACTTAGGCAATTTATCGCCGCCGCCCAAGGCCAGCAGGCCCCGGCCATTGATGAAAACGTGTTGATTGAAACGGCACATGCCACCCTTGCCGTATTGGAAAGTTTGCAAACCGGTGAAACCCGCCAATTGTAATGTTTGGAATAGATAAACCATGACCATGAGCGATTTTTTTAACGATCAGTTTAATGACCATGCGGATTTGATTGCGGCCACCCGGGATGCCACGCGAGATCCGTTCATAGCGCTGCTGACAGCGGCTAAAAAATCAATCTCAGCAGGCGGCAAAATACTTTTATTCGGCAACGGCGGCAGTGCCGCGGATTGTCAACATATCGCCACTGAATTAACCATTCGCTATATCAGCGACCGTGCACCGATTGCCGCCATTGCATTAACCACCGACACATCTGCATTAACCGCCGCCGGAAACGATCTCGGGTTTGATGCTATATTTTCCCGGCAAATCGAAGCCTTAGCCAAACCCGGTGATATTGCCCTTGGCATATCCACTTCGGGTAACAGCCAGAATATTTTATTAGGATTACAAGCCGCCCGTAAAATTGGTGCCATTAGTGTTGGTTTTACCGGTCGAGACGGTGGAAAAATGCAAGGCTTTGCCGACCCTTTATTAATTGTTCCCAGTAATACAACGGCCCGTATTCAAGAAATGCACATCGTGTTGGGACATTTATTATGTGGCGCGTTGGAAAAAGAATTGGGTTTATTATGAGCGACCGAACTCATTTATCATCAATTTTAAATCAAATAAACGGCGTCCGCGTGATCGTTGTCGGCGACATTATGCTGGATAGTTTTATCAATGGTGATGTGGACCGTATTTCACCAGAGGCCCCGATCCCGGTGCTGCGCATCCGATCCGAAACCGCCATGTTGGGTGGGGCTGGAAATGTAGTTCGTAATATCGTCGCATTGGGGGCTAGCGTCGATTTTATCTCAGCCATTGGTGACGATAAAGCAGGCCTTCAAATCGCTGAATTATTATCTGCTGAAACCACGTCCGAAGACCAACATATGAACATGGTGCGGGCTGATTTAATTAAAGTCCCATCCCGGGAAACGGCTATTAAAACACGGTATATAGCGGCTACTCAACAAATTCTACGCACCGATAAAGAAACCGTTGCTGATTTGGATGAAGCAACTCAAAACCGTTTAATCGAACTCGTTGATAACAGACTTAAGGAAAGCTCAATTTTGATACTTTCCGACTACGCTAAAGGTGTACTACCCGTCGCCGTCATCAAAGCTTTGATCGCAGCGGCCAAAAGCCATCATTGTTTTGTCATTGTCGATCCTAAAGGTTCTGATTACAATCGGTACTGTGGGGCGGATTTAATTACCCCCAACCGCGCCGAATTATTAGAAGCCAGTCAATTACCGGTTAATACTGATGACGACGTGATTACAGCCGCCACATATTTGATAAAAAATTTCAGTCTTGGTGCCGTACTCGCCACCCGCAGCGCTGACGGTATGACATTAGTGAATAACAAAGCCCAAGTATCTCATTTAAAAGCCGAGGCTTTGGAAGTTTTTGACGTTTCCGGTGCAGGCGACACGGTTGTCGCCACAATAGCCACAGCCTTGGCAGCTGGTGCAGAATTACCAATCGCCGCCGAGCTTGCCAATATCGCAGCCGGAATTGTCGTTGCCAAAACCGGAACCGCCACGGCCAGTCACAGCGAAGTCACGGCATGTGTTCATCACCAAGACATTTCCGATGCCGAAGCCAAAGTTTTAGACCAAGATCACGCTTTAGCACGTGTGCAAGACTGGCAACGCCGCGGGTTTAAAGTTGGTTTTACCAACGGCTGTTTTGATTTGCTGCATCCGGGACATGTTTCATTGTTAAAACAAGCCGCCATTCACTGTGACCGTTTGATTGTCGGGCTCAATGATGATGCATCGATCCGCCGATTAAAAGGCGAAACCCGACCCGTTCAATCGGAAAGTTCCAGGGCCACTGTACTGGCTTCATTAGGCATGGTTGATATGGTTATTTTATTCAGCGGAGACACACCGCTTGGCCTCATACAGCTTTTAAAACCGCAAATTCTGGTTAAAGGAGCTGATTATTCTGTTGCTCAAGTCGTAGGCGCAGACATTGTACAAAGTTATGGCGGACAAGTTATATTGGCAACCTTAGAAGCCGGACACAGCACCACCGACACCATCCGCCGCATCGGTCATGACGACGATCTAAGACCATGAAAGCACACCTTTTTTACGGGCTTTGGTGGTTAAGCTTTGCCATTGCTCATTCGCTGCTGGCAACGCCTAAAGGCCGCAATTTTTTAACCCGTTTGTTTGGTCCTGCGGAACGTATCGCCTATAACATCATGGCCTCCCTGCATATCGCACTGGTCTTTGCTGCTGGGCGTTTAATTTTTACAAATGATTTAAATATCCCAACCATCCAACCAGATTATAAATTTTTAATGATCGGGGTCGGCGTATTTGGATGGCTGTTAATGTTTTTGGCCCTTAAAGAATATGACCTTGGGCGATTTTCCGGGCTGACACAATGGCGGATGGCAAAACAAGGGAACCAAGATGATCAACTTGAACCGCTGCAAACTCAAGGCTTTCACAAATTTGTGCGTCATCCCATTTATTTATCCGCTTATCTAATTTTATGGAGCGGGGCTTTTAATACAGTAGGTTTAGATACCGCCATTTGGGGGTCGATTTATTTATTCATTGGCATGCGGTTCGAAGAACGTAAATTGCATAAAATTTATGGCCGTTCTTATCAAATTTATTGTCAACAAGTCCCTGCATTTATTCCATGGAAAGGCCGGGTTGAAACGATAAATCAATAAATTAACGATCTGATCCTTCGAATATATCTTTCACCTGTCCCCAAAAATTCTTTGGCTCTGGTAAAGCTTGGCTCTCGTTCATTTGACGGCGGTTTATTGTTTTAATTTCATAAGCTTGGCTAGATTTCACCACATCACGCCATAGTTTTGCCGGATATCCACCACCGCCGACGCGCTTCATGGGTTTTCCATTATCATTTCCCAGCCAAACCCCGGCGACAACAGTATCATTATAACCAACAAACCATGCATCCCTAAACTTTTGGCTGGTGCCGGTTTTACCTTTTGAACGGGCATCAATTTTTGCCGCTTTTCCAGTGCCGTTTAACACCACTTCGGCTAACATGCTATCCAGTTTTTTTATGTCATTAACATCGGCTACCCGCCCCGGGCCAGATCCCGACCGTTCGTATAAAACCACCCCTTGGCTATCTTCTATAGACCGAATGGCATAGGGCCACACCCCATAACCCCCATTGGCAAAAACGCCATAAACGGATGTTAATTCCAACAAACTGACCTCGTTTACGCCTAATGCCAAACTCGGATGAGGCTTTATATTGGAGGTCACACCCAAACGCCCGGCCAATTCGACAACATTATCTCGTCCCACTTTTTCTGATAATTGTACAGCGACCGTATTCACAGATTTTGCAAGGGCATTTTCCATTGTCATCTTGCCCTGAAAGCGTCTGTTAAAATTTTTAGGTTTCCATCCATTGATGGTGATGGGTTCATCGTTGATAATATCAGATGGTTTCATACCAGCCTCTATCGCCGCTAAATAGACCACCGGTTTAAAGGCTGAACCCGGTTGGCGTTTTGATGAAACAGCTCGGTTATACTGGCTTTTTGTATAATTTCGTCCACCAACCATGGTCAGCACCGCCCCGTCAAAAGCCATCACCACCACAGAGCCTTGGCCAACATTGGATTTTTTCCCAATCTTTGTTATCAGGTCGTTTAATTTTTTTTCAGCCACTAATTGCAGTTTTTTATTTAATGTTGTTTTTACCACTAAATCTCGTCCACCCGGCGATACATAACTTTTTAAACGCTCTTGTACCCAATCAGCATAATACCGACCCATGGAATTACGTTTTTTGAACTGCACAATATCACCGCCGCCTTTGCTTGCTATTGCCGCGCCTGTTTCATTTAAATACCCGGCAGCGACCATATTTTTAATGACTTGCAGCGTGCGCTCGCGGCTCCGTTTTTTACTACTGATGGGGTTATACCGGCTCGGCGCTTTTAACAAACCTGCGATCAATGCTGATTGATAAATATTCAAAGCCTGAACGGATTTGCCAAAATATTTTTTTGCCGCCGCTGTGACGCCATATGTGCCTGACCCTAAATAGACTCGGTTTAAATACAACGTCAGTATTTGGTCTTTGGTAAATTTATTTTCCAACCATAATGCCAGTAAGAGTTCCTGGATTTTTCGCTTTAATGTGCGTTCAGGACTTAGGAATATATTTTTTGCCACCTGTTGTGTCAGGGTCGATCCCCCTTGAACAATTCGTCCGGCCATAATATTAGCAACGGTTGCCCGCACCAGTCCCATTAAGTCTAAGCCAAAATGATCATAAAACCGCCGATCTTCGGTGGCTATGACGGCTTGTACCAATGCAGGGGGAATATCGTCCAGTGTTACCGGCAGGCCATATAAATCCCCACTTTTCAATAACACCGTATCATCGCCGGCTAAAATCGTCACGCTGGGTTGGCGTGTTGAATTAACTATTTTATCCACATCCGGCAAATCAGAGCCGTACCAAACCATCAAACCGCCGACAACGATCACTGTCCATACAGCCAACGTTGACAGCCATTTCATGGCGCCTGCGAGCCATCCCTGTTTTTTTTCGGCATGGTTTTTAGTTGGTGGTTTTTTTGTCCACCGCTTAGATTTTTTTTGAATAGTTTGTTTTGGTTTTATAACCATAAGTGTTTATGACAAAACCACATTAGCAACGCGTTAACATATAATATTTTTTTATCAAACGTCCAGATTGGCCACTTTCAACGCATTTTCTTGAATGAATTCGCGGCGTGGTTCAACGACATCACCCATCAACGTTGAAAACACGACTTCGGCATCATCAACATGGGCAATTTGTACTTGCAATAAAGTACGCGCATCTGGGTCCAACGTTGTTTCCCATAATTGGCCCGGGTTCATTTCACCCAATCCTTTATAACGTTGAATTGAAATGCCTTTGCGTCCCAATTCCATGACCGTATTGACCAAAGCCAATGGCCCGGTTATTACATGCTCATTGCCTTTGACGGTTAATATGCCTTGGCGGGTATAATATTTTTGCAGTCCCCCGGCTTTTTCATTGAGATTACGCATGTCGACGCTTCTTAATAATGCGGCATCAATGACGTGGCGTTCACCAACACCTCGTAGCGTGCGTTCAAAGACCAGACCTCCGTCATCGAGCGCGTGTCCTTGCCAGCCGCGTTCATTTTGGCTTTCGATCGCATCTAAGCGTTTAGCAATGTGGGACGCGACTTCATTTGCTTGTTGTTTTTCCGATAACAAACTGACGTCCAAGCCACCTAATATTGCAGCCTGCTCAATAATTGCCAAAGGTATAAACCGTGTCATACGGTCTATGATCTCTTTAACAATTCGGGCATCATCAACGAGGGTGCGTAAATCTGATGCAGCCACTTGTTCGCCATCCCATCCGGTAAATACAGCACCTTCGTCAATGGCTGATGAAAACAAATGATCGCCTAATCCGTCATCATCTTTTAAATAAACTTCTGATGATCCGCGTTTGGCTTTATAAAGGGGCGGTTGAGCAATATATAAATAACCGCGTTCAATCAATTCTGGCATTTGCCGATAAAAGAACGTCAACAATAATGTGCGAATATGGCTGCCATCGACATCGGCATCGGTCATGATGATAATTTTATGATAGCGGCATTTTTCTACATTGAAATCTTCTCGGCCAATGCCTGTTCCCATGGCAGCGATCAAAGTGCCGATTTCGGCCGAGCCAAGCATTTTGTCAAAGCGGGCGCGTTCGACATTCAAAATTTTCCCTCGCAGCGGCAAAATTGCTTGGTTTTTACGGTTTCGCCCCTGTTTGGCTGATCCACCAGCACTGTCCCCTTCCACAATAAACAGTTCGGAAAGTGCAGGGTCGCGTTCTTGGCAATCGGCGAGTTTTCCCGGCAACGTACTGATATCAAGCGCGCCTTTGCGTCTGGTTAATTCACGGGCTTTGCGGGCGGCTTCGCGGGCATATGCGGCATCAACGATTTTCCCAAGTACGCGCTTGGCGTCGCTTGGGTTTTCTTCAAACCATTGCTCAATTCCTTCAGCAACCAAACTTTCAACAACCGGGCGGACTTCGGATGAGACCAGTTTGTCTTTGGTTTGTGAGGAAAATTTAGGATCAGGAGCTTTAACTGATAAAATACACGTCAATCCTTCACGAGCATCATCGCCCGTTAAAGAAACCTTGGCCTTTTTTGCCAATCCAGATGACGTCACATAGTTATTAATCGTCCGGGTTAATGCACCGCGCAGCCCGGCTAGATGGGTGCCGCCATCGCGTTGCGGTATGTTATTAGTAAAACATAATGTTTGTTCATGATAGCTGTCATTCCATTGCATTGACATTTCAACCACAATATCAGCACGTTCGCCCAATACGCTGATTGCTGGGCTGTGCAAAGCAGATTTCGATCTGTCCAGATAGCCAACAAAAGCGACTAAGCCACCATCAAAATGGAAATCAACAACTTTACTTTCAACCCCGCGCCCATCGGTCAACCGTAAAGCCACACCTGAATTCAAAAACGCCAATTCACGAAGCCGATGTTCAAGCGTTGCAAATTCATAATTCGTCATCGTGAAAATATCGCTTGATGCATGAAAAGTAAGTTTGGTCCCCGTTAAAGGTGATCCGTCATCAGTGATTGGCGCGTCGCCAACATCTTTTAAGGGAGCTTCGGCGTCGCCATTAGCAAAGCGGATAAAATATTCCTTACCATTTCTGTACACCGTCAATTCCAACCAATCGGATAGGGCATTGACAACCGATACACCAACACCATGCAATCCGCCCGAAACTTTATAGGAATTTTGATCAAATTTTCCACCGGCGTGCAATTGCGTCATGATCACTTCGGCCGCCGATACGCCTTCTTCGTCATGAATGTCGACGGGTATTCCACGACCGTTATCCGATACAGTAACCGAACCATCGCCGTTTAATGTTACATCAACCCTATCGCAATGTCCGGCCAAAGCTTCGTCAATGGCGTTATCGGCGACTTCATAGACCATATGATGCAAACCTGATCCATCATCCGTATCACCAATATACATACCGGGACGTTTGCGGACGGCTTCTAATCCGCGCAAGACTTTAATAGAATCAGCCCCATATTCGTTGCTGTTTTCCGTAGTAGTTTCATTGCTTTCGATAGGCGTTTCAACTGACATTTTTTGTTCCGTTAACTCGTTGCATTGTGAAGTTAATTATCGGGGATCGTTTGACCATCTTCGATTTTATAGAACTGTGCCCGCCCGACAAGTGGATCAAACACTCGGCGGTCGGTTCCGGTCATCCAAACCTGAACACCCGATGCATAAAGTTCATCAAATAGTGTCTGACGGCGCACTTCGTCCAAATGCGCGCCAATTTCATCGAGCAGTAAAATTGGTTGCCGTCCATGGGTGTTGCTATGCAACCGTGCATTAGCAAGGACTAGAGCTATTAATAAGGCTTTTTGTTCTCCGGTTGAACACAATTCAGCCGATTGATTTTTAAGCACATGATGAACTTTTAAATCCGTCCGGTGGGGGCCGTGTTCCGTGCGCCCTGTGTCACGGTCGCGACCCCGTGTTTGCGCTAAACTATCACGGTAGCGGTCTTCGGCAAGAAGCGCCGGTCCATCCATCAACCACCTTTCGAGCAACCCATCCAAAGCAATACGGGCTTTTGGAAATGCTCCGGTTTCTGATCCGCATGCTTCATCCAACCGGCTGACCAGTTCAACCCGAGCTGCGGCCACAGCAACGGCTTTTTCAGCCATTCGAGCCTCAATGGTTGATAACCAGGCATCATCGCGCAACGTTTTGTTTTCCAACAGTTTTGCCCGTTCACGTAACGCGTGTTCAAATGCCGTGACGCGGCCCGCATGGGCGGCATCCCAACCAAAAATCATACGATCAATAAACCGCCGACGGGCACTGCGACCCTCGACAAAGATACGGTCCATGCCCGGCGTTAACCATTGCGCGCTCAAACACGGCGCTAAATCAGCTTGGCTTTTTTTGTCTTCGCCATCAATACGAACTTGGCGTTTTTCACGCACACCCGACACCAAAGACGGCACAATTCCAGTGCCAATTTCATAGCAATCATTACCGTTAACGACTTTTGCCGCAACGCCCCAACCCATCGCGCGCCCTTGGCCTTGGCGGGTAATGTCGCTTAACCGCACACGGCGCAAGCCTCGACCGGGCACTAAAAAAGAAACCGCTTCTAAAAGGTTGGTTTTACCGACCCCGTTTGCGCCAAACAAAACTACGGATTGCGGCCCCGGTTGCAAACGCATGCGTTCATAATTACGAAAATTCGTTACTGTCACACTTTCCACAGCTTGCGCACAGCGTCGCGGTGCGGAATGCGTCAATTGTGATTTTTGCACCACTGAGGGCTGTTGATTACCGGATGCCGGTATAGGCGTCTGGGAACCGTCATTTGCATATTTCATTTCGACGCGGCCGTTGTCATCCAACAATATTCGTGCCCTCATTCCCGTAGTGGGATAGCTCATACCCGCATGGGCATCAGCACATAAAGTGCGTCTTGATCGTCGGTTTCACGCAAAATGGTTGGCGAAGCACTATCGGCCATCACCAAACGCACATCTTCGCCTTCGATTTGCCGCATAATGTCGAGCAAATACCCTGCGTTAAAACCGATTTCCAGATGTTCGCCTTGATAGGTGACCTCTAATTCTTCGACGGCGCTGCCGTATTCCGGACTGGACGCAGATAATGTTAACACACCCGGATCCAGAGCCAATTTAATCGCCCGTGATTTTTCGCTGGAAATCGCCGAAACCCGGTCAACAGCGTCACTGAACAACTTGCAATTAACGTCTAATTCTTTGTCATTGCCGACAGGGATCACACGTTGATAATCCGGGAATGTGCCATCAATTAATTTCGACGTCATAATAGCGTCTTCGAAAGCAAATCTAATTTTGTTCTCAGACAAAGAAATTTCAATCTCAGCCCCAGTTTCATCGATTAATTTTCTAAGCTCGGCAACGGTTTTGCGCGGAACAATAACCCCCGGCATATCTTCGGCACCTTCGGGTAACGCCATTTCAGAGCTTGCCAAACGGTGACCGTCGGTGGCCACAGCACGTAATACTGGCGTGCCATCCCGATCAGCTCTATGTACATAAATGCCGTTCAGGTAATACCGGGTTTCTTCGGTTGATATGGCAAACCGGGTGTGATCGATTAGTGCCCGCAAATCAGCGGCCGGCAATGAAAATCCGCTCCCTAAAACACCACCAGACAACACTGGAAATTCTTCGGTTGGTAAAATCGGCAACGTAAACCGCGAACGCCCTGCACGCAGCACAAGTTGCCCGTCGCCATCCGCATCAAGAACGATTTCTGATCCATCGGGAAGCTTGCGAACAATATCATACAACGTATGCGCAGGCGCTGTAATAGCGCCCGGGCGCTCAATATCAACGGCCACATGTTCAATAATATCAAGATCCATATCCGTCGCATTCAAAGCGACTTTACCATCGGTGGCATCAATTTTTACGTTTGATAGAATCGGTATGGTATTGCGACGCTCAACTACACTTTGGACATGCCCCAAAGAGCGCAATAGGACAGCTCGTTCAATTGTTAGCTTCATATTATTTTTTCTTGTATATTCAATGCGTTATAAGCGCGTTACGATCAAAACCCAATTTTGCCAAGACCGCTTATTAGCGCCCCAGAACAAGCCGAGCCTTCCCCCCTCATGAGAGCATGGGCATTATAGCAAAGCTTATCGATTTGGTAAGTATTTTCTAGGTTTTTTGCAAACAAACATGGCCCAAGCATTGATGCCGAAAATCAGAAAATTTCTGTTTATGCTTCCAACATACGTTTTAGCAATTCAACGTCTTCGTTAAAGTCATTATCATGTTCACACAATTCTTCGACTTTACGCACAGCATGCATGACCGTTGTGTGATCACGTCCACCAAATTTGCGACCAATTTCCGGCAATGAACGCGCCGTTAATTGTTTGGCTAAATACATTGCGACCTGCCTTGGTCTTGCGACCGAACGCGCCCGGCGCGCGGAATGCATATCAGAAATTCGAATGTTAAAATGCGACGCCACACGTTTTTGAATTTCTTCGATAGTGACCCGACGATCATTTGCCCGCAATAAATCATGCAAAACTTCTTGCGTGGCTTCTAATGATATATCACGTCCGACCAACTGTGAGTGAGCCACAACCCGGTTCAGTCCGCCTTCGAGCTCGCGCACATTGGCGGTAATTTTATGGGCTAAAAATTCCATAACTTTTTGCGGAATAGCGACCGATAAATGCTCGGCTTTGGATTGTAAAATACCCAACCGCAATTCATAAGTCGTGGCATGAATATCAGCCACCAAACCGCAATTCAACCGCGATACCAAACGCTCTTCCATGCCTTCTAAATCACTCGGAGATTTATCCGCTGAAATAACAATCTGGCGGCCCTGATCAACCAAGGCATTAAAGGTATGAAAAAATTCTTCCTGTGTCGATTCTTTGCCCGCAATAAACTGCACATCATCAATCATCAAAACATCAGCGGAGCGAAACTGCTCTTTAAAGTCAACGGTGTTTTGTTCCCGCAATGCACGAATAAACCGGTACATAAATTTTTCCGCCGATAAATAAATCACCGAACGGCTGGGATCACTTTGACGAATATGCCATGCAATCGAATGCATTAGATGGGTTTTTCCCAAACCCACGCCGCCATATAAAAACAACGGGTTAAACAGCGCTGATTTGGCTTCGGCCACACGCCGTGCGGCGGCATAAGCGAATTCATTGGGCTTGCCAACAACAAAATTGTCAAAGATAAAGCGTCGATCAAGCGGCGCGCCAATTTCATTATCAAGCGCCGCTTGTGAATTCTGATGGCTTGGCTTCGCCGCCCTTGCACGCACGGGCATCGGGGCCGATGGGCTGACAAGCGGTGCTTTTTTAACTTCACGGCTCGCCTGAACACGCACATCAATAGATTTAACCGATGCATTAATTTGTTGCCACAAATGCGTTAGTTTATCGACATAATGAGCCATCACCCAATCGCGCATAAACCGGGTCGGCACCGATACATGAACCGTACCATTAGAAAGGCCACGCACGGACATCGGCTTGATCCAGCTTTGAAAGGCGGCCTCACCTATTTTTTGCCTAAGTTCTGAGGAAACCGTTTCCCATTCAGACTTAACGCCTTCGGCGGCGTTCGGTTTCACAGAAACGGCCATTTCACCCGCGGCACCCTCCGAAACATTTTGATCATTCAGCTTAACGTTCATTATATTCAATACCTAATCATCTTCATAAAACCGGCCTTGTTATCTTAATGGTGCTTACCGTGGCCACCAACAACCTATCTGATCCTCAAAGCGTACAAATAATTACACATGTAAGTCCATTTGCAACCATCTGAAGCCAACATATCATCACCAATCAAATCAAACTGTGGCGGCCATCACATCTACAGTATTATTATTGTATTTTGCAAATAACCCAAAAAATACGCCCGCCTGCCGAATACCACCGAAGACCTATGGCCCGTACCTATAGGTCGACATTTGCTGCCTAACCCAAGCAAGACGATAAATGATGGCCTTAAAAACTAAACTCTAATCTCTGGCATTTAATTCTTTAAGGAACCTTGAAAAAATAGGGGCGGCCCGACAGCTCGCTTTTGGCACCGCAACAAATCCATATAAAACAAGAAAACCCCAAATTTTATGCATTTTTTGTAAATGCTTTTTATTAAAAATATTTTTTCAATTAAGCCAACCCGCTAACGTTTTACACCATAACGATTATTTATCATCAATACCTGAAAGCAAAAAACAAATCCGCACGATATTTTTTAATACCTAAAAATATAACCTGAATAACTTTATAATTAAGTATCTAAGCGATTATGATTATCTAAGTGATGATAGCTGCCTAAGTCATGGTGGTTACTGAACTGAACAGATATTACGGACAGACTGGCAAACTGGCAATGGGACGAAACGGGAACATAGAAAAATAAAAAAATTATACCCTCTTGACAAGGTCTCGCTTTACGAGTCCCTGACATTCAAATTGTCGGCATCAAATCGGGCTAAATCGGCAATGCAAATTAACAAAATAAAAGGCCGCAAACCCAGAAGGTCGCAGCCTTAAAATTTTTCCGGAAAATATTTCCAGCAGCTTCAATTAGTTATACAGCACCCATCGTATTAACACGGCGTTGCAAACGAGATAATTTTCTTGAAACTGTTTTTTTATGAAGCGGCCCTTTAGTCGCACCACGTACGTAATGTGGTTGTAATTCACGCAACGCTTGTTGTGCAGCAGGTTTTTCACCGCCTTCAATAGCTTCTTCGACTTTGCGCACATAAGTGCGAATTGCGCTTAAACGTTGTCCGTTAACAGTGTTTTTTCGTACGGTTTGGCGGATACGTTTTTTAGCTGAGGCATGATTAGCCATAATATGAAACCTTCCGGTTTAAAAAATAAAATCACATTCATGCATATATAAAGACATTTTATATATGCTAATTTTTTTGAAGGCACTTGCCGTTTAAACAAAATCAATTTTGGTTACGTGTTCCTGCCATTCGAAGGCTGGCTTATATCGTCGACGGGCGTCCTCGTCAAGCCTTCGTTTTAAGCAATTTCCTATTGTATAACCAAGGTTCGTCATGGGCGCGGTGCCAAGCGCACATGATATACTAGATATTGTGTTTTTTGCCCCCCCTTTGACAAAACAGGGGCAGAAAAATCGATTTTAAGGATTTCTCCCTCACGGATAAATTTATCCACGGCAATTCGTGTCCAACCAAGTTGTGGCAAGGTCGCATTATAAAATTGCTGAACTGTTATTTTTGCCACTTGGCCTGAGGCATAGCCTTCGGCAACACGCCCCGAAGCCGTTTCAAAAACCAGCGCCGCATCCATATCTTCTGTGGTTTTTGGAACCATCGGCAAATCTTCGATGGTTGAAAAAAACAGGTCTCTTTCGGCGCGAGCGGCACTTATAGAAAGCAGCGGCATAACAAACATAACAAACATAACTATTTTTGAAAATATTTTACCCATAAGCTCTTTATACCCTCATCGTTGGCAGGCGGAACAATAAAATGTCGAGCGCCCATTTTGTACAATCCGTTGAATTGTATTTTTTTGGCACGAAGAACAGATTTCGCCTTCTTGGTCATAGACTTTAAACGTGTGCTGGAAATAACCCAGCTCACCATTGGGCTGTTTATGATCTTTTAAACTTGATCCCCCAGCTTCGATTGCAGTCATCAGCACGTCTTCAATCGCTATCGCCAATTTTTCAGCCCGCCCGCCGCGAATGCTTGCGGCTTTGCGGTTGGGGGAGATACCCGCTTTAAACATTGCTTCACAAGCATAAATATTGCCAATACCGGCAATAACTTTTTGATCCAATAACGCCGCTTTAATAGACGTTTGCCGCGATCCTAATCGATCCATCAATTGTGATCCTGTTAAAGACGGCATCACTGGTTCCGGCCCCATAGCCGCCAACATGGGAAAATCATCCAGTTCTTGATTAGTGGTCAACAGCATAAAGCCAAAACGCCTTGGGTCATGATAATGCACCGTTGTTCCCGTCTTTGTAATAAATATAACATGATCATGTTTTTTTGGTGGCTGTGAGGCATCTGGATAGATACAAAAAGATCCGGACATGCCAAGATGCGCAATTAACACATCACCGCCATCAATATGCATCAATAAATATTTACCGCGCCGGTCTAGTTGATTAATGGTTTTCCCCGTTAATCGCTGACCTAAGTCATTGGGTAGCGGAAACCGTAAATTTTTACGCCTGACGATTATTCGTTTCAGGGCTTGCCCGACCAATACTGGCTCTAATCCGCGCCGAACTGTTTCAACTTCTGGTAATTCGGGCATTAAAAAGTTTCCTTTTATTCCTGTTGATGATGGCGTCCCCGGTTTTCCTATTGTAGTGTTTAAAGTCGATAACACATTCATGCATAAAACTCATTTAGATAATAAGACACATTCAGTTATGAATAAACCATCTCATTCCTCAACGACGCATTTTGGCTACCGTGATGTTAATATTGCTGACAAAGAAAATTTGGTGCGCGACGTCTTTAACCGGGTCGCCCGTAAGTATGATCTAATGAACGACCTGATGAGCATGGGTGTTCACCGTTTATGGAAATCAACCTTAATCGATTTATTACAACCAAAACCAGACATGTCGCTCATTGATGTGGGCGGCGGCACCGGGGATATTGCCTTTGGTTTTCTCGACCACGGTGGTGGCCCGGTGAGTGTTGTTGATATAAATGATGAAATGTTGAATGCCGGACGCGACCGGGCAATTGACCAAGGACGGCTTGATGGATTGCATTGGATCAATGGTGACGCTGAACGGTTGCCGGTACCGGATGCATCCTTTGACATCTACACAACGGCTTTTTGCATTCGTAATGTCACCCGGATTGAACAAGCGCTTATAGAAGCCCGGCGTGTGCTTAAACCGGGCGGGCGTTTTTTCTGTCTTGAATTTTCTCACGTCACGCATAAAGCCTTGGCTAAGCTGTATGACGCGTATTCTTTTAATGTTTTACCCTGTTTGGGTTCTGCTATTGCAAACGACAAAGACGCTTATGTTTATTTAGCTGAAAGCATTCGAAAATTCCCTGACCAGCAAACTTTTGCCCAAATGATTAATGATGCCGGACTTGAACTGGTCCGGGTGCGGAATTTATCCGGCGGCATTGCCGCGATTCATTCAGCGTGGCGCATTTAGGCAATGTGGAATTCTATCAAAAACATCAAACGATTAATTGGCGTTGCACGGATATTAGCGCGTCATAATGCTCTTTTTCCACTTGAGTATTTCGGTTTAACACCGTTCTTAGTTGGGCTAATGCGCGCCCTTTCCAACAGCCGAGCCAAAGGACGTCCGGGTGAGCGCCTAGCCCGCGCCCTAAACGAAGCGGGCCCTAGTTTTATTAAACTGGGCCAGATGTTATCAACGCGTTCAGATTTATTGGGCGATGAATTGGCTGAGGACTTATCAACGTTACAAGACAGTTTGCCCGCATTTTCAAGCGCCCTCGCTATTGCCACCGTCGAAGCAGAATTAGGCTACCCGCTCGATCAAATTTTTCAATCCTTTGATGACGAACCACAAGCCGCCGCATCAATTGCACAAGTTCATTTTGCCGTTACCAAAGACGGCCAAGATGTTGCCGTCAAAATTTTAAGACCCAATATTGAGCAGGCATTTACTGAGGATTTAAATTTATTTCGTTGGATGGCTTCATTAATAGAAAAAGCCAAACCAGAATTACGTCGATTAAAACCTAAACAAGTTGTTGAAAAATTAGCTGATACCGTCGACATGGAAATGGATTTACGCCTCGAAGCATCGGCCGCGGATGAATTGGCAGAAAATTTTTCAGACGACAACACATTCATGGTGCCAAAAATTGATTGGAGCCGCACTGCTGGGCGGGTTTTAACATCAGAAAGAATATACGGACTACCCATTGATGATTATCAAGGCATCGTTGATGCCGGGCATGACCCCAAACAGGTTTTGCAAAAAGCATCGGAAGCCAGTTTCAATCAAATTTTCCGGGACGGCTTTTTTCACGCTGATGTTCATCCGGGAAACTTATTTGTTCTTAAAAACGGGTCCATCGGTGTCGTCGATTTTGGTATTATGGGGCGCATTGATTTACCTACGAGGCGGGCGTTGGGTGAAATGCTGATTGCTTTTTTAAGTCGCAATTACCGCCGGGTTGCGGAAATTCATTTCCAAGCGGGATGGGTCCCCGCCCAACAATCCTTGGATGACTTTGCCCAAGCCTGTCGATCTATTGCTGAACCGATCCTAGATAAACCACAAAACGAAATTTCAATTGCCCAATTACTTGGCCAACTCTTTAAAATTACTGCCACATTTCAAATGGAAACACAGCCACATTTATTATTGCTGCAAAAAACCATGTTAGTGGCCGAAGGGACGGGCCGTAAATTGCATCCCGAAGCCAATATGTGGTTATTAGCCCGGCCTTTGATCGAACGCTGGATGCGTGATCAATTAGGCCCCGAAGCTAAAATCAAACAAATCGCAGATTCGGCCAAACAAACTTTCGAACGATTGCCGCTCATTTTGGACGGCTTAGAACGAGCTACGCAAATGATGTCAGATGGCTATATTAAATTGCACCCCGACACCATCCGCGCCTTAAAAAGTAATACTAATGGTCGGTCAACCTTGTTATGGGCGATCACAATTGGCGGGTTGTTCGCCGCCAGCCTCGCTTTAATTTTTATTCTTTTATAAGTGTTTTAATGCGGTCTTGCGCGTCCGACTATTGCAGACTAAATTAATCACATTATTTTACAGTATAACTATTTCAATATCATTTTTCGATAGGCATATACTTTGGCTACTACAACACTTGGCGGCAAACGCATATTGTTAATCATTACCGGCGGCGTTGCGGCATATAAAACGCCTTATATCGTTCGTGGCTTGTTGAAATCAGGGGCCGAAGTACGTTGTGTATTGACCCATGGCGGGGCGCAATTTGTCTCAAACCTTGTCCTTGAAGCGGTTAGTGGAAATAAAGTCTACAGCGACTTGTTTTCTTTAACCGACGAAGCCGAAATGGGGCATATTCGTTTATCCAGAGAAGCCGATTTAATTGTCGTCGCCCCGGCAACGGCTGACTTTATTGGTAAAATGGCCGCGGGCTTGGCCGATGATTTAGCTTCTACAATTTTATTAGCAACCGATAAGCCAGTATTTATTGCCCCGGCCATGAACCCGGTAATGTGGCAACACCCAGCCGTTCAACAAAATGTCCAAACCATAAAACAACGTGGTGTTCATTTGATCGGACCGGATACGGGCGACATGGCGTGCCATGAAAACGGTATTGGGCGGATGGTTGAACCTGATAACATTATCGCCGTTTTGCATAATTTTTTTGCAACCGACAAACCGTTGTCAGGGATACATGCCGTCGTCACCAGCGGGCCAACCATCGAACCGATCGATCCGGTACGTTATATTGCCAATCGATCTTCGGGCAAACAAGGCCACGCTATTGCCATTTCGTTAGCCAACAAGGGTGCAAAAGTCACGCTTATCAGCGGCCCCTGCCAACAGCCCGCCCCGGATAATGTCACTGTCATTAATGTTGAAACGGCCCAAGAAATGCTCGCTGCCGTCCTACAATCATTACCTTGTACTATTTTTATAAGTGCGGCGGCCGTTTCAGATTGGCGGGTTGATCGTGCGCCTGAACATAAAATTAAAAAAGACATCAGCAAAAAACCACCGGCTTTAAAATTGATCGAAAACCCAGATATTTTAGCGTCGATTAGCCAACGCTCCGACAATCGGCCAAAATTGGTGATCGGATTTGCCGCTGAAACCGAGAACGTTTTAAAAAATGCCAAATCTAAAAAACAACGTAAAGGTTGCGATTGGATTGTCGCCAATTCCGTTGCCCGCGACCTCAATGTTTTTGGCAGCGATGAAAACGCCGTACAATTAATAACAAAAACCGATACACAAACATGGGCAAGACAACCTAAACAAAACATCGCAAATAAATTAACAACGGCCATCATTGCCCATATGGTTTCGGCCAAGGGCACCGCACCATGAAAACAACGACTGTGCACCTTAACCGTCTGGACCTGCGCCCCTGTATTGAATTACCGGTTTACCAAACGCTGGGGAGTGCTGGCGCAGATCTGCAAGCCGCCATTTTAAAACCGATTAGTATTTCAACGGGTCAACGGGTGATGGTGCCAACCGGGATTGCCATTGCTTTACCCACCGGGTTTGAAGCCCAAGTAAGGCCAAGATCAGGATTAGCTGCCAAATTTGGCATTACCACATTAAACAGCCCTGGTACCATTGACCAAGATTATCGCGGTGAGATCAAAGTCATTTTAATCAATTTTGGGGATAGTGATTTCATCATTGAGCCGGCCATGCGCATTGCCCAACTGGTCATTGCACCCGTCGTTCAGGCGGTTTGGGTCGAAACAGAAAATCTAGAGGATACAGAACGTGGCATCGGTGGTTTTGGGTCTACAGGGAACGGTCCAGACGGCTCATAAAATCGACATCATCCATACATCAATAAATAAGGCATCGATCAATGCTAAAACTGTCTAAAAAAATGTTGTTCGCCATTGAAGCGGTTCTTGACATTGCTTATCACGCTGGCGCCAAACCGGTGCAAAGCCGTGAAATCACAAGACGCCAAGGCATCCCTAGGCGCTACCTTGAACAAGCTTTACAAGGGTTGGTCCGGGAAAAAGTTTTAATCGGTGTGCGCGGACCACGCGGTGGTTATCATTTGGCACGTGAACGGCGGCGCATTACCGTCGGCGAAATCGTTCGCGTGGTGCGTCTGATGGAACTAAAGCAGAAAAAAACCAACGACCATGAACCGTCTGAGTTAGGCACCTTAATTGTCCGCCCTTTATGGGACGAGCTTGAGCTCGATCTTATGGAAAAACTTAACAACACCACCATTGACGATTTATGCAGCCGCGCAGATCAGTCCGGCATTATTAGCGAAGGCCGTCAAAATCTTGACTTTATTATATAGTTAAGTCGTCTTTCACATACATCATCATAAGGAACCATCATGTCAAAAACCTCAGAATTCCGCGGAAAAATTTACAAAAACTATACCGATACCATTGGTGCTACGCCTTTGGTCCAACTCTCAAAATTAAGCCAAAATGCCGGTATCAATGCAAATATTCTTGGCAAATGTGAATTTTTTAATCCCCTGAATTCAGTCAAAGACCGCATTGGACTTGCCATGGTCGAAGCCGCTGAACGGGACGGACGACTTAAACCCGGATCAACCCTCGTTGAACCCACATCGGGCAATACCGGTATTGCCTTGGCTTTTGTTTGCGCCGCTAAAGGATATAATTTAATCCTGACAATGCCGGAAAGCATGTCAATGGAACGCCGTAAAATGTTGGTTTTATTAGGGGCTAAACTTGAATTGACACCCGCCGCATTAGGCATGAAAGGGGCCATTGAAAAAGCCAACGGCATCGTAACCGATGACCCCAGCGTGGTCATGTTGCAACAATTTGAAAACCCCGCCAACCCAGAAGCCCACGCCCAAACAACGGCTATGGAAATTTGGAACGATACCAACGGACAAGTCGATGTGATCATCAGCGGCGTTGGCACGGGCGGTACATTAACCGGATTAGCCAAAACGTTAAAACCGAAAAACCCTGATTTAAAACTGATCGCGGTTGAACCCGAAGACAGTCCGGTTTTATCGGGTGGAACGCCAGGACCGCATAAAATTCAAGGTATCGGCGCAGGGTTTATTCCAGCCATCCTAAACACGGATGCCATTGATGAAGTTTTAAAAATCGGTAATGAAACGGCACTTGCGACCGCCCGTAACGTCGCCAAACTCGAAGGCTTGCCTTGTGGTATTTCATCAGGGGCTGCATTAGCGGCTGCGTTAGAAGTCGGGGCCCGCGATGATATGACGGGGAAAAATATTATCGCGATTTTACCATCATTCGCCGAACGCTATTTATCAACGGCCTTATTCGACGGGTTGGGTTTGGAGTAACGACTTATGGTTTTCACCGACGATCAAATCGAACGGTACGCGCGCCATATTTTGTTAAAAGAAGTGGGCGGCATAGGCCAAGAAAAGTTATTAAATGCTAAAATTTTGGTCGTCGGTGCTGGCGGCTTAGGCTCGCCATTAATTTTGTATCTAGCAGCAGCTGGCGTTGGCACCATTGGCGTCGTTGATGATGATGTCGTTGATTTGTCGAACCTGCAGCGGCAAATCATTCATACCACAGACCAAGTGGGCGTTGCCAAAGTCACAAGTACAGCCAAACAAATTAAAGCCATTAATCCCGATGTTGACATTATCCAACACAACACACGGCTTAATGTCAGCAATGCCATGGAATTGATTTCGGGTTATGATTTGGTCACCGATGGCAGTGATAACTTTGCCACCCGATTTTTAATTAATGATGCCTGTTTTTTTGCAAAAAAACCCTTGGTATCGGCAGCCATTTTACGTTTCGACGGTCAAGTTGCCACATTCAAAGCTCATGAAGATGGCGATGACAAACCGTGTTACCGCTGTATTTATCGGGAACCGCCACCGCCCGGCCAAATCCCAAGCTGTAGCGAGGCCGGTGTATTAGGCGCGCTTTGTGGCATGGTTGGATCCATTCAAGCATCAGAAGTCATCAAAGAAATTCTACAAATCGGCGACAGCATGGCCGGGTCTTTGTTAATCATCGAAGCTTTGGGTACAGAATTCAGAAAAATTCGGGTTAAACGGGACCCTGGTTGTCCGCTTTGTGGCGACAACCCTTCGATCACGGATTTATCAACCCATGAATGATCCTGGAAATGCTTCTCATTCATCACCTGATCATCTCTCGATCATCATCCATTCAGGATATTTTGATCATATCCATTATGCATTGGTGATGGCATCGGCTGCCGCCGCTGTTGGCCGCAAAGCCACGTTATTTTTTACCATGAAAGCAATCCGAGCGTTAGCACAGCCAACATCCGACGGCCCGCCCGGATGGACCGCGCTGCCGCTAAGCCAAGGAGATGAGACGCCCATTCTACGCGAACAACGTTTCAAACGAAATGGACTGGGCACGTACGAAGAATTATTTGATGCCTGTCCGTCATTGGGCGTAAAATTTATGGTTTGTGAATTGGGCTTAATGGCAGAAGGCTTAACGGTCACAGATTTGCGCGACGACATCACCATAACCCCTGGCGGGGTGGTTACATTTATTAATCAGGCATCCAGCACTGGTTCCATGCTTTTTATTTAATAATAATTTTAAAAGCCATCCGCCAACACACGGTCTGGCGGATTATGGCCATCGGCAAATGTTTTGATATTAATCAGTACTTTTTCGCCCATATCAATACGGCCTTCGAATGTTGCAGACCCCATATGCGGCATCACAACCACATTATCCAAACTTAACAATTTTGGATTAACCGCCGGTTCATTTTCAAACACATCAAGCCCGGCACCGGCGATGTCTTCGGCCACCAACATCCGGGTTAATGCGTTTTCATCGATGACTTCACCGCGCGACGTATTGATGATGACGGCATGGTTTTGTAATAATTTCAATCGCCTGGCCGACAATAAATGGTAAGTCGCCGGTGTATGCGGGCAATTCACAGATATAAAATCCATGCGTGCCAGCATTTGATCCAGGCTTTCCCAATAAGTCGCTTCTAATTCCTGTTCTGTATCTTCGTGGACCCGGTGGCGGTTATGATAATGAATGGACAGCCCAAACCCCCGGGCACGGCGAGCCAATGCTTGGCCGATACGCCCCATGCCAATAATCCCTAAACGTTTGCCATAAATGCGGTGGCCTAACATCGATGTCGGCGACCAGCCTTGCCAATCGCCCGAACGCAGCAACCGTTCACCGGCGGATAACCGTCTGGGAACAGATAATAACAAAGCCATGGTCATGTCGGCTGTATCTTCTGTCAACACATCCGGCGTGTTCGTCACCGTGATAGCACGTCCGCGCGCCGTGGCTAAATCAATGTGATCTACACCTGTTCCATAGTTGGCAATCAGTTTTAAATTTTCACCGGCTTGAGATAACACGGCTGCGGTAATTTTATCGGTCACCGTTGGCACTAAAACATCTGCTGTTTTAACAGCATCAACCAATTGCAATGTTGTCATCGGCTGATCATCAAGGTTTAGCCTGACATCAAACAGTTCCATCATCCGGGTTTCGATAACATCGGGCAATTTACGTGTGACCACAACAACCGGTTTTTTTTGTGTCATTGAGACTGTCTCCAACAGGGCTAAACGAATTTCATGATTTTACAACCTGAAACCCATCCTGCCAACACAATCCACATAATTTTTAACTTTTCAATTTATACTTCTGAGCTCAATTTAATAATAATTGCTTGAACCATGCAGCACACCCTTGACCCGGCAAGCGCTTCCGGGTTTTATGCCAGTATGATAAAAATCTTTAAAATAATCCCCATTTTAATAATCGCCCTATTGTTTGTTGCGGTTCTTAATAGTCCGGTTTTTGCGCAAACCACAAAAACCACCGGGTTGCCATTACCCCGTTTTGTCAGTTTACGCTCTGATGAGGTTAACATGCGCACCGGCCCCGGTGTGCAATACCCGGTCGAATGGGTTTATAAACGACAATTTTTACCCGTTGAAATTATTGCTGAATTTAGCACTTGGCGCAAAATTCGCGATTGGCAAGGAACCCAAGGCTGGATCCACCAAAGCATGTTGGGCGGCAGGCGCACTTTAATCGTCACTGGTGCCGAACGGTCATTACGACAAAGCGCTCAAACCGCAAGCAGCCCTATTGCCAAGCTGGAACCCGGCGTTGTCGGCAGGCTGGTTAAATGCCCTGAAACAATGGGATGGTGCCGCGTTGAAGTGGGTGGATTTGATGGCTGGTTACGGCGCGTTGATTTTTGGGGTGTTTACCGTAACGAAACCATCGAATAATTTTTTATTTTTTCTTGCTGCCCGAGTTCTTGGCCGATGTCGTTTTAAATTCACCAATGTTTGGCAGTAAATCACCGGCCATCGCCCCTAACAAAGTACCCCGTATTTCTGACCCAGTATGCCTTCCAACCCCAAAATTAAAATGTCGCGATTATGAATATCACAGCGACCATTTGGATCAACCGTACCGCTATTGATTTATCCTGAATATGTCGACTGATTATTAATGCTAATAACCCCAGCACCACCGTCAACGCCAAAATAATTTCAATGGTTTTTTGTGGTCATCGGCTCCTGTCCTATCTAGACCCCCATTTTAAGTATATAATTTTCACCCATTCTCGGATAATATTTATTTCTTGCAGCCTAGGGCCTATAAACCCATCAATTATTCATGCGCTTAACAAATTTACTTTCCAATACCAATCAATACAAAAACAAAAAAAGGCGACCCAATATAGGCCGCCTTTAATTTAATTTGACGCTTACAAGAACGCGATTTAGCTGCGCCCGCGTTTTTCACCTACTTCTTCGGTGATGTCTTCGCCGGTTTCTTGATTAACCACGCGCATGGACAATTTAACTTTGCCACGGTCATCAATACCAATCAGTTTGACTTTAACAGCATCACCGACATTGATGATATCCGTTGTTTGCCCAACACGTTCGTTAGCCAGTTCAGAAATGTGAACCAATCCATCACGGCTACCCATAAAGTTAACAAACGCACCAAAATCAACTGTTTTAACAACTTTACCATCGTAAAGTTTGCCAACAACCGGTTCTTCGGTGATGCTTTCGATCCATTTAACAGCGGCTTGACCTGCGGCTTCGTCAACGGCTGCTACTTTAACAACACCATCATCATCGATATCGATTTTAGCGCCCGTTGTTTCACAGATTTCACGGATCATTTTGCCACCGGGTCCGATGATTTCACGAATTTTTTCTTTGTTCACTTTCAAAGTTGTAATCCGAGGCGCATTTTCCGAAACACCATCACGGGCCGAAGACAAGCCTTTGGCCATTTCACCTAAAATATGCAGTCGGCCGCCCCGGGCTTGATCGAGGGCAACTTTCATAATGTCTTTGGTGATCGATGTGATTTTAATATCCATCTGCAATGATGTAATGCCGTTTTCGGTACCCGCCACTTTAAAGTCCATATCGCCTAAATGATCTTCGTCACCTAGGATATCAGACAAAACAGCATAACCGTCATCTTCTTTGATCAGACCCATGGCAATACCGGCCACAGGCTGGGTCAATGGAACTCCGGCGTCCATCATTGCCAATGATGCACCACACACGGACGCCATCGAAGACGATCCATTGCTTTCCGTAATTTCGGAAACAACACGCATGGTGTAAGGGAAATCGTCTTTCGTAGGCAACACCGGATGCACGGCCCGCCAAGCTAATTTACCATGCCCAACCTCGCGGCGTCCGGTGAAACCAAAACGGCCAGCTTCGCCCACGGAATAAGGTGGGAAATTATAATGCAACAAGAAGTTTTCACGGTAGTCTTGTGCCAAACCATCGATGATTTGTTCGTCTTGGCCGGTGCCTAAAGTGGTCACGACCAAGGCTTGTGTTTCACCGCGCGTGAACAGAGCCGAACCATGAGCACGCGGCATCACGCCGACTTCGACCGCAATCGGACGTACAGTTTTTGTATCCCGGCCATCGATACGGATACCGCTGTCTATAATGTCGCGGCGAACGATGTCTTTTTCCACGCTTTTAAGGATATCGCCCATAACATCAGCGATCAGATCCTGATCAAGGCTGTCGTCGTTTTTAAAATCTTCAACAACGCTGTTTTTAACGGCTGAAATTTTTTCCTGACGTAACTGTTTAACCGTTTCTTTATAAGCATCACGCAAACCGGCCTCGGCTGCCGCTTTGACTTTTTCAACCAATTCTTTTTTACCAACAGGTTCTTCGGGTAAAGCCATTGGCTCTTTGGCGCACGCTTCAGCTAAATCAATAATCGCATTAATGACAGGCTGAAAACCTTCGTGACCAAAATTAACCGCGCCCAACATCACTTCTTCTGATAATTCAGAAGCTTCGGACTCGACCATCAAAACGCCGTCTTGTGTACCAGCAACGATTAAATCTAACGTGCTGGTTTCCATGTCTTCCACCGTTGGATTTAAAATAAACTCGCCGTCTTTTAATCCAACACGGGCACCACCAATGGGGCCCAAAAATGGTGCGCCGGAAATCGTCAACGCAGCCGATGTACCAACCATGGCCACCATGTCTGGATCATTTTCCAGATCATGTGACAAAACGGTACAAATCACTTGGGTTTCGTTTTTAAAACCTTTGGCGAACAACGGACGAATGGGACGGTCAATCAAACGTGATGTCAGGGTTTCTTTTTCTGTCGGGCGTCCTTCGCGTTTAAAAAAGCCACCAGGAATTTTTCCGGCAGCATAAGCTTTTTCAACGTAATGAACCGCGAGTGGGAAAAAATCGAGGCCCGGTTTTGGTTTTTTTTCTGCAACAACAGTACATAAAACTTTGGTACCACCATATGTCGCGATCACCGCACCGTCAGCTTGGCGGGCTACTTTTCCGGTTTCTAATACCAGTGGGCGTCCTGCCCAATCAATTTCTTTTCTAAATTCTTTAAACATTATGTTTATCTTTCCATTACCTACATATCAGGACCCAGCCACCCCATGTGGCAGGCCTTTTGCGGACAGTCAGCTTGATCACCAACTGTCCACATTCCGGTCTTTAGCGACGCAGACCTAAGCGTTTAATAAGGCTTTCATATCGAGCGACTTCTTTGCCTTTGGCGTAATCCAACAAACGGCGACGAAGTCCAACCATGATCAACAAACCACGGCGCGAATGAAAATCTTTTTTGTGTATTTTTAAGTGTTCGGTCAAATTGACAATACGTTCTGTCAAAATAGCAACCTGAACTTCCGGGGATCCGGTATCGCCATCTTTAATGGCATATTCTTTAATTAATTCTTGTTTACGTTCTGCAGTAATCGACATCGATTTCTCCTATCAATAGTTCATGACACGAAAGGGCTTTATCTCCCCTCCATTAATATTTGCCAAAGCAACCAACTGGTCATCACACATGACGCAAAAAACTTGGTCTTTGCGTGCAGTTTTGATGGCCGATCTGTTGGCGACGGGAAGGAAGGCAACGCCCTGTCCCTGCCTGATTTTAAAAGCTTCTTGTGCTGTTAAGGCCAATGCCGGGATGTCGTCCAGCACGGTCTTTACAGAACGAAGAGTTCCAAAATCGGCGGAACTATGCCCCAGAGTTTCCAATTTATCCAGCGAAATCGCATCATTTACATGAAAACATCCTACTTGAGTACGACGCAAGTTTTCAATATAGCCAAATGTGCCTAATTTAATAGCCATATCGCGGCCTAAACTGCGGATATAAACACCTTTTCCCGTAGTCGTTTGAAACCGCGCGCGGTCCACCCCTAATATTGAAATCAGTTCAAGTTTTTCGATAAAAACAGGTCGTGGCTTTAATTCCACGTCAATATTTTCCCGGGCCAATTTATAAGCCCGCCTGCCGTCTACTTTGATGGCCGAATAAATCGGCGGGGTTTGTTCAATATCCCCGGTAAAATCAGGCAAAACATTAATAATATCATTTTCAGTGGGACGGATAGGGGATGTTTCAATGACTTCGCCCTCGGCGTCATCGGTATTACGCTGTTCGCCCCAACAAATATCAAATTGATAGGTTTTTAAGCCATCCATGGCATACGATACCGTTTTGGTGGCTTCTCCCAAAGCGATTGGTAAAACCCCTGTTGCCAATGGATCAAGCGTTCCACCATGACCGGCTTTGGCTGCATCAAAAACATTTTGCACCAACCTGACGGCTTTGGCCGAGCTAATGCCTGCTGGCTTATCCAATACCACCCAGCCATGAACAGGTCGGCCTTTACGTTTACGTGCCATCGTCCGTCTCTTCGGTAGAACTCAGAACAGGGCTTACATTCACACTGCGCAATAAACTGTCAATGTGCCCGGCTTCATCAAATGACGGGTCAAGGATAAACGAAAGCGTTGGCACGGTGCGCAAATGAACGGCTGTGCCAACTTTACGCCGTAAAAATGGTGCCGCACGGCTCAAAGCGTCCAATACCGGTTTTTTACGGTCTTCATCAATACCGCCCAATGGAATGATAAAAACGCTGGCGTTGCGCAAATCCGGGCTGGCCCGAACTTCGGTTACCGTTAACATCAACCCAGCCAATTCCGGATCACGCAAGGTGTCGCGTTCCAAAACTTGGGCCAAAGCATGGCGAATTTCTTCGCCCACTCTAAGCTGGCGCTGGCTCGGGCCTTTGGCGTTGTGTTTGCTCATTGTTTTAGTTTCTTATTTTCAGTGCCGGATTAAAGTACCCGGGCGACTTCTTCCATTTCGAAACATTCAATCCGATCACCGACTTGAATGTCTTGATAATTTGCAAAAGCCATACCGCATTCCGTGCCTTCTTTGACTTCTTTGACGTCGTCTTTGAAGCGTTTAAGCTGCGATAAGTCGCCTTCATGAATAACCACATCGTCCCGAATTAGGCGCACTTTCGAGCCTTTACGTACTTGTCCTTCGGTGACCATACAGCCTGCAATTTTACCAACTTTTGATACGCTAAAGACTTCCTTGATATCAGCATAGCCTAAGAAATTCTCTTGGAAGCGTGGATCAAGCATACCTGTCAATGCCATTTTGATATCATCAAGCAAGTTATAAATAATCGAATAATATCGAATATCAACTTTATCGCGTTTTGCCATTTCCCGAGCTTGTGGGTTTGCACGCACGTTAAAGGCCAAAATCAAAGCGTTTGAGGCAACGGACAATGTAATATCGGATTCGTTAATACCCCCCACAGCACCGTGCAAAATATTAACTTTGGCTTCGTCGGTACCCATATTGTCCAAAGCCGTCGAAATGGCTTCGACCGATCCATGCACATCGGCTTTAATAATTACCGGTAATTGTTTGGCTTCGCCTTCTATCGCTTGGGCAAACATTTCTTCTAATGTGCTGCGGGCCGTTTTGCTTGCTTTGGCTTCGCGTTCTTGACGGTCCCGGTATTCAGTGACTTCTCGGGCTCTGGATTCGTTTTCAACAACAACCAATTCATCGCCTGCATTGGGCGCGCCGTTCAAACCCAAAATTTCCACAGGTTCTGAAGGTCCTGCGCTATCCAGTGATTTTTTCATGGCGTCTGATAAAGCGCGAACACGGCCCCAATAGCGGCCTGCAACAACAATTTCGCCGACATTCAACGTACCACGTTGAACAAGCGCCGTAGATACGGCGCCGCGGCCCTGTTCCATCCGGGCTTCAACGATTACGCCTTCGGCAGAACGGTTTGGATTGGCTTTCAAATCCATCAATTCAGCTTGTAATAAAATGGTTTCTTCGAGTTTATCCAGATTGATTTTTTTCAAAGCCGAAACTTCAACAGACAACGCTTCGCCGCCCATTTCTTCGACTTGGATATCGTGTTGCAACAATTCTGTGCGCACCCGTGTGGCATCAGCACCTTCTTTGTCGATTTTATTAATGGCGATAATAATCGGCACGTTTGCGGCTTTGGCATGGCGAATAGCTTCGACGGTTTGTGGCATGATGCCATCATCTGCGGCCACACATAAAACGACGATATCTGTAACCTCGGCTCCACGCGACCGCATTTCCGTAAACGCTGCGTGACCGGGTGTGTCTAAAAAGCAAATTTTAGCCCCCGATTCCATGGTCACTTGATAAGCCCCGATATGCTGGGTAATTCCGCCAGCTTCGCCAGCCACCACATCGGTTGCACGCAAGGCATCAAGCAGTGATGTTTTACCATGGTCAACGTGACCCATAATGGTGACGACAGGCGCTCGTGATACCATATTGGCATCATCGTCGGCGGCACTTTTCAGACCGTCTTCGATATCGCTTTCGGCAACACGTTTCAAACGGTGGCCGAATTCAGCGATCACCAATTCAGCCGTATCAGCATCAATCGATTGATCTAACGTTGCCATTACATCCATTTTCATCAATGCACGAACAACATCCGTTGCCCGTTCAGCCATCCGGTTAGAGAGTTCCTGAACCGTGATGGTTTCCGGCACCACAACGTCACGAATGATTTTTTTGGCGTTTGACAGCAATTGTTGGGCTTTGATTTTATCGCGTTCACGGGCGCGTTTAACGGACGCCAAACTGCGCGTGCGTTCTTCTTGTCCCCCCAAAGCTTCGGCGATGGTTAATTTTCCACCCCGACGCCTAGGTCGGTCCCGCTTGGACGTGGTTTTTTTAATTTCAGGTTTAACAATAGGTTTTTTAACCCGAAGCTTGGCGTCCGTTTCTTTTTCTTGAGCTTGCTGATCTACGATGGCCTCGGCTTGTTTTTGCGCCTCGTCTTTAACATCCTCGGGCTTGTCTGTTTTTTCAGCGCCTTTAGCAGGCTTAACCGCAGCCTCGGCTTCAGCTTTTGCTTCGGTTTCAGGTATGGGCTCGGGCTCGGGCGGTGCATTTTTCAATCGCAGCGCTTCTTCCTCAGCTTTTCCAGCCGCTGTTTTTTCAGCTTCTGCGGCGGCAATCCGGGCCGCTTCTAATGCTCGCATACGTCCGGCTTTTTCGCCTTCTGTTAAATTTTGTCCCGATTTTCTTTTTGGTTGTGGCTTGGGCTTTGGCCTTTCAACTTTGACTGCTGGTGCAGCGGTTTCTTCGACAGGGGCGGCTTGATCAATTTCTTCCATTCGTCCGCCTTGATCAGCGACAAAGGTTCTTTTTTTGCGCACTTCAACCGTCACCATTTTGGATCGGCCATGAGAGAAGCTTTGGCGGACATGGCCCGCCGAAACTGTTTTGTTCAACTCAAGCTTACCCGGCTGGGCTAGTCCAAGTTTTTTACCTTTTGTATCTTGCTTCTTCTCAGTCATAGATCGTTTTCCAATTCTCGCTGCCTTAATTTGACAGCCGCTTCGGGTTTTAGCAAACCCCATAAATATTACTTCAACAAATACTTCAGCTTTAAAAGCGTCGTATCATTTTTGCCATTTTAATTTCGGCCATCAATTGTTTCGTCTTCTTTACTCGCCTTGCTTTTTAGCGTCGTCATCTTTCAGCATAGGCGTTCTTATATTTTGCAGCCGGGTCATTTCCAGCTTTAATTTTTTTGCCAACCCACCTGGGCCAATTACCATATGCACCGTATGTTCGCGGCCCGACGCCTGTCCTAATTCGACAGCCGTTAACGCCGTCAACACCGCTACATTTCGCGCCAAAGCACGAATTTTAGAGCGCCCATCCTCGGCCCCATCAGATGCCGCAATAATGACACCTGAAGGTTTCGACTTCAACCAGATCCGAACTTTTTCAAATCCCGATACAGCCACTCCGGAACGCACAGCCAAGCCTATTAAACTCACGCACCGTTTTAACAACAACATTTCAACACGATCTGCCAAGTTTTCCGGCAGGATAACTTTGCGTTTCGCCGAACGGGCAAAGAACGGGCCGCGTTCAGCTTTTTTTACCACATCTCCGAGGGCGCTCAACCACATTCCGCGCCCGGGAAGTTTTTCATCGATATCCGGCGTGACGGTCCCGTCAGGGGCAATCACAAAACGAAGCATGTGCGTTTTTTGCAAACGTTCGCCGGTCACTAAACATTTACGCTCACTTTCCAAATTTAAAAGCTTTGCATCGTCGTTTTGTTGGGCGTCCGTTTTCAAAGGTTTGGCTTCCTTATTCAGGTGCTGCCTCTCCTTCGGCAATTTCCGTTTTTTCTGTGACCGCATCTTCTTCGAACCAATGAGCCCGTGCCAACATAATGAGTTCATTGGCTTGTTTTTCCGTCATGATGTCTGCGCCTAAAATTTCCAATAGCTCGTCGGCCGCCAAATCCGCCAGATCATCACGGGTTTTAATTCTGTTTGCACCAAGCGTTGTCAAAATATCCGCATTCAAACCTTCGAGGTTGACCAAATCATCGCTCAAACCTAAGTCTTTGCGTTTCTCAACAAAATCTTGTTCACGCTTGGCTAAAAAGGCCCGCGCCCGTTCGCGAAGTTCTTCTGCGACGGCTTCGTCAAAGCCTTCGATGTCCAGCAAATCTTCAACCGGAACATAAGCCACCTCTTCGACCGAAGAAAAACCTTCGGTGACCAGCAAATGTGCAATCACATCATCCACATCCAAAGCACCAACAAACATTTGAGAGCGCACGCGGAATTCTTCGACTTGACGTTCTGATTCCACAGCTTCGGTCAAAATATCAATATCCCAACCGGATAATTGAGACGCTAGACGTACATTTTGTCCACGACGACCAATAGCCAGACTGAGTTGTTCATCAGGTACAACAACTTCGATACGGTTTTTTTCTTCGTCCAAAACGACTTTGCTGACCTCGGCCGGGGCCAATGCATTGACGATAAATGTAGCCGGGTCTTCAGACCATTGAATAATATCTATTTTTTCGCCTTGTAATTCACCAACAACAGCTTGCACACGGGAACCGCGCATACCAATACATGGGCCAACAGGGTCGATACTGCTGTCATTTGAAATCACAGCCATTTTAGCACGTGATCCGGGATCGCGGGAAACCGATTTAATCTCAATCACGCCATCATAAATTTCAGGCACTTCTTGAACAAACAATTTAGCCATGAATTGCGGATGTGTACGAGACAAGAAAATCTGCGGCCCGCGCTGTTCTTCGCGAACATCAACGATATAGGCACGCACCCGGTCGCCCGTATTGACGTGTTCTCTGGGGATACAATCATCGCGGCGCAACAAAGCTTCGTCGCGGCCTAAATCAACAATTACATTACCGTATTCAACGCGTTTGACCAATCCGTTCACAATTTCGCCTACGCGGTCTTTAAATTCAGCAAATTGACGCGTGCGTTCGGCTTCACGGACTTTTTGTACAATCACTTGTTTGGCTGTTTGCGCGGCGATGCGACCAAAATCAATCGGCGGCAACGGATCAACTAAATAGCCGCCAGGTTCGATATCTGGGTTTTTCTTTTGCGCCAGCTTAAAATCAATTTGGGTAATTTCATTTTCAATTTCATCTGGGTTTTCAACGGCCTCGATATAACGCGCCAAAGAAATTTGCCCCGTTGAACGATTGATATGCGCCCGGATGTCGTGCTCGTTGCCGTATTTAGAACGACCGGCTTTTTGGATGGCCTCTTCCATGGCTTCCAAAACTTCATCCCGATTGATATTTTTATCCCTAGCAACGGTATCGGCCACTTGTAGCAATTCTGGGCGGGCCAAGGCGTTGGGATCGGTTAACATATCGCTCATTTAATTTTTTGCTCCTCAAATGCTTTTATTAATTCATCGGTCAAAATCAGTTTTGCTCTGTAAATATCATCAAATTCAAAACTTAAATCCTGACCTTCAAACAAAAGGTTGATGGTTGAATTTTCTGGTGTTCCAAGAATGCCGCGAAACCGTTTCCGCCCATCAATGGGGGTGTGCAGTTCAATTTTTGCTTCAAATCCTTGAAACTTCGTATAATCTTTTAATCGTACCAATGGGCGGTCAAGGCCGGGCGAGCTAACCTCCAGACGGTAGGCTCCGTCTATCGGATCATCCACATCCAAAACTGCGGATAAAGCCCGGCTGATTGATGCACAATCATCCACGGTCATGGTCCGACCATCGACGGGTTCCGCCATGATTTGCAAACACCGTTCCGCATCACCCGTTAACTGGACACGCACAAGTTCAAACCCCAAGTCATTAACCGTGGGTTCTATCTGTTCTGCGATGCGGCCACCTAATGGCATCTCGTTTTCCTTATATGTTTCGATATCATTCTATCGATTGATTTTTTATTTCGTCACGTGTTGAGATTTTAAATCCCCGTTCCCCGTTTAAAAAACATACCCCGTTTAAAAAACAAAAAAGGCGGGCCAAGGCCCACCTCATCAAATCCAAGATCCGGGATTAACGAGCGCGTTTAAAAACAACACGACTGCTATATACGCCTGAACATGTTTTATTTCAATGTTTAATTCACCCTCATTGAATTTGTCTAATATAATAACAACAGTTAATGGCGCTTGAATTTCAAATAAACCGGATAAATGCCTTTAACCTGTGCTTTTTCCTGATAGCGGGTTTCTAATTTTTTTTCAGGCTGTTGTTCTGGCCATTCTTTTGGTGGATTACGCCAGTCATTTGCCGTTTCTGCCAACCAATGAAAATCTGAATTATCTAGCATCCGCTCCAGCGACCATGCCGCATAGTCCCCGTGATCACTAACAAACAGTAACAATCCACCGGGTTTCAGCAACCGACTAAAGCGTTTGATATTTTCCGCCACCATCATCCGTCTTGAATGATGACGGGTTTTTGGCCATGGGTCGGGAAATAAAATAAATAACTTGGATACAAGCCCTTCGGGGAGCTCATCAAGCAAAGGTCTGACATCATCATCATATATTCGAATATTTTTTATTTTCCGGTCATCAATTTCCGATATCAAAGCCGCCACGCCATTGACAAAGGGCTCAGCGCCGATGAAATCAGTTTCAGGGTGCTGTTCAGCCAATGCCGCTAAATGTTCGCCCGCACCAAAACCAATTTCCATCCAGATTTCACGATTATCGCCTGCCGCCAATGACCTGGCTTGGTCTAAATCAAGCTTAAATTGCGGCAACACCGTATCAATGAGTGCGCGCCTGCGAGGACGTAACTTTTTCCCCCGCCTGCGGCCATACCACCTGCGATCAGGCCCCGGATGATCATTTAACGGACCCCCCGGGTTCTGATTTTGCTTATGGAATTTGTCTTCCGTCGACAAATCAGACTCCAAATTCGGCTTTCAGCTGATCAGCAATATCAGTTTTTTCCCAAGAAAAACCACCGTCGTTATCAGGAGTACGGCCAAAATGACCATAGGCTGCCGTGCGTTCATAAATAGGGCGGCTTAATTTTAAATGTTCACGAATACCGCGCGGCGACAAATCGACCAATTGTTGCAGCACATCGACCAGTTTATCTTCATCGACTTTGCCCGTTTCATGGGTATTGACGTAAACCGATAATGGTTTTGATACGCCGATAGCATAGGCCAATTGGATTGTACACGCATTAGCCAATCCAGCGGCAACAACGTTTTTAGCCAGATAACGAGAGATATAAGCCGCAGAACGGTCAACTTTTGTGGGATCTTTACCAGAAAATGCGCCGCCACCATGCGGTGCCGCACCGCCATAAGTATCAACAATAATTTTACGGCCTGTTAATCCAGCGTCACCATCCGGCCCGCCGATGACAAAACGTCCTGTTGGGTTTACGTAAAAATCATTCTCGCCGCACATCCAGCCTTCGGGCAAAACGTCTTCGACAAATGGACGCACCATTTCACGAATTTCGTCCTGTGAAAGATTTTCTGCGTGCTGTGTAGAAACAACAATCGACGTCGCACCAACCGGTTTATCTTGAACATACTTCAGCGTCACTTGGCTTTTGGAATCAGGGCCGATACCCGGTAATTTTCCGGCATGGCGCGCGGCGGCCATATTTTTTAAAATTAAATGCGAATAATGAATGGGGGCCGGCATTAATACATCTGTTTCATTACAAGCATAACCAAACATCAAACCTTGGTCACCGGCGCCTTCGTCTTTATTATCTTTCGAATCGACGCCTTGGGCAATATCCACTGATTGTGCATGCACATGGGGCAAGACTTCGCTTTCACGCCAATGGAAATTATCTTGGTCATAGCCGATTTTACGGACAGCCTGCCTAGCAGTTTCAACCAGTTCTTCGGATGTTACGTCTTCTGAACAGCGGGTTTCGCCAGCCAAAACAATTAAATTTGTGGTCACCAGCGTTTCAACAGCAACACGTGATACCGGGTCTTTGCCTAAGTACAAATCGACAATCGCGTCCGATACCCGGTCACAGACTTTATCAGGATGACCTTCGGAGACCGATTCACTAGTGAATAAAAAATCAGATTTATGCATACTCAATTCCTTTATCTAATATAGTTACACTCGATACAATAAGGACCGAGGGCCCGTTTTGATAAAAGATCAGCAAGCCCACTTAGCGCCTTTTTAACGTGGTGGCAAGTTGTCCAAATCCGTCCACGGCTGCTTGGTCTCTATCCACAAACAACGAGACCTTTTCGCAGGACCGGTGCCTATCGTCAAGACTTTATCGCTTTGTCTCGGCCCAACAATAACCCCAGCCCCAAAAACAAGACCACCAATACCCCAGGAACAGCATTTCCAAAGCGGGCGTATAACGGGAGGGTTTTTAAAGCCGCAGCCAAATCCACATCCACAATCCCTTGTTCGCCTAAATCGATTTGCCCCAAAATTTGACCATAAGCATCAGTCGCAACTGTTATTCCGGTGTTGGCAACACGGACCAATGGCATACCTTGTTCAACACTACGGAACCGAGCCGCCATCAAATGTTGATAAGGCCCCGCCGACAAACCAAACCATGCATCATTGGTTAAATTTAACAGCCATTCGGGGCGATCATTTTTATCTGTAACCGCATCAGGGAAAATCACTTCATAACATATCAGCGGACTGAAAGATGGCAATCCATCCAGATTGATCGTTTGCGGACCGGGGCCGGCTGAAAAATCAGAACGTCCGGCAGTCAATTTACCAAATTTATCACCTATTAAATTTCTGAACGGTAAGTATTCACCAAAAGGCACTAAATGGGCTTTATCATACGTAGCGGCCACAGCCCCGCCCGGTTTGATCGCAAACAAACTATTCCAGATTTTAAATGGTTTTTGGCCGCGCGGGCTGCCTTTGGGCGCGCCGACTAATAAATACCCATTTTTCGGTGCGACTGTCGCAATGGCTTGTTTTAAACCTTGGGTATTGGCTAAATCATAGGGCACGGCGGCTTCGGGCCAAATGACCACTGTTGGCGGTTTTCCAATCGCGGGCTGCTGACTAAGTTCAATCAAGTTGCGCACATGCCGGGCTCTGAGTTCACGTTTCCATTTTAATTTTTGCGGCACGTTAGGTTGTACCAAACGAAGCCGTGTTGCGGTTCCTTGCGTATTTTCAGCAAGTGACAAGCGAACAACACCAAACCCAATCAAAATCAACAAACCCACAAGACCTGCCAACACAACACCCCGGTCAGTGCCCTCTATTCCGGGCTTTAATATCAACACAGGGATTGTTGCCAGAAAAACAGTGAATAGGCTTAGTCCATAAAGACCAAAGAGTGATGCCGATTGCATCATGGTATCGGAAAAGCCCCAAACTGTGCCCATTAAATTCCAAGGAAACCCGGTTAAAATCCAGCCTCGCAGCCATTCGACCAGCACCCAAATGGCTGCGAACACAAATACCCGGGCGGCCGATTTATCGATATAGCGGTTGCTTATAAATACCAGATAGGAAAACACGCCCGTGAACAATGCCATACCTGCGGCCATAAAAATAACCGCGACCGGGGCCAACCATCCATACAGGCTGGCTTCGACCATAAATGCATAGGATACCCAATACAGGCCTGCGGCAAAATGGCCGAGCCCAAACCACCAGCCTACGAAAAAAGATTTGCGTCCCGTTGTCGATGTTTCTAACAGCTTAAACAAAACAACAAAAGCCGGTATTAATAACACAATACCATAAACCGGGGGCAAAGCCGCAGCCGCCATTAATCCGGAAAATAGGGCTAAGAGCCGCCCGCGCCAAAGGTTCTTTGAGCTATCAATGGTCGCCGTTAATGCGATAAGTTTATTGATCACGGCGCTTAATTATCCTGTAGTTTCGGGGTTGTGAAAATCGTTTTGCGAATAATAAGTTTGCGAACCCGGCGCGGGTCTGCTTCGACAACTTCGACTTCCAAACCTGTCGGATGATTAATCAACTCGCCACGTATTGGCACCCGTTTGGCCAATGTAAAAATCAACCCGCCCAAAGTATCAATATCTTCGTGTTCGGTTTCATCAATCAGCGGCCCAAAAATTTTTTCTAATGCCGTGATCGGCACCCGGGCATCCGCCAACCATGACCCGTCACTGCGTTGCGTTAATTCCGGCTCATCATTTTGGTCATGTTCATCTTCGATTTCACCAACAATTTCTTCGACCAAGTCTTCGATGGTAACCAACCCATCGACGCCACCAAATTCATCAACGACCAAAGCCAAATGTGACCGCCTTGAGCGCATTTCTAATAATAATTCCAAAACTTTCATAGACGGCGAGACAAATAACAATTGACGCAAAATAGTCGCCGGCCGAAAAGCTTTTTCTTCACCCTGCCAAGTTAAAATATCTTTGGCATGAATAAAGCCAACCGTGTTATCCAGATCTTCTTGGAAAACCGGAAACCGGGTGTGGCCTTCACGGGCAATGGTTTCGATTAAGTCCGGCAATTTAATATCTTGGTCAATGGCTGAAATATCTGCACGCGGAACCATAACATCGTGCACGGTTAGGTCTCTGAGACCCAAAATATTCACCAGCAACAACCGTTCTTCGTCATCAAGTGGAATCTCGGCTTCTTCGCGTTCTTCGATTAATTCTTCGAGGCTGTCTTTGGGTTGTGCCCACGGCTTAATACGCAACCAGCGTTTTAAAAAGCCGCCGCCCCCGATCGTTGCCACGGCAACATTTTGATCATTATCGGTCATTATATATCACCTTTAATTACGACTGCCTCAGCCGCAACGGCGTACGGATCGTTTATGCCCAAGTGTTTCAGAACAAGGGTTTCCATGTTTTCCATTTCCCGCGCATCGTCATCATTCAGGTGATCATACCCCAACAGATGCAACATACCATGGACAACAAGATGGCAAAGATGTGACGAAACAGATATTTTTTTATCTTTGGCTTCACTCTTTGTAACGCCATATCCAACGACAATATCACCAAGGATAATCGGCGCATCCTTTGCCATCCTGAACACATCAGCTTCATCGAGCGCGGCAAAAGCCAAAACATTCGTTGCTTTGTCTTGTTGTCGATAAGAAGAATTTAAACTGCGTACGATCTGATCGTTCGTTAAAACCAACGACACCTCGGCCACAGCATGTTCCCCATCGTTTTCAGCGAAGGTCTTTTGAATATGCGGCCACGTTGCAACAAACACAGCCCGTAAAGTTTTTTCCAGCAAATGATTATTGTCAGTAGTGACCTTATTCCACAGCGGCTCATCAACAGCGATGTCGATGCATAATTCAGGAATATCGGGGCTATTCTGTTCTATCATGACGCTTGAATTTATCCGCGTTCAGATGTTTCATAGCGGGCACCGCTTTTTATCCGTTCTTCGGTTTCACTATAAGCTTTAACAATTCGGCCAACCAATGGATGGCGGACCACATCGGTTTCATTGAAACGAATAAAGCGTACACCTTCGACTTCGTGCAAAACATGCATGGCATCACGCATGCCCGACCCCGTGCCGCGCGGCAAGTCGACTTGAGACAAATCGCCGGTAATCACCATACGGGAATTTTCGCCCAACCGGGTTAATAACATTTTCATTTGTACAGCTGTTGTATTTTGGGCTTCGTCGAGAATGACAAAAGCATTGCTCAAGGTCCGGCCACGCATAAATGCCAAGGGCGCGACTTCAATTTCACCATTTTCAAGTCTTTTTTCAACCTGTTGTTCCGGCAACATATCGTGCAGCGCATCATACAATGGGCGTAAATAAGGATCGACTTTTTCACGCATGTCACCGGGCAAGAAGCCAAGCTGTTCACCGGCTTCGACGGCCGGGCGGGATAAAATAATACGTTCAACTTTTCCTTGAATTAATCGCTCGACCGCTTTGGCAACAGCGAGGTAGGTTTTACCTGTTCCCGCCGGGCCTTCGCCAAAAACAAGGCTGACTTCGTCCATTGTACGCAGATATTCCGCCTGCATGGTTGACCGAGGCGATATGGTTTTGCGTTTGGTTTTAACGGTAACCTCGGCATCATTAACGGATTCTTTGCGTGTTGTCGCCATTCGTAAAAACGCATCAACCTCAGCTTCGCCAACGTCAAGCCCCGTGGTCAATCGATCATATAAACCTTTTAACGTAATTTTTGCCCTCTCAACACGAGGGCGCGGTCCGGATATGGTGACCTCATTTCCTTTAGGCAACAAATCAATCGATAAAGCCTGTTCAATACGGGTCAAATAACTGTGATGAGGACCAAATAATTGTTGCACAAGAGCGTTATTTCCAAAAATAACCGTTGTCGTTTTATGGCGACCTTTTGTTTTGCCCGTCACTGAACGGCTTTGTGTTTGCGCCGTCATGCACGCACCCTTTCGTCTAAATCATTCCTATCCAGATCAACCGATAAAGCGCCACTTAAACTATTGGCATGGGCGTTGGTGATATCGACATTAACAATTTTCCCCATCCATTGATCATCGGCCACGACATGGACGGCCTGCATATAAGGGCTGCGACCAACAAGTTGTCCATCATGACGGCCAACACGGTCAAGCAATACAGGCATTTTTGCACCTATACAGCTTTCATTAAATGCTTTCTGTTGACTGTTAATGAGGTCCTGAAGCCGTGCCAAACGTTCTGATTTCACAGCGTCATCAACTTGCATAGGCATCAGTGCCGCCGGCGTTCCTGGCCGCGGGCTATATTTGAATGAATAAGCTTGGGTATATTTAACGTCTTTAATCAAATCCATTGTAGCTTCAAAATCAGCCTCTGTTTCCCCCGGAAAACCTACGATAAAATCCGATGACAAGGCTAAATCCGGGCGCGCAACCCGCAACCGTTTAACCAAATCCCTGTATTCAGCAGCATTATGGCGGCGGTTCATGGCTTTTAATATTGTGTCAGACCCCGATTGAACAGGTAAGTGCAAAAACGGCATTAAAGCTTTGATGTCGCGGTGGGCTGCAATTAACTGATCATCAACTTCGGCCGGATAAGACGTTGTATATCTAATTCTTTCCAAGCCATCGATTGTTTCAAGTTCGGCAATTAAACGACCTAGGCCAATCGCGGTTTCGTCTTTTTCAGCCCCGTGATAAGCGTTTACATTCTGCCCAAGCAAGGTAATTTCAGCGACCCCGGCTCCGACCAAATGTCGGGCTTCTTGCATGACATCATGCATCGGCCTAGAAAATTCCGCACCCCGTGTGTAAGGCACCACACAAAAAGTGCAAAATTTATCACAGCCTTCTTGGATGGTTAAAAATGCCTGCGTGCCTTGCGCGCTTTGTTGTTTTGGCAGCTGATCAAATTTAAGCTGGGTATCAAATTCGGTTTCAAGCGGCTTGCCAGCTTTGCGACTAACGTGAGCAATCATTTCCGGTAACTTATGATAAGCTTGCGGTCCAAACACCATGTCGACAAAGGGGGCACGGGAAATAATTTCTTCGCCTTCGGCTTGGGCCACACATCCGGCCACAGCGATCATTAATGAGCGCCCATTTTTCCGGTTTTTTTCCTGCAAAACACGCAACCGCCCTAATTCAGAGTACACTTTTTCTGAAGCTTTTTCACGAATATGACAGGTATTTAAAATGACCAAATCGGCGTCTTCGACCGTGTTCGTTGCCAGATAGCCAATCGGCGACAGAACATCAACCATACGTTCCGCATCATAAACGTTCATTTGACAACCGTATGATTTGATATGGACTTTTTGCGGTGTCTTCATCAGCGCGCTTTGGCTATGTGAGCCATTTTTTTATTGCCAGAGTCAATCTTGGTCAACATGACTAATTTTTGCTTCATTTAACTCTTATTTCAATCGTTTTAGGTAAATTTATAAGACAACACTTTATGGTATTTGCTCACCATAAATCAGTTTAGCTGTTGTTGTCGTCGGCATCAAGGGGCACGCCATAAAGCTCTAACCGGTGGCCCACCAATTTTATCCCGTGAAGGTTCGCAATTTTTTGCTGCAACGCTTCGATTTCAGCATTTTGAAATTCGATAACCTCGCCCGTTTTAACATTTATAAGATGGTCATGATGTTCGTCTGTGGCTTCTTCATAGCGCGAACGTCCGTCACCAAAATCATGGCGCTCAAGAATATTGGCTTCTTCGAATAAACGCACCGTACGGTAAACGGTAGCAATCGATATTCGTTTATCCACGGCAGCCGCCCTGCGGTGGACCTGTTCGACATCGGGGTGATCATCGGCTTCGGACAAAACTTTGGCAATAACCCGCCGCTGGCCGGTCATTTTCATGCCTTTTTGCACACATAGGCCTTCAATTCTGTTTATCATCGCCTAATTGCCGTCATTGTTATGCCCGTTTCTTTTTTGTTTATTGTTCTTTGTTTTTGGGCCGAGTACCCAATCCGATTTTTTTAGCAAGCGACGATCTACGTTTAGCATAATTAGGGGCCACCATTGGATAGTCAGAAGCCAACCCCCAACGGTCCCGGTAATCATCCGGCGACAAATTATAGGCCGTGCGTAAATGGCGTTTAAGCATTTTTAGTTTTTTGCCGTCTTCCAAACAAATGATATAATCAGGAAAGATTGATTTTTTTACAGAAACCGCTGGTTTTGGTTTTTCTTTAACCGTGCACTGATTACTCAAGCCCGCCAACGTTTTATATACATCCTGGATGAGTTGTGGCAATTCATGGACGGCAACACCCGACCCAGCGGCTTGGGCCGCAACGATTTCCGTGGTCAATTCCAACAATTCAATTTTATTTGAGTTATCGGTCATTTGATGCCCCCCCAAGTTCCGAGTTTCGAGTTCAGAATTACAAACCAGATGCCAAGTCGCCATTTCGATTTAAGAAAATACGCAAATAGTTTCTAATAAATAAACCTCTAAAAAAGTATTTGCGTTATTAATAGTATAAAATAAAACTGTAATTTCTTCAATATCAATTTAAATTTACAAATGTGTTTTTATTAGGGCTGACTCTAGAATAGATTTAATTCTCCGTTTGTTTTTTTAAGTTTTAATCAGGTCTCTTATCTTTTAAATGAGTTGGCCTAAGCGAGCGGAAGCCTATACTCCCCTTTTTATTCAATTTTGTTCCATAGAGATGACAAATCAACAGGTTTTAACCCATGACCATTCAGTGGCATTCATTCATCGATATCACTTCTGAGATTTGTCCAATGACATTTGTTAAAACCAAACTGGCAATAGAGCGCATTGAAGCCGGGGAAATATTAAAAATCCGACTTAAAGGGTCTGAACCTTTAGATAATGTACCCGCATCATTAATTGATCATGGTCATCAAATTATCTCTCAAAAACCCGAAAACTCTAAACAAACATCAGCAACAGATGTGCATATTCTTTATGTCGTTAAAGCCCCGGACTAAGGCCTTAACCGACCACCCAAATGGGGCTTGATCGCATCAGGCGGACGCACATAAATCGGCGATGGCGGATTGCTATCAGCATTGATTTTATCTTTATCCCGATGCCATTTTTCATAAGCAATCAAAGCCACACAATCGGCGTTAGGTAATTTTGCTGATGGGCTTATATCAACCCGCACACCGCATTTTATCAATGCCGCCGCCGCCCGTTCTGTTGCATCGCCACATAATAAAACAGATTGCATTTTTACAAGGCTTGCCAAGTTTTCCGGCAAACAGGCCTGAATATCACTTATTTCATTCAAATTTTGATCAAAACATTGCACAAATAAATCTTCGCGGCGGCTTTCTACGACCACCATAATCATGACCGTTGATCGTTCTTCTGTGGTTGTCGCGCGGGCAATGGTTTCCATCGTTGTGACGCCGATCATGGGTAAGTTTAAGCTTAGTCCAAGCCCACGCACGGCGGACAAACCAATTCTTAAGCCTGTAAACGCACCGGGACCAACGGTTACCGCCAACACATCCAAGTCAGCCCAATCGATACCGGCATCCGTTAAAACGGCTTTAACCATGGGTAATAAAGCTTCGGATTGTCCGCGCACCATTTCTTGCCGCCGCACGGCGACTATTGAGCCTGATTGTGAGACCGCCACGGAACAGGACGATAGCGCCGTATCAACGGCTAATAAATTACACTTTGAATTTTGCATCGCCATCATCTATAGCCTTTTAACGTCAATATAGAAACCGCAATTCTGGCTCAAAATTATTCTTATTATACCAGTCGTAATCTTTTTACTGTTGATTTATACTCACTTTTTAAAAATTTAAAATAAACATCAAGGACGCAAATGAGACAAATTTATAGGGCTTTTTTAATCTTTTCGCTTAGCCTGTTTTTCAACCCCAGCATAAATAATGCTGCCACACCCCAGATTGACAAAGCCAGACAATCGGCTGTGGTTTTAATTTATCATCGCTTTGGCGAACCTAAATACCCAAATACCAATACGACGCCTGAACAGTTGGACGCTCATATTAATGAGTTAAAAACCGGCGGCTATACGGTTTTACCTTTAGAAGAAATTATTTTCCGGCTACGGGCTGGCCCGCCATTACCGCCCAAAACGGTCGCCATCACCATCGATGATGCTTACCGCTCCATCTATGATGTGGCTTGGCCTAAATTCAAAGCAGCCAATTTACCGATTACCGTGTTTGTCGCAACGGATCCTGTTGATCAAGGCGTAAAATCCTATATGAACTGGCAACAAATCAAAGAGTTATCAGAAAACGGGGTCAATATTGGCAATCATTCCGCATCCCATGCCCATATGCCAAACTCCCCATCATCCCAGTCTACCAAAGATGTCCGCCGCGCATCAACAAGGCTCAAACAAATGATTGGCCACAGCCCGAGTTTGTTTGCCTATCCTTATGGTGAAGTCAGTCTGGAACTTGCGAAGCTTATCGAGGCCGAAGGTTTTATGGCGGCATTTGGCCAACAAAGTGGCGTTATTGGCAGCGCACCGGGATATTATAATTTGCCAAGATTTTCGCTCAATGAAAAATACGGCAATATTGATCGTTTCAAATTGGCCGTCAACGCACTGCCGTTAAAAGTCAGCCATATCTATCCAAAAGACCCGTTAATTATCGACGTCAACCCGCCAATTGTCCGTTTTACTCTTGATAAAAGTTTGGCGTCGATCCAGCCTAATTTACTCAATTGTTTTTTGTCTTCCGAAGGCCGCGCTAAAATCATGCGGACAACGACAACAAACGGCGAAACGTCCATTCAAATTCAGGCACAAACACCGTTTCCTAAAGGCCGCACGCGATTAAACTGTACCTTACCTGCTCAAAACGGTCGTTGGCGCTGGTATGGAGAGCAATATTACGTGCCTTAAGCCCGCCTGCAACATCAAATATTAGGATTGTTATTTCCGTTTAATTCGCTAAGCCGTGCGCCATCCAAACGGCGTAATTTATTGACCATTATAATTGAACGCAAAGCGCTTACATATTTTTCGCCGCGTTCAGAATAAGACGTCAAATAGTCGATTAATTGCAACCCATTAAGAGACGATGCGGTTTGCCTTAACCCAAGCCTGACATTACGAAATTGGGTGTACGCGCGGTGCGTATTTAAATTGCGCATATAAGCCCGTACAGAATCCAACAATGTATCAAATGCTCTGATTTTATGGGTTTTACCGCTATCTCGGTTCGCCGGTACAATGCCTTTGGCCTCGGCCCCCCATGCCCATTGTCCATAGAGTGCATTGCCCAACTTAACAAATCTGGAGGTGCCCCAACCGCTTTCTTCGGCACCTTGGGCCAACGCTATTGACGGCGGAATGATATCAATGCGTGACAATAATGAGTTTTGATCGCCGCGTTTAACACGATAACGTTCATACATCACAATCAACCATAAACGATCAACAGCGGCCACAGCCAAACCTTGGTTTTGTTGTTTTATTAATTTTTGCAAGCGTTTGCGGTCTTGTAAAATTTCACTATTGGCCTGTAATACCAAGGGCAACATGGTTTTAAAGAAAATGGCTTTACGGTTTTTAGGTTCGCGCACCGCATCTAAATCACTGGGTAGGTTTGCCAAAAACAAACGCGGAACAACCTGCCCATCGTTTGCAACAGCGTCCAGATCATAGCCCAGACGTTCAAACGTCAATGATAATGCAGATGATGAATGCAAGGGCTTGGCGAAAAAATTAGTCGCCACCGGGCCATTAGCGGGATTAACGCCAACAATGGTTGATGGCAAAGGCCCGCCGCTGGCAACATCGATCGCCAAAATATCATTTGCAAGATCGGCTTTAGGGCCTTGGGTTAAAGGGTCAAGCGGATTGACGGCAGCCACTGTAAATAATCCGGCGACCAAGCCAAACGCCGTGACCAAAGCCAAGCTATCAAATTTTCGCATTAAATTTTCCGTTGATTTTTTAAAATGGGGAACCCAGTCCACATAAACTTGGCCCGCACAAGGTTTACGCTTGAAATAGCCGTTGTAAATGTTCCTAAATTTGCTTTTGTCATGCCGCCCCCTTTGAAATTTTACTTAAAAACTTAACTAAATTCTAATAAGATTAAGTCTTTTCAAACGTCTTAATGGGCGAAGCTTTGGCCGGCTCCGTATATAACTTGGGGCGCTTTTAACACGTCTTTTTAAAAAAAGCTAGCCCCGAAAACAATGTTTCAAAACCTGCGATTATTCAACAGCACGCACTTCTTGAACTTCGGGCACATAATGCCGCAACATATTTTCAATGCCGTGTTTTAATGTCGCCGTTGAACTTGGGCAACCCGCACACGCCCCTTGCATATGTAAATAAACAACACCGCCTTCAAAGCCTTTGAATACAATGTCACCACCATCTTGAGCGACGGCCGGGCGCACGCGGGTTTCGATCAATTCACGAATTTGCGCGACCACTTCGTCATCGTCATCATAAGATGCTTCATCTTGGCTTCCGGCTTCGATAACCGGAAAGCCGGACTGAAAATGGTCCATAATGGCACCCAAAATTAAAGGCTTAAGCTGCTCCCATTGGCTGGAAGGTGTTTTGGTGATCGTGATAAAATCAGCGCCAAAAAAAACACCGTCAACCCCTGTAACTGCAAACAACGTCATCGCCAATGGTGATTTTTCTGCACCTTCGGATGAGGGAAAATTAGCCGTTCCCGTCGTCATAACGTCCACAGCGGGCAAGAATTTTAATGTTGCCGGATTTGGTGTCGTTTCAGTTTGAATAAACATTTTTATACTCTTTCATAATTCTTATCACCTTTAACTTGGGTTGCCGGTGGCATCCGTCAAGGTCTAATCGGTTTGCCCTAACTATTATACTATGGCCGAAGAAAACCTACAACGTCTTGGATTTCTTTTAAAATTGGCTCGGCTATGGCCCGCGCGCGTTCAGCGCCGTCTTTTAAGACCGCATCAACTTCATCCGGCTGAGCCAACAAGCGGCGCATTTCGTCTTGAACGGGGCTCAGTTTTTCAACAGCTAATTCAATCAATGCCGGTTTAAAATCGCCAAAACCGCGGCCAGCGAAGTCATTTAACACTTGGGCCGACGTTTGCCCGCTTAGAGCCGCATAAATGGCGATTAAATTCGTGGCTTCCGCGCGGTCTTCTAATTCTTTAACTGTTTCAGGCAAAGGCAATGCGTCCGTTTTGGCTTTCCTGATTTTTTTTGCAATGGTATCGCTATCATCGGTCATGACAATACGGGACGCGTTCGAAGGATCAGATTTGCTCATTTTTTTAGAGCCATCTCGCAACGACATCACCCGCGTCGCTTCGCCAAAAATCAAGGGTTCAACAATCGGCAGCAAATCCGTTTTATAATCATGGTTAAATTTTCCGGCGATGTCCCGGGCCAATTCAAGGTGTTGTTTTTGGTCTTCGCCAACGGGGACATGAGTGGCTTTATAGAGCAAAATGTCAGCGGCCATCAAATTAGGGTAAGCATATAGGCCGACCGATGCTTTCTCGCTATTTTTACCGGCTTTTTCTTTGAATTGTGTCATCCGGTTAAGCCAACCCAAACGCGCGACACAATTCAGTATCCACGCCAGTTCTGCGTGGGCGGAAACCTGACTTTGATTAAAAATGATGTGGCGTTTGGCATCAATGCCGGATGCCAGCATAGCGGCGGCTACCTCACGCGTATTAGCAACCAATTCGGTCGGGTCTTGCCACACCGTAATGGCATGCAAATCAACCACACAAAAAAGGCATTCAAAATCGTTTTGCAGTTCTACCCAATTACGGATCGCACCTAAATAGTTGCCAAGGTGTAAATTCCCCGTTGGTTGAACCCCAGAAAAAATTCTCTTCATTTCTATTATGCCTTTTTTTAACATCAAAATTTTTATTTTTTGACCAACTCAAGTCGTCAGTTTTATCGCCTTTGCCTGCCCATTCGTCAAGACGGCTACTTTTTTATAAATCGTTTAAGATCATCCAACTTAACCGCACCCATACCCACAGCCATAACCGCATACGTCATTAACCCAGCAACGATCAATCCCGCCAAAGCCAAAATTTTGAGCCAACCTGCACCCGCTAAGGCAACAACTAAAACATTTTGTAAACCGAGCAACATCAACGCCATCACAACAGAGGCTAAAAAAGTTTTAACGAACCGCGAACGAAGCCTTGGATCGGCAACCAATTGCCGCCTTTTCCACAACACAAATGCCAATAAACCCGCGTTCACCCAAGCCGCCGCCGACGACGCCACCGCGATACCGACATGGCCCCAAATACGCATCAATATTAAATTCAGGACAATGTTTAGAACCATCGACACGGCGGCAATTTTTACCGGTGTTTTGGTATCCCCTCTAGAAAAAAATCCAGGGGCTAAAACTTTGATTAAAACGAATGCTGGCAAGCCCACAGCAAAAGCCATTAATGCATTGGCCGTGGCTGTTGTTGCCATGGTGCCAAACGCGCCACGTTCAAATAATACCGATATCACCGGACTGGCAATCACCACCAAAGCTACGGCAGCGGGTAGGGTTAATAAAAACGCAAATTCAATGCCCCTGTTTTGACTATTCAGGGCTGCGGCTTCGTCACCCGATTGTAATTGTTTAGATAGCATTGGCAACAATGCCGTACCCACAGCCACACCAACAATGCCTAGCGGCAATTGCGTTACACGGTCAGCATAATATAAATAAGACACCGCACCTTCGGCGAGCAATGACGCCAATATAGTCCCGATCAGCAAATTAATCTGATACAGGCTGGCACCAAACACCACGGGCAGGATGCGCGCGCCCAACAATCGCACGCTTGGTGTTAGCCGAGGTCGCACTAAACGCACGGGAAATCCGGCTTTTTTCACATAATAACCCAGCCACAATAATTGCAAAACACCCGCTGTGAACACACCGATGCTAAGCGCGTGCCCCGGTGTCGGCATTATCGGTGTGAGTACCAGTAGTGCAAAAATCAATACGATGTTTAATAATATCGGGGTGGCCGCAGCGGCTGCAAACTTACCCAGAGCGTTGAGCACACCCGATAACAAACTAACAAGCGAGATAAAAAACAAATAGGGAAAAGCGATGCGGGATAATACCGTTGCCAGTTCGGATTTACCATCCACATCAGCAAAACCCGGGGCCAAAATAGAATCCACAAGCCACGGCATCGATAGTTCAACAACACCGACAAAAACCACCAACACCAGAGCCAACACTGAAAACGCCTGTTCCGCAAATTGCCTTGCGTCATGGTTATTATCGGCATTTAACTTTGTTGAAAATATGGGAATAAAGGCCGCACTAAAAGCACCTTCGGCAAACAATCGCCTGAATAAGTTTGGAAACCTAAAGGCAACAAAAAATGCATCTGCCGCCATGCCCGTGCCCAACACCGCAGCAATTAAAATATCGCGCACAAAACCCAACACCCGGCTAATCAGGGTCATTCCGCCGATGGTCGTAATAGCACGTAATAAAGACATAGGGTTGTGGTTAACAATTTTTTACAGGGCCTGCAAGCTGAACAAGGGAACCTACTCAGCTTCAAGATTTTCCAGCAACAGATTTCAGCAAAGGCTTGGCCGCCGTTTTTGGTTGCACAGGTTCGCCAACAATGGCCGTTAATAAATGTTGACGCACAGTTTCTATTTTATCGCTGCGTTCGATTTTTAAACCAAACACGTCTTTGACATAAAACACATCAACAACACGTTCTCCAAACGTTGAAACATGCGCCGATGACACTTGCAGGCCATCATCGGTCATCGATTTAGTGACGTCGTGTAATAATCCTTTGCGGTCACGGCCATTAATTTCAATAACCGTGTGGTTTTTGCTGGGGCGATTATCGATTAAAACTTTTGGCGCCACTTTAAAAACGCTGGTTCTTTTAACCAAACTTTGTTCTTGGGCTTTTTTTAATTCAACACCCGGGCGTAGCGTGCCTACGATACATTTAACAATGCGTGATTTTAATTTTTTAAGCTGGTCTTTCGAGGAAATAATTCGCCCTTTATTGTCCTGAAAACGGAAAGTATCCAACGCCATACCATGGGATAATGTTTGTGCTTTGGCATCAACAATATTGGCATTAGATAAAGCAATGGCCCCGGCGATGGACGCGAACAAACCCGGATGATCCGGTGCATACACAATGATTTCTGTAGCCGAGCGGCTGGGGTCGGGCCGTGATATGATTTCATATCCGCTATGATCATTTTCAACACGGTTGATCAAATGAGCATGAGATAGCAATGTTTCCAAATCATTGGCTAACCAATAATGACCGTGCCCACGACCTAAATACCGCTCACGTTCTTCTATTGTCCAATCCGGCAGCCGGTCTTCGAGGGCGGATTTAATCGCCTTAACACGTTGTTCTTTGTTATCGATCCCAACGTCCCCGTTTAATGATGCCAATGTGCGTGCATATAAATCCCGTAACAATCCGGCTTTCCAATTATTCCAGACATTGGGACCGACAGCACGTATATCAGCCACGGTTAAAATCAATAATAACCGCAACCGTTCGGGTGATTGTACAATTGCGGCAAAATCACTAACCGTTTTAGGGTCATCAAGGTCGCGTTTAAAAGCTGTGTTGCTCATGATTAAATGATGCTTTACCAACCATGCAATCGTTTCCGTTTCCCAGTCGCCTAATTGAAAGCGTTGACCAATTTTATGAGCGACTTTAGCGCCCAAAATAGAATGGTCACCACCCCGCCCTTTAGCAATATCATGCAGAAAGACAGCCATATATAACACGCGAATAGATTGGACTTGGCCAATAACCGAACAGGCCACCGGATGATCATCCGCCAATTCCCCGGTTTCGATGCCGTGTAATATACCGATGGCGCGGATGGTGTGTTCATCAACTGTATAGACATGGTACATGTCATATTGCATCTGCGCGACGACACGGCCAAAATCGGGAATAAAGCGGCCTAAAACACCGGCTTCGTTTAACCGCAGCAACCACATGTCAGGGTCCGCTCCTGTTAAAATATCCAGAAATAATTGATTGGCATCCATATTGTCGCGCATGGCCCTATCGATGCGACGTAAATTTTGTGATACTTTGCGTAATGCTTTTGGATGAATATCCAATTGATGTTTTTGAGCATAAGCAAACAATTGCAACATTTTAATAGGGCATTGGCTTAAATCATCACCTGTTCGTAAATTAAGCCGCCCGCCATCGATGGCAAAACCATCGACGTCACGTTTTAAAAACCGTAACCGGCCAAACCAGTTTGATGTAATCGATTTTTTTTGCTGTTCTTCTAGGACGGCACATAAAATCCGTGTTAAATCGCCAATATTTTTAGCCGTCAAAAAATAATGCTTCATAAACCGCTCTACACCACGGGTCCCGGCATGATCACGGTAACCCATGCGTTGTCCGATTTCGGTTTGCACGTTAAAGCCCAATCGTTCTTCGGCGCGGGCGCTTAGGTAATGGAGATGACACCGTGTCGTCCATAAAAAATTTTCTGCCCTCATGAAGGTTTTAATATCGCTGGCTGTTAATACGCCTTTTTTCCTAAGCGCCGGCATATCGTCAACCCGGTACATGGATTTGGCGATCCAAAACAAAGTTTGCAAATCACGCAAACCGCCTTTGCCTTCTTTGACGTTCGGTTCCAACACATAACGGGTGTCGCCCATACGTTCATGACGAGTGTCGCGTTCGGCCAGTTTTTCTTCGACAAAGCGGCGGCCCCAACCACCCATAGCCCGTTGTTCAAAAATTTTCTGGAATTTTTTGAACAACGCTCGGTTACCCATCAATAAACGCGCATCAAGTAATGACGTATGAATGGTTAAATCTTGGGCAGCCAAACGCACAACTTCATCAATTGAACGTGTCGCGTGCCCGACTTTTAACCCCATATCCCACAATGTATACAGCGTAAATTCAACGACCTGTTCGGAATGAGCTGTTAATTTATAGGGCAGCAAAAACATCAAATCGATATCCGACTGCGGGGCCAATTCCCCGCGTCCATAACCCCCCGTCGCGACCACCGCCATTTGTTCGCCAGTGGTCGGATTAGCCACAGGATAAGCTTTGGTTACAGCAAATTCATGAATGGTTCGGATCAACTGGTCCATATGATAGGCATTGGCATGAATGGTTTGCATGCCATCAATATCACCGGCCTCGAATCTTTTTTGGATTTCTGTCACACCACGACGAAGAGCCGCTTTGAATAACGTCAAAACCTGGCCTTGGGTTTTTGCCGTAAATCCGGACCAAGACACCAATTCATCCAAGGCCACCACCAATGCTTTGCGGTCTATAATTGACCGTGGGTTTTTTGGCGTTTTAGAAACCTTTGGCGGTTTTGGTGGGTTTGATTTTACGCTCATTATTTTATCTCTGGTTATTTTGCCTGTGGACCATCGTTTTTCATGGCTTTTAACTGATACACCCATTCCAAAGCTTGTATCGGTGTTAAATGATCGGGTTGAATTTCATCGATTAATTTATCCCATGGCTGCGGTTCCGCTTTAACAACTGATTGCGGGCGTTGCAGAGCTTGAAATAATGGCAAATCATCAGCCAACCGGGTGATGGCCGATGCCTGATCACCTTCTTCGAGCTTGCTTAGCACTTGTCCGGCACGATCAATCACCGCCCCCGGAAGTCCTGCTAATTTACCAACATGAATACCATAGGACCTGTCCGCTGTGCCTTCGGCCACTTCGTGCAAAAAGATAACCTCGTCCTGCCATTCTTTAACCCGCATTGTATGGCAGCGTAGCTCGTCCAATCGCGACGCAAGTGAGGTTAATTCATGGTAATGGGTGGCAAATAAAGCACGGCTACGGTTTTCCTGATGCAAATGTTCTATTACGGCCCAAGCAATGGAAAGTCCGTCATAGGTTGCCGTACCGCGGCCAATTTCGTCAAGGATAACCAATGATTTAGGCCCTGCCTGATTTAGAATGGTTGCCGTTTCCACCATTTCCACCATGAATGTTGACTGTCCGCGGGCTAAATCATCGGCGGCACCCACACGGGAAAACAGTCGATCAATAATGCCTATTTCTGCGGCGGCAGCGGGGACAAAACTACCCATTTGCGCGAGCACCGCTATCAGTGCGTTTTGCCGTAAAAAAGTACTTTTACCCGCCATGTTAGGACCGGACAATAACCACAACCGACCAGGAGCAATTGGGCTAGAATTTAAGTCTTCTGCTTGATCGGGGCCATCATCATCGCTGTTAACTTTAGAGCCTAAACAACAATCATTGGCAATAAAAGCCTGGCTAGTGTTTTGTGAACGGGATGCTTGTAAAACGGCTTCGACCACTGCATGGCGACCATTTTTGATATCAAACGCGTAACTGTTATTGATTTGTGGTCGGCAATAACGCCTCGTCACGGCTAATTCTGCAAGGCTTGCGGTGACATCAAGCCCGGCCACGGCCATGGCCGTGACTGCAATCTGTGGGGCGCCATCTTTAACGGCCGTTACTAATTCATCAAACAATTGTAGTTCTAATGCTAAGGCTTGGTCCGCTGCACGGGCAATGCGTCCTTCGATATCGCTTAGTTCAACGGTTGTGTAACGGACTTGATTGGCCAATGTTTGACGGTGGATATAAATACTATCGGCATCAATTGGCATATTTTCAGCTTGCCGGGCCGGGACTTCAATAAAAAACCCAAGGACGTTGTTTTGACGAATTTTTAAAATCGATAACCCGGTGTGCTCGATATATTTGCCTTGTAATTCAGCGATTAAGCGACGGCTTTCATCGCGTAATTCAAGCAATTCATCAAGACTTGGAGAATAACCATGTTGGATAAAGCCCCCGTCGCGCGCATGCACCGGGAGTTCAGCTTTGAGTGCGCGTTTTAATAAATCAATTAATTCATGATGATGACCTAAATCGGCCGCATAATATTTAAGCCCGTTTGGCAGGCGTGATAAAACCTGATTTGAGGATTTATCCGCTCCCTCATCTGCCTCTGCGTCTTCCAATATCCGCCTCACATGATGTCCGGTCGATAGTCCGGTTAACAGCACCGCCAAATCCCTTGGCCCCCCGCGGCCAAGGCTAACGCGCGATAGTGCCCGTTCCATATCCGGACATTTCCCAAAATGATCCCTTAGCGTTGTTCTTAAGGCCGTCCGATCCAACAAAAACTGCACATCATCCAACCGCCCGGTAATGTCATCAACATCGGTTAAAGGGGCGGCTAGGCGTGTTGCCAACAACCTTGCGCCCGGCCCGGTTTTTGTGAAATCAATGATATCCAACAGGCTGCCTTTGACATTTCCTGATAAAGTCATCGTCAATTCCAGATTGCGCCTTGTTGCCGCATCCATTTCCATCAACCCGCCGGAGCGGATTTGTTTAAATCCGTTCAGCCTTGGCAATTGTCCTTTTTGGGTCTGCTCCACATAATCAATCAAAGCACCGGCGGCGGCAATTTCCGAACGACCTAAATCACCAAAGGCTTGTAATGTTTTGACCTCAAACAACTCCTGTAATTTTAAACGCGCCCGTTCGCTATCAAATAATTTGCTATCTATAGTGTTGATATGGTCTTGCCACGGCCTTAAGGCTTCTTGATAAGCATTATCCATTGCCATATTTTTTGTTAATAACAATTCACTTGGGTGGATACGGGATAAAACCGCTTCTAAGTGGTCCGGCTTGATGGCTTGCGCAGAAAATTCACCCGTGGAAATTTCCAACCAAGCCAAGGCCAGTTCGCCGCGCACATCGGCTACGGCGCATAAATAATTATGTTCTCGTGCATCCAATAAACTGTCTTCTGTCAACGTGCCTCTGGTTATCACACGTTTAACTGCGCGGTTCACAACCGATTTGGCACCGCGTTTTTTGGCTTCTTTGGGGTTTTCAGTTTGTTCGCAAACTGAAACTTGGAAACCTTTGCGAATTAATCGATGTAAATAATTTTCATGGGAATGTACGGGCACGCCACACATGGGTATGTCTTGGCCTTGGTATTTTCCACGTTTCGTTAAAGCAATATCCAGCGCTCGAGACGCTTCAACTGCGTCGTCAAAAAAAAGTTCGTAAAAATCCCCCATGCGGTAAAACAGTAAACTGCCGGGATGGTCTTTTTTTATAGCTAAATACTGTGCCATCATCGGCGTCACAACGTCCCCTGATTTGGTGTTAGGTGTGGGGTTTTCTGACGCTTCTGAGGACGGCTCTAATTTTTTTGATTGGGCTTGTGGATGTGACACGTAAAAAAACCAACTTTTATAAATGACATGTTTTGGATGCGATACCTGTTGCAGCTTAACATAGATCTTTACACCCTTGCCATGTCAATCAATGAAATATTAACCACGACAAACGCTTGTTCCCGGTTAGGACTATGCTTTATCATTTGATCATGCCCATAATGATCAGGGCCGCCAGTTAATTTGATTAAAAGGAGCTTGGACATGACAATACCGACAAATACCCCACATGAAGTCGTTGGCCTATTCAACGATGAAAATTCTTTTCGTCAAACTATTAACGCCTTGTTAGAGCAAGGTTTTGACCGGGCAGATTTAAGCGTATTAGGGTCTCATCAATCACTGGATGCGACCGAGGCTGAAACATCAAACTGGCAAAGTGCATTTACAGCGCTTGCCAGTGATATTAAATTCGAAGTCCCGCTCATCGCTTCAGGGGCCATCATTCTTGCCGGCGGTCCCGTCGCCGGCATGATCGCGGCCATCGTTGGTGCGGCTGTTGGTGGCGTCGCGGTCAAGCAAGTCATTGATGGCATTGTTGCCCAACCTCATAGCGAAGAATTTATTCGTTCGGTTGAAGCCGGAAGCATCATTTTATGGATTCGTATTGACGACCCAACATTATCACAAACCGCCACCGATGTGCTTAATCTAAATGGCGCACAAAATGTACATATTCACGTTATCTCTTAGACCTATTGGACATCGATATGAAAGATCTCTCCAGCAAATTACTAGATCAAGAAGCGTTGCTTATGCATGCCCAGGGGCGGCCCGGCAAATTGGAAATTCACCCGACAAAGCCGCTGACGACACAACATGATTTAACGCTTGCCTATTCTCCGGGTGTTGCAGCCCCTTGTCTTGAAATCGAGCGTGATCCATCACTGGTTTATGATTATACGGCCATGGGCAATACCGTTGCCGTGATCACCAATGGCACGGCTGTATTGGGGCTTGGTAATATTGGACCGCTGGCATCAAAACCGGTGATGGAAGGAAAATCGGTATTATTCAAACGGTTTGCTGATATCGATGGCATTAATTTAGAACTGCACACCGAAGACATCGATGAATTTGTGCAATGTGTGCGCACCATGGGCAATAGCTTTGGCGGCATTAATTTAGAAGACATCAAAGCCCCGGAATGTTTTGTCATTGAACAACAATTGCGTGAAATGCTTGATATTCCCGTTTTTCATGATGATCAACACGGCACCGCTATTATTTCATCCGCCGCCATGATCAATGCACTGGAAATGACAGGCCGGAATATCAAAACAACCAAAATGGTTGTGAATGGCGCCGGGGCCGCGTCTATTGCCTGTGTAGAATTATTAAAAGCCATGGGAATGCAGTCCAATAACATCATCATGTGTGATTCCAAAGGTGTTATTTATCAAGGCCGCACCGAAGGCATGAACCAATGGAAATCAGGTCACGCCGCCAAAACAAAAAGCCGAACTTTAGCCGAAGCATTGGTCGGTGCAGATGCATTTTTAGGTCTATCAGTTAAAGATGCGATGACCGATGAAATGGTTATTTCCATGACTGATCAGCCAATTATTTTTGCCATGGCCAATCCGGATCCGGAAATCACACCGGAAACCGTTAAATCTGTACGAGATGATGCCATCATGGCGACGGGTCGATCCGATTATCCCAATCAAGTCAATAATGTATTGGGTTTTCCCTATATTTTTAGGGGCGCATTGGATGTCCGCGCCAGCACCATCAACGATGACATGAAAATTGCCGCCGTCCACGCCATTGCCGCCCTCGCACGGGAAGACGTGCCCGATGAAGTTAACGAAGTTTATACCGGGAAAAAACTTGTTTATGGCCCTGAATATCTTATTCCTACACCGTTTGACCCCAGATTAATTACCCAAATTCCTAAAGCCGTTGCCCAAGCCGCCATGGATAGTGGCGTTGCCCGCAAACCCATCATTGATATGGAGCAATACGAAGTTGAACTATCGTCCCGACTGAACCCCACAGCCGGAATGTTGGAAAATATTTTCAAAAAATTACGCACCGATCCAAAACGCGTTGTGTTTGCCGAAGGCGAAGAAGAAAAATGTATCCGTGCAGCCTGTGCCTTTTTAAATGAAGGCTTAGGGACGCCGGTTTTGGTTGGCCGCGAAGAACGCATCCGACAAACCATGGATGATCTTGGCCTTCCTTGGCCCGATGGACTTGAAATTACCAATGCGAAACTCAGCCCATCGACCGCTAAGTACACTGACCTGATCTATAAAAAACTTAAACGCAAAGGTTTTTTAAGGCGCGATTGCGAACGCATGGCAAAGCGTGACCGCAATGTATTTGGTGCGGCAAAAATCGCAAGCGGTGATGCCGATGTTTTATTAACCGGATTAACTCGTAACTACCATGCGGCATTAGGCCAAATCACGCGGGTGCTTGAACCCAAGCCCAATGCCCGCATTTTCGGGCTTTCACTGGTGATGGCCCGTGGGCAAACACTGTTTGTCGCTGATACTGCCGTACACGAACAACCCGGCCCCGAAGAACTCGCTGATTTTGCCCAACAATCCGCCGCTGCCGCCCGGAATTTAGGCCACGACCCGCGGGTTGCGCTGATCTCATTTTCTAATTTCGGCCATCCTGATTTGCCGCAAGCCGAACTTGTCCGCCAAGCTGTAGAAGTTTTAGATGACCGCAATGTCGGGTTTGAATACGATGGCGATATGGATATTGATGTGGCGTTAAGCCGCACGTTAATGGAACAACGCTATCCGTTTTGTCGGCTTACAGCCCCGGCCAATATTCTGATCATGCCAGGGCTGCAAAGCTCAAACATATCCACACAACTGCTTAATAACCTAGGCAACGTTACTGTTTTAGGGCCTTTATTATTAGGTTTGCAAAAACCGGTTCAAATTGTGCCCATGGGAGCGACCGTTTCGGATATGGTTAGTTTGGCAGCCCTCGCGGCCTATGGTGTCGAAGATTAACTGTCGGTTTTCGCCCGTTCTAAGCCTGCTTTTATCAGCTCATAAGCTTCTTGAGTATCGCCCCAATGTTTGACTTTGACCCATTTGCCGGGTTCCAAGTCCTTATAATGCTCAAAGAAATGGGTGATTTGGTCAATTAAAACAGGGCGCAAATCCCGATAAGACGTGATGTTACCATAATAGGGATGTAAGTCATCAACGGGCACACAGAGGATTTTTTCATCAATACCGCTTTCGTCTTCCATCAGCAAAACACCAACCGGACGGCAACGAATAACAACACCCGGAATGACCGGAATTTGAGTAATCACAGCGGCATCCGTCGGATCACCATCATCGGATAACGTATGGGGAATAAACCCGTAATTACAGGGATAATGCATGGCTGTATGTAAAAACCGGTCGACATACATGGCGCCGGACTCTTTATCGAGTTCATATTTAACGGGGTTGCCTCCTAATGGAATTTCAATGATCACATTGACATCATAAGGGGGATTCATGCCAGCGGGAATGCGGCTAATGTCCATAAACTTTGTCTCCTGAAAAAAAATGTGGGCACAATCAATTAGGTTATTTGGTTTCAGCTAGCTGATTGACGCGGCGTCTATTTATAAGATATGCAAGGTGGATGAAAGTACAAAGCGAACAAAACCTAAAAAAAATGCGTATTCTGGTTTATGTTGGCCTCGACCGGTTGGGTGACGGGTTATTAAAATTGCCCTTCGTTCAAAGTTTACGTAAGGCTTTTCCTGATGCCCATATCACGTGGTTTGCCGGCAAAGAAACCAGCGTTTACGGTGGTGTATTAAAATCACTTGTTGATGGCTTAATCGACGAAGTTGTTGAATTTGGCATGATCGGCGTTCACCCTTCGGAGTTATTAAAACCCCCCGCAAAGGGCCACTACAAAGGCCAAATATTCGATTTGATTATTGATACTCAAAAAATAGTATGGACCAGCCTTTCTCTAATAAGACTGCCTCATAAAAAATTCATTTCGCCTGCGGCTCGATTTTTATTATCATCCGCAAAACCTAACAAAGGTTACCGGTTTCCAAAATCGATGCAGCGTCAAATGCTTGATCTTCTAGAACTTTGTTCTGGGGATAAATTTTCAACGCCATCAAATTTAAATATTCCGATCCCTTTTGAAATGGCCGCTGATGCTGAAAATTTATGCTTCGGAAACAAAACATCTGTGGCCTTGGCACCGGGGGCCGGAGGGCCACCCAAATGTTGGCCGCGAGAACGATTTATCCAAATTGCCAATAAACTCATCAAACAAGGTTTTTCTGTTGCCTTTATTTTAGGGCCACAAGAAACCCAGTGGCAGGATGAATTATCCGAAGCCTGCCCACACGTTTCGTTTCCATTACAAAATGAATGGGTGCAAAAAAAGTATGCATCGTCACCATTTTTTACCATGGCGCTGGCAAAGCAATTTACATCCGGATTAGTTAACGATGCCGGGCCTGCCCATTTGATGGCCGTTGGCGGATTAAAATTAACGGTGCTGTATGGGCCCACCGTGCCGGAAAAATTTAAACCCATGGGCAACGATCTTACGATCATTGAAGCTAAAACCTATGGCAGCCGAGAAATGACCGCCATTCCTTTTGAAGACGTCTATAAAGCCGTCCTTAAAAAAACAATGTCATAACCGTTTTTTGTCCACTTTCATTAGCCAGGCCAAAACCAATAGTCCCGGCAATGCAGCGACTGTGGTTAATATAAAAAACATTGACCAGTCTACTTGATCAGCGAGCCAGCCAGCCCCCGATGTCATCACGGTCCGAGAAAACGCCATCACGGAAGTCAGCAAAGCATATTGCGTTGCTGTAAAAGACTGATGGCACAAACTTGATAAATAGGCAATAAAAGCCGCTGTGCCCATGCCCGTTGTGACGTTTTCTACAGCAATGGTGATCATCAACATCCATATTTCCGCCCCCACTTGGGCTTGTGCTATAAACACCAAGTTAGAGCCTGCCATTAACAATCCACAGGTCATCAAGCCTTTGAGAAGACCTAGCCGCGCCAACAACAGGCCCCCTAAAAATCCCCCTAAAATAATCGCGTTAAAGCCAAAAATTTTGGCAACTTCGGCAATTTCACTATTGGTAAACCCGATTTCTTTAAAAAACGGGATCTTCATCAATGATAAAACGGCATCACCGTATTTATACAACAACACAAACAACAAAACACCGACCCAGCCCGGTCGCGATAATAAATCACGAAACGGAGCGATAAAAATTCCCCCAAACCATTCTAATTTTGAGCTGTTTTTTGTGGTTGAAAGCCTTGGTTTTTCGAACTCTGGTTCCGGATTAATTAAAATAGCAATACTGCCGATAATCACCAGCGCTGCCATTACAGCAAACACAACCGGCCATGACCATAAATCTGCAATGATCAAGCCGCCAGCCGCCGATCCCACTTGTCCCAACCGCCAGCCCAAGGTCACGGTGGCAGCCCCTGCTGCTAATTGATCATCGTTTAATATTTCAACCCGGTAAGCATCAATAATAATATCCTGACTGGCTGATGCAAAAGCCACACATACAGCAAACAATGCTGTCCACCACAGATTTGTTACCGGGTTCGTGGTACCCATCAAAAATATGCTGATTAACAATCCTATTTGCGCGGCTATGGCCCACCCACGACGGCGCCCCAAAATTTTCGATAACCCCGGACAAGCCACAGCGTCCATAATCGGTGCCCAAATGAATTTCAGTGAATAAGGTAAACTGACCAAGGCAAACAGGCCGATAGAGGTCTTTGTCACGCCCGCATCCGTTAACCAAGCGCTTAAAGGTTCCGCCAATACTCCAAACGGCAAGCCGCTGGAAAACCCTATAAACACCATCGATAAAACCCGGCGATCACGATAAACAGCGGCCGCGTTCCACCACGTCGTCATGATAAACGAATTCGGTCAATCGTCCCTAAATCAACACAAGCATCGGTAACCGTTTTTAACGTCACGGCAGATACACATGGAAACACATCAAATTTACTGGCTCTTTTTGGGCATCGCCAAAAACAGTGGTAACAGCTCATTTCTTTAAAAACAAAGCGTGCATTATCCGGCATTGCGGTTTTTGGATAGGGGACAAAACTGCCAAAATGACCACCACCAACGATGACAACGGTCGGCGCACCCAAAGCAATTGACAAATGTGCCGGCCCGGTATCATTGCTAACCACCAAAGCCGCACCTTGCATTAAATCAAGTAATTGAGCTAAATCGGTTTTCCCGGTCATATCAATAACATTTGGGTGGTCCGTCATTTTACAAAAGCTTTTGCTTGGCGCGCGTTCTTGGGCTTTCCCTGTAAAAACAACTTTTAATCCAGCCGCCAACAACACATCCGCCAATTGGAAATAATATTCTATCGGCCAACGCCGGCCAAACTCATTACTGCCGGGATTGAGCACTGCATATGGTCCTGAGAAGGCTTTTACGGGTTGACCTGCGCTCCTATTAATAGACGGCGGTTTTGGCGTTATATGACGGCCCGCAACGGTGCTGACAAATTGATAATGGCGCACTATTTCATGCGTTGGGTAGGGACCGGTATCAATGATTTCATCAACCTGGCTTAAATAATAGGTAAATTCAACGCGGGTTGCCTCGTTGACATAAGGCAATGAGACAATGCTACGTTCGGCAGTGGCCATCCATATTAAACTATCGGCCATTAAAGCCCGACGGAAATAGGCATCACAAATAGCAACTTTTGGCGCTAAGGCCCTGACTTTTAAAGCGATTGAAAAGCGATAAAAAGGCTGTCGGGCAAACGCATGTTCGTCAATGATCAACAGCTGGTAATCTTTAAAAACTTTTTCAGCAATGCCGCCCCAACTGGCACAACCCAAAACCGTTATTTTAGATTTTTCTGTATTGAACACGTCTGCATAGGCATCCAACGCTTGGCGAAACAACACCATATCGCCGATACCGTCCATACGAACGACCAAAACACCCGAAGGCTTTTTAAATCGTGGCCAATATTTCGCAACCAGATCAAGCGGGCGAAACATCCACCACCGACGACGCATACCCGCCGGCATCATTCGCCAGAAAGCGCTAGTTACAAAACGTGCCGCCGTACCTGCTTGAGCACATTTAGATTGGGCATCCTGTTGTTTAGAACGGGTGATTGGGTTGGCGCTGTTGTTCATGGTCACCCACTTTATGGATCAATGAAGGCGAGCTCAACCCTGCAATAATCAATCTAACCCTATGATGTCGTTTTACCGCGGCCACGTTCTTCGCGTTTACGGTCATGCGGACTCAACAGACGTTTACGTAAACGAATATTATCCGGCGTAACTTCGACCAATTCATCGTCTTCGATATAAGCAATGGCTTGCTCTAAACTCATCGGACGCGGTGTGGTCAACCGTATAGCATCATCGGTGCCCGACGCGCGAACGTTGGTCAACTGTTTGGTTTTTAATGGATTAACTTCTAAATCATTGCCGCGGCTATGTTCGCCAACAATCATGCCTTCATAAGCAGCCACGCCGGAGCCGACAAACAACGGCCCACGGCCTTCTAAGCTAGCAAGGGCATAAGATACGGTTTTGCCTGTGGAATTTGAAATCAGCACACCGTTACGACGCCCCGGAATTTCACCCAAATACGGCGTGTAGCCATGAAAAACACGGTTCATAATGCCGGTACCCCGGGTTTCTGTCATAAATTCACCGTGATAACCGACCAGTCCTCGGGATGGCGCGATAAAGGTGATGCGCATTTTTCCACCACCCGCCGGACGCATATCATTCATCCGTGCTTTTCTTAAGGACATGGCCTCGACCACAATGCCGGAAAACTCTTCATCCACATCGACCACGACTTCTTCTAAGGGTTCGCGTTTTTCACCCGTTTCAGGGTCCAGATTAAACAACACACGAGGGCGGCTGATGGATAATTCAAACCCTTCGCGGCGCATTTGTTCTACCAACACACCCAATTGTAATTCACCGCGTCCGGCGACTTCGAATGCATCCTTATTATCGGCTTCAGAAATTTTGATGGCAACGTTGCCTTCGGCTTCTCTGTTTAAACGGTCACGGATCATGCGGGATGTGACTTTGCTGCCGTCGTGACCGGCAAAAGGACTGTCATTAATGGAAAAAGTCATGGCAAGCGTTGGCGGATCAATGGGATCTGCCTGAATAGGTGTGGTGACTTCGGGTACGGCCAAAGTATCGGCAACCGTGGCTTTGGTTAAACCCGATATGGCGATGATATCACCGGCCTCGGCTTGATCAACCGGTTCCCGTTGTAATTCACGAAAAGCCAGAATTTTTTGAATTTTACCCTGTTCGATAAGATTTCCATCCCGGTCCATGGCTTTAATCGGGCTGTTAACCTTGGCAACACCCGTTGCAATACGACCGGTTAATATACGTCCTAAATAAGGGTCGGCTTCTAAAGTCGTCGCTAACATTGTAAAAGGTGCATTAACTTCAGCAACCGGTGCCGGCACGTGTTCAAGAATAGCGTCAAATATGGCTTGCATGTCTTTATGTTCACCATCCGGATCAGCGTTGGCCCAACCTTGTTTCGCGGACGCGTAAATGGTTGGAAAATCAAGCTGTTCTTCGTTCGCGCCCAAAACATCAAACAACTCGAACACTTCGTCTTGAACTTCGAATGAACGGGCTTCTGGTTTATCCACTTTATTAATCACAACAATCGGACGCAGACCTAATTTTAACGCTTTGGCAGTGACGAACTTAGTTTGTGGCATGGCGCCTTCGGCGGCATCAACCAGCAATAAAACGCCATCTACCATACTTAAAATTCGTTCAACTTCGCCGCCAAAATCAGCGTGACCCGGTGTATCAACGATGTTGATGCGCACATCATTCCATGTCACGGACGTGCATTTCGCCAAAATCGTAATGCCCCGTTCCCGTTCCAGATCATTACTATCCATAGCCCGTTCTGAAACCTGTTGGTTATCCCGGAACGACCCGCTTTGACGCAACAACACATCAACAAGCGTCGTTTTGCCGTGATCAACGTGAGCGATGATGGCAATATTACGTAATTTCATAAATTTAAGTCCTGTATATATTAACATCGTGATTGTTGGTTATAATCTTTTGAATAACCGACTTCGCCGATGGGTCAAAAGTTGATCCGGTTGATCAGCTCATTTTCTCTGTGAGTAATTGTTTAAGCGATACGTCCGGCCGAGCTCCCATATGGGAAATAACTTGCGCCGATGCAATGCCGCCAATGCGAGCCGCCGTCTGTAAATCTTGATCATGGGTATAACCATACAAGAAACCTGCTGCATAAGCATCCCCGGCACCGGTCGTGTCAACGACTAAAACGTCCGGTTCGGCATTAATTTCATGAACGTCGTCACCGCTGACAATCACGGAACCTTTGTCACCACGGGTTAATGCCGCAATTTTACAATGCCCACGTACCGCTTCGACAGCCGCGTCAAAACTGTCCACTTGATACAACGACATAATTTCATCTTCGTTGGCGAACAAAATGTCTACGTGGTTTTCTGCTAAGTCTAAAAATTCTAAGCGGTGGCGTTCAACACAAAATGGATCGGATAAACTTAGCGACACAAGACGACCGGCTTGGGCAGCGATACCCGCGGCTTTTAGAAAAGCTTTTTTAGCATTTTCCGGGTCCCACAGATAACCTTCCATATAAGTGACCGAAGCTGCTTTTATATCGTCTTCGATAATATCGTCAGGTCCAAGGCCACCGCAGGCGCCAAGGAATGTTTGCATCGTGCGCTCGCCGTCTTCGCTAACTAAAACCATACATGTCGCCGTGGGTAAGCCGGTTGGCGTTGGGGGCGTGTTAAAATCGACGCCTAAAGCTTTGATGTCATGACGGAAAACTTTCCCTAATTGATCATCATGAACGGTGCCGACAAAAGCACCCTTGCCCCCTAGCGATGCCAAGGCCGCTATAGTATTGGCAGCAGAACCTCCCGAACATTCAACAGCGGGTCCGATTTTCTGATATAACGCGTTTGCTGTTTCTTCATCGACCAAAGTCATGGCCCCTTTGGTTAAGCTTTCCGCTGCCAAAAAGCCATCATCGGTATGCACCAATATATCAACAATCGCATTGCCGATCCCCAATACATCGTAATTTGTTTTAACCATTTTGCGTCAACTCCTATCGTAACAAACTTCAACAATGACCAACACCTAAGAAACGGCGCAGTATAGCCACACAGCCCGCCATCACAAGTCCGCTCATTACTCATCAATATTTGCCTTTCTTTAAACATTTTATATTTTTTGGTATTTTCTTTTTATTCGCGTTTATCAGTGTTTTAATTGCTTTGTTTAATCTTTAACATTAATCGTGTTCCCATTCACTTTCCGAAACCTCTTGCAGGGAAACGTTTTCGGCGTTAAATATTTCTTTATATTAATGTTTTTAATTTATAAAAAAAATTCGGCAAAACAGTATGTTCACAGCTTTTTTTAAAGGCATTGCACAACTCGAAGATGCGGCCACCAGGCGGGTTCTTTGGATCAGCATCGGGTTTTCAGTTCTGGCCTTTGTCACATTGTGGTCAGCCGTTGCAACGCTGCTCTCAAAAACAGCATTTTTTGATATCATGTGGCTTGAAAGTATTATTGATTTCCTTGGTGGTTTTGCCACCCTGATGTTGACATGGTTTTTATTCCCCGGCGTCACCAGTTCTATAATCGGACTTTATTTAGACCGTGTTGTAGAAACCGTTGAAAATCAACATTATCCACAACTTGTTCCCATTCAGGAAAAACCATTTTCAGAAACACTGCTACCAACGATTAAATTTATTGCGATTATGATCGTTTTAAACATTTTTATCTTATTATTTCTTATCATTCCCCCCCTGTTTCCTTTTGTTTTCTATAGTGTCAACGGCTACCTTATTGGCAGAGAATATTTCGAACTTGTCGCTTTAAGACGCTTAAATGCTAAGCAAGCACGGAACTTAAGAAAACAGCACGGAGCCGCTTTATATTTGCTTGGTGCCTTAGCAGCATTTTTATTAACCATCCCAATTGTTAATTTATTTATCCCGGTGATTATTATTTCGGCCATTGTGCATTTATTCCACAAATGGCATCTTCCGATCATAAGCACCCTAGATAAAGATATTAATCATCCAGCTACCGTACAGGCCCCGTTATCTTAAGCATCAATTAACCCCTATCATTTATTAACTATATTTAATCGAGGCACAATTTTTATAGGTTTAAACTAGGGACGCGACAGCCAAAAGGATCAATTCATGTTTGGAAAAAAAAAGACCGCTACGGCGTCAAATGGAAACAAAAGCAACGCTGTTTCATCCGATGGTCATGACAACACCGATGTGCCCGCACCCCCGTTAAAGCCATTTACAAAAAAAGGCTCCCATGCGCCGGCAAAACCACCGCATAATCCTGCCTATGGCGCGACTTACAACAATGAACAAAACCGTCGCCCACCTAGTATCCCAAGCCCGCCACAACGTCATATCAGCCGTTCCATGGGCGCTGAGGGCGATAGTAAATGTTTAGTTGTTGGTCGTGATATTAGCATATCCGGCGCAATTACAGCCTGTGATAAGTTAATTGTTGAGGGTCAGGTTGAGGTGACGCTGCCGTCGGCGCGTCTAATCGAAGTTGCCCCTAGTGGGTTATTCCGCGGGAAAGCCGATGTTGAAGAAGCCGACATCAGTGGACATTTCGACGGTGAATTAACCGTCAGCGGCAGATTAACCGTGCGCACGGGCGGTCACATCAGCGGCACTATTCGTTATGGCACGGTGATCATTGAACAAGGCGGCAACATCTCTGGTGATATGGCCACCATCCCCGAAGTCATCGATACGGATGTCTCTTAAACTATGTCATTGTTTCGGTTTTTATTTTTACTTTTTTCATTGAACGTCCTTGCCGCATGTCAATCGGCAGGCAATGTTCCGCCTGCAGAAAACTCTGGTTCGGCCGTCACGTCACCAACTTCAGAGATAACATCCCAACCAAAAATTCCGCAACAAACTACAGCTTACATAATAAAAGAAAAACCCGCACCCGTCAGTAAAGTTCCCCCACGCATCTTTCCAGACACGGATGTTCTTAAGGGAGCAACACCTGATCAGCTCACGGCCTTAATCGGGGTCCCTGATTTTTTGCGCAAAGACAAACCCGCTGAATTTTGGCAGTACCAAAGTTCAATTTGCCGACTTGATCTTATTTTGTATGAACGCAAAACGAACACCAATTTGGCCGTCGACTATTTTAGCGTCAAAGCATTAGATGGCATAAACGTGCCCAAGAAAATCGGCGCAAAAAGCTGTTTATCCAGCATCATTAAACAGTTTGAAACCCGAACAGCGATCAATTAGTTAGATCATTTAAGCGATGTCTTGCCTTTGAATTTACAAAGATCATTGACAAGACACTGTTCACAAAGCGGTTTGCGCGCTTTGCAGATATAACGTCCATGTAAAATTAGCCAATGATGGGCATGTAATTTCCATTTAGCGGGCGTCCGGGCAAGCCACTTTTTTTCAACGTCCAATACGTTTTTTCCAGTCGCTAACCCTGTGCGATTACCGAGCCTAAAAATATGCGTATCAACGGCAATGGTCGGTTCACCGAAAGCCATATTGCGTACAACATTAGCCGTTTTTCGGCCAACGCCGGGTAATGCTTCTAGTGCTTTTTGATCATTGGGGACTTCGCCATCATGACGTTCCAACAATAACCGGCTTAGGCCAATAACATTTTTGGCTTTGGTATTATAAAGGCCAATGGTTTTAATGTGGTCTTTCAATCCTGTCTCGCCCAGCATCAGCATTTTTTCCGGCGTTTCGGCAACTTCAAACAAACCACGGGTGGCTTTGTTTACCCCCACATCGGTTGCTTGTGCCGATAAAGCAACCGCGACCAGTAATGTATAGGGGTTGGTCCAATAAAGCTCGCCTTGAGGATTTGGATTTTCTGCCTGTAAGCGAGCAAAAAGAGCATCTGTCCGCTGTTTGATATTCATCTTTTTTTCATTTGTCATCGTTAATCTGGCTATTTCTATAATCGTTCGACAGCATAAGGGCTTTATCAATGACCACACAACCCATGCCCGTTAAAAATCGTGATATTCATTTTGAAACGCGCCTGCAGCCCAGTCAAAGTGCGTCAGGGCGTGGCATTAAAATATTGGGGATCTGGTTATGTTGTGTGTTTATAATGACGTCTATTATCTTTGCAACCGTTGGCGCGTGGCCCGTATCCGGTTTTCTTGGCCTTGATTTAATCCTTCTCTGTTTGGCATTGTGGTTACATTGGAAAAAAAGCCGGATTTTTGAACGCATAATCATTTGTGGGCACACTTTATTTTTAGAACGCGTTTCCCCATGGGGGAAACAACAACGTTGGTCATTTTCTACTGCTTGGCTTCAGATTTTAATCGACGGGCCTGATCATCATCATCTTGCCCTTCGGTCCCACGGCACAACGGTCACGTTCGGAAATTTTTTAACCCCCCAAGAACGCGCCAAAGTCGCAGCCCAATTAAAGCAGGCCTTACAGCAACCGGCCTAAAGTCCCTAAAACCCAAGCATGTCACCCATAGAATATAAGCCTGGAGACTGATTTGACGCCCAGCATGCGGCACGTACTGCACCGCTCGCAAAAATACCCCGTGATTGTGCATGATGGCTTATTTCAATGCGTTCTGCATCGCTTGCAAACATGACAGTGTGGTCACCGACAACCCCGCCACCGCGCAAAGTTGCAAAACCAATGTCACCCGAACGTCTAGGGCCTGTTTGTCCTTCACGAACATACACCGATACATTATTTAAATCCACGCCTCGCCCGGATGCCGCTGCTTGGCCTAATGCCAACGCTGTGCCCGACGGTGCGTCGACTTTATGGCGATGATGCATTTCGAGTATTTCCAAATCATAGTCATCACCCAAACGGGCGGCGACTTGTTCGGTCAACCCCAACAATAGATTAACGCCGATGGAAAAATTGGCAGCTTGAACAAGAGCCGCGTTTTTTGAGGCGCCAACAATTAAGGCTTGATCGTCATCTGACAATCCCGTTGTCCCGACAATCAAGGCCGTACCATATTTACCGGCTAATGCTGCGTGATTTCTCGTGGCCGCAGGTACCGTGAAATCAATAATCGCATCAACCTGTTGAAAAAGCTTTTCAACGTCATCGTTGACTAAGATTTCAAGCGTATCTATGGCGGCTAACGTGCCTAAATCTTGACCCAAAAAAGGGCTCGCCGCATGTTCCGTGCCGCCCACAAGTTCGGCTTTTTTATGGGCTGCGACCTCAGCGATTAACATTCGCCCCATACGGCCCGCACAGCCAACAATTCCGATTTTCATTAACCCGTCCCCAAAAAGTATAAATTTAGTCTTTAAGGTCTTCCCACAAGTCTTTGACTTTGTCAAAAAACCCATGTGATTGTGGGCTGGTTTTTTGGGTGTCGCCTTCAGATTCGAATTCTTTCAGCAATTCTTTTTGTTTTTTCGTTAAATTAACGGGCGTTTCAACATTCACCTGAACAAACATATCGCCGCGCGCGCTGGAACGTAAAATCGTCATACCTTTGGATTTAAGCCTAAACTGGTAGCCTGTTGGCGTTCCAGACGGGATAGAAATCCGGGCGAGTTTTCCTTCGACTGTCGGCACTTCAACATTGCCGCCAAGGGTCGCTGTTGTCATCGGGATCGGTACACGGCAATAAATATCGGCCCCATCGCGCTGAAATAACCGATGTGATGCAATATTTAAAAAGATATATAAATCACCCGATGGCGCGCCGCGCAAACCGGCCTCGCCTTCTTCGGTCAACCTGATCCGGGTGCCGTCTTCGACGCCTGCCGGGATGCTGACGGATAATTTTTTTTCTTTATGAACGCGTCCCGCACCACCACATGTCCGGCACGGATCTTTGATCATTTGACCTTGACCCTGACACGTTGGGCAGGCTCGTTCCACCGTAAAAAACCCCGATTGCGAGCGCACCCGGCCGTGACCTTGGCAGGTCGTGCAAGTGACGGGTGCTGCCCCGCCTTCGGCACCGCTGCCGGAACAATCACCACAGGCAATAGATGTGGGCACTTTAATGTCTGTCTTTTTGCCGGAAAATGCGTCTTCTAACGAGACTTCCATGTTAAAGCGCAAATCTTGACCTTTGCCCGGATTACCACCACCGCGGCGTCCTTGCATGCCAAAATCACCAAACATCTCATCAAAAATATCGGCAAAGCCCGATCCAAACCCAGCGCCTTGGCCACCACCACCTGGACCACCTTGTTCAAAAGCCGCATGGCCAAAACGGTCATAGGCCGCACGTTTTTCTTCGTCTTTTAAGATTTCATAGGCTTCGTTGACTTGTTTGAACGCATGTTCTGCTTTTTCATCGCCCTGATTACGATCAGGATGATGTTTCATCGCAAGTTTACGATAAGCTTTTTTGATGGCTTCACCATCAGCATCCTTGCCAACACCCAAGGTTTTATAAAAATCTTCTTTTGCCATGAATTTCACCTAACGGTTTTCAGGAACGATCATCAAATAATCGGGCCGAACAATTTACATTCGGCCCGATATTAATCTATTCAATGATTAATCGTCTTTTTTGTCTTTAACGTCCTGAGCGTCCGGATCGACTTCTTCGAAATCAGCGTCGACAATGGTTGCGTCATCACCAGCGTTTTCAGCACCACCGTCTGAGGTTTCCGCCTGCGCTGCTTCTGCTTCGCTTTCAGCCTGACTTGCTTTATACATGGCTTCGCCCAATTTCATAGAGACTTCGGTCAAAGCTTCGGTTTTGCCTTTGATGGCTTCTGCGTCATCGCCGTCTTGAACATCTTTTAAGGCTTGGATAGCGTCTTCGATGGCGAGGCGGTCTTCGTCCGGCACTTTATCGCCGTACTCTTTGACATTTTTTTCTGACGCATGAACCAGACTATCGGCACTATTACGCAGTTCGACCAATTCCCGACGTTGTTTATCGTCTTCGGAGTTTTGTTCAGCTTCGTTGACCATGCGTTCTATATCATCATCGGATAAACCTCCCGAAGCCTGAATACGGATTTGCTGTTCTTTGCCGGTAGCTTTGTCTTTGGCCGATACATTGACCAAACCATTGGCATCGATATCAAATGTGACTTCGATTTGTGGCATGCCACGTGTTGACGGTGGAATACCTATTAAATCAAATTGTCCAAGGATTTTATTATCAGCAGCCATTTCCCGTTCACCCTGAAACACCCGGATGGTAACAGCCGTTTGGTTGTCTTCGGCCGTGGAAAAAACCTGTGATTTCCTGGTCGGAATCGTGGTATTGCGGTCAATCAGCCGCGTGAATACACCGCCCAAAGTTTCAATACCCAAAGATAATGGCGTCACATCCAATAATAAAACGTCTTTTACATCGCCTTTTAAGACACCGCCCTGAATAGCGGCACCCAAGGCCACAACTTCATCAGGGTTAACGCCTTTATGGGGCTCACGACCAAAGAATTTTTTCACTGTTTCAACGACTTTTGGCATCCGCGTCATACCGCCGACCAAAATAATCTCGTCAATTTCACCGGCTGTTAATTCAGCGTCTTTTAAAGCTTTTTTACAGGGCTCAACCGTGCGCTGGATTAAATCATCAACCAAACTTTCAAGTTTCGCGCGGGTCATTTTAACATTTAAATGTTTTGGTCCCGATTGGTCGGCCGTGATAAACGGTAAATTGATTTCCGTTTGCACCGTGCTCGACAATTCAATTTTGGCTTTTTCAGCGCCTTCTTTTAAGCGTTGCAGAGCCAGGTTGTCTTCGCGCAAATCAATACCATTTTCTTTTTTAAATTCGTCGGCCAAATAATCAACAATGCGGATATCAAAATCTTCACCACCCAGGAACGTATCACCATTGGTGGATTTAACTTCGAATACGCCATCGCCAATTTCAAGTATCGACACATCAAACGTACCGCCGCCCAAATCATAAACAGCGATGGTTCCGGCTTCTTTCTTTTCCAAACCATAAGCCAGCGCAGCCGCTGTCGGTTCATTGATAATGCGTAAAACCTCAAGGCCAGCAATTTTACCGGCGTCTTTGGTGGCTTGGCGTTGTGAATCGTTAAAATAAGCAGGAACAGTAATCACAGCTTGTGTGACTTCTTCGCCCAAATAGCTTTCGGCCGTTTCTTTCATTTTTTGCAGAATAAAACCGCTGATTTGGCTCGGGGAATATTTTTTCTTGTCCACTTCGACCCAGGCATCGCCATTGTCACCTTTGACAATTTTATAAGGCACCATTTTTTTATCTTTTTTGGTGACCGGGTCATCAAAGCTGCGTCCGACCAAACGTTTAATGGCAAACAGTGTGTTTTCCGGGTTTGTAACAGCCTGACGTTTGGCAGGCTGCCCAACCAAGCGTTCATCATCGTCGGTGAACGCCACCATTGACGGCGTTGTCCGAGTGCCTTCTGCATTTTCGATAACTTTGGCTTCTTTTCCGTCCATCAATGCAATGCACGAATTTGTGGTCCCAAGATCGATTCCAATTACCTTGCTCATAGCGTCCTCATTTTGTTGCGGCAAATCCATCCGGCCGATAATCGCACCTTTTGGATTCCCTTTGGTTGTTGTCCGTTTATTTAAATGGCGCCAAAGACCCTTATTTTTACTTTGGCTTGTTTCTTTGAGCGTTATATATGCGTCAAATACAGAAGTCGCAATACCTGAACGCTTAAATCCACTGTGGTTTACCTATAATTCTTCGTCTAATTGCCCACCCGGCTGTTGATTTGGTGTTTCATAAGACTGAGATCCATCTGTTTGTTGTTCGGCTGCGTCCGTATTCACTTCTTGAACAGGGGCCGTTTTAGGGCCGCCCTTCGTCACGCCAACTTTCGCAGGACGCAACAATCGACCATGGACCGTATAACCCGTTTCGATGACTTGGGTCACGGTGCCTGCAGGTTTTTCTTTGTCTTCATATTCAAACATGGCTTCATGAAAATTATGATCAAATTTACAGCCTTCGGCCTCAATACGTTTAATGCCGAATTTTTCCAAGGTTGTCATCATTTCCCGCTCGGCCATTTCTAGACCAACCATCAATGTTTCGACTTCATCATTATTTTTGCGAAACTCATCATCCATCGAGGCCACAGCCCGCGTCATGTTATCAGCCACCGATAATATTTCTTTGGAAAATGATGCAATAGCATATTTCGAAGCATCTTCGCGCTCACGCTGGGCGCGCCTGCGGACATTTTCGGTTTCAGCCATTGCCCGCATCAATTTATCTTTACTGTCAGCAAGGGCCGCTTCCAATTCGATAATGCGCGACCCATCATCCACAGTTTCTTGCGAAGATGCGGCCTCGTCCCCTTCTAATACCTCTGCTTCGTCTACGGTTTCAGCATCTATTGCAGCCGCATCCTCATCGGTACCATCGTTGCCCACCGGTTCTACCGAGTCCATGTCTGCGGCTTCATCCTTGTTTACATCGGGATTTGGATTTTGGTTCTGCATATTTATTTTCCACTTTTATGTTAGGTTTTCGTTAATTTTTAAAATTCTGATCCTGTTAACCGATCATTCGGCCAACAAGTTTGGCCGTATAATCGACCATAGGAATGATCCGCGAATAATTCATGCGCGTTGGGCCAATAACACCAATGGCGCCCACAATTTCAGATGTTTCATTTTTATAAGGCCCCACTACGAGCGCACATCCAGCCATGTTAAACAGTTGATTATCAGCCCCTAAAAAAATCTGCACGCCTTCGGCTTGATCGGCGAGGGATAATAACTTTAAAGCTTCGTCCTTGGTTTCAAGGGTGCTAAATAGCCCACGAATATGTTCTAGGTCTGTTAATGCTTGAACGTCTTCTAATAAATGCGATTGTCCGCGAACAATTAACGATCCATTTTTTTCACCACCTGCCCACATCGCTAATCCGCTTTCTATGACGCGGGTTGTTAGTTCATCCAATTGGGTTTGGTGTTCTTTTTGTTCGCCTCGGATCAGGTGCAAGGCTTCATCTAGTGTGCGTCCGACCATTTTTGCACTTAAATAATTTGTTGCTTCGACCAAAGCCGATGGCGGTAAGCCAGATGGTGTTGTAATAATACGGTTTTCCACAACACCGGTTTCAGAAACCATCACCACCAACGTGCGCCCGGGGCTAAGACTAACAAATTCAATATGTTTTAATGGCGTTTCCAGTTTTGGTGCATAAACCAAACTGGCACAACCGGAAAGCCCGGATAAAGCCGTCGTTGCTTCTTCGAGTAATCCTTCCACGTTCTGTGCTGATCCTGCACATTGGCCTTCTAATTGTTTGCGGTCAGCATGCGTTAAATTACCAAGTTCCAGCAAACCATCAACAAACAACCGCAATCCAGCCTCGGTTGGCATGCGTCCTGCCGATACATGCGGAGCATACAACAATCCAGCGTCTTCTAAATCGGCCATAACATTACGCACCGTCGCCGGAGACAATGTTGTGTCCAGACGCTGAGCCAGTGTTCTGGACCCTATCGGCTCACCGGTTTCCACATAGGCATCGACGATGCGGCGAAAAATATCCCGGGAACGTTCATCAAGTTTTACAATCATTTTTTTTCATGTTTTAAATGTATCATCCAAGCTTATTTAGTGGGCCTTAGGCCACGCGTCAACGCGCACGTGATGTTTTTCCTATATTCAGCATTATTCGCAAAACCTTTACCTTCGATACAATGGCGTCTATTAAGCTTTTAACACCGTATATACACTCTTAACTCAAGGACGATTATTAATGAGACCTTCTGGCCGTACCAACGATGAACTTCGTTCTGTAAAACTTATCCCCGATGTATCCAAACATGCCGAAGGGTCGTGCATGGCTCAATTCGGCGACACCCATGTTTTATGTACCGCCAGTGTTGAACAGCGCGTGCCATCGTGGATGCGTGGGTCGGGCAAAGGATGGGTGACGGCCGAATACGGCATGTTGCCAAGGTCAACCACGGAACGCATGGGACGCGAAGCGTCCCGCGGCAAACAATCGGGGCGTACCCAAGAAATTCAACGCTTGATCGGACGATCATTGCGCGCCGTATGCGATATGTCCGCCATGGGCGAATTACAAGTCCGTGTCGATTGTGATGTTATTCAAGCTGATGGCGGCACAAGAACGGCGTCCATCACCGGGGCTTATGTCGCGCTTTACCGGGCGTTTGAGCGGTGCCGAGATTTGGGCATTGTCGAAAACATTCCATTAAATGGACAAGTCGCGGCCATATCCTGTGGCATTTATAAAGGTGAAGCCGTTCTTGATCTAGATTATGATGAGGACAGTAACGCTGAAACCGACGCCAATTTTGTTTTAACCGATCAAGCCGCGATTATTGAAATTCAAGGCACGGCTGAAACCGAACCGTTTAGCCGGGTACAGTTTTTAGATTTACTGGATTTAGCCGAAAAAGGTGTTTCCGAATTAACGCTTCTTCAACGCCAAGCTTTAAACATCACGTCTGCATAATTCATGGCCCGTTTATTTCAAGAACCAAAACTTGTCGTTGCCAGTCATAATAACGGCAAAATTATTGAAATTTCTGATTTGTTAAAAGATTTCAACATCAACGTCGTATCATCGGCCTCACTTAATTTAGAAGAGCCTGTCGAAGACGGCGATAGTTTTATCGCCAATGCCAAAATCAAAGCCCTGTCCGCGTCCTCCGCATCCGGGCTACCGGCTTTGGCTGATGATTCCGGGCTTTGTGTGCACGCATTAAACAATCAACCGGGCATTTATTCAGCGCGCCTAGCCGGGCCTGATAAAAATTTTATGATCGCAATGGAACAAATCCACCATAAACTCGACGGGCAAAACAATCGCCGGGCGCATTTTGTATCTGCATTAGCCCTGTGTTGGCCCGATGGGCATATGGAAACAGTCGAAGGCTCGGTCCACGGTACACTGGTTTGGCCCATGCGCGGGATCCAAGGTTTTGGTTATGATCCGATGTTTATGGCCGATGGTTATGATATTACTTTTGGCGAAATGACCCCTGATCAAAAACACCAAATCAGTCACCGCGCCGATGCTTTTAAACAACTCGTGGATGCCTGTTTTAACCCAAGGCCGGCTTAGTCATGGGTAAAGGCTTGGCAATTTATGTGCATTGGCCATTTTGCCTAAAAAAATGCCCCTATTGTGATTTTAACAGCCATGTACGACCGGTCATCAGCCATGATCAATGGCGCAATGCATTATTAACAGAACTTACCCATAGTGCAGAGTACCGCCCTGATGCCGTTATTACATCGATTTTTTTTGGTGGTGGCACGCCATCACTCATGCATCCTGAAACCGTGGCAGCCATCATACAAGCCGCTAAAACCCATTGGCCGCAAAGTAAAAACCCTGAAATCACCCTTGAAGCCAATCCAACGAGCGTGGAAAGCAAAAATTTTGAAGCTTTTAAAAAAGCCGGTGTGAACCGCTTATCCATGGGTATTCAGTCGTTAAATGACGATGCATTAACATACTTAGGCCGCCAACATTCAAGTGCCGAGGCTTTAGCCGCTCTTGAAACGGCCAACGCTATTTTTGGGCGCACATCCTTTGATTTGATCTATGCGCGGCCAAACCAAACACCGGGTCAATGGCAACAAGAACTGGAACAAGCCATTGCCTACTCCCGTGGGCATTTATCGCTGTATCAGTTAACCATTGAGCCCGGCACCGAATTTTACCGCAACAACCACCAAGCCATGGACGCCGACCTGCAAGCCGATCTATATCATTTAACAACCAACATCACTCAACAGCACGGATTCCAAGCCTATGAGGTTTCCAATTACTGCCAACCGGGTCAAGCCAGTGTGCATAATTTAACCTATTGGCAAGGTGGCGATTATTTGGGCATCGGGCCGGGTGCCCATGAAAGAATACAAAGCCACGATGGGTGGCACGCAAAACACCGCATTCATAATCCGGAACGCTGGATGGTGTCCGTTGATAATCTTGGCCACGGGATTGCTAAAGACCAAATCATTCAACCCCGCGGGCGGGCCAAAGAAATTCTGATGATGTCGTTACGTTTGCAAAACGGGTTATCCGAACAAACATTAATCACGCAAACCGGGCTAAATTTTACAGATATGATTGATACCGGTGCGCTTAATGAACTGATTGCCCATGGCTTTTTAACGCTTGCTGACAACACGGTGTCAGCCACACCTGATGGGCGGCTTTGTTTGAACGCAGTGCTCACAAAGTTATTAAAAGCCTAGGGTCCAGACTCTAATTTGTTGGGCTTTGAAAGGTTTCCGGCGCCGGACTGACAACGCGGAAATCACGTGGGCGCACTTGTAAAACAGCGAGGCCACGTTCGGCAACACCGTCCGCCGTAAATCGAAAAATACCGTCCCGCCCCCAAAACCCGCTGGGTGACATAATCGCCGTTTTAGAAAAATCAGCCCCGCCTTGGGATTTGGCTAATACGGCTGCCAAGGCCACCGCATCATAGGCCAATGTAGCAATCCGTGGCGGCTTTGCAGCATAGGTATTTTCATAATCCGTTTGAAAAGCCCGCCTTGCCGATGGCGAAGGCGCTGCAAACCAACCGCCAACCAAAGCCGGTTCTGCACCCAAACCCGGCACATCCCATTGCCCCGTGCCCAGAATTCGAATACGCCCCGGGTCAATATCATAAAATGGTAATAATGCTGCAACCGATTGCAGGCGTTTGCCCCAGTCGGCAACCAACAAAGCCTGAAACGGCAGATCACCAATGGTTTGTAGTTTTTCTAGGCGTTTAAGAGCACGTATCGATAATTCGTCATTATTTTTCTTTAATATTTGACGTTCTGCAATTAGCCGGGCACGTCTTTCATCATAGTTGGCAAGTGAGCGCACAACATCCGTGAAATCCTGTGCTTGGCTATTATAAAATCGTGTTTCGATTAATTCGCCGCCCAGCTCGCCAACCATTTGTTTCATGGTTGCAACAACCGAATTACCATATTCATTATCCGGTGCCAGCGCAGCATAACGGGTAATGCCTTGGTCAAAAGAATAGCGTATCACCCGTTCAATTTGTTCACCGGGTAAAAATCCCATGATGTAAACCCCGTCACCGGCAACAGCCCGCACATTGGAAAAAGCAATAATCGGCACACCGGCAGCGCGGGCTTGGGGGGTCACGGCTTCGACAGATCGATATAACAACGGGCCCAAAATAATACGCGCGCCATCATTGATAGCGCGTCTGACCGCGCGCGCCGCACCTTGTGCTGTGCCTTCGGTATCAACCACTAAAAATTCAAAATTTTCATCAGCAAAGTGGAATAAAGCCATTTGCGCTGCATTTAATAATACTTTTCCAATTCCGGCATTTGACCCCGTTAACGGCAACATAATTGCCACGCGCACGGTTTCATCCGTCGCCGGTGGAGGTACGGCAGGATCACCAAGAGCGGCTTCGTCATCTAGGGCATCCGGTTTAGGGGCGACCGTTAAAAACTTCAAAAACGATGGCGGGTTTGGCAAGCCATCCGATGTGGCCGGTTCTGTTTCTGTTGGTTGTACGGGAACTTTTTGATCAAATGACGGCGACACACCGGGTGGGCCATAAACTGAACCCGTAAGCCCTTGGTTTTGCGGTTGTCGGCCCGTATTCGACCTTGCCGTAATTTTTTGATCAAGCGGGACTTGATCTGTTTTAAATGCTGAAGGTAGCGGTTTTTTAGCACGGGGTTTTGTTTTTAACAGTTTAGGTTTTGCAGCAACTGTGGTTTTTAATTGCGTCGGTTCTGCGACAACGCCTTGCATCCAACTGGGAATTTGAGGAGACTGGCATGCAGCCAACAACAGAATGCCGCTCAAAAGCCATGCCTTGCTCCAAATCCGACCCTGAACAATTTTCGCCATTATCTAAAAACCCTATTGCAACACCTGCGGATGCGTCCTCATTGAACGCTGAAATCATTTCACCTTGTGAACCTAGCGACAGCGAGACCAAGAGTAAACCGTTAGCCCCCGTAAAAACGCCCCATTTAAGCAAAAATCACCACCCACCAGGTTTATATTTAGTTGCAACTCCCATAGGTAATTTATCAGACATCAGCCTACGCGCTCTGGAACTACTTAACTCAGCCCACGTCATTGCCTGTGAAGACCGGCGTATTACTTCACGTTTGCTTGATCGTCACGGCATTTCAAAACCTTTGGTCCCTTATCATGAACATAATGCCGATACAGCCGGTCCTGAATTAATCCGCCGCTTAAAGGACGGCGCTATCGTTGCCTTAGTATCCGATGCCGGAACGCCGTTATTATCCGATCCCGGGTATAAACTTGTGCAACACTGTTTGGCTAATGATATTCATCTATCGGCCATCCCCGGTGCATCATCTATATTAATGTCCCTAATTTTATCAGGGCTTCCCAGTGACCGATTTTTTTTCAATGGTTTTCTGTCGCCTAAAAAAATGGCTCGGATTAAAGCTTTAACCGCTTTGACCGAGATCCCCGGCACGTTAATTTTTCTGGAATCCCCAAAACGTTTAGCCGCATCGCTTGCCGATATGAACCAAGTTTTAGGGCCTAGGCCTGCCGCCGTTGCTCGCGAATTAACGAAACTTTATGAACAAGTGAAACGCGGCACGCTTGATCAATTAGCCCAATTTTATGCGCAATCCGGATCCCCCAAAGGTGAAATAACCGTTGTCGTTGCACCGCCTATTGCCGCCAAAAAGGTGTCGATCGATGACATTGACAGAGCCCTTATAGCCGCCTTTGAAGCATTTTCGGTTCGGGGTGCCGTACAACACGTCTGTAAACAATTGGATGTCCGCAAAAAAATTGTTTACGAGCGTGCTTTGGTGTTGGATAAAAAGCGCTCATGAAACAAACACCCGCCCATCGCCATAAAGCTTGGGTTTTTGGATCTCGCGCGGAAACCATCGCTGCATGGATATTACGTTTTAAAGGCTACCGTATTTTAGCCCACCGCTATAAAACACCGCGCGGTGAAATTGATATCATTGCCAAACGTGGGCAAACATTGGTTTTTGTTGAAGTCAAAGCGCGCGCCCGCATAAATCCTGATCATCCCATCGTTTTAAACCGCCAATTCAAACGCATCGCTGCATCAGCAGAGGTTTTTATCAGCAAGTGGAAAGGGGCCGCTCCAAAATCGATCCGATTTGATGTCATTGTTATTCAAACAAGACACATGCCCAAGCACCTCAAGGAGGTTTGGCGCCCATCATGAGGTTTTGTTAATCATTATCCTTTAGGGTCCAGACTCATTTTATTTGTACCCTGCTGCGTCCAACTCCAAGGTTTAAGGACTATACGATGAATATCAATATACCGTTACTTTTAAAACGCTTCTGCAAACCTGCTTTGCTCATGTTTATTGTTATTATACCCAGCGGTTGTGCCAGTGTCGTGATTGGTGCCGGGGCCACCCTTGGCACCGCTGCGATGGAAGAGCGCAGCCTTAAAACCATTACCGCAGATACCGCATTAGCGACAAAAATACGTTTCGCCATTGTTGAAAAAGATAATCAACTCGCCGTTCAAGTTGGTGTCGAGGTTTTTGAAAATCAAGCCCTGTTAACAGGCATCGTTCCAGATGAAAAAGCCAGGGCCAGGGCCATCAAGCTGGCGTGGTCTGCGGGCACACCGAAAGCTATTTTCAACGAAATTCAAATTGGTGATAGCAGTGTTGTTAATTTTTCCAAAGACAGTTGGGCAACGGCGTCTTTAACATCTAAGTTAACTTTTGACGAGGACGTGTTGTCTATTAACTACTCCATCGAAACCGTTAATGGTACGGTCTATTTAATGGGTGTTGCGCAAAACCAACAGGAATTAGACCGTGTAATCGCTCATGCCCGTACGATTTCTTATGTACAAAACATTATTACCCATGTCCGTATCAAACCACCCGGATCGGCACCACCCAAACCCCCGGCATCAATGCCGCCCAAAACTAAGGCCTCATGAATCAATTAACACCCGAATTGATCAACCAGCAACTTGTTGATTTAGCTTGCCAAAAAAATTCTGCCCTTGATTTGGCCGAAGTCGGTTTATTGTTAGCTGCCAAATCGCGGCCACAAATAAAACTGGACGCCTACCGCCGTCATTTATCAAAATTGGTCAGAGATGTTAAAGAGTTCGCAAGCGTCGCCGATGGTCATGCGCCAACACTGGATTTACAGCGTCTGGCACTGACAGAAATAATTTGTAAACGCCATGGATATGGTACTGATCGGACTTCTTTTGCCGATCCGAATGGTTGTAATTTATCCCGCGTTATCGATTGCCGGTCTGGTAACCCGGTAATCATAACATTGTTATACTTTTATATCCTTACACATAATGGATGGCAGGCGACGGTCATTGATTTTAAGCCCCATCTTTTTATTCGTCTTGAACTAAATGGTGAGCGGTTACTGATTAACCCTGCCTTTGGCGGAAAAACTTTACAGGCGGCTGACCTTCGCTCCCTTGTCAAAGCCACAACAGGCCTAGGTCATGAATTAGCATGGGATCAACTTAATACGCTTACCGCAGGACAATTGGTTGCCCGCCTACAACAAACGATATCAGCCTGTTGGCTACACCAAAATAATCCGCAACAAGCCTTAGAGGCTTTATTATCCGCGCTCTTAATTTTTCCCAAAAGTGATGAATTGTGGCGCGAGACAGGTTTATTACAATCGAGTTTGGGACTAAAACAAGACGCTGTTCAATCACTTGAAAAATGGCACCATTTAACTGATGATATCAATCGCCATTCAGAAACATTAACGATTTTACGTCGATTGCAAACTTTGAACTTATAGCCTATCTGTTTCAGCGACTATTTTAAATTTTAAGGATCTATTTCATGTCACTTCGTATCGCCCTGCAAATGGATGCCATACAGGATATTGATTTAACTGGTGATAGTACTTTTGTTCTAGGGCTTGAAGCGCAAAAACGTGGCTATCAAGTCTATCATTATTTGCCCGACCAATTGAGTTTCGACCAAGGCGTGGTTAAAGCCCGTATGCGGCCCGTTACTTTACGTTATCAAGCCGATGATTTTTACACGCTCGGTGACGAACAGGTGCATAATTTAGCCGATTTTGACGTTGTTTTACTGCGCCAAGATCCGCCTTTTGATATGGGTTATATTTCATATACGCATTTGCTGGAACGCATCCATCCGGGTACTTTGGTTGTTAATGATCCGCATCATGTTCGCAATGCACCGGAAAAATTATTTATTCTGGATTTTCCTGATTTATTGACACCGACCATGATCAGCCGCGACGCTTGCGCATTTCATGAATTTCGCAAACAATTTGGTGACATCATTATTAAACCGTTATTTGGCAACGGTGGTGCCGGCGTTTTTCATATCACGCCAGATAATGAAAACTTAAATTCATTGCTGGAAATGTTTTTCGCCAGCAACCGAGAACCGGTTATGGCTCAACGCTATTTAGGCGATGTACGCCAAGGTGATAAACGTATTATCTTAATTGATGGCGAACCCGTAGGCGCGACCAACCGCGTCCCGCAACAAGGCGAAGCCCGGTCCAACATGCATGTTGGGGGCCGTGCCGAAGCATCGACATTGACCAAGCGGGATCTGGAAATTTGTGAAGCCATTGGCCCGGAGCTAAAAAAACGGGGGCTTATTTTCACGGGCATCGACGTTATTGGTGATTATATGACCGAAATCAATGTGACTTCACCCACCGGACTACAAGAGATTAACCGCTTTAATGATACCTGTCTTGAAAGCCACATCTGGGACGTTATCGAAAGTAAATTATAGGCTTTCTTGTTTTCTATTCGACATTACGTGAGGTCCCGATTTTGACAAATCAATCGATAATTATGGATGGCCGTCAATGGGCGCAGTTATTGTTTTTATCCATTCTTTGGGGAGCCACATTTTTTTTCGTTGGTGTTGCCGTTAAAGAAGTGCCGCCCTTAACCATCGTTTTTATTCGTGTTGCCTTGGCCGCATTGTTGCTGTTGCCAGTATTTTTTTGCCTCGGCCATCAATTGCCTAAATCGCTTAAAGATTGGCAGCCCTATTTTGTTATGGGTCTATTAAATAACGTTCTTCCTTTTAGCCTGTTATTCGCAGGGCAAACTTATTTAACCGCTGGTCTCGCCTCTATCATTAATGCAATGACGCCTTTGTTCGCTGTTCTTATCATGGCCGGTTTTGGTGACGAACGGCTCAATTTACACAGAATTATCGGTATTTTAATGGGTGTCGCTGGTGTCGCAGTGTTACGTGGTTTTGACGGTCAACTGGTAACAGGACAAACCATTGGCATTGTATTATGCCTTGGTGGTTCCATCTGCTATGGCTTTGCTGGATTGTGGGGACGGCGAAACCTTATCGGTATTGCGCCCTTAAAATCAGCCACCTGCCAGTTGATTTGTTCCAGTGTTATTATGGTTTTTGTGGCTTCGATTTATGATCAGCCTTGGTCCCTAAACGCTCCTAGCCTGAATGCTTGGCTTGCGATCATTGGCCTTGCTTTTTTCGGTACGGCTATGGCCTACCTGATTTATTTTAAACTTCTACAACATGCGGGGGCAACCAACGTTTTATTGGTGACCTTGTTGGTCCCTGTAACCGCATTATTTCTTGGTATTTATTTTTTAGGCGAAAACATCAGCGACCAACAATCCATCGGCGCATTAATTATCGCAATCGCCCTTTTATTTCTCGACGGACGTGTTTTTAAAGTCTTTAAAACACCGTGACTTTAACAGGCCTTGTCTTTACCAACCGGTAAACGTCCCTAATTATAGTTGTATTATTTTCACAAACATATAGTTTATTAACATATCGTGTTTTAATAATATTGTGTTTGGAATTATCCTTTTGGTTGCTCGTATTCATACTGTTGCTTTTGAGGGCATCCATGTATTGGACATCGATGTTCAAGTGCAAATATCCAGCGGGTTACCGTCATTTACCATTGTTGGGCTTCCTGATAAAGCTGTTGCTGAAAGCCGGGAGCGTGTTCGTGCGGCTTTTCACGCCATCGGGTTAAGCCTGCCTGCGTCGCGCATCACAGTCAATTTAGCGCCTGCTGATCAACAAAAAGAAGGCAGCCATTTTGATTTACCCATTGCCCTTGGTTTATTAGCGGAGATGGACATCATTGCCATTGATGAGTTAAGCCCATGGACTGCATTAGGTGAGCTTGCCCTTGATGGGCGGCTTGCCAATGTATCAGGTGTCCTGCCTTCTGCCCTGCATGTCAGCGACCATGCGCTTAAATCCAATAATGGTGATTGGCGCGGGTTGATTTGTCCCAAAAACCAAGGGCCCGAGGCTGCATGGGCGACCGGGATCGATGTTTTGGCGGCTTTGGATTTATTACAAATCATCAACCATTTTAAAGGTACTCAAGTGATCACACCGTCTGTTGCCCATGCGGAGACGGTTTTAACTAACGACAGCATTATGGGCGCCGACTTCGCCGATATCAAAGGCCAAGAAACCGCTAAACGATGTTTGGAAATTGCCGCAGCAGGCGGTCACAATATGCTTATGTGTGGGCCGCCCGGTGCCGGTAAATCCATGCTGGCTAGTTCTTTGCCAAGGCTTTTGCCCGCCCTAGATGCCACTGAGATTTTAGAAGTCAGCATGATCCATAGCCTCGCAGGATTGTTAAAAGATGGTCAACTTAACCACCAGCGTCCGTTTAGAGACCCACATCATTCGGCGTCCATGGCGGCCCTTGTCGGTGGCGGTCATGCCGCCCGTCCGGGTGAAGTTTCATTGGCTCACTTAGGTGTTTTATTTCTTGATGAACTACCAGAATTTCAGCGCCCGGCCCTAGAAGCCTTGCGTCAACCGTTGGAATCCGGGCATACCACCATCGCCCGCGCCAATGCGCATTTGACTTATCCAGCACAAGTTCAACTGATTGCTGCCATGAACCCCTGCCGATGTGGCTATTTGGATGACGCCACACGGAACTGTTCACGGGCACCAGGATGTGCACAAAATTACCAATCAAAAATTTCAGGGCCGCTCATTGACCGCATTGATTTACATGTACAAGTGCCTGCCCTTAATCCTTTTGAAATTTCATCAACCCAGCCCGGTGAGCATTCTGCCGACGTCCGGCAACGTGTAGTCCATGCCAGATCTATTCAACGCCACCGTTACAGTGACCATACAGAAATCAACGTAACAAAACTTATTCGCACTAATGCCGAAGCCAATGGTCGATTATTAGACACCGTATGCGGGCTTGATCAAATCGCCCTTGATCTATTAATGAAAGCGACATCACATTTTTCATTAAGCGGACGTGGCTACAGCCGGGTTTTAAAAGTCGCCCGCACCATTGCCGATTTAGCATCATCTGAACGCGTTCACCGCGATCATATCGCCGAAGCTTTAAATTATCGGTATTTAGCGCCGGGACGCAGCCAACAGCGGGCCACGGGATAAATACTTTTTATTTATGACCTTAATAAAAAATCTGCGGCTTCGATATCAGACGTATTCGCGCTGACTATTTCACTTATTTGATAGGAATTCGCTATCGTCATATTAGCCGCATCTTCTGTATAGTAGACGCTCACGCCCGCCGTTCCTGTGGCCGCACCCATAACAACTAATCCCGCGGTTGTCACCCCACCCGATGCATTAAACGATGTCGATGATAACGCCTGTTCTGTTGTTTCAAAATAATTAATCGTGTCGGTTAATGTGCCCGATATGCCCAATTGAAAATCATCATTATATAACGCGAACTGATCATTCTCTGCCGCGGAATAGTCTTCGATTACATCTAGTCCTAATGATGAAACCCTTGTCAGCGCACCCGTTCCCGTGCCGCCTTCAAACTGGAACTCGTCTTGCCCCAAACCGCCTGTTAATGTGTCGTTGCCTTGTCCGCCACGCAAAATATCATCATCGGCATAACCAAATAAATTATCATCCCCTACACCGCCATAAAGCGTATCCAGCCCTGCATCGCCGTATAACGTATCCGCGCCGGCTTCGCCGCTGATCACATCGTCACCGCCGCCGCCCCACAGCTGATCGTCACCATCACCACCGTATACAGTATCAGCTCCTGATCCCGCCTCACCCAAAGCATAAGAAAACTCTCCGAATAAACTGCTTGAGGCTTCCGGCACATCACCGTGAATTCGATCATCACCGGCACCGCCCCATAATTGGTCATCCCCGGCACCACCCGACATGACATCATTACCGCCGCTACCAGAAAATATCGGATTTAATAACGGATTAGCCGCGGTATGTGTTGCAGATACATAGTTTGTCGGCAAATCAGCATATAAATAATCATTACCTTCTAGCCCGCCAATGGCTGTTAAACCATCGGCACCGACGAGCAAATCGGCCACGTTTGAACCTTGGACATCGGTCGCCTTTTCCGTGATCAAAGCCGTGACCGGGTCATCTCTGCGTTCATCAAACTCAGCGATGCGCTCGACTTTAAATGTTGAAATGGGGTCGAAATTAAAGCGGAATCCTAATCCAAAGCCGCCATCACCAGCAACGGAGCTCGATGCCAACACATCGTCCCCAGCACCACCCAACAAAACCAACCCCCCCGGGCCGACGGCTTCGCCGCCGCCAAAGCCGCCAAAAAATGTTCCGTCTGCTTTATCGTCTTGTTTTGTTTCGAAAGCGGAATTTTTATCAGCCCCGTCGTTCATTAAACCAGAATTTGGTGTTTCCATGACCGTCATAGTTTCAGGCACGAGATCAACAATACCATTATCAGAAAGCCTTTCCGCAGCCAAAATAGCTGCCACTAACGCTTCTTCTCTGTCCAATCCATTACTCAACGCCTGATCATAAGCTGCCAATGCCGCCAATTCTCCATCAACCATTTCTTCCTTTGGTATAGCTTCAATGGCTTGACGTAATTCGAATTCAGCATCGGCTTCACGAAAATAAACGGCGGCCTCATTAGCCAGCGGATCATCCATTGTTGTTAAAAAATGTCTTTGGAATGGGTCTTTTACAAGCGCCGCCGCCCAATCGTCTGTTGTATCCCCTAATGGCTTTTCATTTGGCGCAACAATCGATTTAGCCATCCATCCCGCACTAAGGGCGGCCTCTTCGGTGGCCATTTCTGCAGCTTGTTCAGCAAAAAATGCACTGGCTTGATCGGATAACAAATCACTGTTTTGCGATAATTCTGTTGTTTTTTGATTTGATGTCACGACAAGATCATTGAGTTGATCAATAGCTTGTTGATGTTCCGCTGTTCTTGTGCCGGGCGGGGTGTTTGTCACTTGATCGCGGGCTTGCAGGACCGCTTGTTGAATAGCGCGCACAGCGTCGGCTTCGGCGCGCAAAGTATCCAACGCATAGTTTGTTGCGTCCTCGGCATCATTAAAACCGTTTCCGGAATATTGATTGGCGTCAAAATCTTTCAAAGCGTTATCATGTTTTGTTATAAACAGTTATAAGCTTTAATAACAAATAAACGTGCCGGATGCAAAATGATTTTTTTTGGGCCTAAGCTATTCTTTTTATTACTTTATTTTGCAGTTATAACAATGATCACTTCTAAAGAACATCGGATTGGCCGAATCGCTCCATCATTCAGGCTCTAAACACCTCATCATGAGGGCCGTGGTAAAATACCCCGGTGCATATCTTTACCACCTAAAACATGGACATGGAAATGTGCAACTTCTTGATGAGCGTCTTCCCCGTGATTGGCAATAATTCGGTAACCCGTTTCATCAAGCCCAGCATTTTTTGCAACTTTTCCAACGGCACGGAAAAATCCAGCAACTTCCTCAGCCGATCCTTTGGCCGAAAAATCCGCCATGGAAATATAGGCGTTTTTTGGGATGACCAAAATATGCACCGGGCACTGCGGGCTGATATCAGGAAAAGCCAACGCCCATTCGTCCTGAAAAATGGGGTTACAAGGTATATCGCCAGATAGAATTTTAGCGAAAATATTATTTACGTCATAAGCCATTATTTTGCCTCAGTTAGGATATTAAATTTTAGTCCGTTTCGGGACGGTTGTTTTTTTCATCAATACCGGAAATACCCACCCGAGCCTCTAATTCTGCCCAAACGTCATTCGGGTCAATGCCCGCTTCCGCCCATAGCACCAAAAGATGATACAATAAGTCCGAACTTTCGCTAACCACATGTTTTTTAGACTCGTGCAAAGCCGCGATCACCACCTCTACCGCTTCTTCACCGACTTTTTTACAAATCTTGCCACGGCCTTTTTTGAATAATTTTGCCGTATGCGATTTTGTCGGGTCATCACCACGACGGCTTTCAATGGTTTTATACAAAGCCTCTAAAACATGCTCATTTGTTTTGTCTGAACTCATCTAATTATCCTTAAATTTAGCCCTATTGTTTTTATAGTATACTTATTCAACATCACGAACAGCAATGCCCGCTTGTTTTAAATGCTGTTTAGCTTGGGAAATAGAATACGTTCCAAAATGAAAAATTGAGGCGGCTAAAACGGCCGATGCGTGGCCTTGGGTAATGCCATCGACCAAATGATCCAATGTGCCAACGCCGCCTGAGGCGATCACCGGCACCGAAACGGCATCGGAAACGGCCCGCGTCAGCGGTAAATTAAATCCTTGTTTTGTGCCGTCCCTATCCATTGATGTTAATAAAATTTCACCGGCACCAAATGCAGCCATTTTTTCCGCCCACAGAACAGCATCTAGCCCTGTTTCTTTGCGCCCACCATGGGTAAAAATTTTAAATTCTCCAAGCCCCGTCGATTTGGCATCGACGGCCACCACGATACACTGGCTGCCAAATTTTTGAGCCGCTTCACGAACAAAGTCCGGATTAACAACAGCGGCCGTATTGATCGACACTTTATCAGCCCCCGCCAACAACAATTTACGGATGTCATCAATGGTACGCACCCCGCCGCCCACCGTTAACGGCATAAAACAATGTTCTGCGGTTTTACCAATGACGTCAATAATGCTGTCACGGTTTTCATGGCTGGCAGTGATATCCAAAAAGCATAATTCATCAGCCCCGGACCGGTCATACAATTTTGCCTGTTCCACCGGATCACCAGCGTCGACCAAATCTACAAAATTCACGCCTTTAACTACGCGGCCATCGGCCACATCCAAACACGGGATAATGCGGGTTTTTAACATATTAAGACCTCGCCGATAAGATGGCTTGAGCCGATTTGACATCAATGGCGCCATCATAAATTGCCCGTCCACTGATAACGCCTTCTAATAATCCCTCCCCGACTTTTTTTAAGGCGCGAATATCTTCCATTGATGACACACCGCCCGATGCAATAACAGGTGTTGAAACAGCGTTTGCCATTTCCAAAGTATGTTCAATATTTGGCCCCTGCATGGCCCCATCACGGGCAATATCTGTGGCGATAATCACCGCAGCCCCTGCATCTTCGAACCGTTTTGCCAAGTCAATGGCATTCATTTTTGATACTTCTGCCCACCCTTCGACCGCGACAAAACCATTTTTACTATCAATCCCTAAGGCAATTTGATGTGGAAATTTACGACAAGCTTCGATCACCAATTCTGGATCGCGAACAGCAACAGTGCCTAAAATCACACGGGTGATGCCTTTATCCAACCAGCCCTCAATGTCATCCATGGTACGAATTCCGCCCCCTAACTGTACCGGAATATCTATTTTTTTTATAACCTCTCTAATGGCAGCCGTATTCACAGATTTACCTGAAAAGGCGCCATTTAAATCCACCATGTGCAGCCATTGAGCGCCAGAATTTACGAATTCTTTGCCCTGAAACGCTGGGTTGTCACCAAAAACCGTGGCTTTATCCATTTCACCATAAAGCAAGCGCACACATTGTCCGTCTTTGATGTCAATCGCTGGGAAAAAAATCATATCGTATCCGTATCAAATTTTACTGTTTTATCTATGGTCGCCATTTAACAAAGTTTGATAACAACCGTAATCCCGTTTTTTGGCTTTTTTCCGGGTGAAACTGTGTACCAACCAAATTATTTTTACCAACAACCGCGACAACAGGTCCACCATAATCAACCGTGGCTAAAATAGTGTCCGGTGATGTACACGTCATGGCATAGGAATGCACAAAATAACCATGGTCTCCTGAATTTATTCCTTCAAGTATCACATGAGGTTTGCCAATTATATCTAGATTATTCCAGCCCATATGGGGAATTTTTAAAGTCAGATCTGAGGGCTTAATAGGGCCAACTTCACCATCGATCCAGCCTAATCCACTCGTCGTTTCAAATTCCCGGCCAAGCGTTGCCATCAACTGCATACCAACACAAATGCCTAAAAACGGTTTTGCTTTTTCAATCACATGCTGTTGCAGTGCCCCGGCCATGTCTGGCAATGCGTACAAACCTTTCCGGCAATCAGCAAATGCACCAACCCCCGGCAAAACGATATGGCTTGCCCATGCAACATCATCGGCATTGTCTGTAACCCGGACTTCGTCCAAACCACCTGTTTCGGACCCAGCACGCTCAATGGCTTTTGCAGCAGAGCGTAAATTACCTGATCCATAATCAATAATGGCGACTTTAGCCGTCATGACATAATCCCGTTATTGTCCACTAAAACACTTATCAATGCCTCATCACCATTCTTAGCTACGGAAACATTTTCAATTTCAAAGCCTTGGCATTCTAATTTCATACGGTAAAGATCATTGGCAAACAGTCCTTTTGCCCATGTCAATGTGACTATAATTAAGCCTAAATTGTTTTCAGTAACAGCCACGGCATTTAGACTATATAAAATGCCCGTTTCAACGATAAGTATAATTACAGCCGTCCGCCACATTCCTTTGCTGATCGCCCACAGGGTAAAAAACAAAAACCCCGGCCAACTAAATCCTTCTTTGACCACAGCAATGTCTTTGTCATAGTCGAGACCCTGTCGCCTGAGGTAAATGGAAAACATCCGCATAATCGTCCGCCTTAGTTTCTTTTAATCTGTTTCATCAGGCCGCTCAAAACTTACAATGATCCGCCTAAAACACCCTTGGTTGAAGGCACTTGATCTGATTCGCCGGGATCAATGGCCATGGCTTGACGCAATGCCCGGGCGAGGCCTTTGAAACACGATTCAATAATATGATGATTGTTTTCACCATACAGCGTATCCACGTGTAAGGTTACGCCAGCGGTTTGCGCAAAAGCTTGAAACCATTCGCGAAATAATTCTGTATCCATGTCACCAAGTTTTGGTTTTGAAAAATCAACGCGCCAGACCAAATACGGACGATTGGATAAATCCAGCGCAACCCGGCTCAAAGTTTCGTCCATAGGCACCAACGCCGACCCATAACGGACAATGCCTATGCGGTCCGATAATGCCTTTGATACGGCTTCGCCAATGGCAAGGCCCGTGTCTTCGGTGGTGTGGTGATAATCAATATGTAAATCGCCAATGGCTTCGACATCTAAGTCCATTAAACTGTGGCGTGATAACTGTTCAAGCATATGATCCAAAAAGCCAATACCTGTTGAGACTTTATACATTCCTGTCCCATCTAGGTTGACAGTGACTTTGATCTTTGTTTCATTTGTTGCGCGGTCTACTGTACCTTTACGCATGTTCATCTCCACATTTATTTTAGCCGTTAGAGGCAATGCACCTTTTTTATCAGCAAGGCATCGTTTTCACCAGACCTGATCAACAACCAAATGCTTTCACTCTACATTTTATTACTGTTTCGACTTCACAATCCGTCATAGCACGCTATATTCTTTTTTATTCAATGAACAAATGAGTTTTCTTTTATGAAAAATATAGAATTTCCCGGTTGGCGTGGCACGACCATTTTATCGGTTCGTAAAAATGGCCGTGTTGTTATTGGAGGCGATGGTCAAGTCAGCCTCGGTGATACGGTCATCAAAGCCAATGCATGCAAAGTCAGGCGCTTATCCAATGGTGAGGTCATTGCCGGTTTTGCGGGGGCTACGGCTGACGCCTTCACATTATTTGAACGGCTCGAAGCCAAACTTGAACAGTACCCTGGACAATTAACCAGAGCCGCCGTTGAAATGGCTAAAGATTGGCGCACTGACCGTTATTTAAGAAAATTAGAAGCTATGATGGCGGTCGCCGATAAAGACGCATCATTGGTTTTGACCGGAAATGGCGATGTGTTAGAACCCGAAGATAGCCTCATTGGTATAGGGTCCGGTGGTAATTATGCCCTATCTGCGGCAAAAGCGTTAATTGATATTGAAGATCTTGATGCCGAAGCCATTGTTCGTAAATCGATGGCTATTGCCGCCGATATTTGTGTTTATACCAACGATAGAGTCACCATAGAATCCTTATGAAAACAACATTAAAGTCTTCCGCTGACCACACTTTAAACAGCACATTCACCCCGCGCGAAATTGTTTCTGAACTTGATCGTTTTATCGTCGGACAACAAGACGCCAAACGCGCCGTGGCCATAGCCCTGCGTAATCGTTGGCGGCGCTTGCAATTAACAGATGACTTACGCGAAGAAGTTTTACCTAAAAATATACTTATGATTGGGCCAACCGGGGTTGGTAAAACTGAAATTTCAAGACGTCTTGCCAAATTATCCAAAGCACCGTTTATCAAAGTCGAAGCAACAAAATTTACCGAAGTCGGCTACGTTGGTAG
>Ga0316209_1000064_pt1 | contig 221985 bp, 235 predicted proteins | sample 6monopyrite_MG_FD_204945 | JGI IMG/M metagenome (GOLD analysis project Ga0316209, IMG submission 204945) | Microbial mat bacterial communities from mineral coupon in-situ incubated in ocean water Damariscotta River, Maine, United States -... | ecosystem: Environmental > Aquatic > Marine >... | reverse complement strand
TGCAGCTAAACGAACCAATTCAAAACGGTTATCTACATTTTCTAGGCAATCTTCAACTGTTACTCGAGCCATCTGGCAAATCTCCAAAAAAGGACAAAATCAAAAAAGGTCGGCAAGTATACCGATCAGATGCTGTTTAATCCAGCAACTCTTTTAATAATGCCCGTAAACGCACACTTTGCGCGCCATATCGACAGCGACGCGCCAGCACAATACTCCTTAACTCCATAAGGGCATTATCAAAATCATCATTTACGACCAAATAGTCATATTCTGAATAATGCGAGGTCTCACTTTTTGCGTCTCGCATACGCCGGGCAATAATTTCATCACTGTCCTGGCCCCGACCACGCAGCCGTTCTTCTAGTGCTGCCCGAGACGGCGGTAAAATAAAAATATTCACAGAATACGGTAGCTGCTTTCTCACTTGCTCCGCTCCCTGCCAATCAATTTCTAAAATAACGTCATCACCCTGTTGTAAGGTCGCTTCAATATTCGCAATCGCCGTGCCGTAAAAATTATCAAACACCTGTGCATGCTCTAAAAAAGCAGACTCTTCCACCATTTTTTCAAACTTCAATTTATCGACAAAATGATAATCAAAACCATCCTGCTCACCGTCACGCATCGCCCGCGTTGTATGTGAAACAGAAACACCGATACCTGCCGTTTTTTCTAACAATGCTTTAACCAAGCTTGTTTTACCTGCGCCCGATGGCGCAGAAATAACATATAACGTACCCAATGTATCGCTCATATCTACCCTTCAAAAATATTTTAAATCGAAAATGATTATACCGGACGTTTCGCCGGTTTATTAACTTGTTCGTGCAAAAACGTAGCCTCATCACCAGTTAGATTATGCAATAAGAAAACTTATCATAAGCGCAAAAAGATAAATAATTTATTTTTACTCACTCTATATTCTGGATCTGTTCTCTCATTTGCTCAATAAACACCTTTAAATCAACAGACGCTTTTGTGGTTTCTGTATCAATTGATTTTGAACCTAAAGTATTTGCTTCGCGATTGAGTTCTTGCATTAAAAAATCCAGGCGTCGTCCAATTGGCTTTTCATTTTTTAATACGCGCTCGACTTCAGTAATATGGGTTTCTAAACGATCGAGTTCTTCATCTACATCGGTTTTTTGCGCAATAATAACTAACTCTTGTTCTAACCGGCTTTCATCCACTTCAACGCTGGCATCTTGTATGCGTTTTAATAATTTTTCACGCCATAGTTGCATGATTTCTGGTAAGCGTTTTTTTACTTCTTTAATAACCTCGCCAATAGCAGAACAACGTTTTTGAATAAGTTCGGCGAGCTTCTCACCTTCGCGTTCCCGGCCTTGCAACATATCGTTTAATGTTGCATCCAGTAATTCCAATACCGTTGTATTCAACTCATTGGAATCAAGCTTAGGCGGTTTAATAACACCGGGCCAACGTAAAACTTCTAACGAAGAAACGGATCCCGGATTATAAAGAATGTGATCGATTGTTCGGCTGGCATTAGCGATTTGTTGTACCAGCGCTTCGTCAAGAAGCATATCGCCGTTACCTGATTCATTTCGTGTAAAACGTAAGCCAACATCAACTTTACCGCGTGCGAGTTTTTCTGCGATGCGTTCACGTAATTTCGGCTCAACATTACGAAACTCTTCAGGTATGCGTAATGAAATATCTAAATAACGATGGTTTACTGAGCGTAGCTCCAGTGTCAGCACGCCCCAGTCTTTCACTGCTTCTTGTCGTGCAAATGCTGTCATACTGCGAGCCATAATGTTCCTCTCATTTCTTTAAAAACAATGCGTTAGCCAATTATTATAAGGCATATCCAAGTTTAAATTATTAACAACAACCATTAACTTAATCTCTATGCTACTCTAAACTATGAATTCGATTTTATGCACAAAAAAGTTAATAATTATTTCATGAGCACGCCCTCTAATTCACTGAATAAAGATACCATTCTTGACGGCTATACTATTGATAAGGTTATCGGTGGTGGTGGCTTTAGTATCGTCTATTTGGCACATGATCACGACGAAAAACAAGTGGTTATTAAAGAATACATGCCGTTCCGACTCGCTGAACGGGTTGAAAACAATGAAATTATGCCGACAACAGAGGCGAATACAGAGCGATTTGCACATGGACGGCGATTATTTTTCCAGGAAGCCGGTACCCTTATTAACCTGAAACACCCTAATATTGTTAACGTTATCAATTTTTTTCGCGCCAACGGCACGGTTTATATGGTGATGGACTACGAAGAAGGTGTAAACCTGCAAAGTTATATCAAAAAACACCATGGTAGTTTGAGTGAAGCTCTATTGGGAGCTGTGTTTATTCCTTTGCTTGAGGGTTTAGAGCTCATTCATAGCAATGGTTTATTACACCTGGACATAAAACCCGGTAACGTCCATTTATGTAGTGGTGCCAAGCCTTTGTTACTCGACTTTGGTGCCGTACACGAAATGATGCACACCCGAAAATTTCAACCTAACCAGGTTGTCACCCCCGGTTTTTCACCTTTTGAGCAACTTGATCCCGGTGGTTATGTCGGGCCCTGGTCCGATATTTATGCCGTTGGCGCTTCCATGCGTGCTTGCATAGAAGGTAAGTCTCCTCCTAACTCTCCCAAACGGCGTGAAATTGATACCATGCGGCCGGCGGTTAATGCCTTTAAGAAAAACTATTCTCAAGAGCTACTTGAAGCAATTGACTGGGCGATGGAAGTAGACCCCATGCTACGACCACAAAAAGTTGAACCGTTACTGGCTAAATTAAAATCCATTCCGGGTTTGGGAAAAAATACACCCAACAAGGCAAATGGTTGAGCAGGCACAAATGCAATATGAAATAGGTCGCGTCAGCTTACTCGGTAACCGGGAAAACAATCAGGATCGTCTTGGCGTCTCTGAAAGTCACGCCGGAATTATGTTGGTTCTTGCCGATGGTTTGGGCGGTAAACCAGGAGGCGCGCTCGCAGCAGAAACCGTGGTGAAAGTTGTACAACACGCACTCCAGCACGAAGTGATGCCCCTTGATTCACCCGAAAAATGCTTAAGCAAATTAATCACCCGGGCTCATCACGCTGTACGCGCAGCAGGGGCAAAACAAAAACCTAAAATTGAACCCGGCTCCACTGCTGTATTGTGCCTAATACAAAATAAAAAAGCATGGTGGGCGCATGTTGGTGACAGCCGTTGTTATTTATTTCGCGACGGCTTGCCGCTTTATCGCACCCAGGATGATTCTTATGTTGAACACCTTTACCAAAAAGGTGAAATTCCCATTGAGGAGATTGAAGGCCACCCAATGCGTAACTACGTAACACAATGCATTGGCCTGATGGAAAAAGAACCTAAAGTCACCGTGAGTAAAGGGGTCGAACTTGAAGAAAACGATACTTTACTCTTATGCAGTGATGGATTTTGGGAGCCGCTCGATGATGCCTTGATTGGTCCGGCATTACTCAAGACTGGCATTCAGGACACGATTAATCAACTGGCGTTGCAGGCCGAAAAAAACAATTACCCGAACAGTGACAACACCTCTGCTTTGGCTATGAAAATTATTTCGTTACAAAGTATTCATAAATTATCAGGCAATAAAAAAACAAGAGTAACAAAAGCCAATACGCCACTCGATGGTGCAATTCAAGAAATTGAACAGGCGTTTAATTTTTACAAAGATGAAATGGATAAATGAAACAAGACTAAACCCTCGCGAATCCCAACAAAACTATTATCACTAGATTAAAACCATGTCTTTGTACTTAATGAACCGCTACGCGTTTCGTCAGCAATGACAAAAACAAGCTGTCATTGTGAAGGAACAAAGTGACTACGGCAATCTCACGATATATGATATTAACAGTGAGATTGCCACGTCAGTACTAAAAAACATATGTTTTTCAGCACTTCCTCGCAATGACAGTGAATGTTAAATTTCGAGGGGGCTCCCTCGGGACTAAAACCCACTAACCTCTGCTTTCGTTTGTGCGTATAATCTTGTTTTTATAAAATTTTCAGTTAATAAATAACGAAGGACTCAACATGCGACCCAGCGGCCGAACTCCCGAACAAATGCGTGACATTCGTATCACCCGTAACTTCACAAAACATGCTGAAGGTTCTGTATTAATAGAATGCGGCGAAACAAAAGTCATTTGCACCGCTTCAGTTGAAGGACGCGTGCCCGGTTTTTTACGTGGCAAAGGTCAGGGCTGGGTGACCGCTGAATACGGCATGTTGCCACGTTCAACCGGCAACCGCATGGGGCGTGAAGCAGCGCGCGGCAAACAAGGTGGACGCACCATGGAGATTCAACGACTCATTGGTCGTTCATTACGTGCCGCTATAGACCTCAAAGCCCTGGGTGAAAACTCGATCACGATTGATTGTGATGTTATTCAGGCCGATGGCGGTACGCGTACTGCTTCGATAACAGGGGGGTATATTGCTTTGGCGGAGGCGATTAACTATATGCTGGCTGAAAAAATGATAAAGAAAAACCCGCTGACCCGCCACGTTGCCGCTATTTCAGTGGGCGTATATAAAGGCACGCCGGTTTCTGATCTTGATTACCTTGAAGATTCTGACTGTGATACCGATATGAATATCATTATGGATGATAGCGGTGGCTTTATTGAAATTCAGGGCACGGCTGAGGGCGATGATCCTTTTACCAATACACAATTAACGGCAATGCTGGGTCTTGCTTCAAACTCAATTAAAGACTTAGTCGCAAAACAACGTGAGGCTTTAGAGTCATAACTATGCAAAAAATTGTTCTTGCAAGTAATAACAAAGGCAAACTTTGCGAGTTTAGCGAAATGCTGGCAACACTAAATATGGACGTTATTCCTCAGGCAAACTTTGATATTGAAGATGCTGAAGAAACAGGGCTCAGTTTTGTTGAAAATGCAATTATAAAAGCACGTCATGCCTCAAAGATAGCGGGGCTTCCAGCCATTGCCGATGACTCAGGTTTAGAAGTCGATTTTTTAAACGGCGCACCGGGTATTTATTCTGCACGTTATGCCGATATGGAAAATGCCGGTAAAGATGCCAGCGACGAAAAAAATCTACTTAAACTTTTAGACGCATTAAAAGATGTCCCGGAAGAAAAACGCAGCGCGCGCTTTCAATGTGTTTTAGTTTATATGCGCCATGCCGAAGACCCCACCCCCATTATTTGCCAGGGTAGCTGGGAAGGGTTTATCACAACAGAAAAACACGGTGAACATGGTTTTGGCTATGATCCTATTTTTTACGTACCGGAATATAACTGCACCTCGGCACAATTAAAGTCTGAACACAAAAATAAACTAAGTCACCGCAGTATTGCTTTGGCGGCCCTGGTAAAAAAACTCACGACAAAATAATAATCCATTAAGGAGGCGACGAAATGCTAACAACCGACCAAACCGCACCCAGCTTTAATGCTGTTGACCAAAACAACAAGGCCATAAATTCAGGTGATTATGCTGGGAAAAAAAATATCGTACTTTATTTTTACCCAAAAGATGACACCCCAGGCTGCACTATTCAGGCAAACCAGTTTACCGCGTCGATTGATGACTTTACTCAAGCTGATACGGTTGTTATTGGTGTCAGCAAAGATGACTGCCAAAGCCATCAGGCATTTATAGACAAATTTGGTTTGAAAATTGAACTCATCGCAGACACCGATGGAAAAGTCTGTGATGACTATGGTGTTTGGCAAGAAAAAGAAAAGAACGGTGAAAAAAAAATGGGCGTTGTACGTTCGACCTTCATCATCAACAAAGCAGGGAAACTAGTTTATGTTGAATACGGTGTAAATCCTGAAGGACATGCTGAAAAAATGCTGGCCTTAGTACAAAAGTTGTAATGCTACTAGTCTTGCATGAACCATCATCTGGTCGTGCAAGACAATTAAATAGCAACAACTTTCCTCGCTAATATAGGGTTATTAACTGCATTAAAAGCGATATAACAATATTCTATTTTAACCCCTGTTTTATTATGTGAATCATTGATCCAGATCAAGGTTAACATATTGAAAAAAACAGACCATGGTTGTGCGTTTACAAAAGGTAAAACATTCACATGTACTAATGCTTTAACCGTTTTACTCAAAGGATACTCGACATACCTTGAGTCTTTGTGGAGAGGAACCCCATCCTCTCCTCTTTTTTTTCCTGATAAATCATAAGTTTTCTGTATCTGGCAGATTTTTTAAAACCGCTTCGACTGAATCAAACGTGGTCAATACTTCAACAACTGAAGGGTGGGGCTCAACCAAAATATCAGGAAAGTCTTTTTCATTTTCTTCATTAATAGGAAAAGCAAGCTGTTCTTTTGGCGGAAGAAACTGCGCATCAACCGTTTCTTTATTTCCCCGGGCATCAAAGCGATACCAACCATAATCTTTTAAGTAAGCCGCATTAAAACCATGCAAACTATAAGGTGCACCATCGTCATTAATACTTAAACGCTGATAGCACAATCCAGCGGGGATTTTATTGGCGCGTAACAGTGCTGCGAGTAAGTGACTTTTCGCAAAACAATACCCTGTGCCGTGTTTTAAAACATCAGATGCTTTGCAAGTAACGGGATTTTGTTTGTAGTCCCAACTGTGATTAATGTTATCACGCACCCATTCAAAACACGCTTTGGCAATTTCAGTATCGCTTAATTTTCCACTCGCCAGCTCATTCGCTAATTCCTGGATATCTGAATTTTTCCAGTCAATAAATTCAGAAACGTCTAAATATTTTTTAATCATAATACCAACTTAATCAATTTAGTTTGCCCACGCAAATCATACCCTCAGCTATAACAAGTAACCAAAGTAATACCAATATAATTAAATGCCACCTAAAAACCCTATTTTCCTTACCAGATTATTGATCTAGATCAAGATATGGCCGCCTTAAAACATGGAATATTAGCGCATCATTAATTACTAATCACGGAAAAACAAATGAAAAACATTATTACCAAAAGTCTTGTTTCAACAGTTATTGCAGGTTCGCTAGTACTCACTTCAGCTTCAGTGTCTGCCCTGGAAAAAGGTGACTGGCTGGTTCGTTTTGGCGCGGTTAATGTGAACCCTAATGATAGTAGTTCCGGTCTAACCGCTGTCGGTTCGACGGCGACGGTTGGGGTAGATGATAACACTCAGGCCTTTGCCAACCTCAGTTATATGATTAGGGACAACATTGCGCTCGAACTATTAGCCGCAACACCTTTTTCACATGATATTGTTGGCACCGGTTCACTTTCAAGTTTAGGCAAAGTCGGGGAAACAAAACAACTCCCCCCCACTTTTAGTATTCAATATCACTTTAAGCCAAAGTCTAATCTACGACCTTATGTTGGGGCGGGTATTAACTACACAGTTTTCTTTAGTGAAAAAGCAACCAACACGATCACGTCATTAAAACTCGATGACTCCGTAGGTCTGGCTGCTCAGGCGGGTTTTGATGTCAATATTTCAAAAGACTGGTTCTTTAATGCTGATGTTCGTTACATCAATATCGAAACAACAGCGCACACAAGTCTCGGTACTTCAGAGGTTAAAATTAATCCAACGGTTATCAGTCTGGGTGTAGGTACACGTTTCTAATAGTACTGTTCTTACATTTTATTTACTTCAGGCACCCGACATACCTTGAGTAAATTTTTGATGAGGGTTTCCTGCCTCTTTATTTAAATACCCAAGTGTTAAACAGGTATAATACCTAATAGCTTGCTCATTTATGTTCAACTAATAAAAATTATGATTAGCTGAACATAAATGGCCTTTAATTATATTAGGAATTACTTTGTGTTTGATTTCAGCAGCCTTCCTCCGCTTTCTTTGTATATTCATTTTCCATGGTGCGTACAAAAATGTCCTTATTGTGATTTTAATTCCCATGAATTAAAAACCACTTTAGATGAAAAAGCGTATATCGATGCATTAATCAGCGACCTCGAGCAAGAACTGCCCACTTTTTGGGGGAGAAGTATCGTCAGTATTTTTATGGGCGGCGGCACGCCGAGCTTGTTTAGCCCTGAAAGTATAGACCGCCTGCTATCAGAGTTACGCGCCCACCTTTCTTTTGCGCCCAATATAGAAATTACGATGGAAGCCAATCCCGGCACAATGGAGCTGGGCAAATTTAAAGAGTTTAGCGCCGCAGGTATAAATCGTTTATCCATTGGCATTCAAAGTTTTAGTGATACAAAACTGACTAGCCTGGGGCGTATTCATGGTCGTAAAGAAGCCATTCTCGCAGCAGAACAAGCGCATGATGCCGGATTTCAAAGCTTTAATTTAGATTTAATGTATGGCTTACCCTACCAAACACTTGGGCAAGCAGTAGAAGATATTGAAACCGCCATTGCGCTTGAACCGAAACATCTGTCGCATTACCAACTCACCATTGAGCCCAATACTTTTTTTCATCACCAACCACCGACTGTACCCGATGATGATCGCATCTGGGAAATGCAGGAAGCCTGCCAAGAAAGCATGGCACAGAAGGGATATGCACAATATGAAATTTCAGCTTACGCAAAAGAGGGTTATCAATGCCAGCACAATTTAAATTACTGGCAGTTTGGTGACTATCTTGGCATCGGCGCCGGCGCACATGGCAAACTGACCAATGCTCCCGAACAAAAAATTCAGCGTAGCTGGAAAGTAAAACAACCTAAAGACTTTTTAAATAACGCAAGCAATGAAAAAAGAATATCAGGCCAGAAAAGTTTAAGCCGCGAAGAAGCGCCCTTTGAATTTATGATGAATGCGTTAAGACTGAACCAGGGATTTAAAACAGAAATATTCCAACAACATGCGGGCTTGCCAATTTCAGTCATTGAAAAACAACTCAAACAAGCAGAAGAAAAAGGTTTGATAAGTTGGGAGTTAAAACGAATTAAGCCAACAGACAGGGGACGACAATATTTAAATACTTTACTAGAGCTCTTTATGCCTGGTGAATAATAAAAACGAATAAGTTATAAAATCTTTATTCAAAAATAATTTCCTCTTTAGCCTCCAGCCACTGTGGGTATATTTTCATTGTTTTTGAAAAAAGTGGGTTTTGATAATGCAGCTCTAACCAGGCCCGAAGTTTTGGGTAAGGTGATTGTAGATACCATTTTTTATCTACGCGTGAAAACTGGCGAATAAACGGTAAGATGGCATAATCAACCAGGCTCGCTTTCTCACCCATAATAAAACGATGTTTTGTCAGGCAATGCTCAAGGTATTTTATAAAGGGTTCACACTGTTGCCGGTACTCATCCAGATTATCATCATGATAACGTGAAGCCGCTTTGTATTTATTTAAAGCCTCTACGAACTCATTATCACTTCGCTCTATTAACGTCAGCATATTTGACAGCATTGCGTCATTTTGAGAATAAAGCAGGTTAGCGGGATCGTTTTCCCTTAATGCCCACAGCATAATATCTAAACTTTCATCGATAACCTTGCCATTTTCAAATACCAGAACCGGCACGGTGCCTTTCACTGAAGCCACAAACATTTCATCAGGAATATTTGTCATCACAATATCACGCAGAACTACGCTTTGCCGGGCAAGCAATAAGCCCAAACGCGCCCGCATGGCATAGGGACATTGGCGCAATGAATAAAGAATAGGATGTGACATAGTTGCTTAACCCGTTTTTTGTACGCAATGGTAACGTAAATTTCCGTGTAATTACGGATTAATAGGCGATCCCGCGTCTTTAATTTTAGTATAATCCGCGCCATGAAAAATCAAATTGAATTACTGGCGCCCGGCGGCGACGTTGACGCAATCAAAGCCGCTATTTTAGCCGGCGCAAACGCGGTTTATTGTGGCCTGAATAAATTTAACGCACGTAGCCAGGCAAAAAATATTGAACTCGATGACTTGCATGGCATTCTACGACTTGCCCACAAACATAATTGTGAAGTTTTCCTCACTCTCAACATTATTATTGTCGAACGGGAAATTCCTGCGCTGTTTAGCCTTCTCAATAAACTCGTGAACACCAAACTCGATGGCATTATCATTCAGGATCTGGGGGTGTTTTATATTATTAATAAATATTTCCCCAGCTTAAACATTCATGCCTCCACGCAAATGACCACGCATAATGAAGGACAAATTGAATTTTTAAACAAGCTCAAAGCGACCCGGGTCAATCTTTCGCGTGAACTCAATATTAATGAAATTACTACGCTCTCGACTAAAGCCCATCAACACAATATGTTAACCGAAGTATTTGTGCATGGCTCGAATTGTATTTCTTTTTCAGGGCTTTGTTATATGAGTTCGGTAACGGGCGGTAACTCGGGCAATCGCGGCCAATGTAGCCAACCTTGCCGCGATGAATACCTCACTACCGCCGAGGGTAAAAACTTTCCGCTTAATATTAAAGATAATTCTGCCTTTTCTGATTTAGAACTACTTGCGCAAGCCGGCGTTGATTCAATGAAAATAGAAGGCCGCATAAAAAAATACCATTACGTTTATACCGTGGTGGATACCTGGCGTAAACAACTCGATGCGTTTTATAAAAAAAACGAACTCAATAACGACAACAGTGCCTTGCGCAAAGTGTTTAACCGCGATTTCTCTGATTCCTTTTTGAAGGGCACTATGAGCCGAGATATTTTTATCGATAATCCGCGCGACAACTCGGCTATTCACCTTGCTAAAAGCTGGCAGGGTTCAAGTGAGGAAAATTTAACAAAAGCAAAAAAAGTTTTATTCGACCAGAAATCACAAATTATTGAAAGCATTGAAAGTCGTATTGAAGACTTAAGTGTCGATAAAGCGCCTCTGACGATAGCATTAACGGGTAATGCCGGTGATGTTTTAAGTGTATCCGTTAAAATCCCTGACGAAATCTTTAACATCCACTCAGATATTCAGCTTGTACTGGCAAAGGAAGGTAGTACTGCTGGCATCACTAATGAACTCATTACAAAACGTTTTAAGGTATTAAATGATACTGAATATTTTATTCATGATATTAATCTCGATAGCCTCGGTAATACGCTGTTTATTCCACACAAGGAACTTAGTGTTATCAGCAGCAAAATATTTACTATTTTGAATGATAAAAATGAGAGAATAGCAAATATTGACGTGCCAATATTAAAGCAAAAAAACAATAATAAAATCTCCCCTTCCCTGTCAGTCTTAATTGCTTCTGAACAAGACTTACACCTTTGCCAGAAAACCGATGTGGATATTTATTTCCAGTTGCCCAATCACTTTAAAGATAAACTGTCTAACTATGTCGATTTATTCAGCAACAATCCAGGTTTAACGCCCTGGTTTCCTGCCGTTTTAATCGGTGACAATTACCATGCCGCCGTTGAATTACTTGATCAGCTTAAACCAAAACATATTGTAACCAATAACAGCGGTATTGCCTTTGCCGCTTTTAAACGTGATATTGCATGGACGGCAGGCCCACATATGAATTTGGTCAATTCATACAGTTTATTGTGTTTAAAAGAAGAGTTTAATTGTGTTGGTGCGTTTATTTCCAATGAAATCAGCCAGACTCAAATTAAAAAAATCGTTAAACCAGATGACTTTAAACTCAGTTACAGTATTTCACATCCAATCGTTTTAATGACTACAATCGCCTGTATGTTTCATCAGGTCTCGGGCTGCAAGAAGAATATTGTCGATGACAAATGTATTCAACGTTGCAAAAATTCTGCCTCGATTACCAATTTGAAAGAGGTGTCCTATTTTATTGATAAAGGAAAAGGTGAGTACCATACTGTTTACAATGAAAATAATTTCTTAAATACCGACATTGTCACGGATATTCCCGATACCTTCTCAAATTTCTTTATCGATTTACGCGATATAGAGACCGGAACAAAAATAAAAGAAGATAAAACAAAAATGGTGGCGGTTTTCAAAGGCTATCTTAATGGTAACCTTGATGCGATTACACAATTGAATAAAAATATTTATCCCTCGACCAATATGCAATACAAAAGAGGGATCTAGTTTTAACCGGTAATATTCGATAATATCAAACCTCGCAAAGACTTTAATAAAAATGCAAGGATAGCAACAACATGGCACAACGTTACTCTGAAATTTCTGAGCGGCTAAAACTCTTTATAGAGGCACAAAAAATGTTTTTTGTTGGCACAGCAAGTGCCGACAGCCGTGTTAATGTATCACCTAAAGGAATGGACTCTTTGCGTGTACTCAGTCAAAACAGAGTAGTATGGCTGAATGTTACCGGCAGCGGCAACGAAACATCTGCTCATGTTCAGGAACTACCACGAATGACTATCATGTTTGCCGCTTTTGAGGGTGCGCCCATGATTCTTCGGCTTTATGGAACAGCAACAGAAATCACCGAAAAAAATCCTGCATGGGAATCTTTATACTCCCTCTTTCCTCCGTTACCAGGAGCCAGACAAATTTTTGATATGTCGGTTGATCTTGTACAAACGTCCTGCGGTATGGCGGTGCCTTTATTTGATTATGTGGAAAACCGGGAACTCTTAAGTAACTGGGCTATTAAAAAAGGCAATGAAGGAATAAAAAAATACTGGTTAGAAAAAAACCAGGAAAGCCTTGATAGTAAACCAACCCATATTAAAACTAAAAATATTTAAACTATAATACTATGCACAAAAACAAAAAATTAGACCATGCTTTTTTTCAGCAACTTATTTCTGCTGCACACGAAAGCCCTAGGAAACGAAGCCATCATAACTTACATAAAGAACTTGATGAGCCCGTTCAGCGATTATGTATTGCATTAACTAAAGGAACTTATGTTCGTCCACATCATCACCCGCAAAGTAATAAATGGGAGTTAATGTTGGTATTGAAAGGGCAGGTTAACTTAACTATTTTTAGTCAGGAAGGTGTTATTTTAGAAAAATTATTGGTGGGTGAAGGAGAGTCATTATCGGCAGTCGAACTCCAGGCAAATACCTGGCATACCCTCTATCCGCTAACAGATGAAGCGATTATGCTCGAGGTGAAAGAAGGCCCTTATACACCGACTCAGGAAAGTGACTTTGCACCTTGGTCTCCCTCAGAAGGCGAACCACTGGCAGACGATTTTTTGGCCTGGCTGGAAACCGCAGAAGTTGGAAATGCTTTTCCAGCTTAATAAAAAGTACAATACCAATGGGTTAAGGAAAAACAATATGCCAAAACAAGCAACAACCGACAAAGAAATAGAAGACTGTTTTGACGTCATGTCAGAACTGCGAACGCATTTACAAAAAGAATCTTTTTTAAACACTGTACGTGAGATGGAAAAAGACGGCTACAAACTCGCCTTTATTAAAAACAAAGATAAAGTGGTTGCAACGGCCGGTTATCGTATTTATACAAATTTATTTATGGGAAAACATTTATACATTGATGATCTTGTCACTGCGGAGAATGAACGCTCCCAGGGCTATGGCGAAAAAATGATAGACTGGCTGAGAAACGAAGCCATAAAAGAGGATTGCAAATTCTATCATCTGGATTCAGGTACCCATAGAAAAGAGGCGCATAAATTTTATTTTCGACAAGGATTCTCGATAGCAAGCTTCCACTTTAGTGAAAAATTAAAAACGGTGTTATGATTAAAACATAATCACTTGCATGGCTATCCAGATGACTTCTCGAACACATTGCAGCGACATTTACTCTTACCGTACCAAAGATGATTCTGAAATCAGGGAGCTTATGCACCCTAAATATCATGGTAATCAAAATCAAAGTCTTGCCGAAGCAATTGTTAATCCGGGGCTAACAACGCATAAACACCTGCATAAACTTTCTGAAGAGCTTTACCATATCACTCAAGGCCAGGGTATGATGTTTTTAGCTGACGAACAATTTGAAGTCAGTGTCGGCGATACGCTTTGCATTAAACCCGGCACTCCCCATCATATAAAAAATACCGGAACAACACCGTTACATATTTTGTGTATGTGCTCCCCGCCATACAGCCATGACGATACTGAATTATTATAAATGCGCATAGGTATCGATCTTGGTGGAACAAAAATTGAAGCGATTGCTTTAGATGATAATGGCAAAGAATGTTTTCGTAAGCGTATTTCTTCTCCTCAAGGCAGTTATCAAAATACTCTGGACGCACTTATTAATCTGATCAATGAAGTTGAAACAACAACTCAGACCATAGCCACGGTTGGCATCGGTATTCCCGGAATGATTTCACCCCAAACAGGCCTGGTTAAAAATGCCAACTCGACCTGGTTAATCGGTCAGCCTCTTAAGCACGACCTGGAACTTTCATTAAAACGTGAAATTCGCATTGAGAACGATGCCAACTGTTTTGTTGTTTCAGAAGCCACTGATGGTGCGGCAAAAAACGCCGGCATTGTATTTGGTGTCATTATAGGCACAGGCACAGGTGGCGGAATATACCATAGTGGACAATCTCTTATTGGCGCCAATGCTATTGCAGGTGAATGGGGACACAACCCCTTACCCTGGCCAGACAAAGAAGAGCTTGTTGGCAGAAAATGTTATTGCGGACAACAGAGTTGTATTGAAACGTGGTTATCTGGCCCGGGGTTTTCTTACGAACATCAAATACAAAATCATTTAACAGAAGCACTAAGCGCGAAAGACATAGCTGACTCAGCCGAAGCTGGAGATAAAAAAGCACAAGCCTCTTTGCGGCGCTACGAAGAGCGGCTTGCCAAAAGTTTAGCCAGCATTATTAATATTATCGATCCTGATGTGATTGTATTAGGCGGCGGAATGTCGAATATTCAACGCTTATATCAAAACGTGCCTCAGCTTTGGGGGAAATATATATTTTCAGATGAGGTCGTCACAAAACTCGTTCCACCACAACATGGTGACGCCAGTGGCGTACGGGGTGCCGCCTGGTTATGGTAAGATTAAGCACGTTTTATTCTTACCACATACATAATTTCAAAATCCATACCGGCAACGACTTCCGTTCCCGGATAATACGTCATATTTACCCGCGCACCTTTTAAACTTTTATATTGTTGTTTACGCTTGTATTTAAAAGGTACGTCACAGTCTTCTATCATCACCGTATTTAACACCCACTCTGCTTTATCGCGCTGTACATGTGAAACGACTTTTACTGCATCAGAATGGGTTAAACCTTCATGTTTTTTAACAAGTTTAGCGGGATCGGATTGCATAGTATTAATTTATTTTTTTAAAAATCAAATCCCAAACAGCGTGGCCTAAACGTTGGCCACGTTGTTCGAATTTTGTTAGTGGACGAAACTCCGGACGAGGTAGAAATTGGTTTTTTCCGGCGGTATTTTCAAAGCCTTCTGATTCATTCATCACCTGCATCATATGCTCTGCATAATTTTCCCAGTCCGTTGCCATATGAAAAGTGCCACTGCATTTAAGTTTTTGTCGCAATAACTGCACAAATTCATTTTGCACAATGCGGCGTTTATGGTGACGTTTTTTATGCCAGGGGTCGGCAAAAAACAACTGTACGCCATCAAGTGATTCATCGGCTATCATTTTCTTTAAAACATCGACAGCGTCTTCACAAATTACGCGGAGATTTTTTAAGCCTAACGTCTCAATTTGCAGCAGTAAGTTACCCACGCCCGGCGTATGCACTTCTATTCCAATGTAATCTTGTTGCGGATTATTTTTTGCCATTTCTGCAAGTGAAGTGCCATTACCAAAACCAATTTCTAAAATACAAGGCGCCTTACGTTTAAAAATCGCATCAAGATCCAGTACGCTCTCTTGTAACCTCAAACCATATAACGGAAAAAGTTTATTTAGCGCACGCTCTTGCCCGGCCGTTAAACGACCTTCACGTTTAACAAAAGAACGGATACGACGAATGAAAGGAGTAGTTTCTGACATAATTATTTATTACCGCAAAGACGCAAAGTACGCAGAGAAAAATATTTCTCAGGTTGATTTTATGCGTATAAATATGGATTACTATTCCATTTTTTTACTTTAAGAAATGACTTTGCGTTCTCTGCGCCTCTGCGGTAAATCAACTTAAAAGAATGTTCCGTCAACCGGTGATGATGCACTTGCGTAACGTTTACGCGGCATGCGTCCGGCTAGAAAGGCTTCACGTCCTGCCTGGATCGCTTTTTTCATGGCTGAGGCCATTAAGACAGGATTTTTTGCCGCAGCTATGGCACTGTTCATTAACACGCCATCACAACCCAACTCCATTGCCACCGCTGCATCAGAGGCGGTACCGACACCGGCATCGATTAAAACAGGCACTTTTAGTTCTTCAATAATAAACCGAATATTATTTGGATTTTGTATCCCAAGCCCGGAACCAATCGGTGAGGCCAAAGGCATGACCGCAGCACAGCCCATATCTTCTAATTCTTTTGCGATCACAAGATCATCGGTGGTGTAGACCATGATATCAAAATCTTCTTTAATAAGAATTTCCGCAGCCTTTAATGTTTTCATAACATCAGGAAATAAAGTTTTTTCATCGGCCAACACTTCTAGCTTCACCAGATTGTGGCCATCCAATAATTCACGCGCTAATCGACAAGTGCGTACCGCGTCATCAACGCTATAACAGCCCGCGGTATTTGGCAGTATGGTATATTTTTCCGGTGGAATGACATCTAATAAATTAGGTTCACCGGGCTTTTGCCCAATATTACTGCGGCGCACTGCAACCGTAATAATTTCTGCTCCACTTGCCTCAGTCGCGAGGCGCGTTTCATCATTATCTTTGTATTTTCCTGAGCCCACTAATAGCCGTGATGAATATTCTTTACCTGCAATAATTAATGGAGAGTCTTGCGTTGCTTCTGTCATGCTTTTACCTAATCTGTTCTGAATTTAAATGATATTTTGTAAATAAAACCTGATCTTTAACCACCACCCACGGCATGGACCACTTCAACTTTATCGCCCGCTTTGAAAACATAGTCTGCATAGCTACTACGCGGCACTATTTCTAAATTAACTTCCATCGCAATACGGCCACTGCTAATGTCCATTGAATCAACGAGTTGCTCCGCGGTGAAACCCGCTTTCACATCACGCTGCTCACCATTCACGATAATCTGCATATAAACCCTTAAAAATTTATGTTGATGCTGAAAAAGATGTGATATATCTTCATTTCTCAATAATAAATAAAATAAGACATCACAATGCAAATTCTACCACAGCTTATATCTTGCAACACGGCCGGTACACTTGATCGGTTATTCCGCATCCGCTGCCTCACCTCTCCTGATCGAATGGCCTATCGCTATTTTGACCGCCAAACGGACACATGGTCAGAAATGACATGGAATGATATGGCTAATTTAACCAGTCGCTGGCAACAGGGGCTGCAAAATGAAGGCTTACAAAAAGGGGATCGGGTCGCTTTACGCTTGAAAAACAGCGTTGAATGGGTGGCTTTTGAGCAGGCCGCGCTGGGACTGGGGCTCGTGGTGGTGCCGCTGTATGTCGATGATCGACCTGATAATGTCGCGTATATTCTTCATGATGCCGGAGTTAAGGTCCTACTCTTAAACGATGATAAGCAATGGCAAGAATTATCAGGCCATATTGAAACCGACTCATTATTAAGCCGCACGATTATCTTACACTCAACAAAGGATTATGATGACATTGCGATATCGGCTGAACACTGGTTGCCAGAAGAACCTGCACACTTACAAGAGCGCGGCGGCGATCCCCACTCTATTGCCTCCATTGTTTACACTTCTGGCACAACAGGCCGGCCAAAAGGCGTCATGCTCAGCCACCACAATATTTTATTTGACTGTGAGTCTGTACTTAAAAAATTAGGACTTAATGAACCACACACATTAGAATTCCTGTCCTTTTTGCCCATTTCTCACATGTACGAACGTACCGTTGGCTACTACCTTCCTATGATGGCAGGTGCAAAAGTCTCCTATGCCCGATCAATACAACTCCTTGGTGAAGACTTTCAGGTTATTAAACCCTCAATACTGGTGTGCGTGCCGCGTATTTTTGAACGCTTTTACGACAAATTACAGCAAAAACTCGTAAAGCAGTCCATTATCTCAAGAACGATTTTCAAATTTGCCGTCTATGTGGGCTGGAGTCATTTTCGCTTTAAACAAAAACTCGCGTTCTTTAACCCCATTATCCTTTTAAATCCTTTATTCCAAAAAATTATCGGCTCAAAAGTTCAACAATTACTGGGAGGAAAATTAATCATTGCTGCCTCAGGTGGCGCAGCCTTACCACAGGAAGTTGCCCGAACATTTATTGGTTTAGGTGTAAATATTGTTCAGGGCTATGGACTAACAGAAACGAGTCCCGTCATTACAATGAATAATATGAACTTAAATATTCCATCCAGTGTCGGTGAAGTTATGCCCGGTGTTGAATTGCGTATTGCGAAAAATGATGAACTACAAGTCAAAAGCCCTGTTATTATGAAAGGTTACTGGAATAACCATCAGGCAACCAGCGAAGTCATGACCGAAGATGGCTGGTTTTGCACCGGCGACAAAGCAAAAATAGAAAAAGGCTCCGTTTATATTACCGGCCGTATCAAAGATATTTTAGTCACCTCAAACGGTGAGAAAATTCCTCCTGTGGATATGGAGATGGCAATAACCATTCTGCCTGAATTTGAGCAAGCCCTTATTGTTGGCGAAGGCAAATCCTATTTAAGTGCCCTTATTGTACTCAATGGCGAAAAATGGCCACAAATCGCACAGCAATATGGTCTGGATCCACTTAATGCGGAAAGCTTAAAAGATAAAAAGCTCAGTGCTGCAATGTTATCTCTGGTCAAAAAAGCATTACATGACTTCCCCGGCTACGCCAAAGTGCGCAGACTCTCCCTGTCATTAAAACCATGGAGCCTGGAAGAAGGACTAATCACCCCAACGTTAAAAGTGAAGCGTGCGTTAGTTTTGAAGAAATACGAAAAAGAAGTCGAAGCCATGTACTAAAATTTCTGAACAGGCTATCCGAAAACCCAAATATAGAAAACGGCTTATTGCTAATGATGTTCACTTAAATATTTTATTCCCCCCCCCTCCCATTTCGGGATAACCAGTGACTTAGCATGGAAAGCTTAGTCGAATAACGAGTTGTTTTATCAGGGGACTACGAGGGGAAGAGTTAAAATCACCTCACCCTCGGCAATTGCTCCTGCATTGCTCTACCTCCTGCTTCCTTGCAGTCGTAACCTTCCCCTTTAAGGGGAGGGAATTCATTTTTAAAGTGTAATTCTCTTAACTGAACAGTGTTAAGCGTATTAGCGTTTCATTTATTATTCAATATTCCAGTTGCCAATATCATCTTCGCTCTGCTGCCCATCTGGTCCAAGTGAAAAAATATCGATGTCACTATGCGTTCCGGGAGAAAGATATAAATACTCCTGCCCCCAGGGATCTTTATTTAACTTCTTAATGTAGCCACCCTTTTTGTAATTTCGCGGCTGCGGTGAACCCGATGGTTTTTGTTCTAATGCTTCCAGCCCCTGATCGGTACTCGGATATTGATAATTATCCAGCTTGTAAATATTTAATGCACTTTCAAGCGACGTAATATCGTGTTTCGCTTTTTCGATTCGCGCTTGTTCAGGTCGACTCATTATTTTTGGCACAACCGCGGCAGCCAGAATCCCTAAGATCACCACCACCACCATAATTTCAATTAAGGTAAAGCCTTGTTGTTTTATTGCTTTCAATTTTTTATATTGCATTTAGTTAAAGTCCTGTTTTCTAACATGCTTATTGTAGGCAATATCTTACCTCAAAAACTTGCCGACAACACACTTTAAACAAATAACTTTTATGCAGATAATGTATGACAGGCTATACTCAATTCACCACTATTTTGAGCAAATACCATGAAACTATTATTAAAAATTTTAAGCGGTCTTATTGCACTTGTATTAATTCTCGTCCTGGGTTTTGCCTTTACCTTCAACGCAAATGATTATAAAGACAATCTCATCACGCTGGTTAAAGAAAAAACCGGACGCACACTCTCCGTGCCTGGCGATATATCCTTATCCTTATTTCCATGGATCGGATTAGAGCTGGGAAAAGTTGAACTCTCAAATGCGAAGGGTTTTGAAAAAAAACCGTTTATAAAAATAGATCACTTACAAGTTCGCGTAAAACTATTACCCTTATTAAGGCAACAGCTTGAAGCCGACACCTTAAAAGTTAAAGGGCTTACACTCAATCTCGCAAAAAACAAAGAGGGCATCAGTAATTGGGCAGACCTGGTACAAGAAAATAAAACACACACAAAAGCAGAAAAACAAAAAACTGACCCCGCAAATAACCCCATGAAACTACTCGGTGTTTTTGCACTTAATGGCATCGAAATAAATCAGGCACAATTTAACTGGTACGATCAACAGTTAAAACAAAAAATGGCAGTTAACGATGTTGAACTAAACATTGGCAAGATAAAATCCGGCGCTATAATTCCTTTTCACACACAGTTTCACTTTGAGCAAAAAGATCTGGAGACAACGATTAATCTTCAAAGTGGTATCAAATTTTCACCTGACTTTAAACTGTTTACATTCCATAACACGCAACTCGATTCAGACACAAAACTGGCCGCACTTAAGAAAAGACTGCCTGCAACGATATTAAGTCAACTTATTCATTTAGATCTGCATAAAGAAACAGCAAGCAGCCAAAATATTAAATTTATCTCCAATGATGTAATACTCAATACGCAATTCAAAGCAAAAAATGTTTTAAGCCAAGCCATCGTTAATGCAAAACTTAACTTAGAAACAGTAAACCCGCGCACCCTGGCAAAAACCTTTGATATTGTGTTACCGCCAATGAGTGATAAAAATGCCTTAACAAAATTCCGCACTGAGTTTGACGTCGAGGGCTCTACAAATAAACTGCTGCTCTCAAATATTGCCATGCAGCTTGATGATACGAAAATAACCGGGAAAGCCACTCTTCCTTTTTCTGCTGCACCGACTGTTCAGATGGATGTCGATGCAATCAATATTGATCGCTACTTAGCGGAGCCTGTCCCAATTGAAAAAGAAAATGAAGATACGACTAACAATAATAAAAATATAGATCCCGCGCTCATCCCACTTGCTTTATTAACGCAAGTTGATGTCACGGCGGCACTAAAAATACAAACACTACAAATAAAAAAAACACACTGGAGAAACGTATACTTTTCTGCTAAAGCGAAACAAGGAAATGTTCAGATTAACCCCATTAAATTGCAAGGCTACGGTTCAACCATTAATAGTAGCGTCAATATCATCGCCAGAAAAAATACTGCTTCACTTTCTTCTCTGCTGGATGTTCAAAACATCAAATCAGGTGAACTATTGAAAGATTTTATGGCGGTAAAAAACCTGCAGGGCTTAACTTCAATAAAAGCCAATATCAACACAACAGGATTAAAACTTAGTCAACTAAAACAAAACCTCAACGGTACACTGCAGTTAGCTTTGCAAGAAGGGATTATTAAAGGAATTTCTCTTGACCATGAAATAAATAAACTCAAAGCAAAAATTAAACGCCAGCCTGAACCGGCTAAACCTGTTCCATTACAAACAAAAGTCACTAACCTGAGCGCCAGTGCCATTATTAAAGAGGGCATACTTATTAATAAAGACTTACGTGCAGCTACTCCTTTCACCCGCATCATCGGCCAGGGTCGCGCTAATCTGGTAAAAGAACAATTAGATTATATTGCCACAGTAAAACTCACCAGCGCCCAGGATATAAAAAACACCATCCCTTTTGAAAAAATGAAAGCCGTTCCGCTGGATGTTCATATCCGCGGTCCTTTTGATAAACTCAGTATCAAAGCCAACTTTGAAAAAGCGATCAACAGTTTATTTAAGCAAGAAAATCAAAAACAGCAACAAAGATTAAAAGAAAATATCAACCAGCAATTAAAAGAAAAAGAAGCCAGGCTAAAAGCGCAATTACAACAAAAAGAAAAAGAAGCAAAAGAAAAAGCGGAAAATGATTTGAAAAAAAAGTTAGAAAAAAAAGCAGGCGACAAACTTAAAGAACTTTTTAAATTCTAACGCATGCTTAAGCGATATTGCCTATTATTCGCTTATTTATGTTCTCCGTCCGTACAAAGTGGCGAAGTGATTAAAAGCGCTGTTTCTTATGAACACGATATTTATCACGCGATGATTGAAATGCACATTAACGCCAACGCAGATAAAGTCTATGCCTTATTTACGGATTTTAATTATCTTTCCCGTTTAAATGATAATATCAGTAACAGCGATCTCATTGATGAAGATCCACCTGAATACACTGTTTTGGTTGAAAGCCGCAACTGTGTACTGTTTTTCTGTAAAAATTTGAAACAACTGCAAAAAGTGACTGAACTTGGCGAGGGATATATTTTCGTTGAGGATATTAAAGGTGAAAGTGATTTTGCTTTTGCGAATAGTCGCTGGCACATTTACGCGCACGGTAGCGGAACACGTATCCGCTTTTCCAGTGAAATGAAACCTGACTTTTGGTTGCCGCCATTATTTGGCCCGTGGTTATTTAAAAATCAACTCACGAAAGAAACACAAACGATGATCGAACGACTAGAACAGTTAGCAACGCATGAACAATAAATTACCCCACTTTAGCCAACGGCTACTTAGCTGGTATCAACAACACGGTCGCCACGACTTACCCTGGCAACACAATCGCAGTTTATACCGTGTCTGGGTTTCTGAGATTATGCTGCAACAAACACAAGTGGCCACCGTCATTCCCTATTTTGAACGCTTTATGGCGCGCTTTCCCGATGTCCGCGCTCTCGCCGATGCCGAACAGGATGAGGTGCTGCACCTTTGGACAGGCTTAGGCTATTACGCCCGCGCACGCAACCTGCACAAAGCCGCGCAAATTATTCGTGACGAGTATAGCGATCAATTCCCGCAAGACTTTGAGGCTGTTTTAGCCTTACCCGGCATCGGCCGTTCGACCGCGGGCGCCATTTTGGCCCAGGCATTAAATCAACGCCATGTTATTCTTGATGGAAATGTGAAGCGAGTGCTCACTCGTCTTTTTGCCATTGAGGGTTGGCCAGGAAAAAAAGACATTGAAAACCAACTTTGGGAGATTGCCGAATCCCTCACCCCAACAGAGCAACTCACAGACTACACTCAGGCCATTATGGATTTAGGCGCAACCGTTTGTGCGCGCAAATCAAGCTGTCCAGATTGCCCGGTTATCGACCTCTGTGAAGCCAATAAACAAGACCAGATATCGAGCTACCCGACACCTAAAAAACGTAAAACTCTGCCCGTCAAAGAAACACAAATGCTTGTACTACAAAATGGTGAAGGCGATATTTTATTGCAGCAGCGTCCACCCAGCGGCATTTGGGGAGGGCTTTGGAGTCTGCCAGAATGCAGCGATGAAGACATTGAACAATGGTGCCAACAACAGCTTGGGTTACTGGTTGCGAAACCAAAAGTCCAAACGGTATTTCGCCACAGCTTCAGCCATTTTCATCTCGATATCACGCCTGTCCACATCAGGGTAAAAGCCCTTACAAATCAAGTGATGGAAGCGGATAGAGGACTCTGGTATAACACGCAGCAACCTGAATCACTGGGGCTACCCGCGCCAGTCGTTAATATTTTAAAAAGCCAATAGGAGTATTTTTTATGGGCAAAATGGTAAATTGTGTCGTATTAAAAAAAGAAGCAGAAGGCCTTGATAAGGCGCCCTACCCTGGTGAAATTGGCCAGCGTATTCTGGAGAATGCCAGTAAAGAAGCCTGGCAAATGTGGATGAAACAGCAAACAATGCTGATGAATGAAAATAAACTGAGCCCAATGGATCCCAAGCACCGCCAGTTTCTCGTGGAGGAGATGGAAAAATTCTTTTTTGGCGAAGGTTCCACCAAAGTTGAAGGCTACACCCCCGAATAATCGACTTGACGAACGCGCCATGATCGCGTCTAATACGCCGCTGTTGATGGCCGGATAGCTCAGTCGGTAGAGCAGAGGATTGAAAATCCTCGTGTCCCTGGTTCGATTCCAGGTCCGGCCACCACTTTAATTTCGTTCATTTATTAAATTAAGAATGACAACCGAACTAATTTGGCTTTCCTCCTATGCCTACACCCTCCCACAAAATAAACCAACGAATTGAAGCTGTCTGTGAAGCCGGTTGCGATGCTGTCCGTGCCTCAATCCAAACACTTGAATCGGGTAACCAGGTGGCCTTAACAAGCGATCTGAGTCCTGAAGAGTCCCAACAAGTGCTGACAGAGCTAAAAACCCTGATGTCAGTTTACGATAACCCCTGAACACTCAAGCTACAAAAAATCACTCCATTTTATCGACTTATCCCCCGCGACAAAAAAGTGCGGATTAAGTAAATCATCTTTACAGTTGTAGCAAAGTCGTTTCATATTGGTATCGGTAATAGCACCGCCGGCTTCTTCCACAACACATTGCGCTGCTGCGGTATCCCATTCTGAAGTAGGACCTAAACGTGCATAAAGATCAGCCTTACCTTCTGCGACTAAACAGGACTTCAAGGCGCTGCCAACATGAATAACTTCATGATCACCTAAGTTGCCTAAAAAGATTTTTATTTCATTACTGGGGGCTGAGCGACCACACGCCACCACCACCTTTTCACCACACCGGTCCCGCACTTTAATGGCTTTAGGTTCATTCAGGCTGGCTTGCTTGAATGCGCCCTGACCTTTTGCCGCGTAATATAAAACGCCGATCACCGGTGCATAAACCACCCCCATCACTGACTCATCACCATCGATTAAAGCGATATTGACGGTAAATTCACCATTACGTTTAATAAACTCACGTGTACCGTCTAAAGGGTCGATCAGCCAGTAACGTGGCCAGCCCTGTCGCTCTGAGTATGGGGTAGGCTTGTCTTCTTCAGTCAGAATCGGGAGATGGGGTGTTAATTCTCTAAGTGCAGACTCAATGACGTCATTAGCTGCCGTATCGGCCTCTGTCACCGGGGTATGATCCGACTTTTCTTCAACTGAAAATCCGGCATCATAAACTTCCATAATCACTTTACCGGCCTGATACGCAATTTGTATCACCGGTTCAAGCAACTCTTTGAGACCGTGGTTTTCCATAAGATCCTTAACCTAAAATATCACCATATTGAAATCTGACTATATCATTTTCTGGCTAAAATTTAGTAATAAAAGCTGCTACGATAACAGCCACTTTTTGACAACTATAACTCTACTCTAATGATTGACTGGAATAATATATCGACCGTACTGCTCGATATGGACGGCACTTTACTCGACCTGCATTTTGATAATTATTTTTGGAAGCAACATGTTCCATTACGTTATGCTGAAAAAAATCAATTACATATCGAGGATGCACATGATATTTTAATTCCCAAATTTAGATCGGCTGAAGGCACCATGAACTGGTATTGTGTTGATTACTGGTCAGATCAGCTTGATCTGGATATCGCCCAGCTCAAGGCAGAAATTGATCATCTCATAGCCGTACACCCGCATGTCATTGAATTTTTAGAAGCGACACAAGCCGCTGGCAAACATGTTGCGCTGGTCACCAACGCCCACCAAAAAAGTTTAATGCTAAAAATGGATCGCACGGCTTTAACTCACCACTTTGATGATATTATTTGTTCTCATGATTTTGGTTTACCAAAAGAAGACCCTGAGTTCTGGGAAAAGTTAAAACAAACTTTAGACTACGATAAAAATACAACGCTATTAGTCGATGACACTTTGTCCGTATTACGCTCAGCCAGACACTACGGCATTCAACATTTACTTGCCGTGTTAAACCCGGATAGTCAGGCACCGCAACGAGATACCGAAGAATTTAAAGCCATAAAAGACTTTCGAGATATCACACCTTAAAGCAAAATCTCAACGCAGAAGCGCAAAGGTTAGCTAAGAGAAAAATGTTTTATTCTATTGCCACTCATTTATAGCCCATTTTTCTTTGCGGTTCTTTGCGTCTCTGCGTTGAATGCTTATTCTTCAAAGCGCTTATCCCATTTTTTAAAACGCTTACGGCAATAATCGTCGAGTTCCTGATAGCTTTTAAAATAATATTCAAAATGAATTTCTGCCGGTTCATCGAATTCACAAAAATCATTTGAGTAATCACGACAAATTTGCGGACGCGTTTCATAAATACCGCAACCACCATTTTCTTGTAAGAACTGACATTTATTCATCGCAATTAAAAACCAGCCATCTTCATCCTTATAGGCCTGCATATTTTGGTGTGCCAGCTGCCACATTAAATGATCAAAGTCCGACATGGAACGAGGCGTTTCCATTTCCTGCGTAACGTAAACGCAGCATTTTGTTCCTTTACAAAATGAACATTTATTTTCTTCCGTTATTTCAACGCCCGAGATCTTTGTGCCTATCGCCATGCCGTGATACCAGTAAAATTATTTATAAAAGAGGATAGTATACCTGCCTACGCAAAACAGAACAGCTCAGAAAAAGAGATAAAAAACAAGTCATTAGAGTGCGCAAAAAATGCCCAACAAAGGGTCTAGTTGTAATAAATATGTTATTATTTAACCACTTTTAACGAAAATATTGGCAAACATGTCCCCTTCTGAAAATGCCAACTGTGCACATTACTACTGCATGGAAAAATGTATATTAAAATCACTAATAACTTAAAAATATTACTTAAATGGCCAAAGCGAACGACAATTCAAATTTTGCTCTGCGTAAGCAACTAAAAGCACTTGTCACGCAAGCACAAACTAATGAGCAAAAAATGCAAAAATTGCAGCGACAAGAGTTGCAGCTCATTAGTGCAGAAAGTCTGCCACAACTTATTGATGTCATACTGCAACAATACCGGGATGAATATGAGCTTGAACACGTATCATTATTACTCATCGATCCTAATTATGAAATCAGGCACATTATTGAATTTATGAGTCCCGGCCTGATGAAAATGCCGACTTTAATCTTCAATAATACACATACGCTACTTGAAAACATTCTTCATATACAATCAAATAAATCGACTAAAAGTATTCAAAAAACATTATTCCCAAATATCAAAGAAGAACCTTATTTGGGTGAGTGTAATATTGCCTGTAAAAATCTGCTGTTCTCTTCAATGAAAGAAACTCCGCAAAGTGTTGCCGTAGCCCCCTTAATACGAAACCAAAAACTCATTGGCTCGCTTAATTTAGCAAGTAATGATCCTGCCCGGTTCGTATCCGGTGCAGGAACCGACATTATAAAACGCTTATCTCTTATTCTTGCGGTGTGTATTGAGAATGCTATTAATAATGAAAAACTTAAATTATTAGGTTTAACCGATGCCTTAACAGGTATTCACAACCGCCGTTATTTCATGCAGCGACTCGAAGAGGAAGTTGTTCTTGGCTTAAGAGAAAATCGACCGGTTAGCTGTCTATTCATTGATATTGATCATTTCAAATCTTTTAATGATGTCTATGGTCATGCTGTGGGGGACAAAGTCTTACGCTATGTTGCTGATATTATAAAAAAACAAATGCGTTTAAGTGATGTTTTGGCGCGCTACGGTGGAGAAGAGTTTGCTGCCATATTAGCCAATACGGACACACGATTAGCACAAGAAATTGCTGAACGTATTCGTTTATCTATTTTTGAAGCGGTTTTAAAAGTTAAAAGTGTGCCTGACGATCTTCATATTACAGTTTCTATCGGCTGTACGACCATGTTTAACACAAAAACAAGCAATGTCTCCGTTCTTGGTGAAACCTTACTGAATGCTGCAGATAAGGCCCTTTATGCATCTAAAGATGCCGGAAGGAACTGCATTAATGTGTCAGACTTTAACGAGATAGCAATGGCTCAAGCAGTGCATTAAAATTACGGGGCAGAACATACTGCAAAACTTCTTTTCCTTCTTTTTTATAAATAAGATCCAGCCCCTTTTCAGGGTACAAATAATGCCAACCTTGTTCTTTTGTTTTTAACTTTATTTTCTGACTTGGTTCTCCAAAGCGCTTTAAAATCATTTCCTCATCCAACTGAACAGTTGGTATATAAATTAAATTTTTCACTCTTAACTGTGAAGCTTTTATTGACGCAGGCATATCTAATTTATATTTTATTTCATTGTTATCGGTGCGTTCCGACTTATGACTTTCTCTCTTTACTTTTTCCAGTTCATCCCGGGATGCATTTAATGTAAAAATAAAACTACCGATCAACCCACCTAACGATATATTTTTGTAATAAGCCTCCAATGTTAACTTTTCTTTTGACTCGTAAAGAGCAATAGCAGGCTTTGCACTAAAAATACCATCAACCTCTTTTAACCGCGTTTCCATTAAAACGATACCAAAAACGCGGGAGACTCCATCACCAAGATTTTCAACTTGCCAAGGATAGACACCAACAATAGGCTTGTTGTCTTCAGGCGCCTGCCTTAATAAATAAAACAAAACAAACAATATAACTATTGATAAAACCAGGATTTTTTTCATTTATTCACCTGCAGCCAAAATGTGACAGGACCATCATTCAATAATGAGACTTTCATATCAGCACCAAATTGCCCCGTCGCGATATTGTTATATTTTATTCTGGTCTGTTTGACAAATTGATTAAACAAACGCTCACCTTCTTCGGGTATAGCGGCTGATGAAAAGCTGGGGCGACATCCTTTTTGAGTATCGGCGGCAAGCGTAAACTGCGGTACTAGAAGTACCCCGGCATTGATATCTTGCACGCTTAAATTCATTTTATCTTCTGTATCAGGAAAAATTCGATAGGACAAAACTTTATCAACCAAACGGGAAACGTATTCATCCGCATCGTTCTTTTCCACACCAATAAAAACCAATAAGCCCTGCTTTATTTCACCTATAATTTTTTTATCGACAACCACCTTAGCTTCTGTAACACGTTGAAGTAATGCAATCATTTTAAATTATTCGCTATATTATCGGTCGCCGTCACTAATGCATCAACCGTTCCTGGCTCTGTTGCCGAATGTCCTGCATCTGTAATAATTTTTAACGTCGCGCCTGACCATGCTTGCTGTAATTCCCAGGCACTTTCCATTGGGCAAATTAAATCATAGCGCCCCTGTACAATTACACCAGGAATATTTTTTAACTTATCCGCATTATTTAATATCTGGTTATCTTCTAAAAAAGAGTTGTGCATGAAATAATGACATTCGATTCGCGCCAGACTCAAAGCCGTGTGCGCACTACCAAAGTGTTCGACCACGTTTTTATTTGCTTTCAGCGTTGCTGTACGCCCTTCCCAAATCGACCAGGCTTTCGCTGCCTGCATTTTTGCGATTTCATTGTAGCCGGTTAATTTATCATAATAAGATTTTAATAATTGATCCCGATTCTCTTCTTCTATTGGCGCAATAAAATCTTGCCAATAATCAGGAAATAAACGGCTTGCACCTTCCTGATAAAACCAGTCAATTTCTTTTTGTCGTGTTAAAAATATACCCCGCACGATTAATGCCATAACACGATCACTATGCGTTTCGGCATAAACCAACGACAAAGTCGACCCCCAGGAACCGCCAAATAAAACCCATCGGTGAATATTCAGTTTTTCTCTGATCACCTCGATATCAGCAACTAAATCTTGCGTTGTATTTCCGGCGAGTTCCGCATGAGGGGTAGAACGACCAGCACCACGCTGGTCGAATAATATAATCCGGTAAAGATTAGGATCAAAAAAACGTCGATGATAACTCTCACAACCCGCACCGGGTCCACCGTGAACAAACAGCACAGGAATTCCATCAGGATTACCACTTTCTTCAACATATAAAACATGCGGAGCATCAACACTTATCTGCTGTGTTTTATAGGGCCTGATGTCAGGATATAATTTTTTCACTTTTAATCTTTAACGCTTTCTGTCTTAAAACCAACAGCAACAGCCAGCCCCATAAAAAACAATGAAGTTAAAATTATAATAGGCCCGATACCTGTATCCAAAACCTTACCGGCCCACGCCATACCAAAAACACGCTCTAATAACATCATGCCCGAATGCAAAACCGTACCAAGAATAAAGCCCCAACTTAATAACTGCTTTTGCCAGGCCGCAATGGATATAAAACAAAGCACAAAACCGGCAACAATATTTAATAAAGATTCAAGGTTACCATGAGCATGCGGCCCACCTTTTATATAGTCGATGCCAAACTCAATATTGCTCAGTTTACTTATACTTAAAATACCATCCGTATTTGCCATCGCAATTTGTTTTGCACTTAAAGGTTCAAGTTCTTCTTCAAAACCATCTGTTTTGAGCTGAGATAAACGTCCAACTGCATTTTGTTTGTCCCCCGTTGCCGCACCATATTCTTCATACATATCCACCATCATCGCGCCTAAAGAAGCGGTGAAAGCTAAAAATATAAAACCAAATACAATATTCTTTTTTCCTATCATAACTCCTCCGTAATAACCCCTTAAATATAATTCAACAAATTGCAACATAATAAACGTTACTGTAGACACTGGCACCACTTAAACTGCCGTACATAAATCAAAATATGAACACTTACTATTAAACATCCCCCTGAACATTCAAAATTTCTTATGTTTACCTGCATTTTCTGCCAATGTGAATGCAATATTTTAACTATAACATTACCTGCAATAAAGCCTAGCCATTACTTATCTTTTAAATAGCGTTACAAAAATTACTTAAACATATATTGAGTATTCATTTATCCCCAAATTCAGAACAAAACGCTAATATCTACGATATAATTTTTCCATACAAACTACTTTACCGTTTAATATCATTAGTAACATGGAAAATAATACTGAAACCTATAAATAGTCTTGCAATTGTATTTCCCTGCTCACTAAAATAATCATCGCAAAGGGTATCGAGTCTAAACAGTAAAAGACTTCAAATTTTATTAGTAAGGTAACAAAATAGCCGCTATTAAATGACCCGCAATATTAATCCTGATGAAATAAAAAAGCCCCGTTAAGAACAATCTTAACGGGGCTTTTTTCAGGCAAGAATATAAGCGCTTATTCTTTGGGGGCGCGACCTGCGCGTTTGCGTTCATTTTCCGTCAACATTTTCTTACGGATACGAATGCAATGCGGGGTAACTTCAACCAGTTCATCATCATCAATGAATTCTAATGCTTGCTCCAGGGTTTGCTTAATCGGTGGAACCAGTGAAATAGCTTCGTCTGTTCCTGATGCACGTACGTTGGTCAACTGCTTACCTTTTAATACATTCACAACCAAATCATTTGAACGGGAATGTATACCAACAACCATGCCTTCATAAACTTCATCACCATGGTCAAGGAACATACGACCCCGATCTTGTAAGTTAAACAATGAGAAACCAACGGCATTACCTTTGCCGTTAGAAACCAACACACCATTCATGCGTTGACCATAATCACCTTCTTTCGCCGGACCATAGTGATCAAACACGCTGTAGATTAAGCCCGTCCCCTGGGTTGCCGTCATGAATTCTGTTCTAAAACCAATCAAACCACGTGCAGGAATCATAAAGTCTAAACGCACACGACCGTGCCCGTCTGGCACCATGTCTTTTAAGTCAGCACCACGTTCACCCAGTTTTTCCATAACGCTACCCTGGTGCTGCTCTTCCACATCCACGGTCAGCATTTCAAAAGGTTCTTCTTTAACACCATTGACTTCACGCACAATAACTTCCGGACGGGAAACACCAAGCTCAAACCCTTCACGGCGCATGTTTTCAATAAGAATGGAAAGATGTAATTCACCGCGACCGGATACACGGAATTTGTCCGGTGTATCACCCGGTTCTACACGCAATGCCACATTATGAATCAATTCACGATCTAAACGATCCTGAATATTACGTGTGGTTACATACTTACCATCCTGGCCTGCAAGCGGGGAGTTATTAACCTGGAATGTCATGCTAAGTGTTGGTTCATCAACTGAGAGCGGCGGTAATGCTTCAACACTGGCAGGATCACAAATCGTATCTGAAATGCGCAAACCATCAATACCGGTGAAAGCAATGATGTCACCCGCTTCAGCGGTATCTGTTTCAACGCGCTCTAAACCCAGGAAACCATAAATAATTTGTACGCGAGCATTGCGTGTTTTACCGTCAACATCAATCAATGTCACAGCATCATTCTTTTTCAGTTTACCTTGTGCAATACGTGCGATACCGATAACACCCACGAAGCTGTTGTAATCAAGTGAAGAGACCTGAAGCTGTAATGGTTTATCAGCATCGACAGGAGGCACTGGAACGTGCTCAACAATCGCTTCAAATAAAGGCGTCATGTCACCGTCACGCACTTCTGGCTCCAAGCCCGCAAAACCGTTTAAGCCTGAGGCATAAACAACAGGGAAATCAAGTTGCTCGTCAGTCGCACCCAGGCGATCAAAGAGTTCAAACGTTTGATCTAATGCCCATTCCGGACGCGCGCCCGGACGATCAATTTTATTTACAACAACAATGGGACGTAAACCGCGTTTTAGGGCTTTTTCGGTCACAAAACGTGTTTGCGGCATTGGACCTTCAACCGCATCGACAAGCAATACAACAGAGTCAACCATAGAGAGAACACGCTCTACTTCACCGCCAAAATCGGCATGTCCCGGTGTGTCTACGATATTAATTCGGTAGTCGTTCCATTTAACCGCCGTATTTTTAGAGAGAATCGTGATGCCACGCTCTTTTTCTAAGTCATTGGAGTCCATCATGCGCGTTTCAGCCTCACCACGCGTTTCTAGCGTGCCTGACTGAAGTAGAAGTTGGTCGACAAGGGTAGTTTTACCATGATCAACGTGGGCAATAATGGCGACGTTTCGTAGATTATCAATCACTGAGGGATTACTCCGGAATGCAAAAAGTGCGCATTATATAGCCGAATAGATCATTTACCCAGCAAATTCTACTAAAATTCGCGATTTTAATGAATTTTTAACTATTCAATTAAATTACTGATTAAAAACGCACTCAGCTTCAACCGCTTCATCAGAATAAGGACTGTCGGCTGCGTTGTTTGCTTCCAAAAATGCGCTAATTCGGGCACGACATAAATGTGCAACTTCCCGGCGATGGTTATTTTCGACTTGAATTTCACCAAGATAATCAATGTGCAGGCTCACATCACCTTTTAAGAGTAGTCGCCATAAGTGCACTAAAAAATGATCATCATCAACATAGGGGGAAATAACCCGGTCCTGTTTTCCTTCACGGTAATAACGGATTGCAACGGGCTGCACCTGACAGTTAGCAACCTTCGCTGTTTCAAACAAGCCACTGTGAAATGTCTTTATTGTCTCTCCTGTGGTGGTGGTACCTTCAGGGAAAAAAATAGTCTTGCGACCCAAATCTAAAATCTCAACAAGACTCGTCAACGCATCATGCATTGAAAATAAACTACCCCGCCGGATAAAAACGGTACCTGAAAATTTTGCTAACACACCAACAAACGGCCAACTCTTTAAGTCAGATTTAGAAACAAACGTCACCGGACTTGATGCGGCAAGCCCCACTATATCCAGCCATGAAATATGATTTGCAACCATAATGACCGCCCCCGAAGAAATCGCTCCCCGGGTTTGAATATCAACTCCAAGAACCCGACAACCTTGACGCATCCATTTCTGGATTGCTTGTGCACCTGACTCAGTATAAAACCACTGCTTTCCCCATCGAAAGCGGTAAACAAATAAAAGACTGATCCCAAAAATAAAATGAAATAACAACCATAACAAACGTAGTACAGCACCTAACACATCAAATGCATAAAATAATATTTTCATTTTTCACCTATGCTTGCTGAAAAAAATGACGAAGATAATGTCGACTCATTTTTTCACAAGGCAATAAAACAAAAACATCCGCAACATTAAACTCAGCATCCCAATGTGGTTCACCACATATCATGGCACCTTGTCTCAAGTAGCCTTTAAGCAAGGTAGGCAGCGCAATACTATCATCAGCCAGTTCTCGATTTATTCTCAACGGTATAAGAGGGTTAACTCTGAGATCATTGGCTGACAAATATTTTTTTCTTAAAATATGCATGATAGAACTGATATATGTATCGCCATGAGATAAAGAAATACTGGCGCAACCGATTAAGTAATCCACTTTTTTCTGCAAAACAAAATCTGCGATACCTTGCCAGAGAATAGCAAGCACTGCGCCTTTGCGGCTAACAGGATCAATACAAGTGCGGCCGACCTCTAAAAACCGCCCTGGTTGATTTAATATTAATTCAAGATTAAATTCTGTTTCTGAATAAAAATATCCCGATGTTTTTGCATCTTCACTCACTAATAAACGCGTTGTCGCTATTACATTGCCAGACTCATTATCAAATACCATCAGATGTTTACAAAATTCATCAAAACGATCCTGATCCAGCCCTTCACTATTTGAAGATAAGCTGGCACCCATTTCCTGAGCAAAAACACGATAACGTAGACGTAAACACTGCTCTATTTCTTTAGCACTTCCTGCCAGCCTCACACTAAAACGCTTATGCTTAGTGATATTTTTATTCGTATTTAACGCAATATTTGCTGAATTCATCGACATATTCCCACCCTTTTTAAGTTTGTAGTGAGAACTTAATAAACAAAAATGACGTTCTAATGACGCTCACTTTATGTTTTTATTACACCGATTAAATAATGAGTTTTAAAAAAAATTAAGGTTTATTTGAATGCGGCCGCTATGACTTAACCAATCCTCAATTTAAAGATTAGGCATGACAACAGACGATAAAGAAAGCTGGTCGCAAATACGGGAAACCATACTGATGATTAACGTGGCCGTTGCTCGTATTGAACACGCAATGATTGAAGGAGATGTCTCGTTTACATCTCTAACAGGATCTTTTGTGGAAACCGTTAATGCCGCAACAACAATTACTGCCGCAGCCAACCAGCTTGAAGAATCTGCGCTAAAGGATACGATTAAGGAAAACTGCCAGGACATTACGCTACGCGTAACAGACTCTATTGTCTCATTTCAGTTTTATGATAAGTTGAGCCAAAGAATGGCCCTGGTATCAAAAACGCTTTCCTGCTTAACAGAGATACTAAAGGATAATGATAAAACAGATAATATTGAAGAATGGAAAAATCTACAAAACTTAATACGTTATAAATATACGCTGGATGCCGATCAAGATATGTTTGATGCCGTCATCCGCGGCACCCCCATTCAAGAGGCATTAAGCATTGCCGTCAATAAAACCACTGAAGATGATGTTGAGTTTTTCTAAAGCAACTAAAAACGCTTATTCCACCATGTGTGTCAGATGTTCTAAGCGATATCCCTGATGATAAATCGAGCTCAAACGCCAGCCTTTCTCAGGAATGATATCAAGTTTTTTACGAATACGGCTCATATGAGTATCAACTGTCCGCGTATTCAGCCCTAAATCATACCCCCAGACCGCTGACAAAATATGATCCCGGGAGAGTAAACGACCAATGTTTTTAAAGAGAAAATGAACCAGTTTAAATTCTTTTTCGGTAAGTTTAATTTTCTCACCTTCAATCATCACTTCGCGCGAAGTTAAATCAATATGGTAGGGCTCTAAGGCAATAATGACATCATCAACATGAGGGTTAGCACGACGAGCTACAGCGTTAATCCTGGCCACCATTTCTTTGTGCCTTACGGGCTTGGTAATATAATCATCGGCGCCTAAAGTAAGAATTTTTGCAACATCATCTTCGGTGGCTTTTTGCGTAACAAAAATAACCGGAACATCAATGTCTTCATTACTTTTAATCCAGCTTAACGTTTGCTCTCCATCAAACTCCGGCATAATCCAATCAAGCAAAACAATATCAAAATTTTTGTTTTTGACAGCTTTAATAAAACCCTGACCACTCGAATAATGAGTACATTTATGGCCTTCTTCTTCCAACCATAACATCATTAACGCAGCAATATCAGGATCGTCATCCACGATGGCGATATGCATATTCTTATTTAATCCCTGTAACGAATGAATTTGAACGAGACACCCAAACAAACTCAAGCAAATAAAATGCTATTTTTAAATTTACATCCTAACTCAATATTCTTATCGTAAAACCTAATCTTATTTCCACTAAATTTCAGCGGATATTATGAGCGCCTACACGTTATTAATAATTCAACTATATTTTGAATCGCGTATACTGTACAGACCAAATGACGAAATAATCACTAAAAAACCATAATGCACACTTTTAGTACGACATCTATATTACTTCTGCTTTCCTTCGCTCTCAGCGGCTGCTCCAGTATCATTTCCTCTGCAACGGGAAAAATGGCAACAAACTTGTCAAAGGCCATTGTGAATAATGATGATCCTGCAACAGTGAAAGCAGGCGCCCCCGCATACTTGCTCTTATTAGACAGCTTTATCGAAGGTGAGCCAGAAAATGGCAATATTCTCATTGCTGCCGCTAAGCTTAATAGCGCATATGCCGGTGTCTTTGTTGAAGATGAAGCGCGTGCTAAACGTCTCACACAAAAATCCTTGGATTTTTCATTGCAAGCCAGCTGCCTCAAATTCCCGGGTACTTGCCAGTTGGGACAAATGAAATTTGCTGAATTTAATAACGCTATTCAACAATTTGGAATTCAGGATATTGAGCTACTGTTTACATTAGGCGCAAGTTGGGCAGGTTGGATAGAAAGTCGCAGTGGAGACTGGAACGCAACAGCAGCCCTTTCACGCGTTACCACAATTATGCAGCGCGTTGTTATGCTCAATGAAAAATATAAGTTTGGCCAGGCTCATCTTTATCTTGGTGTCCTGAATACTTTGCTTCCACCGGCACTAGGTGGGAAACCTGACGTTGGCCAACAGCATTTTGAAAAAGCCATCTTGATCTCTAAAGGGCAAAATTTGATGGCAAAAGTGTTGTATGCTGAAAAATATGCACGCCTCGTTTTTAATCAGCCGCTACATGACAAACTTTTAAACCAGGTCATTAAAACAGACCCGCATATTGCAAATTTTACCTTAACCAATGTACTGGCCCAAAATAAGGCTAAAGCATTGCTAACAAGTGGTAAAGATTACTTCTAACTCATTACACACAACAACATCCATTGCTATAATTAACGCCATGAAGAAAGACACAATGCGACGATACATACACCCAACAATCTTAAGCCTGCTATTACTAAGCAGCCCCGTTTATGCCACCGTAATTAAAATTGCAACGCTATCACCCGATGGCACCAGCTGGATGAAAACCATGCGTGGTGCAGCAAAGGAAATTGCCCAGCTCACCGATAACAGAGTAAAAATCAAATATTATCCCGGCGGTGTAATGGGAGATGAAAATGCCATTTTACGCAAGATGCGCATTAATCAACTCCAGGGGGCAGCTGTAACCAGCGGCGCATTAACACGCTATTTTAAAGACGCCGACATATATGGTATGCCCTTTCTTTTCAGCTCTCAAAAAGAAGTGGGGTATGTTCGCGAACATATGGATAAACTTATTATTGACGGACTAGCAAAAAACGGACTTATTTCATATGGCCTGGCGGAATCGGGTTTTGCTTATATTTTATCTAACGCGGCAATTAAAAGTGTTTCGGATCTGCGTAAACAAAAAGTTTGGATACCCGACACCACATCGGCTCGTGATGCTGCTAAAGCTTTTTCACTAAAATCAATCCCGCTTCCCATTAGCGATGTACTTGCCGGCTTACAAACACATTTGGTGGATACGATTGCTGCTCCCCCGATAGCCTCCATTGCACTGCAATGGCATAGCCAGGTTAAATACCTTACAAATATGCCCTTACTGTATGGCTGGGGAACTCTGGTCATTAGTAAAAAAACATTAAAAAAACTCAGCAAGAAAGACCAAACAACTATGCACAAGGTTATGTCACGCACATTTAAAGGCATTGATTTACAAAATAAAAAAGATAATGTTGCTGCATTAGCTGCGCTTAAAAACCAGGGAATAAACTTTATTAAACCCAACCAGGAACAGCATAAAGAGTGGAAATCATTAGCTCTGCTTGCTAACCAGCAATTAGTAAAAAACGGCATTAATAGCAAAAAAATGTTCGCTCTCATCACCAAGCTTATTAATGACTATAAAATGAAATAAAACTTATCATTATATAAAGTGCAAAAATTTTTAATCCGCAGTTACAATTTTTTACTCGCAACTGAAACATTTCTGTTGCTGTTTTTTTTGTTCGCAACAATTTTTCTTGCCTCCTCACAAATAGTTTTACGCGTTTTTTTTAATGATGGAATTTATTGGGCAGATTCGGCATTGCGTGTCATGGTGTTATGGATAGGTATGATTGGCGCTATGTTTGCCAGCCGAAGTAACAAACATATTCGTATTGATATTTTATCCCGCTACCTGCCTGAAAAAGTTAAAAATAACATCTGGCGCTTAACCGACTTTATCAGCGCTGCGGTTTGCTTTTTAGTCGCATATTATAGTGTTCAATTTATTCAATACGAATATGAAGACGGCCAAATAGCCTTTGCTACCGTACCGGTATGGTTGTGCGAAGCAATCATTCCTTTTGCCTTTATCATTATGGGCTTACGATACTTCTTTTACTCAACTTTATTATTAGAAAAACAAAACCTACAGAATAAAATAGACGACCCCGACACATCGAGTAATGCATTATGACTTTTGGCATTATTATTTTTGCCATTTTATTATTTGCCTTATTTGGCATGCCTCTGTTTGTTGTTATTTTATCACTCGCTGTCAGTGGTTTTTACTTTTCTGATATCGATTTGTCTGTTATTGCTATAGAAATATATCGACTAACTAATACACCTTTATTGCTTGCACTTCCTTTATTTACTTTTGCCGGATACATTTTAAGTTATAGCAATACTTCTCAACGTCTGGTTGCATTATCACGTGTCTTTTTTGGCTGGCTACCTGGTGAGCTGGTTATTGTTAGCCTGTTTACCTGTGCTTTATTCACCGCCTTTACCGGGGCAACAGGTATCACTATTGTTGCACTTGGTGCTTTGCTTTATCCCGCTTTAACCAATCAAGGGTATAATAAAAAATTTAGTTTAGGCCTGGTAACAACATCAGGAAGCCTTGGATTATTACTGCCCCCTTCATTGCCATTGATTCTTTATGGCGTCATCGTACAACAAATGGATCTTGAACAATCAGTAACAATTTACGAACTTTTTGTTGCCGGCATACTACCCAGTTTATTAATGATTTCTTTGATTATTATGTGGAGCGCATGGATCAATAGAAATACTCCGGCACAGATAACACCCTTTAACAAAAAAGAAGCCTTTAATGCTTTAAAAGAAGCTATATGGGAAATACCTTTGCCCTTTATTCTTATTGGGGGAATTTACGGTGGTTTTTTTGCTATTTCGGAAGCCGCTGCAATTACTGCTTTATATGTTCTTGTTGTTGAGATTTTTATCTATAAAGAAATTAGTTTTTCTCGACTACCCGAAATAGCAAAAGAATCCATGCTAACCGTTGGCGGCATTCTTTTAATTTTAGGCGTTTCCCTTGCTTTTACTAATTATTTAATTGACGCTGAAATTCCAACACAATTATTTACGTGGGTAAAACAGCATATATCCAGCCCGATTACTTTTTTGATTTTTCTAAATATATTTTTACTTATACTCGGTGCTATACTCGATATTTTTTCGGCTCTCGTTATTCTCGTGCCACTAATTGTTCCTCTGGCAATAGGCTATGGTATTGATCCTATACACCTTGGTGTTATTTTCCTCGCTAATATGCAGCTGGGCTATTTTACGCCTCCTGTCGGTATGAATTTATTTATTGCCAGTTTCCGCTTCAATAAACCCATTACTGATATATACCAGGCGACCATCCCATTCTTTTTTGTATTACTCATTGCAGTAATAATTATTACTTACTGGCCCGGCTTATCGCTCGCACTTATCCGATAAAATGTTACAGCATAAAACAAATTATTGCCTTTGTGGTTCTAAAAAAACATTTGACCATTGCTGTGGTAAATTCATAAACTCACATCATAAGCCAGCGAACCCGGAACAACTTATGCGCTCACGTTATAGTGCTTATGCATTAAAAAATAGCTTATACCTGTTAAAAAGCTGGCATTACTCAACCCGTCCAGAGTCACTCCTGTTAGAAAACGATTCAACTCAATGGAAGGCGTTAAAAATAATTTCAGTAAATGAAAATCACGTTCATTTTTCCGCTTACTTCACACAAGATACGCTTAATAACAAAAAAATATATGCCTTAACTGAAAACAGCTCTTTCATTAATGAGGAAGGTTGGTTTTATGTAAACGGGGAAGATGTTAAAACAGTTCAGGTGACGAAGAACATGCCTTGTCCCTGCCATAGCGGAAAAAAATACAAACGTTGTTGTGAAAAAAATTTAATACTTTAAATTTAATAATGCGGCGGTGGCGGCTCTTTTTCTTGCGTTACATTTGATGCTTCGGCAACACTTGCAATACGTAAATTCAAAAGACGAATTTCTTCACGAAGTTGATCTAATTGATTCTGTTGATCAGTGATCACTTCGTTTAATTCACTAATGGTCTCATCCTGAAAAGCAAGTTTGCTTTGTAGATCGATTATTTTATTTTCCATACCAGCTATATACAACTACTTTGCATTTGCAGCCCGGCGTTGTTGAACAGCATGAGCCAGGCCTCTCAAGACAACTTCACTATCGTCCCAGTTAATACAGGCATCGGTCACACTTTGACCGTAAACTAACTCTTTGCCTTGTTCGACATCTTGTCTGCCTTCAACCAGATGACTCTCAATCATCACACCCATTAAGTTATAATTGCCTTGTGCAACCTGCTCTGCAATCACTTTGGCAACATCAATTTGTCGTTGATGATCTTTCTGGCTGTTAGCATGACTACAATCAACCATTAAGCGTTGTTGTACACCCGCAGCTTTCAACTCTGATATCGCCTGATTAACATGGCTTGCATCATAATTAGGTTCTTTACCGCCACGTAAAATAATATGGCAGTCATCATTACCGGTTGTAGCAAAAATTGCAGAATAACCTTCTTTGGTTAATGAAAGAAAGTTATGCGGACGACTTGCCGCACCAATAGCATCAATCGCTACTTGTAAGCCACCATCGGTAGCATTTTTAAAGCCAACTGGTGAAGACAAGCCCGAGGCCAGTTCTCTGTGCACCTGGCTCTCTGTTGTGCGTGCACCAATTGCGCCCCAGCTAATTAAATCTGCAATATATTGCGGCGTGATCAAATCAAGAAATTCAGTCGCAGCCGGTATGTCCATTTCATTCAGGTCTGCTAATAAACAACGCGCAAGATGTAATCCTTTATTAATTTCATAACTTTCATCAAGGTTAGGATCATTGATTAAACCTTTCCAGCCCACTGTAGTGCGTGGTTTCTCAAAATAAACACGCATAACAATTAATAAGTCATCACCTAGCTCTTTACGCATTTCTTTTAGGCGTTCAGCATACTCACGTGCCGCATCAGGATCATGAATAGAACAAGGGCCAATAATGACCAGTAAGCGATCATCTTTGCCATTCAAAATATTATGAATCGCAGTACGAGTATCAAAAATTAATTTACTCGCCGACTCTGAAATCCCGCAATCCTTATGCAATTGCTCCGGTGAAATCACCTCATTCATTGCGGTAATGCGTAAATCATCTGTTTTATACTTCATACTCATAGCTTACTCTTACTACTTATTTAAATGTTTATTAATAAATGCTGCTGCGCGTTGTACCGCATCTTTTGATGCTAAATCATCAGCAAAGGTTCTAACGTTTTCGGGTCTAAAATCAAAGCCACGCCCGACACCAGGATAAATGATTACCCGCGCATCTCGTCCCTTACCACGCAAAGATTTTATACCTGACTCAATTACCCTGCGGCGCTGGTATTGTTCTTCATCACCAATAAAAACCAACATCGGGATTTTCATTTGGTCTACTTCCGGCGCATAGCCATAAACCTGTAATGCTTCGGGTGCATTCGGATCCTGTAAATGTGGATAATAGGAAACATAACACGCAACATCATTTTCCTGGCGCTTAAAGCGGGTTGCGACTTTTAAAGTGTAATAACCGCCGCGTGTATGTGAATACAAACAGGCTTTTTTACTGCTAATATCTTTTCGCGCCAATAAAACATCCAGGCCTTTATTTACATCCTTTTCTAACTCGTAATCATGTTCAATAGGATGTGTGCCCATAAAGTGTGCGCGATAAATATCGGGAGCAACCACCACAAACCCCTGCGCAGCAATTCGCCTGGCATGGCGCTGAATCAACTCATCAAAGCCACGACGCCCATGTTGAAAAAAGACCGCTGGAAACTTACCCTCTTTTTTGGGTCGAACCACCATATAAGGTACTTCTACTCCGTCACTGTCGTAACTGCTCCACTCAACTTTCAAGTCATAATTTTTAGAGTTTGTTATTTTGCCTTCATTCCACCAGTTATTACTCCACCACCAGCTATTATCTTGTTTTTCTTCGTGCGCACTCACAGGTGCAACAATAAAGGCCAAGTTGAAACCCAATAAACAAATAACGGTTAAAAAACGTTTTTTCAGCATTCTATTTTCCTACCAACTTCTTCTGGTAACTTTTTCTGTAGATGTAACAGTACAGAGAAAAGCCGCCAAGCATAAAAAGTGGGCTATTTTACTCTAGCTTCTCGCTAAATGCCTAATTAATAGGAATAAAGTCTTCCAATAACGCTATTTATCGTCAATTGGCTTGGTAAACGGGGCTGTTTTTATTGATTAGGTGCAGAAAAGCACTTAGAAGAAATGAAGTTCAGTAAGAAAGCAATAAATCCTTAATTTTATTCAAAAATTGCTCTTCGTTAATGGGCTTTGGGAAAAAACTGCTCAAACCGTGAGATTCAGCATTTTCTTCATTAATACGTTCGCTGTAACCGGTAATTAATACAATGGGAATATTCGGCCTAAGCTCTAAAATAGAACGGGACATTTCAACCCCGGTCAAAACAGGCATGACTTGATCAGTCACAACCAGGTCAAAAAAATCAGGATTTTCAGTAAAATGGTTTAACGCCTGAGGTGAATCATTCATTACTGTAACTGCGTAGCCCTCAACTTCTAACAAAGCGCGCAAGTACTCTGAAACGAGCTCATCATCATCAACAATTAAAATATTAGAGCCAGTATCTTCTTCCTGCATTTATTTAATACCCGTAAATAAAGACACAACCAAAATGAAACGCAGCAGTCTACCCTACCTTTTATAAATATTCCGTACTAAGTGGTTAAAATTAGCATTGTTTACTTTATTTAACAAAGGACACATTATTTATATTGCTTATGCTGCATTTTACCTACGGGTTTACCCTTATCTTTTCTGTGTTCACCTGTATGCTTGGTAACAAAAGCTTGGGAACGTCGAGATTTCGACTCTTTATCAAATGTGCCTTTGGGCTGAAAACTGGGAATTAAATGACGTTTACCGTTTCCAATTAAATCTGCCCGACCTAACCTTTTTAAGGCCTCACGTAGTAGCGGCCAGTTACGTGGATCATGGTAACGAAGAAAGGCCTTATGCAAACGCCTTGCCTTGAGGTTTTTTGTTGTCACCACATCTTCGCTTGTATGTGTCACTTTCTTCAGCGGGTTCTTGCCTGAATAATACATTGCACTTGCGGTTGCCATTGGTGATGGCAAAAAGGTTTGAACCTGATCTGCACGAAAACCATTTTTCTTTAACCAGATAGCAAGGTTCATCATATCTTCATCGGTCGTGCCCGGGTGAGCGGCAATAAAATAAGGAATTAAATACTGCTCTTTACCGGCTTTTTTGGTGGCCGCTTCAAACATTTCTTTGAACCGATCATAGGTTCCGATCCCCGGCTTCATCATCTTATCAAGCGTACCGTCTTCAGTATGCTCAGGCGCAATTTTTAAATAACCACCGACATGATGCGCAACCAGTTCTTCAACGTATTCGGGTGACTCGACAGCCAGGTCATATCGAACACCTGAACCAATTAAGATTTTTTTAATCCCCGGTAATTTTCGCGCACGTTTGTATAAACTAATTAACGGAGAATGATCGGTATCTAAGTTTTGACAAATCCCGGGATAAACACATGACGGCTTTCGACAGGCCGATTCAATTTCCCGGCTCTTACACGCAAGGCGATACATATTGGCTGTTGGCCCACCCAAATCCGAAATGATACCGGTAAAACCCGGCACCGTATCCCGGATAGTTTCTATTTCCTGAATAATAGAGTCTTCAGAACGGTTTTGAATAATTCGCCCTTCATGTTCAGTGATCGAACAAAAAGTACAGCCACCAAAACAACCGCGCATAATGTTGATTGAAAAACGAATCATTTCATAGGCTGGAATTTTTTTACCTTCATACGCAGTATGAGGCGTACGGGTATACGGCAAGCCGTATAGACGATCCATTTCTTTAGTGCTTAATGGCAATGGGGGTGGGTTTAACCAGATATCGCGTTTACCAAAACGCTGTACAAGCACACGGGCGTTACCCGGATTAGTTTCGAGATGTAAAATACGGGAGGTATGAGCATATAAAACTTTATCCTTAATCACCTGCTCGTAAGATGGCAAACGAATATAACTGGTGGCGCGATCAAATTTTTCTATACGGGAATTGCGTTTATTCTTTAGCGCAGGTTGGAAATTAACAATCGTTTCGGAAGAAGTCTCTTCAGTATTATTTTCTTCCATCTCGGCATAAGGATTGCGAGGTGCTTCAACCTTGCCGACTTCATCAATAAAAGTAGAATCAATTTCATCCCAACCTTCGGGGATTTCCTTACGGATAAACCCCGTACCACGAATATCGGTCAATTCAGAAAGTTCTTCTCTGGCCGCTAAGCGATGAGCAATTTCGACAACCTGTCTTTCACCATTACCAAAAACCAATATATCCGCTTTTGAATCCATCAAAATGGAACGCTTCACTTTATCCGACCAATAGTCATAATGTGCAATACGTCTTAATGAGGCCTCTATGCCACCAATAACAATAGGCACATCATTAAATGCTTCGCGCACGCGCTGGGCATAAACCACGACAGAATGATCTGGGCGTTTTCCACCTTCGTCACCTGCGGTGTAAGCATCATCTGAACGTATACGACGATCTGCCGTATAGCGGTTAATCATAGAGTCCATATTGCCGGCAGTAACACCAAAAAATAAATTCGGCTTACCCAGAATTTTGAAGCCTTCAGCACTCTTCCAGTCTGGCTGAGAAATGATCCCCACGCGAAACCCCTGCGATTCAAGCAGGCGACCAATGAGCGCCATCCCAAAACTTGGGTGGTCAACATACGCATCACCGGTCACTAAAATAATATCGCAACTATCCCAGCCAAGCGCATCCATTTCAGCGCGCGACATAGGTAAAACCGGTGCGGTACCAAAACGTTTGGCCCAAAATTGTTTATAAGAAAAAAGGTTTTTTGCAGATTCCATGGTATTTCAAAGGGGATTATGTCTGAGAATAAAACGCAATTATAGCCTAATATTTGCCATAAAAGTGTAAAAAGCCTGTCACAAAGCCGTAATAAGACAGCATTATATTCTCTGTTATCAAAATGATATGGAGAAAAATTCACATGGCACGTTATACGATAAAAAGCATTACAAAAGTTGCTCCCCCTGAAGGCTCAAGTGGGCTGAACTGGTATAAGTTTATTATTGAAAACGATAAAAACACTATTACAAGTTTGCGGGCGGGGTCAAAACGTGAAGTAAATAATTTTGCAATAGAATCAATCAATCGCTTAAACGAAAAATACTTTACCGATGTTCATTTCAAAATACACAAACCCGTTAACGAGAGTGTGAATTTTCAATTTAATTAATACAAAAAAATACTATAACTAATAAAGAGGTAACCCATGACTAAAAAAGAGAATCCCATTGAACACTGGCGCTGGAAAATGATAAGGAAAGTCGCCGACTACATCAACGAACCCGATGACGTAAATATGTCAGAACTAAAAGCAATGATTGAAAGTTATCGGGATTATCACACTATAAAAGCCTACCTGCCTAACTCACCTTAAATCAAACTTATTACTCCTTCCTTGCAAGCAATCATTGTCTGCCAACACTTCTATATATGTATTAAAATCCGGAAAAGAAAAATCATTTTCATCTTTCCTACGCATATATATTTCGAGTAAGTTATCAATCACACCAGAATATATTTTCATGACACGCGCCTTGCGCAACGATTTCACTTCCCCAATAATATCCTCACCTTTTAGCTGTGCCAGATGATAAAACAACGACATAACATTTTTCGAGTTAATATCTAACGAACCAATGGCACCATAAACATGATGTTGCGGTGGAAAAACAGGTGCTATCATTCTTAATAATTGCGTTATAGTTTTCACTTTCACTTCAACATTAGATTCAAGCATTAACACAATAAAATCTAACAACGGCATAATTTTTAATTTAACCCGTCCAACATAGCCAGAAAGTCGTGCAAAATATTTTTCCGGTGCAAGCAAATAAGCTGATGCCAGCCAATAAAGGTGCGCGCGTTCACGTAAAGAATCCGGAGAAATTAAAACTTTTTCACAAACTTGTAACAGCTTATCTTTATCGCTATATATAAATGCCATGCGTAAAAGTTGTAATAATGTTTTCACTTTACAGTGAGACCAGTTTTCTAATAATGCCAAAATGGTATTTTTAATTATTTCAATATCAGGGTTAGTTCCTAAAACCAGATTTTTACCTGGTAAATAACTCGCATTATTTTTTAACATGGCAACCCAATATTTCGACATTGCCGTTGAGACTTTGTTTTTATGGTGTACGAGTAGGTGCTCAAACCAAATATCGTGATAACCCGATTGATTAGAAAAATGAAAAGCGATGGCTTTTTCAATCAAGTCATCATCAAGTTCACTAATATTAGTTAATGATTTTTTAGCAATCAGATCTAATCCCGCAAGCACCACATAACCTTCAGAAAATTCTTGTTTCTCTGCCTTGGCATGAGCGATTTGTTCTGTCGAAGGTAATTCTTTTCGCTCTAAACTTGCTATAAAGCCTGAAAAAATAGCCTCTGATAACTTATCATTAGCCAGTAATTTTACTTTCTCTTTTTCTGCTAGTTCTTTTTCAATAACATAAAACATACCTAAATAAGCCTTCGCAAAAGGAATCAATACCTGAATATTTTCAGCCGTTTTAATCGAATCAATTTGTGCGAGTAATGTCTCATCGTTTTCAGAACGCGTTAATTCAAAATCCAAAATAAATAACCTTGTTTTCTCTGTGATCTTATCTTGTTATTATTACACAGTTATCTACATTAAAGTTTTTACTGTATAGTTATTCTGTAATTAATTGAAAGGAATAAAACATGTCACTACCCCATTTAAAGCTTATTAGCTTCACTATCTGTCCATACGTACAACGTGCCATGATCGTGTTAAATGAAAAAAATATATCCTTTGATATTGAGTACATTGATCTTTCTGCACCACCGCCGTGGTTTTATGATGTATCACCATTAGAAAAAGTACCTGTCTTACTGGTTGATGAGAAACCGCTTTTTGAATCAATGGTGATCTGTGATTACCTTGATGAAATAACACCAAACTCCCTTTATCCGAATGATACTTTTGAAAAAGCATTGAACCGTTCCTGGATTGAATTTGGTAATGATATTTTGGATACCACATTTAATTTTTTACATGAAAATGATGCCAAAAAATTTAATCATTTAAAAGAAACCTTGATCGATCGCTTTGAAATATTAGAAGAAGAAATGCCGGAAGGCGAATATTATAATGGCGCAGATTTTTCTTTAATTGATGCAGTATATGCACCGCTCTTTCTTTATCTCGAACAAATAGAAAAATATAAAGATTACGAGTTGTTTGAAGGTGCACCAAATGTTAAAGCCTGGGGTCAACGCTTATTACAAAGACCATCCGTCATTAATTCTGTACCCGAATCATATCAGGCAGATATAACCGCTTATCTCACAGGCTTAGATTCGATACTTGGTAAAGAAATTAATTCCTAACCAATAAACGATGACAATATATTACAACCACTTTTAAAAAGAGCAGCACAATGTCAGAGCCATCACAACAGGAAGATTTACTCTCAATTATTAATTTGCTGGCGGGTGCAGCTCAGGCAGGTTCAAAAGGTATTGTTGCCCAGGCGGCTTTAAATGTGGTGTTGGCTTCTGAAGCCGTTGTCAGATCACGCCAGATGGCACTAGAACAGTCAATTCAGGATGAGGCAATGGGTGCGCTAAATGATGCACAAAATACGCTGTTCAAAGCGTCAAACGTAGAAGGTGCAATGGAAGAGGCCAAACAAGATATTATTGCCAATCGACAAAAAGCCTACGATCCCGGTTTGAGGCCATAAACTTATACCGCTTGTGGCATTCCTATTTCAAGACCACTACCAGACCAGGCAATCATTCCACCACGAAGGTTATAAACATTTTCATAACCTTGCTGCTGCAAGAACATGCAAGCCTGCGCAGAACGAGCGCCACTTCGACAAACCATAATGAGCTTTTCATCACGCTTCAGTTCATTTATGCGCAAAGGAATAAGGTGCATAGGCAAGGCCTCAGCGCCGGGAATAATGCCTGCATTTAATTCTGCTGGTTGGCGAATATCAATAACACGAAAAGCATCACCACTTTCTTTTAGCTCTGCCAGTTCCGTGACTTCAACTTCCTGTATCAAACTCATTATTTTTTGCCCATATGAATAAACTATGCGCAGTATATTAGTAATAACTGATATTTCAAGTATTAATGAAAGAAGAATAACATCATGACAGGCTATTTAGGGTAAAATACCTTATTACTCAATAAGATAGAGACTTATATGGTTAGCCGTCAACACTCTAATAAGCGCGAAGAACGCTATCGCACCGCCATGAAACGCTATGAGAAAGACCGTCAGCGTAATGTTTTAGCGAAGCCTGGATCACATAAATTTATTCTGGTTTTAGACCATTTACAGCCTGGCTTTAACCCACCTAAAATTTTTCGCTCAGCAGAAACGTTTGGCGCACACGAAGTTCATTTAATCAATGTCGCGCCTTTTGATCCCGCTCCCGCAAAAGGAACTTTTCGTAAAGTCCCTGCAAAGTTTCATAAAAATGTTGAGAGTTGTTTTGCGGAATTAAAGGCGCGCGATTACCAATTATTTAGCTTAGAAGCCAGTAAAGGACAAATACTCTATGAATCCCAGCTGCCAGAAAAAGCCGCCTTTATATTAGGCAATGAAGACAACGGAATTAGTTTTGAGTATTCAGACTACCCGGAAATAACGTGTCTAAGCATTCCTCACTTTGGTGTCACTGAAAGTTTAAATGTGAGTATTGCTGCATCGATTGTGATGTATGAATATGTCTCGCAACATAAAGTGGAATAATATAGTTCAAAACAGATAAGCTATTGTTAATAATCAGGGTTTATTATTGATTTAAACATACAATACTCCGCCCGTTGACAGACTCGCGAAGTAAACCTAAGAAGGTAAAAAATGAAATTTAAACTTTTAAGCATCGGACAACAATTTGAATATCAAGGTGAACTATACGTTAAAACGTCTCCTCTCATTGCAAGCAATATGGAAACCGGTCATAACAAAATGATTCCTGCTTATGCTACGTTAACATTACAGAACCAGTCCGTTTCAGACAAAGAGGTCACACAAAAAGAAGCACTTAACAGCGAACAAGTCATTGCCGCGTTTAATGACTTTTATGTCAGCTGCGTTAGCCTTATAGAAGATAAAAATGCTTTAGACATTGCCCGCGATAAATTCATGCAAACAATTACAAAATAACGTGTTAAGCAAAGGCGGCATTAAAAACTAACCAGTCTCTTTTTTGCTGTAAAAAACTTTCTTTCAGTGTTTCCACCTTATTTTTTAAAGCATCAAGATCATAGTTTTCTAAAATAGTCGCCTTCTTTGCTTCAGCCCAATGTAACTTTGCAGTAGAAAAATCATTAATTTTACGCATTAATACATCATATTCTTTATGCAGCTTATCTAAATAAACCTCAGCCTGAGGAAGCGAAGCCAGTTTTTTTGAGGTTTTACTTAATACCATTGCTGCTTTTGCACTTTCAATTTTTTCCAGCGGTGCACTATAAAGATTTTTTGCCAGCCCCATCCATGCAAAGGTACGAATTAACCATTTGGTCGGATCAAACTGCCACCAGCGAATTCCATTACGATAGTCTCGTTGAAAATTGTGGTGGTAATTATGATAACCCTCACCCATAGTCAAAACAGCAAGAAAACCGTTATCTCTGGCGCTATTTTTATCCGAATACGGTTGGCTACCCCAAATATGCGCTAACGAATTTATAAAGAAAGTAAAATGATGTGCAATAACCAAACGCGCGAAGCCGAGCAATAACATCATGCCCAAAACATCACCGTGTAAAAAGCCAACCAAAATAGGAAAACCAAAATTAATCCCTAAAGCCAATGGCACATAATAACGGTGCTGCCACATAACAATAGGATCTCTTTTCAGGTCAGGGCAATTTTTGTAATTATTATCAGGGTTGGGGTTATACTCACGCAACATCCAACCAACGTGTGAATACCAAAAGCCGCGTTGAGCTGAATAAGGATCGAGGTCATAGTCATCAACATTGCGATGATGACGTCGGTGATCAGAGGCCCAGTGTAAAATGCTGTTTTGTACCGCAAACGTCCCACCAAAGGCGAGCAATAATCTTACCGACCAATGTGCAGTATAAGCTCGGTGTGTCCATAGGCGATGATAGCCTGCAGTGATGGATATTTCTGTGAAAATAATACCAACAACCATAAAACTGATTTGCCACACATCAAAGCCAACCATATAAGCGTAAGTTGGCACACCGATTAGCGCAATAAGCGCAGTCAACGTTAATACCGTGGCACCCAGCCAGGCAATTTTAGGTTTTTGCATTATGTTAATTCCATCATAAAATTAGAGTACAAGTGTACGCTGAAAATTTAAATTTGTATAGAAAATAAGGTATTTATTTAATATTTTTAATACATGTGTTAGTTTACTTTTAATATTAAGTATGAAAGGGAATACTAAAAGTGACAGTGAGTCGCGCTCAACAAAAAGAAAAAACACGCCGCACCATTATTGATGCCGCATTTAATTTACTCAGCTTAGAGCAAAGTTATTCCAGCTTAAGCCTGCGCGAAGTGACCCGTGAAGCCGGCATTGCGGCCAATTCATTTTATCGACATTTTGAAGATATGGAAGAATTGGGGCTAACCCTGGTTGATGAAGGTGGCATCACCTTACGACAATTAATGCGTAAGGCACGACAACGTTTTAGTGTTCGTAAAAGTGTGATCCGGACTTCGGTTGAAACTTTTATGGAATTTATCAATAAAAGCCCACACGTCTTTTATTTATTATTACGCGAACGCTCGGGCACTTCACGTGCATTTCGCATGGCCGTTTCTCGTGAACTTCAGTATTTTATTGTTGAGCTCGCTGATTATATTCAACATAGCCAGGGCTACTCTTCAGCTGATGCAAAAATTCAGGCCGAAGCCATTGTTATTTTAGTTTTTAATGCCGGTGCAGACGCCTTAGACTGCAAGGCAGCAGAACGAAAAATAATTACTGAAAAAGTCATTACTCAATTACGTTATGTCGCGCGAGGCGCAGATGAAATATTAAAAAAACGACGAACAGAATAATTTTATTAAGCTGATAGGCATATAAAAGCCTGCTTGATGCAGAATACCATTCAATTAAGCTGAATAATTTAAAGGTTTATTCCCTCCCCTTGTAAGGGGAGGGTTAGGGTGGGGTGGTTTTAACTCTTCCCTCCCCCTAGCCCCCTCCCGAAATGGGAGGGGGGAGATAAAATTAAGCCTAAAGTGAGCGGGCACTATGTATCAAGCAGGTTTTTTTATGCTCAAATATTATGACTTAAGCAATTTGATCATCCGCAACATGATACTTAGGATCTTCCATCACGTTGACTTCAACCATGTCACCCGCTTTCTTTAATAGCACACGACATTCAGGGCTTAAGTGGCGCAAGTGTAATGTCTTGCCTGCTTTAATATATTTCTCAGCCAGATTATCAATCGCCTCAATCGCAGAATGATCAGCAACTCGTGAATTTTGAAATTCAATAATAACTTCCTGCGGATCTTCTTGTGGGTTAAACAATTCCATAAAACTCTTTACTGAACCAAAAAATAGCGGTCCATTTAATTCATAAATACGGATACCATATTTATTATCATAACCTTTCACATTTATGTGTGAAGCATGCTCCCAGGCAAAGAAAAGTGCTGAAACAATTACACCGACAACGACGGCAAACGCTAAATCCGTTGCCACCGTCACACCCGATACAAGAATTAAAACAAAGGCATCTGTTTTAGGAATCTTACCCATGATGCGCAAGCTAGACCATTCAAACGTGCCGAGTACCACCATAAACATAACACCAATTAATGCGGCCATTGGAATTTGTTCAATTAAACTTGAAGCAAACAAAATAAAGATCAATAAAAACAACGCCGCTGCAATACCCGATAAACGTTGCCGCCCGCCAGAGTTAACATTAATCATGCTCTGACCAATCATGGCACAACCGCCCATACCGCCGAATAAACCTGTTGCGGTGTTGGCAATCCCCTGACCCACGCACTCACGGTTACCGCGACCACGTGTGTTGGTCACATCATCAATGAGTGATAGCGTCAATAAAGATTCAATTAAACCAATTGCGGCTAAAACAATCGCGTACGGGAAAATAATGGATAATGTTTCAAAAGTGAAAGGGACTTCAGGAAGATGGAACGGTGGAAATACACCTTCAATGGATGCTAAATCGCCTACCGAATGGGTATCAATATCGAACCCAATCACCATAAACGAAACGACCAGAATCGCCGCCAGAGCCGCTGGAAAAGCGCCGGTAATTTTTGGTAAATAGTGCATGATGGCCATGGTCAACGCAACAAGTGCCAGCAATATGTACATAGCAGAACCACTCATCCATTCCATGGTACCGTCTGGGAGCTCGACCTGAAAATGTTGTAATTGCGCGAGAAAAATGACGATAGCTAAGCCATTTACAAACCCCAGCATTACCGGATGTGGCACGATACGAATATATTTACCTAAGCGTAAAATGCCTGCCAATATTTGAATCAGACCAGTTAAAACTACTGCGGCAAATAAGTACTCCACACCATGTTGTGCAACTAATGCCACCATCACCACCGCCATTGAGCCTGTTGCACCGGAAATCATACCCGGGCGCCCACCAAAAATGGATGCTAACAAACCCACCATGAATGCTGCATATAAACCAACAAGAGGAGACACGCCTGCGACGAACGCAAAGGCCACCGCTTCCGGAACAAGTGCCAGTGCAACAGTTAAACCTGAAAGAATTTCATTTTTATAACATGCGCGACTGGCGCAACCCATTTGAAACATAGAAAAACTCCGGAAATAAAATAAACGGCGAATAGAAACGGACGCGAATAATAACAGGATTAAAGCAACAGAGCACGAAAAAGCCTAGTAAATCATCGGCTTAAATAATAAAAGCTCAAAAAGGCATGGGATGATCGCGGCGAATTTCCTCAATTTTTTCGCGTACTTCAGCAGACAAGGTTAAATCAATTGAAGCAATGTTCGATTTAAGTTGGCTCATCCTAGTCGCGCCAATTAATGTCGAATTGACAAAAGGCTGGGCATTCACAAACGCCAGCGCCATTTGTGTGACATCTAAATCATAGTTTTTAGCCAGCTCAATATACTTCGCAATCGCAGCATCAGTATTGGGGTGAATGCGATGCTCAGGTCGGGTTTCAATTGTTAAACGCGCACCTTCTGGTTTTGCACCGTTTAAATATTTACCACTGATCATACCGCGGGTTAATGGCGACCACGCCAGCAAACCACAGTCTTCGTGAATCGCAATCTCACTCAAATCCGGCTCAAAATGTCGGCACAAGATTGAATATTCATTTTGAATCGAGGCCATACGCGGCAAGTTATTTTGCTCGGCGAGCTTTAACCATCTGCTTAAACCCCATGCCGTTTCATTAGCTAAACCAATATGCCGAACTTTACCTTCTTTAATCAACGCATTGAGTGTTTCAAGCACTTCAAGAAAATTATCTTGTTCGGCTTGTACATCAAACTTTGGATTAAAACCCCAAACCTTACCAAAATGATAAGAACCCCGGTTCGGCCAGTGCAGCTGGTAAAGATCAATATAGTCTGTTTGCAATCTTTTTAAACTACCCTCGACCGCGAGTAAAATATTTTTTTTATCTATATAATTTGTTCCATCACGCACCCACTGCATTTCCGGCCCTGTAATTTTAGACGCCAAAATAACCTTGTCGCGATTTAAGCGTGAAGCAAACCAGTTACCAATAATGGTTTCAGTGGTACCAAAAGTTTTTGCACTGGGTGGAATGGCATACATCTCAGCAGTATCAAAAAAATTAACACCGTGATCAAGTGCATAATCCATTTGCTCAAAACCTTGCCTCTGGGTGTTTTGCAAACCCCAAGTCATGGTACCAAGCCCAATCAGACTCACCTCTAAATTTGTTCTGCCGAGTTTTCTATATTCCACACTATTTCCTAAAAAATACCAGCCAATAAAGGTTATAAAGTTTTACTCTAACTCCAAAAATGGCATACAGTAATAATATGTTCTTTCAGTTATTTAATTATAGGTAGTTTGAAGTAAAAAGTTGTTCTTTCATTAGGTATTGATTCAAAGCCCATTATGCCTTGCTGTAGCTCTATAATATTTTTAGTGATATTTAACCCTAACCCGGTGCCAGGCAACTTATTATTGACTTTTGTTTCAAGCTGTTTAAATTTTGCAAACACCAGTTCCTGCTGCTCAGGTGGAATGCCCGGCCCATGATCAGTGACTTCTACAACCACATAATTATTTTCTATTCGAACATTTATTTCAATCAGATCATTTTCATGAGTAAACTTTGCAGCATTAGATATGAGGTTACTCATTACTTGTAATAATCGCTGTTCATCACCTTTGACCCTTATATTGCCCTTATTGTCCGGTTGATTAAAGGTAAGAGTAGTGTGGCACTCTTTACAGTACTGCTCATTCAACTCAACTGATTTTTCCAGTAATGTGCTTATATTTAATTCTTCATATTTTAGTTCGAGTTGCCCGGATTCCATTTTAGTCAGATCTAAAATATCATTAACAATACTGAGCAAACGCTCTGTATTATTAAATGAAATATCAATTAATTTTTTATTTACTTCATTAAATTGCTCTGACTCATTTCTAAGCAGTGACAGAGAACCATAAATTGAAGTTAAAGGCGTTCTTAATTCATGACTTACCATAGAGATAAACTCATCTTTGGTATGATCGATAATTTTCAACTGTTTTACTTTCAGCCTTAATTCTAATTGACTTACGACTTGTCGCGCCAGGATTGCCAAAGACTCTTTTTGAGCATGAGAGATTGTTCGCCCTTCATGTCCTATGACACACAATGTTCCAAGCCGACTATTGTCGCTCATTATGAGTGGAGCACCGGCATAAAATTTCACATGTGGCTCACCTGTCACTAATGGATTATCATAAAACCGCTCATCTTTTTCAGAATCATTAACAACAAAAATATCATCTTCAATAATTGCATGTGCACAGAAGGCGTAATCACGAGGTGTTTCGCGGGCATCCAGACCATGGTGAGACTTAAACCATTGTCTATCACTATCAATTAAACTCACTAAAGCAATTGGCGTACCACAAATTTCGGCAGCAAGCTTAGTCAAATCATCATAAGCCTGTTCCTCGATCGTATCGAGTATTCCTAATTCGTATAATTTACGAAGACGTTCTTTTTCGTTCTCAGGTATAGCAGCTTTTATCATTTCGTAAATACTCTGATAGTATTAAATATAAAGGGACACTCATAAACAGACTGTAAAAGCCAATAAATAATAGCCTTGAAATAGCTTAATGATTTCGTGCCCATAATTGTCCTGTCGCATTTCAATTTTTATTGCAATAATATGGGATTGCGCTTATTACTTTAACTTACCATTTATCGGCTAATAGTCTACCCGAAATGTATTCATCGGTACTATAAATTTTTACGCGAGGTGGGACAACATACACCTCAGCACTGCCTGCCCCATCTGGCTCGTTTTTAAGAATGTTTTGCCTGATATTATATACGCCACACGATTTCCAAAAAAAAATATGCCATAGCAATAAGAAAAATTTTACCTGATTCCATGTATGACATAGACGTTAGTATTATTATTTCAGGTGCAAAAATTCATCTATAAAGTCAATAAATAATTGTACCTTAGTTTGCTTATACATCCGATCAGGATAAATAACATAGACTCCGGCATTACCAAAATCATAATCATCTAATACCTTAATATGTTGGCGCACTATATAACTGGCGTAACAGTTTATCGGGTTATCGGAGTAACCTGGCCGTTGTGAGTTTTGCAGATATAGTGTTTATAGGAGCCGTTCTTATGCCGGGTTATGTCAACCTAATGGTTGGTATTTGGGGACCGATATTATGGATTCTTGCAGTAATATTTTCGACTATTAGTATAAAAAACAGGTCTTAAAAATATTATTAAACAAACAGGCAGGCATTGGTATTTATGCCACTGTTATAGACTTTTTATTGCTGTTGGTATGCATTAAATTTATTTCTAATCTGTTCAATTCGTTTTCGGTTAACACCAAAGTCTGAATGTCCAACACGCGAAGCTGACCTGACGTGAATAGTTAGCTTCCCGGCTTTTGTCGGTGGAAAGTAAAACTCAGCATCATCAACAAAGCGGAATATTTGAGATGTAAATTCTACCCGAATATAATTTTCCTGAACGACTATAATTTTTGTTCGCTTCCAGCTCTTTAGTATTTTCAAAAGACGCTCTTGAGCCTCTTGACGTTCTCCAATGAAATGAATGGGCTCTATAAAATGCTTTTCACCTGTTGTCTGGCTGTTCACACAGTTTGGCGTTTTTGGGCATAACATTAACTGACCATTATTAATTCCCAACTCAGGCATAGTTCCAGAGCACCCCGTCAAAAAAATAAAACTTAACAGAACAACTGCAATTTTCTTATTCATTGTTCTCACCCCTTCAGGTTATAACCAATCAACTGAAGTACCCTATTATGTTTTTTTATTTTACTTTGAAAATACCAAGCGCGATACATACAGCACCAACAACCATTCCTGCCCATGCCTTAACCGGCGCATCACCACTCAATGCGATACTCAGCTGCGAGGCTGCTGAGTTATAAATATTGTAACCCCATAATACAAGCGCAATACCCACTATAATAAATATGATTCCTATATTTTTATTATTCATATAAAGTCCTTTATTTTCAATTGTTCTGGATAATTTTTATTCGTAAACGTAACAATTGAGTTAGCCGGATCGAGAAAGTAAACTAGTGCCTCGTTTCATCGGCAAAAAAAGCGTAGTGAAGAACGAACACCGTTTTTTGTCTGGTGTAAGCGATTGTTAGCTCTCTTTTAAGTTGTTCAATCATGCATCCCTACCAGTTTACTATTTATTACTGATAAATGGTTTCCACCATTCCTCACGACCACCTATCTTCCCATGAATGACAACCTCTCCAATTTTTGGAGTGAGATAATCGATACCAGCTTGATTGGCCGCAGTTAGAAACCGCTCGATGGGTTCGTGCCAGGGAAACAATCCTAGATCAAAGGTGCCCCAGCCACCAGGTACCATCAGTTTACCCCTCACGGCCTGATGGGCCTTGACCGCCTGTTCGGGGGTGTAATGGACTTCCTTCCAGCCTTTTATTTCACCGTAGGCCCCAATCTCAAAGAAAGACACGTCAAAGGGCCCGAGTCGTTTGCCGATCTCGTAAAGCCCCCTAAACCAACCAGAGTCTCCGCTAAGGTACAGATTCTGTTTTTTTCCCCGAATTCCATAGGAAGCCCAAAGCGTTTTGTTTTTATCAAAAATCCCCCGCTCGGAAGTATGTCTGGCCGGCGCTGCGGTAATCGTTACACTATCAATGGATTTTGTTTGCCACCAGTCAAGTTCGGTTATCTTTTTATCAGATACCCCCCACTCTTCCAATAATTTTCCCACGGCTAAAGGTGCGATAAAATGTCTGGTCTTAGGTATAAGTGCTTTAATAGATTTTTTATCCAGATGGTCGGAATGATTATGAGTAATCAATACCACATCAACCATTGGTAAGTTGTCCGTTGAAGCAAGTGTTTTAGAATATCTTACAGGACTAAATGGTCCATAGGATCCTGCTTGTTGTGAGAACATAGGATCGGTAAGAATCACTTTGCCATCAATCTTAATAAGGAAAGTTGTGTGACCCAGCCAGGCGAATTGTAGGTCTTGTTGTCCATCCCATAGGAAAGTATTAAATGGTTCCGCAGGCAAAGGGGGAGCCGGTATAAATCCTTCTGGTTTATTGAAAAAATAATCCCAGAAGCTCACCAGACTTTTCCCCCATTCAGTAGCAGGAACCCGCTCGGGGTTTTGGAAGCTCTCTCCATTCCATTGCGGGCTTTTTTCCACGTGTTGCTGCCGAGTCAAGTCAGACGCATTTGTAGTGGCACACCCAAACATGGAAATCTGCATAATAAGAAATCCAATAAGGTAGATGTAGTTAATTACGAGCATTTTTCCTGGTTTCACATTCTCTCTCGGCATAAAGAGTTAACGTTTTTAATAAGGAGTACGCTGATTTTGGCGCGCCCCAATGGGCGAAGTGAATGAACCAACTTTCTTGTCAGGTGTTTTCATCTTTTCTAAAAGAGTTATTTGCACAGAATTGCCAAAATTTATCACCAATAATTAACGAAACGACTATGATAAGAAAAATTATTAAGACATACCAATATCTATTCAGGTGACCAGAGCCTAAATAGTACGTTAGAGAAAATAATAATACTGCCGGTGTGACAATAAATAGATAATATACCCGGTCATTGTTTAGCCATGAATATGATGACTCACGTACTTTTAAAGATAAAGAGTCTTCCGTAATTTCACCAAAAAAACATTCTGATATTTGTCCTTTTAAAGTTGCAGCCCCATTTGAACCTAATAATATAAACTTTTCCTTGTGATCTAAATTTTTAGTGTTTAAGCAAGAACGAAAGGTCTTAAATGCATTTTGATTTTTTTTCCGACAGTTCAGAAAACATAGAAAAACTTTTTGGTATTATAAAATCAGGATTTTCATTAATAAATATTTCAATTATTACTTCATTCATTTTCTCCTTTACATCTGTATCGTATAACTCTTCATCGGAGTTGCCGATTTCTTCCAGTGTGCCTAATAAAGCAAATAATTCTTCCATATTTTTGTATACCTAAAAATCAAACTTGAACATATTACTAAACTCCAGACAAAGGTTTAAATAATTTATTTTTGAGGTATTTCACATTTAATGTATCATTTTTAACTCAAGCCCTTTTTTAGTTTTCCACCACCGAAAACTTTTCGCAGGCTTTCCATTTAAAGTGTCATCAATTATGGAATATTTCATAAGGCCTTTGCTTGATAATATTTTTACTAATTCGATGTCATTTTTTCTGCTGGTAAATATTTCAGTCCCTGAGGCTGATATATCGCCAGAGGGTAGTTTAGTAAAAAAAATATATTGAGATAACGTTAACTTATATTTTTTGGCAATATTAGATTCTAAATTATTAATTCGCTTCACTATAGTTGCGGATATTTTAGGCAACTTTATTTTATTTTTGTTAATTTTATTAATAACCGCCAAACCCAGAGGTGTCGGTTTATGCGAAAGAAGACGTATAGACTTATTGCTGAAATCAACATTACGGGCGTCGACGTTTATTAAACCAACACCTGCTAACTTATTATAAATATTAAGATGGGACGTATATAAATGAATATTATTCTCATCAAAACTCAATATTGATTCAGCGTTATAAATTAAATGATAAAAATCGTTTATCGTTAAAGGCTCTGTTTTTGCACAGCCTGATAAAATAAAAATAATTATTAGATTAACTGAAAACTTTGACATGACCTGCCCTCATAATAATTCGTACAAGGGGTAAAAAATGTAACGTATCCTTTATGTATTCTGCCCGGATACATATTTTTCAATGACTTCCGCTTCGGTCATTTCATTTGTTTTATTGGCAAAGCTATAAAAAGAGGGTTTATTATCGATAAAAACCTGTAACTCGAAATTAAAACTCTCTTGATTATCAAAGAGACCTGCTGGCATTTGATGTTCTTTAATTTCTTTGAGACGGTAAAATAAATGACTACCACATTTGTTGCAAAAGCCTCGCTCGGCCCAGTCAGAAGAGTTATAGACAGTAATATTCTCTTCCCCTTCAAATGTAACCTCTGTCCCACAACTAACAACCATCAGGGGCCCACCACCCCATCTTCTACACATGCCACAATGGCAAGCGTCCACATTGTTGCTTATGTTCTTCGCAGTGATTTTTACAGCACCACAAAGGCAATGCCCTTTTCCTTCAGTCATATCTCCTCCTATACTTCAATCTTGCACAAACATTTATATGACCAGGCGAAGTGTGACGGATTTCGCGCATAATCCTGACCCGCTTATTATGCCTTTTCTCTGGATGCCCATAAATCAATTAGCTCAGACATCTCAGGTTGTTGTTCATACTGCGGTGTAGCACTATCCAGTTTAACCCATGGTTGAGCACTGCGAACCCATAAATGAGCTATGGGTTTAAACCATGAAGTATCTTCAAATGTGCCGGGTTTTAAAGCAGCTATCTCTGGATACTCATCCGCAGAAAACATAAAGGACGTGCTGCATTGAGTACAATAATGCTTTTTAACGTTTGTGCCATTGACATCAATGGCGCTAATGCCGACCTTTCCTTTCGTGATTTCAATATCTTTTTCATTTACTATCATTGATAGCCCAAAGGCAGAGCCTGATGAAGTTTGACAGTCAGTGCAATGGCAGGCATAACATGTAAGAGGCTCACCATCATATTGATAACAGACTGATCCACACTCGCAACTTCCTGAATGCATTTTTCTTTCCTCCTTTTATATTACGCCGAAATCACAGGTACATTTGAGAAAGTGAGGCTTATAGGCATGGTATTCACAAAGGCAACGCTTATATGTATTCGGCAAAATTTACATTATCATACATTCACTTTGTAATTAAGCTTCGCTTCATCACCTGTGATACCGCGAAACCCCCAGCAATGAGCCGGTTGTTCAGAAATTGTTATTTCTATATCAACGGGTAATATCCCTGTTTCTTTCTCAATCTGTTCGAATAATGACTTTATTAACGCCTTTTTCGTCTCCTGCTCCCGTCCTTCCATCATGTTTATTTCAATTACGGTATAGGCATCGCTTCTGCCACCAGGGTAATAAAAGTCTTCCTTGTTCATTGGAATAAATCTGTGGGCTCTTTTATCTTCCGGCAAGCCCAAAACAGAATGCATACAACCATGAATAACATCAGATAACCTGTGTTTTATTGGGTTTAGATTTTCTTTTATTCCGTAAATTACGATCATAATTTTCCTTTAGATATAACAATGACAATAAACAACAATCAAATGATATACATAGCACAACTTTTCATTGTCCAAGAAAGTAAAGCAGGCGAACCTGACACCACGATCGTTTATTATGTATTTTTAGCATATTCACGAATAACTTCAACAACCTCTACCTTATAACTTTTATACTAGGTAGAGCATCCCATCTCTTGTGCGACAAGATGCTCGGCGTCTTGTTTCCACTTGACTATTTGTTCCTGGTTTTCCCAGTATGATATTGCTATTTCATTATTGCCTTCAGTGACAGCAACAAACTCTGTACACCCATACTGACTAATGGCTAACTCTCGCATTCTTAGAGCAGTGTCAGAATAGCTTTTATCTAGCTTATTAATTTCGGCTTTGAATATAACTGCGTACATCTACTTAATAATTCCTATTACATATAATGACTTACATAAAGGACGCGCATATTTTGCCCCCCCCTGATGAGTGATAGCGAAAGATTTTAATACAATTTTAGAGACTATATACAGCATGTATAAATTACCATAACCAAAAGATAAAAACAGTTAAAGTCAAAACCCAAATAATGATAATGACAACTGCCGCCCGGCGATTATGAGGCATATTTAATGCTTGCTCTTGTGCCAAAGCCTGACACTCTTTCCAAACTGGTTGCGGTATTAAATATATAGCCAACCAGACACCTAAAGGTAATAGCAATAAGTCGTCTAAATAACCAATAACGGGAATAAAATCCGGAATTAAATCAATCGGGCTGAGAGCGTAAGCGACTACAACTGCAATAACTATTTTTGCCAAAACCGGTACTGCTAGATTTTTAGATGCAAGATAAAGAGCGTAAGTATTTTTCTTTAATGAGCTTGCCCATTTTTTCCATGCCCCTTTTTTCATTTTGCTCTCTTATATCTAACGTTATCCATAAACCATGTAGCTTTACCACGTCGCCTGATAAGGTTGTTAAGTTTTCTTTGTGATTAACCAACACGTTATTCCCAATGCCAAAATAACTCCAGCAGCGCCGTTGCAATTACCAGCCTCTCCGACCGAGCAAGCTAAACTGCCAAATAACCGGAGTGACATGTCGTATTTTTTTATTTTCCATAATGGAATGGTTTTAGTGGGTTGTCACTATATTTGTTTTTACATTTTATGCATTCATAAACTACTTTGTTTTTATTTGACTTATACGTTTTTATTATAGCTATCAATGCTATTACATAATAAATAACTAATACAATTTGAGATATAGCATCAGGTACTATCTTAGGAATTAGTATAGAGAAAAGTAACGCTATAAATGTTAACGAAACCAGCCAATAGATTCTTGATGCTCTTTTCTGAAATGAATAAATAGCTGTGCTATCTATAGCGATGAGTTCATTGTTACAGTTAGGGCATGTTTTCATAATGTTATATACCACCTTAATAACTGTCGCAGCATTGCTGCAACCGGCGCCCGAACGGCACGAACTTGATTTATTGGTTAAACCTTCCTGTCATTTTTTTATTGCATTCAATAGTTCTTGAAAGCATGTATCTATAGATTTACTTGACGTATCAATGCTTATACATTCAGAACTCCATGGGTGGTATTCTCTGTTTTCTACTTTTTCCCATGAAGGTAATTCTAAACCTGTTACTTCAGATATGCGTGTTTCGACGCGTTGTTTATGCTCATTCTTATTAGAACAGATAATTTCAATATTAATAAAATCGGCGTTAGCGTTAATTGCAACTTCATTCCATTCATTACGCGTTAATTCAATGGGATTACACGAGTCTGCTATAACGCTATGGCCTATTTTCAGGTTGTCTGATGCAATTTTATACGACATCCTGTAACCCTCGCCCTCAACTTTGAAATCACATAAATCTCTTATAGCTTGTTCGATAGTATCAATTCTCAGGTAAGTTGCACCTGTGGCCTGAGCAAGCTTTTTTGCTAAAGTTGATTTTCCTGTTCCAGGAAGCCCTGAAAATATATATAAGACCGGATTCTTCATATACGTTTGATGTTTGAGTTGCGGGGTAGCACAGTGAAGCAAAGTGTCCACATGATCGATTTATTATGTGTTTTATTCATTGATGACACAAAAACCGTTACCAAATGGATCTGCACAATATGCAATAGAGCCCCAGTCACCACTTTCGCCACCTTCGTGTAGCCCGCCCAATTTAAGAATATTTTTAACAACCTCGTCAATATTTTCGGTAAGAAAGTCCAAATGAACAGGTGTCCAATGACGTTTATAGTCGCGTACAACATCACTTGATGCAAGAGGTTCTGTTCCAGCTTCTTTTTCCTGTAAGTATATATCACAGCTCTCTGTAGCGAGAACAACCATATCAGCCCCTTGATCTCTAATTTTCTTACAGCCCAGAGCTTCTGTATAGAAGCTTTCTGCCTGTTCTAAGTTAGAGACATCAATGCTTACAGAAATTTTTATCATAATAAACCTTCATTAATTTTTTGTTGTATATTTTATAGGGGTATCTTCAGAATCAACTGGAGCGCCTGTTAGACTTTCGCTGCTTCGTAAGACATGATTGCTTTTAAGTTACCGTTTATATTTTTTGGTATAGTAATTACCCATTGCTCCAATGCTTGGCTCCCTCGAAATATTTTATATGTGGTTGTATTTAATCCTTTTTTGTCTATTGAGTCTTTTGTATAGGTTATGCCAGTGTTTTTAGGAGGGAGCCATGATTCCATACTGGCTTTTAGTTGCTCGGTATTTCCTCTATGAATAAAGACTGAGCATAGGCCGTTGGATAAAGATGAAACGACAAAGAATCCATACTCGTTTTTCATTCCCCATACTTTACCCTTGTGGCCAGATAAGTATCTAGAAGCAACATTAGGTGGTGCTTCAGTAAGTCTGAATTTTTTAGACCTATTAGCTATAACGGTACGATTACCTCTACTAATAACACAAATATTCATGAATAATTGAATTGGAAATGATTTGCTCATTGAAAAAGGTTTATTAATGCTTTTATATTGTTCTGCTTCAAGGTTTGGAGTGGTTTTGCTAATTTGCTTGTTTGATACGCACCCCTGCAGTCCTGTTATGGATAACGAGAAGATAATAATGTATAAAATTTTCATGGATCTTCCTTTCTATATAAAAGCCTAACGCCGTCGATCACTGGAAAATTTAGCCTTAGTGACAAAGAAGCGTAGGTTAAATTTTTACGTGTGTATCGTCCTTGTTAGCTTTGTGCTTTGTACAACTTTTTTCCACGTAAGTACATATAGATGCCTTGAGGTATTAAAACAAACATCATTCCTGACAAAGGGATCATATATGCACCAACACTTGAAACAATAATGAATGCTATTGATTTACAGGAACACACCCATGTATTTTTTCAACCTCATTTAGCAGATAACCATATATAAATGTTAAAGGGCCTGCGTAGAAAAACCAAAATGCTGCGAACTCTTTATGGTGAAGCGTGCCTCCAATAATAGGGAAATCTGCAAGGCCATCATTAATATTAAAGAAAATACTATCCATAAATTGATAGAACTGGTCTCCGTACACGCCAGGCGTTATCACAAGCAAAACATGAATGATTCCGGTCACCATAAGCAAGCGGCCGTGTATTTTCTTATTTACCTTATTCATTTTGAGTTTCTTTTATAGATGCTAACGATTCAAATAAGGGGTGCGCCCCAGTGAGCTTGCGAACATCTTAATTTTCTTGTTAGACATATTGTGCAACTAATATTCTGCTACTCTTTTTAGAAAACGATGATAAATATGTTTTTTTACTTTTGGACTATACAGTGACATTATCAATGAACCGTTAGGAATGTTTTGGTTGCCGACTCTAAATAAGATCCCTTTCACCTTACTCGCTCCCCAGAATATTCTTTGCTCTGCAGATTTTTGTACTGTTACTATTATTCCTTTACGAGGAATAGTATATGCAATGTCTTTTGGTATTTTTTTAAATGCTTCCCACAAAACATCTTCGGTATATTCAGTATGCTCTGATTGATTAAGGTTATACATCGTCCCATCATCATCGAAACAGTACCATTGAAATTTAGCTGGCCATGGTTCGATGGCATTCATTTTTTTTGAAACCTCAGCTGAAAAATTTATTTTTTCATAACAACCAAAAACGTCATCTTTGGTCTCAACGGGCACTTTTATATGAAAAGTTGCTTGTTGTTTTGGTTTGTTTGAGCCACAAGCAGAAATAGCCAAAAAAGGAATGATAAGCAGAATAAGGTATAATTTCTTCATGTGTGCCTCTGTTTTTATTGTCTAACGTTTGAGTTAAGTTGCGTATTTTTTATGCAACACCTTCACTGACCAATGATATTGAAAACGTGGGAAGAAACCGACCAGGAATACTAGATGACTCTCGTTTACCTGTAAGCGTTGCACCCACTGCTCTATAGAAACCCTCAGCATTTGGATCACCTTGAAAATATAATGTAACTCCACCCGCAGCTTTAGCATGGCTCTTAGCATGCTCAATCAACATACGGCCTACTCCTGAGCCAATATGCTTCGGTTCAACAAATAACAATCCTAACTCTATATTTGAATCTGACAAATCATTAAGAGAATAGAAACCCACCAACTTTCCCTGCTCTTCTGCAACTGCATAGTAACTAGAATTATCTTCAATCATCCCTTCCGTTATTAATAGCTCCTTTCTACACACATCCATAAATTTTTCTGAGTAGCCCCAATAAGCCTTAGATAGCATAGCAAGGTTACTAAGACTATTTGATTCGTTTTTCTGGGCTTCTCGTATTTGTATCATCTCTCTAATGGTGCATAACGACCAAGCTGTGTGGTGCAAACGAAGCGCAGCATAGTTTGCATCCGAACGAGCGCCTTGTTATACGCTTTTTCTTTCTTAAACCGAGTCAATGAATGTATCAACATCATCTTTATATTCAATTGGGTTATACCCATTTTCACAGTTTGCATGGACATACCCGCCATAGTTCATTCCCAGATACTCAAATGTGCTTTTAAAAGAATTAATGAATGAACTGTCAGCATCATCACTAATCGATGTGCAGACAATGTAAGCAGTTTTATTCCTTAGTCTCCGTCCTATATCTTTTAAGTCTTCTACATCCAAAAAATCCGAGGTTCTATCTATAAATGTTTTCATTTGAGCGCTGGGACCATACCAATAGACAGGCGTTACAAAAATAATTTTCTCATAGCCCAATAACTGATTCATTACAGGAATAAAATCATCATTGATATTTTTATGGTCGTAATCATAAGGAGTAATATCTTTTCCCGAAAGATCGATGATCTCAATGTCCAGACTGTTAGCGATCAAGTCAATAAATTGGCCTGTATTACCTTTTCTTCTAGCACTTGCGAATAATGCTATTGCTTTACTCACTATCGATTCCTTTTAGCGTATAACGTCTTTAATAAGCGGATTTCAAAAAGCAAGCGAGAGCGCCGCTTTTGTTAATCAACTGGAGTGCCTTGTATGGCGCTTTCATTTTGGCGCTAAGCCCATATCATCGAGTCTCATTAGAATTTCTTCCTTGCGAGTCCTTGAAACTTCTTGCCAATGGATATTTTCTCTTGCTCCAATAATTGCATAGATTGAATTTAGCCCCGTGCCTTTTACTTTTTCTTTCAGGTTTGCGTATAACTCATAAGGATCAATTTCCATAAATTCATCGACAGAGTGTATATCAACTTTTGCAAGAATATCTTCACTTTTCGGGCCAAAACCTTTAAGGTCTCGTAGCCTTAGGATTGAAAGATCCTTTTTCATGATTCACATGCCTAACATTTAATTAGACCGCAAGCGGCATATTATTTTTCACTTTATTACAGTTTAGCGCATAATTATTTTTGAGCATATGTGTAAAGCTGTCATAACAAAGACCTAACTAAGCAATTCTACTTAGTTTTATTTTTCATATATTTGCGTTAACCAAATAAATGTTTGCTGTTGATACATTTTCTTAAAGCCTTTTTCACAAATCCATTTTTCAATATTTTTGGGGTTATGCACATAAGGGCGAAAACTTGACCCTATTAATTTTAAGAAAAAAGCGGAAACAGCAACAGTAGCTTGTATAAACCAGCGTTTACGCGGGTAGCTTAAAGCATAAACCTTTTTTGTTTTTGTAATTGAACTATTTACTAATAGTTCTGCAAAGGGATAACAGCAAACCACTTTGTCTAAAATGGTGACATCGGCAGGTTCAACTTTATCTAATAGCTCAATGAAATCACCCTGAATATATGTTGTTCTTTCAGTTAGATTTTTTTCTGCTGCCCAGTTGCTTGCTTCGGTTAACATCTCTTGCGAAAAGTCTATACCAACCGCTGACGTTGCCCCCTGTTCCAGCAACACCTGGTGCAAATAGCCTACTCCACTGCCGACTTCTAATAAGGTTGAATTTTTATAACCGGCTTGTTCTAAGCCGGCCATCAGTTGTTGTTGTGAAGGTTCAAAACCTTTTTTACTAAAACGTTTTTTATAGCTGCGCGCAAAGAACGAAAAGATACGTCCGCCTGATTTTGAATGTGGGCAGCAACAGGTCATTGGCTTAGTTGTTTTTATCCATCCATTTTATGGCGGCAGTGGTTCCTATAAACATACCGGCAAAGGCAAGCATAGACTCCAGTGATAAAGTAGATATGCCGGTTAAGCCCTGCCCCACATTACAACCATAGGCCATGATGCCGCCAATACCCATTAAGCTACCACCAATAACAGCAAACTTAATTGCACCGGCTTTTGGTGCCTCAAACTTAAACTGTCTGCTAATAAGAGAAAAGGCGAGCACAATGGCAACGATACCAATCACAAAGGATATTGCGAATGATAATGCAGGAAGTTTTCCTGATATTAAAATATAACCAAATCGCGCTAACGGCCCTGAAACGGTTATTGCTGAAGGTTTAGTCGGATCGAATTCGTCCTGTGCGAGCACGCCCGTGATATACCAACCGCACACCACTAAGGCACCAATAATCACACCCGCGATAACCATAAATTTTGCATCGGGGTTCCAGTTTTTAACTGAATACGCAAACATCAAACCAACGATAACAACGGCAGGCAACCATTGTGGCAGGCTTAAAATTGTTGCGATTGATGCATCGCCAGCTAATTCAATGGCGGTGGATGAGGTAATACCTATACGGGTTGTTTCTAAAAAACCAAACTGGGCAAATGCGGCAAAGAGCATAAAAAAAAGCACCGCAATAAGCGCATGTATACTGCCTTCTGCTGAACGCACTAAAGTTCGGGTTGCACAGCCCCCCGCTAACACACCACCGATGCCAAAAATAATACCGCCTAAACTCGCGCCAAACCAGTCAAGTTGAGAATTTCGATAGGAGGAGTCTGCAATGGCTACCGTTTCGGTAAATTCAAGAATCTGGGTGCCGGTAATGGCCACCATTAATGCGGCAATGAAAGCCAGTAATTGTCGGTTGTCTTTAATGAGGAAATAATTGCCTGTTGCTGCAACCATACAAAAACGGTGATTTTTCACCAGTAAACCAAAAATTGCCCCGACGGCTAAACCGCCGCCTACTAACCACATGTTTAATTCTTCCATTATCCTGCCTTAATAAGTTTATCTGTTTAAACTGTAACAAGAGTTCTTATCGAAGCCAATATTTCTTACCCTATATAACGATATATTTGCTGGTAACAGTCTGCCGAACCTTTGAAAGTGACCGTGGTTACCCCCATTTCATCCGCCGTTTTTGTATTGGCTGAGCTATCATCTATAAATAAGCATTCCTCTGGCCGTAATTGATAGCGCTCAAATAATATTTCAAATATACGCTTATCAGGTTTTGCCGTATTTTCGACTCCAGAGGTTACAATGCCATCAAACAATTCAAATAAATCATGTTGTGAAGCGAGATGTTTAAACAGCTCGGGAGATATATTTGATAAGCAAAATGCATTTAAATTATTTTTCTTTACCTGTTTTAATACTTCTTCTGTTTTAGGCAATAGCACCAACGATGTTTTTACCAATTCAAATAAACGTTTCGCTTCCTGAACCGAAAGCGCTAATTGTTTAGATGCTATAGTAATCGCCTGTTCTTCAGAAACCAGACCACAATCAAAATCCATCCAGTTTTTATGAAAAAACAATTCTGTCTGAATCCGTTGTTGCAAATGAGAATCGGTTGTAAAACGTTCGACAATTTTTTTTGGATTCCAGTCAAACATCACAGCACCCAGGTCAAAAATAATATTTTTCATCTATCTATCCTAGTAACGACTTTATGACATCATTCAGCTTTTGTATTTTTTCTGTGCTACCACCTCGATCCGGGTGATGCTGCATAATTAAACGCCGGTATTCTTGCTTAATGTCTTTATCTGCAACAGGATCCTTCAGACCTAATTCGGCCAGAGCAGCATCACGATTTTCAAAGTTATTCATTTTATTCCAAAATGAAGCCAGCAATTGATAAACATCGTCTTCTGAGGTGTTTTCCAGATTCGCTAAATCTAAATAATATGCCATTAACTGATCATTTTGTTGTAAGCCTTGTTCTGCTTGCGCATAAGGCGACAAGGCAATTTTTAAGGTGTGAATCTCTAAAATAGCCGATTGCTGTTCGAGCAATTGCGTCTGTAATAAATATAGAGCGTGAAATAGTAAGAAATGCGCCTGAAATAGCTCATCGGGTAATGTGGGTGAAGATAAAAACTCAAAATAGCCCTGCGCTTTTAACGCTTCAAGCAAATCATACTCACTAAGCCCCTGCGGGCTTTTTTTTAAAACAGCTTCGAGTACAAGCATAAAGTCAGAAGAAATAAGTTTATTCGTAAATTTCATTCAATAATTTACCTGAAATAACTGATTGTCCATTAGCTATGATTAGTCATCACATTTGTATAAATAAAAAAGGCGCTTAAAGCGCCTTTTATTTTATGCATCATATCCAAGATTCGGGGATAACCAACGTTCGGCTTCTGCCAGAGTCATTCCTTTACGTTTTGCATAGTCTTCAACTTGATCTCGATTAATTTTACCCACACCAAAGTAGCTTGAATCGGGGTGGCTAAAATACCAGCCACTCACTGATGCAGCCGGCAACATGGCATAGCTATCTGTTAATTCAACGCCGGCATTATTCTCGGCATCAAGTAACTGCCATAACAAGGGTTTTTCGGTATGATCAGGACAAGCAGGATAACCGGGAGCGGGTCGAATGCTTGAATAATCTTCTTTAATTAACTTCTGATTATCAAAACCTTTTTCCATTCCATGACAAGGCGTCCAATCCGGGTTTTTATCATAACCCCAGTTAATGTTACGAATACGATCATGCATGTGTTCTGCAAAAGCTTCCGCCAAACGATCAGCTAAGGCTTTTAACATAATTGATGAGTAATCATCATGATCTTTTTCAAAACGCTGTACATGCTCATCAATACCAAGACCGGTCGTAACGACAAAGCCTCCCACATAATCTTTTTTGCCGCTTTCTTTGGGGGCAATAAAATCAGCCAGACTACGGTTGGGTTTACCGGGTGGACGTTCCGTTTGCTGACGTAAATGGTTAAGCGTTAATAATTTTTCTTCGCGTGTATCATCTGTATAGACTTCGATACTCTCCGCACCATTGCTGTTTGCCGGGAACATGCCGATAACTGCGCGAGCTTTTAACCAATGCTCGTCAACAATTTGAGCCAACATCGCTTGTGCATCATCGAATAATTTTTGTGCTTCTTCACCTTTTTCGGCATCATTTAATATTTTTGGATATGAACCTTTTAGTTCCCAGGTGTGGAAGAAAGGTGTCCAGTCAATATACGGCACTAAAAACTCTAACGGCATATCATCAAAAATTTGCAGGCCTAAATCATTTGGCACGGGTGGTATATATTCATCCCAATCAATTTTCTGCTTATTAGCGCGCGCTTTCTCAAGACTTAACCATTTTGTTTGCGCACGTCGTCCCGCATGAGCAACACGCACATTTTCATAATCTTCACTCAGCTCTTTTATAAAATCATCACGGGTGTTTTTACTAATCAATTTTTGCGCGACACCTACTGCACGTGAAGCATCTTTAACCCAAACATTGGCACCATGATAATTTTTATCAATCTTAACCGCAGTATGTGCTTTTGACGTGGTGGCACCGCCAATCATTATTGGAATATCAAAGCCTAAACGTTCCATCTCTTTTGCAATATGTACCATTTCATCTAACGACGGCGTAATTAAACCACTCAAACCAATAATATCGACATTTTCTTCTTTGGCCTTGTCTAAAATATCTTTGGCCGGAACCATGACACCCATATCAACAATTTCAAAGTTATTACACTGTAAAACAACGCCGACAATATTTTTACCGATGTCATGTACATCACCTTTCACGGTCGCCATTAATATTTTGCCATTGCTCTCAACCGCACCATTTTTTTCAGCTTCGATAAAGGGAAGTAAGTAGGCCACGGCTTTTTTCATTACCCGTGCAGATTTCACCACCTGCGGTAAAAACATTTTACCGTCACCAAATAAATCTCCGACCACATTCATACCATCCATGAGCGGACCTTCAATCACTTCTATAGGTTGAGCAAAGGTTTTCCGGGCTTCTTCGGTATCTTCTTCAACGTAGCTATCAATACCTTTTACCAGGGCATGTTCAATACGTTTCGCTACAGGTAATTCACGCCAGCTTAAATCTTCAACTTTTTTCTTAGTTGTGCCATCGCCAAGAAAAGAAGCCGCAAGATCAAGCAAGCGCTCTGTCGCACCATCATCTTTATTGAGAACAACATCTTCAACGGCAGTACGTAATTCTTTTGGAATGTCATCTAATATGGCAAGTTGGCCGGCGTTGACAATCCCCATGTCCATACCAGCTTTAATAGCATGATATAAAAATACGGCATGTATCGCTTCACGCACAGGGTTATTGCCGCGGAAAGAAAACGAGACATTTGAAACACCACCACTAACCATGGCATGCGGTAACGTATCTTTTATAACGCGCGTTGCTTCAATGAAATCCACACCATAGTTATTGTGTTCTTCTATACCCGTTGCTATTGCAAAAATATTGGGATCAAAAATAATGTCTTCTGGTGGAAAATTCACTTTATCAACCAGAACATTATAAGCGCGCGTACAAATTTCAATTTTACGCTGCATGGTATCGGCCTGACCGACTTCATCAAACGCCATCACAATAATTGCGGCGCCGTATTGACGACAAAGTTTTGCCTGTGTAATAAAGTTTTCTTCACCTTCTTTTAAAGAAATTGAATTAACAATACCTTTACCCTGTATACATTTTAATCCTTCTTCAATGATCGGCCACTTTGATGAATCGATCATAACGGGCACACGAGAGATATCCGGCTCGGAAGCTATCAGGTTTAAAAACGTCTTCATGGCTGACATACCATCAAGCATACCTTCATCCATATTGATGTCGATAATTTGCGCACCGTTTTCAACTTGCTCACGTGCGACCGTTAAAGCTTCATCATATTGCTCTTCTAAAATTAAACGTTTGAATTTTGCCGATCCCGTTACATTAGTACGCTCACCAACATTAACAAACAATGAGTCTTCTTTGATATTACAAGGCTCCAAACCACTTAAGCGACATTCAACCGGTATGTCCGGAATTTTACGCGGCGGATATTTGCTCACCGCATCCGCAATCGCTTTAATGTGCGCCGGTGTCGTCCCACAACAACCGCCAATAATATTGAGGTAACCATTTTTTGCCCAGTCCTCAATTTCGGCTGCCATTTCTTCGGGGCTTTCATCGTATTCACCAAACTCATTGGGTAAGCCTGCATTGGGATGCGTATTAATATGGCAATTGGCTAATCCGGCTATCTCTTCAATGTAGGGGCGCAACTCTGTTGCACCCAACGCACAGTTGAAGCCAAAACTAATAGGGTTAATATGATTGAGCGAGTTCCAGAAGGCTTCGGCAGTTTGACCGGATAAGGTACGACCCGATGCATCGGTAATGGTGCCTGAGATCATGACTGGCAGGTTCACGTTATTTTTTGAAAAATATTCCTCAATGGCAAACAGCGCGGCCTTTGCGTTTAGCGTATCAAAAATGGTTTCAACTAAAATAAGATCTGCACCACCATCAACTAAACCCGACATAGATTCGAGATAAGCCTCTTTGAGCTGATCAAAGGTAATATTTCTAAATCCCGGGTTATTCACATCGGGAGAAATACTACAAGTACGATTGGTGGGCCCTAAAACACCGGCAACAAAGCGGGGTTTATCAGGAATCTGCGCTTCAATGTCATCACAGGCCTGGCGTGCAACTTCTGCTGCAACCTTGTTGATTTCATAAGTAAGTTCTTCCATACCGTAATCAGCCATGGAAATTGAGGTGGCATTAAAGGTGTTGGTTTCCACAATATCTGCACCGGCTTCCAGGTATGCAGTGTGGATATCTTTAATAATTTGCGGTTGAGTTAAGACAAGAAGGTCATTATTGCCTTTCACATCCGATGGCCAGTCGGCGAAACGCTCACCACGATAACCTGCTTCATCCAATTTATACGTTTGAATCAGGCTCCCCATGGCACCGTCGAGGATAAGAATACGATCTTTAAGAATTTCTTGGATACTGGCCATTTTTATGTGTTCTCTTTAAATGATGAAATCTGAAGCAATAACCGCGCAATATTAACAGATTTGAAGCAAGGGGAACATGGCTAAACTTTCAACATAGGTGAGGGAGAAAACAGGACTGAAAACGAATTTATTCTCTAACGAAAATTGTGGAAATATAAAACCCAGTATTCTTTTTGGACTTTTCTTTTGCCTTATACATCTCTGTATCTGCCGCTTTTAATAAAACCTCATGATTTACAAATTCATCCGGACCAACACCTGCAATGCCCATACTAAAACTCACACCGAGCATGTTTTCAGCTTCAAAACTTTCAATCAAACGTGTAGTTAAATTATCAACATCATCCAGCGTCGTATGCGGCAAAATAAGTGCAAACTCATCGCCACCGTAACGACAACCTATATCTGTTCCCCGCAAACAATTTTTTATGATTTGACCAACCAGCGCCAAGATATTATCTCCTGCCTGATGACCTTCTTCGTCATTAATGATTTTAAAATTATTCAAATCAAAATAACAAAGAACCAATGATTCTTTATAGCGCTCGGCATTAGAAAGCTCCCGCCTTAACTGTTCAAAAAATGCGCGCTGATTATATAGACCCGAAAGCATATCCCGCATTGATGACTCTTCAAGCTCACGTGTTCTTTCTTCAATTATTTTTTCTAATGAAGAGGAATACTCATTGAGTTCTTCTTTTGCTGTTTGCGCTTCTTTCATTAAGCTTGAAAAATAAGTATCCAATACAAACTGCATATCAAACATTAATAGTTTGTTAATCGATTGCTTTGCAGCAAAAACGCTAATAAATTCGTCATTGATTTTTTCTTCATCAAATCTTTGTGACGATATCGTGTTATGTAAATTTAGCTGGAGTTGATAGATACCCGCCAAATAAAGTTCGGGCGGTACACCAATTCGTTTATGCACCAGCCCGATTCTTAACCGTTTATTGACGTAATTCTCATCGTAATGTCCGTCAAATAAATCGAGCACATACATATTCATCGCGCTGGATAAACGGCGCATCGTTTCCGCATCACCAATAATTGTCGAGACCTCGCTAAACGAGGTCATAAAATCATAAAAATTCTTAATAATGCCACTTAAGTTTTTGGCCACAATAGGCTTAAAAACCAGTAATCGCTCCGCATCCTCCTCTGTGAAGTTTAACAATTTTTTGCGACGTTCTATTTCTGCCTTAGTGATACTAAGTTGTTCTGCCAATGTTTCGGTTAAATTATGCATAAAATTCTAACTATCCTTATATTCAGGTATTTTATCGACACAAAAAAATTTAACTTGAGGACTAAAACACAGACGTTCAACTATTAAAAAACACTTTAAATAAGTGTAATAACAACTGAAAAATAAGAACTAAAGCGGTGATGATAATCAGCACACCAAACATTTTGGCAACACGTCCCTTAATAACAATAACCGTAAAAGGAAAGCGCGTTTTACCTGATAGCAAAACAGGGGGTAGTTTTGACGATGCAACAACACGGTAACCAAACCAGGCCATAAAAACGGAAGGGAAAATCCCCAAAAGAGAATAAATCAGGCTTGTGCTAATTAACTTCAAATCATTAATCTGCTCAAGCATTGCCGGATTTTTTTGATCAAACAGGGAAAGCAATAAAAAATCCATCATCGGATCAATGACAATAAACAGCAATAAATAAAATGCGACGATCAGATAGAGATTAAGGCGTAATGATTTTTCACCTTTTATAATTTCATGCGGTTTTCTCATGAAGCCAGCGTTATCTCTAATTTAGTGTACCTAAATTAGCACTGACTCCAGGGTAGACCTTCAAAACGCCAACCCGCTAAAGTACTGCGTTGATGTTCAGCGTTCAGCTCGCCTTCAAAACCATCAGCAATATTATATACGTCATGAAAACCTTCATTTAATAAAAACTTACCAGCTTCCATTGAACGCTTACCACTACGACAGATTAAAAAAATAGGTACATTGTGACCGGCACTGTCATGATCCAGACCGCCCAATAAAAGCTTTCGCACATCAGCTGCGAAATTGGGGTTAATCACCCAGTCTGGCTCATCAATCCAGGGAATGCTAATAGCCGCTGTAGGGTGGCCAATAAATAAAAATTCCATATTCGAGCGCACATCAATTAACAAGGCACGAGGATCTTCCTTAATGAGGTGGTGTGCCTCCTTCGGTGAGACAGTTTTTACACTATTTTTATCCATTTATTCCTTACCCCCATTTGAGCGAGCCTTCATTCCCCATCCAAAGAGTAGCGTATACATTATGAATAACTAAATAACTTTTCAAAATTTGTATATTTAAATATTTTTTTTATATTCTCGCTACAACCACGAATTATTATATCCGCGTCATCCCCCCCTGCAAACTCACGCAATAACAACATTATACCCAGCGCTGAGCTATCAATGCTTTCCGTTTTGGTTAAATCTAAGGTATATGCTGCAGCGGGGTTTTCATTACAATAACTGCCTCGGAAATCACGGTGTGAATGCAGATCAAATTTACCACTCACGGTAATGAGTACCGAATGCCCCCCATTTGTCGCAGCTGAAAAAACGGTCATATATTATCCTCTGTCATTAGACTAGATCATTTATACTTTAAGATTCTATCAGCAAACCGGTTGTAATCCTCTAGTGACAACAACAATAAAAATTATGACGAAAAAACAACAAATCATTAAAATGCCAAAAAGCCTGATGCGCCCGATTGGACAGGCCGTGGTTGAATTTGAGATGATTAAAGAGGGAGACAGAGTACTCCTTGGATTATCTGGAGGTAAGGACTCACTTACATTATTGCATGCCTTGCGTCATTTACAGCGCCATGCCCCCATCAACTTCTCCATTGCTGCAATTACTATTGATCCTGAAATAGAAGGCTTCGATCCCTCTATATTAAAAAATTATTTAGCACAGCTTGATATCCCTTATTTTTATGAAAGCAACGACATGGTAAAACAGGCCGAACAGCAAATGACCAACGATTCATTCTGTTCTTTTTGCTCACGCATAAAACGCGGCATCATGTATTCCACCGCCCGCCGAGAAAACTATAATGTGCTCGCCCTCGGACAACATTTAGATGATTTAGCCGAAAGCTTCCTTATGTCAGCCTTCCAAGGTGGGCAATTAAGGACAATGAAGGCAAACTACACTAACCAAGACAATGACATCCGTATAATCCGTCCCATGATCTACGTTAGAGAACGCCAAACCACTGAATTTTCACAGGAAGTTGCCCTACCTGTTATTCCTGATTCATGCCCTGCATGCTTTGATATGCCCACCGAGCGTGAACATATGAAGGCACTCTTAGCCGAAGAAGAAACCCACAATAATGGGTTATTTAACAGCTTAAAGTCCGCATTAAACCCACTTTACTCTGTAAATAGCGCAAAATAATAAAAAAAATTAATAAGAACTACTGTAAACGGGAAAAATTACAAAGATAAACTTTATCAATGATAAGTGGGTATTTTAATCCAAAAATCGCACTAAAATTGCCATTAATGATGTCAAGTTCAAACTCTGTTAAAATTGTGTGAATTAGTTCACAAAATATAAAAACCACGCTAAGCTTACAATATAAGGGAAGCAATAAGGCTGGAGAACTCCAGAGACACGAAATTGTAGAGGCGGTGTGATATGAATTTTGACACAACTTTAATCCAACCCTGCGGCGATGGCTGGTGTGTAAACACCCCAACCGGCCCCGAAGGACCACTTGAATCTGCCGATGATGCAAGCAACTATATTTGCTTATTGAATCGAGTCCATGCAGCACGCAGCGGACTCGTTTACCAGGACATAGACGAATAACAGCTTTCCTTCCTCTATATGGAGGAAGGTGTTACTTTTCTTCAGTTTTTTTTTAAAAAGATCAACTTCTCAACCTGATCTACTCATTCCTTACCTTCAATATTTTTAAAGTGCTCATCCTGTTGCAGTAATAGTGTGCAATTAATTTAAACTTACTAATTTATCGATCATATTTTCCGCTTGCATGGCATAACCACCAGAAAATAAATTGAAATGATTTAAGACATGATAAAGATTGTATAAAACTTTTCGCCTTTTGTAGCCCTCATCTAGCGGCCAGGTATCATTATAAGCCGTGTAAAATTCCACCGGAAACCCTCCAAACATTTCGGTCATAGCAAGATCAGTTTCTCTATCACCATAATAAACCGCAGGATCAAAGATCACAGGATCACCTGTTTCAAGATAACCATAATTTCCCGACCATAAGTCACCGTGTAATAAAGAAGCCTGGGGTTTATAGTCGGTAAAAAAAGAATCTAAATGGGCCAGCAGTTTTTCTCCCTTACGAATGAGGGCGTGATTTGCTCCATTTTTCTGCGCAAGATCAAGCTGAAAACCTAAGCGTTGTTCACGCCAAAAATCAACCCAACTTCCTGTTTGCGTGTTGAACTGTGGTGTAGCACCAATGGTATTGTCTTGCGACCAGCCAAAATTTTGCTTAGGCGAAATATGTTTATGCATGTTCGCAAGTTGTTGTCCGAATTGCGCAGCAGAAGCGGGCTGTCCCGCAGAAAGAGTTAAATTTTCTAAAATCAAATAGCTTTTTTGTTCCGCGATGCCAGTGCAAACCACGTCAGGCGTGTTAATCGTTTGAGATAATGCTATTTCTTGTAAACCCGCCGCTTCAGCTTGGAACATGGACAGCCTATTTTTTTGGTTTAACTTTATAAAAAAACTTAGCGCTTGATTTGTACCCAAAACACCATCAATACGATAGGCTTGATTAATATCTCCCCCACTAACAGCACTTTGAGTTTTAACTTTAAAGGAGCTGCCCAAAGAAAGGGCGATATCTTGTTCAATTTTTGTCCAAATCGACATAACTTCCTCCCTTAAAGCTCGTCATTTTGCATAAATTTTTTAGTTCATTCATTCTTTGTCTTTAATGCTAAACTCGATACCGATGAAGGCTCTGAAGTTGTTTAGGTTCTACAAAAATCAGTCACTTTTAATACCTTGAATTACATGAATATATTGCTCAGTTCAAGCGGAAAATAAAAGAAAAAAACCACTTTTATGCACAGCATTAGTAATAACAACAACTTAGCGTCACAAATTTGTCATACAACGTAAAATATACTACAAAAACAATATAACTAATTGATAAATATAACTTTTATTTGAAGTACAAAATGTAACCAATTTAACAATTCTGTAGTGTTAGAGCGCGTTTTTAGCAAGATAAAGCAATTCATCCACAGAGTTATCCACAGCTTCTGTGGATAAGTAACAGTTAGTGACAAAGTGATTATGAGACAATAACTTAGCAGCAGTAAACTAGAAAACTCTTGAAATAAAGACAGTAACTTTACAATTTACAGCTGCCAAATGTAACGCATTAAAAGTGAATATATCACCCTTGTTTTTTAAATTATGAAAACCTATTTTCGCATCGCTATCCCAACACCACTAAGACGTCATTTTGACTACCTTGCGCCAGCAAATTATGTCGCCGACGCGCCTGAAAATGGCGTGCGTGTTCAGGTTCCTTTTGGTCGCCAAACCCTGGTCGGTATTTTGCTGGAAACCGTGCATGAAACGGATGTGCCACCGAATAAAATGAAGCAGGTGATCGAGGTACTCGATGAACAAGCTGTTTTTGATGAGGAACTTTTACAGCTACTACGTTGGTGCGCTCAGTACTATCATCATCCCATCGGTGAAGTGATGCAAAATGCCTTGCCGGTTAAGTTACGACAAGGGGCACCAACCAATATAAAAGGTATCAGACGTTGGCAGCTGACGCCTGATGGTCAACAAGTCGATTTACAAAGCCTGAAGCGTGCCGCCAAACAAATTGCGCTATTGTCAGACTTGCACCAGAACAGTTCCGGTTTATTTGAGTCACAACTTTCTGCAAATCACGTTGGTTGGCGGCCGGTTATGAAGCGTTTACAGGAAAAAGGCTGGGTCGATTCAGTTGAGGAAAATGCCTTACCTGTCGCCGAACCTACTCAGTCTGCCCCCACACTGAACACCGATCAACAACGTGCGATACAACATGTGCTTCAACAACAAAGCAGCGGCTTTAATGCGTATGTGCTCGAAGGGGTGACCGGTAGCGGCAAAACCGAAGTTTACTTACAGGTCATTGAAGCAGTCATAAAGCAAGGCAAACAAGCTTTAGTGCTGGTTCCGGAAATTGGTCTAACGCCACAGCTACTCAATCGATTTTTATTACGACTACATGGTCGTATCGCCATAATGCACTCGGGTTTAAACGATGAAGAACGTTTGCAGGCCTGGTTGCACACCCAGGCAGGATCAGCAGATGTCATTATCGGAACGCGCTCTGCGGTGTTCAGCCCCCTGCTACGACCCGGTGTCATCATTATTGATGAAGAACATGACCTTTCCTTCAAGCAACAAGATGGTTTTCGTTATTCAGCACGCGATCTGGCGGTTAAGCGCGCCCGAGACCTGAATATCCCTATTATATTAGGCTCAGCAACACCTTCATTAGAAACCTTATATAATGCTCAACAAGGCCGCTATGAAACATTATTACTGCCTGAGCGTGCCGGTAATGCCAAACCGCCCACAATCAGCTTACTCGATGTGCGCAGCCAAAAAATGGAACAGGGGGTTTCTGCACAACTACTACATAAAATGAAAGAACACCTGCAGCGCGGTTCGCAGGTATTGTTATTTTTAAACCGTCGCGGCTTCGCACCAGTGCTGATGTGTCACGAATGTGGCTGGCATGCGCTATGTCCACGTTGCGATGCCCATATGACCTTGCATCAAAGCAACTCGCAATTGCGTTGCCACCACTGTGGCACCGAGCAATATAAACCTCATGCCTGCCCAAGCTGTAACAGTGAAGACTTATTGCAGATGGGCTTTGGTACCGAACGCATTGAGCATGCACTCACTGAGCTTTTCCCACACTATGAAGTGATTCGTATTGATCGAGATAGCACGCGCCGTAAAGGCTCGATGGAAAAACTCCTCAATGATATCAACAACGGCAAGCAGCAAATTTTAATTGGTACCCAAATGCTCGCCAAAGGACACCACTTCCCGAACGTCACCTTAGTCGGCATGTTAAATGCCGATCATGGTTTATACAGCTCCGATTTTCGTGCCTCGGAGCGCATGGGACAGCTCATTTTACAGGTTGCCGGGCGCGCCGGACGTGAAGAGAAAGAAGGAGAAGTCTTAATTCAAACTCATCACGCCGATCACCCCTTATTCAAACCACTATTGCGACACGACTATCCTGCTTTTGCAAAGTCTTTAATGGAAGAGCGACAGCAAACCGAATTCCCCCCCTTTACACATCTCGCCTTGTTGCGGGCAGAAGCGGTTGATCAGCTCACCCCCATGGCATTTTTAGAGCAAGCACGCTTACTGCTCGAACAGCATATGCAAAAGGAGATGATGTTACTCGGCCCTTTCCCCGCTTTAATGGAGCGTCGTGCCGGCCGTTATCGCGCACAATTATTGGTTCAAGCGAATAGCCGCAAACAATTACAGTCGCTATTTCACTACAGTATTTCCCAAATCGAGAACAATAAAGTCGCAAAAAAAGTGCGCTGGTCGATTGATATTGATCCAATGGATTTAATGTAGGATATATTTTTACAAAAGTATTACCCATAAGTCGAGATTGTTACTTGCAATCCCCCCCTCAAATTCATAACCTCTCTCAGCAAGGAAGAAATGCTAAGACATAGTTAGAACTTTAAGGAAAGGAAAGAATAGTGCCAAGACACATCCGTAATATCGCAATCGCAGCCTTGCTCGTTATACTCGCCATAGCGGCAGCGATAAACAGTTATATCCACTACCAGTTTCAAAAAAACATTGATAGTGCCCTTAGCGCTATTCGCCCTGTTGTGCATATAAAATATGATGAGCTTTCAACCTCTCCTTTTTCGGGCAAAGTCACGCTTGAAAATATTCGCTTTACCTCGCCTTTTGTACCCGAAGAAATAATTCTTGGCGATATCACGCTAGAAACGCCGGGGTTTCCTTATATGTTGGCCGGAGCAAACAGCTTAAAAGAAGGCAACTTACCCCAAAAGCTGGGATTTTCACTTGATAAATTTTATTTTGATTTACACGGTGAAACGGCAAAATTATTCGATAATGCCATTCAGCGTATGCAACCCTTGTATGCCAGCGATCCTAAAATTTGCGCAGGGAAAAGCATTTTAGGTCCGAAAGATTATAAAGAGATGGGCTATAGTCGTTTATTAACAAATATGCGCATCGCATATGATTATAATGAAGAAGATAAATCTCTCAGCGTTAGCCTTACTGTAAACACAAAAAACATGGCCAGTATCAAGGCAAACTTTAAACTCGATAATATTGCCGGCATGTCGTCTGCAAATTTAATACAAGGCTCTCCTCCAACCCTCTCTCAACTTGACATCGCTTACCAGGATAAAACATACACACCTCGCGTTATAAAATATTGCGCCGGGTTAAGCAAAATAAAAAAACAAGCTTATATTGATGCAGAGGTATCACAACCTGACAGCTATTTTTATAAGTTATTAGGGTTTGCACCCGGTAAAGGATTGCGTGAAGCTTATAAAGATTTTTTGTCGAAACCTGGTGTTGTCACTTTAAGCATGACGCCGGGTAAAAACTTTAATCCACAGACTGCGGCGACACTTTCCAATGAAGAGTTAATGAAAGCATTAAAGGTGAAATTAAAAATTAATGGCCTGTTGGTAAACGATCTAAGTTATAGCGAAGCTCCTGCTGAATTCACCGCAGAGTTTGAACGACAACTGGCTGAAAGTGTTGATATTAAATCTTTATTACGTGGAGAAAAAGTTAAACAGCCTGAAACAGCCAAAGAAGAAAAGCCGATTGAAAAAGCTGAGTCAAAATATCACCTTGTTGATCTGGCAGATATATCAAAACATGTTGGTAGTTTTGTACAAATCATAACTAAAAATGACAATGAACGTAATGGTCAATTAATACGTATGGATGAATTTAATTTATATGTAGAGAAAAAAGTAAGCGGTGGGCGCTTTACTATGACTGTACCGATTAAAAAAATTAAAAGTATTAAAGCCTATTTTTCTAAATAACTTTTTAATTGCTCCAGGCTTTTAATAAAAGTGCTTTAAGTTCATTGAGCTTACCGTGAAAAAAATGTCCGACATCATCCATCCAGATTAACTTCGGCGGGCAGGCACGCGTAGCAGCCCAGTCTTTAACTGCACCAGCGTCAATCACTTCATCTTCGCCGCCCTGAATCAGCACCCAGGGAACATCTATTTCTTTTAATTCAGAAAAGGGATACATGCTAACGGGTGGCGCAACCAGAACAAGTCTTTCTGCATGGATAACTGCCTGCGCACGTGTTGTCACATAAGCTCCGAAAGAAAAGCCAGCCAACCAAATTGGTGCTAGTGGTCGCCATTGTTTTAATTGTTCAGCCAAATATTGTAAATCTTCCGCTTCGCCGATACCTTGATCATATTTTCCTTGCGACTTGCCGACGCCGCGAAAATTAAAACGCAGCGTAATTGCATTCATCTCAGTAAAAGATTTAGCCAGAATATGCACAACCTTATTTGTCATGCTACCGCCATAAAGAGGGTGAGGGTGACTAATAACAACAATAGGTGTGGATTCAGTGATTGTCTCAGGACGTGTGATTAAGGTTTCAATATCACCTGCCGGGCCTTGCAGAAGAAGGCTGGCATTATTTTTTTTATCAAACTCTAAATCAGACCAGGACAGCATTATTCTTCTATTCTTCGATGAGTAAACGTTTTACAACTTTACCCTTTAGCAAATGCTGTTCAATAATTTCATCAACATCATCTTCGTCTAAATAGGTATACCACGTTTCTTCAGGGTAAATAACAATCACGGGGCCATGCTCACAACGGCCTAAACAACCCGCCATATTTATACGCGCGCCCCCTTTTCCGCTAAGAGCCAGTTCTTTGATGCGTTTTTTTGCATAATCACGCACACGTTGCGAACCGAGATTTGCGCAACAACTTTCGCCATTTTCACGCTGATTAACACAGAAGAAAACATGGTTTTTAAAATATGTCATAACTCGCATTCTATAATATATATAGAGCCGTTGAAATATTTTACTTTTACCTTTTTCACAAAGCCTGTATCTTTCGGCTATGGATTCTTCTGCTCATATCTTAGCGCTTGCCGACCGTTGTGTGAAATGTGGCTTATGCCTGCCACAGTGCCCAACCTATAACCTTGCAGAAAATGAAAACGAATCACCACGTGGCCGTATTGCCCTTATTCAGGGCTGGTTGACAGGGCAACTTGAACCTTCAGCAACATTAACGCAACATCTCGACCAATGTCTGCTTTGCCGCCGTTGTGAACGCGTCTGTCCTTCACAAGTCCCTTATGGGGAAATCATGGACCAAAGTAAGGCTTTGCTGGCTGATAATGTAAAGACAGGGTTTTCGCTTCGCACTTGCATCAGTAATATCAGCTTAAAATTATTACTTAGCAAAACGTTATCAAACTTTTTATTTTCAGGCTTACGCTTTTTACAGCGTGTCAAGATTATCTCTTTAGTAAAAAAATCCAAGATATTAAACCTGACTGGCCTGCAACGTTTAATTTCCTATCTGCCTGCATTAGACAAGAGTATTAATACAAAAAACAGTTATCCAGCAGGTAACACAAAAAATCAGGAGAAAGGCAAGGTCGCGTTATTTACCGGCTGCGTTTCGAAACAACTTGATCCTAAAACGGTTCAGGCAAGTATAAAATTACTTAACCTTCTGGGCTATTCCGTTTATGTTCCGGAACAACAAACATGTTGTGGCGCATTACATTTACACGATGGTAAAATGCAACAAGCGACAAAGCTGGCAAATAAAAACATTCGTACTTTTAATCAATTAAAAAATACCACCACGATTATTAGTTTAGTAAATGGTTGTACTTCTCAACTGCGTGAATATTCTCAACTTACAAAAGACCAATTTATTCCTCAAGTAAAAGACATTGTTGAGTTTTTGTCTGAGGTTGAGTGGCCGGATAACATTGAATTTAAAGCATTAAATAAAATAGTTGCTCTACAAATCCCCTGTAGTTTGCAAAATAGTTTACGTGCTGAAAATAAATTAATGCATTTGATTAAAACTATTCCGGGTATTTCAATCGAAACGATTTATAATAAATGCTGTGGCGCAGCCGGCTCTTACTTTTTACGACAGCCGACCTTATCTGATCAATTAAAAAAGCTGGCCATAACTCAACTCACCTCTTCCTCCCCTGAATACATTATTAGCAGCAATTTAGGCTGTGCTTTACAGCTAAAATCCAGCCTGTCAGATGCGGCAGATATGCCTCGTGTTATACATCCTGTTGAACTATTGGCGCAGCAAATCACTCAAAAATAATCTATTTTGCTGTTATACTTGCGACAAATATCAACAGCGACTATTGTTAAAATTATGACGATGCAAAGAAAATTCAGCCCCATCGATAATGTGATGATGCAACTCGACACCGGTTTGCGCACGCTTTTTGGCAAGCCAAACATTACCGAGCGCGCAAACCCTGAAGATACTGTTGCAGAAAGCGAGTTGTCGGCACAAGAAAAAGATTTAGCCGGGCGCTTAATGCGCATCAACCATTCTGGCGAAGTTGCTGCACAAGGTTTGTATCAGGGGCAGGCATTGACTGCTAAGTTACCGAAAGTTCGCGAAAAAATGCAACGTGCTGCACAGGAAGAAAATGATCATCTTGACTGGTGTGAACAGCGTATTCATGAACTGGGGACTCACACCAGTTATTTAAACCCATTGTGGTATGTCGGCTCGGTGGCGATTGGTGCAACGGCAGGTTTAGCCGGTGATAAGTGGAGCTTAGGTTTTGTTGCTGAAACAGAACATCAGGTTGTACGCCACTTAAACTGTCATTTAGAACAAATTTCTGAACACGATCATAAAAGCCGTGCCATTCTCGAACAGATGAAAGAAGACGAAGGTCAGCACGCAACCGCCGCTTTAAATGCAGGCGGTGCAGCACTCCCAACACCGGTTAAAAAGTTTATGGCATTAACCTCTAAAGTAATGACTAAAACTGTATACCAACTTTAATCTGCTTCGGGTTAAAGTTTCACAGCAGAACAACCTGCCATTTCAACGACCTCAGTATTAGATGCTATAGATCTATTTTTTGAATACTTCTTGTTGAGTGGTTTGCCATGACGATAAACCAAAGCCACGAACAATGGCTAATGACAATGCAATCGATCCCGATGACAACAAGGTGTCATGAAATGATTTTAAATTGAAATCATCGTTTTTCTGTTTCTGTTGTTTCAATTCATTAATTAACGCCCAACCTGTTGCATAACCCATAGGCACACCTGGCGCACGGCTATACCATGTTAAGTCACCCATAGCCTGATTTTCACTTAAGCCAATCTTTTCTTGCATTAACTTCACAGCAGTATCCAGACTTAAACCCCGCGTTTGTATACCGACATCAACCATGATTCTTAATGCACGCCATAAGCGGTCTTTCAATAATACAAAACGTGACTCTGGTTCCGTTATAAAACCTAATTCATGCATTAACTGTTCGCAATATAATGCCCAACCTTCATAAAAGGTCGCGGAGGCGTTTAATAAACGCGGCAAGGTACTCGATGTTGCCTTTAAATTTGCCGTTACGAATTGTAAATGATGCCCTGGCCATGCTTCATGCACACAGGTATGTTTTAAGCTCACCGTATTATGTTCACCTAAATCATCTTCTGTTTTAGCCGGCGTTACATAATAGAAACCTTTTTGTTCGCTATCTGTCGGTGCCGGTTGATCATAAGCGGCCAGCGGTATTTGGTGTTGTAAAAAACCCGGGGTTTCAATAACTTTTAAATTATCTTTCCCAGGTACAGAGATTACGTCATGTTCTTCAACAAATTTTCTTGCTGCCTGCATTTGATTTCGATATTCAACTAATACATTTTCTTTTTCAGGATGTTGTTGTTGAATTTTTTTCATCAAGGCATCAACATCATCATTGCCCTGCAATTCTTGCGTTACTTTTTTTAATTCTTGTTCAGTTTCATTAAATAATTTTTCACCAAAATCATAAAGTTCATCCGCATTTATATTTAAAAAGTGCTGTTCTTGTAAAATAAGATCAAAATATTTTCGACCACAGGCAAAGTCGCCCCGTGCTTTAGCGGCAAGATTATTTCTTAAATACGATGAAAAATCATCCAGGGCATGAGCTGCATGTTCTAATGCTTCACTCACGCGATAGCCATTGATTTCAGGATGTTGTTTTATTTCATGAAAAAATTCGGCCCCGCCTTCTGCTTCTGCAATGGCAGAATTTAACCAAACAGCGGGAATTGTCTCTGGCTCCATATCCAGCCAACTACGTGCTCCACGTAAGTAGGCCGGTATAGCGGTTAAGCGCTGGCGTAATGCATCTCCTTTATTTTCAACATCATGTACGGTTAGCTGGTAAATAGCATTAACCGGCAGGAAACCACCAGGATCTGTTTTTCGCCAATCGCGACTGGCAGATGCTTCGAGTTGCAATACCGCTGAGCTTCGCATCACGTGTAAATCAATTTGCTGGTCCTGGTTAAGCGTCTCTATATCCAGCTCATCCAAACTAGAAATCAATTTTTCATTTAATACCGTTAAGGCGTTTAATTCATCATCACCATAAGGCTTTAATAAATGCGCATAGCCTTCGACACCGACTTCAACAGCAACTTCCGGGTGAAAGCGAAACCAGGTACGATAATAAAGATCAATGATAGAAGTTAACTGAGGCATTTTTGATTCTTCTTAATTTTATAATAATGGTGTATTAAGTTTACGCAACGACAATTTCATAATCATGCGTAATATCAACAGACTTGCTTAGCATAATAGAGGCTGAACAATATTTTTCAGCAGACAACTCTACCGCACGTTTAACGTGTTTATCACTTAAATCGGCACCCGTGACAATAAAATGCACGTGAATTTTGGTAAATACCTTTGGGTCGGTATCCGCCCTTTCCGCCTCAAGCTCAGCCACACAATCACTAACATTTTGCCGCGATTTCTTTAAAATATGCATCACATCAAAAGCTGTACAACCGCCCATACCCAATAACAGCATTTCCATTGGCCGAACTCCCAGGTTTCGACCACCCGATTCTTCAGGCCCATCCATCACTACCGCATGTCCGCTACCAGACTCACCGATAAACATCGCACCCTGTGCCCACTTAATGCGTGCTTTCATACGCTCTTTTCTCCCAAACTGTAGATTATGGCTCACTCTATTTTTGACTAAAATCAATTCACGCAGTAAGCTCACAACAGGTTTAATCTGTTATTATGTTTTGCATAAGTTTAAATCTATTTTTGGTGAATCATATACCATAATGCAGAAACATACTTAAATAGGTAAAGGATAATATGCGTCAATCGCCCTCGGAAATGACTGGTATTCAGTCATTAGATAAATTTCTAGAACACTGCCATAAACGGCAAATTGCTGCAAAAAGCACCATTATTTCTGCAGATGAGAAGCCCGATATTCTTTACTTTATTCTTGAGGGCTCGGTAACCGTATTAATCGAAGATCACGAAGGCCATGAAGTGGTATTAGCCTATTTAAATAAAGGCGAGTTCTTTGGTGAAATGGGCTTATTTGAAGAAGAAAGTAATCGTAGTGCCTGGGTGCGTGCGCGCAGCAACTGCGAAATTGCTGAAATGAGCTATAGCAAATTTCGTCAGGTCGCCAATGAGCACTCCGATATTCTCTTTGCCATGTCATCACAAATGGCTTCCCGCTTGCGCACAACTAGTCGTAAAGTAAGCGACCTTGTTTTCATCGATGTCAGTGGACGGGTTGCACATACCTTGCTCGACCTCTGCCAACAGCCTGATGCAATGACACACCCCGAAGGCATGCAAATCCGGATTACCCGACAGGAAATTGGTAAAATTGTCGGCTGCTCGCGTGAAATGGTAGGTCGTGTTTTAAAAAGCATGGAAGAGCAAGAGCTTATTTCAGCTAAAGGCAAAACCATTGTTGTTTTTGGCGCTCGCTAAAACTTAATAAAGTCATAACAAAAAAACGAATTGTCATTGCACTTAATGAATTGCGCTTTCTTGGAGATTGCCGCGCTTTGCTCGCAATGACAAAAAAACGACCTATCTTTGCGAAGGAACAAAGTGACTGTGGCAATCTCATAATGAATTGCACTTTTTTGGAGATTGCCGCGCTTCGCTCGCAATGACAGGCAACGTTAAATTTTGTGGGGATCCCACAGCATTTGAAATAACCCGCAATTTAAGCAAATAATTCAGCCAACTTTTTACCCGGTTCATCAGCGCACATAAAGGCTTCACCCACTAAAAAAGCATTTACATTATGCTGCTGCATCAAAGCAACATCTTCTTTAGAATGAATTCCGCTTTCTGTCACCACAATACAATCATCCGGAATCTGCTTAAGTAATTCAATTGTGGTATCAAGTGATGTTTCAAAAGTGCGTAAGTTACGATTATTAATGCCTATCATCGGCAAATCTAAGGATAACGCACGTTGCAATTCTTCCGCGTCATGCACCTCAACTAAAACATCCATTTCCAACTCAAGCGATAACGCGGTAAATTCTTTAAGCTGATCATCGGTTAAGCACGCTACAATTAATAAAATACAATCTGCGCCCATGCCGCGAGCTTCATAAATTTGATAGGCGTCAATAATAAATTCTTTACGTAACACCGGTAAGCCACAATTTTCCCGGGCTTCTTTTAAATAAGCATCACTACCTTGAAAAAAATCAACATCGGTCAAGACAGATAAACAAGCCGCGCCCCCTTTTTCATAAGAGCTCGCAATGTCAGCCGGCACAAAATTCTCACGTATCACCCCTTTACTGGGTGAGGCTTTTTTTATTTCAGCAATAACCGCCGCTTGTCCTGCCTGAATTTTTCTTTGCAAGGCATAAACAAAACTACGAGGCGGCAAGGCCGTTGTCGCTCTCTCAACGCGTCGTTTCATATCCACCAAAGACACAAGAGCACGATGCTCTTCAACCTCTTCAAGTTTACGTTTGATGATTTTTTTTAAAATATCAGGGGTATCGCTCATTTTTATATACTCTGATTAAACGCAGAGAACGCAAAGACGCAGAGAACGCAAAGTTTATTTTTTTCTCTGCGCCCTCTGCGTCTCTGCGACCTTTGCGTTAATTACAATTATTCGACAATTCAACCAACGCTTCTAGTTTAGCTTTTGCAGCACCCGATGCGATCACTTCTTCTGCTTTTTCGATACCCGCTTTAAGGCTACCGACTAAACCTGCAACATAAATCGCAGCACCTGCATTAAACATAACAATATCTTTTGCTGGTCCGGCTTCGTTATCTAACACTTTCTTAATAACCGCTAAAGATTCTTCTGCACCGTTTACCGCAAGTTCAGAAATATTTGTTTTACTAAAACCAAACTCTTCAGGGCTGATGGTATAGCTTGTGACTTTTCCATCTTTTAATTCAGAGACTTTTGTTTCCGCACCAATGCTGATTTCATCCATACCATCTTGTGAATGCACCACCATAACATGGTTGCTGCCTAACTTATTTAATACTTCAGCCAGTGGTTCAACTAGCGCATCTTCAAACACACCCAGCAACTGATTCGGTGCACCGGCGGGGTTGGTTAAGGGACCAAGCACATTAAAAATTGTTCGTACCGCCATTTCTTTACGTGGTCCGATCGCATGCTTCATTGCACTGTGGTGCATAGGCGCAAACATAAAACCGACACCCACTTCATTGATACACTTTGCAACTTGCTCTGAATTCAAGTCTAACTTTACACCCGCCGCTTCTAATAAATCCGCACTGCCTGATTTACTCGAAACAGAACGATTACCGTGTTTTGCAACCGTACCGCCTGCTGCGGCAACAACAAAAGTACAGGCCGTTGAAATATTAAACGTATTAGAACCATCACCACCCGTACCCACAATATCAACAACGTGATCGCCTGTGACCTTAACACCCGTCGCAAGCTCACGCATCACTTTAGCAGCAGACGCAATTTCATCCACCGTTTCGCCCTTCATACGCAGACCAACAAGGAAACCACCAATTTGTGCAGGGGTTGCTTCACCGGTCATGATGATTTTCATAACCGTATTCATTTCATCAGCGCTCAAATCTTTACGAGCTAAAACTGTTTTAATTGCTGCTTGCATGTCCATTTGATTACTCCCAAAAATTTAAAACCTAACGCAAAGTCGCGAAGGACGCTAAGAAACGCAAAGTTTTAAACGTTATACTGTGTAAAAGTCAGGTAAACTTAACATTATTAAATAATTTCTCTGCGTTACTTTGCGCTCTCTGCGCCTTTGCGTTGGATCTTTTATTTAGAACCCAAAAAATTTTGCAACATTGCGTGGCCGTGTTGAGTCAATATTGATTCTGGATGAAATTGTATTCCTTCAATCGCGTAGTCTTTATGACGTATTCCCATGATTTCATCCATCTCGCCACTTTCATTTTCAGTCCATGCAGTAATTTCAAAGCAGTCTGGCAACGTTTCCGCGTCAATCACTAAGGAATGGTAGCGCGTTGCTTCTAATGGGTTTTCAAGGTTTTTAAATACGCCGGCATCTTTATGAAACATATTAGAGACTTTTCCATGCATAATTTCTTTTGCATGAATAATATTGCCGCCAAATGCCTGACCGATACTTTGGTGCCCTAAACAAACGCCAAGAATCGGAAGCTTTCCCGCGAAGTTTTTAATCGCTTCAATAGAAACACCCGCTTCATTCGGCGTACAAGGCCCGGGAGAAATAACCAGATATTCAGGATTGAGTTTTTCAATCTCCGCAATCGTAATTTCATCATTACGATGTACCTGAACATCAACCTTTAACTCGCCAAAATACTGCACAAGGTTATAAGTAAAGGAATCATAATTGTCGATCATTAATAACATAATATAGCCTATGTAAATAACGCAGAGGGCGCAAAGACGCAGAGGGCGCAAAGGTTATTATAAATTGTTAGCAATTCTTTTAATTCCATGTTTTAACAATATCTCATTAAAATTTATTAACAAACCTAACTTTTTATTTGTTAGCTTTAAATAAGTTAAAAGTTGAGCCTTATGAATATCTAATAATTTAGAAACAGTTTTTAACTCAACTATCACTTTGTTTTCAACTAACAAATCAAGCCTGTAAGCGTCTCCGATTATCTGCCCTTTATAATCTATGACTATAGGGCTCTCGGCTTCATAGCTTATTCCCATAATATCTAATTCATACATCAAACAATCATGATACGCGGATTCCAGCAAACCAGGACCCAATACTTTATGAACCTCTATTGCCGCGCCAATAACCTTGCTGTTTATATCATTCTCATCCATTGTTTTTCCTCCTTGAAAAACTCTGCGCTCTCCGCGCCTCTGTGACCTCTGCGTTAAATCACTTACTTATGCGCTTTGTCGTGATGTGTTTTATCTAGCCCAGCCTCTGCCATGGCGACTGCGCGGAATACTGCGCGTCCTTTATTCATGGTTTCATCCCATTCATTTTGTGGTACTGAATCATATACGATGCCTGCTCCGGCTTGTATATGCAGGACTTTATCCTTAATGACCGCGGTTCTAATAGCAATGGCTGTATCCATGTTTCCATGCCATGAAAGATAGCCCACTGCACCGGCATAAACACCGCGTTTTACAGGCTCTAACTCATCAATGATTTCCATTGCACGAATTTTTGGCGCTCCACTGACTGTGCCTGCCGGGAAGGTGGCGCGTAAGACATCCATCGCACTTAGATTGTCTTTGAGTTGCCCCACGACATTGGAAACAATGTGCATTACATGAGAATAACGTTCTATCAACATGTTTTCAGTTAACTTTACCGAACCTGTTTTTGCTATACGCCCGACATCGTTGCGACCTAAATCGATCAGCATTAAATGTTCTGCAAGCTCTTTGGGATCGGCTAATAAATCAACTTCAAGCGCCAGATCTTCTTGCTCTGTTTTTCCGCGTGGACGCGTTCCGGCAATAGGTCTTACCGTCACTTCACCGTCTTCTAGTCGTGTTAAAATTTCAGGTGAAGAACCGGCAACATGAAAATCACCTAAGTCCAGATAAAACATATAAGGCGATGGGTTCAGGCTTCGCAATGAACGATAAAGATCTAATGCTCTGGCTGAAAAAGGAATAGAGAGTCGTTGTGATAATACGATTTGCATCGCATCACCTTCTTTTATGTATTCTTTCGCTTTTAAAACCGCATCTTTATAACCGTTTTCACTAAAGCCAGAAATAAAATCGGCTTCATCGACGTTAACTGCGTTTGACTTTGCCGGACGCGCAATATGGCTGTCCAATAAAGCGGTTAGCTCACCGAGTCTTTCTTCCGCCGCAGTAAACCCATCGACTTCGGCGTGAACAATAATATAAAGTTTGCCACTCAAATTATCGTGCACCACTAATTCATCTGACAGCATAAGTAAGATGTCAGGTAAACCAAGTTGATCTTCATTCGGGCAGTTTTCCAATCGTGGTTCTATATACCTAATAGTATCGTAACCAAAGTAGCCCACCAGACCACCATTAAATTTTGGTAAGCCTTCAATTTCTGGCACCTTATAGCTCGCCTGAAAATCTTCAATCCACGCCAGAGGATCTTCAACGCGTAAGGTTTCGACAACATTTCCATCGTCTAAAATACTGATATCATAACCGGAGATACGAATTACTTTACGACAAGGTAAACCAATAATGGAGTAACGCCCCCATTTTTCTCCGCCTTGAACAGATTCAAATAAGTAAGAGTAGGGGCCATCCGCTAATTTAAGATAGGTGCTGAGTGGCGTGTCGAGATCAGCCAGCACTTCGCGCATAAGAGGTATGCGATTAAAACCTTGAGCGATATACGCGTTGAATTCTTCTTGATTCATTCTTTTTGCCTAATAATAAAATACACAACAAATACAATCAGCCTGTTAAAGCCGGATACGAGCTAACAGATTAGCTATGCCATCGTGGTCGAATTTGTTGGTATTTAATATTCATTATCAGATCATTATTTTGTTTTAATTTCAGGCTGCTTCAGCTTTACCCAATATATCAGATAATTCAGCCATTGAATCAATTACTGCATCCGGATTAGCTTCATTAATATCGACACCGTGGTTATAACCATAACTCATGCAGGTAATCTGAAAACCGGCCGCACGCGATGCTTTCACATCACTGATTGAATCACCCAGCATCATGGCATTTTCAGGTTTAACGCCTAATTGTTCCGCTGCATGTAACAACGGCAATGGATCCGGTTTTTTCTTTGCCAGAGTGTCACCACAAACAATGATTTCAAAATCATCATGTATACCCAGCGTTTTTAAAATCGGCAACGTAAACTGCGCATCTTTATTGGTGACACAACCCAGCTTGTACCCTTCCGCCTTCATATACGCCATGCCTTCTTTAACACCGGGGTATAAACAACTACGCACACAGGTGTTTTCAGCATAAAGCGCTAAAAAAATCGGATAGGCTTTTTCAAATAGCGCATCATCAGGTTCACCATCAAGCTGACCAATTAAAGCACGGCGGGTCAAACGTTCAACTCCATTACCCACCCAGTTACGTACTTTCGCTTCACCGTGAACAGGCATACCCAGTTGCTTCATCATTTCATCAACGCAATAAGCAAGATCCGGCACACTATCAACAAGCGTACCGTCTACGTCAATAAGGATCATTTCTGGCTTTTTACTAATCATAAATACCGGTTTTTAATTATTACGACTTCAACACCAAGGCAAAAGATAAATGCTGTCATTGCGAGGAAATAAAATGACCGCGGCAATCCCCATGAAGGTGCTATCAACCATGAGATTGCCACGCTTTGCTCGCAATGACAGATTCTTACAGTATTTTACTTTGCGTTCTCTGCGTTAAATCACAAATTATTTAACTTTCGCTAACTCATCACGGAATTCTTTGATGACCGTGTTGTATACGTCTGCATCGCTGTCGTTTTTCGCATTGAATACCGCAGAACCCGCAACGAACATGTCCGCACCGGCTTCAGCGATTTCTTTAATGTTGTCGACTTTTACGCCGCCATCGATTTCTAAAGTGATGTCATAGCCACTTTCATCTATCATTTTGCGTGCTTCGCGTAATTTAACCAGTGTTTCAGGAATAAAGCTTTGACCACCAAAACCCGGGTTTACCGACATCAAAAGAATAATATCCACTTTATCCATAACGTGTTTAAGAATAGAAAGCGGTGTTGCCGGATTGAAAACTAAACCGGCTTTACAGCCACCTTCACGAATCATTTGCAATGTACGGTCGATATGCTCAGACGCTTCCGGGTGGAAAGTGATGTAGCTTGCACCCGCGTCAATGAAATCCGGAATAATACGGTCAACTGGCTTCACCATTAAATGCACATCGATATCTGCGGTCACACCATGCTTGCGTAAAGCCTCACAAACCAACGGCCCAATCGTTAAATTTGGTACGTAGTGGTTATCCATAACGTCAAAATGCACAACATCCGCGCCCGATTTGATCACGTTATCCACTTCTTGTCCCAAACTTGCAAAATCTGCCGCTAAAATTGACGGTGCTATTTTGTAATCTGCCATGCTGTGTTGCCTCTTATTTTTTGACGTTTTGCCCGGAAATTTGCTATCTGAGCCCGTAAATATTTTGAAGCGCAGACTTTACCCGATCACGAGGAAATTTTCAGCCTTTTGCTTAACTGAATAGCAACATATACTCTAAACACGTTGATATAGGAGAAAAAAATATGTCGCCTCTAACCCTCTATAAAACCTTATTAATTGTCGGTCTTAGCGTATTGTTTAATCTGAGTTATGCCTCAGATATAGCAAAAGAAAAACGCTGGGCCGATCAGGTGGTCGACTCCATTATGGTCGGTGATGCCGAATGGCTGCAGGCCGATAAACAGAAGTTTTTAAGCATTTACGCTGAAAACAATACCGAAAAAGCCCAGGGAGCCGTTATTCTTGTTCACGGCACCGGCGTTCATCCAAATTGGGCCGACGTGATTTACCCACTCCGCACCCAGTTACCGGATTTTGGCTGGCAAACGCTCTCTATCCAAATGCCCGTGCTGTCCAATGAAGCCTCACACAAGGACTACGCCCCTCTTTATGATGAGGTTCCACCACGTTTTCGCGCCGCCATCGACTTTTTAAAGAAAAAAGGCGTTGCCAATATTGTCATCGTTGCGCACAGCCAGGGTGCCGCGATGAGTGCTTACTATATGGCGAAAACAGAAAAGCATGACATCAATGCCTTTATTGCCATTGGCATGTCCGGCGAATCGCCTGAAGATGAACGCATGGATGTACTGGGTTCATTAAAGAAAATTAGCGTCCCTGTTTTAGATCTCTATGGTGAACAAGACTTAGAGCAAGTTATCAGCGCAGCGAATGACAAGAAAAATACCGCAAAAAAGGCCGGCAATAAATACTATACTCAAGTAAAAGTCGCGGGTGCCAATCACTTCTTTGTTGGCAAAGAAGACGCACTGGTTAAACGCGTGCGTAGTTGGTTAGCCCGTTATGCTGCCGGTTTAGAAATTAAAAAATAATAAAGGACGCTGCAATGACCGTTAACACTCTTTCTTTAGTACTACATTTACTCTCCGCCGTTGTCTGGGTTGGCGGCATGTTTTTCGCTTACATGTTTTTACGCCCCGTTGCCGCAACACAACTCGAACCACCTGCCCGCTTACAACTTTGGGTGGGCGTTTTTCAAAAGTTCTTTCCCTTTGTTTGGTTAGCCATTTTATTTTTACCACTCACCGGTTACATGATGCTTTTTGAACTTTGGGGTAGCATGAAAGCGACACCGTTATCTGTCCACATCATGAATGGACTGGGTCTCGTCATGATACTGATTTATTTACACGTCTACTTTGCCCCCTTCAAACGTTTAAAAAAAGCCGTAACAAAACAAGACTGGCCAGAAGGCGGACGTAACTTAAACATCATTCGTAAAATGGTGGGCATCAATACCCTGATCGGGTTGATCGTGATTATTGTAGCGAGTGCGGGACGGACACTCATTTAATTTATTGAATTAGATAGAAATTCTACCTACATAAGATAAAGTACAGAATTCCATCTAAGTTAATTGTTGTGAAAAACAAATAATGAAAATTTTTCTTTTAATTGTTTTTTTTATATTTTCTCAGGTCGCATATGCCAATTGCCCGCCTGTTTCAAAAAAAATTGAATCTTTAATTAAAGAACATGCTTTAAAAATTGCAGGTGGCGAGTACTGCAAATACCGTAAAATATATAATGAAACAGACATAGAATTAGCCATATATACAATTGAAGGCCCGTGCTATAACAATAAAGGCCGGGCAGGTAGTTGCGGTAATCATTATTTTATTTCAATGGTGGGCATTATCAATCAAGTAAACTTTCCCCATATAGTTATTGGGGGTAAGGGAGTATTTCATCCTAAATCTATCAAATATATAAACGATATTATTGAGGTCGAAGGGTTTGCTTATAGCAAATCAGATCCTATGTGTTGCCCAAGCATAAATGAAATACGTTATTTCAAGCCTAATAAAAATAAACTTAAAAAGACGCTACAGCCATAACAAGCGGGTTAGGTTCCCTTTGAACGTCCCCTAGTCGTTAGGGCAATACAAAAATGAGAGTATTAATTACAATATTGAGCTTGTTTTTATTAACTTCAACTTCTTTTGCAGGTGAATGTACCCCTGTAAAATTATCCTCAGAAACACTAAATATATTAAAACCATTAATAGCACTTCGAATCAAAGAGCACATAGAAAACTTCACACCTGATGGTAGATGGAAAGGTGAATCACAATATAGAATTGAGCTAAACAAAAAATTCTATGAAACCCTAAAAAATAAAACATCAGCCGGCAACGAAGCCGTTGCTTATTTGTTAAATCTTTATATGGGTTCGCATCCAGATGAAAAATCAGTCTGTAAAACCCTAAATCGCGGCAAACATACGTTGCACCATATAAATAAATATAAAAAGTGTATACCTTTAATAGTGCATCAACCATTACCTAAGTATTAAGGGGCCGGGAAGGAGTCCCCTGGAAGGCTTCCTGAATATCTATTGAAGGCTTGGCTAAATGTGAACATCATTAAAAAATGCCTAACAACAAAATAAACTGTTATACGCAATAAAAGAAAATCACTATGAGTTGGCCAGATGAGGCTTATAAAACCATAAAGGTGAAGGTGACGGAGGGATTAAATAATGATCAATTCATTGATGTGGTTTAAAAGAAATTCTTCCGCACCTTTAATTCTAAATGCAAACAATTCCGCGAGGTAGCAATACTATGATACATAATTTAAAAGTGAACCTTATTTTAACCATTAGCCTCCTGCTAACGCCCTCACTAGCAGCTTCAAGTCAGGATCTTCACAGGCTGTGGGATGATCGTTGTGCCACTTGTCATAATCATGCAGGTGACTTCTCGCGCCAATTTCTTAGCGTTTCCAATGGTGAATTGCAGGGCAAACACCATACTCATGATCTGCGACTATTTCTGAAAAATCATTACCTTGCAGGGCATTCCGTCGATGCCGTCTATAACATGCTGCTCGCACAGACGAAAACAGATCCAAGGTTTAAAAGTGAATGCAGCAGCTGTCACGCAAACGCTGCAAATTTTCTGCGAAATTCAATCATACTTCGCGATAGTGTACTGTATAGTCGAAAGTTAAATATCCCTGTCCGTGATTTTCTTAATGGCCACAGAAATCTACAACCAGATGATGTTGACTTTTTCATGCAGCAATTAACACGTATTGCTCACGAAATTTTTCAGCCATAACACTTGTTACTGAAACCTGAAATAATCAAGAAAACTGGTCAGCAGGCTACAGGGTCAAGCCTTACAGTTTACATAAATGTTAAATATAAAACCTGTTCCTGAGGTAAGTGGTAACTGAAGAGTTACTTTTAAATTCGAAAATGGAAATATTTATATTGTTAATTATGAGGACTATCACTAATGAACATGCATAACCCACCTCATCCCGGCGAGTTTATTAAAAAAGTGTATTTAATTCCATTTAATGTCAGCTCCCGTACAGAAGCCGAAAAATTATTGTTTTCTCCTTCAACCTTTAATCGATCAGTCAATGCTGAAAGTAATGGTCACCTGAAATGGCACTAAGACTTTCTAAAGCACTTGGCTGTTCACCAGAGAGTTGGCTGTCTATGCAGGACTCTTACAATCTTTGGCATGCCAGAAATACTATTGCTCTTCGAAAATGAAGAAGTTAAATATTAACCAGATTAAAAAAAATGACCGAAATAATTGAATTAGAAACAGAAAGGCTGACACTAAGGCAGTGGAAGGATAGTGATTATCCTGCCTTTTCTGAACTGAACGCTGATTCAGAAGTTATGGAGTATTTTCCTAAGACAATGAGTAAATCCGAAAGCGATGAAATGGCGGATAAAATAAAATCACTTATTTCGGATCGTGGCTGGGGGCTCTGGGCTGTAGAAGAAAAGAAAAGCACCGGGTTTATTGGTTTCGTTGGGCTTCATATACCTGTCCCTGAGTTACCATTTTCTCCCTGTGTTGAAATAGGCTGGCGATTAGCTAAGCAATACTGGGGGAAGGGCTTTGCAACCGAAGCATCGAAAGAGGTATTAAAATTTGCATTTGGCTCTCTAAATCTGTCCAGGGTATATTCATTTACCTCGGTGGGTAACCTAAGGTCCAGGGCGGTGATGGAACGTTTAAATATGATCAATACCAACAAAAATTTTGAACATCCAGAAGTGCCGGTTGGTAATCCCCTGAGAGAGCACGTTCTGTATGAATTAACAAAAGAACGCTGGCATGCAACACTCATATAACAAGATAAAAATAATTCACATAATCGATTCTACAAGTCGCATCTCTTTTGCTAAAAACGGTGCTTAATAGTTAGCTCTCGGAAAGGTTCAGTAAATGCTATCAACAGAAAAACAAAAATATTTTGACTCTACAATTGATAGAGAGCCCCGGGAAGATCTTAAAAAGGCAGTAAGTCTACTTGACGATCATAAGGTAGCGGTTGATTGTGGCTGCGGTGCAGGAAGTGATATCGCTTTCCTACGTTCGCTTGGATTTACCGTTTATGGTTTCGATATAGAAGATGAATATATTTCTCGCTGTCGTAAAAGATTTGAGGGTGATAACCATGTTCATTTATCAAAAGCGAACTTTAGTACTTATGAGTATCCAACTGCCTCATTAGTATTAGCGGATGCTAGCCTGTTCTTTTGTCCAGAAAAAGAATTTAGTGGAGTATGGAATAAAATAAATAAATCTTTGCTAGCAGATGGAATTTTTTGCGGTTCATTTCTTGGCCCAGAGGACACAATGGCAAGCTCTGATTATAACAAAGAGGCATATTGGACTGATGTGCTTGTTTTTAATGAGAGCCAGGTAAAAGATTGTTTTAAGGGATTTAAAATCGTTTCATTCACAGAACACAAAAAATCTGGCTCCGCACCGGATGGGGCAGCACATAATTGGCATATATATTCAGTAGTTGCAAAAAAAATCTAACAGCACAAATTCATTTAACTTATTTTTTTCTTTCTGCCACAATCAATTCATACGCCGCTTTAATTTCCTGCGTTTTTTCGTTTGCCATTTTGACCATTTCTTCTGGCATGCCACGTGAAACCAATTTATCGGGATGATGTTGATTCATTTGACGGCGATAGGCTTTTTTAAGCTCTCTGTCTGTTGCCTCTGGGTTTGAGTCAAGCACGTCATAGGCTTCTTTAAGGGCATCTTCACGCGATTCCTGAGTATAAAAACGTTGCCCGCTCGCGCCGCCGCCTTGATGGAAATGTTGTTGCCCTTGCACCATGGCAAGCATTCTTTGGTAATCATTTTGAGTAAAGCCTAAACGTGTAAAGACATGTAATAAAATGGCTTCTTCATTTTTATGTAACTCACCATCGGACAATGCGCCTAAGATTAAAACCTCAAGCAACATTTGCGTTAGCATGCGGTTTTTATGTGAGACCTGACGATACTCGTCTAACAAAGTATCAATTTCAAAATCGGTCGCTTTGCCCTGAGAAAAGAAATCCATCGCTTGTTGTTTTTGCGATTGATTCAAACGCATTTGTTCCATGATGGAACGCGTTGTTTGAATCTCGTCTTCACTAACGCGGCCATCGGCTTTGGCTAAATGGCCTAATAATGAAAAAATGGTTCTAAAGAAGACCTGTTGGATTTGTTGACGACTACGTTGGCTATGAAAACCACCAACAAAATCACCTTGCGATAACCCCCGATCAAACATACTACCGAAGAAGTAGCCAACAATGGCGCCAAGAATACTGCCACCCGATATTAAGTAGCCAAAAAAAGCGCCCGCCAACCTGCCCAGAATATTCATTTATTTACTGCCTTATACTTTATATCGAATTGAAGTATATAATTATAAAGTATTGCTATTATTCAACAACAACTAATGCACCAACGTACATTTTCATTTGACAGGTAAAAGCGTACTCACCTGCATTTTCCACCTGTAATGACAGTGATGCTTTTTTATCAACGGGCAGGTCCAGACTCATGTCTAACTCATCAAAAATGACTTTTTCTGCACAAGGAGAAGGATCTTTTCTTAAAAAGGTTAACTTTACCCGTTCACCTGATTTTATTTCTATACGAGAAGGAGTATACACGCCATTCTCAACAATGATATCTATCTCATTAGATGATGCTTTTAAGGTCTGCGGTTTTTTAATCCAGAACCACCAAACGATTAAAACAATTAACACCAGGCCAGTTATATTTACGATCATCATGCTGAGTCACCTTTTGCTTTAAAAAAACGTAATCGATTCGCATTACTTACCACGGTAACCGATGACATTGCCATTGCCGCACCCGCAATCATCGGGTTGAGTAAAATCCCCATGATCGGATACAGAATGCCTGCGGCAATAGGAATACCCAGCGTATTATAAATGAAGGCGCCAAATAAATTTTGTTTAATGTTTCGTAGTGTCGCGCGTGATATCGCAACCGCATCGGCAACACCGTGTAGACTGCCTCGCATTAAGGTAATATCGGCACTTTCTATTGCGACATCGGTTCCGCTACCGATGGCAAAACCCACATTCGCCTGAGCCAGTGCCGGGGCATCATTGATGCCGTCGCCGACCATGGCCACTTGTTCACCCGCGGTTTGTAAGCTGACCACTTTTGCCGATTTATCCTGCGGTAAAACTTCTGCGATAACCTCATCAACCCCCACTTGTTTGGCAACCGCTTCTGCGGTTTGTTGGTTATCGCCGGTTAACATCACCACTTTCATATTCAAATCATGTAAGCGTTTAATAGCCTCTATTGAATCCTTTTTAACCGGATCAGCCACCGCGATAATGCCTTGCAGAATGCCGTTAGCCGCCAGGAACATACTGGTTCTACCTTGAGATGAAAGGCTGCCGGCTTTTTCTTCTAAAGCCGAAATATCCACCTCATTATTTTTCATTAAGCGTGCATTGCCAAATAAAACCGTTTGCCCATTAAGCTGACCTTGAACGCCATGCCCGGTTATTGCGGAAAAATTTTCTGTTTTAATGAGTGTAATGTCTTTTTCATTGGCAAAGGCAACAATGGCACTGGCCAATGGATGCTCTGAACCCGCTTCAATACTTGCGCCTAATTGTAACAAGTTATCTTCATCGCTACCTTCAGCGGCAATAATTTCGGTGACAGCTGGTTTGCCTTCGGTGACCGTGCCTGTTTTATCTAAAACAATGGTGGTTAATTTCCCTGCTTGTTGTAACGCATCACCATTACGAATCAATATGCCGCTCTCTGCCGCTTTACCTACACCCACCATAATTGAAATGGGCGTGGCTAAACCTAAGGCACATGGGCAGGCAATAATTAACACCGTCATTGCGGTGACCAGCGCATAACTCACGGCAGATTCACCACCAAAATTAAACCAAACTAAAAAGGTAATAACGGTAAAAATTAAAACAACAGGCACAAATACCGATGACACCTTATCAACCAAACGACCAATGGCTGGCTTGGTTGATTGCGCTTGTCTTACCATATTAATAATTTGTGCTAGCACCGTATCCGCACCAATACGTTTGGATTGAAATAAAAAGGTTCCGCTAACATTGATCGTGCCGGTAGAGACTTCATCACCGACCTTTTTTTCAACCGGTATCGGTTCGCCGGTTAACATGGATTCATCAATATTAGAGTGACCGTCGATAATGACGCCATCAACCGCAATGCGCTCACCCGGCCTGATGCGTAAGGTTTCATCTAAGCCGACTTCACCTATTGCAACATCAAGTTCTTTGCCGTCACGCAACACTCTGGCTGTTTTAGGCTGTAAACCAATTAAGCGTTTTATTGCTTCACTGGTTTTACCGCGTGCTTTCATTTCCAGCGCAGAACCCAAATTAATCAAACCCACAATAATAACGGCCGCTTCAAAATAAGCATGACGCGCTAGGCTCGGCACACTGTCGGGGAACAGCACGATAATGAAAGAATAGACACAAGCCGAGCCGGTACCTAATGCAATTAAGGTGTCCATATTGGCGTTATGCACGCGAAAGGATTTCCAGGCACCGGTAAAAAAATGTCTGCCCGAATAATACATCACGCCTAATGTGATAAAGCCCAATATTAACCAGGTAAGCTGTCCATTGGGTGCATCAATATGTGGGAAAAAGTCGATCATGCCGCCAACAAACAAGGGGATTCCCACCAAGGCCGCCACCGAGGCTTTTCTTAATAAAGCACGATAATAAGCAAATTCAACGGCTTCTTTTTCCGCCTCTTCCTCATCGCCGCCTTTTAATTCTGCCGCATCGTAACTCGCTTGTTTAACAGCGTTAATGACCTCATTAATATCCATGTCACCTTTAACGATAGCCGTATGTTCTGCAAAATTAATACTGGCTTCTTCTACACCCTCAACCGAATTTAATGCTGTTTCTACTGATGCAACACAGCCGGCACAACTCATGCCGCTAATTGATAAACGTTTTACTGTCATAATTGTTCCTGATTACTTTTTCTGTGTTGTGAATATAACGCGCCATGACTAAACCGGTGTTATATAATTACGAAATAATTTATATTATTTGTTTTAATTACGCTTTATCCAGCGTTTTTCTGAACTTTACGTCTTTGAGTTTTTTAAATTGACTGGGTGTCATACCGGTATTTTTCTTAAATTGCCCGCTTAAATGGGCAAGGCTGCTATAACCTAATTGATAAGCGATGTCGGTCATGCTTTGCTCATCGTAAATAAGCAGCTCTTTTACTCTTTCGATTTTCTGATTGATAACATACTGCTCAAGGGTAATGCCTTCTGTGCTGGAGAATAAATGACTGACATGATTATAGTCATGATTAACCTGCTCTGTTATGTAGTCCGAAAGCTTTATTTTTTGTAGTAAATTTTCTCCATGCACCAGTTCAATAATGGATGTTTTAACTTTGTCAATTAAACGACTTTTCTTATCGTCCAGTAATTCAAAGCCGAGCCCCTCAAGCCTTAACCTCAATTCGTCCAGAGTTTTCCCGCTTACATCCTGTTCGCCTAAATCCACCTGGCCTAGCGCCACTGAACTCCATTTCAGATTCATATCATCCAATAATGATGTTACGGCTAAATTGCATCTCTCACACACCATGTTTTTTATATATATTTTCAAACTGATCGCCAGAATTATTTATAAGCACTAAATTAAAAAACCTCACTGTGTATATTTACTCAGACAACGCTAAAAAATGGTGTTGGCGGAGCGCTAAAAACAAACAAAGCAAGCATTAAACTGAGACAATGATAAACTTAATATTACTGCAAAAGATAAAGAAAATACGATTATAGATATTATGGAAGTGACTTTCATCAGCGCCTTTTTTGTCGGCCTTTTTAGTACGGTTCACTGCCTCGGTATGTGTGGCGGTATAATTGGTGCGCTGACCTTCAGTCTGCCTGAGCGTATACGAAATAATCGCTGGCATTTAATTCCTTATGTTTCTGCTTACAACCTTGGCCGTATCAGCAGCTACTGCCTTGCAGGTGCCCTGGTGGGTGCATTAGGTGAAGGCATTCTGGGGGTTTTACCATCATATGGGCATTTGGTCTTACAGCTCCTTGCCAGTATTTTGATGGTTGGTATTGGTCTATATCTGGCCGGCTGGTTTCCGGCTTTCACCCGCATTGAACGCATCGGCAAACCCGTCTGGAAAAAACTCGAGCCCATTAGCCAAAAACTGATTCCCGTTAAAAGCCCGTGGCATGCCTATTTATTTGGTGCCATCTGGGGCTGGTTGCCCTGCGGGCTTGTGTATACCGCACTTATTTGGTCGGTTACCGCAAGCAGCGCAAAAGATGGTGCGCTATTAATGCTCGCTTTTGGCGCAGGAACTTTGCCAGCCGTGATGGTAGCAGGTATATTAACCGGATGGTTCACAAGGCTTATTCGAAGCCCTTATGTCCGGACAAGTGCGGGGGTTATCATTATTCTGATGGCACTGGGCACCGGGTATTTAGCGGTATTGCATTCAAACCATAATGCAGCAAACCCTGAGCTACACCATAAACACAATATTGAAAAATGAGATAGAGTGAGTCCTATGAAAACGCAAATAGAACACCGCATGCTAGGCCAGTCTGCTGAATTTGAAAACATTCAGCGCACAGCAAAAATCATGTCTGCCACCGATGTCACTGTTTTAATTCAGGGTGAAAGCGGCACTGGCAAAGAACTCATGGCAAAATATATTCACGCTCAAAGCAAACGTAATACCGCCCCGCTGGTGACAATTAACTGCGCGGCTTTGCCCGAAGCCTTAGCCGAGTCTGAACTTTTTGGTCACTCTAAAGGGGCTTTTACTGGCGCAATCAGTGATCAACAGGGACGTATTCAATCTGCGCACAACGCGACCCTTTTTCTCGATGAAGTCGGAGAGCTGCCCTTCAATATTCAGGCAAAATTACTGCGCTTTTTGGAATGTGGCGAATGCCAAATCATAGGCCAGACGAAGACAGAAAAAGTCAACGTCCGCGTTATTGCTGCAACGAATCGTGATTTATATGCAGAAGTTAAAAAGGGAAACTTCCGCGAAGATTTATTTTATCGATTAAATGTAGTGCCACTCACATTACCGAACTTACGCGAAAGGCAGTCGGATATTACGCTTTTAATTAATCATTTATCTGCGCAACTTGCGGCTAAACACTGTCTGGACGTTCCGCGTTATAGCGTAAAAGCATTAGAGCATTGTCAGCGATATACATGGCCGGGAAACATACGTGAACTGAAAAATTTTTGTGAGCGCATGGTAGTTTTACTTAGTGGAAAAACCATTGCGGTAGAAAACTTACCCCATGAAATAAAAGTTGAAGCAGAAACCAAAACTACTAACTCTTTTTCGCTACCCGATGGTGGTGTCATTCTTGAACAGGTTGAAGCACAACTTATTCATCAGGCAATGGATAAAAGCCACGGCAATCAGAGTAAGGCCGCTCGTTTACTCGGCTTAACCCGAAGTGCTTTAGTATATCGAATAAAAAAATACACACTTTAAAAAAAGATATCCCTCGATAATTGCTCCTGCATTATTCTACCTTCGCCCGTCCATGGGCTCGTCCCCCTAACCCCCTGATAAAACAACTAGCCATTCGACTAAGCTATCCAGCTAAGTCGCTGGTTATCCCTAAATGGGAGGGGGAATAAATTACTTAAGTGAATGTCATAATACTTAACGCAAGCTTTTTTATGTAATAATTAAATCAACTTTTTACTGACTTCAATATTACAAATTTTTTATTCGACGCGATCATTTCACAATTAGAAAAGAGTTTTTTTAATTTAATATGGTAAGCCAGATGCCGGTTACCTACCACCCATAATTCGCCTTCTGGCTTTAGAACAGAAAAAGACTGCGAAAACATTTGCCACGCCACTTCATCACCTACCGCATTATTTTGATGAAAAGGCGGGTTGTTTAGAATTAAGTCGGCACTGCTTTTTTCAATACCTTGCAAACAATCATTCACTGAAAATGCTGCATTGTTACTAATATCTTTCGCGTTGGCAAAATTTTCCCGGGCGGATTCCACCGCCATAAAAGACTCATCAATAAACAACACCGTTGCTGATGGATTTTTCCTGGCTGCAAGCAAACCGACCACACCATTGCCACAGGCAAGGTCGATGATTTTTTTATATTTCTCAGATTGAGGAAGATGCTGTAAAAAAAACCGGGTGCCAATATCCAGCTTTTCCCGTGAAAAAACATTAGCATGATTTATAATATTGTATTCTGTCCCTTCCAGTATAAATGATTTTGGAAAGGGGCTTTTTTGTACTTTAATATTTTTCTCATTCTGAGAAAAAATCAAACGTGCTTTTTTCTTTGCTAACGATGTTTTGGTTTCACCGATATATTTTTCAAATAATTTTAATGTTGAGGTATGAATAGCTTTCACCATGCCGGCCGCAATAATTTTTGTCGCTGAAGAAATATATGGCTTAATTCGGGCAAGTTGATCTTCGAGAAAAGCAAGGCTTTTAGGGATTTTGATCAAAACATAATCATAATCACCTTCTACAGATTCAATACTGTTTTTTATTTTAATTTGACTGCTTTCTATTCCATTGCTGAAAAAATTTTGGCTAACCGCTCTCGTGGTCAAAAAAGAATCGGTCCATAGCGTGATATGATGTTTTGCAAGTGCTGTACTTAACGCACCGAAGCCATCATTAATAACTAGAATATTTAAACCTTTATTCTCATCCTCGATAGTATGAAAATGGTTTAATAAATATTCATCCGCAGCATCCCATGCACGCAGCAACTCTTTCTTTCTAATAGGATAGCGAGCGAGTTTAAATTCGCCTTGTGGGACTTTAAGTATTTCCATTAAGCTATTGTATTAGAAATACCACTGCAAGGTATAACTATCTAATAAGACTCACCCCAGGAAATATTTTGTTCCAATTGCTCAATCTTAAATTTTTGATCTGAAATGACATGTTTAACCACATCACCAACCGAGATCATGCCGGTTAGCTTACCATCGGTTACAACTGGCAAATGCCGAATATGATGTTCTGTCATAATGTACATACATTCATCAATTTTTTGGTTTGGTTTGGCGTGAAAAACCTTTTCCGTCATAATATCTTTAACCCGTGTTTCTTTAGATGTGCGACCTTCCAAAATTATCTTTCTTGTATAATCTCGTTCTGAAATAATACCCACTAATTTGTCATTTGAAATAACGGGCAACGCACCGACCGATTTCTCATTCATCATTTTAATTGCATCAAATACGGTGTCTTCTGGCTTTACTGTCCAAACTTCAGCCTCCTTATTTCCAAGTAACTTTTCTATCGTGTCCATTGTGAGTTCCTCGTTATTCGTAACTTTAACCGTCCTTTATTGTTCATTTTATCGACAAATTACGCGTAAACTTTAATTTACTGTCATACTGTAAAAATATGCCATTATTTAACTTATCTATATGATAAATATAACTATTTCGTACTTATTATGTGAGTAATTTTTACTAATATTATGACTAATCGTCTAAAAACTCCCTCCTACACCATCATTTATAATAGTCAGCTTGTAACAAGACAATAAAGACTTATAGAATTACGGCATAATTCATTTTTAAGTTACGAGGCCAAACATGTACAAAGGAAGCTGCTTATGCGGCACCATAAAATTCAGTGTGAAAAATGATGTTAAAGATATTGTTTATTGTCACTGCTCACTTTGTCGAAAAGCACAAGGAAGTGCCTTTGCAACCAATGCCAACGTAGCAAAAGATGATTTTAATTTTATTTCTGGTGAAGAAAATTTAAGCCATTACGCCTCCTCAAAAACACAAACAAAATCATTTTGTAAAACATGCGGTTCCCCTATTATGAGCAGGAACACTGCGGCACCGGAAAATATTCGTATTCGATTAGGCACCATTGAATCGGAAATTAGTGAAGCACCTGAAGCGCATGTTTTTGTGGCTTCTAAAGCTAACTGGGAAAACATTAGCGACAACTTACCGCAATACGACGAATATCAGGACTAATATGATGGCAACACTTGCAATATATATTAATGGGGAAGAAGTTCTTCAATACGATAAAAATACGCGCCACCCAGGAAAACAGCGACAGTTTATGGACAAGATGGATCTTGATATGGATAAAGGTATTAAGATCAATGGTGAGAGCATTTCTTCTCCCGATAAATCACAGCGTGCGAATTATGTTGCGATGAGTTTGCTTTATGGCATCGAAACAGAGGATCAAGGTATGATCTCAGCCACCTGTGCATATCTTGTAAACCGGCATTCCGAACTGAATCAAATCCGCTCAATCGAAGAGGGAGATAAAATAACAATGGATTTAATATATAACAACATTAATTAAGACTGCCTGATCAATTAACGCAATTTATATTTCATCACAAAGTTTACCTGCATTGAACAATTGAATTTTTCCGGACACTGAGGAAAGGGAAAAGCATTTGTTACTGAGCGAATTGCTGCCTGACGTAAAACTCTGGAACCACCGCCCGCACTTAACTCTGTGATACTTCCGTCGTCTAACAAGTGGAAAGAAACTCTAATATTTCCTTCAATATTACGTCTCCTGGCTAAACCAGGATAGCGCTTATAACCTTCTATATGCATCAATAATACCGAGATATAATTTTCCCGTACAGAAACAGATGTTTTTATATTTTTTTGCTTAATTTCAGTAGATTTTTTTTGTGCCGTTGCCTGATTCTGCTCAGGTTGAACGTTTTTCTTTTTTATCTCTGTTTTTTTCTCTGCAATTTTTTTAACATTTACAACTTCAGCATCAACAATGTTGTCTTTTTTTTTATTATTAACAGATAATAAAGTTATAGCAATTTTTTTATCATAAAGCGGAGACTGCGCCTGACTGAAGGCCAGAAAAGAGTTTGATATATATACAAAAACTGCCGAATGAATCAATAAAGACATAAGCAGTGATATAACATTATTATTTTTATTGCTAAGCGTCACGATAAATTCAAAACCATATGAAAAATAGCTGGCTCAATTAAACAAGCCGCTAAGATGACAGCGGCTTGATTAACAAAAAGGTTTTTATAAAGGGCTAAAATTTCACGGAAACTCTTGTCCAGACAGAACGACCCGCCTCATTAACCCTAACAACAGAAGTATCAAAGGCACTCGGTTTATTTAAATGTTCTGCATATGTTTTATCCAACACATTATCAATACCCACTTTCAAATCACCTTTTTTACCTAATTTTATAGAACCATATAGATTCAATACTCCGAATTTTTTTGATGGCCCGGCATCTAATCCACTATCTGTAGTAATGTCATCCTCAACCCGGGTTTGCTCATCCACTAAACGCACATCCACCCCAACCAGCCAGTTATTATTAAAATACTCTAAAGAAGCTGTAGCTTCTAATGGTGGCGTTTGCGCAATCACTCTGTCGTCTGTTGTATTTTGTGAATGAACATAAGCGGCTGTAAAATTACTGCGCCAGTTATCTGACCATTTGTAACTTGCTTCATAGTCGATACCATAAAGTACAGCCGTAACATTTCGATAAATTGTTGCATTATCGGTTTGATTAATACCTGCCTGACCATGAGCACGATCGCGTAAAATATAATCGCTAACATTGTCATAATAAACTGAAACAGAAGACGTAGTGTTTTTTCCTTTAAAATTTAATCCAACATCAAGCTGAGCGTGCACCTCCGGTTTTAAATCAGGGTTACCTACCCATCTTTTTGAAGCTGTTGTGCTGCCAGCAGCAAGATAACGTTCTGTTTCATCTGCGGTACGAACAGTACGACTCACTCCCCAGAAAAGCATATTATCTTTACTTAAATCATGCTCCATCCGATATAACGCACTGACATTATTTTCAATTTTTTTACTCGCGCTAACCCCGTAATACATATTATACAGGGTGTTCGCTATAGCACCGGAATCAGCCGCTAGTGCAGCTTTTGTTGCACTGGTGTTAACTTTATCCAGACGCATACCTGCTGTATAACTATTCCCTTTACTAAGATTACCCTGATACTCAGCAAATAAACCCGTTTGTTCTGTTTCTACACCCGGCCACATAAATGCATTTGAATTAGTTGGTATTGTTCCTGCTGCTCCACCATAACGTGTTGCATCACGGTCACCCTTTTTATAGTCAACACCAAGCGTTAAATCACCTTTAGCTAAAACCATATCACCGTTAAGCCGTATACCATCAGTTATTGATTTTGACGGTACACGCATCCATGTTGTACTTGTACGATATGAATAATTATCCATATCATGCGTAACATCTGAACGATAGATTTCAGCTTTTACTGTTTCGAACATAGCCAGTTTTGCTGACTCAATTGATAGCTTATATGTATCATTATCAGCCTGTGGCGAATCCATATTGGCACCTGCATATAAAATATCTGTACCGCGTATTGCATCAATATCAAACCGATATTTCGTTCCAGCGTCTGATTTCCCACCTAAACTTGCCATAAGTGATTGTTCCGAATAACCAGAACGAACATCATTACCATCCCCGTCTTTATATGTTTCAGCCTTTTTAGTTGTCGCTGAAGCACGGGCATACCCCTCTTCACTTCCGGCCGCAACATCTGCAAAAATATCCCAGGCATTACCATTAGAACGATATCCGGCACCCACTTTAGTGTTTACAGTTTCTCCATCTTCAAATTTTGGAATGCTGCGTTCAAATAAAACCGTGCCGCCAGATCCACCGGCACCATATATTAACGTTTGCACACCTTTTAAGACTGTCACTTGATCGTAAATTTCTGCTGAAGCATAAGCACTCGGTGGATCCATTCGGTTTGGACAACCTCCATGGACATATGCTCCGTCGAGTAAAATATTTAACTGATTATGTTTTTGCCCACGAATAACAGGATCAATACCATGGTTACCCATTTTCACCCCCGAGACTCCCGGAGTCTGTAATAAAAGCTCCCCACCGTCAGCAGAAAAACTGTTACCTAAATTTAAGGTTGATGTTGTTGCGTCAATAATTTTATCTGCCTCAACCTGTATTACAGGTATTTCATTGTCAGCGGCCACAGCAGAAAAAACGCTTATGCTTCCGATTAAACTTATACCACTTAAAAGTGTATTCTTGTACTTCATGATATTCCCCGAATAATGTGCTTATATTTTTCTCCTTTCTATAGCAAATCACTTGCCAATATTAACGAATGTTTATAATCAATAAGTTACTGAACTCTTAGGTTACTCTTTATGAAAAAACTGTCTGATAACAGACACCTGTGTGTTTAATATCAAACACATTTTTTTTAACATCGTCTATACTTAAGCCAGTGGATTACTAATTTTTATCGGATGAATATGTTTCAACTAGCATGGAAACAACTGAAACTTGACCGCTGGCGGACACTACTTACTGCTATAGCTCTGGGGGGTGTCATTGCCGTCATTTTGATACTTGAGGGATTTGAACAAGGCCAATATCATCAGCTGGAACAACTCGTTCTCAATAGAAAAGCTGACCTCATTGCAACACAATCCGGGGTTAATAACTTTATTGCTGTACGCTCATCAATTCCACAGTTTTCCAGAGAAGAAGTTGAATCAGTAGAAGGAATTATTAATGCTCACCCCATCACTTCTCTCCCCATCATTTACAATAAAAACAATATCCGCACTCCTGTTTATGTTTTGGTCTATGACACATGGGGAGGCCCGTCCTCAATAATCCAGGGGGAACATATTAAAAAAAGCAATGACATTGTTATCGACATATCGCTGGCAAAAAAATATAACTTAAAAGTTGGCGATAAATTTTTTGTCACAGACTTTGAATTTAAAATATCAGGTTTTACCAAAGAAGCCGCTTTTATGATGCCACTTGCCTTCATAAGCTATGACGGAATGCTGGATTTATTCCTTGAATCTGAAATAGCACCTGATCTCAGTACCTTTCCACTATTAAGCTATATGTTACTGGAAACAGATCCTGCTTTTAATCGTAAAAAAATTCAGCAACAAATTGAAGCTCGCTCTCCTTTCGTTGATGTTTTTACACCTTCACAAATTGCTGAACGGGACAAAAATATGGGTAAAACATTTTATGCCCCAATTATTGGCTTGTTAGTTTCTGTTGCATATATCATTGGTATGCTGGTAGTTGGTTTAATTATGTATTCAGATATTCGTAGCCGGATAAAAAGTTTTGCGATTTTAAAAGCACTGGGATTCCCTTTTACAAAGTTATTTCAGGCAGTCGTGTTTCAATCGCTGTTCTTACTTTTACTTGCTATACCAATAGGTGCAATATTCGCTCAGTCTTTCGCTATATTTATTCACAACATTTTTCCAATTTATTTATTTCAAATATTTTCTCCAAATGTCTTTTTTCAATCAGTTTTCGCCAGTTTAATATTCGCTTTTATTGGAGCAATGATTCCTCTAAGGAGTATTCACCGGACTGACCCTTTACTGGCTTTTCAGGGAGAATAGAAATGTTTAAATGGGCATGGAAATCACTATTCAACCAACCCGGTCATTTACTGGGAAGCGCCCTTGGCATTGCCAGTGCATTTATTTTAGTGATATTTTTTGATTCTGTTTGGCGCGGTGAATCTGTACAGGTCGTCGCCTACCCTGACAATATGAAACCTGATATATGGGTAATGCAAAGCGGTGTGGGTAATATGCACATGGCAATGTCATTTGTCTGGGATTGGAAAGCAAAAAAAATAGAAAAAATTGAAGGTGTAAAAAAAGTTACACCGATTTTATACACAAGCAGTATTATTACTGTAAACAATAAGGAAATGTTTGCATTTATTGTTGGTTTATTACCTGATGCTCAGCGTGCTGGTCCCTGGGAAATGGCCGCAGGAAGACAAATTGAAAGTCCAGGAGAAGTACTCATACCCGATGTTTTGTCAAAAATTGGAAATATAAATATAGGTGATTCACTACAAATCATAGATCAAATTTTTACGGTTACCGGATTAACTAAAGGCACATTCTCATCTGCTAATACTGTTCTTTTTGTCCCTTTCTCAAATTTAGATAAGATATTATCTTCCTCCGGAACTTACAGTTATTTGCTGGTAGATACCGAAGAAGGCATTGATGCTAAAAAATTAGCCCGTAAAATTAAAAGCGATGTCGCTAAAGTTAATGCTTTAACGCACAAAGAATTTATTGCAAATGATTTGTCGATGGCAAAGCAAATGGGCGTTGAGATTATTGTTATGATGACCATCATATGTTCTGTGCTTGCCGCATTGATCGTCGCTTTTACTTCGTACTCCCTTATAATGCGAAAACGAAAAGAACTCGCAATTATAAAAGCACTAGGTGTTAACAATAGAACAGTTTTATATAGTGTCACTGCTCAATCAATTATTGTTACTTTATTAGGTTTTATTTTAGCAACCGCTTTTACTGTTTTCGTCATTCCAACATTACCGCAACTTATTCCGCAACTCACTGTATTAGTTTCTATAGATGCTATTATACAGCTGGGTTTAATTGCGTTAATCGTTTCCATCGCAGGGGCGTTAATTCCAGCCTATATGGTATTGCGGGTTGATCCTGCTACTGCTTTTCATGTTTAAGGAAATATTATGGATAACTCTATTTTAAAGGCATCACATTTATCAAAATATTTTGGTAGTGGCCACACTGAAGTACGTGCAGTTGATGATATTTCTATCAACATTAAAGCGGGTGAGCTTGTTCTCATTATGGGGCCATCCGGATCAGGAAAAACAACTTTGTTATCAATGTTAGGCGCTTTACTTCAGCCAAGCAAAGGTACTGTTTATATTAATAACGTAAATATCAGCGAATTAAAAGATACGAAACTACCGGAAATACGCGCATTAAATATTGGCTTTATTTTTCAATCCTTTAATTTGCTTGAAGCACTTACTGTTGAAGAAAATATTTTATTTCCTTCACAATTGAGGTCAGAGGGAATAAATAAAGCAAAAGATCGTGCAGATAAATTAATTACTCAACTCAACTTACAGCATCGTCGTAATGTATTACCTCATACTCTTTCCGGTGGAGAAAAGCAGCGTGTAGCAATCGCCCGGGCTCTTATCAATGAACCTAAATTAATACTCGCTGATGAACCAACAGGAAACCTTGATTCTGAAACAGGGCAGGAAGTGATGATGATTTTACATGACCTGGCAAGAGATCATGGTTATTCAGTTTTATTAGTGACTCATGACCCAAGGGTTGAAGAAATAGCAGACAGAATACTATGGTTGGAAGATGGTAAGTTGCATGATCGTAAATTAGAACAGCATGCCTGGGCAATCGATCCTGTTTGCGGCATGAAAGTTGACCAGTGGAAGGCAACAATATTCAGCAATTACGCTGAAAAGCGTTATACATTCTGTTCCAGCCGTTGTCAGGAGCGTTTTCATGAAAATCCAGATGCATATATAAAATAAAGACTGCAGTATTAACTCCAGTCTTTATTAACACAGCTGATATTTAAAATGATGCAAACAACTGTAATGTTAGTCTGTCATCATCGTTCGCACTGATATCACTGTCTTTACTCCAAAGTTCTAACATACTGCGAACATTTTCGTTTATATAGTAATTAATACTCAGCGTTAACTCATTAACTTCTTCTGTACCATTGGTTTTTTCGTATGAATCGTAACGAAGCAATGGCACCCAGGTCGCCCGAACTCCATCTTTTTCAGTATAAAAAGCTTGTACATAATAAGCATTGTTCTTCAGTGTTGCCGTGGCTGTACTGTTATCATCCCTAGCCGCTAGTGCAACAGCATTAATGGTAAAGTCAGCAACTTCTGACTGCACATCAATTGCGCTACGACTGTATTTACGGTCAACGAGGCAATTGCCGGCATTAGCAGAACAGGTACCACTTACCGATAATGCGCCAATTGATAAAGAAGGCACAATATCATATACCACACGCGCAGTTACTGTATTACCATCAACACCTTCAGAGTCACTCGCGTCACCACTGATTGCCATACCATAAAAAAACTTGGAGACTAGTCGTCCATAGATTGCGACATTCTGACGAGAATTTTTCAATTTACCGCCGTTATCCGCGCCACCAAAACTTTGATCGATAGCGGCGCTGGCACCGCGCGTCATACGTAAATGATTACTGTAACTATTGTAAGGATCAAACCAGGTCGCACTGCCCCATGAAAATTGTATATGCGCCGCTTCATCCAGACTATAGGTCATAGCGGCACTACTCACGCCCGTATCTAAGCCAATTCCATTCGTGACTTCATCTTCAGCTTCAATCTCTATAAACCCGGAAAATTGCTCGCCCATTGGACCGCCGACCATCAGCTCAACTTCATGTATCGCCCTGATCTTACTTTTACCACTTTTCTTTTTATCATAAGGACGCGAAACAAGCATGACCGAAACAGGCAAAGATTCATTCCATTTCAAATCTTTACTAATAACTGTACTCGGTGCTTCCAGATGGCCTAAACGATAACCGTGTTCCTTATATTGGCGACCAAAAGCATTTAATGCCGGCCAGGCTGTATGACAGGTGCTGCAAGCCATATTGGTTTTACGGGCAAAGGCAGGGATGGCTTCAGAGTTTGTTGGAAATAATACGGCGACAAAAAGTATAAGAACTATTGAGTTAACAATCTGATTTGAAAATTTCATATCATACACTCCATCGTATTGATCGTTCGATGGAGTATAATAGATTTACTCAAACATATAATTGATCCATGTCAAAGAGGTATAAAAAAAACCCGCGTAAAGCGGGTTTTTTTACAATATATACTGCTATTATAGCTTATATAGCATCACGCACGCGCTCGAGTTTTCCACGCACTTCAGCAGCCAACTCTTTAACATCGTCTTTCTCAACAAGCGTTAATACGGCTGAAGGATCCATAAACGCAACTGTAATAGAACCATTTTCTTCTTCACGCACTAAAACATTACAAGGTAACAATAAACCAATGTCAGGTTCCGCTGTAATCGCCTGATTAGCTAATACCGGATTACATGCGCCCAAAATCGTATAAGGGCGCTTATCAACATCCAATTTTTTCTTCATCACCGCTTTAACATTAATTTCTGTTAAAACACCGAAGCCTTCTTTTGATAACTCGTCTGTTACTTTTGCAATGGCATCGTCAAAGCTGCCTGTAAATGTTGTGCTAAATCCGTACATAAATTTCTCCTAAGCTATATCCGTTTTTCAATAAATATTACTGTTTCTTATGAAAATTATTATACCACGCAGTATAAAGTTCATCAGGCCATTGTGCCTGTATAAAAACTAAAATCGCCTCTATATCCTTATTCGTTAGTTTATCTTTCCATGCCGGCATATTTCCACCTATTTTTCCGGTTCCATTTTTGATCACAGTGGTTAATGCTTTGGTTGAGTGATGCCATGTATGGCCTGTTCCGTTTAACGGAGGCGGAGGATATTTTCCATCCTCATTTAATTTTTGCCAGTTTTCACCCCCTTCAGCATGTTTTCCATGACAAACAGCACAATTTTTTAAATATAATTGCTGTCCGTAAGAGTATATTTTGGGGTTTATCTCACGTTGAATAATTTTTTGTTTTGGCTCTTCTTCTGAAGAAGTCATGAAGGATGACTCATTTTCTTCACCACATGAAATAAGCACCAGCAGTACAAACACACTATAACCAATATTGTTTAATTTCATTTCACAAATACCTCAATCAAGCCTGTCTGGTAAACTTATTTACGATAACCGGTATAACAGTCAAAAAACCCAAAAGAACAAGTGCAAGTACAATGCTTTCAGACTCTCCACTTGTCATTTCACTGCCAAAATGTGCAAGAATAAAACTAATCGGAATTATCCCCATCAATGTCGCAATAATAAATCGCCATAAAGTTAATTGGGTAAGACCCGCGGCATAGCTAATCACATCAAACGAGATAAAAGGTGCCAGGCGAGTAACAAACACTATCATCATTAATGTATTTTGTGAGCCAACAATTATTTTCGGAAAACGATGATGAAACTTCCTGTTAATATAATCATAACCCAGTTTTCTGGCTATAATAAATGCAGTAAACGCACCCGTTATAGCACCGATAACAATATATACCGTTCCTAAGGTGTGGCCATATAATGCACCTGACACAAGAGCAATCGGTGCACTTGGGATTGGACTGATGATTATGGCAGATGCAATCAAAATAATAATAATAAGCGGCCCAAATAACCCTGCTTTCTTTATAGCCGTTTGAATGGCATCTTGATTTTCAAATATATTCAACCAGCCCAGCTCAGAACCCAGCCAAAAAATTAATATGGTTGAGAGTAAAAAACAGATAAAAAATAATAGTTTTTTTACAGCATCATTATTATTAACTTTAACGTTATTTTTCATCTGAACGATGTTTCAAGTGTAATAATCACGATTAGTGCCATAATCCATGTTTATTATAGTGATATGTATTTCGTAAAAAATTCATAATAACATTATTATGAATAGAGTTAGCAACTATAGTTGTTGTTATTGTTGCCGCCATAAACCATGCATGGCATGAATTATGGCGGCTGATGTAATTAATGATAAATAACGTTAATTACTCATTTGTAAAAAGGCAATAATATCCCTCGTTTCCTGGCCAGTCAGTCCTGCCCGAATTCTCATATGATAAGTTGTTGTTATCCACTGATCGTCACGTAACTCCTTCGGATCACGTGCATTATGACAGCGCATACAATTATCCACCCATGACTTTGCACCACGTCCAGCATCTCCTTTTGTATCTGGTTTTTCTGCTGCGAAGCCTGTGCTATACAACGATGTTGATGCAAGTAAAAATACTGCCGCAACTATTGGTTTAACTGTTTTATGTAATTTTTTCATTTTACTATTTCTCCTTAGAAACCATATGCAAGTTGAACCAGAACACGGTCACCTGCTGTTTGGCCTGCATTTGGGTTTTCATTAATTTCATAATTAAGCTTAGCAATGAAATTACTTGCAAAAACATAGTTAACCCCGATTGCCGTTTGATCACGATCTACACTAGCATGTGGAGTATCATATTGACTTTGACGTATCGCAACTTCCCAGTTGGAGCTATCAAATTTATATGCAGCTTGTACATACCATGCTTCCCATTCTCCTCCGGTTGCCGCAACGCTTGCTGCCTGATCCCCCACTTCCTGTTTGATGTATTCGCCACGAAGATCTAAGCCCAGTACTCGCCATGCGAAGTCAAAACCAAGTGCATCGTAACTTCTAGCGGTATCGTAAGCATAGCTACCGGTAGAACCTGTTCTGATTGAGGTTTCACCCGTTGCTGCGGAAATGCCAATATCCAGTTGCTGATTTGGGATAAAGATTCCATACCGTCCTCCCACAACTTTTTTACCATCACCGTCTTTATTTAGTCCCGGTGTTTCAATCATTTCAATCTCATCAGGAGCCTCCAATTCCAGTGTTGGGCCATTTCCTACATATACGGCGTAATTACTAGTGCCATTACCGGTAGGGAAGCCACCTTTTATCATCAATCCAACTTCAGCGTTTGGTGCAGCCTGATCATGCCCAAAACCGACAGGAGCTGATGCCATTTTATTAATCCATGAAGGGTGCAGATTTTGACGAAACTGGCCCAACGGGCTAAGAAACTTACCCATAATTAACGCCGAATAATCATTCATGAAGTAGTCAATCGTCAGGTAGTCAACACCAACGGATCCTGCACCTGCCTCATTAATGTTAAACTCAAGCTCTGCTTCTAGCATGACCGTATCTGAATACTGATAATGAAAAATGGGGGAAAATGTTCCAACATTAAATGAACCCGGCTCGCCTTCTGTATCGGAATAGCCTACATCGGCATAACCAGCCAGATGGACAAGTGTTTTAGGGGTTTTCCATTCTTCCCATTCTTGTGCTTTTGCATTTAATGCATCTACCTCGGATCTTAATTTTTCTAACTCGCTCGCTGCTGTGGCAGGGGTGCTAACCACTAGCCCCAACATACACGCCAGTGTTATTGATTTAATTTTCATGACGAAAACCTCACATTTAAAATTTACTGAAATTTATTTATTGCTATGTTTTTTTGCGATTCATGACATGCCTGCACATCATGAATCCTTAAGGATCAAGCAGCGAGTAGTCGAGGAGGTCTGAAAGTGAATTGTAGTGAGGTACCAACAAGAGTTTTAATGCTGGCGGGATACAAAGAATTGTCTGTATTTTTTAAATCCGGAACGATTTCAAATACAAGTGCAATTAAACTGGCTGAATAGCAGCTATTATGACAATCAAGGCTGCTAACACCGCAATGAGGACAGGCATCTTCTGCACGTTCTTCACTTGCTAATACCGTGTCAGATTTTTGGGATTGATCATGATGACTTGTGCTCATTTCACTGCAAGGCCCCTGATTAATTGCGTGGGGCATTGACAGCGCTTTCACTTGCAAAACAACAAGCTGCAAAGCAATAATCAGCAAAAGTGATTTTATTACTCTGGATTTCTGCCAATTTTTGTTGTTATTCAAACTCATAGTAAGTATGCCAATTAATATGGAACAATTATAATATTAGTGTTTACTTATTTCTATTGATCCAGATCAACTAATATCAATTTTTCAACAATAATATATAAGCTTATGATTTGATAGGTTTTTCCATCCTCTGGTTTGGCTGGCAGGAGATGACTATTTAGTGATGGTGATGCCCGTTATTCGACTGTTGGTATTCAATATTATCCAGCTCAGTCTCCTCAAAATAATGAATAAAAGCGCGCTGTAACTTCCCACCCCAACTGCCGCTCAGTTTTTCACCGGCACGTTGAATAGTTGTTTCAATTTGCGCTGTCGTCGCCTCTAATAAATCATAGGTAATACGAATCATGTTTTTATCTATCGTGACTTCTTTAATCCCCATCATGTTTTTAAGCGCCCCCTCTATTTTTGATGCAACCTCATCGGGAACAGGTATATCCAGTTTTAATAGCCGACGTTTAATAATACTTTCACCGTGCTGTTTTGGTGAAGGACTGCCGGGGCGGCCAATATATAAAAGTGGATTTGCAGAAAAACGATCATGACATTGTTGTGAACAAAATGAATACTCCAGTCCCATATATGACAATGGAAATTCAGCTATACCGACTTCCATTCTGCAAACGGGATCTACTGTTATGTTTTTATTGCCCATGTTTCTATCCTGCTTTACTTTTCTGACTTATATACATTCATCAAACCCACAATTCAACTTTGTAATGGTTTAGCACGGCTTTTAATATATCACTGCGGGTAATCATACCAACTAACTTCCTGTCTTCCATGACCGGCATTGAACCAATTCGATTTTCTACAAAAAGCCGGGTGATATACCTGATATCTGTTTTCCTGCTTGCGGTTAACACTTCTGTAATCATTACTTCACTAATTTTTATTTTTTCTGGTCGACTTCCTCCGTCATTACCCAATATTCGTAGAATATCGCGATCAGAAATAATGCCCTGCAACCTTTTATCTGCGGTTATTACCGGAACATGTCTGAATTTATGCTTATGAAATAATCTAAACGCCTGCTCAACTGAATTGTCGGGCGATAATGTTATCACTGGCGATGACATGACTTCCTCTGCAAAAACTACATGTTTTTCTTCTGCAAAGTGTTCTACTTGCTGGTATGAATGTTTTGCCAGTTTGACATTATTATTTTCAGGCGGGTTTATTTTTTTCTGACTTGTTTTGTGTGGTAAGTCTATCCCTTCTGTTTTATCAACCCGGCGCTTTTTAAATAACTTATTGGTCGTCATTAATTCATGAGTGCTACGTCCTTCAATATAAAATGTCATAACCAGCTACCATTATTTTGCAATATTACGAAAAAAATAAAAACAGCGCTTAAATCATAAAAGTAATTTTTAGTATTCATGTTAAACACCACATCCTGTACGTGCATTTGACTTATTTTTAGTCTTGGAAATCTTTTCCATTAATATAGCTTTATTATGTTTTATTGCATCTTGATAAGGCTGTAATAATTTATCTGCTTGTTGTTTTGCAGTCTCTAATACCTGTGTGCCACTTTCAGTTTCTGGCCACAATAATTCTGGTAATTCTGGCTCAATAACAATGATGAGCGCATCACAACCACAGGGACACTTTCTAAAGGTAATGGGAGAGTCCGATAAATACCAGGGACGTTGTTGGTAAAGCAACATATTTAATATTTGAACCATGCTCCAGGGCTGATTTATGACTTGTTGTATTTCTGGCTTCTCTTTATTACTTCTGGCCACATGATGAATGATTAAAATATCAAGTTGATGTTTGCAACAAATAGCATCTGTTGGTGAGAGTTCAAGTAAGGCTCCATCACAATATAGCTGCCCATCGATTTCAACCGGCTCATACAACAAGGGAGCTGCCGCACTTGCTATCATCCGCGGTGCCAATTCACCATGATCAAAAACCGTTTTGCAACCATAAAGTAAATTTTTTGCCAGGGTATAAAAGGGTATATGACAATCTTCAAATGTTTTTGCCTGCAGATGCCTCAAACAAAATGCCATCGCCTCTTTGGTCGGTGACATGCCGGTATAGCCCCGACCTTTTCTAATAAACAATGAGTAAAATATCTCTGGCAAAGAGAGTGACCAGAATTTTTTTGGTCGAATTCTGAAGATAGCATCCGCTAATTCCTGAACCGACGTTCCGCTGGCATATATCCCACCGACGACAGCACCTGCACTACAACCTGCCATGGCCTGTATATCCAAATCCATCTTTTCCAAAGCCAGTAAAAATCCAGTATGAGCATAAACACCACGCACACCACCAGAGCTCAATACAACACCAACACGTGGTTTAGCTAATTTAGTTTGAACTGACATAATTTTTTAGTATTTAACCACTCTAAAATTAACCACAGTGACACCACACACAACGGCAATAAATATGAACTCAACTTTTGTCTTTACGCTGACTGGCATATTGCTAGCGTTATAGTCGCATACAAAACTGAAGATCCAGAATCTGAAATTTGAACCAGCTTATCTGTATTTTTTACCATGACTCGCTACCCAAAATCCGGTTCCAGAAAACATTTCATTTCAACCATTTCTTTTAACGTCTGCTCTTCTGACAAAAAGGCAGTGACTGCCTGAGGGTCAAATTGCTGACCCGACAACTTAACGATTTCTTCTTTTGCAGCATCAAAACTCATCGCCTTGCGATAGGCTCGATCATTTGTCATTGCATCGAGTGTGTCGATAACCGCAAACAGGCGTGCTCCCCATGGAATATTTTCACCTGACAAGGCAGCGGGATAACCCTTGCCATCATAACGTTCTTCATGATGTAAAATAATCTGTGCCGCTTCACGCATAAAAGGTATTGCCGCGACGATATCGTAACCACGTTGCGAGTGAGAACGCATCACCTGCCATTCATCATCAGTCAGCTTATCTTTTTTTAACAAGATTGCATCAGGAATTGCAATTTTACCGATGTCATGCAACAACGCCCCCCAGTAAACCTGTTTTAAACCATCCCGATTATCAGTGAACTGTCGTGCTAGCACCATGGTATGACAAGCTACCCGTTTTGAATGTAACCCCGTCTCATGTTCACGTGCATCCAGCGCAGTAACCAGACTTTCAGCTAAGGCAAGATAAACTTCATCACGTGCCTGTTGGTGATTTTCAGCAGCCAGTTCACCGAGATAACATCCTTCACAACAATAAGTTTTACCACCACGCAGCAACTCATTACCTGCGACTATCACCTTGCCACACCAGAGGCAATTTTTTGAACCTGATAATATATGTTGTCTCTTCAACTAATGTGTCCTTCGCCATGTAAAATGTTCATAAACACCTGCCCAGTACATTCCAAAAGTAATAGCAAAAAGTAGTTCTTCTAACGGCATGAAACCAATCATAACGCCGGACAAATCAGTCAAATTCCAAACTTTTTCAATATAGTCGGGTGCACTCAATTCAAGCCCAACAAGAAATATGATATAAAAAATCAAAAATAAAAGTCCACCTAGCCATGTTTTACGTTTTAAATCAGGACGACATAAAACATTCGCAACCGCACCGATTGCCATAGCAATTATTGAAGGGTAAATTGGATTCCAGGGGAAAAAATAAAACAGAGGAAAAGCAACGAAAGGAGCAGCAAGTGCTTTGTAATGATGACGATGTAGAGACTGCATGCGTTCATCCTGTTCGACCTGAACGGGGACTTGTTTATTCAACAGGTTATAAAGCACCGCGCCTATTCCACCGATACCAAAACAAAATATCAGGCTTTCTATATCAAATCCTGTTCGTAAAGCAAGATTAAATAAACTTGGTGGACTCCAGTATTCAGGAACAAAAAGCGGTTCAGTTAAGCCAAAGGGCATTGTAAAGAGGCTTGTCCAGAACATAGTGTGGCGATATTGCGGAAAAGATAAATAGATCGCTATCCATGGAACTAAAAAAGCACTCGCCCATATTAACCAGATGTACTGTTCACTTATCATTTTTTAAACAAAGCCTCTACCCTGTTGTATTCTTTAACAAGCCCTTAGTTCGTGCCCTTACTCAGTAATAAACAAAGCTATAAATATTTAAGATAAACCAGGTATAACTTTTCAAATATATTTTTAACCGCAATTAATTTTTTAGAACGGCGAGGAAAAATATTCCAGAAAGGCGGTTTATTATCACTTGCCATATGTAACCACATCGCATCATTTTCCAGGTTCATAATACAGGAAAGCTCATGCCGGTAAGTCTGTGTAGCAGGCGTTCCGTTTAAAACAGCTTTTATGTTTTTTGCGGCAGCCTGAGATCTAAGTTGTGCCATATGCGCCTGATGTGGAACCCACGGTGGTGGATTTTCATGACTGGCACAATCACCCGTAGCAAAAACATTTTGCAGCCCCTTTACTTGCCCGTATTTGTCGACGTCTATCTGACCACCTTTAGAAACCTGCAGGCATGATCGTCTGACAAGATCCGAACCGGTAATTCCCGGTGAAAAAAGTACCAGGTCCGCTTTACGGAAAGTTCCATCTTTATCCCGCATGCCGCCTTCTACAAATTCAGCGGGTTCATAGCCATAGTCAAGAATAATACCCCGTTCCTGAAGCCTGTCAGTAATAGCCCCCTTTTCATCAGGATCAATGTTTGAAGAAAAAAAATGAATTTCAAACTTGTCCCTTATGCCTTTATCTTTTAATGCATGATCCAGCAGTCCCGCACTTTCATACATTTGCCCTGCGCGACCCGCAACAAAACCATCCTGCTTATTTATCTTGAAACCCAAATAAATAATGCCTTCATCTAAAGCTTCAAGCTTATTAACAAAAGCTTCCATTGCATCAGGTCCATCGCAAGGTGAGAAGGTGTGTTGCTCCGTTCCAGGAATATCATTTTTTAAAAAAGCAGGGCCAATGCCTAAAAACAACATATCATTTTTATAACTCGCATTTTTGGTTATAACGGTCCGACCACCATCCTGAATATCAACAACGACATCATCAATAAAATGAATATTGCGCCGCCTCAGGTAAGGCCGGATATCAACAACCATTTGTTTTTTATTTTTTTTCCGGGTAATAAACTCCGGAATCGCAGGAAAATAAATAAACTGGCCATTACCAATGACAGTAAGTTCATAGCGTGAATATAACCTGCGAAAAAAATACGCGAAAAAAGGAAACATAGGTAATATGAGAAAATATTGAATAAAAAACAATGACGCAAAACCGTTACCAACAATAATAATTTTTTTCTTCATAACCTTATCCATCAACTTTTATCACACTTAACCGTACATACGTTATATAAAGGCACCCAAATCAGGGCAAAATACCAACCGTAAGCATATGTCTCAATAACACCAATAAAAAAACTTTTCCAACTCAACCAGACAAAACCCGGTAAGAGTTTTTGCCATGCCTGAAACATGGCCTGTTCAGGAAACAAAAGATCAAAGCCAACGCATAAGGTGAATGAGATGGCTAAAAACAGGCTGCTGGCATGTCCCACCGCGATAAGAGATATTCTTTGATTCATGATGACTCTCCTTGTTGTTTTGACTGTATATAATCGTCCGGGCTGGCTTCAAATTTATCCATGCAGTTGCGCGAACAAAAACGATACAACGTTTCTTTATACATCATTCCGTAACCTTTGTTTGTATCAATTTCCAGACCACAAACTGGATCAATATCTTTTGAGCTATTTTGTTCCGTATCATGGTTATGTTTTCCATGTACCATGTGTGCGCCGCAACCAAAACGCATCATAAAATAAAACAAACCTGCAAATATCAATAATGAAAGTAGACCATCCATTTTATTTACCTCTTGTTGATAAAATTTTGTCCTGTTATTAGGCTTCCTCTTCAACGGGTGTTAAGAGAAAACTTTTCCATTGATTCATTGCTGGAAAGAACATCGGCTTGCGTGATGCGTAATCCAGATAATCCTGATTAAATTTTTGTTGCACCACAGCTTCTTCAGAACGTGATAAACGCACATATGCAAAAATCAAAACAGGCGCCATAATCACCGTCAGCAATGTTGGCCACTGGATCAGAAAACCAGTAATAATCAGGAACAAACCGGTATATTGCGGATGACGTACATACGCATAAACACCATCTGTTACCAGAGAGTCATGAGCACCGTGAATCTGACGCCAGCCTTTAGACATCAGGGTATAACCCGCCAGCAAAAAGACTAAACTTAACCCCATAACAATCAGCCAGGCCAGTGTTGACCCGCCAAAGACAACAACCCATAAATGCCCATATTGATGGTTAAACGGTTGCAATACCGGATAGGCTTCACCTAACCAGCCCGTTAACAGGTATATCGTTAACGGAAAACCATACATCTCGGTAAACAAAGCCACCAGAAAGGCCATAACAATTCCCATGTTGCGCCATTCTTTTGTTTTTTTAGGTTTTATAAAACTTAATATAAAAAATAAAAACAAACCGACATTAAAGGCAACGATAACCCACATACCATAAGCATATTCTTCTGACATCACTTTCTCCTTTTAGTGATAAATATCATCTCGCCGTAAAGGTATTACCAATGACTGATGAACATGCCCCACCAGTAACTGGTAAACATTAATACTGCCTTGATCAAAAAAATATGCGGAACCCGCCATATACAAGCGCCACAGACGGTAAGTTGCATCCGAAGATTCGGCAATCGCGGCCTCGCGGTTTTGTTCCAGTGCCTTTACCCAGTGACGTAAAGTCATGGCGTAATGACGGCGCAGGCTTTCCACATCAAGCACTTCAAAACCCGCCTGTTCCATCGCCAGGCTGACTTCACTTATTCGTGCCAGCTCACCATCCGGGAAAACATAATTATTAATAAAACGCGTCAGATCAGTTTTTTGCCAGCCGCTGTCATTGGTAATACCGTGATTGAGAAAGAGGCCGCCGGCTTTAAGTAATGACTTCACTATGCCGAAATAAAGAGGAAAATTTTTGACCCCGACATGCTCAAACATGCCAACACTGACAATGCAGTCGTACTGAACATCGGTGGGCATGTCCCGATAATCGCGCAACTCAACGGTCACCCGATCCTGCAAACCCAGATCACAAATGCGCTGTTGCGCATAATCGTATTGTTGCTGACTCAGGGTAATGCCATGACTATGCACACCATAATGTTTAGACGCCCAACATATCATTGCACCCCAGCCACAACCAATATCCAGCAGTTGCTGGCCTGGTTGCAACCGTAGCTTACGGCAGATGTGGTCGAGTTTGTCGCACTGGGCATCGGCTAATGATTGTTGTTCGTCCCTGAAATAAGCACAGGAATAAATCATCTGCGGATCCAGCCAGAGTTTGTAAAAGTCATTACTGACATCGTAATGATGAGAAATACTGGCACGGCTATTGTGCTGGGCAGAACGGCTGGCTCGCCTCTGCCGGGCAGCGGCAGACTCAACACCGCTCGGCAAATGCAGAGCACTAACCAACATTTGTAGCTTTTTACGCAGTGGCAATTGTAATTTCTGTAACCAGGGCCCGAGGTCAAACAGGCTTTCAAGTTCGCCTTCAATATCAATAGCGCCACTGAGATAGGCTTCGGCGAGTTTCACCAGATCCCGTTTCAACAACAGTTCGCGCAACACACCTGGTTGCCTGAACACAAGATCGCAAGTGGTATGAGGACCCTCATTCATCACCCGGTTATCCCACAAGCGTATGGCGGTGGTTCCCCGGTAACCATCGAGCAAGCGGGAAATAATATTCTGTGCCAATGCGGCGTCAGAAGCGAGACGCTGCTGTGACGGTTTCAACGTCGAAGGCTTATGTACATTCTTCCGGTAGAAATAACTCATATTCAGACTCCTTATTTCAGGTTCAAGCCGTTAAATATTAATTACTGCTGTAGTCGTGCTAATAGCGCCATCAAAACAGGACCAGCCAATGCCGCTGCAATTGCCATTAACATAAGTGCAACCAAAACATGATGGCTGATGTGCCCCTGGGTAAAACCAATACTGGCGATCACCAGCGCGACTTCACCTCTGGGCGTCATGCTAACGCCGATTAACAATGGCTTGTAAACATCAGTCCGTGACCAGGCACCTAAATATCCACCAAGTGTTTTTCCCGCCAGGGCAATACTTATCAAGCCCAAAACCAATACCGTCATGCCACTGTCTGACAGCACACGCCATTCAGCCTGGCTACCGACAGAGACGAAAAAAAACGGCACCAGTAACAACACCAGCGTGTCATATTGTTGCAACAGTTCATTACGTTTAACTTTCTGCAAACCTTCACCCAGACCCAGGCCCGCAATGAAGCCCCCTACGACCAGAGAGTAACCCAGCCACTGTGTAAACCAGCCAAAGCTGATAATAATCAACAGACTGAACACCAGATGCAGTGCCGGAAGTTTTAACCAGCTAAACAAATATCTGGCCAGCACTCTGCAAACGATAAAAATCAAAGCAAACACGAAAGCCGCAACCAGCATCGACAGCATTATTTTTGGAAGCTGCACAACTTCCGTTAATGCACTATGCGTGATGGCCAGTAAATACAGCGCCACAATATCATCAATCACCGCAGCGGCGATAACGACCCGGCCAACCTCTTTGTTAATAAAACCATACTGCTGCAAAACCTGAACACTAATAGCAATACTTGTCGCAGTGAGTACCACACCAACATATATAGCTTCTTCACTGGGCGATCCCCACCAGATAGCAAATGCATATCCACCTGCAAAACATAAAAGCATACCCAGTAGAGCAACCCGGAATCCTTTCCAGCCAGCGCCGGCCAGTCTGTCAAGTCCCAGGTGCATGCCAGCCATTCCTAATAACAGCAGTACACCCAACTCACCGAGTATTTTTAAATTTTCATTAACCTCTATCCAGCCCAGCAGCGAAGGACCAACAATCAATCCAACCAGTACCTGGGCAACTGCTGCAGGCTGTCCCATGCGCCTGGCAAGCAGACCGGCACTTACTCCGAGAAATAATATTAATACGATATCTTTCATATTAAATATCTTCGCTAACTGGACTCACTTCCTCTCATCATTATCGAGACAACAATACAAAGAAGCGTCAAAAATTTATTTATCTGAAAGTAATGCCTTTAACTCCGCTTCTGTTGGTTGACGACGAAACACAACCTCTCCATTAACAATCAGGTTAGGTGAATGTCTGATTTGATATTGCTCAACCAAATCAGCATTTTCTTCTGCAAATTTTATTTCACAGTCAATTCCAAGATCTGATAATTCATGCTTCAAGTTCGTGCAATGACTGCAGCCCTGTGTTGCGATAATAAATATATCCATTGAATTTCTCCTTCTTCTATAAAGCTGTTTTCAATTAAAAATTAATGTGTATGTGGCGTCTTATCGTGTTCACTTACTGTCTTATCTTCAGCGGGTGAATGATGATCACCCAACGTATCTTTATGAGATTCAGCTCCTTGCATGTCATGATTTGAATCTTCGTGTGCACTATCGCCTTTATGTGTATGCTTGCCACTGGCAACAAGTTTCTGGTATTGCGTAGCGGTCATCGTATCCAACGCAGAGACAAGCGCTATCATGTCCCAGATTTGTTCGTCACTATTATTGTTCCCCCATGCTGGCATACCGGTCATTTTAATACCATTTTTTACCACCCAGAATGTTTCATTGGGCTTTTCTGCAAAATTGGCATTTTTATAAAGTACAGGCGGTTTTGGATTTAAACCCTCATACAACTCAGAAGAATCAACTCCCGGAGCCAAATGACATTGTGCACACATCGCATCATAATTAGCCGCACCACGTTTAATACGCTTTGCATCGGTAAGGTCCGGAACCGTCAGCGTCTCTGCTCGTGCACTAATCGATCGATCGCGCACCACCTCAAGAAAGGCATTTGTTATTGACCAATGCTTATCACTTGCAGACACATTAAAAATGCCAAACCAGATAAACATAGATCCAGCAACAGCTGTAACCACCGCCAAATTCAATACCACTTTAATAACAGACATTCTTAATTACTCCTTACCCTTATTTTGTATTTAATAAAATTTAAAAATAAAAAGCCGTTTTCACAGCTTATATTATTCAATAATCGCCATTTGATGCGCCTCACCTGCTGGCAACTTAATTGTATTTACTACAGTTAATGACTTTTGATCTATAACCCATATAATGGGTTTGTTACGGCTTGAAACATAGACTTTTCCAGCATTACGAATAGTATTAAGGTGATAAGGTGCAGGCTCCAAAGTTAACTCCTTTTTCTTTCCACTAAGTGTATCAATCGAAACCAGTTTATTTTCTTTCGTACTGCTGATAAATAATGTTTTACCATCATCTCCAATATCAAGACCATGAACAGCTTTGCCAATTTTATAAGTATTAATCACTTCTCCGGATTTGACTGATACCGCCGAAACCTGGCCTGCTCTTGGGTTTGTCACAAACAGGGTATTTTCATCTTTTGAGAAAACCATATGTTCTGGTGCAGAACCCGATTTTAATGTTCGTATTACAGCCCAGCTTTTCAAATCAATTTCACTTATTGTGTTATTACCCGTATTACTGACAAAAGCACGCTTATTATCTTTTGTAATTAAAGTGTAATTTGGAACAGGGCCTGTTTTTACTGTTTTGATAACTTCATTACTTTCAAGATCAACAACACTTATTTCTCCACGCATTCCATGTGTCGATAAGACATACTTTCCATCTGATGTAATGGATTGATGGTGACTCCAGCCTGATACCGGAATAGTAGACATAACATGACCATGAACAGGATGAATTAAAAACAATTTACTGTTTGCTGTATCTTTAGCCTGCCCCTTCTCCAGCGGTGTTTCTTTTAAACTACCTGCAATCAAATATTCACCGTCCGGCGTGACCACTAAGCCATGTGGATTTTCCACGCCTGCGTAGGTAGCAGTAATACTGTCTGTTGCCGCATCCACTTTAATAACCTGATTAGCTGAACCTAACGGGATATAAACCGTTGGGCTGGCTTGTAATGCATTTGTAAAAACCATGCTTGCACTTATCATGCTGAGAAAGAGTCGTTTGTTTTTCATTTTTATATCTCCTTGCAAATTTAAATTTAGTTTCAATTGTTTAAAATTTTTGACGCATATAACGAATAATTCCTTTTAAATCACTATCTGTTAAATCAGGATTACCGCCTTTTGCCGGCATACTTATGGTTGCGCCATCCTTTTGAATGCCATTTTTTAATTTAGCTAACAAATGTTCTTCCTCTATGGTTAACCATGCTTTGTTTTCTGTAAGATCGGATACACCCGGCATAGCCCCACTGCCATCTTCAGCGTGGCAAACCATACAGTTTCTCGTATAAAGCAGTTCCCCCGAAATGGCAGCCATAACACTTGATGTATTGAAATAAAAAAAACATAAAAACAGCACTTTAATGTTATTTCTTATGAATACATCCTTTGTTAAATCAACTTTCCAGTTCTTTACGACGACGTTCATATTCTTCTTCCTCTATTTCTCCTCGTGCGTATCGTTTCTTTAATATTTCAAGCGGGCTTTCCTTATCAGGCAACGAACTTTCTGTGCTTCCTTTTGCCATCGCCTGAAAAAGAAAAAATATCCCCGCTATAATTAATATCCAAAATAGCCACATAAACCCGCCTCCAAAAAAATGTCCTTCGTTACCCATCATGATTTTCTCCTTTAAAATAATTATTACAGTTTTGTGTTACGTAAACGTAACGCATTTGTGATAACTGATACTGAACTGAAACTCATTGCAGCGGCAGCAATAATAGGGGAAAGCAGTATCCCAAATGCCGGGTACAATATACCCGCAGCAACCGGCACACCGGCTGAGTTGTATATAAAAGCAAAGAAAAGATTCTGACGAATATTTTTCATAGTTGCCCGACTCAATCGCCTTGCCCGAACAATACCCCGTAAATCACCTTTAACTAATGTGACGCCGGCACTTTCCATTGCCACATCGGTGCCTGTTCCCATTGCGATACCAACGTGCGCCTGAGCAAGTGCAGGGGCATCATTAATGCCATCACCTGCCATTGCCACCGTTTTTCCCATTGCTTGCAATTCTTTAACAATGTTTGCTTTTTGCTCCGGAAGTACATCTGCTTCGACTCGATCTATATTAAGTTTTGCAGCAACGGCTTGTGCTGTTGTATGGTTATCACCGGTTAACATCACCACTTCAACGCCCTCAGCATGTAAATCGTTTATAGCTGCAGCCGTTGTTGTTTTAATCGGATCAGCGACACCAATTAATCCTGCGGCTTTGCCGTCAATCGCTAATAACATCACTGTTTGACCTTCGGCACGTAACGCGTCTGCTTGTTTAGGTAAGTCCCCGACATTGATGTTTAAACTTTCCAGTAATTTAATATTGCCTAAAGCCACTTTTTGATTCCGGATTGTTCCACTAACGCCCTTACCTGTAACTGACTGAAAGTCATCGACAGAATCCAGGGAAATATTTTTATCTTCTGCACCACGAACTATCGCTTCGGCTAATGGATGTTCACTTGCCCTCTCTAAACTGGCTGCTGCCTGTAAATTTTCTTCATCAGTAAAACCGGCAAGAGAAATAATAGATACCAACTTTGGCTTTCCTTCCGTTAATGTCCCTGTTTTATCAACAACTAAGGTATCCACTTTTTCCATGATTTCTAATGCTTCTGCATTTTTAATTAATACGCCTTCCATCGCACCCCGACCCGTACCCACCATTATTGAAATAGGCGTGGCTAAACCCAGCGCACACGGGCAAGCAATAATAAGCACAGCCACAGCATTCACAATAGCAAATGCCATACGAGGTTCAGGCCCCCATCCCCCCCATACAATTGAAGTAACAACGGCAATAATCACTACGGCAGGTACAAAATAACTTGAGACCGTATCCGCCATTTTTTGAATTGGCGCACGCGAGCGTTGCGCTTCAGCCACCATGTTAACAATTTGTGATAGCAGGGTATCTGCGCCGATTTTTTCAGCCCGCATTAACATACTGCCCGTACCATTAACGGTTGCACCAATTAATTTTTCGCCCGCTACTTTTACAACAGCAATCGGTTCACCCGTTACCATGGATTCATCAACATTGCTTTCACCATCAGTCACAATGCCATCAACAGGTATTTTTTCGCCCGGGCGCACACGTAAAATATCACCCACTTTTACAATTTCAAGCGGGATATCTTCTTCTCGCCCATCAGCATGAACAATACGGGCCGTGTTAGGTGCAAGTCCCAATAACATCTGGATTGCAGCATTTGTTCGGGAACGTGCACGCAGTTCTAAAACCTGCCCAAGTAACACCAATGCTGTAATAACTGCCGCTGCTTCAAAATAAACCGGAACCGTTCCGGCCTCATGCTGCATAGATAAAGGAAAAATGTCTGGAAACAAAAGTGCGACAACACTAAAGGCCCATGCCACTGACACACCCAGCCCAATCAAGGTAAACATATTTAAATTCCATGTCACAACTGATTGAACTGCACGCACATAAAAAGGCCAGCCGCCCCATAATACAACCGGCGTGGCTAAGACAAATTCAATCCATTGCACTGTTTGCATGGATAAACCTTGCGGCAAAAAAGAGGGGGCAAGATCAGCAATCATTGCAAGAATAAAAACGGGTGTTGCAAGCACACTACTAAGCCAAAAACGACGACTCATATCATTTAATTCTTCATTTTCTTCTTCAACAGCTACCGTGCGAGGTTCAAGGGCCATACCACACTTAGGGCAGTTACCCGGCTCATCCTGCACAATTTCCGGATGCATGGGACAGGTATATTCTGTTTTAGTAGCGGCAACCGGAACCCCTTTTAACTCAAGAGCCATACCGCATTTAGGACATGCGCCCGGCCCCTGTTGTTCAATTTCCGGGTGCATTGGACAGGTGTAAGTGGCATTTTCATCTGCCGGTTCAGTTGTTGAAGTATCTTTATTTAAGAAAGATTGAGGATCAGCAGCAAATTTATCATGGCAATTTTGACTGCAAAAATGGTAGGTTTTTCCGGCATGTTCATGATGATGCTCGGAGTCAGGTGAAACATCCATACCGCAAACAGGATCTTTTTCTTCCTGTTCTTTTACATACTGATCCGGCGAGGCATGAAATTTCTGGTGACAATTATCAGAACAGAAATACCATGTCAGTTCATTGTATTCTTCTTTTGCTGCTGCCTTTTCCGGTTCAACAGTCATTCCACATACTGGATCAGTCGCCATTTTTTTTCTCCTTAATTATAAATCACTCAACATCTCTATTTTTCTAGCGCCTCGTATAAACAGTCGCATTGTTGTTTTTATCTATCGCTATAACATCGTAGTTATCTTTACGGTGCCCTTCCATTCCAGGCGATCCCATTGGCATGCCTGGAACTGACAGGCCTTTAATGTCTGATTTTTCTTTTAATAGTCTTTTAACATCTGACGCGGAGACATGACCTTCAATGAAATATTTACCCACTTTTGCAGTATGGCAAGATTGAAACTCAGGTTTAACACCTAATGTTTTTTTTAGGGGTTTCATATCATCCAAGTTTTTTGTTTTAACAGTAAACCCTTCTTCTCTTAAATGTGTAACCCATTTGTTACAACAACCGCAGGTTGGGCTTTTGTAAACCATAATTTCTTCTGCATGAACAGTGTTACTTGTTAAGTTAAACCCCATATAAACACTGACCGCAAAAATGGCCAGCAATGGGAAAAAATAATTTATTTTATTTTTCTTTGCAGAAAAAATATTTTTAGACCTGTCTTTTTTATGATACTTTTTAGTCATCACTATCTCCTGAATAATTTAATTTACATATGCATATAAAATAAAACGGTGTAACACTTCACACCGCTTTATTATTTATTTAAAACCAGGCGCGTAGCCCGACAACAATCTGACTGCTATCGATATCTCCACCTTCGGCTTTTGCAAAGTTAGCAGTGTCACCGTATTTCCTGTTCCAATTAATACCAATATAAGGTGCAAACTCTCGTTTAAACTCATAACGAAGACGAAGTCCCATTTGTGAATCAGATAAGCCCGAACCAACCCCTGTTTCTACATCATTTTTGCTATGTAAATTTACTTCAATTTCTGGAGATAAAATCCAGCGTTGAGTAAACATCCATTCATATTCTGCAGAAAAACGTAAACCGACCTGATTTGATTCACCTATATATAGAGTAGTATCAACATCAAACCAATATGGCGCGAGACCCTGAAAACCAAGAGCAAGCCAATTTCTTGTTGGTGTTGGCTTTATATCTTGCCGTACACCAACCTGGAAATCCCAATAAACAGCAACAGCTTTACTGTACAACGCTTGTAGTTCAAGCTCTTCAGTTGTGCCTTTTACTTGCTCTAAATCTGCTTTAATAACAAATTTATTAAGATCTTTACCTATCCATGCCTGGCCTTCAAAAACAAAGGGATCATTTCCATCAGTTATACGCGTCTCCATTTGATCAATCATGACTTTGCTAATAATCGGATCATCTTCCATACCACCTGCTAAAGCAGAGCCTGTGAAAATACAGCCCAATAAGGCATAAATTACTTTACTTTTCATTGTATACACCTCTCCTTTAGCTCACTTCAACTTTTCTAAACATAGCCAGCATGTGATAAATAAGATGGCAGTGGAATGCCCACCCTCCCATTGCATCGGCTGTCACCAAATAACTGATCCTGGAACCGGGTTGCACAATAACCGTGTGTTTACGTGGAATATAATCTGCATCGCCCGTTTCTAAATCACTCCACATACCGTGTAAATGCATTGGATGATTCATCATGGTGTCGTTGACAAAATTTATTCGCACCCGCTCACCAAATTTAAGTTTTATAGGTTCTGCATCAGCAAATTTGATTCCATTGATTGACCACATGTAACGAGACATGTTTCCCGTTAAATGAAGGTCTATTTCTCGACTCGGTTCACGTGGATCAGGTGTCTTATATAAGTTTCGTAAGTCTGCGTAAGTTAGTACTTTTCGACCATTGTCGCGTAAGCCAACACCGGGATCGTCTAAGCGGTATTTTGGTGCCTCTGCCCGCATATCAACATGTGGCCCAAACTCGCTATCAGGATGAACAATTTTTTTACTACTCCCATAACCGGCCAGTCCTGAACCAATTTTTGGTTTTGCCATTCCCATTTTTGAATGATCCATAGCACTCATATTATCCATACCATGTCCCATTTTAGAATGGTCCATATCGTCACTCATAGCAGACATATTGTGGCCCATCTTGCTCATATCCATGCCCATATCACCGTGCGTTAACAAGGGAGCCGCATCAAGCTCAGGAACATCTGCGGTCATAGCAATATCCGGTGTTAATGTGCCACGCGCATAACCGGTACGATCAATGGCTTGTGAGAAAATGGAATAAGCTCTGTCTGCGCTTGGCTCAACAATGACATCGTAAGTTTCTGCAACGCCAATACGAAATTCATCGACACTAACCGGTTGAATATATTGCCCATCAGCAGCAACCACCGTCATTTTTAATCCGGGGATTCTTACATCAAAGAATGTCATTGCGGCAGAATTAATAAAACGCAGTAAGACCTTTTCACCTTTCTTAAATAATCCTGTCCAACCTTTATCAGGTGTTTGTCCATTTGTTAAAAAGGTATAGGTATAGCCTGTTACATCAGAAATATCGCGATCCGACATACGCATTTTGTTCCACATACCACGTTTTGACCAAAATTTATCCCAACCATTTTCACTTAACTCTTCCACAGCATCGCCAACGGTACGTTCTCTGAAATTATAATAACCACTCATCTTTTTTAATTTATGGTAAATATCATTTGGATCTTCATCACTCCAATCTGATAACAAAACCACATGTTCACGATCAAATTCAAAGGGATAGGGCTCTTTAGGTTCAATGATGATTGCACCATACGCACCAGTTTGCTCCTGAAAACCTGAATGACTGTGATACCAATATGTTCCGCTTTGAATAACAGGGAATTTATATTGAAATGTTTCCCCCGGTTTAATGCCCTTAAAACCATCGCTTATATTCGGTACACCATCTTGTGCACTGGGCAAAATAAGACCATGCCAATGAATAGAAGTATCGGCAGCCATGTTATTTTTGACATTTAATGTAACGGTTTCGCCTTCCTTCCAGCGTAATGTAGGAGCCGGTACTGAACCATTAATTGCTGTAGCGATCCGTTCATTACCGGTTAAATTTATTTTTGACTCTGAGTAGGCTAAATTAAACGTTGAGCCGGTTAAGGTAACGGGTCCCGCTAAAATTTCACGCATTTTCTCTGATGAAGGCTTTGCGTTTACGTTCAAACCCAGCCCCATGATCGCTGTTCCGGCTGTAATTCCTAAAACAAAGCGGCGACGTGATAATGATTCTGGCTGCATGCCAGGTAAAATTATTTTTGACATTAATCTTTCCTCTTTCGCAAAGTTATGAAGTAATTTGTCTATAACAAATATAGTTCAATACCTTGTGATATTAACCTTATAAAACTTATTTAATTTTTGCCCGATACTTAATAATAAAGCAGTCCAGCATAAAGATCGGAATTAGACTTTCGGTGGCCGGTACAAGGATGAGGAATAAACGGGGAGTAAAATCACGTTTGGATTTTGATACGCAGAGCCAGGCGTGTATGTAACATCACTGGTGTTATTTGAAATAATGGCAACTATCGTTACACTGGCACAATGTGTTGTACCGCATTCATTCTTATTGCAGCAATCTTCTGTACTGCCTGAATGCTTCATTTCAGCACTGCCTGAAAGGTTTACCTGAGTATGCATGTTTTTATTCATATCCATGCACTTAGATGCTGACGCAGCAACAGATTGTAAAGGAGATACCCCTATTACAACGGCCAAAAAAAGCACCATAAAATTATCAGATAAAAATTTCATAATATGACTCTAACATAATAAAACCGTTATATGTCAACCTCAATATAATTGCCAATGTTGTATAGACTCAAAATATTCGAGTACCACTTCTTAATTTAGTTCAAATATTTTATGCTTTAACCCCATAATTCGACCCAGCTTGTCATTTAACAAACTTCATCGCCACATTTATGTTTAGTACGAATATGATAAACACTTTCAACAGGGATTATTGCCACTATACCGTCACCTTCAATTCCTGTATGGGCAACATCCATAATTTTTTCAGCAATCTCAGTAGCCCTCTTTTTCCCAATAAAAACCTCTAGCTGAATATGTTCAACCATACGATCATGCCGAAAGAAGTTTTCATACTCACCATAACCTTTAATGTGAGAAACACTAACACCGGGAACATTTAGTTCCTTCAATGTGTCCTCAACTTTGCCCAAATTTTCTGGCCTTATAATTGAAACAATTTTTACAAAATTCATTTTATCTACTCCTGTAAGCGTTTAAAACTCACCTATAACACTCCATCCCTGAGTGGATGGAATGTGACCTGTCCCAATACTACAATGTGTCGCTATCCAGACTTCTTAACAGCTCTTTTTTTCCAGATTAAGAATACCGCTGGAATCACCACGAGTGTTAGCAAGGTTGCACTAACCATACCTCCTACCATCGGCGCAGCAATACGACGCATCACTTCTGAGCCGGTTCCGCTACCCAACATAATAGGCAATAAACCGGCAATAATTGCGGATACGGTCATCATAATAGGACGGACGCGCATCAATGCCCCACTAATAACCGCTTGCCGCAAATCACTCAGGTTAAATTGACGACCTTCTTTTTCTGCAATGCTATGTGCCTTCTCATTTGCCTGATTTAAATAAACCAGCATGATCACGCCAATTTCAACGGCGACACCTGCAAGCGCAATAAATCCAACCCCGACGGCAACCGACATGTTATATCCCAATAAATAGAGCAACCAAAAACCACCCACTAATGCCAGCGGTAAGGTACCCATGATAATGAGTACTTCGATAATGTTTCTAAAATTAAGATATAACAAGAGAATAATGATCACCAGGGTAAAGGGAACCACAACCGATAAACGTTCCTTTGCCCGTACCATATATTCATACTGGCCAGACCATGAAATAGAATAACCCGGTGGTAGTACAACTTCTTCGTTCACCACACGTTGAGCTTCTTCAACATATGACCCCAAATCACGACCCGCTATATCAACAAAAGTCCAACCATTAGGTCGTGCGTTTTCACTTTTGATCATCGCGGGTCCCATTTCAGTTTTTACATCGGCCACTTCTCTCAAAGCAATGCGCACACCAGACGTAGTGACAATTGGTAGGTTACGTAATTTTTCTACCGAGTCACGTACGTCACGCGGATAACGAACATTAATTGGATAACGTTCTAACCCTTCCACACTTTGTGCGACCACCATTCCACCAACTGCGGTTCGCACCACATCATGCACATCGGCAATATTTAAACCAAAACGTGACGCGGCAACACGATCAATATCAACAGTAACATAACGACCACCGGCAACCCTTTCTGAAAAAGCGGATACGGTTCCCGGTACTTTTATAATGACCTCTTCAAGACGTTTGCCTATATCCTGTAATACTTTAAGTTCTGGGCCGGCAACTTTAATCCCTACCGGTGTTTTAATTCCCGTTGCTAACATATCTATGCGTGTTTTAATTGGCATCACCCAGGCATTGGTTAAGCCCGGAAATTGGATTAGGCTATCCAATTCCTCTCGTAACTTATCGCGTGTCATACCTTCACGCCATTCGCTCTTGGGTTTGAACTGAATCGTCGTTTCGATCATTGTCAGCGGTGCAGGATCGGTTGCGGTATCAGCACGACCAATTTTTCCGAAGACCCGTTTTACTTCCGGAACCGTTTTAATTAACTTATCCGTTTGCTGTAAAATTTCCTGCGCCTTACCTACCGAAACACCCGGGAAGGTAGTCGGCATATACATCAGGTCACCTTCATCCAGATCAGGCATAAACTCTGAACCAATTTGACTCATTGGCCATATACCTGCGAACACTAATAGTAGTGCAACACCTAACACTGCCTTTGGCTTCTCTAATACCGTATTAATCACCGGACGATATATTTTAATTAAAAAGATATTCACCGGATTTTCATGTTCAGGTTTTATGCGGCCACGAATAAAATAGCCCATCAAAACAGGAACCAAAGTAATCGCCAAACCTGCCGAGGCAGCCATGGCAAATGTTTTGGTAAACGCTAATGGTGCAAAAAGTTTTCCTTCCTGAGCTTCTAAGGTGAAAACAGGTAAAAAGCTTAATGTAATAATTAATAATGAGAAGAATAATGGTGGCCCGACTTCTACCGTTGCTTCACGTATTATACGCCAGCGGTTCTCATCGGTGAGCGGTTCTTTTTCAATATGCTTATGCACATTCTCAATCATGACAATGGCGGCGTCCACCATGGCACCAATCGCGATTGCAATACCCCCTAATGACATAATATTTGCATTCATACCTTGTTGATACATGATCATAAACGCAACCAAAATCCCAATGGGCAAACTGATAATGGCGACCAAAGCAGAACGCAAGTGAAACAAGAACACCGCACAAACCAATGCAACAACTAAAAATTCTTCAATCAGCTTTCCATTCAAGGTATCAACGGCACGATTAATTAAACCCGAGCGATCATAGGTTTCAACAATTTCAACACCTTTTGGTAAACCCAGTTTTAACTCTTCAAGTTTTTCTTTAACACGTTCAATGGTTTTTAATGCATTCTCACCAAAGCGCATGACCACAATGCCACCGACCACTTCACCTTCACCATCAAGCTCAGCCATACCGCGCCGCATTTGTGGACCTAAACGAATGTCAGCCACATCTTTTAATAAAATAGGCGTACCACGCTTATTTACACCCAGTGGTATACGCCGCAGATCTTCCAGCTCATCGATATACCCTGTTGCGCGTACCATGTATTCGGCTTCCGCCATTTCAATAACGGAACCACCCACTTCCTGGTTGGCGCGTTTGATCGCCATACGGATCTTATGTAAGGGCAAGTCGTAGGCACGTAATCGTTCCGGATCAAGAACGACCTGATACTGTTTAACCATGCCACCGAGCGTGGCAACTTCCGATACGCCCGGAACGGTTTGCAACTCATACTTTAAAAACCAATCTTGCAAACTGCGTAACTGTGATAAATCATTATTACCACTACGATCAACCAAAGCATACTCGTACACCCAACCAACTCCGGTTGCATCCGGCCCTAGCGCAGGCCGGGCTTCAGGTGGTAAACGACTGGCAACCTGGCTTAAATATTCCAGTACACGCGAACGTGCCCAGTAAGGGTCAGTGCCATCTTCGAAAATAATGTAGACATACGAATCATTAAAAAAAGAGTAGCCCCGCACCGTAACAGCGCCGGGTACAGATAACATCGCCGTGGTTAACGGATAAGTAATTTGATCTTCTACCACCCGGGGCGCCTGACCGGGATAGGTTGTTTTAATAATAACCTGCACATCCGATAAATCCGGAATGGCATCAAGTGGCGTATTTTTTACTGCAAAAATACCCCCTACTGTTAAAATCAAACTCAATAACAAAACCAGAAAACGATTATTCAATGACCAGTCAATAATTTTTACAATCATTTCATCTTCTCCTAACGTGCTGAATCATTTACTGATTTTGTAATTGATTTAATGACATAACCGTCATCACCTTTCTCTAATTCAAAATCAACCTTGTCACCTTTGTTTAAGTCAGCAAGAGAAACGCTTTCTTTCAGATTAAAGTTCATGGTCATTTCAGGCCAATCCAGTGCGGTGATAGGTCCATGACTTAACCTGACTTTATTTTCATTTAACAGAATGTTCTCGACGACACCTGTTCCTATTATTTTTGTGTCCTGTTGCATTTCCATCTCAGGCATTGTTTCTTCTTTATCGGATGTCATACGCGCAATACTTGCTTTTAAGCTTGCTTCGGAATCAATCAAAAACTGCCCCGAGGTGACAACTTTATCGCCTACTGAAAGACCCTCAATGATTTCAACAAATTCACCTGATTCAATACCCGCCTTCACACTACGCGCCTGAAAACCACCATCACCAACAGAAATAATGACGCGCCGCTCATTGCCCGAACGAATTAACGCTTCGCGTGGAATGGTTAATACTTCACGTTTAGCACCACCATAAATAGCCACTTTTGCAAACATGTTTGGTTTTAAAGATTCATCTTTATTATCAAAACGTAAACGTACTTTTAAAGTTCGCGTTTTAGGATCAAGACTTGGATAAATATACTCAACCTTTCCTTCCCATTCGCGCCCTGGTAAATAAGCTAAGGTGACCTCGGCAGACTGTCCTACCCTGACCCAATCTGCCTGGATTTCAAAAACTTCTGCCAGCAACCAAACCGAAGAAAGATCCACAAGGCTCATGACTAATTTTTGTGGCGTTACAAACATGCCTTCACGAATACTTAGCTTTGCAATGATTCCATTTTGCTTAGCATAAATTTTCACATACTGTTTAACCTTGCGTGTTTTATTAAGTTGATTAATTTGTATAGCCGAAATACCTAAAGCAATTAAGCGCTCACGTGAAGCTGCCGCTAAGCCACGATTACTACTACGCAATGCCTGCAAATATTCTTCCTGCGCATTAACTAACTCAGGTGCATACACTTCAAATAATGCCTGACCTTTTGTTACACGCTCACCCTCTGATTTAACATACAGTTTTTCTATCCAGCCTTTTGTACGCAAATGTAAATGCGAAATTTTATTTTCATCAAAATCAACATAACCTACCGTATCAATACGACGCCATAATTTATCTTTCGTAACTGTTGCAGTACGTACACCCATATTATTTTCAACAGCAGGTGATATTTTTACAGTACTACCATCTCCACCTTCATCATAAACAGGTACGAGATCCATCCCCATCGGTGATTTGCCCGGTTCATCACGCCGGTACGTTGCATCCATGGGTGCAACCCAGTAAAGAATTTTCTTTTCTTTTTCTTCGCTTTCAGCCTCTGCATAAACCGGCACAAGGTCCATTCCCATCGGAGACTTACCTGGGTCATCCCGGCGGTATGTTGCATCCATTGGTGCAACCCAATACAGCACTTTCTTTTCTTCCTTAGCATTATTTTCTTCGCTACATGCAGTAATAAATAGTGAAAAGCCAGCGACTAATAACAGATTAAATTTATTCATTATATTTCTCCAAAAATTGATGAATGTTGATTAACTATTTTCACCAACAAGATAAATTAATAGGGCACGCGTTTTAGCCGCGTCAACTTTTAAACGTAATTCTTTTAATTGTGTTTCCAGCTCTGTAATTTGTGCCCGCATTAAGGCCGTAAAATCACTACGTCCACTCTGATATGCAAACAATGCTGACTCGGTATTCTCTCGTGATTTTGGCACCAGAAGCGTTTGATATTGTTTTATTCGCTGTGAAAGACGAAGATCTTTTGCCTGCGCAGCCTGCCACATTTTTATTAATTCGCGTTTACGTTCATCACGTGAATTTAAAGCACCATTTAAGCGAAATTTATTTGCTGAGACTTTTTTGTCCTGTCTATCCGCGGTAAACAAAGGCAAATCAAACACCACCATTGCAGAGACAAAATCTGCACGTTCTGTACCATTACTCGCATCCTGACGGTTGCCATAAGTTACATCCAGCATCCATGAAGACTTATAACTTTGTTTAGCTAACTCAACATTTTTTTCATTCGCGACCACCATCGCCTGCTGCATGTTCATCACGGGATGCTTTTCAAGCCATCTCGTATTTTGTTCTTTAACATTAAGTAAAGGTAAGACAGTATCAAGCTCAACATCAGAAAGATCACTGCCAATATATTTTTCAAGTTTTGCCCGTGTTATTTCCAGCATAGTGGTAATTTTGGTTTCACGGTCATCCAACATACCTAACTCAAGTTCGGAACGAATAACATCTTGTTGTTTTTGTCTGCCCGCTGCATATTGCTGTTTAGTTACCAGAACAAGTTTTCTAAACAGGTTGCGGTTTTCTTTAACTACACGTTCCGCATTTAACCAGTAAAATAATTCAAGCCAGGTTTCTCTTACATCCTGAGTAACCTTGCGGCGTTGATTTTCTGTTCTGGCATCTTCTAATGTTGCCATGCTGGCGATACGTTGAGATTTTATTTCCAGACTGTTTCCACGTGGAAACATTTGCTGGATACCTAACTGCACCTGCGTCATTGGCTCTTGATTTAAAGCGTAACTATCTGTCGGTACATTCATCACACCAAATTTTATTTTTGGATCAGGTAACGTGTCTTCTGCAACCGCTTGTTCCTTAAATGCACTACTGCGTGACTGGTAAACATTAATTAATGCATCGCGTTGTAATGCCGTTTGAACGGCCTGTTCAATGGTCAGCATTTTTTCTGCTTGCACAGAAAAACTACTCAACAATATAACGGGGGTTATTGTTTTAAATAATCTGGCGAAAATAGCCATGGGGTAATCCTCAATATTTAATTTACAACTTTAAATGCTTTGTATTTAACATACATAGCAAAATACTCTGTATAAAGATACAACGAAAAATTAAAGAGTAATTTGAGGAGGTCTTAGAAGGTTTTTCTGGGAAATGCCACTCAAAGATAAATGGCTTTTGAAATTTTTATCTGACTTTAACGATGCTGTTTTAACAAATGTATTAAAGGGTAAAAACATCGCTGATACAGCTTGTGGGCAGTTATCGCAACTTTGGCATTCATGAGAATTGTCATCGCAACATGATTTGCCCATCGCGTTTTTTTCAGAGTCATTGCTTGTATGGTGAAGCATTTTCTCAGGCAGGCATTCATTTTTTGCCACCGCCGGCTGGCTCATGATCATTTGCATACTCAATGTTTCTGCACTTGCACTGATCAACTCTACTGGCAATACAGTGATTGCCAAAATAGTTAAATATGTCAGTACAGATTTCATCATGTGAGTATTCTAGCCTAATTTTTAACAATATGTCATCTGAAGATGATTTAATTCATATCCAGAAAAATTCTATGCAAGTTGCAATTGGGCAACTCATGCTAAAAAAAGTTCCATCGCTTAGTAAGCCGTTTCCATGCCCTTGTAATTTTTAGAAGACTTTTCTTTTATCCCGGCACTTTACTCAAAACCCAGTAGAATTATATGGATCTGAGACAATAAACTGGTAAAATTGCCGATTCACTAAGTAAAACAGGATTTAGAAGGCTTAAAATGAGCAAAAAACCAATCGTCGGTGTCGTAATGGGCAGTAATAGTGACTGGAAAGTCATGAGCCAAGCTTGTGAAATGCTCAAGGATTTTGGCATTCCTTTTGAATCCAAGGTCGTTTCTGCTCACCGTACCCCAGATTTATTGTTTGAATATGCCGAAACGGCGGCTGAACGCGGTATTCAGGTCATTATCGCCGGCGCCGGTGGTGCTGCACATTTACCCGGAATGTTGGCGTCCAAAACAATTGTGCCGATATTAGGTGTTCCAGTGACCTCGCGTGCCTTAAAAGGGCTGGATTCTCTGCTTTCTATTGCGCAAATGCCGAAAGGCATTCCGGTTGCGACTTTTGCGATTGGTGAACCGGGCGCTGCAAATGCAGGTTTATTTGCCGTTTCGATGTTGGCCAATAATGACGAAAAATATGCAAAAAAACTCAATACTTTCCGCAAAAAACAGCGCACTAAAGTCCGCGCCATGAAATTACCTAAAGTATGAGCATTTTACCGGGATCGACGCTTGGCATGCTCGGTGGCGGTCAATTAGGCCGCATGTTCACTATTGCTGCCCGTACTATGGGTTACGATGTTGTGGTACTTGATCCCAATAAAAACAGTCCCGCCGGAATACTTGCAACAACACATATTTGCGCTGAATACTCCGATCAATTTGCCCTTGACCAAATAACGAAAAGCTGTGACGCAATTAGCACTGAGTTTGAAAATGTGCCAGCTTCAACCTTAGAGACGCTCGCAAAAACAAAACCCGTTCGCCCAGGTGCCAAAGCAATTTCCATTGCTCAGGATCGCATTCAAGAAAAAACTTTTTTAAAAGACAATGGTTTTTACACCGCGCCCTTTGCTGTTATTAACTCATTAGAGGACTTAAAAAATAATATCAGCACAATTGGTACCCCGGCTATTCTAAAAGTTTCACGTTTAGGCTATGACGGCAAAGGCCAGTTTGCTATTAATACTGGATCTGATATTGAAAAAGCATGGCAAACATTAGAAGGTGAAGCCTGTGTTTTAGAACAGCGCGTGCCTTTGGATATTGAAGTCTCTGTTGTGTTAGCACGCGGCACTGAAGGTGAGGTCAGCAGCTATCCCGTTTCAGAAAATATTCATCAAGGTGGTATTCTTGATATCAGTATTGTACCGGCTCGCATTGATCAAGCTATAAAAACAAAAATAATCAATATGGCAAAAGATATTGCCATTGCATTAGATTATGTTGGCATTATGGCGGTTGAGTTTTTTATCTCTGATGGAAAAATTCTTGTTAATGAAATTGCACCACGTCCTCATAACAGCGGTCACTACACTTTAGATGCCTGTGTGACGGATCAGTTCGAACAACAGGTTCGTGCCGTTTGTGGTTTAGCGTTAGGTGACACGACACTATTAACACCTGTTGTAATGGTAAATATGCTGGGGGATATCTGGCATAATGGGAGCGCACCTCAATGGCAAAAATTACTGAACCATCCTAATGTAAAACTTCATTTGTATGGTAAGCCTGAAGCGCGTCCCGGTCGTAAAATGGGTCACTTTAATGTCTTATCAGAAAATATTGATGATGCATTAAATTTGGCAGAAGAACTTAAGCAACAACTAAGTAAAGTGTAACCACTTTTAGTCCATTACAATTTAACGCATATTCATGTCCCAGAAAAATTCAGAAACTATTATTGATCTAATACGCCACGGTGAGCCCAAAGGTGGCCGTGCTTTTCGCGGACATTCTATTGATGATCCCTTAAGCGAAAAAGGTTGGCAGCAAATGTGGGATGCCGTTGGTGATGCTGCCCCCTGGGATTATATTATTACTTCACCGTTAGAACGTTGTCAGGCTTTTGCTGAAGCATTAATGGATACTTATAACATACCTTGTTCCAGCGAAGATAATTTTAAGGAAGTGGGCTTTGGTGATTGGGAAGGCCGTACACCTGATGAAATTAAACACGACAACTTAAAAGAGTACGAAGACTTTTATCTCGATCCGGTCAATAAGCGACCTCAGGGTGCTGAAAATTTAGATGCCTTTATTCAGCGAGTGACCAAAGCTTACAATAAAAGTATTGAAAATCATCAAGGACAACATATATTAATTGTCGCTCATGCCGGTGTTAATCGTGCCATAATTGCTAACGCTTTACATAGCGCCCCCATTGGGCTTTACCGCATTAAAGTAAATAATGCGGGTATTTCCCGAATAAAACATGATCATTTAGGTGACCACTTGCTTTATCACAACGTACAACTTGAAGACATCAATGCTGAATAGATAACAGGCAAATGCTATTACACCATAACAGTATTACATCATAACGGTATTACACCACTATGCTTACAGATAACGAAGTTAAAAAATTACGCGAAGATATCGTCTTTAGTGAAACACTTAAGGATATTCCTTTTGTATTCCACACTACATGGGGAATATTTTCACCGCGCAATATTGATGACGGTACTTTAATGCTATTAAAGTACCTTGAAATTAACGAAACAGATGATTGCTTAGACTTAGGTTGCGGCTATGGTCCTATTGGCTTAACCATGGCAAAGCTCGCGCCTAAAGGGGAAACAACATTAGTAGACAAAGATTTTAAAGCGGTTGAATACAGTAATATAAATGCCGAATTAAACCAGATTAAAAATGCCAAAGCACTGTTAAGCAATGGCTTTGATCAAATTCAAAAGAAAAAATTTAATATTGTTGTTTCAAATATACCTGCAAAAGTAGGAAATGAAATGTTGAGTTTGTTTTTATACGATGCTTACAAACAAATGCAACATGGCGGTAAAATTTATGTTGTTACCATTACAGGCTTAAGAAAATATATTAAACGCAACTTTGAGGAAGTTTTTGGTAATTATAAAAAGCTAAAACAAGGTTCAAACTATACCGTTGCCATGGCAACAAAAGAATAAACTATCAGAGGTTAATGTGAACGATTTCAATGATTCTATACGTAAAACATCACTATCCATTATGGGACAAATGATTTTCTGGAGCCGCTGGCTACAAGCACCGCTTTATCTTGGTTTAATTGTTGCCCAAGGTGTTTATGTTTACCTGTTTATGGTTGAGTTAACCCATCTTGTAACTGAAGCTGAAAAACTCGGTGAAACAGGAATCATGTTAATGGTGTTGGGGCTTATTGATGTTGTCATGATTGCAAACCTGCTCATTATGGTAATAATTGGTGGTTATGAGACCTTTGTTTCACGATTAAACCTGAAAGAACACCCTGATCAACCTGAATGGTTGTCGCATGTTAATGCTGCCACGATGAAAATCAAACTCGCAATGGCACTTATTGGTATATCTTCTGTTCACTTATTAAAAACATTTATAAATGCAGAAAACATGACAGAAGTAACAATGAAATGGCAAGTTATAATACATGTTGTTTTTATTCTTTCTGCTGTTGCCATGGCTTACACGGATCGTATTATGACAAAAACGCTATTAGATGCACATGGAAAAGGAGAGCACTAACTCTTTTTCAAACAATAAAAAGCCCGCACTATTATTTTAATGCGGGCTTTTTTATTGCTAAACATTAATGGCAAATATGGTAATCATTTTTTGTCTCTAATAATGCTAGGGCTAACTTAGCCTGAACAAAGCCATTTTCCGCTGATTTTTTCCACCACCGTGATGCTTCACAAGTCCGGCTCGACATACCAATTCCATTTGCATACAAGGCGCCTAAATTAAATTGCGCAATGGCATCACCGTTTATCGCAGCCATTCTCCACCATTTCAGGGCTTTTTTTAAATCTGGCTCAACTGAGCCATGGCCTGAAGCATAAATAATACCTAAATTATATTGCGCATCGGTGTTGCCTCTTTTAGCGGCTTTTTTCCACCAGTAAATAGCTTTTACAACATCCACTTTAGTACCCTGACCATTGGCATAGGATACGGCCAAATTGTGTTGAGCAGCACGAACATTGGCAATGGCCGCTTTTTGATACAATGTAAATGCCTTTTCTTTACTGATATCAACGCCTAAACCAATATCAAATTGTGACCCAAGAAAATATTGTGATTTGCTATGTCCCTGCTCAGAGAGAATAGCGAACAAACGAGCAGCATATGCATACTCTTTTACGTTATAAGCCATCTTCGCTTTAGCAAAATAAGTAAGTTGTTGCTGGTGAATAAAACCGGCTTCTTTTGAAAAGTTATATTTCTGTACAACACTTCCCGCTGACACCGACTGCACAACAAATAAACACGTTAAAAATAATAGCATTGCCGCGGTAAAAATATGATCGCGATACAAAATCACACTATTTAATACTTTTATTTTATTATCTGTTTTTTTTAAAGCCATCGAAATTTCCTCACCAGGTGAAACCCCTTTCAAATGCTCTTAAATAAAATATCGTCCAACATTAGCGATGCCTTTAAATAAATATTTGCCTTTTAAAATCATATGGTTAAAATGAATTACTCATTATAAAAATAGCTAAAAATATGACTCACTCTGATTCCGCAACACTTAGTAACACTTCCCTACCCCTTTGTGTCGATCTGGATGGAACCCTGATACAAACAGATTCTCTTTGGGAATCATGTCTACGCTTAATTAGCCAGAAGCCGTGGATGGTATTTTTATTACCCTTATGGTTATTTTTAGGCAAAGCGGGCTTCAAACAAAAAATCAGTTTATCCATAAATCTATCGCCTGACTCGCTACCCTATAATGCCAACTTATTGAAGTACCTCACCCAACAACGCCTACATAACCGTCACATCGTTTTAGTGACTGCCGCCAATAAAAAAATTGCTGAAGCGATTGCACAACACCTTAATATTTTTGATGAAATCATTGCCTCAGATGAAAAAAATAATTTATCCGGGAAAAATAAAGCAAAGGTTTTAATTGAAAAGTTCGGTGAGAACGCTTTTGTATATGCTGGCAATGCACAGGTTGACCTGGAAGTTTGGCAGCATGCAGCAGCGGCAATTGTGGTTAATGCATCAGAAAAATTAATCAACGATACAAAAAAAGTCACAACAGTTGAGGAAATATTTAACCAAAAAGAAAGGCCGTCTTTAAGAATAATTTTAAAAGCGATACGCATTCATCAATGGACAAAAAACCTACTGATTTTTACCGCATTAGTGCTTTCTCATAGTTGGTTCAATATTGAGTTACTGCAACTGAATCTATATGCCTTTTTCTCCTTTGGTTTTGCAGCCTCCTCTATTTACCTCATTAACGACCTTATTGATTTAGAGGCTGATAGAAAACACCGCAGTAAACGCAATAGACCGCTTGCTGCTGGCATACTCTCTATTCCCTTTGCTCTTTCTTTAATACCTATATTGCTCACCCTGGCATTTTTCTTTGCCTATCAGGTGACTACTGATTTTATTTCTATTTTAGGTATTTATCTTGTATTAACCACAGCCTATTCTTTGTTTTTAAAGCCTATTGCATTACTTGATGTTATAACCCTGACCAGTTTATATACTATTCGTATTATTGCCGGAGCCATTGCGATAAATGTTCCCATATCTTCTTGGTTACTCGCCTTTTCAATGTTTATATTTTTATCCCTTGCCTTAATAAAACGTTTTTCTGAATTAAAAAACCTTATACAACAAGGTGAAAAGAAAACAGAATCACGTGGCTATCATGTTGATGATCTTCACGCTATCAGTTTATTTGGCATTACAAGTGGCTATATTTCAATATTTGTCTTAGTCTTTTACATTCATGATTTACAGACAGGTTTACTATATACAACACCAGACTGGCTATGGTTTATGGCCATTGCTGTTTTGTATTGGATTAGTCGTATGTGGTTATTAGCATTCCGCGGGCAAATGAATGAAGATCCTGTTCTTTTTGCTATACGTGATCGAAATAGTTATATCATTAGTCTGCTCGTCGCAACCAGTTTATATTTGGCGCTATAATGAAAAATTATCAGTCATGGGGCCGTTATCCCCAAATTAATAAAGATAAACAGGATGTCTATCATGTCTATTCTGATTCATTTTCATTTCCTGACTTAAATGAAAATGATAGCGCTTCTTTTTTGGCTTATGCACAGGGCCGAAGCTATGGTGACGTATGTCTAAACGAAAATGGAATTTTGCTTGATACCCAGCACCTCGACCAATTCATAGACTACGACAAAGAAAAAGGTATCCTACGCTGTGAAGCAGGAGTAACTTTCGAAACAATTCTTCAACTTATTATCCCGCATAACTGGTTTTTACCTGTTACGCCAGGAACGAAATATATTAGTGTTGGTGGCGCAGTTGCAAATGATGTGCATGGAAAAAATCACCATAAAGTGGGCACATTTGGCAGGCATGTTCTAAAGTTTGAACTGTTGCGTTCGAATGGCGAACGTATAATTTGCAGTCCAACTGATAATACTGAATTATTTAATGCCACTATTGGCGGCTTAGGATTAACCGGCTTAATCAACTGGGTAGAATTTTCTTTAAAAAAAATACCCGGTAGCAATATCGAACAGGAAGCCTTTCGCTTTAATAACTTAAATGAATTTTATACGCTTTCCGACGACTCCAATAATAACTGGGAATACACCGTCGCCTGGATCGATTGCCTTGCTAATGGTGATGAATTAGGTCGAGGTCTGTTTATGCGTGGAAATCATTGTCCATCTAATAAAAAACATAAATTTAAACCGACAAAACTTTCAATTCCTTTTGATGCACCTGGTTTTTTATTAAACAAATATACCGTTCGTGCTTTTAACCATCTCTACTTTAAAAAGCCGATAAAACAATATTCAAAAATTGATTATGATCCTTTTTTCTATCCACTAGATGCGATTGCTAGCTGGAATAAACTCTATGGTAAAAAAGGATTTATGCAATACCAATGCGTCATTCCAAATGAACATCGCGAAATTGCAATGACAGAAATGCTTTCCGTTATTTCAGCAAGTGGCCAAGCCTCTTTTCTAACAGTATTAAAAGAATTTGGTGATATAAAATCACCGGGCATGCTTTCCTTTCCTCGCCCCGGCATAACTCTGGCGCTAGATTTTCCTAATCGTGGTCAAATTACACTAGATTTATTAAATCGATTAGATAACATAACACTTAAATATTCTGGTTCTGTTTACCCGGCAAAAGATGCGCGTATGAGCGCAGAGTCGTTTGCAAAGTACTACCCAAATTGGAAAGAATTTAAACAGTATATTGATCCACATTTCTCATCATCATTTAGACGCAGAGTTGCGCCTAAATAAAGTGTCATCAGGACTTACTCTATGTCAAATATATTAATTTTAGGCGCTACCTCCGCCATCGCTAAACATACTGCTCGCTTATTTGCAGCGGATGAACATTCACTCTATTTAGTTGCCAGAAACGAAGACAAACTTAACGCAATGAAACAGGATATGCTGGTACGAGGTGCAAAAGAAGTTAATTATGAAAAGTTGGATCTTGCAGATGACAAGCAGCATGCTCAACTTATTCAACGCATAACCAACACAATGGGTTCCATTGATACCGTACTTATTGCTTACGGTACACTGGCAAATCAGGAAATGAGTGCTTCAAGCTATGAAAAAACACTTAAAGAATTACAAATTAATTGTTTAAGCGTTATTTCTCTTCTGACGATATTAGCTAATCAATTCGAAACACAAGGTTCAGGCAGTATTGCTGTTATCTCATCACCATCAGGTGACCGTGGACGTCAAAGCAATTATATTTATGGCACAGCAAAGGGCGCTTTGAGTATATTTTTGCAGGGGTTACGCAACCGCCTGGCAAAATCAAAGGTGCACATACTCACTATCAAACCCGGCTTTGTAGATACCCCCATGACGAAAGACTTTAAAAAAGGATTTTTATGGGTAAGCCCGGAAGTTATTAGTAAAGGAATTTACAAGGCTATCAAAAAGAAAAAAGATATTGTTTATCTTCCCTTCTTCTGGTTATTTATTATGCTGATTATAAAATCGACACCGGAAAAAATATTCAAACATTTAAAATTATGAGTAAATCGGGCCAGGCCGAATTTCTACAATTTTTATTTGTTGGCGCAATCGCAGCAGGTATAAATTTCATTAGCCGCATTGGTTTTAATGAGTTTTTCTCTTATCGAATATCTATAGTTTTAGCTTATATTGTAGGCATGGTCATTGCTTTTACACTATTTAAATACTTTGTTTTTGCAAAGAGTGGCCAGCATTATATCGATGAGGTGAAAGGTTTTGTTATTGTAAATATTTTTGGTATTGCTCAGGTTTGGTTGATTAGCGTTGGGCTTGCTGAATATTTATTTCCTTATCTCAAACTCGAGTTTTATCCTAATGAAATAGCTCACTTTATTGCTTTAGGTATTCCTGCTATTTCAAGTTATTTTGGACATAAATATTTTTCTTTTAAAGTATAAAATCTAATTCAAGCTGTATTTATTTTTAAAACCACACTGTCCTACAGGTAACCAATCAGGTATAGCATAGAATTTCTTATTTATTGCTGACAAAACCTCTCTTCTATATAAATCATATTTAAAGCCTTGGCCTAATAAAACTTCAAAACCAACCCCTTTAATCTCAATATGCTTTCTTTCAAGACTTTCAAAAAATCGCTCATCTTTTTCAACATTTTCTAATGAGCGCTTAACCAATAAAATATTTTTTCCATCCAAATTCTTATAGTTAGTCAGTTTGTCATCTTCACGCGCATGTACAGAACCTTCAGAAAAAATAATAAAACGTTTTTCTGAGTAATATGATATTACCGAAGCCATACCGTAACTTACCATACCAAAGGTATAATCATTTTTGTATTGATCAAGTTCAGCTAATAGTTTTTCCGGATAAAAACCAACAACTAAATTTTGTAGCGTTTTATTTTTTGAGGTAAAAGTATCTATTGGTAAAGCCAGCAATGCAATTATAAATAAAACATGCAAGGTACTTAAGCCAAGCATAAAATAATAGCCATTGCGCCATTGCTTTACGGTTAAAACACCTGAAAAAGCGATAAAGAAAAAGGGGTAAAAACTAAATAACCAATGAAGTCCAATGGCTTTTCTCAGTAAAACAACTAAAAATATTAACAGCGGTATCATAAACAACCAAAAATATATTTGGCTGTATTTTTCATTAAAGATATTTTTAAGTTGCGCTCTGTTTTTAAATATGTAAAAAATAATAACGGGTGATAATAAATAACTTAATATACCAATGTAGCTTAAAAAGTTAGTCAAACCATCACTGTCTGATGACGCTCTGTTGTATACATTAAATAAAATATTGCTCCAACAATTATTATAGTTCCACCATAAATTCAGTAACACAAATGGCAGTACCATTAACACAGTAAGCCCAAGGCCAATAATAGAACGCTTGTTTCTTTGCAAGAATAGAATGTAAAAACCGTAAGTAACACCTAAAAGAACAGCAAAATACTTGGATATAAAGGCTAAACCTAAAAACAAACCCGACAAAATAAAGTAACGATAGGTGCTATGGTTTTCTTTTGCCTCAGATATCGCCCGATAAAAATACCAGGAAGAAACAAAACTAAATAAGACTAAAGGTGTGTCTGTGGTGATTAATACATTAATGACATTAACCGGGGCGACAAGAAAGGTTAGTGCAACTAAAGCAGCAACATCGGCTTTTTTATGTTCAAGTATTTTGAATATTGCATACGCTACAATAACCGGAAGTAATACAGATGGTAGTCGTAACCACCAGGCTGCATCAGAGACTGTAAGGAAGACAGCAATTAACCAACCAACAAACGGGGTGTGATCATAATACCCATAATCAAGGTTCTTACCCCAAACAACAAAATACGCTTCATCACCGGTCATCGGTAACCAGGCAGATAAAATTAAACGGAATAATGCAACTACAACTAATGCTTTAAGAAAGAAAGCCTTGCCATTATCCTCATCTAATCTTAAGTTAAACACGGCTAGCCTCGAATTGCGATTTCCATATTATTAAACGCTTGTTGCCAGTCCTCCCGGCTGCATTCATCCTTTGCCATTAATTCAATAACTTCATAAGCAAGCTGACGGTTTTCGGGAGTAAACTCTTTTAATTTTCCAAGCATATACATGTGCCCTGTTTTTTCAACATTTAGCGTTGCCACTAACGCAAAAAGCAGTAATGACTGCCCTGAACGCGGATCATCTGTTATCTCTTGCGTAATTTTTTTTAATATTGAGTCTGACATAATTTAACCTACTATCATTACTTTTCACTATTTTTGGATATAAAAAAGGCGGGTATAAAACCCGCCTTCCACTATAAATAAAGAATAAACTTATTTATAGAAGCCAATCATTGTTTCTAATGATTTAACTTTAATTTTATCTGCATTGCCTGCTGCACCAAATGCTTCAAAACGTGCCTTACAAATATCTTTCATAGCCGCAGTAGATTCTTTTAAGAATTTACGTGGATCAAAGTTAGATGTGTTTTCAGCAAGATGCTTACGAACTGAACCGGTAGACGCCATACGTAAATCAGTATCGATATTAACTTTACGAACACCTGATTTAATACCTGCCTGAATTTCTTCAACTGGCACACCGTAGGTTTGACCCATGTCACCACCGTAGTTGTTGATAATTTCTAGCCAGTCTTGTGGCACTGAAGAAGAACCATGCATAACTAAATGCGTATTTGGTAATTTAGCATGAATTTCTTCAATACGATCAATTCGTAAAATATCACCTGTAGGCTCTTTAGTAAATTTATACGCACCGTGTGAAGTACCGATTGCGATTGCTAATGCATCAACGTTAGTTGCTGCAACGAAATCAGCTGCTTCATCAACCGCTGTTAAAAGCATATCTAAATCAAGTTTGCCTTCTGCACCATGGCCATCTTCTTCACCCATTTCGCCGGTCTCTAATGAACCTAAGCAACCGAGTTCACCTTCAACTGAAACACCGCCAGCGTGAGCCATTTTTACAACTTCTTTAGTTACGTCAACGTTATATTCAAAAGATGCTGGTGTTTTCATATCAGCCATTAATGAACCATCCATCATAACGGATGAGAAACCAGACTGGATAGAACGTAAGCACACTGCTGGTTCTGAACCGTGATCCTGGTGCATTACAACAGGAATATGAGGATACATTTCAATTGCTGCAGCAATTAAGTGACGTAAGAACGGTTCGCCCGCGTAAGAACGTGCGCCTGCAGAACCTTGCATGATTACAGGGCTATTCGCTTCATCAGCAGCTTGCATGATAGCGTGAACTTGCTCCATATTGTTTACGTTAAATGCTGGCATACCGTAATCATTTTCAGCTGCATGATCTAATAGTTGTCTAAGTGATATAAGGGCCATGATGACCTCCTTAAAATTTTAGTTTTTAAAGTTAAGTTTTATAAATAGTTAATTTAGTTTTTCTGGTTCTACTGATTGATCTAAATCGCCACCAACACGAACTATCGACATCGTATTAGTACCACCAGCATCACCCATAGTTTCGCCACGTGTAACGAGAATTAAATCACCATCACGTACTGCACCGCGGCGAAGTAATTCATCCACCGCTTCTTTCATAATGGTTGAACGATCTTCATCATCTGCAACTTCAAAACTCACCGGATAGACACCTCTAAATAAAGTGACTTTACGGCGTGTTTCAACATATTTTGTTAAAGCATAAATTGGGATACCTGAACTAATTCGTGACATCCAACGAGGTGTTGAGCCCGATTCGGTTAAAGAGGCAATTGCTTTTACCCCTAAATGGTTCGCGGTATACATTGAAGCCATTGCAATCGCTTCATCAATTCGCCCAAAATGGGTATCAATACGATGATCAGATTTTTTAGCGATACGTTCTTTCTCAGCAACCAGACAAATTCTGTCCATCGCCGCAATCGCTTCAGCAGGATACTTACCACTTGCTGTTTCTGCTGAAAGCATAACTGCATCGGTACCATCCAAAACGGCATTGGCAACATCGAAGACCTCAGCACGTGTTGGGATATGACTTGTGATCATCGATTCCATCATTTGAGTTGCTGTGATGACGATACGATTCATCTTGCGTGCTTTTTGAATCAGCATTTTTTGTACTGGTGGCAATGCAGCATCACCAATCTCGACACCAAGATCACCACGCGCAACCATAATGACATCGGATGCTTCGATAATATCATCTAAATTATCCAAAGCATCGGCACGTTCAATTTTAGCAACGATATCAGCATAACCACCCGCCGCTTCCATTAACTCACGCGCATCATGTAAGTCCTGACCAGTAACCGGGAATGAAACGGCTAAATAATCCGCTTCCATTTTTGCTGCCGTTTTAATGTCTTCTTTATCTTTAGCCGTTAATGCGGGGGCAGATAAACCACCACCTTGCTTATTCAGCCCTTTACGATCGGAAAGCTCTCCACCGATAGCCACTTTACAGCGTACTTCAGTGCCCTCAACTTCATCAACCCAAAGACTAATACGGCCATCATCTAGCAATAGAGTATCGCCACGTTTTACATCTTGCGGTAATGCCTTATAAGCCATACCAACGCGTTCTTGTGTCCCTGCATTTGGATCCATTGCAGTATCAAGGATAAATGCGTCACCATCATTTAAGATAATTTTTGTATCTTTAAATTTCTCGATACGAATTTTTGGTCCCTGAAGGTCACACAAAACACCAACCTGTCTGCCATGTGCACGGGCGCGATTGCGTAATTTTTCAGCGCGCTCTATATGTTCTTCAGGATTACCATGCGAGAAATTAATACGGACAACATCAACACCCGCTTCTATTATACGATCCAACATTTTTGCATCGTTCGTTGCAGGGCCTAATGTGGCTATGATTTTAGTACGTCTCATATTTTTTAAATTTATTCTCTCTAATTATTTTGCTTGTTCTTCTAACATAGCAACGGCTGGCAATACTTTTCCTTCTAAGTACTCAAGGAATGCGCCACCCGCTGTTGAGATATATGACACTTTATCGAAGATATCATATTTCTGGATTGCCGCAATTGTGTCACCGCCACCGGCTAAACTAAAGCCAGCAGATTCTGCAATTGCCATTGAAACAGTCTTAGTACCTTCACCAAACTGATCGAATTCAAATACGCCAACAGGACCATTCCATACAATCGTTCCTGCTTTAGAAATAATGTCTGCCAAAACTTTTGCCGAGTCAGGGCCAATATCAAAAATCATATCATCGTCAGCACATTCATCAGCAGCTTTTAATGTTGCTTCTGCTGTTTCTGCAAATTCTTTTGCACAAACAATATCTGTCGCGATTGGAATACTTGCACCACGTGCTTCCATTTTTTCAATGAGTGCTTTTGCAGTATCGACTAAATCTTCTTCATATAAAGATTTACCCACGTTAAAACCTTTAGCCGCTAAGAACGTATTTGCGATACCGCCACCAACAACAAGCTGGTCAACTTTTTCAGATAACGCTTCTAATACGGTTAACTTAGTAGAAACTTTAGAACCGCCCACGATAGCAACCATTGGACGAGCGGGCTCTGCTAAAGCTTTAGCAAGGCTATCTAATTCATTTGATAATAAAATACCCGCACATGCTGTTGGCGCTTGAACACCGACACCATGAGTCGATGCTTGTGCACGGTGAGCCGTACCAAATGCATCCATAACAAATACGTCACATAATGCCGCATACTTTTTAGATAGAGCTTCGTCGTCTTTCTTCTCGCCCGCATTGAAGCGAACGTTTTCTAATAAAACACATTCACCAGCTGCAACATCAAAACCTCCATCGAGGTAGTCTTTGATCAACTTAACGTCTTTACCCAATTTTTCAGACATCACGGTTGCAATAGGCGCTAATGAATTTTCTTCATCCGCTTTACCTTCTTCGGGACGGCCACGGTGAGACATCACCATGACTGAAGCACCCGCTTTCATAGCGTGCTCAATCGTTGGCATAGATGCTGTAATACGTGCATCTGAAGTTACTTTTCCATCTTTAACAGGGACATTTAAATCAGCACGAATTAAAACGCGCTTACCTGCAAGATCAAGATCAGTTAATTTGATAAAAGACATGTAAAACTCCTAAAATTTTAAAATATTTAACGCAAAGACGGTGCCAGAACCTGCCACGCAGGTTAGGGTAGTACTGAACGAAACGCGTAGCGGTTCATTAAGTACAGAGTACGCCAAGGAACGCAAAGTTTTATGTATAAAAACCAACACCTTTGCGTTAAATATTTTTAAACCTATACCTATTAAATTTGAATTAGGATTCAACTAATACTTAGTTAGTTGAACCCCATTCCAAAATCTTTTTCTCTAATAACTAAACTAGTTAAAAGAGATTAAGCGAGAGATTTTTTCTGCTAGCAAGGCGGAGGGGGAATTTGATCGCGAAGCGTACAATAAGTACGTGAGCTATCAAATTTTCCCGACAACGCCGCTAGCGGGAAAAAGATCCGCTTAATTAGCAGCTACGTGTTCTACGAAGCGCATCATGTTACACGTGTAACCATATTCGTTATCGTACCAAGATACTAACTTAACGAATGTGCCGTCTAATGCGATACCTGCTTCTGAATCAAAGACTGAAGAGAAACCAACACCACGGAAATCTGTAGAAACAACTTTTTCATCTGTGTAGCCAAGAGTACGACTCATGTCACCAGATTCAGAAGCCGCTTTCATTGCAGCACAAATATCTTCGTATGAAGCTTCGCTGTTTAATTCAACCGTTAAATCAACGACAGAAACGTCTGAAGTTGGTACGCGGAAAGCCATACCTGTTAATTTGCCATTCAATTCTGGAAGTACAACACCTACTGCTTTAGCAGCACCCGTTGAAGATGGGATGATATTTTCTAAAATACCACGACCACCGCGCCAGTCTTTCATTGAAGGACCATCTACTGTTTTTTGAGTTGCAGTTGCAGCATGAACAGTCGTCATAAGACCACGTTTGATGCCCCACTTGTCATTGATAACTTTAGCAATTGGCGCTAAACAGTTCGTTGTACAAGATGCTGCTGAAACGATTTTTTGACCCGCGTATTCGTTGTGGTTAACACCGTATACGAACATTGGCGTGCCATCTTTAGAAGGTGCAGATTGAACAACTTTACCTGCGCCTGCATCGATGTGCTTCTGACAGCTTTCTTCTGTTAGGAAGAAACCAGTACAATCGATAACGATGTCTGCTTTAACGTCGCCCCATTTAAGGTCTGAAGGATCACGTTCTGCTGTTAAACGGATTTCTTTACCGTCAACAATCATCGCACCTTCTTTATATGAAACTTCACCACCGAAACGGCCATGAACTGAATCATACTTCAACATGTATGCTAAGTAATCAGCATCTAATAAATCATTGATACCAACGATTTCGATGTCTTTAAATTCATTGTATACCGCACGGAAAACCATGCGACCAATACGGCCAAAACCGTTAATACCGACTTTAATTGTCATTGTAAATCCCCTTACTAAAGTTAAAAGTTTTAAAAATTAAACTTAACGCAGAGTTCGCTGAGACGCAGAGTTCGCAGAGTTTTATATAATTTACTTTGCGTTCTCTGCGTCTCTGCGCTCTTTGCGTTGAAATATTTACATTACTGATTCAACTGCTTTTACTACGTTTTCAACAGTGAAACCAAACTCTTTAAAGAGTTCACCTGCCGGAGCTGATTCACCAAATGTTGTCATACCTACAACGACATCTGCGTATTTGTACCAGGCATCCGGAATTGCTGCTTCAACGGCCACTGTTGCAATACCCTGTCCTAATACAGCAGTTTGATAATCATCATCTTGTCTTTCAAACGCATCAACAGACGGCATAGAAACAACACGAATATTTTTACCACTCATTGCTTCTGCTGCACCTGTCGCTAAAGCAACTTCAGAGCCTGTCGCAATAATGATTGCATCAGGTTCGCCGTCACAATCTTTTAAGATATAGCCACCCTTCGCGATATCTGCAATTTGAGCATCGCTACGATCATTATGTGGCAATCCTTGACGCGAGAAAATCAATGTAGAAGGACCATCTTTTCGTTCTACCGCTTGCTGCCAACATACTGCTGCTTCAACCGCATCGCATGGACGCCATACTGCCATGTTTGGAATCATGCGTAACGTTGGAATTTGTTCTACAGGTTGATGCGTAGGACCATCTTCACCTAAACCAATTGAGTCATGCGTGAAGACGAAGATGCTACGAATTTTCATTAATGCAGCCATACGCAATGCATTACGTGCATATTCAGAGAACATTAAGAATGTTGAACCAAATGGAATTAAGCCACCGTGTAACGCGATACCGTTCATGATTGCAGACATACCAAACTCACGCACACCGTAACGAATATAGTTCGACACTTCACTGTTATCCATTGGCTTGAAACCAGACCATTCAGTCAGGTTTGAACAACCCAAATCAGCTGAACCACCGAATAACTCAGGTAACATAGGTGAGTAAGCTTCGATAGAGGCTAATGATGCCTGGCGAGTCGCAGGGCTTTTCGCTTCAGCAACAATGCTGGCAATGAATTCGGCAGATTTTGCTGCCCAATCAACAGGTAATTCACCCGAAACTCGACGTTCGTATTCTGCTGCTAATACAGGGTATTCCTCTTTATAGGCAGCAAACTGTCTATCCCATACAGCTTCTTTCGCAGCACCTTTTTCTTTCGCATCCCAGCCCGCATAAACATCAGCAGGCACTTCGAAAGCACCGTGATCCCAACCTAATGCAGCTTTAGTTAAGTTGATTTCTTCTTCACCTAATGGCGCACCATGACAGGCATGTGAACCCGCTTTGTTTGGCGAACCAAAACCAATTGTCGTCTTACAACAAATCATCGTTGGCTTGTCGGTCATTGCTTTCGCTGTTTCGATTGCTTTAGCAAGCGCATCAGAGTCATGACCATCTACGTCAGCAATAACATGCCAGCCGTAAGATTCAAAACGCTTAGGCGTATCATCAGAGAACCAGCCATCAACGTGACCATCGATAGAAATACCGTTATCATCCCAGAACGCAATTAACTTACCTAAACCTAACGTACCGGCAAGTGAACACGCTTCGTGAGAAATACCTTCCATTAAACAGCCATCGCCCATAAAGACATAGGTGTTGTGGTCAACGATAGTGTGGCCTTTTTGGTTAAACTGCTGTGCCATTGCTTTTTCAGCAATCGCCATACCGACGCCATTCGTAATACCCTGGCCGAGTGGACCCGTTGTTGTTTCAATACCTGGCGCATAACCGTACTCAGGATGACCCGGCGTTCTGGAATGTAACTGACGGAAGTTTTTCAAGTCATCAATTGAAAGGTCATAACCTGTTAAATGGAGCAATGAATATATAAGCATAGAACCGTGGCCATTCGAAAGAATGAAGCGATCACGGTTAGACCAGTCTGGGTTAGCTGGGTTGTGGTTCATATTATCGTTCCACAATACTTCCGCGATATCCGCCATCCCCATTGGGGCACCCGGATGACCAGAATTGGCTTTTTGTACTGCATCCATACTTAAAGCACGGACTGCATTTGCTAATTGTTTACGTGATGACATAAGAATGTCTCCCTGATAAGTTTCAAAATTAAAAGTCTTTTCATGCTTCTATGTGTTTGATTTAACACGATAAATAGCAAAACCACTGCCCACATAATGAGCAATAGCTAAAAATTAGGTCTCAAATTATGAGATTGAAGCCGATATCTACGACAGCTTTACCCCGTGTCCATTTTCCAAAATACAGATGCCAAAGCGCCCGTATCCAATATTTCCCCAATAACAGAAAACGGAGCCGGCAATTCTCCCATTTTTTACCCCCCCGGGGCAAGGAAAATCAACGGTATAATAAGGTTTTAGAGGAGAGAGATAAGTTGAATTTATGTGGTTTTTAGCGAAGAAATACTACCATTGGCTCCGTCTTTTTCATGCCGCCATCGGATCGAACCGTCTCTTTAACACGGTTAAATTGATCTTGAGAGCCCCCAACTTTGTAGTGAGAGACAATGGCTTTTTCAACCGTAATATAATGAAGGCCTCAATATATTATGGCTATTGTATACCTGCTAACTATCAGCATCCCGTTGCCATAAGTAGTACATCAAAGGCGTCACAAACAAACTCAATATCGTTGCGGCAATGGTACCAAATGCCATCGAAACACCTAAACCACCAAAAACAGGATCACTTATCATAATGGCAGAACCCGCAACTACCGCAAGCGCTGTAAGTAATATTGGACGAGATCGGGCTGCACCCGCTTCAAGCACCGACTCTCTCACACTAAAACCACGTTCACGATAATCGAGAATAAAGTCAACCAACAAAGTTGAGTTGCGTACGACAATACCGGCTAAAGCGATCATGCCAATCATTGATGTGGCGGTAAATGGTTGCCCTGTGATCCAGTGACCCGGAAATATTCCGATCATAGTTAATGCAGTTGGCGCTATGACCAGTATCGGTAACGTAAACTGACCGTAGTAAGCAACCATGAGAAGATAGATCAATACGATAGCAACAATAAATGCCGCACCTAAATCACGAAAAACATCTAAGGTTAAACGCATCTCACCATCCCATAATAAATGATAATTATAGGTATTATCAGGTTGAGTACTGGTAAAGCGCATGCCGCCTGTTTTAATGCTTTGTCCGTCAGCAAACTCGCTGTTATCTAACCGCTGATCCATCTCGAGTAAAGAGTAAACCTGAGACCCTTGTTTAGGTTCAGCCGAAACATATACAACCGAATTCGCATCTTTAGTAAATAATGGTTTGGGGACAATTGACTCTTCTACAGTTGCAATACTAGAAAGTTGTACCACACCTTGATTACTAGAAAGATAAATACGATCCAGATCTGATGCATGTACGCGAAATTTCTGCGGTAAACGTACGTTAATATTTACTGGATGTCGTTCGCTCTCAATATGAATAGCACCAATATCATAACCGCTTAAAAAATCACGTAAAGCACTTTTCACCGTTGCTGTAGCAACGCCTAAGCGGCTGGCTTTATCCTTATCCAGAACGATGCGTAGCTCACGTTGGTCTTCACCAAGAGAATCATCAATATCCACAACATCATAGGTATTTTCAAATACCTCACGAACATGCTTCGCTGCCAATTGTTGCTGTTCATAATTTGGTCCATAAATTTCAGCCAATAATGTTGCACGCACAGGGGGACCAGGAGGATCTTCCACTAATTTCACATTTGCTTCAGGATGCGATTCAAGCGTCGCTTGTAACCTTTTCCTTAGGTCTACGACCAGCTCTTCCGACTTTAACGAGCGTGAATGTTTATCAACCAAGTTCACCCGAATATTAGCCAAGTGAGAACCTTGACGAAAAACAGAGCCGCGTAACATACCGTTAAAATCGATAGGCCCGGCTTTACCAATGTAAGTTTGGTAATTCTCTACCATTTCATCCTGACGTAAAATAACAGCAATATCACGCGCCACTGCATCAGTTGCTCTTAATGGCGTACCTTCAGGCATATCAATCGTTATGTTAAAAGTATTTTGATCACCTTTCGGTAACATTTTTAGTTCTACACTACCTGTTGTCAAAGGACCATTAATACCGGCGGGACGAATAAACTGCCAGCCCGGCTGAAGTAAAGATGCAATAAATAAAACAAGGACAACAACCCAAAAGCCTTGTCGTTGTTTTTTATTATCAAACAAGGGGACGGCAAGTCTCATATATAAATTGTGAATCCAATCATTGGAATCTTCATCTTTTTCATTCATCGTTTTATCAGGCATCGATGAAGGTAGCCAGCGAAGTGCAATCCATGGGGTAAGCATATAAGCAATAATCAATGATGCTCCCATGGCAATAGGAACATTAAACGGGATCGGCCCCATGTATGGCCCCATCATGCCGGTAACAAAAGCCATTGGAATAAAAGCAAAGATGACAGCAATGGTAGCAATGATTGTTGGCTTACCCGTCTCATTCGTGGCACGAATAATAATGTTTGCTTTATCTTTTAAATCTTTAGCGCCGTGATGGAGGTGACGATGAATATTCTCTATAACAACAATGGCATCATCCACTAATAATCCTAAGGCTAAGATCAAAGCAAATAATGTGATTCGGTTTATGGTCTGATCGGCAAAAAAACCAACCGCCAAAACAATAAATAAAATCAAAGGAATATTCATGGTAACAATCGACGCTTCACGCCAACCTAAGAAAATCAACATAATGATAATAATCGATACGATAGCAATTCCTAAATGCTCGACCAAAAGGTTAACTGCTGAATTTGCCTTCTTGCCAGAATCACGTGCGATGGTCACAAGGACATTATCAGGAATAAAGTCACCCTTAAGTTCATCGAGTTTATTTTCAATACGTTGGGTTACAAAAACAGCATTAGTACCACGTTTTTTTGATAATGCGATTGAAATCGCATTGTATTCAGGCTCACCTTGAGAAACATGATCAGATGCTTTACCAAACCCCATACGATGTATCGAATTAAGCTCAGTGCTACCATCAACAATATCAGCAACATCTCTGAGATAAACAGGTTGTTCTTTCATCTGACCAACAAGCAGACGTCCGACTTCACTGGCCGATTGTAAATAACCATCTAACCAAACACGGCTAACATGGTTGTTCGACACGAGCTGTCCAACCGGCCCCCCTACATTGGCGCTGCTCAAAACTTTATGTAAGGAATCAAGAGGTATCTTATAAGCTGCCAGACGCACCGGATCGATTGTAATGCGTACCGAGCGATCGCGGCCGCCAACAATATCGACCACAGAAATTCCTTCGAGTGGTGCAAGTTGCTCTCTTACTCTCTCTGCCAGACGTTTTAACATAAGGCCATCGAGTTCTTCAGAAGCCAAATTAATAACCGAAACAGGAACATCATCAACATCAGCAGGCTTTATCATAGGTTGCGATGCACCGGGAGGAATACGATCAATATTTTGCATAACACGGTCATAGAGTTTCACCATACTCTGACCTTTGTCTTCGCCTACTTTAAACATCACGGTTACTATACCCATCGCATTCAATGATGTTCCGTAAGTATGATCAACGCCGGTCATTTCACGTAAAAGCATTTCTAATGGTCGAATCACAAGGTTCTGAATTTCTTCGGGACTCGCACCTTGCATATGCACAATTACATTGGCAGCAGGTACATCAATTTGCGGATTCTCTTCGCGTGGCGTGACCATAAGAGCTAACACACCAATAATTAAAATTAATATACTGAGGATCGGTGTCAGGTTGCTGCCCATTGCAACCTTGCCGAGCTTACCGGCAATGTTAAGCTGTTCGTCTTGCTTACTCATCCGCGTTACCGTTGGCAACAACAAGTGTACCCGTCGAGATTGAAGGTGGAGGATTATTGATCACCCGTTGCTGAGGTTTTAAACCTGCCGCAACTTCAATACGATCACCTAATTGCTGACCTAAACGCAGCAAGCGGTAATGAGCAATATTATTATCGTCAACAATATAGACACCTTCCAAACCATTACGTCTTATTAGTGCCGACATTGGTAATAACAAACTTTCTTGCTGACCTACTGTAAAGTACACTTCAACAAAGATGCCCGGGCGAATGTCTTTATGTGCAGGGACAGATGCCTTAACCAGAAATTTATGACTATTAATGTCTGCGACTTGTACTACCTGGCGCACTTCGCCCATCAAAGGTTGTTCGATAGAAGAAATATTAAGCTTAACTTTATCATTATCATTAATTGATGCGATGTGCTTTTCCGATACATAAGTTTTAACAAGAAGATGTAGAGGATCTTCCAAAGTTAAAATAGGCAAGCCCGGAGAAGCTAAGTCACCAACATTAAGACGTTTTTCTACAATAATTCCGTCGACGGGTGCACGCACTACCGCATAACCAAGTTGATTTTGTGCCTGGGTCACTTTTGATGCTGCAACATCATAACGTAACTTAATCTGGTCAAATTGCTGTTGCGTTACCGCTTTATCAGCCAGCAGACTCTGATAACGTGTCAGATCAACTTTTGCATTATTTAAATCTGCTTTTGCCTGTGCCAGTTGTTGTTTAGTATCAACGGGATCGACTCGAAAAAGGATATCTCCTTTTTTTACTTTACTTCCTTCACGTACTTTTATATTACGAATATAGCCAGATAAACGCGAGCTTACTTCTACACGATGATCTGACGTTATAATTCCGCTTGTAGAGTAATATTCGTTGATCAATTCTTTTTTTATACTAAAAATATCAACCTTGACGGCTGTTTTTTTCTTTTCAACACTAACATTACTCTCACTACATGCGATCAGACCTGAGCTTAATAAAAACACGAGAAGAGCATGTTTAGTAAACATTTTCATTATTGGAGATCCTTTAAATTTAATTTTCCTGCAGTGAGTAATAAGGTCACTCTTGCGAGGGTGACGTTATACTTAGCTCGAATAAACTCTGCCCGGGAAACATCTAACTGTGCCTGAGAATCAAGAAGTTCATTTGTTTTTTCCAAACCTTGCTTGTAACGTAAAGTGCGAATGCGCAACGCTTCCGTTGCTTGTTGTTCTGCTTGTTGTTTTACATGTTGACGTTGAATCGCTTCGTCCAGCATACGAACCGCTCGTCTCACTTCATTTCGGATTGCATATTGCTTATCAATGATTTGATGCTGTACCCCTAATGCTTTTGCTGAAGCCTTATTCACTGCTGCATAATCAGAGCCTCCAGAAAAAACATTCCAATTTAGTTGTACTGCAACGCTTGATTGCTCATTTTCAAGTTCAAACTTGTCGCTATTCCACTGCTTCGATAGTTGCATATTCAACTTTGGCCTGAAGGCGGATTGAGCTTGTGCAATACCTGCACGATGAAATTTATGCTGAAATTTTAATGCAAGTAAGTCTGGACGGTTTTCCGCAGCCCAATCAATTAACAAACTTTTGTTCGCAACAACATCTGAAAATAAATCAGGTCGCTGAAGCAACAGCTCTGTATCTACATTCAGATTTAAAAGATGTTTTAAAGTGTCTTCTGCGGTTTTATACTCATTATTTGCCTGTGTTAGCATTATTTCTGCGTTGAGGCGGTGTATACCGGTGTCCATGACATCACTCTTAATCACGACGCCCTTACGGTGAAGCGCTTTTGTCGTTTTTAAGTGCCGTTGTGCAGCCTGAAAGGATTTTTCTGCCGCCGCCATTTGCGCTTTCGCCTGGAAAATACGCGTGTACGCCTGAATAACATTAAACAGTAGCTGTTGTCGTTGCGCCGCCAGCCCCATCTTATTGGCAGCAAAATAGTTTTTTGCCTGACTTTTTGCCGCAAACAGCGCTCCGCCTTGATACAGCGGTACATTCACATCAACCTGAGTTTTTACATTTTGATAATTATCCGGATTATTCAAAGAGGCAGGAATAAAATCGCTGGAATTGATGTTTTTTTGTTGGAGCTTTGAACCAAACACATGCAGAGGTGAATCTGTATCAACATAGGCTGTCGAAACCGTCACTTGAGGCCAAAAAGAACCAGAAGCTTGATCCAGGCCAGCTTCTGCCTGCACTAAATCAGACCGCGTAGCAGCAAGTAACTGATTTTGTTTCAGCGCAAATTCCATCGCCCCAATAAGGTTTAAGCTAAGGGTTTCAGATAGAACCGGGGACTGAAATAAAAATCCAACCAATAAAATAAGGAACTGGGGTTTCTTTAGTGTTGTCATTAAGCACCTTAAATATAATTAAATTTATCGGGTCAACATACCGTACCAATCCAAGAGAGATCCTTCTTTCTCCACACAGAAGATATCTCCGTGGATTACACCGTAAAATTGAATAAAATGTAACACACAAAAATAATCAGATGTATTCGCCGAGCACATCGTATATTAGATGTTAATAATATAAGATAACACTAATATAGATGTTTTATAAAGAATTCAACCATAAAAAGAAAAAATTAACCTCAAAACACAAAAATCACTTCAAATATATCCTTTATTAGATGCTTATTCTTTCCACTTAATCGAGCAGCCCATGCTGGGAATTTGCTCGGTGGGACCTTTACCCGTTTCAGCAACAGTTTTCATCGACTCAAATAAGTCCCGACGCACATTTTCATCCGCTGTTTCTTTTCGGCTTTCATCAAAGCGGCCACGATATTGCAATTTTAAGTCCGCGTTATAACCAAAGAAATCCGGTGTACACACCGCACCGTAGGCCTTTGCAACCTGCTGAGTTTCATCAAATAAATAAGGGAATGAAAAGCCAAACTCTTTCGAAATTTTTTGCATGTTTTCAAACGAATCTTCAGCATACTCAGTGGGGTCATTTGACATAATGGCAACCGTGTTCACACCCAACTCTTTTAATGCACGGGTATCCCGAACAAGCCGTTTCATAATGGCTTTAACATACGGGCAATGGTTACAAATAAACATTACCAGCAAGCCTTTATCTCCGGCACAATCTTTAAGCGACCAGGTATTACCATCCACTCCTGCTAATGAAAAATTGTGTGCATCTTTGTCAAACTCGCAGACCGGTGTTTCTAAACTAACCATACTGAAAACCCTTCTATTTATGTGTAAAAGTACTCTTTATCTTATATCAACTTTACCATTAATTCAGTTACTTTGACTTAAAGCATAAATTGGTTATACTAAAACGCAGTTACAGCGCCGATTTGAATTCAGATTGCGGGCGCTTAATAAATACGGCTAAAGCGGAATACAGATAAAAATTCCAAAAACCGCTTTAGTCTTTACGCTAAAGCGGTTTTTTTATGGAGAAAAGTAACAATGGCAAGTAATTTATTTACCTCAGAATCAGTATCAGAAGGTCATCCGGATAAAGTTGCAGATCAAATTTCAGACTCAATCCTGGATGCAATTTTAGAACAGGACCCTAAAGCACGTGTTGCATGTGAAACCATGATTAACACCGGTATGGTCATTTTATCGGGTGAAATCACCACATCTGCCGTGATTGATTACAATTCCGTAGTACGTAATCGCGTACAGGAAATTGGTTATAGCAGCTCAGACATGGGCTTTGATTTTGATTCTTGTGCCGTGTTAACGGCCATTGATAAGCAATCAGCAGATATTGCGATGGGTGTTGATGAAGCAGACGATGATGCTGCATCACAAGGTGCAGGTGATCAGGGCTTAATGTTTGGTTATGCCAGCAATGAAACAGACGTTTTAATGCCCGCGCCAATTACCTATGCACACCGTTTAGTAAAGCGTCAGGCAGAAGTGCGTAAAAATGGCACATTGCCATGGTTACGCCCTGATGCAAAAAGTCAGGTCACTTTCCGTTATGAAGATAATAAACCCGTCGGTGTTGATGCGGTTGTTTTATCCACTCAACACAGTGCTGATATTGCAACTGATGTATTACGTGAAGCGGTGATGGAAGAAGTGATTAAACCTGTTCTGCCGTCAGAGTGGCTGGATGCAAATACAAAATACTTCATTAACCCGACAGGTCGCTTTGTTATTGGCGGCCCGGTAGGCGATTGTGGTCTGACCGGCCGTAAGATTATTGTTGATACTTACGGTGGTATGGCACGTCACGGTGGTGGCGCATTTTCGGGTAAAGATCCTTCTAAAGTGGATCGTTCTGCTGCCTATGCAGGTCGTTATGTTGCTAAAAATATTGTTGCTGCGGGCCTTGCTGATCGTTGTGAAATTCAGGTCTCTTATGCCATTGGTGTATCGGAGCCAACCTCTATCAGCATCGAAACGTTTGGTACCGGCAAAGTAGACGATAACCGTATTGTTGAACTTGTGCGTGAAATTTTTGACCTTCGTGCAGGCGGTCTGGTACAAATGCTTGATTTGCTTCACCCAATCTACGCACCAACAGCGGCATATGGCCACTTTGGTCGTGAAGACTTAAATGTCAGTTGGGAAAAAACAGATAAAGCAGATGCTTTACGCGATGCGGCAGGAATCTAAAAACCAAAACCTCAACGCAGAGCCGATGCCAGAACGTGAGGAACACGTTAAGGTAATACTGACGAAACGCAGCAGCGGTTCATTAAGTGCAAAGAACGCCAAGCTACGCAGAGTAGACACTTTACTTCTTTGCGAAACTTAGCGTTCTTTGCGACTTTGCGTTAGATTTTTTTTCGACTACAATATACAACTGACTGTTTTTTTTGAGGGGCGCTGCAGCGGAATTAAATTTTCGTCAGGCTCAAAAAAGACAGATTCAATTCAACTGTACCTTTCACAGCTGTAATTGGATAAAACGGCGCTCATTCTTTTAACTTTTACTAGGAGAATGATGCACATGAATGCTGATTTTACCGATTACAAAATTGCCGACATTTCACTTGCTGAATGGGGCCACAAAGAAATTAAGATTGCTGAAACTGAAATGCCGGGGCTTATGGCACTTCGCGAAGAATTCGGCAAAGACCAACCTTTAAAAGGCGCTCGTATCATGGGCAGCCTTCATATGACGATTCAAACAGCCGTTTTAATAGAAACACTCGTTGCTTTAGGCGCTGAAGTTCGTTGGGTATCTTGTAATATTTTCTCAACGCAAGATCACGCTGCTGCTGCAATCGCAGATCAAAACATTCCTGTTTATGCATGGAAAGGCGAAACCATCGAAGAATACTGGTGGTGTACTGAGCAAGCATTGAAATGGCCTGATGGTCAGTTCCCTAACATGATCTTAGATGATGGCGGCGATGCAACGCTACTGGTACACAAAGGTGCACAATTTGAAAAAGAAGGTGCCATTCCAGCGACTAAAGATAATGACAACGAAGAATATAAAGAAATTCTTAATGTGCTTCGACGTACGATTAGCGATGGTTCTACTTTCTGGTCAGACACAGCAAAAAGCATTAAAGGTGTAACCGAAGAAACCACAACTGGTGTTCATCGTTTATATGAAATGCAGGAAAAAGCAGAACTCATGTTCCCTGCGATGAATGTAAATGATTCAGCAACTAAATCTAAATTCGATAACTTATATGGCTGTCGTGAATCTTTAATCGATTCAATCAAACGTGCAACGGACGTAATGATTGCCGGTAAGATTGCAGTTGTTCTCGGTTACGGTGATGTGGGTAAAGGTTGTGCACAAGCCTTTAAAGGCATGGGTGCAACGGTTTGGGTTACTGAAATCGATCCTATCTGTGCACTGCAGGCGGCAATGGAAGGCTACCGCGTTGTCGACATGAATGATGCTTGTTCACAGGGCGATATCTTTGTTACCACAACAGGCAACATGAATGTTATCGATCATGATCATATGCTTAAAATGAAAAACGAAGCTATTGTTTCTAACATCGGTCACTTCGATTCAGAGATTAATATTGCATCCCTTGAAAAATACGAGTGGTCTGAAATCAAACCACAGGTTGATCACGTTATCTTCCCTGATGGTAAGCGTATTATCGTATTAGCAAAAGGTCGTTTAGTTAACTTAGGTTGTGCTACAGGCCATCCAAGTTTTGTCATGTCTGCTTCTTTCACGAATCAGGTTATGGCACAAATGGAATTTTTTGCTAACGCAGAGAATTATAAAAATGAAGTTTATATTCTGCCTAAAGTTCTCGATGAAAAAGTAGCTCGTTTGCACTTAGCTAAAGTTGGCGCATACTTAAGCACACTTTCTAAAGAGCAAGCAGACTATATTAGCGTTCCAGTTGAAGGCCCATTCAAGCCTGAACACTATCGCTATTAACATCAGGCATTACTAAAATTAAAACCTAACGCAGAGGCGCAAAGAGCGCGAAGTTACGCAAAGAAAATAACTTACTTTGTTTAATGTCGCCAATATTATATTTTCAATTAATATAATGCTTTGCGCCTCTTAGCGTCCTTTGCGACTTTGCGTTGAGAGATCTGAAATATGGAAAGCCAACAAAAATATCCACAACAGTTTAGCTTTGAATTTTTTCCACCTAAGACTTCTGAAGGTGCGGATAAACTTATTAAAGTAAGAGATACATTGGGTGAACTTAATCCAAAATATTTCTCAGTAACGTTTGGTGCTGGTGGAAGTACGCAACAAGGTACAGTTGATACCGTCACTTCAATTAAAAATGCTGGCTTCGATGCTGCACCACATTTATCTTGTGTCGGTTCGACAAAAGAAAATATCCGTGAAATTTTAAATGCTTACATGGATAAAGGCATTAATCGAATCGTTGCCTTACGTGGTGATATGCCCTCTGGCACTCAGGATATTGGTGAGTTTCGTTTTGCCAATGAACTGGTTGAATTTATTCGTGGCGAAACGAACGATCATTTTCATATCGAAGTAGCTGCTTATCCTGAGTTTCATCCGCAAGCGAGTTCTGCTGAGGATGATTTAAATAACTTCAAACGAAAAATGGATGCGGGTGCAAGTAGCGCGATAACGCAATACTTCTTCAATCCGGACGCTTACTTTCGTTTTGTTAATGACTGTGAAGACCTTGGAATAACCACCCCTATCGTTCCCGGTATCATGCCGATTACGAATTATGTTCAACTGGCACGTTTTTCAGACATGTGTGGTGCTGAAATTCCACGATGGATTCGTAAGCGTTTAGAGAGCTATGGCGATGATAAAGATTCCATCAAAGCCTTTGGTGAAGACGTGATTAGTGAAATGTGCCAACAGTTACTTGAAGCTGGTGCGCCTGGTTTACATTTTTATACGATGAATGTAACTAAGCCTACTTTAGCAATTTGGAAAAACTTAGGGTTGTAATTCAAAACCAGAAATATTACTCAAAAGGCGGATTTATTCCGCCTTTTTTGTTTTTTACCGTCAACTATGCGAAGCTTTATTTATGCGTATTCCCAGAATATACCTGCCCTTAGATTTAACCGCTAAACAAACGTTTGAGTTAACCGAACACGCATTCCAGCACACCGTGAAAGTTTTGCGAATGAAACAAGATGCAAAACTTGTTTTGTTTGATGGTAAAGGCAATGAATACTCTGCTGTACTTGTACAGGTTAATAAAAAAAATGCCTTTGTTAACATAGAAAAAAAACTTAACACTGATACCGAATCAAATTTATCCATTCATCTTGGCCTGGGTATCTCGAAAGGCGATCGTATGGATTTTGCAATTCAAAAAGCCGTGGAACTTGGGGTAACTGAAATCACACCACTTTTTACTGAACATTGTGTTGTTAACCTGGATGAAAAAAGAATTCAAAAACGCTTGCAGCATTGGCAGGGAATCATTGTTAGCGCGTGCGAACAAAGCGGTCGCAGTGTATTGCCAGTATTAAACACCATAATAAAATTAAACGAGTGGAGTGATGCCGTTAATAATACCTGTTTTGTACTTGATCCATTAGCAACATTTTCTTTAAATCAAGTTACACCCGCAAACAGCAACATCTGCTTAGTAATTGGCCCTGAAGGCGGGTTAAGCTCTAATGAAATTTCAGCACTTGAAAAGAAAGAACACTTTCACTGCGTTAAATTTGGCCCGCGTATTTTGCGCACTGAAACTGCCACTTTATCCGTAATTACTGCAATTCAACTACTCTGGGGTGACTTGCTCAGGTAGTGTTTTTACATTTTTAAACCTTGTAACTGTTGTTCAAGTTCATCAATGTTCGGAATTAAAACTTCCACGCCACCCACATTAATCGTCGCGCCTACCGCTATTCGACTTTCCTGCTCAGAGGGCTCTTCTATCCCCTCCTCTTGTACCAATGCAATACTTGGAATCCCCTGAGAGAGGATACCGACATAAGGAACTTTAGTATTACCGTTAAGCGTATTGAGTATGGCTATTCGACTATTTTTTTTCGCATTCGCTACGTCTTTACCACTAATTGCTTCGAAAGAAATTAACGGAACTTGTGTCTCCCGCCAGCTCACATTACCAAGAAACCAGTCAGGGCCACCCTCTATACTTGCGGGTTCTATATAGGCAACAATTTCAGCAATTGCAGCATTGGGCAACAATACCGTTTCTTCATGTAAAGGAATGGTGAGGCAGTGAATAGCTTCATGAGCCTGGCCTGTCGCAGCTATTTCTGTGGTATCAACCATAATATTTACCTCTAACTATTTCGTCTTAACTTATAACTTTAAACAAAAATTTTTGTACTACTGATAATACGATACAAGTTGCTGTGCAAGCTGTTCAGGTGTTCCACAAAAATTGACATCTATTCTTTTTTTTACATTTTCAGGCATAGCACCAATAACACAACTTTTTGGATCCTGAATCCACACTTGTCCACCATGTTCGGCTAGTTTTTCACAGGCATCAACGCCATCATCACACAGGCCACTAAATATTATGACGCCAATTTTATTTTTATAGCGCAGCGCCATATCAGAAATTACCGTATTTATTGATGGCGTGTATTGTGTCACTTCTTCTGATTTTTTAAATTCTACTGCACCTGTCGAGCCAATTATTAATCGCTCATCGGTTGGTACCAATAAAACTTCCCGCTGTCTGGCGACATGCCCCTCTTTCGGCAACATAACATGAAAAGATGTATAACGATTTAATTGTTCCGCCAAAATAGAAACAAAATTTTCACCCAGATGCTGTGCAATAATAAATGTAACCGGTAAATCTTCAGGGATTTCTGCTAAAAATTTCTTTAACGCATCCGGGCCACCTAATGATGCACCTAACACCCAAACATTTTTTGCTAATGATGCTTTACTATAATCGGTGATTATCGTTGTATTTTTTTCAACTTGGCTATGTGATAAACCCTCTTGCCAATACGTTTTTCCAGTAATACCCGCTATTTTTTCCAGTAGCTTGCTGTTCCATTTAGATGATGCTTTTGGCTCATTCATTGCCAAAGCAGAAATATCATTAATGATAACGGGTATTTCCGATTGCTCTAATAACTGCTCTAAATAATCAAGGTGTTCATCTTCTATTAATTCAATGTCAAAGAGCACCAGATCAGGCTCAAGCCTATTCAATTTGGACATGAACGCTCCTGTCAGCGATTCATTGATGGCAACCTGAATACCATTACTTTCCATGATCTTTTGTAAATAATTACGGTGGTTACTTGAGTCTGACGTAATTGCAATACAAGTATTCTTTATATCACTCACTATTATATAAGCAGCATAAATTTCGCGTTATGCATCCAGCCCAATCAAAGTATTAATGTTTTCAATTAAATCCGTTTCGGTGAAGGGTTTACCCATATAAATATTTACACCAATAGATTCAGCACGATCACGATGTTTTTGTCCGGTACGTGAAGTAATCATAATAATCGGAATGTCTCTTAGTCTGTCATCGTTACGCATATTGGTTGCTAACTCAAAGCCATCCATTCTTGGCATTTCAACATCAAGCAACATAATATCTGGAATGCTTTCCTGTAATTGGGATAGCGCATCAACCCCGTCCTTAGCAGAAAACACATTCATGTTATGACGCTCTAATAACCTTGAGGTTACTTTACGTACTGTTATCGAGTCATCCACGACCATAACATTGGGCAATGAATCATCTATAACTTCTCCAGCAATAGCTGCATGCATATCTGCTGTTAATTCATCCGTCGTAGTCACAAGACGAACCAACATTGCTAAATCCAGAATGAGAACAACACTACCGTCCCCCATGACGGTTGCGCCAGAAATCCCCCTTAATGTGCTTAGCTGTGGCCCAACTGACTTAACAACAATTTCTCGACTACCTAATAATGTATCCACTAATATCGCAGCACGATAATCACCACTTCGTACCATTAATAGAGGAAGTTGCTGGCCTTCATCGTTTATAGTTGCTTCAGTATTACCCATAACAGCACCAAGATGCATAAACTGGTAATCTTCACCTGCCCACTCATATATTTTTTCTTCCGATGCCGCGATTTCTTTAAGCTTTGCCGCACTTACACGCTCAATACCTTTTACACTTAAAAGTGGTACGGCATAGGTATCTTCCCCCACCATAACCATCAAGGCACGTGATATTGCCAGCGTTAAAGGTAAAGTGACGGTGAAGGTTGTGCCTTTATTGTCTTCTGTATCAATATTGAAAACACCACCAAGTTGCTTTATTTCAGTATTTACAACATCCATACCAACACCACGGCCAGAAATTTGACTAACTGAATCAGCAGTACTGAAACCTGATTGCATAATCATATCTAATAGTTTTTCTTTACTAACGTTCGCGTCTTTTTCAATAAGGCCTTTGTCAATCGCTTTATTTCGAATGGCATCAAGATCAATACCGGCACCGTCGTCCTTAATTTTAATGAGGATATCAGAACCCTCATTTAAAATTGAAAAATGTATATTTCCTGCTTCAGGTTTTCCTGCTTGCTTTCTATCTTGTGGTGCTTCGATACCGTGCGCTACGGCATTACGTAACATATGCTCTATCGGGGAAATAATACGTTCTAAAACACTTCGATCTAATTCCGCATCAACACCTTCTAATTGTAAATTTGCCTGTTTACCTAATTCATCACATGTTTGGCGCACGATACGGCGTAAACGACCCGCATGACCAGAAAAAGGAACCATACGCGTCCGCATTAATCCTTCTTGTAAATCTGTATTTACGCGCGATTGCTGTAAAAGAAGCGTTTCCGATTCACGCGTTAAGTTATTCAAAATACCACGCAGGCTATCCAAATCACTCAAAGATTCCATCATTGCTCGCGACAAATGTTGCATCGTGGTAAAACGATCCATCTCCAGCGGATCAAAATTTTCCTGTGCTGAACTGAGCTCTTCATTTTTATATTCAATTTGTGTTTCAGTTTCAATTTCAAACTGACGCAACTGCTCACGTAAACGATTAACCGTTTCATCAAATTCAGTAATGTTATAACGAAAATTATTTGTTTGTTGTTCTAAACGAGAGCGATAAATACTTACTTCACCCGCAAAGTTAACCAGGTTATCTAGTAGATCCGCTCTTACCCGAACTTGTTCTGCTTGCCCACGACTCATACTACGTCGTTCACTCTCATCCTCTACTGTAACCTGAGATTCAGAACTTTCTTCTGTAACGATATTCTCTTGTTCAACTTCAATGTCGGTATCATTTTCAGTTAATGAGGCCAGTTCCTCACTATCGAGCGGTGATGGCTCAATTTCTTCTATATTTAATTTTTCTAAATCTAACCTTAGCTCTTCTTCAAGCTCTTCAAGTTCAGAAACAGCAATTGTAGAAAGCTCTTCTTCAATAACTTCTTCAGCCTTGTCTTCTATCTCTCCTTTTACCGCTTCAACTTCGAATTCAGTTATACCTGGCTGATCTTCTGCTTCAGGCGTTTCAGGCTCACCATCAACTGATTTCCTGGCTAACATTGTATTAACCAGATCGATCAGATCTGATGCAGGCTCTAGCGGCTTATTTGCCTGAATTGACTCCAACATCTTTACTAAACGGTCTTGTGTACGAACCACCAGATCAAACATTGGCTTTGATGGTAATAAATTATCATCAACCACCATGGTTAAAAGCGATTCCATGCTATGACCCAGATCACCTAGCTCCGTGACGCCCGCCATGCGTGCACCACCTTTTAAGGTATGCAGCTGGCGTTGTAATTCTTTAACAAATTCTGAATCATCCGGTTTTTCAATCCATTCATGAATAACCCGATCACTTTCATCGATTATTTCAAGCGCTTCTTCTAAAAATATTTCCAGTAGCTCTTCATCATAACCTGAAGCAGGTACATCACTGCTGACCTCTGCTGCCTCAGTAACAGGAATTGCAACAACATTTTCAAAGTCTGTAGGTAATGCTTCTATTCGCAATAAAAGTGTTTCGTGCTCAGGTAATGTTGCACCGGCAACATCAAGACACTCCACCGTATTGTTAATTAATAAAATAATTTGTTCTAATTCAGATAATGCAATATCAGGCAATTCAACTGCCATTTCTTCTAACTGTTTTGCATATTTTTCAAAGCTGCTACACACTTGCGCTAATGATTGCACGCCGGTAGTACGTGAACTCCCCGTTAATGTGTGTAATGCCCGTAATAATGCGGCTGAAACTTCTTTCTCATCCGCATTCCAGGCGGCAATGTATTGTCCAAGTGTCTCACAATGTGTTGCAACTTCTTTACGATAAATATCTAATAGTGCGGGATCAATATCAATAGGGAAACTTTCCTCCGTAACATCTGCATCAAGAGCCTCTCCCTTGCTAAGAGCATCCGCATGTTGCATGAGGATTAATATATCTTCGCCCACTTTACCCTTTGTTTTAAAGAGCTCAAATAACTCAGGCAATGCCTCTTTGCCCTTAGGCATCAGCTCAATTATTTCTGGTCCGATATTCACCGTATTATCAATAACGCGATTTAACATGTTTTCAAATGCCCAGGCAAACTCTCCGAGCTCAGCAGCGCCAACTAAACGGCCGCTGCCTTTCAATGTATGATAAGCGCGGCGTATTTCTTTTAATGCAGTATCATCAGCGGTGTTAGCAAGCCAAAGCGGAAGTAATTTTGAAATTGACTCATACGCTTCGTCTGCTTCTTCCATAAAGATTTCAATAATTTCATCATCAATAGTGTCATCTAATAAATTTGCTTCGCTGTTGGATTTCTCATCTTGAGAAAAATCAACTTCAACAACAGTTTCAGAATTCACCATTTTTTCATCTGAAACCAATGCGTCTTCAAGAATATTCTCAGGGCCATCATCTAACGTGAATTCATCAAAGCCGGTATCACCACTGCTACTCTCATCTATATCAGACAACGTTAAACTTAAATCATCTGATGGTATTTCATTCTCTGCCTGAAGCTCTGTAACAGTATCTTTATCTTCAACAACATCACTTGCAACTGCTAAAGGCTCATTTGTCGCTATACCCAGCGCCTGTAAACTTTGTTCCGCAATATCCAGAATTTCTTCCGGCTTACCCCAGTCGCCACTAAGCGATTCCATATAATATTCCAAACTACTAATGGCATCGGCAAGATTATTCATATCATCCTGAGAAGCAGATATATTTTTCTTAATTAAGTTATTAACGATATAGTTATTCGTATGTGCAAGCAGTTTTGCTGCATGCTCTAAAGTTAAGATATTAAGACTGCCGTAAATCTGTACAAGCAAATCAGGAATGGTTTTAAGCTGTTCAGAGGATTCAGGATTTACACTAAATTCAGTTAATGCATTTTTAACTTTAGAAAGATTTATTTTTGCTTCAGCTAAAACAGCCCGCATTAAAATTTTATGCTCGGCTTCAGGCATATCACCCGCTAAATCATTATTTTCTTCATCCGCTACAACCGTTTTAGCCGTAGAAATTTCACTTAAAGATTTTTCAACCGCTAGCATTGCATCGGCAACGCCAAGCAATGCCGAATCATCTAATTCATTTCCACCTGCTATAGCATTAACAACTTCAGCCTGTTTTATAACAGCATCCTGCTGTTCTCCCAGGTTCAGCATCGCCAGGGTATCGGCCATCTGAATTAACGAAGCATGCACATCTTCAAGCACAGACAAATCTTTATCATCTGCCCGCACAAAAACATCCAGACTATCTTTAACTTTATTAATGTCTTCAATAATAACGGAAGACACTGTTTCCATTAGAGCCGCATTTGGCGCACCTAAATTAGCGCGAGCCTGCTCCAATGTTTGTGTGTCTGGCATAATTTCTTTAAGTTTAAATGCCTGCTTTATGCTTGCCGTTACTTCACCATCTGTACTTGAAGATGCCACATAATAGAGAAGATTTTTTTCTAAATCTTCAACAGGCTCTTTATCTAATGCCGTTGCCCCGTCATCGATTAGTTTTTTAACCTGCCGGTCAACCTGTCCCATTAACATTTTAACCGCAGCACTGCTATCAACGCCTTTGTCTTTAAGGCTTTCAACCAGCCCCTTTGCAATCCAAAAAACGCGTCGGGCAGCATCTGATTCTGCAGCCTGAGTTAAGGCAGTGAACACATCTGATATTTTTTGCAGACCCGCTTTAGAATTTTTGTCTTTAAACCAGTCAAGTAAACCAAGGTGAAACTTATGACGCAACGCTTTCGCTGTTTCTGATAAATCAGTTTTACTTTCAGTATTCGATTCAAATACAGGCGGAGTGACATTCAGATCAGGGGTAAATAGTGCACCTTCACTTAATAAATGTTCATTACGTGCTGCACGCATATCATTAAGTAATGGCAGTAAAACAACCGGCATTTCCGGATTACCTGCAAGCAAGTGCTCAAGGTAATCAGGCATTTGTAAAATACCGCGCATTAAAGTTTCATAAGCATCATCTTTATTATTTACGGCATCATCAAAAATGGCTTGAGAAAGCTTTTCCATTTCTTCAATAGCTAATGCTGCACCGTAAAGTTCAACCATTTGTAATGTGCCGTGAACCTGGTGTAAATAATTTGTACAAAAACGTAACTGTGACTCATCTGCAGAATCTTCAACATACGCCTCTAATGAACTTTGCGCCAGGGTAAGAGTGTCATCAATTTCAGACTTAACCCATGTAAGCGTATTTGGATCTATTCTGTTCACGCTTTACACTCCTTCAACTCATCACCTCTGTTCGTTTGACTAGTAGTGATCTCAGCAACGGTCATTTTTTTCTGAAAGGCTAACACGCCATCATGTTGAACAGGATTCACTTTCTTATTAATCCAGCCGGATATTTCACCAGCACCTAATACGAGCAAACCACCGGGCATTAAGCGTTCAACAAGTTGATTTAATATCGTTATACGTGTTTCCCGATTAAAATAGATAAGTACATTTTGGCAAACAATAATGTTCATTTTTTCAGCAGGATTCTTATCCAAATTAACCAGGTTAATACGGTTAAAACAAATTCTTTTACGTAGCACTTCTTTTATTTGATAGTGCGCCGTATCAACTTTTTCTAAATAAGCATCAATATATTCTGATGAGACATTCTGAAAACGCTCGCAAGGGTAAATGGCTTTTTTACCAACCATCAATGCTTTATGGCTAATATCGGATGCAGTAACAGCTAAATAACATTTTTTATTTTTATCTTTAAGATATTTATCGATATACATCATCAGGCTGTAAGGCTCTTCACCTGTTGCGCAACCAACACTCCAAATATGCACATTTGGAATAGTTTCGCTAAAATTTAATTTTTCAAAATGCGCTTTGGTGATAAAATACAAAGCACGGGCATCACGAAAAAAACGGGTTTCATGAACCGTTAATCGATCAACCAGAATTTCCCATTCAAGCCGGCTTCCTGTTGTCGCAAAAGTGACATAAGAAAAATACTCACGGTATTTTTCAATACCCAGTTCCTGCATACGAATAGTCAGTTTAGATAATAAAAAACTTTTTCGTTGTTTAGATAAGACTATACCGGTGCGCTCTTTTAGCAACTCCGACCACAATTTAAATTCAATATCAGATATATCCTTGATCCCGTTCATAGGCCATGAAACAACAGATGCTTTATTTTCATGCTTTGGAACCACGAATACCTCCTCAATATCTCTTTTGAATAATCAAATTAAAAATTTACAGACGGAAACCGGCAACAGAGTGTCGTAACTCATTAGCGAGCTCGGCAAGATTACCGATCGATGCTGCTGTTTCATTTGTACCCGCTGATGTTTGCGTTGTAATTTCCTGAATGACGTTCATGGTGTCAGAAATATTTATCGCGGCACTCGCCTGTTGCTTGGCTGAGTCAGATATTGTTCTAATCAACTCGGCCAAATGCGTCGATACGCTTTCGATTTCTTCAAGTGATTGACCCGCATCTTGTGCGAGTTGCGCACCCTGTACTACTTCTGATGTACTTTGTTCCATTGAAGCAACCGCCTCACTGGTATCGGTTTGGATTGCTTTTACCAGAGCTTCAATTTGTCGCGTTGCATCAGCTGAACGTTCTGCAAGCCGCTGGACTTCATCGGCAACAACGGCGAAGCCTCGACCGGCTTCACCGGCCATCGCAGCCTGAATAGCCGCGTTTAATGCAAGAATGTTGGTTTGTTCTGCGATGTCATTAATTAGCTCAACGATATCTCCAATTTCTTGTGATGACTCACCAAGACGTTTGATACGTTTAGACGTTTCCTGAATTTGTTCGCGGATAGTGTCCATGCCGTTTATGGTTTTTTGTACGGCATCCGCACCTTTATTCGCAATGCTTACAGATTTGTCCGCTTCATCTGCAAGCTCATTTGCGTTTTTAGAAACGTCTTCGATTGAGCCGGCCATTTCATTGATAGCAGAACTTGCACCGGTAATCTGTTGTGCCTGGTGATCACTGGCTTCTGCAAGATGGATAGCGGTTGCCTGAGTTTGTTCTGCCGCAGATGATACCTGTTGAGTTGTATCATTGATTGATGTTACCAATGTACGTAATGCTTCAATGGTGTAGTTTACCGAGTCTGCTATAGCCCCGGTGATGTCTTCAGTTACGGTTGCTGTTACAGTTAAGTCACCGTCTGCAAGATCACCCATTTCATCAAGCAATCGTAAAATCGCTTCCTGGTTTCGCGTATTGGTTTCCTGTACCACAACACGTGATGATTCCGTTTCTTGTAGCTGGCGTTTTGAATCGCGGAAATACAGTACAGCGAGCAAAATTACCAGTGCTAACGAAATAATTCCTGCAATCGTTACCACTAACTGTGTGACACGATCAGCAAATGTTGCCTGATACGCTTCTGATAAACCTTCAACTTGATCTAATAATTTTCCTGATGACTTAAGAATTTTTTCTGCGGCACCCGAAACCTGAAACATTTCAGGAGAACGCTCTAATATCCCACCCACTTCACTTCTTAATTGTTTAAATAAACCGCGCACAACTTTAAGTTTTTCGCGTGATTCTTCATGGGTAATACGTTTAATGCCTAAATTACGGTTACCGCGCAACATGTCCTCAACAACCCGGCCGAATAATGCAGCATCCCGACCGAATCGATCTGCTGCAGTAATCGCGTCTTCACCACCATCCAGTACACGATTTACGTTACTTGAAATACGCTGGGTTAACATCAGCTGACGTGTCGCAATATAAATTTGATCAGGAGGAGTGCCTTGCTCTGCCATAACCGTTACAACTTCATCGGATACCGCTAACAAGTTAGGAATTTGTTCATTGATGTTGCTAATTAATTCACGCATATTTTTAACAACTTCACGACGCTTAAGAATTATATCAATATTCTTTTTATACTCATTCCAGGTGTCTTCGAGCTCGGTCATCATGCCTAAGCCTGCCGCCGCACCAATATGCCATGACAATGTTTCGTCAAACTCATTACGACTTTTTTGTAATAGCGGAAAGGCTTCGATGTCACCACGTGATGCCTGAGAAGCAAGTTTCGCTAATTCCTGAGAGAGTACACGTTGGTCACCGATGCGGTTAATGTATTCGCGATCTTTCGCCTCTTGAATAACAATATAACTATATGACACACCCATCAAAATGATGGTCGCAATCAATAATGCAATTAAGTACACCATCAATCGGCCAAAACTGATGCCTGAAAAAAACTGGTTATTACTGACCTTCATGACTAACTCCTACCCATCAAAATTTATTTTTATATAAAGATTCACTACGGCTATATGAATGTTGCCCTAGTTTTTTTATTGTTCGTGCTCAAGAAATACGCTTTTATTCTCTAAATTTGTGTTACATCTAAAAAGCTGGGGTCAGTTACCAGGGTGTCTAAATTAAAAATTCCCCAGTGTGTATCCCCCTGATGAAAAGCACCTTTCACATATTTACTCAAACTGTCCGATATATCCGGCACATTTTCGGTTCTTTCTTCTTCAAAAAAATGGCGCATACCAAAAACTTCATCAACCATAAGTCCTGATACTAATTCACCTTTTTTAATCAATAGCACACGTGTTTTTCGCCCGTCTTTTATCTCATCACCTTCAATAAAATCTTTTAGATCCATTATCGGCAATAACATACCCCGAATATTCGCAACGCCCTTTACCCAGGAAATGGCATTAGGTACACGTGTCATATCTGGCGAAACTAATATTTCATCGACTTCTTCCAGGGCCGACAGTAAATTTATATTGCCCAGCCGAAAGCCAACACCTGTCCATGTATTTCGTATCTCAACTTGCTGAGGCAGACCTAATGCTTTGCTACGACTCCTCGTTTCAATGTCTTGAAGTAATGCATAGGCTTTTAAAACAGCGTCCATAATTCAGCAGGCCTTACAAATTATAAAAGCGCATTTAACTTATCATTTAAAACCGTCTCGTCTACCGGCTTCGTAATATAATCTTTCGCACCCTGACGTAAGCCCCACATCTTATCTGTTTCCTGATCTTTCGTAGTCACGATAATAATAGGAATCTTTGTCGTTTCCGGCGCCTTGGTGAGGGCTCTTGTTGCCTGAAAACCATTCATGCCCGGCATAACCACATCCATTAAAATAAGATCCGGTTGCTTAGCCGTAATTTGCTCAATACCAGATTCTGCGTTATCGGCTGACTCAACTTCATGGCCACTTTTTTCAAGCATTGCAGTTAGAACATGAATTTCGGTGGGTGAATCATCTACGATAAATATACGAGCCATTCGTTTTCTCCTAAATCTGACATTACTACATTATAAGTTTTTAAATTATTAAGTATTTCTATAAAACCGCTGAATTAGCTCAGCACCAATTGTTGAATTGCGCTCAACAACTCATCTTTAGTAAAAGGTTTTGTTAAATATTGCTCCGAACCAACCACTCTACCGCGAGCACGGTCAAACAAGCCATCTTTACTCGATAACATGACAATCGGCGTATTTTTGAAGATTTTATTATTTTTGATAAGTGCAGTAGTTTGGTAACCATCCAGACGCGGCATCATAATATCAACAAAAATAATGCTCGGCTTATGATCGGCGATTTTTGAAAGGGCATCAAAACCATCAATCGCGGTAAATACCTCACAGCCCGCTTTCTTCAATAAGGTTTCAGCAGTTCGACGAATCGTTTTACTATCGTCTATCACCATTACTTTCAGATCTTGAAATCCATCACTCATTGTTTTTTCTGCCAACATTCTTTGCACGCACTAACTGTATGATTTTACGTGAAATTATTATTTCACCCGCTATTTTATAAAGTCTTGTTTATTTGACTCATTATATTTAACATAGATTTTAGATGTATGCCATAAGTATTTATAATATATAAGATATTTTGTATTTTTCAGTGCAAATAATCCCCCTGATTTCTTGCCAAAATACAATGGGGCGAGCTCTTAATACCAACTAATACTACATCTATTTTAGTCGATAAAAAAATACATGTACCAGTAAAAATTCTCATATCGGGCAAATGATTGGTCAAAATACTGGCAAACCACAATATCAACATGAACTTACGTTGAACTAACGGTATAGTTCAGTAACTAAACATACCCACAACCTAAGAAAATTTAACTATGCCTCTAAAAATTGGTATCGTGATGGATCCGATTGGCGCCATCAACTTCAAAAAAGACAGTTCTCTGGCAATGTTGCTCGAAGCCCAATCACGAGGCTGGCAACTCTTTTATATGGAACAAACTGACCTCTATATGGCACACGATGTTGCTCGTGCGCGTATGCAGCCCCTAAAAGTCTTCAATAATGCCGACAATTGGTATCAACTCGATGATGCCGAAGACCTGCCACTGGATTTGCTCGATGCCATCTTAATGCGCAAAGATCCGCCCTTTGACATGAACTACATTTATAGCACCTATCTACTTGAAAAGGCTGAAGAAAAAGGTACTTTAATCATCAATAAGGCACAAAGTCTGCGTGATGCCAATGAAAAACTGTTCACCAATAATTTTGCTGAATGTATGCCACCGACTCTTGTTTCATCACAAGCAGAGCACATCAAGGCGTTTTATCAGGAACACAAAGATATTATTCTCAAACCTTTAGACGGCATGGGCGGCGCCTCCGTTTTTCGCATTAAAGAGGACGGCTCAAACCTCAGTGTTATTATTGAAACGCTGACCGAACATGGCACCAAGCTCACCATGGCGCAGCGCTTTATTCCCGAAATAACGCAGGGTGATAAACGTATCCTTATCGTCAATGGTGAAGCGGTGCCTTATGCATTAGCCCGCATTCCGGCCAAAGGAGAAACCCGGGCAAACCTTGCTGCCGGTGGAGAAGGGGTTGGCATGGAGCTGACCGAGCGCGATCGTTGGATTTGCGAACAAGTTGCCCCCTTATTAAAGGCTAAGGGCTTAATCTTTGTTGGTATTGATGTGATCGGCGACTACTTAACCGAGGTAAATGTCACCAGTCCAACCTGCATCCGGGAGCTTGATCAACAGTTTAATATTAATATCAGCGCCTCGTTAATGGACTGGATTGCTGAACAAAAGAACAAGGGCTAGTACGTGCGACTTCGATTATTCATACTCTTAATATCTATCACCCTTTTTACAACGGCTTGCCAAAAAAAAATCACCGAACAGCATGATAACTTTTTAATTTTTGGTACCGTTGTTAATGTCACCTTATTAGATGTTGGTGAAAAAAAAGCGACAGAAATATTTCGGCTGATTCGTGATGATTTTAAAATCATGCACCGTGCATGGCATGTTTGGGAACCGGGCCCACTTATGCGCACCAATCAATTACTCAAAACAACACTCGAATTTTCTGCAGCACCCAGTGTTATCGAACTATTTCATGTAGCAAAAAAGCTCGCGATCAAAAGCCAGCACTTATTTAATCCGGCAGCCGGTGAACTCATCGCACTATGGGGTTTTCATAGCCATCAACAACCCACCACCTCACCCAGCAAAAAAGATATTTTACGCCTGGTAAAAAAACAGCCAACAATGCAAAACATCACGGTTAATGGGTTTAGAATAAAATCAAATAATACTGCGGTAAAACTCGATTTTGGCGGCGTTGCAAAAGGTTTTGCCATTGAGCGTGTATTAAAAATGCTGAAGCAAAAAGGCGTTAATAACGCACTCATTGATACTGGTGGTGACTTAAAAGTGATTGGTCGTCATGGTCAACGTGCCTGGAAGGTCGCTATTCGTGATCCACGACCCACTCAGGAAAATAGTATTGTTGCATCAATAGAGCTTAATGATAATGAGGCGGCTTTCACTTCAGGAAACTATGAGCGTTACCTGAAAAATAAAAATAATAATGACAAGCACTTACACCATATCATTGATCCCCGCACAGGTTATCCTGCTATTGGCACAAAATCGGTGACAATTTTACATGACGATGCATCAACAGCAGACGCTGCCGCAACCGCTATTTTTATCGCAGGGCCAACGCAGTGGATAAAAATTGCCAAGGCAATGGGCGTTAAAAATGTTTTATTAATCGATGATGAAGGTAAAATTCATATTTCATCTTCTATGTTTAAACGTATCAAACTTAAACCAAACTGGCCTGTTGTTGAAAAAATCAGTTTATAATCCGTTTTTAGCAAACTGAATTAATATTAAAAATGAAGCAACAAAGTCCAGTCATCATGCCCCATAAAATCACGCAAAGTGATCGTATCAGCATGACTGTTTTTTTTGCTTTAACAATACATGCCATTTTAATACTTGGAATAAGTTTTGATTTAATGGATAACAACGATGATGTTATCAGCACCATGGAAGTCACCTTAGTCCACCAAACATCAACAGAAGAGCCTGAAGAAGCCGATTATTTAGCACAAGCAAACCAACTCGGTGGCGGTACGCAACAAAATAAAAGCCAGCCGAGCAGTCCTTTTTCTAATCCTCTGCCAAACACTGAAAAAGGCTTTGCGCCCGATAGCCGCCGTGCAGTTTCTCCTCCGCCGATAACAGAAAGCCAAAAGCAAAATGAAATTATCGATGTCGCTAAATCTAATATAAAAGTCGACAGGCAAAAAGCATCAGAAGACATCCCCGTAACAACTAAAAGTTTAAGCGCGGCTCAATTATTTGAACGCAGTCAACAAATTGCTAAGTTAAGTGCTGAAATAAATAAACTAAAAGAAGCCACACAACAAACACCAAAGCGCACTTATGTCACGGGAGCTAATGCAAAAAAATACCGCTTTGCTAACTATATGGATGCATGGCGGGCAAAAGTTGAACGCATTGGTAATCTTAATTATCCGGAAGTGATCGCGAGAAAAAAAATCTCGGGAAGCTTATTGCTGATTGTCGCAATTAATTCTGATGGTACCGTGCACTCAGCCAGAATTGCACGCTCTTCTGGTTATCGCGAATTAGATCAGGCGGCGCTGCGTATTGTCAGCTTGGCATCACCCTTCCCGCCTCTGAGTAAAGATATTCTTAAAGATACGGATATTTTATATTTGCCCCGTGTCTGGCGCTTCCAGCAAGGCGCTCGTTTTCAAACATCAACACAATAGTCGTGCCATTATATTTTCTGTTCTCGAAATTCATACTTGCTATAACTCGTTCTCTCATCAATACTTTACGCTATGGCAACTCAATCAAATTCCGATATTTTATCGCTCAGCAACCATTTTTTAATTGCCATGCCGAGCTTGAACGACCCTAATTTTGAACAAAGTGTGAGTTACATTTGTGAGCACAATAATGAGGGAGCAATGGGCATCACCATTAACCGGCCAGGTAACCTGACATTTGCTGATCTTTGCGAACAGCTCAATATTGAAGTAGATGATGAAGATATTGCCAGGCAACCCGTTTTTGAAGGTGGCCCGGTTGAAGTTGATCGGGGTTTTATTTTACACACGCCAATTGGTGAGTGGGAAAGCACACTCGCGGTGAGTAGGGACATTGGATTAACGATGTCACAAGATATTATTGAAGCCATCGCCAGTGGCTGCGCGATAGATAGCCCGCCACCAGAACATTTTATTATTAGCCTTGGTTATGCTGGCTGGAGCAAAGATCAAATCGAAGATGAAATAGCAGAAAATGTCTGGCTAAATGTTCCTGCCTCCATGGATATCCTGTTTCATACACCGGTCGAACAACGCTGGACTGCCGCAGCTGCGGCTTTAGGTATCAATTTACAAACACTTTCATCTGATATTGGCCACGCTTAATGCCAGACAAAGGGCAGCGAACAATACTCGGGTTTGACTTCGGCACGAAACGCATCGGCATCGCCATCGGCCAGGAAGTGACCGCAACAGCAAATCCACTTATCACTATCAGCGCGGTAAAACATAAACCCGACTGGGAGAGCATTTCAAAGATCATTAAAGAATGGCAGCCCGATTTATTTGTCGTAGGATTACCCGTACACATGGATGGCAGTGAGCAACCCATGACCCAGGCGGCGAAACGCTTTTCTAACCAGTTAAATGGCCGCTATCAAATCCCGGTTGCATTAATGGATGAAAGATTGAGTTCAGATGAAGCAGAAAGCATCCTAAAAGAGCAATCGGGATTCACAGACAAGGCACAAATTGATATGATGTCGGCCCAGCTCATCTTGCAAAGCTGGATGTCGCTAAACGAAGACAAAGAAAGCAAACAATAACGGGACATATAGCGAATAATGACAGAGCGTCTGCAAAGCAACGACCTCGATACCCCCGCCCTTCTGGATACGTTATCCAGCGAATTACGCAATTTATTAAAAAATCGCAATATTGAAAACCCCGTGATGATCGGTATTCACACTGGCGGGCTTTGGGTGGCGGAAGAGTTACATAAAAAACTCAACATCGAGCAACCCCTTGGGGCATTGAATATCACCTTTTACCGGGATGACTTCACACGCATTGGTATGCACCCGCAAGTACAACCCTCCAATTTGCCTTTTAATATTGATGACCAACATATTATTTTGGTTGACGATGTACTACACACCGGTCGGACCATTCGTGCCGCACTAAACGAAATATTTGATTATGGGCGCCCGGCATCGGTCATGCTTGCAGTACTGGTTGAACGTGGTTGTCGTGAACTCCCTGTTTCGGCCGATGTCGCCGCAACCCAAATTAAATTAGAAAAAAACCAACACATTAAATTAAATCGTAATGCTGCTTCCGAGCTTTTTCTTTCTATTGAGGAGACAGCGAAATGAAACGTTTCGATATTCAATTAGACAATGACAATCAACTACGCCATTTTTTGACCATCGAAGGCCTTAAAAAACAAATGCTGTTGGATATCTTAGATAACGCAGAAAATTTTTCTTCGGTTAGTAGTCGACAAATTAAAAAAGTACCTTTATTAAGAGGCAAAACCATTGCCAATTTATTCTTTGAAGCAAGCACGCGGACACGAACAACGTTTGAATTAGCCGCTAAACGTTTATCGGCTGATGTTGTTAATATCAATATCAACACCTCAGCAACAAAAAAAGGTGAAAGCCTGTTAGATATGCTGCACAACCTTGAAGCGATGCAAGTCGACATGTTTGTTGTGCGACACCATAGCAGCGGCGCCGCACACTTTATCGCGCAACACGTTGCACCTCATATCAGCGTAATCAATGCAGGTGATGGTAGCCACGCGCATCCAACACAAGCCATGTTAGACATGTTTACTATTCGTCGCCACAAACAGGATTTTACTAAACTTAGCGTCGCTATTGTCGGCGACATTATGCACTCGCGCGTCGCACGCTCTCAAATACACGCTTTAAATACACTTGGTGTACCCGAAATCAGAGTTATCGGCCCACAGACCATTATACCAAATGAAGCGGCCCATCTTGGCGTACATGTTTATCACGATATGCAACAAGGCTTACAAAATGTTGATGTTGTGATTATGTTACGCCTGCAACGCGAGCGCATGGAAGGCGCTTTGTTGCCCAGTGAAAACGAATATTTCCACATGTTTGGTCTAACCGAAGAAAAATTGAAACTCGCAAAACCCGATGCCATTGTTATGCACCCCGGCCCGATTAACCGGGGTGTTGAAATTGAATCCAGTGTTGCCGACGGTCCGCAATCCGTTATTCTTGAACAGGTGACTCATGGTATCTCGATCCGTATGGCAGTGATGTCGATGGCACTTGGTCGCCCCTCTCTTACAGAAGGGGGGCAAAGCTAATGCGCATAAAAATAAGCAATGGCCTGGTAATTGACCCCGCTAACAATATTGAAGCCAAATACGATATTTATATTTCGGAAGGGCGCATTGCGGCTATTGGTAACCAACCCGATGGCTTTACCGTTGATGAAACCATTGATGCAACAGGCTGTAATGTAATTCCTGGTATTGTGGATTTACGCGCCCGACTAAGAGAACCCGGTCCGGCAAATAAAGCCACTATTGAATCAGAAACACGTGCAGCGGCGGCAAGCGGCATAACTACCTTATGCATTCCACCTGATACTACCCCCGTTATAGACACGACTTCAGTTGTTGAGTTAATTCATCAACGCGCTAATGAAGCCGGCCACGCAAAAATTGTTACGCATGCAGCATTAACAGCGGGGCTAAAAGGTGAACAACTCAGCGAAATGGCAATCTTAAAAATGCAGGGTAACTGTGTTGGTGTGAGCAATGCCCTAAAACCTGTCTCGAATAATCTCGTAATGCGTCGCGCCATGGAATACGCCGCAAGCTGTGGTTTAACGATTTTCTTACACTCAGAAGATGAAGGCCTAGCCGGTAATGGTTGCGCGCATGAAGGTGCAATCAGTACGCGTTTGGGTTTAGCCGGCATCCCTGAAACCGCCGAAACCAATGCCATCGCACGTGATTTATTACTGGTTGAGCAAACCGGGGTACGTGCACATTTTTGCCACATTTCCAGTGCCAGAGCGGTACAAATGATTGCGCGTGCGCAATACGATGGTCTACCGGTGACAGCTGATGTTACTGCCCACCATTTACACCTTACCGAAATGGACATAGGCTTCTTTGATAGCAATTGCCATGTTCGGCCGCCATTACGCACACAACGTGATCGCGAAGCACTTATTGATGCACTAGGTACCGGAAACCTGAATGCCATTTGTTCAGATCATGAGCCACATGATGCAGATGCAAAACTTGCCCCCTTCGCTGAAACAGAAGCAGGAATAAGCTCACTAGAAACATTATTACCTTTAGCGCTGCGTTTAAGCGATGAGCTTTCAGTAAGCGATGTGATTGATCGCCTGACACACCAACCTGCTAAAATATTGGGCATTGATGCAGGCTCACTTTCTGTTGGTGAAAAAGCCGATATTTGTATTTATAACCCTGAAACAAGCTGGATAATGAAAACAGATAACATGCTAAGCGCAGGTCGTAATACACCATTCGCAGGCTGGGAATTTAACGGCAAGGTCACCCACACCCTGCTTAATGGAAAAGTTGTTTTTTCCACCTAAAACTTAATACGACATAAGTATAAATTTATGAAACAAGCTAACATCGAACACCGTGATACCATTTTTGTTGAAGACTGTGAAATTTTATCGCATCAGGCATTTGATGGTGATCAATACATCATGCGCGTACATGCACCAAAAATTGCAGCGAAAGCGCAGCCCGGTAGCTTTGCACATTTAACCGTACATCCACTTCGTCCAATGCGCCGCCCTATTTCTATTATGCGTGTAAGCAAAGAATTAGGCTGGGTTGATTTTTTATATAAAAAACTGGGTGAAGGTACCGCCTTACTTGCAGAAAATAAAGTCGGTGAAAACATTAATATCATGGGCCCGATTGGCAAAGCCTTTGAAATTAAACCCGAACGTAAGCGACCTTTATTAATTGGTGGCGGTGTCGGTATGCCGCCAATGATTTTCATTGCTGAAGAATGTCGCAAACAAAAGGACTATGAGCCTTTTGTTATTTTAGGTTCCGAAGTGCCCTTTCCTTTTACCACTAAACCTTCTGAAATTATGGTGCCCGGAATGCCGGATGGTGTGATCGCATCCATGCCACTGTTAGATGAGTGGAACATCGCATCACGTCTGGCCAGCTTGCAAGGTTATGCCGGAACCTTTGAAGGTTACGTGACCGATCTTGCACGTCACTGGTTAAATGCATTAACAAAAGAACAGCGTGCTGAAGTCGAAATTTATTCTTGCGGCCCCCACCCCATGTTAGAAGCTGTTGCTAAGCTGGCGAAAGAATTTAATCTTCCCTGCCAGGTGTCACTCGAAGAATTTATGGCTTGTGCCGTTGGCGGTTGTGCAGGGTGTGTCGTTGAGGTACAAACAGAAACTGGCCCCGCCATGAAACGTGTTTGTGTTGATGGTCCCGTGTTTGATGCCTATCACGTATTTTCATAAGCGCTCCCAACACATACACTTTATTTTAATATGTAAATAATAATTATTCGCCCTATTTCCTTAAGCTATGAGCAAATTAGCCGATAAACTCTAGACAAAATATTTTTTATCTAAAAATACAAAACTAGCGTCTAACATGAACTTACGGCTCAATATATGGCTGATATAACCAGCAGAGAATTCCAGGACATCGCAAAAACCGTTCCTGGTATTATTTACCAGTTCTGCATTGATACAGAAACGGGACAACAATACTTTCCATACGTCAGCCCAACAATCCATAACCTGTTAGGCATTCATCCTCAGGATGTAATGAATGATGCCATCACCTGGATAAAACAAATCCATGGTGAAGATATGGATAACTTTACCGCGACGGTCGGTGAGTCTATGGCTACTATGAAACCGTGGTTTTGGGAAGGTAGGATGAGCCATATTGATGGTACTGTTCGCTGGCTCCGTGGCGAATCTATTCCAACAAAAGAAGATAATATAATCACATGGAGTGGTATCGTTGGCGACATAACTCGACAGCATAATATAGAAGAAGAATTACGCTCAACACATAAAGAGTTAGAAAAGAGAGTAAAAGAAAGAACATCTGAATTAGAAGTTGCATTAGCTCAGGCTAAAGTTGCAAATAAGGCTAAAGTTGATTTTTTGTCTAATATGAGCCATGAATTACGTACCCCCCTAAATGCAATTTCAGGCTTTGGACAACTTTTACAAATGTCTGAATTAAGCCAGATTCAAAAAGACTATGCCAATGAAATAATAAATGCAGGCGACTATTTATTACACTTGATTAAAGATATTCTTGACTTAAATAAAATAGAAGCCGGACAAATTGAATTTAACAAAGAATCAATAAAATTAAACACGGTTGTCGATAGTGCTATAACACTGATTAAAAATCATGCAGAAAAGAAAAACATCACGATAAAAAACAATCTAAAAGCGGACAATAATTTATATCTATATACTGATGAATTTCGTTGTAAAGAAATCATAATAAATTTTTTATCTAATGCAATTAAATATAATAAAAAAGATGGCTCTGTCGCCATTAATGCCTTTAAAGACAGCAAACAAATAAAGATAACCGTTACTGATACCGGATGTGGAATTAGTGAAAACCAGCAAAAAAATGCTTTTTTACCTTTTGAACGTTTAGGTAAAGAAGGCAGCGCTATTGAAGGAACAGGTATTGGTCTCTCTATTAGTAAAAAATTGGCAAAGGGTTTAGGTGGATCTGTCGGACTTCAAAGCACAGAAGGAGAAGGCAGTACTTTTTGGGTTAAACTTCCTGTATCTTCAACAATCCCAATCCCAGTCCAAAAAGAAACTCTCGTAGAAGAAAAGAAAAAAACAGATCACGCTGAAGATAAAAATTTCACTTTACTTTATATTGAAGATAATCCGGCAAATTTAAAGCTGGTACAAAATATTATCAAAGATCGTTTTACGATAAACATGGTATCCGCATCTACCGCAGAGCAGGGATTAAAAATGGCCAGGCAATTCATGCCTGACTTAATTTTAATGGATATAAACTTACCTGATATCAGTGGTAATGATGCAATCAAAATATTAAAAGCTGATAAAAGTACAAATACTATTCCTGTTTTTGCACTAAGCGCCAACGCAATGAAAAGTGACATTTCAAAATCACTTGAACTGGGCTTTAAGGAATACATAACCAAACCTTTCAACATACCGGATTTCATTTCTACCATTAGTAAAGAAATCAGCAAATGATTATTAATTTTCCTCGCCAGCTTGCATAAATAAATTAAACTTAAAGCAAAACAAATTTTTTAATAATGCATACTATTAAAAGCGTATATGAAACAGATAATGCAATGAAGCTCGTACTGTTATTGAAAAAATAAAAACTTTTATAAAAACGGTTAATATTATAAAAAATTAATCTGTTTCTTGTAACGTTACACCCTCTAAAGACGATGACGCTGAATCAACATTTGTAGCGTTATTTTCATCAAGTTTAATCATCAAACGAAGTTCATTGGCAGAATCAGCATAAGTAATCGCATCTTCGTATGTCACTTTGCCTTGTTGGTATAACTCAAGCAGAGATTGATCAAATGTTTGCATACCCAGATCACGCGATTTGGTCATAAGGTCTTTAATTTTATGTAATTCACCTTTACGGATAAGATCAGACATCAACGGTGAATTCAACAATATTTCAGCCACCAAAACACGGCCTGAGCCATCAGGTGTTGGTATAAGTTGTTGTGCGACAAAAGCACGCATATTTAACGATAAATCCATTAATAATTGATTACGACGATCTTCAGGGAAAAAGTTAATAATACGATCCATGGCCTGATTTGCGTTGTTAGCATGCAGTGTTGCTAAACATAGATGCCCGGTTTCAGCAAAAGCAATGGCGTGATCCATTGTTTCACGGGTACGAATTTCACCAATTAAAATAACATCAGGGGCTTGTCGCAAAGTATTTTTCAAAGCCATCTCAAAGGAATGTGTATCCATACCCACTTCACGTTGGGTCACAATACAACCTTCATGTTGATGAATAAACTCTATCGGATCTTCAATCGTTATAATATGACCTGTAGAATTTTTATTGCGATAACCAATCATTGATGCCAGAGAACTCGACTTACCAGAACCTGTTCCACCGACAAATAAAATCAATCCACGTTTTGTCATGGAAAGTTCTTTTAATATTTTAGGTAAACCCAACTCTTCCATACCGGGAATTTTAGTTTCAATTTTACGTAATACCATGCCGGCATTGTTACGCTGCATGAAAGCACTAACACGAAATCGACCAATTCCCGGTGATGATATTGCAAAGTTACATTCGTTTTCTACCTCAAACTCATCTTTCTGTGATTGCGACATAACACCAATAACAATTTCTTTTGCCTGAGAAGGCGTTAATGTTCCTTGAGTAACAGGAGTAACCTTACCATTAATTTTTAAACTCGGTGCAGCACCGGCTGTAATAAACATATCCGAGGCTTTTTTATGCACCATCAGTTTTAATAATGACTCAAATTCCATAACTTAAATCCTGTTTAATTAAACGCATCTTTATTGGCCGCTTTCATTTTTGCATCTTGCTTAGTAATCAGCCCACGATCAATCAAATCTTGTAAACACTGATCCAACGTTTGCATACCAATACCCTGCCCTGTTTGTATTGCAGAATACATTTGCGCGACTTTTGCTTCGCGGATTAAATTACGGATTGCCGGTGTACCAATCATAATTTCATGCGCCGCAACACGACCACCACCAATTTTCTTTAACAACGTCTGCGATATTACTGCGCGTAATGATTCCGATAACATGGCTCGCACCATGTCTTTCTCTGCAGCCGGAAAAACATCAATAATTCTATCAATTGTTTTTGCTGCCGAGGTCGTGTGCAGTGTCCCAAATACCAGGTGACCTGTTTCTGCAGCACTAAGCGCAAGGCCTATCGTTTCCAAATCACGCATTTCACCGACCAGAATAATATCGGGATCTTCACGTAGCGCAGAACGTAATGCTTCACTAAAACCTAAGGTGTCCCGATGCACTTCGCGTTGATTGACCAAACACTTTTTACTTGGATGAACAAATTCAATGGGGTCTTCAATGGTCAAAATATGGCCATATTCCGTTTCATTCTTATAATCAATCATCGCCGCCAGCGTTGTTGATTTACCTGAACCGGTCGGGCCGGTAACCAAAACAATACCGCGCGGTACATCGGCTATTTCTTTAAAGATAACCGGTGCATTAAGTTGCTCTAAGCTTAATATTTTCGAAGGGATTGTTCTAAAAACTGCACCTGCACCACGATTATGGTTAAACGCATTAACACGAAAACGGGCAAGGTCAGGCACTTCAAACGAAAAATCGGTTTCCAAAAATTCTTCAAAATCCTTACGCTGCTTATCATTCATAATTTCATAAATCAGACTATGCACCATTTTATGATCCAGGGCGGGCACATTAATTTTTCGAATCTCACCATCAACACGGATCATCGGTGGTAAATCGGCCGATAAATGTAAATCTGACGCATTATTCTTAACACTAAAAGCAAGTAATTCTGTAATATCCATAGGCTAGCTCATTAACATTTTTGTTATAATTAATTTTTATTTATCGGCCGTTTACATTCTTTCTTAAGCACTACTAAAAGTACAGTCTCATCATGCTTCATGCAAGTCAAACAACTATAGCGCAAAATATTGAATCCATTCGGGCTCGTATTGCTGATGCTGAAATTCAATATAATCGCCCCATCGGCTCTGTGCAGCTGCTCGCAGTCAGTAAAACACGCCCCACTGAAGATATACTTGCAGCAATCACTGCACAGCAGTTACATTTTGGTGAAAATTATCTTCAAGATGCCCTGCCCAAAATAACCAATATTCCCAATAAGAATGTTAAGTGGCATTTTATCGGCCCGATACAATCAAATAAAACCCAGTCTATTGCTCAATATTTCGACTGGGTGCACAGCGTTGATCGTTTAAAGGTCGCCCGTCGTTTAAGTGAGCAACGCCAGACTAAGCAGACCCCGCTCAATATCTGTATACAAGTTAACAGCAGTGGCGAAAGCAGTAAATCAGGTGTCAATGCTGAAGGAGCACTCAATTTGGCCAAAGAAATCCAGCAATTACCCAATATTAAATTACGTGGCTTAATGAGTATTCCTGCCAGTAATACAGATTTTGAACAACAACGACAATCGTTTCGGTTATTGCGAGAACTAAAAGAAGAACTAAACTTAACGGGTATGAACCTCGATACACTTTCCATGGGCATGAGTAATGACATGGAAGCAGCAATTGCAGAGGGTTCAAGTATAATAAGAATTGGTACCGCAATATTTGGGACAAGAAATGCACGATAATTTTTGTTAAGGTGGGCATATGAACAATCAAAAAATTGGGTTTATTGGTGCAGGAAATATGGCGCGCAGCTTAATCGGTGGCCTTCTTGCAAGCGGTGTTGAAAGTAAGAATCTTTTTGCAACCGATGCAAATGATGAAATTCGCTCAGCATTAAGTCATGATTTTTCAATTCAAACTTTCGCTGATAATCAATCGCTTGTTGATGAATGTGATGTCATCGTTTTTGCGGTCAAACCACAAGTTTTAAAAACTGTCGCAACAAGTATCACGGCAAAAGAATCTGCTCTTTACATCACTATCGCTGCCGGCATTCCCAGTGATAGTTTAAACCGCTGGTTAGGCTCTCATAAGGCTGTGGTCCGTTCCATGCCCAATACACCTTCGTTAGTTTTAAGTGGCGCAAGTGGTTTGTTTGCAAACAGCGACGTTTCAAATAAACAAAAAGAAATTGCCGAATCCATTTTGCGTGCAGTCGGTGTGACTGTCTGGGTTGATGACGAAGCACAACTTGATGCGGTTACTGCTTTATCAGGAAGCGGCCCCGCTTACTTTTTTATGGTGATGGAAGCGATGGAAAAAGCAGGCATTGAACTTGGCTTACCCGCCGAGACCGCACGCTTACTGGCTATTCAAACGGGCTTTGGTTCAACCAAGCTTGCATTGGAAATCGACGACTCACCGGAACAACTAAGAAATAAAGTCACCTCACCCGGCGGCACAACGGAGCAAGCGATTAAAACACTTGAACAACAGGGGCTGATTGAAACCTTTAGCAAAGCAATGAAAGCAGCACACGATCGCGCAGAAGAATTAGCTGAAGAATTAGGTAAATAGAATGAATCCATTAAGCAATGCAGGTGTTTTTTTAATCTCAACAATATTCGGTTTGTATATTTTAGCCGTCATGTTACGGCTTATATTACAAATGGTAAGAGCAGATTTTTATAATCCTGTTTCACGCTTTATTGTTAAAATCACTAACCCACCCTTAAAACCGTTACGCAGATTTATTCCCGGCATTGCAGGCATTGATATGGCGTCTGTTTTTGTCATGATGGTTTTGCAAATGTTAGAGTTTTATATCATTACCTTACTGCGAAACTTTCCCTCTCCCGATATTTTAGGTTTGCTACTCTATTCTTTTGTCGAGCTTGTCTCTCTCGGGTTTTATGTTTTCCTGTTTTCAATTTTTATTTTAGCGTTATTAAGCTGGATCAACCCCGGCCAATACAACCCCATTAATAATTTATTATCTCAAATTACAGAACCGGTACTGCGACCCGCAAGAAGATTACTGCCACCCATGTCAGGGATGGACCTTTCACCAATGCTCGCAATAGTAGGATTATGGCTCATTAAACTATTGTTGCTTGACCCACTCGGCCAGTGGGCTAAGGCAATGATGTACCCCGCCGCACGCGTCATAATGAATTAAAACAATGAACAGTTGGCGCTTTCAATAATTAAAAGCTGTCATAATTTCTTGTTAAATTTAGACATATAAGCCAATGCCAAACAAAATAAATTGTTCGGCTATTAAGGCGGACAAACCTTATTTCACCTTCCAGTAAACTGCGATAAATATCACATTTTTGCTGATAGACCCCGCTCTTTTGGCTAAATTAATCCTTTAATATGCCGCTATAGTCCTTAGCAACTCATTCATCTGTTAAGATATTACAAAGCTCACTAAAATTAAGGTATAAAAGAGCACTAAAATAAAGAATTACAGTTGATAAAAAGTTGCTGTAATCAATACGTTAACACCAACCTTTAGGATTATTATGGCCACTGAGCGTTTTACAGACCAAATGCAGGCATATGGCCGTTGGCGAACAGAAATTATTGCTTCCATTGAAAAATATCAAAAATGGTTAGATGGCAATGAAATGAGTTCCTCAGAAGTTGAAATCCGAATCTTTGAACTCATTGATGCACTCAAATCGGATCAACTCACTATTGCGTTTGTTGCTGAATTCGCTCGCGGTAAAACCGAACTCATAAACGCAATTTTCTTTTCTGAATATGATCGCCGTTTACTACCATCAGAAGCGGGTCGCACAACGATGTGTCCAACTGAGCTCTTCTATGACATAGAATCAGATCAAAGTTATATCCGCTTGCTACCGATAGAAACACGTTTAGAAGACATCAGTATTCAGGAGCATAAAAAGAACCCAATTGACTGGACCTCCATTCCACTCGATACCAGCTCATCAGAAAAAATGGCTGACGCCTTTCTTGAAGTCATCAAAACCAAACGTGTGCCTTTTCCTGTAGCAGAAAAACTAGGGCTTTCAGACTATCGTGAAAATGATAATGAAAACATGGTGAGTATTCCCATGTGGCGGCATGCGCTCATTAGCTTCCCTCACCCGCTATTACGGGAAGGATTAACCATCATGGATACTCCCGGACTCAATGCATTAGGTAACGAACCGGAACTAACGGTCAATATGCTACCAAATGCGCAAGCCGTGATATTTGTTATAGCAGCAGACACCGGTGTTACAAAATCTGATCTAGATATGTGGGAACAAAATGTTCAGCCGCTGGGTGGCGATGCCAGGCATGGAAGGATCGTCGTGCTTAACAAAGTCGATACACTTTGGGATGAATTAAAAGATGATAATTTAATTAAAGAAAGCATTTCGACGCAATGTAACTCCGCGGCAAAAATGTTAAAGATTGGTATTGAAAATGTATTTCCTGTTTCTGCGCAAAAAGGCTTATTAGCAAAAATACGCCATGATACAGAGCTACTGGCTCGAAGTAATATCCTTTCATTAGAAGCAATATTGGCGCAGGATATTCTGCCACAAAAACAACAGATCGTACGTGAAAGTATTATTTCTGAAATTGGTGGCATGGCAAAAGAATCACACAGTTTAATTTCGTCACGGCTAAAAGATAATCATAGCCAGCTAAGCGAACTACAGGGTCTTAGCGGAAAAAATGAAGACGTTATTGTTCACCTCATGAAAAAAACACGGGAAGAACAAACGATTTATCATAAAAGTGTCGAAAGCTTTCAGAACAGCAAAAAAACATTCTCCAGGCACCATAAAGAATTAATGCAAACGCTCGATTTAAATCAACTTGATGCACTCATGGCAAAAACACGAAAAGAAATGACCGGCAGCTGGACAACCGGTGGTTTAAAAGGGGCAATGAAAGAATTTTTTGATATCATATCGAGCACAATTACTACCGCCTCACAACAAAGCGATGACGTCAATATGTTGTTACAAACAATTTGTCGTACCTTTAACAAAGAACATGGATTGGCTGATGTAAAACCCAGGCTATTTAGTATGGGAAAATATAAGCGTGATTTAGAACTTCTAACACATGAAGCAGAAGCCTATCGTAGCAGCCCAAAAATGGCCGCAACTGAACAAGCTTTTGTGGTCAAAAAATTCTTTATCTCTATGGTCAGCCATGCCCGCAATACCTTTTTTCAGGCGCACCAGGAAGTTGAAACCTGGGGAAAAGCCGGTATGGCACCTTTAGTTTCCAGAATTAAAGAGCACCGCAACCAGATGGAAAAACGCCTGGAAAACTTACGAAAAATTAATGAGTCACGCGATACATTGCAGGAACGTATCTCCGAGCTTGAAAAAACTGAAAAAGTTTTAAAATTGCAACTTGCTGATTTAAATGGCCTGGTAGAAATCCTGAATAAGCCACTCGAACAATTCGTTCAAAAGTCCTAAAGCATCCCACCGCGCCAGATAAAGGCGCGCCTTTTAACAGGATTTTTATTTTAGACCCAACAATTATGACAATATTTTATTAATAGCAAGGTAAAATACTGTATTTTCGTCTATGCTTAAGTATAAGATAGGGAAAAAGGAGCAGCGTCTATGAAAATATTACGTATTTTATCTTACACAATACTTTTACTTCTCTCTTTTAATAGTTTTGCAGAGAACGTAAAAAAATTTGGTGACTATGTTATCCATCACAATGTGCTGCCCACCAACCTCTTGTTGCCTGAAGTTGCCCGCGCTTATAAAATTAAACGCAGCAAAAACCTCGGCATGATTAATATTGTTGTACAACATAAAGGAAAAGGCATTCATGCGAAAGTAACTGGAACAGGAGTTAATTTAAACGCACAATTAAAACATATAGAATTTCAGGAAATTAAAGATGGTGATGTTATCTACTATATATCCAGCTTCAGAGTCACCCATAAAGAACTCATTAACTTTAAAATTAACGTTCAACCGGCTGGCTCAAATAAAACCAGAACAATAAAATTTAAAAAAGAATTTTATACAAACTAACATTCTATTCTGAGCTATTCCTACAAAATTTAACACCCCATGAGATTGCTGCGTCAGTGCTGACGCAGCAATCTCATGGTTAACCCTGTTTGTCATGAAATGACCTAAGACACTTTGTTCTTTCGATGTCCCAAAACGTATGGAACACGTTAAGGTAATACTGACGAAACGCGTAGCGCTTCATTAAGCATAATGATCTGCGCCTTTATATTTTGTATAATGCTCGCTTTATAGCCTGAGTAAATACAATGAGTATAGAACAAGAACTTCAAAGCCGCAGCGAATCAAAATGTGAGCTTTGTTCTGCAACCGAAAACCTGTCTGTTTATGACATTCCCCCCGAATCAAACGGCAGTGCTGAACACGTCATCCTGATCTGCCAAACCTGTCAGGATCAAATTAATCACCAGGATACAATGGACGAAAACCACTGGCGCTGCCTGAACGAGAGTATGTGGAGCCAGGTTCCCGCCGTACAAATAATGGCATGGCGACTATTAACCCGCTTAAGCAGTAAAGGCTGGCCACAAGATTTACTTGATATGCTTTATCTCGATGACGATACGCTGGCGTGGGCACAAGCGGATGGTGACGGCATAGATGAGAGTGATAAAGTTATTCATAAAGATTGCAATGGCGTTATTCTTAATAATGGCGACAATGTTGTCATAACTAAAGATCTGGTGATTAAAGGCGCTAACTTTACCGCTAAACGCGGTACTGCCGTGAGAAAAATATCCTTAGTCCCGGACAGTGCACGAGAAATAGAAGGTAAAGTTGAAGGGCAACTCATTGTTCTTGCAACGCGTTTTTTAAAAAAATCAAACTAGACTAAACTAAAGTCAGCTGAAACCACGATAAAACATGACCACTGCAAAACTCATAATCATAAGACCAGCAACCTGGCGTACCCATGCTTGCTGTATAAATTGATTAAGACTTGCGGCAAAAACACCCATCAATAATAAATTCGGCAAAGTACCCAAACCAAAACTCAACATAAGAAGTCCGCCTTCAAGCGGACTTTGTGTTGAGATAGTCCAGATAATCACGCTATACACCAGGCCGCAAGGTAACCAGCCCCAAACCAGTCCTAAAGAAAAAGCATGTCGATACGTTTTTACCGGCATAAAACGCCGACCTAAAGGTTCAAGTCGTTTCCAAATAATATTACCACCGAGCTTTTCAACTCTCGCTAAAATTTTCCACCAGCCCGCAATATATAATCCTAAAGCCAGCATAAAAATAGCCGCAATAATTTCTAAGGATTTTTGTAACGCATAAATATCAAATAAGTGACTACCCAACCAACCAATGCCGCCCATTAATAGTCCGGCAAGTGTGTAACTGAGAATACGGCCTGCATTATAGGATAAAAGATAAGGTAAAGATGAGCGTATATTATTTTGAGTCTGAGGTGAGTCTTGATTTAATCCCAGACACAATGCGCCGACGATACCGCCGCACATACCTACACAATGTACCCCACCTAAAAGACCAACCAGAAAAGCGGCTATATAAGAAACTTCAATTTCCATTATCTATTTAACAACTCTTTTTTTAAGCATCAAGTAAACAATAAGAAAAATAACGGGCAACCCCATAAGAGCCGTTAATAAAAAGAAATTTGAATACCCCAGTTCATTAACCATGCTGCCAGAATAGCCACCCAATAGTTTTGGCAATAAGGTCATTAACGAACTCAGAATGGCGTACTGAACCGCGGTAAATGAAATATTAGTTAGGCTGGAAAGATAAGCAATAAAGGCAGCACTGGCTAGTCCAGCACTTAAATTATCCGCTGCAATCACACCGCTAAGTAAGGCAATATCATTTCCGTTATGAGCCAGCCACATAAATAATAAATTTGTTAACGCAGATAATATTGCACCCAGTAGTAAAATGCGCATTACACCGTAACGCATTGTCATTAAACCACCAAGAAAACCGCCTACCAGGGTCATAACAAGGCCAAAAAGTACTGCCGTGGAAGCAATTTCACTTTTACTAAAACCGATGTCTTTGTAAAAAACACTGGCGATAACGCCCAGCACAATATCTGATATTCGATATAAACCGACCAGCAGCAATATTATCATCGCCGTTTTACCGTAACGTTTAAAAAAATCAGTTACCGGTTCAATATAAGTGGAATACACCATTTTTCGATTAACAACATTTAAAACAACTAATAAATATATTCCTGCCAATGAAAAGGCCAATGAAGTTAATAAGCGCACACTCTCATTAATAAAACCAATTGAAAAGCCAAAGTTAAAAAGCTGAAACCCATAAATAAAGGCAGCAACCATTACAATAAACATAATAAAAAATCTTACGTAATCCGATAAATCATGTAAGTACACTTCAACTTTTTTATTTATTTCTGGCTCTTTAATTAATAATGTCGTCACCACGCCAACTAACATGACCAATGCCATAATTAAATACGCAGATTGCCAGGCAGAATAAATATATTTATTTTCGACGCCAAAATACTCAGCCAAATAAAGTCCACCCGCGCCAGCCACCATCATTCCAATCCGGTAACCTGCAATGTACATAGCCGACATAGCCGCCTGATATTCTTTTTGTACTGCCTCAATTCGATAGGCATCAATCACGACATCCTGACTGGCAGATGAAAAACCCAGTAAAACAGCGGCAACAGCCATCCCCGTTAAACCCTCGGATGGATCCGTCATCGCCATCAAAATGATGGCTGCCATAATTGATAGCTGTGCCACGATCAACCAGCTTCGGCGACGTCCTAAAAAATCATGTAAAAAAGGCAACGGAAGTTTGTCTATAACCGGCGCCCAGATAAATTTAAAAGAATATGCGAGAGCAGCCCAGCTAAAATAAGTTACTGCAGAACGATCGACACCGGCTTCTCTTAGCCAAAGTGATAATGTCGAAAAGATAAGAAGCAAAGGAAGGCCGGCAGAAAAGCCTAAAAATAACATCGCTAAAACGCGACGATTCAAATATACCTTAAATGCATTTGCCCAACTTGTTTGAGGCTTTAAATCTATTGGTGGCGACATATTGACCCATATCAAATTTTTTTCATTACTTTACCACTTTAACAAGCTTATGTTATTTCTAACTAACGGAATTCTATAAAAATGTGCTATATACTAGATACCAACACAGGATAATGTTATGAAAAAACGTTCTCGTATAACCCTTATTGTTATAATCACCCTCTTAATTGTTATTTTCTTGTTTGTCTGGCTGAAACAGCCAAAACCTGTACCTGTACTTATTGCAGTTGTTCATAAAGGTGATGTTCAGCGCACGGTAACCAATACCCGTGCGGGTACTCTTAAAGCGTGCCGTCGGGCAGGCCTCTCACCATCAATAGGTGGCCAAATCGCCATCTTACCTGTGAAAGAAGGAGACCTGGTTAAAAAAGGCCAGTTACTACTAGAAATGTGGAACGATGATATCAATGCACAAATTAGTCTAAGCAAGAGTGAAATTCTTGCAAGCAAATCGCGCATCAAAGAGGCCTGTGTTATTGCAGAAGTGGCTAAACGAGAAGCAAACCGTTTAACGGTATTACGTAAAAAAGGTCTTAGTTCAGATGATGCAAGCGAACGCGCCGTTGGTGAGGCTAAAGCAAGAAATGCAGCTTGTCAGGCAGCAAAGTCATCCTCAGAAGTAAGCCAGGCAAGACTCTCGGTTGCCCTTGCTGCATTAGAACGAACAAAATTAAAAGCCCCTTTTGATGGTACCGTTGCCGAAGTTACCGGAGAACTCGGCGAATTTGTCACACCTTCACCCATTGGTGTACCAACGCCACCTGCGGTTGATATAATCGATACCAGCTGTCTTTATGTATTGGCTCCCATAGATGAAGTGGATGCACCAGAAATAAAAACCAACATGCCTGCCAATATTTCACTCGATGCCTATAACAAGCAATATTTTAAAGGCAAAGTCCGTCGTATCGCACCTTATGTGCTTGATCGTGAAAAACAAGCCCGAACGGTCGATATAGAGGTTAACTTTATTATCGAAAATGAAAACCACAATATGCTGCCCGGTTATAGCGCTGATGTTGAAATTATTATTGACTCACATTCCAACGTTATTCGCATTCCAACTGAAGCATTACTGGAAGGTCAAAAAGTTTTTATTTACGACAAAGATAACAAAACCATATACGAAAAAGAAATTAAAACAGGAATAAGTAACTGGAAATACACTGAAGTACTTGATGGCCTTAAAGTAGATGAAAGCATCGTTACTTCAATTGATCGTGATGGTGTTATTGATGGTGCCCGCGTTAAAATTGAAACTAAAAATAAATAATTCTAACTTATGATTAAACTTGAAAATATACATCGTAACTTTCAAGTTGGCGATCAAGCTGTACATGCACTCGACAACATTAATATCACCATTAATAATGGTGAATATGTTTCTGTAATGGGCCCTTCTGGTTCAGGTAAATCAACCTTACTCAACTTACTCGGTTTATTAGATAGCCCCAGTTCTGGTAATTACTTTCTTAACGGGAACAATGTCACTGAGCTTGATGAAAACCAGCAAGCTGTAACGCGTAATCAAAATATTGGTTTTGTATTTCAGGTTTTTCATTTAATTCCAAGATTAACCGCAGCCGAAAATATTGAGTTACCGTTAGTACTGGCGGGTATTTCTGAATCGATTAGGAAAGAACGCGTCCATAATGCGCTGGACTCAATGAAGTTATTAGATCGCGCACACCATAAACCACAAGAACTTTCAGGTGGACAACGCCAACGTGTTGCCATTGCTCGCGCGACGATTACCGAGCCTTCTATTTTACTTGCTGATGAACCAACGGGTAACCTTGATCAAAAATCGGGGCTCAATGTTATAGAAACATTAGAACAGCTAAATAAAAAAGGCATTACGCTTATTGTTGTTACACATGATGCGGCTCTTGGTGCCCGTTCAACCCGTTCTATTGGTATGATTGATGGCAGAATTGAATCTGATATTGGCGCGAGTAATGTTACTGGCGCGTGATGCAATTCGTTTTTCCTGGCAAGCGTTAAGCGCGAATACCACGCGTACTTTTCTTATGCTTCTCGCTATGAGTATTGGCGTCGGCTCGGTCGTTATATTAACTGCTCTTGGTGAAGGTGCACGAAATTATGTAACTGCCGAATTCTCCTCACTGGGGACTAATCTTGTCATTGTCATTCCCGGAAAAAGCGAAACCAGTGGAGACAATCCAATGGGTTTAATAGGCATTACGGAAAGAGACTTAACGATTGATGATGCGCTGGCATTAAAACGCCACCCTAAAATAAATCGTATTGCACCGTTAAATATTGGCGTAGCAGAAGTCGCATGGCAAAGTCGTAAACGTGAAGTAAGCATCATGGGTACGAATCATGAGTTTCAAAAAATACGCCAATGGAAAATGGCACAAGGCAAGTTTTTGCCAAAAACGGACATGAGTCGGGGTACATCAGTGTGTGTACTTGGTGCTGATCTTCGCAACGAAATTTTTGGCGCACATTCAGCTTTGGGGCAATGGATACGTATTGGTGACAGACGTTTTCGTGTTATAGGCATTCTTGATAAAGAAGGTCAATCAATGGGAATGGATGTGGGTGATTCGGTTTTTATTCCGGTTGCATCTGCTCAATCATTATTTAATGTGCCGGCGCTATTTAGAATCTTTGTTGAAGTAAAAACGCGTGAAGCGATTCCTAAAGTTATCTCCTTTATTAAAAGCACTATACAAGAACGCCATCAAGGGGCGGAAGATATCACTGTTATTACACAGGACGCCATCCTTGCGACCTTTGACCGCATACTCAGTGCGCTAACATATTCCATTGGCGGAATAGCCGCCATCAGCCTTTTTGTTGCGGGCATCCTCATTATGAATGTCATGCTGGTAACTGTATCGCAACGCACCAGTGAAATCGGTTTATTAAAATCATTAGGCGCTTCATCTAAAGCCGTTCTTAACCTCATTTTAATCGAAGCCATCTTGCTTTCTTCACTCGGTGCATTAATTGGACTAATTTTGGGACAACTTGGCTGCTGGGGAATTCGATCTGCTTTTCCAGATTTACCGGCTTATCCACCTGCATGGGCGACACTGGCATCTATTTTGATAGCCCTAATTACCGGTGTTTTATTTAGTTTATTACCTGCAAAAAAGGCGGCACAGCTTGATCCTGTTGTTGCCTTATCGAACCGCTAACCATGCTAATTAAAGATTTCATACGGTTAACAGGAACTTCAGTGCTCGCTCACAAGTTAAGAAGTTTTTTAACTATGTTAGGAATATCCGTAGGTATAACAGCGGTCGTCTTACTCACCTCCATCGGTGAGGGCTTATATCAGTTTGTGCTTTCTGAGTTTAGTCAGTTCGGTACCAATTTGGTTGCGATTCAACCAGGAAAAGTCTCAACCCATGGCATGAGTATGGGAGTATTCGGCAGCGTGCGGCCATTAACAATTGAAGATGCCGAAGCTTTAAAAAAACTCTCATCTGCCGAATCAGTTGTTCCTGTTGTCCAGGGTAATGCTGAAGTTGAAGGCAATGGCCGTACACGTCGAACGACCGTGTTTGGCGTTGGCCCTCAATTCTTAATAACATTTAGTGCAAAAATTAATGGCGGACGATTTTTACCCGAAGAAGATCCAACTGCTCCCCGCGCTTTTGTAGTACTTGGTGCTAAAGTCAAAACAGAACTCTTTGGAAACCAAAATCCTTTAGGTCAACGCATGCGTATTGGTGGTGATCGCTATCGTATTATAGGTTTTTTAGAATCAAAAGGTCAGATACTCGGCTTCGATCTTGACGATACAGTGTATATACCAACCGCCCGCGGTCTTGATTTATTTAATCGTGAAGGAGTCATGGAAATTGATCTCACTTATAAAGAGGGAGAAAATACAGATAAAGTGGTCGCCGGTATTAAACGTATTCTAGAAGCACGACATGGGAAAGAAGATTTCACCGTTACCACTCAAGAGCAAATGTTAGATGTGCTTGGTTCTATTTTAAATGTTCTCACATTTGCCGTTGGCGCAATCGGCAGCATTTCATTATTGGTTGGCGGTATAGGCATTATTACGATAATGACCATTAGCGTGAATGAACGCACCACAGAAATTGGTTTACTGCGTGCTCTGGGCGCAAAGCAATCCCAAATACTCTCGCTGTTTTTAGGAGAAGCCGTTGTGCTCTCGGCGGTTGGGGGGGCAAGCGGACTACTTTTAGGAATAGGTCTGGCGCAACTTCTTCATGCTGCACTACCCGCTTTACCTGTACATACTCCGTGGACCTTTGTGTTAATGGCGGAAGGTCTCGCGATATTCATTGGTCTTACCGCCGGCGTTTTACCTGCGCGCCGTGCAGCAAAACTTGACCCTGTTGAAGCACTGAGATCAGAATAAATATTTACTTAATCTCGAAATCATAATCGATGGTTAACGGTGCATGATCCGAAAACCAGCTTTCTTTATACACCGATGCTTTCGTTGCCTTTAAACCCGGCGTAACAAACTGATAATCAATACGCCACCCCACATTATTGGCACGCGCATTACCGCGGTTTGACCACCAGGTATATTCACCTGCATTTTTATTCACTTCACGGAAGGCATCAACAAAACCTACTTCTTCTATTGTTCTGGTCACCCAAGCCTGATCTTCCGGGGTGCAACCCGAATTTTTTTGATTACTTTTCCAGTTTTTAATATCAATCTCTTTATGCACAACATTAAAGTCGCCACAAATGACAAATTCACGGCGTTTACGTTTCATCGCTTTCATGTCTTCTGAAAGCTGATCCATAAACTTCAATTTATTTTGATGGCGCTCTGGACTAGAAGAACCCGACGGTAAATATAATGAGGCAACGGTAATGCCATCAAACTCCGCTTGAATCCAACGGCCTTCTGTATCAGCATGTGGCCAACCTAAACCGCGGACGACTTTGTTCGGTTTAGTTTTGCAATAAAGCGCCACTCCGCTATAACCTTTTTTCTCAGCATCAAAGTAATAACAGTGATAGCCCTTGGGATGAAAAATCTCCGGATCAAGCTGATGCTCTTGCGCCTTTGTTTCCTGAATACAAACCACATCCGCTTTTTGTTTTTGCATCCAATCAAAAAAACCTTTTTTCTCCGCCGCACGGATCCCATTCACATTTGCCGTAATAATTCGCATCAAACCTTATCCAATTTTATTGCCAAAACGTGTATCATACACGCCTAAACAGCCACCTGCATAAATCGAGCGGAAACAATCATGAAAGATTATCAAAAAGACTTTATCGAATTTGCCCTGAAAAATGACGTGCTTCGCTTTGGCGAATTCACCCTAAAATCTGGCAGAGTTAGCCCTTACTTCTTTAATGCAGGCTTATTTAACTCAGGTGAAGCCCTCGCCAAACTCGGCCAATATTACGCGGCTGCCATTAAAGAAAGCGGCGTAAAGTTTGATGTTTTATTTGGCCCCGCTTACAAAGGCATCCCACTGGCAACAACCTGTGCCGTGGCATTATACGAACATCAAAATACCAATATCCCCTACAGCTTCAACCGCAAAGAAGCCAAAGCCCACGGCGAAGGTGGCAACATTGTAGGCGCAGCACTCGAAGGTGATATCTTAATTATTGATGACGTCATCACAGCCGGCACCGCGATTCGAGAATCCATGGATATTATCGCTGCGGCTAATGCAAAACCAGCCGGCGTAATTATCGCACTTGATCGCCAGGAAAAAGGCACCGGTGAACTATCCGCTATTCAGGAAGTAGAACAAGACTATTCTATTCCGGTGTTAAGTATTATTAAACTTGAGCATTTGATTACTTACCTGAAAGGCAATGCGGAGTTTGGTGAGTATTTGGATAAGGTTACGGCTTATCGGGACCAATATGGTATTTAATTTGTTATGTCCGTTTTCGGACGGACAGCCGAGTCGGGATTTCGCCCCGACAGGCGAGTTACTTTTTCTTGCTTGTCCAAGCAAAAGTAACCAAAAAGAAAGACACCCAAAGACTTGTTTGAATTTCCAATTCAAATCCCCTCACATAAAAAGAAAAATAGGCGCCGCGCGAACTCGGGCGATGCTGCGCATTATTCGCCCTCAAACAACGCTTGCTATGATCCTATTTTTATTTTGATGCTCGGCTGCGTCTAACGGGATAATTGCACTCAAGAATGTATTAGTATTTATTAAAAGGAACTTCTGCTTTCGGCAAGTTGTAGACACTCGATTATCAGCTGTGCTTTATAATTTTATTTATTAATAAGACCATCTTCTTTCATTTGTTCTGCAATTGTAGAAAATATTAATTTTGCATATTTTTCATCATATAAGGTTTGAGGTAACTTTATGCCTAAATAATCATCACCTGACCACGTGTTTGTTTCAACTGTACCTTTCCATATTATTTTTCGCTTTGAGGCTGAAATATAATCTGCTTTAAAAATGAAGTTTACAGTTGTGCCACGATTAGACTGTTTAATATTTCCACCATTTGAATAAATCATCAAAATATTATCACCAGCCACCTTTACTTTATCTTTATAATTTACTTTAGATGAGCTATTTACCTTTACACCATACTTTTTAAATTCGGAGGCAGCTAAATCAACTAAGACATCACCAAATTTATGATAGCCATTCTTATAATAGCTTGGGTGGTGACGGTTAGACTCTGCCATCGATTCTTTTAGGTTGCTTTCTTGATAGACGAATTTCATGTTAGTTAGCTTTTCGGTGTAACCTCCAGCTAGCCTTGAACTGCTTACTGTTGGAGCACTACCACAACTAGATACAAAGACGGCCACAAATAATACTAATAATAAATTCCTTTTCATTATAACCCTCTATATATTATTTAAAATTATCTCTAATGTGGTTCTGTACATTATGTTCATATCGACAACTTGCCGCAAAGGAGTCTCCTTATCAATAAAAGAAACCAAGCTCTATGTTTTCAGGTTACATAAAACTAATTTGTAGGTTTCAATGTCTACTTCTTGGAAATAAAATACTTATTTAATTAAATTAGGACAACAGCTTTGGGTTGCAAGATGTCAATATCATGGCACCTAAATGTGTAACCAACCTATTCCCGTGAAACGAAGCCGAGCATCAAAATAAAAATAGGATCATAGCGAGCACTGTTTGAGCGCATTTAAATGCGTAGCATTGCGCGAGTTGCGCAGCGCCTATTTTTCTTTTGAAGCGCAGGGTATTGTGATTGTAAATCACAACGAGTTTTCGGGCGGCCTTCTTTTTGGTTACTTTTTCTTGGCCGCGCAAGAAAAAGTAACTTGCTGTCGGGCAACCCCCGACTCGGCTGTCCGTCCGAAAACGGACATAACAACTAACCAATCAACAACTTAAAACCAACCAACAAAGTAACCCCCTCATATACCCTTTTAATCCACTTATTCCCCGCCGTAATCGCATAATGCGCACCAACATATCCGCCTAATGCAGAAGCGACAAATAAAACCGGGATCCAGTCCCACTGGATCGGCCCTTGTAAGCCAAGCGTGAATGCGCCTGTTCCATTCCAGAATAATCCCACTAAGACCAGGGTGTAGGCTATGGCTTGTTTGTAATCAAGACCAAACCAACGCACTAACCAAATTGTGACAAAAAGACCTGTGCCGGAGGTGAGTGAGCCATTTAAAAAACCGATACAAAATAAAACACTGATACCAATAAAACGGTGAACAACACTATTTTTCGGTTGATGAATATTCTGTCCTAATTCTTTATTCCATATTGAATACAGGCCCAATCCCAGAGTCAGTATGCCTAAGGCAAATTCTGCTGGACGTTCAGGAATATTGACGATAACCACTGCGCCCAAAACAACGCCGGGCAAGCCGCTGGCTAAAATGAGCAGTGAAACACGCCAGTTCAACGTGCCTTCCCGAAAGTGCCTGACCGTCGCGCCCACACCGAGTGCGACAGAAGCCAGCTTATGTGTGGCTAAAGCCACACTAAAAGGTAGCCCAAGAAAAATGAGCAAGGGCAATTGCAGCAAGCCCGCGCCGCCACCGGCGAAAGCAGAAAAAGCATTTGCAATGAATGAAATGAGAAATAGTGCTATTGTTTCTGTCACAGGGTCTGCTACTTTACAGAAGGCCTTACACAAAAAGCCCCCAATGAATTAAACCAAAAGTGTAATTTGAAATGATGAAAAATAATACCACGAAGACGTTTTTTCTTATCCTGATATCAAGCCTGCTCACCACACAAGCCGCTTTTGCCGGAAAAATAAAATGCTGGCGTAATGATGAAGGTGTCAAAGAGTGCGGTACCTATGTACCTGCTGAACATTCTCAAAAAAGAATAGAAACACGCGGTGAAAGTGGCCGTGTTATTGAGATTAAAGAACGGGCAAAAAACAAAGAGGAAATAAAAGAAGCAAAACGCCTGGCTAAAATCAAAAAAATTGAAGAAGAAAAAATTGCCGAGCAACAAAAAAAAGATGCGATATTATTAGAAACCTTTTCGCGCGAACTTGATATCACCTTACTCAGAGACAGCAAAATAAACGTATTGGAAGGCATTATTTCTGTAACCTCCAGCAACAACATAACACTGAATAAAAAACTCAGCAAACTAAAAAAACGTAGTGAAAAAAAACCGACTAAGCATGATGCAGAAGATATTAAAAAAATAGAAAACCGCATTGCTAAAAACAATAAATCAATCGCAGATAAACGTGCGATACAAAACACTATTCGTAAAAAATTTGAAAACGATTTACAACGTTTCAGAGCATTAAAGAGCGGTATTATTTTACTTCCTGCAAAAACACCATAGTTATGCTGTTGCGAATGTTGCAGCAAGCAATGCCCATTGTTTATCCCAGCTTTCTAATGGGCTACGTTTAAATCCGGAGCGAACAAATTGAATAATATGACCTTCTACTACTGCAATTAATAAGTTTGCCTGAACCTGAACAGGGGTGGCAAAGCTTAACTCTTTGTTCATTTCACCTTCACGCAACACCTGTTTAACTTGTGTTTCAAGGCGCTCAAAAAATTGATTAATGCGTATACGCAAACGCTCTGTTTCACCCGTTAAAATATCACCACTTAAAATTCGTGTTAAGCCCGGATTCTTTTCGGCAAAACCCAATAATAATGAAAGTATTTTTTCACAACGTTTTAATGATGATGGTTCTTCATTCAAAATACGATTTATTAAACCAAAGATGGTTTCTTCGATAAACTCGATTAAGCCTTCAAACATTTTTGCTTTACTTGGAAAATGCCGATAAAGCGCAGCTTCTGAAACACCCACCGCGCGGGCTAATCCAGCAGTGGTAATACGTTCACCCGGATTAATTTCAAGCTCTCGCGCTAACGCTTCCAGAATTTGTTGGCGGCGTGAAGGTTTTTTTTGTTTTTCTATCATAACTTAGCCTTTAATTAAAGTACCAACACCTTCATCTGTGAGGAGTTCAAGTAACACCGCATGTTCAACACGACCGTCGATAATTTGTGCTGTTTGTACACCCGACTTAACGGCATCAATCGCACAATCAATTTTGGGTAGCATGCCGCCATAAATAGTTTCATTATCAACAAGCTCCTGAACCTGATTCGCTGTTAAGCCGGTTAAAAGTTTATTATCTTTATCTAACACGCCCGGCGTATTGGTTAACAGCATGAGTTTTTCAGCATTTAAAGCAATCGCGATTTTCCCTGCAACAATATCGGCATTAATGTTATAGGACTGTCCATCTTCACACACACCAATGGGTGCGATCACAGGAATGAAGTCGCCCTTCATTAACATGTGAACAATGGAGGCATCGATACTTTCAACTTCACCGACATGGCCAATATCAATAATTTCAGAGGTATTCATTTCGGGCGCATCATTTTCAAAACGCATTTTACGTGCCGTGATCAAACTGCCGTCTTTACCGGTTAAACCAACCGCGTGTCCGCCCTGTTGGTTAATTAAATTAACAATATCTTTATTAACCTGGCCGCCTAAAACCATTTCAACAATATCCATGGTTTCAGAATCTGTCACCCGCATTCCTTTAACAAATTTACTCTCTTTACCAATTTGTTCCAGCATATTGCCAATTTGTGGGCCACCGCCATGTACAACAACCGGATTCATACCAACCAGTTTCATTAACACAATATCGCGTGCAAAGCCTTGCTTTAAAGCTTCGTCCACCATGGCATTACCACCGTATTTAATAACAATGGTTTTTCCCTGAAAGCGCTGTATGTATGGCAATGCTTCTGTTAAAACATTGGCGATGTTTGCTGCTGAAGATATTTCTATGCTCATAATTTTTTTCTTTTTATTAGAAGGGTAATTGGATATTTTTATTTATGCTTGTTAACACTTCACGAAACTTTTCCTGTACATCATCCATGGCTTTTTCTGTTTTACCTTCAAAGCGTAAAACTAAACACGGGGTTGTGTTTGATGCACGAACCAGCCCCCAGCCTTCCGCGTAATCAACGCGTAATCCATCGATATCCGTAATTTTAGCACCAGAAAAAACAGAGGCTTTTTCTTTGAGCTGTTCAATAAACTTAAAGTGTTCGCCTTCTTGCATCTGTATATTCAGTTCTGGTGTATTTACTGAATCTGGCAAGTTAGAAAAAATAACCTGCGGCTTGTCTTCTTGTGCTGCTAAAATTTCTAATAAGCGCGCCGCTGAATATAATGCATCATCAAAACCATACCATCTTTCTTTAAAAAAAATATGGCCACTCATTTCACCCGCAAGCAAGGCATTGGTTTCTTTCATTTTTGCTTTAATTAAAGAGTGACCGGTTTTCCACATTAAGGGTTCACCACCGGCTTCTTTAATCGCGATGTCTAGGTTACTGCTGCATTTAATATCATAAATGATCTTGCCACCGGGATTTCGCGATAAGATATCTCTGGAAAATAACATCATTAAACGATCGGGCCAAATCACATTACCATCAGCACTGATCACACCAATACGATCACCGTCACCATCAAAAGCCAAACCAAGATCGGCACCTTGTTTATTCACTTCTGCTTTTAAGTCTTCTAAATTCTCTGGGCGACTTGGATCAGGATGATGATTAGGAAAGTTTCCATCAACTTCACAAAATAATAATGTTGTATCACAGCCAAGTTTTTCAAATAACTGCGGCGCAACGGCACCCGCTACACCATTGCCACAATCGACAACCACTTTAAGTTTACGCTTCAAACTAATATCGCTACTTATACGATTAACGTATTCTTCTATAATTTCTTTTTCTTGGTAGTTGCCTTGTGCAGAGGTTAATTTATTTTCCACAATATGCTGGCGTAATAATTGAATCGTATCGCCCGACAATGTTTCACCACCCAGGACCATCTTAAGGCCATTGTAGTTGGGTGGATTATGGCTACCGGTTAACATCACACCGGTTCCCTTGGTTAATTGTACCGCCGCATAATAAAGAGCTGGTGTTGGAGCCATGCCGACATCAATAACCTTCATGCCGGATGCCATTAAGCCTTCTATTAGTGACTTGGCCAAAGATGGGCCAGACAAACGGCCATCACGCGCAACGGCTATTGAATCCAGACCACGATGAGCGGCTTCGGTCCCAATTGCCTGACCAATTAACTTTATGTTTTCAATTGTTAGACTTTGTTCAACGATGCCACGAATATCATACGCTTTAAAAATTTCTTCTGGTAAATTAACAGCATTCATTTTAGCTTTTACCTGTATGACCGAAGCCACCTTCTGCGCGGTCACTTGTCTCAAAGCTTTCAACCACATCAAACTTTGCTTGCACCACAGGAACAAAAACAAGTTGCGCCATACGTTCAGCAATATCCATAGTAAAAGGTGTCTGACCACGATTCCAAACTGACACAAATAACTGCCCCTGGTAATCGGAGTCAATCAAACCGGTTAAGTTTCCTAAAACAATACCGTGCTTATGACCTAAACCTGAACGCGGTAAAATAACCGCTGCCATTGCAGGATCATCAATATGTATCGCCATGCCCGTCGGCACCAAATGTGTTTCACCTGGTTTTACTTCCAATGGCTCATCAATACAGGCTCTTAAATCCAGCCCTGCTGAACCTGGTGTTGCATACTCGGGTAATGGGATTTCTTTGCCAATACGCGGATCAAGAATTTTAAGTTTAATATTGTGCATACTACTCGCTTCTATTATATTTTTAATTTAGTGACTTTTTAGTTTAAAGATTTTTTAATGAAACAACATTATTCAAATTTGTTTCATATAAAGAAAAATGCTCTGCGATTAGCTCAATCAACTGTCTTGCTAATTTTGTTTTACTGGCAAGCTCCAGTTTTTTCTCTCCGCCTTGCCAGTAAAGAGTTAATTCGTTTGTATCGCTATTAAATGTGCCGTCTGTTTTTGTCGCACCCGCACCGACTAAATTAGCTGCGATCATGTCGATATTTTTTTGTGCTAATTTTTTGCGCGCATAGCTTTTTAAATTCTGTGTCTCAGCCGCAAAGCCAACACAAAATGTTTTTGCATACTCTGCTTTCACCATGGCAAGAATATCGGTATTTTTTTCCAGCTCTATGGTTAAGCGATCATCTTTCTTTTTAATTTTATCTTGCTGTACGGTTAGCGGCCGATAATCTGCAACCGCGGCACTGGCAATAAATATATCCGTTTCTGCAATATACTCTTTCACTGCCGCTTCCATTTCTGCTGCACTTTCAACATTAACACGAGTAACTCGATCGGGTGTTTCTAAACTCACCGGCCCGCTAACTAAAATAACGTTTGCACCTGCTTCAACTGCTGCTTCGGCAATGGCATAGCCCATTTTACCTGAGCTGTTGTTACTCAAATAACGAACCGGATCGAGTGCTTCACGCGTGGGCCCCGCCGTAATTAAAACGGTTTGCCCACTTAAACGACCTACGGAAAAGAGTTCACTCAAGGCAAGGATAATTTTTTCACTCTCAATCATACGGCCTTCACCGATGTCACCGCAGGCCTGGGAGCCGCTATCAGGGCCAAGAAATAAAACGCCACGCTGCGATAATAGTTTCACATTTTCCTGGGTCGCTTGATCTGCCCACATGTGTTTATTCATGGCCGGCGCAACGGCTAATGGCACATTGGCGGCTAAACACACCGCCAGTAATAATTCGTCCGCCCGACCATGCGCAAAATTGGCAAGACTGTTTGCACTCGCTGGCGCAATTAAAATGACGTCGGCCCAGCGCGCCAGCTCAATATGCCCCATGGCTGCTTCGGCTTCTTCGTCCAGCAAGTTTTCATAAACCGGAAAACCCGACAGCGCCTGAAAAGTAAGCGGCGTAACAAACGCTTTTGCGCCCTCGGTCATCACTACACGCACTTCGGCACCAGCATCCTGCAGGCGACGAACAAGCTCAGCGGCTTTATAGGCTGCAATACTACCGGTCACACCGAGCAAAATTCTTTTATTGGATAAATGTTGCATAAGCGCTATTCTAACAGATAGTGAACATTCACACCGCATTCTATATGGTGTTCACAACAGCAAATTTATTCGATTTTATTCTCGTTTTGACAAGGAGGTCAAAATGCCGATTACCGACTGGCCAAAAGCCGAACGCCCGCGTGAAAAATTGCTTTCGCTTGGTTCAAATGCACTATCTGATGCCGAACTTCTCGCCATCTTCCTGCGTACCGGGATAAAGGGCAAAACCGCGGTTGATTTAGCGCGCGATATTATTGCTTATTTTGGCAGCCTCAGAAATTTGCTTCTGGCAGATAAGAAAGCCTTTTGCCAGTTTTCAGGGCTTGGTGAGGCCAAATTTGCGCAATTACAGGCCGTTATTGAGCTTTCTCGTCGCCACTTGAAAGAAACCATGCTGCGTGGTGAATTTTTAAAAAATCCCCAATCAACACAAGATTATCTAAGTGCGCGCCTTCGCGATCTCCCTTATGAAGTGTTTGCCTGCCTCTTTCTCGACAACCAGCACCGCGTTATCGAATTTGAAATTCTTTTTCAGGGCACTATCAACGGTTCCTCGGTACATCCACGAGAAGTGGTGCGAAAAACGCTAAAACACAACGCTGCTGCGCTGATTTTGGCGCATAATCACCCTTCTGGCATCGCCGAACCCAGCTCAGCTGACCGCCATATCACCAAACAATTAATACAGGCTCTGGCTTTGATTGATGTCAGGGTATTAGATCATATTGTGGTCGGGGATGGCGAATGCGTGGCCTTTTCGGAGCGGGGCTGGCTTTGAATTCTTAAAATTGTTTGAAAACGTAGCGAGCGCAGCAAGAACAAGGCAAAGCTGCCGCTCCTGCTAACGCCCCTTGCCTACATCCGTGTAGGCAAAAATTTGCGAAGAAACGGAGTTTTGCACACGGAGAAGGTGAAATTGGAAATTGAGAAGC